>Ga0066256_1000099_pt1 | contig 377266 bp, 355 predicted proteins | sample ThiBio_1000_biof_FD_87107 | JGI IMG/M metagenome (GOLD analysis project Ga0066256, IMG submission 87107) | Wastewater bioreactor microbial communities from Cape Town, South Africa - Thiocy_expt_1000_biof (version 2) | ecosystem: Engineered > Bioreactor > Thiocyanate-remediating >... | reverse complement strand
GCCGCTGACATGGTCATACGCCACTTCCACCACCAGCTCGGCACGCAACGGCTCATAATGCTCGGTCCGCTCCGTCGACCAGCGGCTCGGACCGCCAGGCGAACGGCCGGTGAAACCGCCGCCACCCGCCAAGGCTTCCAGCCGAACCGTAAGCCCGGCCTTATCCTCAGCCGAAAGGGCCGAAGTGAAGCCGACATGGTGCAGCTTGCCGTCGTCGTCATAGAGGCCGAGCAGCAACGAGCCGACCAGCTTGCTGCCCGTGCCGTAGCGGAAGCCGCCGACCACGCAGTCGGCCGTGCGGATGCGCTTGATCTTCAGCATCTGCCGCTCTCCGCCGGCATATGGCGCGTCGAGGCGCTTCGCGATCACCCCGTCGAGGTCGCCACCGCCGCCGGCGAGCCAGGACGAGGCCTCGTCGCGATCGGTGGTGGCCGGCGACAGCCGCAGTCCCGGTCGCTCGATCGTCATAAAGAACTGCTCGAGTTCGTGGCGTCGCTCGCCGAGAGGCCGCGCCGCGAGTGGTTTATCGCCCGGCGCCAGCAGCAGGTCGAATAGCACGTAGACCGCCGGATGCTCGGCGGCGAGCTTGTTCACCCGGCTTGCCGCTGGATGAAGCCGCTGCTGCAAGGCGTCAAAACTCAAGCGGCCGTCGATGGGAATGGTCAGCTCGCCATCGAGCACAAAGTCACCGGCCGGCAAGGTTTGAAGCACCTGAACCATATCGGGGAAGTAACGTCCCAGCGGCTTGCCGGACTTGGCGAACAACGCGACGGCGGCACCCTGCCTGACCGCGATGCAGCGAAAACCATCCCATTTCGGCTCGAACTGCCAGCCTGCCTCGTCGGGCAGGTGGTCGACCGAGCGAGCCTCCATCGCCGCGAACGGCATCTGAGGCGGAGCGGCAGCGGCGGACATCTCGTTCCTCCTGGTCAGGCAAGGTTAGCCGAGCAGGCCGGCGCTGTCTCGCCCGCGCAGCGAGGGTCGCCTGCCCATAAGGGCAGGTCGAAGTTTACCTCACAGTTCGTTGAACTCGCGGCCCGGCCACCGCATATGGGGAACTCACGGAGTTCGGGAGGGCGAACATGCCGGATGCAGTCATTGCCATTGACGACCTGTCCAAGACCTACGCGTCGGGGTTCGAGGCGCTGAAGCATGTCAGCCTCGAGATCGAGCGCGGCGAGATCCTGGCGCTGCTCGGGCCGAACGGGGCGGGCAAGACCACCTTGATCTCGATCGTCTGCGGGATCGTGACGCCATCTGATGGCACGGTGACGGTGGGCGGCCACGATATCGTTCGCGATTACCGGGAGTCCCGGAAGATGATCGGCCTGGTGCCGCAGGAGCTGACCACCGACGCGTTCGAGACGGTGTGGGCCACGGTCAGCCACAGCCGCGGTCTGTTCGGCAAGAAGCCCGATCCCGGTCACCTCGAAAAGGTGCTGCGCGAGCTCAGCCTGTGGGACAAGAAGGACAGCAAGATCATGCAGCTCAGCGGCGGGATGAAGCGCCGGGTGATGATCGCCAAGGCGCTGAGCCACGAGCCCGAGGTGCTGTTCCTCGACGAGCCGACCGCCGGTGTCGATGTCGAGCTGCGCAAGGACATGTGGGCGATGATCCGCCGGCTGAGAGCGGCCGGCACCACGATCATCCTCACCACGCACTATATTGCCGAAGCCGAGGAGATGGCCGATCGCATCGGCATCATCCAGCACGGCGAACTGGTGCTGGTCGAGGACAAGGCCGAGCTGATGCGCAAGCTGGGCAAGAAGCAACTGACCCTGACGCTGCAGGAGAGGCTCGACACTCTGCCCGAGCTGCTGCAGCCCTACGCGCTGGAACTGGCGCCGGATGGCGAGAGTCTCGTCTACACCTATGACGCGCAGGGCGAACGAAGCGGCATCAGCGGCTTGCTCGCCGACCTCGGCAGCGCCGGTGTCCGTTTCCGCGATCTCAGGACCAGCGAAAGTTCGCTCGAGGACATCTTCGTCAGCCTGGTGAGGGATGCATCATGAACGTCGAGGCGATCAAGGCCATCTACAGGTTCGAGATGGCGCGCACCTTCCGTACGCCATTGCAGTCGCTGATCTCGCCGGTGATCTCGACATCGCTGTATTTCGTGGTGTTCGGCGCCGCCATCGGTTCACGCATCACCGAGATCGAGGGGGTGAGTTACGGCGCCTTCATTCTGCCCGGGCTGATCATGCTGATGATCCTGACCCAGTCGGTCGCCAACGGCTCGTTCGGCATCTACTTCCCGAAGTTCCTCGGCACCATCTACGAGCTGCTGTCGGCGCCGGTGTCGTCGTTCGAAACGGTGGTCGGCTATGTCGGCGCGGCCGCGACGAAATCGCTGATCCTGGGCATCCTGGTGTTGGTGACGGCGTGGTTCTTCGTCCCGATCCGCATCGATCATCCGGTCTGGATGCTGGCGTTCCTGGTGCTGACCGCCATCACCTTCAGCCTTGTCGGCTTCATCATCGGCATCTGGGCCAAGGGGATGGAGCAGCTGCAGACGGTGCCGCTGCTGATCATCACGCCACTGACCTTTCTCGGCGGCACGTTCTACTCGCTCAGCGTCTTGCCGCCGTTCTGGCAGGCGGTGTCGCTGTTCAATCCGGTGGTCTACCTGATCAGCGGCTTTCGCTGGGCCTTCTACGGCATCGCCGATGTCGACATCTCCATCAGCGTCGCCGCGACGCTGGGCTTTCTCGCCATCTGCCTCGCCATCGTCAGCTGGATGTTCCGGACCGGGTATCGATTGAAGTCTTAAGGTTCTGGCATCGAGTTTGTGGCCCACCCCCACCCTAGCTCCGCTACGGCTTCGCCTAGCTGCGCTACCCTCCCCACAAGGGGGAGGGAGAGGCGGAAGCCGGCGCCTCAGTCGCCGTCTCCTTCACCCTTGTGGGGAGGGGACCAAGGGTGGGGGTGCCACACGCTCCGGCAGATGTGTTTCGGCCGTGACGCCATCCATAAAACTGGTCACAAAATCTTCAGGTTCCTCGGCCATCAGTCGGCCTGACTCCGGAACTGACCAGGCCCCCGAATGACCAGGATCTTCAGCACCGCTCTGCGGTTCGCCCTCATTTTGTCGCTGCTCGTCGCCTCGGTGCTGCCGACGCTGGCGCAGGTGACGATCTTCTCGCCGTTCAACATCGCCGAGGCGATGGACCAGGGCGTCAAGAAGGTTGCCGACATCCCCTATGCCGACGGGCAGCGCAAGAAGCTCGACATCTATCGCCCGGAAAAGATCGACGGCACGGCGCCCGTGGTGATGTTCATCTATGGCGGCAGCTGGCGCGCCGGCGACAAGTTCGAATACGAGTTCGCGGGCCGGGCGCTGGCGGCGGCGGGGTTCGTCGCGGTGATCGCCGACTATCGGCTGTGGCCGGAGGTCAAGTACCCGGATTTCCTCGAGGACTGTGCGCAGGCGATGCGCTGGATCCAGGACAATATCGCGCTCTATGACGGCGATCCGGACCGCTTCTTCGTCGCCGGGCACTCGGCGGGCGCCTATAACGCGGTGATGCTGGGGCTCGATGGCTCGTTCCGGCGCGACTACGGCGTCACCATGCCGATCCGCGCGATTGCCGGTATTTCCGGGCCGTATAATTTCTACCCCTTCGAGTATGATCAGGTGCGCGATACCTTCGGCCCGGCGCCGAGCCCGGAAGGCACGCAGCCGGTCAACCTCGTGACCAGCGACGCGCCGCCGATCTTTCTCGCCAGCGGCACCTCCGATCCGATCGTGCGCGTGCAGAACTCCGAGGCCCTGGCCAAGAAGCTGCGCGAGCAGGGCATCTGGGTCACCGAGAAGTACTATCCCGGTTTCGGCCACCTCGAGCCGGTGATCGCGCTCGGCGCGATGATGCGGTTCCGCATGCCGATCCTCAGCGACATGGTGGAGTTCTTCCAGACGTTCGGGGCTTTCCCCTCCGGCACGCCGCGGCCGGTGTTCACTCCCGATCCGCCCGAAAGCAACATGACGGCGGTGATCAAGAAGATGGACGACGTGCTGGCGCCGATCGACGGCGGCCGGCGGAATGAATGAGCGCGTAGCGAGCAGGGACGTGAGTGTCCCTACTCGCTTCTCTCACACGTTGACGCTCTGCATGCGCGCGGCGAACGCCTCGCCGAAAGCCGACATGCCATCGGCGACGATGCGGCCGACGGCGTAGGCGGCGACGGCGTAGAACTTCTGCGCCGCCGGGGTGCGCAGGAACGCGATATACTCATCGAGATCGGCATTGCTGAGGTCGCGGTAGACATAAGCCATCATGGCGCGTTGCGTGCGCGAGACATCGGCGAGCAGGCCGGGCATCATCGCCTCGACCTGGGTATCGATCTCCTGCCAGGGGACGGTCACTTCGCCCTGCTGGTGCGACACCGAAAGTCCGAGCAGCAGCGCCCGCACCGACTGGCCGACCATGGCGGCCGAGATTTCGGCCGAAACCAGTTCCATCAGGGCATCGATCTGGGTCTGGCGGATCACCGAGGCGTGGGTGACGAGACGCTGCCCTTCGGCGATCGCGGCGACCTGGGCGGCGGGCTCCAGCCGTGCCGCATCACGCTCGAGCACGGTCATGCGCTTGCCGAACTCGGAGTGAAAGAAGGCCCCCAGCACCGCCTGCTCGTCGGCGGAGAACTTGCCTTCGAGCGCCTGGCGCAGCCGGCGATGCAGGTCGCCGGCGTTGAACACCGCCTTGGCGGTCGCTTCCCAATGCTTCAGGAAGATCTCGTCGCTGGAGATTTCCTCGGTCCGCGCCGAGGCAGCAATGGTGGCGCCGAACTGGCTGAACACCTCGTCGAGCGCAGTGGCGCGCATCAGTTCGGCGATGGCGATCTGCTGGCTCTGCGCCTTGGCCGGAGAAACGACATGGAGCGGCGATCCGACGGGCGTCAGCAGCAGCGCAAGCAACGCGAGCGATCGGATCAGCATCTGATGCGTCCTCCCCAGCATTTTCGAGACTAGCGCAGCCGGGCCGTCGCCGCCAACACGGCGCCCTGTTTCACACAGGACTTGGTGTCGGGCAGGAATCCGATTGTGCACGGGACTTGCCCCCGCTCCGCTCCAGCCTGTTAAACTCGCGCGTACGAACACCGGGAGTGCCTCTCATGCAGTATACGCGCCTGGGCCATAGCGGCCTCGAAGTCAGCCGGATCTGCCTCGGCTGCATGTCGTTCGGCGAGCCGGGGCGCGGCTCGCACGAGTGGACGCTGGACGAAGCCGCCAGCCGGCCGATCCTCACCGCGGCTTGGGAAGCGGGGATCAATTTCTATGACACCGCCAACGTCTACTCGCTCGGCTCGAGCGAGGAGATCGTGGGCAAGGTGCTCAAGGAGCTGGCGCCGCGCGACGAGCTGGTGATCGCCACCAAGGTCAATGGCGAGATGCGCAAGGGACCGAATGGCGCAGGGCTGAGCCGCAAGGCGATCCTGAGCGAAATCGACAACTCGCTGCGCCGGCTCGGCACCGACTACGTCGACCTCTACCAGATCCACCGTTTCGACCCGGCGACCCCGATCGAGGAGACGCTGGAGGCGCTCAACGATGTCGTGCGGGCGGGCAAGGCGCGCTATATCGGAGCGTCGTCGATGGCGGCGTGGCAGTTCCTGAAGCTGCTGATGACCTCCGACAAGCATGGCTGGGCCCGCTTCGTTTCGATGCAGGACCAGCTCAACCTGATCGAGCGGGAAGAGGAGCGTGAGATGCTGCCGCTCTGCATCGACCAGGGGATCGGGGTCATTCCGTGGTCGCCGCTGGCGCGCGGCCGGCTGGCCCGGCCATGGGGCGAAAGCACCGAGCGGATGCAAACCGACATCTATGGCAAGACGCTGTATCTTCGGGATGAAGCGGCAAACCAGGCGATCAACGCCGTGGTCGCCGAGCTCGCCGCGGCGCGTGGGGTGAAGATGGCGCAGGTGGCGCTCGCCTGGGTGCTGCAGAAGCAGCCGGTGACCGCGCCGATCGTCGGGGTCACCAAGCTCGGGCAGCTCGAAGATGCCATCGGGGCGCTCGAGGTGACGCTGAGCGCCGAGGAGGTGGCCCGGCTCGAAGCGCCGTATCGCTCGACGAGCGCAGCGAGCTTCCGCTAGGGCACGCAGGCAGAGGATGCGAGGGCAGGGGATGGTCGTGGTTTCGCGCAGCAAGGGGACATTCTGGGGGTACGGGGTTCTGCCGGTGCTGGCGGTCATGGCGCTGCCGACGGGCGGCCTGGCCGAGGAGGCGCCGACGCCGACTGCGTCGATCTGCGCGATGGCCGCGGCCTCGCAGTACGAACCCGGTTATGCGGGGTTTGGCCGCGCGTTCGGACGAATCGACGCGGCGATCGCCATCCCGGCCTGCGAGGAAGCCGTGCAGGCGGCGCCCGACCTGGTCGCCAACCAGGCGTGGCTGGCGCGGGCGCTGCTGGCCGACGGGCAGACCGAGGCGGCGTTGCCGCTGTTGGAGACGGCGTCCAAGGCTGGCAGCGCGTTGGCGCAGCAACTGCTCGGCGACATCTATATGGGGGATCTGGGCGACGGTTCGTTGACCGATTACGACGCCGGGCTCGAGCAGTTGCGGCCGGCCGCCGATGCCGGGTTTGCACCGGCGCAGCTCAGCGTCGGCTTTGCCTACGACACCGGACGCGGCGTGGCGGAGGACAAGACGATCGCCGCCTCCTGGTACATGCGCGCCGCCCAGCAGGGCGAGCCACGGGCTGCCAGCAACCTCGGCTATCTCTACCATGGTGGCGGCGGGGTCGAGCTCGACTATGCGCAGGCGATGTTCTGGTACCAGAAGGGCGCCGACCAGGGGGACGTCGTCGGCATTTACGGTGTCGGCCAGCTCTACGAGTTCGGGCAGGGCGTCGAAGTGGATTTCGTCAAGGCGGCGGAGCAGTTCCAGCGTGGCGCCGAGATGGGCGACAGCTACTCGCAGAACGATCTCGGCTATCTCTACGAGACGGGGCAGGGCGTCACCGCCGACATGGCGGAAGCGGCTCGCTACTACCAGATGGCCTCGGACCGCGGTTATGCGCTGGCGAGCGCCAACCTCGCGCAGCTCTACAGCACCGGTCGCGGCGTGGAGCGGGATTTCGACCGCGCGCTCGCGCTCTATTCCTACGCGCATGATCAGGGCGAAATCGGCGGGACGGTCGGGCTGGCACAGGCCTATCTCTACGGCGAGGGCGTGGCCACCGACTACGAGATGGCGCGCAGCCTCGCGCAGCAGGCCACCGATGCCGGCGCCAGCTATGGGCAATCGACGCTTGGCGCCATCTACGCCGACGGCATGGGCGTGCCGCGGGACTTCGCCCGCGCCATCGAGCTGTTCGACCTGGCGGCGGCGCAGGGCAATGACTACGCCGCCGGCCGGCTGGCGGAGGTTCGGGCCGAGCAGACCTGCGGGCTGATCGCGGCGACCCGTTACGAGACCGGCTTCGAGGTCTCGGGAGTGGAGCTCGAGCAGATCGACGCCGACACTGCCATCCCGGTCTGCGAGAAGGCCGCGGCGCTCGACAGCAATTCGCTCGAGAACAAGGCCTGGTACGCGCGCACTCTGATGGCGGGGGGACGGCAGGCCGAGGCGGTGCCGTTGCTTGAGACTGCCGCCGCCGGGGCTTTCGCGCCGGCCGAAGTGCTGCTCGCCGACCTGCTGCTGTGGGGCCATGGCATCGACGAGGACCCGGCCCGCGCCGTGGCGCTCTACAAGGCTGCGGCGGCCAGCGACTTTCCGCCCGCCGAGTTCGGGCTCGGAGTGGCTTACCAGAACGGCCGCGGCGTGCCGGCCGACCCGGCCCTCGCGGCCAAGTGGTATCGGATGGCCGCCGAACACGACATGCCGGCGGCAACGGACAGATTGGCCGATCTGGAACGCGGCGACCTCGACCCGCAGACTGGGGCGCAGCGGGCGGCGCCGCGGAGCTGACGGAACCGCTAGGCTGCCGGCTCGCGGATCACCGACGGGGCGGAGCGGGTTTCCTTGCCGTGGGTGACGGCTTCGATGTTGTTGCCGTCGGGGTCGAAGACGAAGGCCGCGTAGTAGCCCGGGTGGTAGGAGCGCTCGCCGGGGCCGCCATTGTCGGTGCCGCCGGCCCGCAGCGCGGCCTGGTAGAAGCGCTGCACCATGGCCTCGTCACGCGCCTGGAAGGCCAGGTGCACTTTCGAGATGTGCTGGCCGGGCCCGGGGCGGCTGATATAGAGCTCGTCGGCCTGAAAGGCGTGGTCGGAGCGGTTGCCGGGGGGAAGGTCCAGCGCTTCCAGCACAGCCGAGTAGAACGTGGCGGCTTTATCGAGGTCGGCGACGTTGAGGTGCACGTGATCGATCAGGCGTCCGGCATGAAACTGCATGGGCTGTCTCCTCGAGCAAAAGGTGGACCGGTTGCCGGCCAACGAAAAAGCCGGCCGCCACAGGCAGCCGGCTCGAACGTCTCGGCGACAGAGGCTTATTCGGCCTTGTCGGCGCTGTCGGAATTGAGCTGGCCGTACTTCTCAACGCCGATCGAATTGAGCAGTTGCAGCTGGCTCTCGAGGAAATCGATGTGGCCTTCTTCGTCGGCCAGCAGTTCCTCGAACAGATTCTTGCTGACGTAGTCGCCCAGCGATTCGCAGAGCTCGCGCGAGGCCTTGTAGGCCTTGCGGGCGTCATACTCGCCGGCGAGGTCGCACTCGAGCACTTCCTTGATGGTCTGGCCGATGCGCAGCGGCGCCACGCGCTGCAGGTTCGGATGGCCTTCGAGGAAAATGATGCGCTCGATCAGCTTGTCGGCGTGGTGCATCTCTTCGATGGATTCGGCACGTTCCTTGGCCGCCAGCTTGGTGTAGCCCCAGTCGGAGAGGATGCGAAAATGCACCCAGTACTGGTTCACGGCCCCGAGTTCGAGGAACAAGGCCTCGTTAAGCCGCTCGATGACCTGTGCTTCGCCTTTCATTACGACCTCCTTGGCGCTTACGACGCATGGCCGAAAGCCGCGCGTGCACCACAGGTGCATCGGCGGGTTTCTCGGCCAGTTGGAGGTGGTACTCTTCCGTCACAGTGATGATAATGTCCACCACATTCGGAACGCAGCCGGCGCATTTGCAGCGCTTCTGCAGCTCCCGGTAAACCATCGCAGGCACGATGATCTGCCAGGGATCCTCACGCAAAAGCCCAACGACGATCTGCTTGATCTCCCTGTCGGTGATCACATTGCACTGGCAGACAAGCATGGGCAGAGAAACGGCGTCGGCTGTGAGGTTCTGCTGGCATAGAGCGCCCAAGAAACCTGATTGTCAATGTCAGATAATGGCGCACACCGAATCGCGAAACCATTGCCGACCCCGACCGTATCTGTTCGGGCACTCCTCAAAGGTCTTTCCGTCATGTCGTTTTCGCTCGTCGGCCTGCTCAACTTCGCCAGCCCGAAGGCGCCTCGATCGCGCCGGCTCGCCTCGGGCCTCAGCTACGGCGAGGGGCCGCGGCGGAAGCTCGACCTCTACGGCCCGCGCGCCGCGGCAGCTTCGGCGCCGGTGGTGATCTACATCTATGGCGGGGCCTGGAACGAGGGCGACCGGCGCGATTTCGCCTTCGTCGCGCGCTGGCTCGCCGCACTCGGCTATCTCGTCGTGGTACCGGATTACCGGGTGTTGCCCGAGGTCGAGTATCCGGTGTTTCTCGAGGACTGTGCCGAGGCGGTGCGCTGGACGCTGCGGCACGCCGCCGAGAATGGCGGCGACGCCTCGCGGCTGGCGCTGGTCGGGCACTCTGCCGGCGCCTATAACGCGGTGATGCTGGCGCTGCAGCCGGCCTATGGAGTGGCCGACGCCATCGACGCGGTGGTCGGGCTGTCGGGGCCCTACAATTTCTATCCGTTCGATGTGCCGATCAGCATCCGCACCTTCAGCGGCGCTGCCGACCCGTTGGCGACGCAGCCGGTGAACCTCGTCAGCAGCGCCGCGCCGCCGATGTTCCTCGCCAGCGCCGATGACGACACGGTGGTGGGCCCGCAGAACACCGTGGCGCTGGCCCGCCGGCTGCGCGAGCAGGGCGTTGCGGTCACCGAGCGGCATTTCCCGCGCTTCACCCATCCCTCGACGCTGCTCGAGCTCGGCAGCCTGCTCAGCCGCCACTCCAGCCTTGCCGGTGAGGTTGCGGCGTTCCTCGCCCGCACATTGCGGCTGGCGCCCTCGAACGGCAACGCTATGATCGGGCCGGGCGAACAGGGAGCAGGGCGATGAGTGTGCGACAGAGGCTGGCGGCGAGCGCCGTGCTGGCGCTTGGTCTGGGCGCCGTTCCGGTCTCGGCCAGCGAATTGTTCGACGCCTGCGCCGCCAAGGCGGCGAGCTCCTATGAGCAGGGCTATGCCGCAACCGGCCTCGACAGCGGCGCCATCGATACGGCGGCGGCGATCGAGGCGTGCACTGCGGCGCTGGCGGAAGCCCCCGACTCGCCGGCGCTCAAGGCCTGGCTTGGCCGGGCCTATGACGTTTCGGGGGATTCGGCGCAGGCGGCGAGCTATCTGGAGCCCGCCGCGAGCGCCGGTAACGTCCTGGCGCAGACGGTGCTCGGCGATATCCTGATCGTCGGCCAGGACGTGCCGCAGGACATGACGCGCGGCGCGGAACTGCTGAAGCTCGCCGCCGATGCCGGGTTCGCTCCGGCCGAGGACAGCCTCGGGCTCTCCTACGATTATGGCGAGGGTGTTGCGCAGGACTATGTCGAGGCGGCGCGCTGGTATCGGCGGGCGGCCGAACAGGGGCTGCCGCGGGCCATGGCCAATCTGGGCTCGATGTATGCCGAAGGCCTGGGGCTCGATCGCGACCTGGTGGCCGCAGCTGCCTGGTACCAGCGCGCGGCGGATCGCGGCGACAGCCGGGCGCAGTTCAACCTGGGCAAGCTGTACGAGACCGGCGCCCTGGGCGAGGCCGATTATGCCAAGGCGGCCGAACTCTACCAGGCTTCAGCCGACCAGAACTATGGGCTGGCGCTGAATGCCCTGGGCTATCTGAAGCAGTATGGCTATGGGGTCGCCCCCAGTCCGGAAGGCGCCGCAGCGCTTTATCAGCAGGCGGCCGACCAGGGGGTTGCCCAGGCGCAGGGGAACCTGGCGCTGCTCTACGAGGACGGGATCGGCGTAACGCAGGATTTCGCGATGGCGCGCCAGCTTTACCGGCAGGCGCTGCAAAGCGGCAACGGCGACGCGGCGGTCAATCTGGGGCTGATGTATCTCAACGGCGCCGGCGGGGTGCGCGACCTCGACAAGGCGTTGAACTTCACCCAGCAGGCGGCCGACCAGAGCAACCCGATCGGCCTCAACAATCTGGGCCATCTCTACGAGAACGGCCTGGCGGTGACGCTCGACACAGACAGGGCGCTGGAGCTGTACGCCGAAGCCGCCGGCCTCGGCTACCAACCGGCCGCCGACAACCGCAAGCGGCTGCAAGCGGCGCTGCAGGCGCCCACCGAAACGCCCAGGGTGAAGACCTACCCGAGGAGCAAGATCGACAACTGAGACCGCGGCTCGACCGGTCCCCGCGAGGCGGTGTGCGCCGTCAGGTCCGCGCGGGTTCACCTATGGCACTGTTGGCCGGGCGGCGTTCGGATCTGGCCGTGACCAGGGTGTCCCAGGCAGCCATGGCGCAGGTGATCACCACCTCCAACTCGGCGCGGCTGGCGCCGTCCCGCGCCTCGATCGACAGGCCATGCATGACGGTGGTGTAGTAGCGGGCGATGCCGGTCAGCTGAACGTTGTCGATGGCAAGATCGCCGTCGCTGACCCCGCGGACCAGCCGATCGCGGATCTCGTTGTACTGGGCCTGGCGGACGCCGGCGAGGAACTCGCGAACGGGGTGGTTCTCCACGGCACCGGTGGGCGCGGCGAGCACCAGCATGCAGCCGCGCGGCGAATCCGGGATGGTGATGGTGTCAGCCACCGCGCTCAGCATGGCCTCGATGGCTTTCCGGGCGGTTGGTTGCTGGCGCAGCGCCAGCCTCGGCGGCTGTCCCTGCGTCGCGGCGTTCAGCGCCACGGCCTCGCGAAACAGCGCCTCCTTGCTGCCGAAGGAGGCGTAGATGCTGGCCGACGCGATGCCCATGGCCCCGGTCAGATCCTGCATCGAGGTTCCCTCGTAGCCGCGCTCCCAGAACAGATCCATCGCGCTGCGGAGCGCGACGTCCCGGTCGAAGGTGCGCGGCCTGCCGCGAGCTGCCATGTCGTTCCCATTTCTTGGTCGATTGACAAATTATAGCTTGACGAAGCGTCGAGCGCCATGCAGTTATTTGTTTGTCGATCAACAAACAAATGGTCGTCGTTCCAGCAAGGACCAGTACCATGAGCATTCCCGTCATCATGCGCGCCCTGCAGCAGGCATCTCTGAACGGTCCGCAGGACCTCAGCATGATCACCGACGCGACGGTGCCGACTCCGGGGCCCGGGCAGGTTCTGGTCAAGGTTACCGCAGCCGGGGTCAATATCGCCGACCTTTCCCAGGCGCGTGGTACGTTTCGCGGCGGCCCCCAGCCGCCATATCTGGCCGGGTTCGAAGCGACGGGCGAGGTGGTCGCGCTAGGCGAGGGGGTGACCAATATTGGCCTTGGCGCCGAGGTCATCGGCGTAGGATATGGCGCCTTTGCCGAGTATATGGTGCTTGCTGCGGCTGCCGCGATGCCGATCCCCTCGGGGTGGACGGGCGAACAGGCGCTGGGACTGCCGGTCAACCTGCCGACGGCGGTGGCAGTACTCAAGCCGCTGGGGCAACTCGCGGCCGGCCAGGCGGTGCTGATCCACGCCGCTGCCGGCGCGACCGGCCAGGCCGCGGTGAAGATCGCCAAGCACTACGGCGCCGTGGTGATTGGCACAGCCTCGCCGGAAAAGCACGAGGTGGTGCGATCACTGGGCGCCGACCATGTGCTCGATTCCCGCAGCGACGATCTCGCCACTCAGGTGCTGGCGCTGACCGGGGGCGAAGGCGCCGACCTGGTGATCGAGTCGGTTGGGGGCGATACCTTTGGCGCCAGCCTCGCAGCCACGCGTCGGGTCACTGGCCGGGTGGTAGTGACCGGGCTTCCCGCTGGCATGGCCTCGCTCAGCAACTGGGATCTCGTCTACGAGCACCAGGTGCAGATCATCGGCTTCAACATGGGCAAGCTCATTCAGGTCGCGCCGCGGATCTTTGGCGACGTCATGAGCGAGCTGTTCAAGCTCATTGGCGCCGGTGTCCTCACCCCGGTGCAGCCGACAATCTACGAACTGGCCGATGGACCACGAGCCCTCGCCATCCTCGAGGGTCGCGCCAGCATCGGCAAGCTGGCGCTGCGGGTCTGATGCTGCCTGCTCAGCCGTGCTCCTTCTCGCGCCGGCTGGCGAGCACGGCGATCGAGGCCGCGACGCGGTGGGCGGTGGAGAAGAACTCGCGATGGATCATGAAGCCAACGGTGACGAGGCTGGCGGCGACGGCCAGCCACTCATTGGCGAACCAGGCGACCATCGGCACGGCGAAGTAGTAGGCGCGGATACCGTTGTTGAAGTTCTTGGCAGCCAGCGTGTTGAGCTGGGCGATGCCGTCGATCTCGTCGCGGGCGACATGCTCGGAGTGCTCGATGGCGCCAAGCAGGATGCAGAAGTGGTTGAACTGGCGCAGCGCCAGGGTGAATGAGAAGAAGCTCAGAACAAAGATCGCCAGGGTCGCGAACAGATGGATCTGCACGTCCTGGGCCGTGTAGCTGGCCTTCAGCCCGACAGTGGTGAGCGTATCGGTCAAGGCGGTGAGGTTGCCGAAGGCGGTGAACACCGCCAGCACCAGCAGCACCGAGGTCGAGGCGAGAAAGCTCACCGAGCCCATCAGGTTGCCGGCGAGGATGGCGTCGAGCGGAGTGTCGCGCTTCACCGCGTTCGCCACCCAGCGGCGGCGCTGCATCGACATGATCACCGACAGCGATGGCCGGTGCCGCTCCAGCAGCGGCACACCGTAATTGTAGGCGAACCAGCAGATCAGCGGGAAAAGTGTCGCGAACAGCGTCATGGCGCCGGAGCCCTCGAGGGGAATCGATGCTCCTTTATAGCGCGCCTGGCGATGCCCGGAATCGGGAGCGTAGTGCTTCCGAACGAAACCGTTCAGATGAACGGCGGTGACAGCAGGGAAACGAAGCGCATGCCTTCAGCGGGATCGCGCGGTTCTTCGGCCGGCGCCGGCCACTTGCCGTCGAGCACCGCCGCATCGCGTTCGGTGCGGGTCAGCCGCCACTCGGGTCCGAAGAACGGCTTCTGCCGGTCGTCGCCCGGCGGCAGGTCGTCACGCGGGGTCAGGATTCCAACAAAGTGCAGCACGGCAAACTCCTCGGTTGGGTCGGCCCCGCCACCTACAGGGGGAAGCAGCGGGGCCGCATTGCCGCCGGGAAGGGAGGAGGGAACCCGGCGTATGAGGAGTACAATGACAAAGACTATCGGATTGGTCGAGAATTGAGATGCCAAATCGCGCCCGGCAGGGGGAAGCGATTTGCGCTGGCGATCAGCGTGGTGAAACAGGGCAAGCGCCGGGGGCTATGGAGCCCGCCGGCCTTGCCACTCCTGGGCCCTACAGGGTGCGCGCGTAGCGCATGAAGATCTGCTGGATCTCATCCAGCACCACCTGCGAGAGCTGGATGTCGGCAGCGGCGATGTTGGTCTTGAGCTGCTCCATCGTCGTCGCGCCGATGATCACCGAGGTCATGAACGGCTTGGTGAGGCAGAAGGCGATGGCCATCTGGCAGACGTCGAGGCCATGTTTGTCGGCCAGCGCCATATAGGCGCGGATCGCCGGCTCGGTGTACTGGTTGTTGCGGTAGGCGGAGCCGGCCACGGCGCCGCGCGTCCCCTCGGGCAGCGCCCCGCCCAGATATTTCCCCGAGATGGCGCCGGCGGCCAGCGGCGAATAGGCGAGCAGCCCGACATCCTCGTGGAAGGCCAGCTCGGCCAGGTCCATGTCGTAATAGCGGCGCAGGAAATTGTACTCGTTCTGGATGGTCTGCACCCTGGGCAGGCCGAGCTCCATGGAGAGCTTGAGATACTGCATGGTGCCCCAGGCGCTCTCGTTGGAGAGCCCGAAATGGAGGATCTTGCCCTCCCGCACCAGCTCGCCCATCACCTGCAGCACCTCGAGCATGTTGGGCAGCACGCTCTGCTTGTCCTGCAGATACGGGTTGTAGTCCCACGAGCCTTCGAAGTGGTAGTGGCCGCGGCGCGGCCAGTGGATCTGGTAGAGGTCGATGCGGTCGGTCTGGAGGCGACGCAGGCTGCCTTCCACCGCTTCGCGGACGCTCGGGCCGTCGATGCCGCGACCGCCCCGTACCCAGGGCCGGCCACCACCGGCGACCTTGGAGGCCAACACAATGTCGTTACGGCGACCGGTGTTCTTGAACCAGGTGCCGATGATTTCCTCGGTCTTGCCATAGGTCGAGGCGTCGGGCGGCACCGCGTACATTTCGGCGGTATCGAAGAAATTGACGCCCTGCGCGACCGCGTAGTCCATCTGCTGATGGCCCTCGGCTTCGGTGTTCTGCTTGCCCCAGGTCATGGTGCCCAGGCAGATTTCGGAGACCGAGATATCGGTGCGGCCAAGCGTCTTCATCTTCATAGGTAATGCCCCTCGCGTTCGGCGCGCACCGTATGGGCACGGGCTGTTCGAGACAATCCCTTCCGAGGGGCGCGGAGGTTGCGCAGACCGAGCGGATCGGAGAGATTGCGCGCGTACTTTCAAGGATATCGCCTTTGCTCAGATCCCTGCAGCCACTCGCCGCCTTCGGTCTTGCCATTGCCGTGCTGCTGAGCGGCCCGGCGCAGGCGCAGGACGAGGCGGAGATCGCCAGGATCGGCAAGATGGACGCCAAGGAACTGGCCGGGTTCATCGGCGCCGTCACCCAGTCGGTGGCACAGGATACGCTGAAGCTGCAGCCGGCGGCGCAGCGACGCGACTGCGTCGAGCTGGTCCGGGCATCCAACGCCTTTACCCTGGGCTACAGGCTGCTGGCCGAAGCCGATGCCGCGCTTGGCGGCAAGCCGGAAAACGATGCGGTGGTGCTGAAGACGCGCATCGTGCAGTCGCGGGTCATCACCTTTGCGGCACGGGTGCGGGCGGATGAATGGCTGAGCCGAATCTGCGTCAATTTCGCGATGCCCGCCGACAAGGCCGATGAGGCGCGCTACGCCATGCCGGTCAAGCTGCAGACCAACGAGTTCACGCAGGCGGTGATCGAGGCCCGGCAGGCGGCCGATGCGAACCTCACCATCGCGGTGGCGGCAGGCATCAGCAAGAAATGCCCGGACGTGATCACCGCGATCCAGTCGATCCAGCTGTTCGTGCCGTATCTGGAAAAGCTCTCGAAAGATGTGGCGAAGAGGCCGGAGGCCCTGGGCCCGCGGGCCAGCCGCCGTGGCCTCGAGGTGGCGCGGGGGCAGCTGATCAACGCCGGCAACAAGCTCTATCGCGAACTGGGCGCCGGCTGTCGCGCCACGCCGCCGGTCGCGGCGGAAGCCCCGGAAAACGAGGCGCCGCCGGCTGCCCAGTAAGGGCCGGCGGACCGCAGGTCAAAAAACTGTCACGCGGCGCGCTTTTTGCCTTGAGGTGGCGGAGATCACCCCCTATATACGCCCTGCGTCGACGGCGATGGCCGCACAAGAAGACGCAAAAAGCCAAGGCTTTGATATCTGACGCGGGGTGGAGCAGCCCGGTAGCTCGTCAGGCTCATAACCTGAAGGTCACAGGTTCAAATCCTGTCCCCGCAACCAAAGCTTGGCACAAGGAAAACCCCGCGAAAGCGGGGTTTTCTGTTTTCAGTTCCGGTTTCCGGTCACCAGACAGTCCTCGGCCAAGTCCGCGAAAGCCTATTGGCTTGAAGGTGGGACATTCGGCAATCACGGCACGATTACCTCGCATTGACCCTCAGGAAGTGGTTGACACCGGTTTCTTCGGTGTCGACGCTGATGCGAGCGGCAGCAAAGCCGGCAGCGACCGCAAGATCGTGTAATCGTGCCTCATCCCGATAAGTAAGGCGCCACTCGCCAAACTCCATATACGCCCGCGAACGCAGCGCCGGCCCGAAGTTGCCCACGATCAGCTCGCCCTTGGGGGCGACCGAGCTCTCCAGGCGCCTTAGCAGCCTGACGAACATGCTGTCCGGCAGATAGTCGAACAGGCCGGCACTCCACACGAGATCGTATTTCTGGTCAAACTGAGCGCGGAGAACATTCTGGACGCCAAAGCTAACGCTGGATGAATGCTCGGCCAGCAACTGCCTGCCGTAGGCCACGGCGTTTTCGTCGAGATCTACGCAGTGGACATGGCATGACGAGGCCTCCCTCAGCTGTTTGAACTCGAACACGTCGCGGCATGGGCCGCTGGCGATGTTGAGGATCGAGGCGAATGGTCTCGAGGCTGCGTCGCTGAAGCGTTCTATGCAGTAGGCTTTGCGTCCACGAACGGCTCTAACAGCCTCACCCCAATGGAAAAACTCGTCCCAGCGGGCATGCTCCGGCTTTGCCGTGACGTGCCGGCGGTAAATCCTGTCGATGATCTCGAAGTCGCCGGGATAGCCACGAGGGCGGCAGCAGACATGTCCGTGCATCGTGTCGGTCGACGAGAAACTTGAGTGCCGCCGCCGAAACAGCGCGATCGCTGCATCGTCCTCGGCGGAGACGCGGAGTGCCGCGATCTCGATAAACAGCTCCTCGGTCTCGGCAAACTGTGCCGGCAGGGGACCTCTGGCGTGTTCGATCTCGCCCAGCTTGGACAGCAGTGCGTCGAGGGTCGGCTGGTTCTTCATTGGCCACCAACCGGGCTTCGAGCAGCTGCAACACGCTGCTGAGGTACGCGGACGACATCCCAGACCAGGCCGGCTCGTTCCAGCGTAGCGATGATCCAGCCGTTGACGTCGATCTCGCCCGGCTTGAGGCCGTGGAAAGCGGAGCGGGGAAAGCGATGGTGGTTGTTGTGCCAGCCGTCACCGAAAGTCAGCAGGGCCAGGACGAGGTTGTTCTTCGAACGGTTGGCCTGCGGAAAGTCTTCGTCTCCGTGGCTATGGCCGATGGAGTTCACCGCCCAGACAACGTTATGAAGCACGGAGATTCGCAGGCAGCCGCCAATCAGCATCGCCGACCAGGCGGCTTCGGCACCACCAAGCGCATAGCCGTACGCGAAGGGCAGCCCAAGTGAGGCCGCAAGCCAAAGCCAGTGAGTTCTCACGAAGAACATCACCAGCCGATCCTGCTGCAGATCCTTACCGAATACCTCTAGGTCCGTTGCCGTACCGTCGAACATCCAGCCGACGTGAGCATACCAGAGGCCGCCCAATCCTTTGACATCGCGACCCCACGGATCGACATGTGGCGAGTGGACATCGCCTTGCTGGTCCGAATGCGAGTGATGTCTTCGGTGATCGGCGACCCAGCGCAGGATCGTCCCTTGGAAGCACATCGTTGCAGATGCGCCGAGCACCAGGCGCAGCGGAAGGACCGCCTCAAAGCTCTTGTGCGTGAAATAGCGATGCATGCCGAGGGCAACCCCAAGTCCAGTGAGCGCGTAGAAGATCGCGAACGCCGAGACGTCGATCAGCGTGATGCCGTGGTTGGCGATCCAGACAGCCGCAAGGATGCTCCCGGCTAAAGGGATGCCAATCAGATACGTGTTCTCAAGGCGCTTCTGAAGGATTGCCGGACCGGCCCAGTGAATGCCCGCAGCGGAATTGGTCATCTGGCTTTCCGGCGGGCTCCCGTGCGACCGATGGGCTGGCGACCGAAAGGTGTGTCGATCGTTGGGTCCGTTTCAGTCCAAGCACATGCCGGCTGGGATCGCATGATACATTTTCGTCATGCGACACGACGGCTGAGGTTGCCTGCGGGCGTCCCCATTCCGACCGTTCAAACGGTCAGAGATAGGCGGCCGCGGTCCCACATCATGCAGGCCAAGCCGTTCCGTGGCGGCTATTTCCGCGCCAGCAGCACCTTGAAGCCGCGATTCTCCGCCAGCACCGAAACGTCGGAGAAGGCGGTGCGCAGCGTCCGCTCGTAGGGAAGGTGGCGGTTGGCGACGCAGACCAGCCTGCCGCCGCCGCGCAGGGCCTCGGCGGCGACGGTGAGGAAGGTCACGCCCAGATCGATGTCCTGCTCGCCTTCCTTGTGGAAGGGCGGGTTGGTGATGACCCAGTCATATTTGCTGCGCCCGATGCCCGCCCGCACGTCGGACCAGTGGTAGCCAACCGAGCGTCCTGATGGCGCGAGGTTCGCCTGGGCGAGGTCGAGCGCGAGCTTTTCGGCCTCGAACAGATCGAGCTGGCGGATGCGGTCATAGCGCTGCAACAGCGATGCGGCGAGAAAGCCCCAGCCGGCGCCAAGGTCGGCGACGGCGCCGTCGATCCCTGGCGGCAGGCTGTCGACGAGGAACTGCGAGCCCGGGTCGATGCGGTTCCAGCTGAAGATGCCGGGCCGCGTGCTGAACGGCGTGCCGGCGATCGGCTGCGGATCGCCCAGCGACAGCCATTCCCGCCATCTGGCGCTGTCGGCTTCGGCGGAGCCGCGTCGCAGCCAGAACACCCGGCACTTGGCCTTCGATATCCGACCTTCGAGCGGGGCGATGGCGCCGACGGCTTTCTCGTAGGTGGCGGCGCCGACGGCGTTCTGGCCGGCGCAGACCAGTGTGCCGCCCGGTGCCAGCAGGCGATAGGCGCGCGCCAGGTTGGCGTAGTTCTCCTGCCGGTGCGGCGTGAGCACGCAAAGCCCGACATCATAGCTGCCCTCGAGCTGCGTCGTGACCTGCACGCCGCCTGCCGCGAGGCGCTCGTAGGCAGGGCGATAGGTCTGCTCGGCGACGAGGTGGCCGCCAAAGCTGTCGCGCAGAGCGGGGCTGAAATCGCCGCGCAGCAGGAAGGCATTCCGCGCCTCGAGCAGTCCTTCCTCGAAGGGGAGGGCGATCACGTCGTAAACAGTCTGCGGCATGCTGGTTCCTTGCGGTTGCTCCCGGCGCCCGCGGCAGCGTGGTGCAGCCTGCTATTGAGCGAAACCGCAGCGGTGGAGCAAGTGTTCTTCCCGGGCAGCCGCCGAAAACGAAGAACCCCGCCAACTCCGAGGTTGTGCGGGGTTCGAGTGCGACCTCACCGCAGTGAGGGGCGGTTGGACCGCGACAGACCGTCTTACTTGACGAAGCCGGCCGTCTTGCACGCGTCGAGCGTAATCGTCGCGAGATCGATCTTGCTGGTGCCCTGGTCGAGCACAGCCGGGGTATCGGGCTCATCGCTGGCGTCGTCGCCGTCGCTCGTTTCGGTATTGGTGGCGCCGTCGGCCTTGGCGGCTTCTGCCGCGAGAGTTGCGCACTGCTCCTGCACCTTGGGCAGATCCTCGGCGGAGATCTCGACGCCGTTGATGCTGGTCTGGGCGATGGCGCCCGATGCGAACATGGCAACCGAAAGTGCCGCTGCGGAAATAAGGCTGCGGATCATCATGACTTCTCTCCGTATTGTTCTCGTTGAGGCTTGCCGGGCCTGGCGGTCAAACGTGAGAGAGCTGAAATGGTTGCCGCGGCGCCGTCTCCAACCGGCGCGCGATGCGCCGGAAGAACGACGGCGGCCGATGGTCAGGCTGCGGCGGCCTGCCGGCGTTCCAGCGGATAGCCGTCCGCCTCGTAAAGGGTCCGGATGGCGGCGCCGTCGAAGCGACGTCCATCGACCTCGAGGAAGGTACCGATCAGCCAGGCAGCCGGACGGTCCTCGACGATGTACTGGATGGCCTCGGCGGCCGTCTTGAAGCGGCGGTACTGCTCGCGGGCCGATTTGGCGTAGCGGCGGCTGGGGTAAAGCTCGGCGGAGGCGGTGTAGTTGAAGGTCTCCACGTTGTATCCTTTCGGGCGCTGGGGCCGCGGGCGCGGCTGGTCGGTTTGCGTTGCAGCGGATAGTCGCCGCTCTGGTAGAGGCGCTTCAGGGCACTGCCGGCATAGATGCGGTCACCCACCCGAAGGCGGGCGCCGCGCAGGCTGACCGGTGCAACTTCCTCGAAGGCGAAGCGCAAGGCGTGTGCCGCGACCCGGAAAGCTCGAGGGCCCTGGGCGGTGGCGGTTTGCCAGTCGCGACCGAGATAGAGCTCGGCGCGAGCCTGGTAGTTCAGATGTGTCATGTGTTCTCTTGTGGGCCCGTCATCGGAAGATGCGGAGCCTCTCGTTGAAACGCCTCGACCGCGACGCGGGAGGCGGAGGCCGGGTCTGCCTGATCGGCGGGCCCGGCAGATCGATCAGGCGAGCTGCAGGTTGGTCGCCGACAGCTTGCCGTCGCGGCCGCTCTGGAGGTCGTAGGTGACCTGCTGGCCTTCGGCCAGGCCGGAGATGCCGGCTGCTTCCAGCGCGGTGGCATGGACAAACGCGTCCTTGCTGCCGTCGGCGGGGGCGATGAAGCCAAAGCCCTTGGTGGCGTTATAGAATTTCACGGTGCCGTTGATCATGACGAGCTACTTTCGATTGTGAGGGGACGCCCAGCGGCGAACGCACTCGTTCCTCCGGCGCAACACGCGGCGGGGGTCTAGACGTTCGCAATTCAGGGGAACCAAACAACCGGCAAGCCGGCAGATCAGAAGCCAAAGATGGCCGTAACGTATGAGCGCTATATAGGGACGAAATGCGCCGACAACAAGGTCGGGCCCCGAGAACCGGCAGTTTCGCTCCCCTCAAGGGGAGGGAAGCGACGACTGCGGGCCGGAACTAGAAGGTCACGGCACGCAGGCGCGCATTGTGGATGTGGGTTTCCATGGCGAGTTCGGCCTTGGCCCGGTCGCGCGCCAGCAGTGCATCGATGATCTCGAGGTGGTCGGCCAGGGCCGGGGCGAGCACGACCGGGTTCAGCCGGATGCGGTCGAGCTGGATCATGCGCACGCGGATGGCGTTGATCGAATAGGCCTGGATCAGCACCTCGTTGCCGGTGGCGCCGATGAGGAAGTCGTGAAAGTCGGAATCGATCTTCTGCGCTTCGTCGAGCAGGGCGCCGCTGATGCCAGTACTGCTGGCGCGCTCGAGGATCGAGGCGTGCAGCGCCCGCTGCTGCTGCAGCGCCGCGTCGCTCACATGCTCGATAGCATAGATGGTCGCCTCGCGCTCGTAGGCGAGGCGCATCTGGTAGGATTCGCGGATCATCCTGAGATCGACGGTGGTGATCTGGATGCCGCGCTGCGGCAGCACCGCGAGCAGGCTCTCCGCCTCGAGCCGCGGCAGCAGTTCGCGCAGCGCGCCCAACGAGATGCCGAGTTTGCTGACGAGGTCGCGCTGCGACAGGTTCTGGCCGGGCTGGATCTGGCCGGCCAGCAGCAGGCGCTGGAAGCGCTGGTAGGCGGTCTGGCGGTTGAGCGTGTCGGTGCCGGCCGTGGTCCGCGGTCGGCGCGTCGCGCGCCGGGTCGGGGCGGTCAGGGCCTTGGTCGACATACGCGTTTGCCTCCTTCGCGCTTGCCTGAGCGTTAACTCAATCCTCTTCGCCTGGGAATTGGTATTGGCTCTGCCGGAAGCTGTCGATCAGCGCGGTGACGCCGGCGGCCGACAGCGGCAGCAGCGGCTCGAGCGGGCGCATCCAGGCGGCGTCGCCGGCGATCCGCGCCTTCACCGCTTTGAGTGCGATGATGCCGCCGTGATCGTCGATGGCGGCGATCCGCTGCGCGGCGCGCTCGCAGATGCCCGCTGCTTCGGGGCCGGTGGGGCTGGCAAAGAAGCGGCAGAGTTCGATGGCGTTGACGTTGGGCAGGCCGCCGATCATGCCGGCGCCGCCGGCAGCGAGCAGGTCCGGCAGCACCCGATCGTCGCCGGTGAAGATCCTGAGGTTGGGGAAGGTCCGGGCCAGCATCAGGGTATGGGCGCGATCGCCGGTCGAGTCCTTGATGCCGACAATGCGCCTGCCGTGCCGGGCAACCAGGGCCTGCACCAGCTCGACGCCATAGCCGACCTTGGTCATGGCGGGGATGTGGTAGAGCACGACATCGAGCGGGAACATGCCGCCGAAGCGGTTGGCGGCGGCCTCGAAGAAGGCGGCGATGCCGTCCTGACCGGCGGCGCCGTAATAGAAGGGCGGGGCAATCAGCACGGCGCGGCAGCCCAGATCGGTCGCCGCGGCGATGGTGGCCACGGCATCGTCGAGCGCGGCGCTCATCGAGGCCGGGATCAGCCGGTCCATCGGCACGCCGGCCTGCTGCAGCGCCGCCAGCGCCGCCCGTTTCTCGCGCACCGAGAATGAGGCCCCCTCACCGGTCGAGCCGAAGGGCGAAACATAGCTGCAGCCGGCCGCAAACAGCCAGTCGAGATGCGACTTCAGTCGCACGATATCGATGCTTCCGGTGTCGGTGACGGGGGTCAGGGAGGCAGCGACGATACCGCCGAGAGCCTTGGAATTGCTGGCCTCATGGGCAGCTGCGAGTTCTTGTGTCACTGATACAATCACCAGATGGAGTAGTTGTTCAATCTATGTGTTTACACGAGCCGGATTCTGTTGCAAGGTCAATCCATCGCGATGGCGTGACGGCGGGTAAACGCTGCTGCCGGAGCGGTAGGACGTGCATGCTGGGAGGGCGCCGTTGGCCGAACTGCAACTTCAGAATGTCTCCAAGACCTACGGGACGTTCGAGGCGGTAAAGGATGTGTCGCTGGCGATCGAGGACGGCGAGTTCGCCGTGTTCGTCGGCCCCTCGGGTTGCGGCAAGTCGACCTTGCTGCGGCTGATCGCCGGGCTCGATCCGGTCAGCGCCGGCACGGTCGCCATCGGCGACAAGGACATGACGGCGCGGCAGGCGGGCGAGCGGCCTGTCGCCATGGTGTTCCAGTCCTACGCGCTCTACCCGCATATGAGCGTGTTCGAGAACATCGCTTTCCCGCTGCAGATGGAGAAGCGCTCCAAGACCGAGATCCGCGAGGAGGTGGCGAAAGCCGCGGCCACGGTGCAGCTGACGACGCGGCTGCAGGACAAGCCGGCGAAACTCTCCGGCGGGCAGCGGCAGCGCGTGGCGATTGCCCGCGCCATCGTGCGCAAACCCGAGATTTTCCTGATGGACGAACCGTTGTCGAACCTCGACGCGGCCCTGCGCATGGAAATGCGCTCGGAACTCACCCGGCTGCACCAGCGGCTGGGCTCCACCATGGTTTATGTGACGCACGACCAGCTTGAAGCCATGACCATGGCCGATCGCATCGTGGTGCTGAACGCCGGCAAGGTCGAGCAGGTCGGCAAGCCAATGGACCTCTATCACCGCCCGGCGAACCTGTTCGTCGCCGGCTTCATCGGCAGCCCGCCGATGAACTTTCTGGCTGGAAAGGTGGCGGGGCTGGAGGGCGGCAACGTGCTGCTCGAGGTGCCAGAGGTCGGGCGAGTGGCGTTGTCGGGCGACGCCTCCGGCTTCAGTCTCGGCGGCGAGGCGACGATCGGCATCCGGCCCGAGGCCATCACCACCGTGGCACCGGCCGAGCCGGCTTTGGCGCTGACGCTGACGCCGCGCACGGTCGAGCGGCTGGGCCTTCACACCATCGTCTATGGCGAACTGGGCAGCCGGAAGTTGACCGCATTGTTCAACGGCGATCCGGCGATAGCAGCCGATGCGCCGCTCGCCATCCACGTGCCGCTCACTGAGATCCACCTGTTCGATGCCGCCGGCCAGGCCCGCGGGCGCCGCCACTGACGCGTTTCATCGCCCGCGACCGAGGGGAGGAGGACCATGCCTCCGGTCGCGCGCTCAAAAGGGAGTAACGAGATGACCTTCACCTCCAACCGCCGGCAGTTCCTGTTCGGCGCCGCCGCCAGCACACTGGCCATTACTGCCGCCGGCGGCCTGGGCCGGGCCTTCGCCCAGGATCAGCAACTGGTGTTCTGGTCGCAGCTGGCCGGCAGCAAGAAGGCGGCGGGCGAAGCGCTCGAGGCGGCCTTCAAGACGGCGCATCCGGGCATCGCGCTCAACTCGAGCCTGTTCGCCGAACCGAGCCAGCTGAACGAGAAAATCCTCACCGCCATCAACGGCAATACCGCGCCGGACCTGTTCATCCAGCACTGGGATTACACGCTGACCTATTCGACCGGCGACAAGCTGGCCGACCTCAAGGCCGGCCTCGCCAATGTCGATTTCGCCGGCCTCGACGCCTCGCTCCTTGCCTATGGCAATATCGGCGGCCAGCAGGTCTCGGTGCCGCTCTATGGCACGTCGCGTGGCCTCGGCATCAACCGCAAATACGTCACCGAAGCCGGGCTCGATGCCGACAAGGGACCGCAGGATTGGGCGGAGCTGCGCGAATGGGCCAAGGCGCTCACCAAGCGGCAGGACAATGGCCTGCTCGAAGTGGCCGGTCTCAGCATGTTCCACAACGATCTCGAGACCTGGGAAATCTTCACCCTGCTGCTGCAGGGGGCCGGCGGCACGCTGTTCAATGACGAGTTGACGGCGCCGGCTTTCGGCGGTGCCGAAGGGCTCGCGGCGATCAACTTCATGTTCGAGCTCCTGCACACCGACAAGGTCACCGATCTCGGTTTTGGCCTCGGGCCTGGCGGTTCGGCGAGCCCGATCAACCAGGGCCGCGCGGCGATGATCATCGCCGGCAACTACTCGACCAATAACGCGCTGAAGGCCGGTATCGAGTTCGACGTGCTGCCCATCCCGATGGAGAAGGGTGGCTTCACCTCGCTGGTCGACCCGTTCAGCTTCGCGGTGACCAAGGCGTCGCCGAACCAGGCGGCAGCGCTGAGCTTCGTCGAATTCGCTCTGTCGCAGGAGCAGCAGGTGGCGTTCGCCCTGGCGTCGAAGAATGTGCCGGTGCTGAAATCGGCGCAGCAGGATCCGACCGTGCAGGCCGATCCCTTCCTATCGAAGTTCATCAAGACGGCGAGCTTCGCGCCGCCCAAGGCCGCGGCCATCCCGGCGTTCTCGCGCATGGTGACGATCATCGCCCGCGCCGTGCAGGAGACGCTGTTCAAGCGCGTTACCGCCGAGGAAGCACTGAAGGCCGCCGAGGCCGAGGTGATCGCGGTGCTGGGCCGCTAAGCCTATGGCGCTCCAATCAAGCACAGCTCTGGCACGACGGCCGCAAAGCTTCACGCAGAACTGGAGCGCCTACGCCTTCCTGACGCCGGCCCTGATCATCCTGTTCCTGTCGCTGCTGCTTCCGGCAGCAGCGACAGTGGTGATGAGCCTCACCGATATCTCGTTCCTCAGGCCGACCAATTTCGTCTGGTTCGACAACTACATCAAACTGGTGTCGGACAGCCGCTTCCGGCAGGCAGTGGGCAATACCGCCTATTACACCGTCGGTGTGACGCTGCCGACCATGGCGCTGGGGCTGCTCGCGGCGGTGGCGCTCAATGGCAAGCTCCGCGGCCGCATCGTCTTCCGCACCATTTTCTACCTGCCGGTGCTGACCTCGCTGATCGCCGCGGCGGTGGTCTGGATGTATGTCTACGAGCCCTATTCGGGGCCGATAAACGGCACGCTGGCGCAACTCGGGCTACCGCCGCAGCCCTGGCTGCAGAGCCCCAACCTCGCCATGACCTCACTGATCGTCATGGCGATCTGGCGCGATTTCGGCACCGCGATGATCATCTATCTCGCGGGCCTGCAGGATATTCCCAGGGACATCTACGAGGCGGCGCGGCTCGATGGGGCCAAGACCAAGGACGTCTTCTTCCGCATCACCGTGCCGATGCTCAGCAACGTCACCTTCTACCTGATGATCATCCTGATCGTGCAGACCTTCCAGGTGTTCGGCGCGATCTATGTGATGACCAATGGCGGGCCGCTCGGCTCCACCGAAACCATCGTGTTCCAGATGTACCAGACCGCCTTCGGCTATACCGAGTTCGGCTATGCGGCGGCGATGTCGACCGTGCTGTTCCTCGCCATCCTGCTGTTCTCGATCATCGGCACCAAGATCATGCGCCGGGGTGAGTCATGAGCGACATCGCGCAGGCCTCCGCCCCGGCCGTCCAGACGGTATCGTTCCAGCAGCGCTGGTGGCCGCTGGCCGAGCGGGCGATCGGCTACGGGCTGCTGATCTTTGCGGCGCTGGCAACGATCACGCCGTTCCTGTGGATGGTGTCAACCTCGTTCAAGACCGACGCCGAGACCTTCCAGTTTCCGCCCAACTTCATCCCGAGCAGCCTCGTCTGGCAGAACTATATCGACGCCATTGCCGGGCCCGATACCGGGCGGCAGTTGATCAACAGCCTGGTGTTCGCGCTCGGCTCGACCGTCTCCAACATGGTGTTCTGCGCGCTGGCCGGTTACGCCCTGGCGCGGATGCAGTTCAAGGGCAAGAACCTGATCTTCGCGCTGGTGGTCGGCCTCCTGATGGTCCCGGCGCAGAGCCAGATCGTGCCGGTGTTCCTGATCGTGCAGCGCATCCCGTTCGCCGGCGGCAATGACTGGCTGGGCAATGGCGGCACGGGTCTGCTCAATACCTATTGGGGAATGATCCTGCCCACCGCGGCGACGCCGTTCGGCATTTTCATGATGCGGCAGTTCTTCTCGCGCATCCCGATCGAGTACGAGGAATCGGCGCGGCTCGATGGGGCCAAGACCTTCACCATCTTCTGGCGCATCCTGCTGCCGCTGGCGAGGCCGGCGATGGCGGTACTGGGGGTGCTGAGCTTCCAGAGCGCCTGGAACGATTTCATCTGGCCGCTGATCCTCACCTCGCAGCGCGAAATGGCGACGCTGCAGATCGGCCTGCAACTGTTGCAGAGCGGGCCTGATGCGCGCTGGAACGTGGTGATGGCGATGGCGACACTGATCACCCTGCCGGTGATCATCGTGTTCCTGTTCGCGCAGCGCTACGTCATCGACGGCGCGGTCACCAGCGGCGTCAAGGGCTGACGCCTTCCACCCCGAATTACGACCCGGCCCTCCCTGGGCCCGACGGAGATTTGACCATGATCCAGAACCTCGAAATCTACCGCAAGGAGGGTGAGTTCGTCGCCTGGCCGGCCAATTACGGCATGTGGATCTGGGGCGATGAAGTGGTGGTGGTGTTTTCGCAGGGGTTTCGCGGCGAACAGGAGAGCCTGCACGCCCGCGACAAGACGCGGCCGTTCATCGGCCGGCAGGCGCGCAGTCTCGATGGCGGGCTGAGCTGGAGCGACGAGCTGTTGACCGGCACGATCCCTGGCGGCACCTCGCTGTCGGGCGACGAGCACGTGATCGAGGCGCTGCAGAGCCAGCCCAATATCGTGGTCGAACGCGATATCCCGGGGCTCGACCAGCCGATCGATTTCACCGATCCCGAGACCATCGTGATGTGCGCGCGCACCGGGCTCGATGCGGGTTCGATCAGCTGGTTCTATGTCAGCCGCGATCGGGCGAAGAGCTGGCAGGGGCCATACCGGCTGGGCGACTTCGGACTGCCGGGCGTTTCGGCGCGCACCGATATCGTGCCGCTCGGCCAGCATGACGCGCTGTTCCTGCTCACGGCAGTGAAGGCCAATGGCGACGAGGGTCGGATCTTTGCGGCGCGGACCCGTGATGGCGGCAAGAGCTTCAGCTTCGAGAGCTTTGTCGGTGACGAGCCGGAAGGGTTCGCCATCATGCCGGCGTCGCTGCGGCTGCCCGACGGGGACATTCTCACCTTCGTGCGCTGCGCTGCGCCGCGCGGTCCGGGGCGCCGGGCCTGGATCGACCTCTATCGCTCGGGCGATGAGGGCAAGAGCTGGCGGCATGTCGGGGTGCCGGTGCCGCAGGTCGGGCACAATGGCAACCCGCCGACCATCAACCAGCTGGCCGATGGACGGCTGGTGCTGGTCTACGGCTACCGCGATGCGCCCTATGGCATGCGCGCCCGGGTCAGCAGCGACGAGGGCGCAAGCTGGAGCGACGATATCGTGCTGCGCGACGATGGCGGCGTGGCGGATCTCGGTTACCCGCGCACGGTGCTGCGCGCGGATGGGAAGCTCTTGACGGCGTACTATTACAACTACGGTGCGGATACCGATCGCTTCATCGGGGCGACGTTGTTCTCGGTGTAACGATCGCTGAGCTGGCGGTCCTGGTCACCTCTCCCTTGGGGGAGAGGTCGGCGCGCAGCGCCGGGTGAGGGGGCCTTCCCGCGCTCAGTGCTTGCTGCAAGGCCCCCTCACCCTGACCCTCTCCCCCAGAGGGAGAGGGGACGCACTTTGCACCGGCATTGCCTCAATGCGGGGTGAGCGGCGCCAAGCGCCCGATGGCATGAGGCCAGTCAGCGCCCCGGAATCGCCGCCACCAGCCGCTCGGTGATGATGTCGGGCGCGGTGATGGCAGAGCCGCAGACCACGGCGAAGGCGCCGCGTTCGAACGAGGCGGCGACGTGTTCGGGGGTCCAGATGCCGCCTTCGACCACCAGCGGCACGCCGAGTGTGCCGACGATCTCGGATACCAGGTCGAGCGGCGGGCGGGCCTGGCCCTCGGTCAGTGCGGTGTGGCCGACCATGGTGGTGGCGATCAGGTCGGCGCCTTCGGCGGCGGCCTGCCGCGCTTCATCGAGCGTCGCGATATCGGCCATCACGAGCTTGCCGAGCCGGTGGGCGGTCTCCGCAATCTCGGCAAAGCTCTCGCTCGGCCGGGTCCCCGTAGTCGCCTGAATGGCGACGATGTCGGCGCCGGCCGCGCACAACGCTTCGGCGTCGGCGCTGGAGGTGGTGATGTAGTTGTCAAAGCCCTCGCGGGTGTCCTTGACGATACCGATGATCGGCAGGCCGGTGCGTGGTCGCAGCAGGCCGACGACCTCGGCGCCGTTGAGGCGGAAGCCGCCGGCGCCGCCGAGTTCGGCCGCTTCGGCGAGCAGCGCCAGGATGTCGGGGCGCTGGCGCAGCGGGCTCAGGGGGTTCATCGCCTGCGAGGAAACGATCAGCTGGCGCTCGAGGCGCTTGAGCAGGGTAGGGCTAGTCACGAGAGATCCCCGGCGATGGTGAAGTCGACTTCAAAACTGCGGTGCCAGGGGAAGCGGACGGCAGTGATGCCGAGATCGTTCCGCCCGGTGAGGCGCTTGAGGGTGGCGTCGAGGCCGGCGCCGATGCTGGTTTCGGCCGCTGCCTCCTCGGTGCGGTCGGGGAAGGTGTAGACGCCGGCGTTCAACGGCCGACGCACGTCGGTCATGTAGGCGAAATCCTCGATCAACCGGTGCAGCAGCACCCGGCGGGCGGCGGCGGCATCGAGGGTGCCGGCAGCGCGACCGATCTGGATCGCGGCGGCCGCGGCGACCACTGAACCCAGCGCATTGCCGGCGGTGTTCCAGCCGCCATAGGCGACGAGCTCGAGCAGGATGCCACGCCGGTGCAGCTCTTCGATCAAGAGCGGGTCGGCGCCGTTGGAATAGCGGAGGTCGGCGAGGGCCACTTCGCGGCCGGCGGCCAGCAGGCGGGCGATGAGATCGGCGGTCCTGTTGGCCTCGGCGGCATCATCGGTATCGAAGATCGACTCGGCGCCGGATTTTTCGACCACCATGCCGCAATGGTCGCGACGCCTCGGGTCTGGCGCATGGACGACGAGGGCCATGGCCTCGGGGTCGGTGACGGTCACCGAGCCCGAGGCGCGGAGCTGGCGGTCGACCGCCTCGTGCATCGGGCTGTTCTCATATTTGGCGATGCGCTGCATGCCCGGCGGATCGGCGCATTCGACGGTAAAGCGGGGGGTGACGCCGAAGCGGGCGCCGAGCTGACGCGCCACCAGCACCGCGGCCACCTCGTCGGCGCCGGGATACATCAGCACCTCGCCCGATATCGGCAGCACGTGGCTCCACTGCTTCAGCCAGACCTGCTCGACCGAGCCGGCCGAGTGTTCGGCGGTATCGTCGGCGGTGATCAGCAGCGGGTCGATGGCGCCTTCGGACGCGAGCGCGATGGCTTCGAGATTGACGTGATGGTTGCGCAGCCGCCGGCGCTCGAAATCGGCGACGATCTCACCGGGGAGCGCCGCGCGCAACGCGGCGAGCGCCTCGGCATTGCCGGCATGGCTGGCGCCAAGGGTTTCGAGCAGGTCGCGATGGTGCAGCGCGCCGAGCTTATGCAGCTCCATGCCGTGCCGGGCCCAGTAATCGGGCTCTTCCTGCGGGTTGTAGGAGTTGGAGGCGCGCATCACCAGCGACACGGCGCAGAGCAGCAGCGCCGGATGCGCGGCATGGAGGCGGCGCAGCACATCGAGCCGGGTGAGGGCGTCGAGCGTCGTATCGGCGGTGGTGCGTGCGGCGATCAGGCCGCCATAGCAGAGCATGTCGAGCGAGGCGATCACCGCATCGGTCGTCGGCGCCGTGCTTTCGAGCCAGCGGCCGAGGCCGTCGGCATCGCCGGGCTGGCGCAGCCGGGGCAGCAGTTCGGGCGGCGGCAACACCAGGCTGGCGCCCGCGATGGCGGCGATACCGGCGGGCAGGCCGATATTGACCGGGCGCTCATCGAGGGGAAGGAAGGCAAGCGAAAGGGCACGTTTGGACGTCAATTCGTGTTGTCTCGGCTCGTGCGGAAAATGACGAAATCGTAGGAATAGCGGTCGGCGCGGTAGACGCTCTCGGCATATTCGATGCGCTGGTTCCTCGCGTCATAGGCGACGCGCAGCACTTTGAAGGCCGGTGAGAATTCCGGGACGCCGAGGAGTTTTGCCAAGGGCGGATCGAGCACCGTGGCGTGGATCGACTGTTCGGCCTTCTCGATCTTCAGGTGATAGGTTTCGGTCAGCATCTGGTAGAGCGAACCGGTGATGCCGCGCGCCGCGAGGCCTGGCGCGAGCTTCGAAGGCACATAGGTGTTCTCGATGCACATCGGCTCGCCGTCGGCGGTGCGGACGCGCGAGATATGGGCGACCAGGTCACGCGGGCTGAGCGCCAGGCGGGCGCCGATCTCGGCGCCGGCGGGAATCTCTTCCACTACCGTATCGAGCGAACCCGGGACCAGGCCACGCGCCCGCATGTCCTGGGTGAACGAGGTCAGTTCCACCGATTTGGCGATGCGCGGTTCGGAGACGAAGGTGCCGGCCCCCTGCGTGCGGTAGACGCGGCCTTCGTAACCCAACTGGTCGAGGGCGCGGCGCACGGTGAGGCGGGTGACGCCGAAGGTTTCGGCGAGGTCGCGCTCGGTGGGCAGCTTTTCGTGCGGCTTCAGTTCGCCCTCGATAAGGCCGAGCAGATAGCTCCGCAACTGGGCGCCCTTGGTGCCCGCGCGACCGTTTCCAGCGGCCTCAGCCATGATCGGATTTCCTCCACTCGCGCATATCAAAGCACAGTTCGTTCATGCCGGGCAAGTGAGTGGTATACTCCAATTGCACCGATATCCGCCTGTTTCATGCTGAATGTGACGCCATGTTGACGGGCTTCGAAAAATTGGGCTACACCATTTGACGGCATGTAGCCAAGGGAGAATTCAGGATGGAGCGGAAAGCTCAAGCTCGTGCGGCGCATGCCGCGATGTCGACCGCGCTGGGCGCGGTCATGCTGCTGGGCGGGGCGCTCGGCGCCTCCGCGCAGGACAAGACCGAGATCACCTTCTCGTATCTGTGGGGCGGCGCGGAGGGCGCGGCGCTCGAGCAGATCATCAGCGACTTCAACGCCAGCCAGGACAAGATCGTGGTCAAGGGCGTGTCGAGCCCCGACATGACCAAGCAGCTGGCTTCGATGTCGAGCGCCAAGGGCGCCTTCGACATCTCGGACAACTTCGCCTCCAACATTGCCTCGTGGTCGAACCAGGGCATCCTGCTGCCGCTGGACGAATTCGGCCTCGATACCTCGGATTTCCCCGAGAGCATCATGAAGCAGTTGGTGGTCGACGGCGTGCTCTATTCGGTGCCGATCGCGACCCACAATTTCCAGCTGGTCTACAACAAGAAGCTGCTCGATGAAGCCGGCGTCACGCCGCCGACCTCGATGGCCGAACTCGCCGAGGCCATCAAGAAGCTGACCAAGGTGGATGCCGAGGGCAACGTCACCCAGCTCGGCCTCGGGCTCACCGACATCTCGGCTGGTTTGAAGACGCTCGGCTATGCGCATGGCGGCGACTGGAACCGTGACGGCAAGCCCACGCCGACCGATCCGGGGTTCGTCGAAGGCGTGCAGTTCTACTACGACAACGTGGTGGCGCCGGTGACCCCCGCGGCCTACAACAAGTTCGTCGCTGGCTTCGGCCCCTATATGTCGGACCAGGACTCGTTCAAGCAGGGCAAGATTGCCATGGTGTTCGAGGGCGAATGGCGCGCCAAGTTCAATACCGAAGCCGGTATGGATTGGGGCGTGGTGCAGGTGCCGGGCAAGACGCCCGAGCTCAACGGCTCGACCTGGGCTGACGTGTCGACGATCTTCATTCCGACCAACACGCAGAACAAGGAAGCGGCAGGCGAGTTCCTCAAGTACCTGATCAGCCCGCCGGCGATGGAAAAGTTCAGCCACGTGCTGGCCAACCTGCCGGGCCGCCTGTCGCTGGTCGACAGCGCCACCTATGACGACCTGCCGAACTTCAAGGTCTGGCTCGACGCGCTGAAGAACCCCAACACGCACGGCCTGCCGCCGGCGCTGTACATGGCCGAATACAATGCCGACCTGGCGTCCGCATTCGACTCGGTGCTGCAGGGCGCCCAGACTCCGGAAGCGGCCCTCAAGGCCGTTGCCGACCGCACTGGCTCGTACTCGCAGTAAGCTGTTGCAGAGCGCGCGTCTCAGACAGAGCGAACCGACCGGCCGGGCCCTTCTCAAGGGCCTGGCCTTCGCTTCGCCATTCATCATCGGCTTTTTGGTGCTCTACCTGTGGCCGATCCTCGCTTCGGGTTATTACAGCCTCACCGATTTCAGCCTGTTCAAGGCGCCCAAATGGGTTGGGCTGGCCAATTACGAGCGGATGATCTCGGACGCCAAATTCTGGAAGAGCCTCTACAACACGCTGTTCTTCACTTTCGTCGGTGTGCCGGTGGATATCGCGATCTCGATCGCCGGCGCCCACATCCTCAACCAGAAGCTCAAGGGCCAGCCGCTCTGGCGCGCCCTGGTCTACCTGCCCTCGATCGTGCCGGCGGTGGCGGCGGGCTTTCTGTGGCGCTGGTTGCTCAATGCGCAATACGGCTTCGTCAACGAGATCCTGCGCTGGTTCCGCATTCCGCAGCCGAACTGGCTGCTCGATGCCAGCTGGGGCGGCATCTCGGTGATCGTGCTCATGCTGTGGACGGTGGGCGGCACCATGCTGATCTACCTCGCGGCGCTGAAGAACGTCCCGCAGGAGCTCTACGAGGCCGCCGAACTCGACGGCGCCGGGCCGCTGCGCCGCTTCTGGCACATCACCTGGCCGATGATCTCACCGGTGACGCTGTTCCAGGTGATCGTCCTGATCATTGCGTTCCTGCAGGTGTTCACGCAGCCCTTCGTGCTGTCCAAGGACCCGGGGCTCGGCACGCAGACCGCGACCGGGCCGGGCGACTCGATGCTGAGCTACTCGATCTACCTGTTCCAGAACGGCTTCACCTTCCTGAAAATGGGCTACGCCTCGGCGATGGCCTGGGTGCTGCTGTTCGTGACGCTGGCCATCACCTTGCTGATCCTGTGGTCGGCCAAGAAGTGGGTGTTCTATGACAACCGCTGAGTATCAGGGCACGACGCTGGGCGAGCGCGTGCCGGTGGGCGGCCGCTTCGGCTGGCTGATGACCATCTACCGTTACGCCCTGGTGATCCTTCTCGCCGGGGTATTCGTGTTCCCGTTCGTCGTCATGCTGACGACGGCGTTCAAGGTCTCGGACGAGATCTTCATGGCGCCGCCGGAGCTGTTGCCGCGCACCTGGACGCTCGACCATTTCGTCGGCGCGCTGACGCAGATCCCGTTCTTCCGGTTTCTGCTCAATACGGTGGTGATTGCCGGCCTGAGCGTCCTCGGTACCGTGCTGGTTTCGCCGCTGGTCGCCTACTCGTTGTCGAAGCTGCGCTGGAAGGGTCGGAACCTGCTCTTCATCATGGTGCTCGCCACCATGATGCTGCCGCCGCAGGTGACGCTCATTCCGATCTACATGATGTGGAACAAGGTCGGCGCCACCGGCACCATCCTGCCGCTGGTGATCCCGGCTTTCCTCGGCACGCCGTTCTTCATCTTCCTGATCCGGCAGTTCCTCTTGAGTGTGCCCGACGAGCTGATCGAGGCGGCGAAGGTCGATGGCGCGTCGGAGTTCCGCATCTACTGGTCGATCGTCCTGCCGGTCGCCCGGCCGGCGCTGATCACCTCGGCGGTGTTCCAGTTCGTCTGGGCGTGGACGGATTTCCTCTATCCGCTGATCTACCTCAACGACGAGGAGAGCTACACGCTGTCGATCGGGCTCTACTCGTTCCTCGGCCAGCACGGGGTGCAGTGGGGACCGCTGATGGCAGCCTGCGTGCTGTTCACGCTGCCGGCCTTCCTGATCTTTTTGGTGTTCCAGCGCTACTTCATCGGCGGCATCGCCACGGGTGCGCTGAAGTGAGCGAGCTTGCCCTCGCCGTCGATATCGGCGGCACCAAGATCCTCGTCGGGCTGATCGATGCCCGGGGCACCATCGTGGTCAGCCGGCAAGTCGCGACGCCGGCGCGCGAGGGGGCGGAAGCGATCATCGCCGCTGTCGCCGGATTGGCGCGTCAGGTGCTGGCCGATGCGCCGTCAGGGGTCAGCCGCTGCGGCGTCGGCACGGCCGGCGTGGTCGGCGAGCAGGGCGAGATCACCTCGGCGACCGATCACCTGAGCGGCTGGGCCGGCACCAGGCTGCAGCAGCGGCTCGGCGAAGAACTCGGCATACCGGTGATCGTGCTCAACGACGTGCAGGCCTCGGGGCTCTGCGAAGGCGTGCTCGGCGCCGCGGGCGGCAGACGCTCGGCACTGATCGTGGCGCTCGGCACCGGGGTCGGCGGTTCGCTGGTGCGCAACGGCAAGGTCGAGCGCGGTGCCTATGGCATTGCCGGCAGTGTCGGGCATCACCTCTCGCCGCTGCGTCAGGGGCGTCGGTGCCCATGCGGCGGCACCGACCATCTCGAGGCCTATGCCAGCGGCACGGCAATGGAACTGGAATATGCGCGGCGCACCGGCGAGGCGCGCAGCCTGCGCGAGATCGCGACGCTGGCCGAGGCCGACGATGCCGAGGCGCAGTCGGTGATCGCCGAGGCCGCGGAAGTGCTGGGCGCGGTGCTGGGCAGCGCCAACAACGTGGTCGATGCCGAGATCATCGTGGTGGCCGGCGGCGTGCTGGCGCTGGGTGAGCGGCTGCTCGAGCCGGCCCGCACCGCGGCCGGGCGCGAGGCGCTGGGGCTGTCGAAAGCCGTCGAGATCGTGCCGGCCAAGTTCGGGCCAACGGCGTGTTTGATCGGCGCGGCACTCGCGGCGTTCGGGGCGGTTTGAGCGAGGGCGCCACCTCTCCCTTGGGGGAGAGGTCGACGCGAAGCGTCGGGTGAGGGGGCCTTCCTCGTGCTCGGTGTCTGCGGTAAGGCCCCCTCACCCCAACCCTCTCCCCCAAGGGAGAGGGGGCGCATGCCCCGAGGCCCTAGGAGCGACTCCCTGATGGGAGAGTAGGTGCCCCCACCCCTCATCCGGCGCTACGCGCCACCTTCTCCCCGACGGGGAGAAGAATCCGGAGGGCGCTGTGGTCACCCCTGTTCCCACGGTGAAGGCCAGTAGGCCTTCACCAGACCCCGTCGGGGAGAGGGTGGATCGGCCGACGGCCCAGACGGGTGAGGGGGTTGGCCCTTACTGGTGGAGTCAGCACCGCTCGATGTGCAGTTAGAGGGCAAGGGGAGTAGAAACTACCGCCGCTTGAACACCGGCGACCGCTTTTCCTTGAACGCCGCGCGCCCCTCATGCGCATCTTCCGTCGCAAAGCAGATCGCCTGCAGGTCGCGCTCGTAGCTGATGGCGTTGGCGATCGAGAGTTCCCACGCTGCGCGCAGGTTCAGCTTCGCCGTCTCTGCGGCGATCGGGGCGCGGGAGGCGATGGTGGCGGCGAGGCGCTTGGCCTCAGTCAGCAGTTCGGCGCGCGGCACGATGCGGGAGACGAGGCCCCAGCGCTCCGCGGTTGCAGCGTCAACGGCATCGCCGGTCATGATCATCAGCGCGGCATTGGACGGGCCGACGGCATGGGCGAGGTTCACCGCCATGCCGCCGCCGCCGATCCAGCCGAGCTTGATTTCCGGCGCGGCGAAGCTGGCATTGTCGGAGGCGATGCGGATGTCGCAGGCCATGGCCGTCTCGAGCCCGCCGCCGAAGGCGTAGCCGTTGATGGCGGCAATCGATGGCTTCAGCAGCGCGCGGATGGCGTCGCAATAGTCGGGCCGGTTCCGAAAATTCCAGGCGCTGTCATAGTCGTCGAGCGTCCTGATATCGGAGCCGGCCGAGAACGCCTTCTCACCGGCGCCGGTCAGCACGACGGCCCGAATGGCGTCGTCGCTATTGAACTCGGTGACCGCGGCCACCAGCGCCGCCGCCATTTCCGGCGTCATGGCGTTGAGCTTTTCCGGCCGATTGATGGTGATGACGCCGACGAAGCCGTCGCGCTCGACGAGGATGTTGTCGCTCATATGCCGTTCTCCGCCACTGCGCCCTTGGCCAGCAATTGTTCGATCGCCGCATCGTCGAAGCCGGCTTCGCGCAGCACGTCGCGGCTGTGCTGGCCGACGACGGGCGCGCCGCGCTCGACCGTCGATGGGGTCTTGGAAAACCTGATCGGGAAGCCCGGCGTCTTCACATGACCCTCGGTCGGGTGCTCGTACTCGACGAAGGTGCCGTTGTGCTTGATCTGCTCGTCTTCGACAAGGTCGGCATAGCCATAGACCGGGCCGCACCAGATATCGGCGGCGCGCAGCAGCTCGAGCCACTCGGCAGTGGTCTTGGTCTTCAGCCGGTCACGGGTTTTGGCGAAGATTTCGTCGCGCTTGGTCCAGGTGTCGACCTCGTCGTCCATGTCGAGGAAGCTCGGCTCGCCGATGGTCTGGCCGAGATTGGCGAGCTTGGGGAAGGCGACGATGATGAAGCCGTCCGAGGTGGCGAAGGCGCCGTAGGGGGCGCGGATATAGACATGGGCGTGCGGCTCGGCCGAGCGCACCTGCGGCTTATGGCCGACGGTGAACACCGAGAGTTCCTGCATCTGGATGGTGGTGATGGCGTCGAGCATGTTGACCTGCACCAGCTGGCCCTCGCCGGTGCGCTCGCGATGCAACAGCGCCGCCAGCGCGCCCTCGAAGGCAGTGTAAGCGGTGATGCCGTCGACCAGGTACTGGCCCGCCGCGTTGGGCGGCTCGCCCTCGCGCCCGGCCGACAGCATGGCGCCGGACATGCCCTGCAGCACCAGGTCCTGGCCGGGGCGGTTGAGATAGGGGCCGTCCTCGCCATAGCCGGAGATCGACACGTAAACGAGGCGCGGGTTGATCTTCGACAGGGTTTCGTAGTCGACGCCGAGGCGCTTCGCCACGCCCGGACGGTAGTTCTGCAGGAACACGTCGGCGGTCTTCACCAGTTCGAGCAGCACGGCCTTGCCGTCGGGATCCTTGAGGTCGACGGCGAGCGAGCGCTTGTTGCGGTTGAGCGACAGGAAGGAGACGTTGACCTTGTTGCCGCGCGCGCCGCCGGCCGCGGTGTGGCGTTGCCACTCGCCGGTCACCGGTTCGACCTTAACCACATCGGCGCCGAGATCACCCAGCCGCTGCGCCGCGAACGGGCCCGCCATGGCGATGGAGCAATCGAGGACGCGGTAGCCGGAGAGGATGCCCATGGGTCAGGATTCCGAAGAGATCAAAGTTGGTGGGAAACTGAAGCAGACGGCCCCCTCCCATCCTCCCCCATAGAGGGGGAGGTGCCATGCCGGTGTGCTATGCACGATCGAGCCACAAACTCGACCCTGCACCTCCCCCTTTATGGGGGAGGCCGGGAGGGGGCCGTCTCTCTCAGTCAGGATTTGCACGGGCATCAGTGCATGTACCAGCCGCCATCCACATGGATGGTCTGCCCGGTAATGAACGAGGCCGCGTCGGAGGCGAGGAACATCAGGATGTTGGCGATGTCGCCAGGGGCGCCGCGGCGCTGCAGCGCCTGCGCTTCGTAGATGCGCTTCTCGTAGGCAGCGAGGTCGGGGTGGATCTTTTCGGCATCGGTGGGGAAGGCGCCCGGTGCCACCGCGTTGACGGTGATGCCGTGCTTGCCGAATTCGCGCGCCCAGGAGCGGGTGAGGCCGACAAGCGCCATCTTTGACTGCACATAGGGCGTCAGGTCCGACCAGCCGCCCGAGATGGTCACCGAGGAGATGTTGATGATCCGCCCGCGCTTTGTCGTCTTCATGTGGGGCAGCGCCACCTGCACGCAGACGATGCCGGCATCGACATTGATGCGCTGCACCAGCTGCATCTCTTCGATGCTGTAATCCTCGAACGGCTTTGACGGGTAGATCGCCGCGTTGTTGATGACGATGTCGAAGCCGCCGACTTCGGCAGAGAGTTTCTGCAGCCCGGCGCGCAGCCCGGTGAGATCGGCGAGATCGAGCTTGGCCACGGTCAGCCCACCGAGGCCCTCTGCGGCGGCGAGCAGCGCCGCAACCTTGTTGGCATCATTGTCGATGGCGACGACCCTGGCGCCGGAACGCAGCAATTCGAGCGTCGTCTCGAGCCCCAGCCCGCCGGCGGCGCCGGTATAGAGGATGGTCCTGTTCTCGAGCGAGCCGAAGCGATCCGCGCCCATCAGCGGCCACCGATCTTCAGGTGATTGCCTGACGGAGCCGGGTACTCGTCCGCGGGCTGGCCGGAGATGGCGCGGATGCGCGCCTCGCTGGCGGCGATCTCGGCGGCGCCGTCGAGGATACGGAAGGTGCTGTCGTAGCGGCGCTCCTCGCCATGCTGCAGCCAGATCATCTCGCCGCGCTCGCGTGCGGCATTGTTGCCGAGCACGTGGTTGGTGGAGGGCTCGATGCCGAGCGCATACTGCCCGGCCTGCAGGTTCTGCCACTCATAGAGGCAGGGGAACTGCGCCTTCTCAGTGGCAACCTCGAAACCCAGCCCGAGGCGATCGTTGACCAGGGCAACGAATTGCTTGCCCTCGGCATCGGCGCCGAGTTCGTGCTGCCAGACCTGCTCGTGGAAATCGAGCTTGGGGGCGCTCAGCGTGCGATAGCCGACGCCCTGCTTCTCGTAGTTGCCGCCGGCATGGGCCGCCCACACCACGTCGCGGATCGGCGCGAGATAGCGCGAGCCTTGGTCGAGCACCGGGTGGCCGACATTGATGTGGTAGCAGTACATGTGCGGCGTCTTGTAGAAGCCGTGGTTGACGACCCGGTCGCTGATGCGGATTTCCTTGCCGCCGACATCGGCTTCGATGCGGCGGATCAAATGCAGGTCTTCGCCGAACACCGCCGATTGCTGCACGATGCCTTCGGCCCACAGCACGCACTCGTCGCCGCGCCACTCTTCGCCATAGCCAGTGAGTTTTGCCGGAATGGTGCCGACGCGGCCGTGCAGCGAGTGGCTGACGGTCGGCTTGGGGCTATAGACATAGGTGTCGGCCGGCACCTCGTTCATGAACAGGATGTGGTCGAGCCCGCAGGTGACGAGCAGGCCGGAGAACGAACGGGCCCAGGCGAGGCCACCTTCGCCTTCGTATTCATGCAGGCCCGGGTGGCGGAAACCGGCCGGCGAGTTCCAGCCGATCGCCTGACCCCTGAACTCGCAATCGGCGATGTCGAGGGCGCGATCGACCAGGGCGGTGAAGCGGAGGCCCGAGCCGGTGCGGAATTCGAGCATGCGGATGCCGCGCTCGACCCCGTCCGAAAGCTCCATCAGCCGGACGCCGGCGAACTGGCTCAGCATGCCGGAGCGTTCGGCAATCTCGCGACGGGTATAGGTCCGGCCGTTGAGCTCAACCATCGGGCGTCTCCTCAGTCGAGATGGTAGATTTCGGGGATCATGCTCCACCACTCGCCGGGGGCGGCGGTCTTGAGCGGCGCCTGGCACGGGTCGGTCAGCGCCAGCCACTGTTTGGTGATGGCCACCTCGCCCAGCGCCCGCATGTCGGCTTCGTAATCCGACCCGGTATATTCCCAGTAGCCGAACAGCAGCATTTCGGGCTCGCGCAGGTAGATCGAGTAGTTGCGGATGTTGGCGGCCGACAGCGCGGCGTTCATTTCCGGCCACGGCTCGGCATGCAGCCGCTTGTACTCGGCGAGCTTTTCCGGCTTCACGCCGATCACCATGCCGATGCGCTGGACCATGACCTACTCCTTGGTGCCGCCGGCGGTCATGCCGGACACGAGGTAGCGCTGCGCGAACAGGAAGACGAGCAGCACCGGGGCGATGGCGAGCAGCGTCGCCAGCGCAAGCGCCGACAGCGTAATGGTGGTCGACGCTGCATTGGTCGGGTTGAAGGCCGGCACGTTCGACAGGAGTTCAGCGAGGCCGACCTGGATCGGCGCCTTGCGGCCGGGCAGCGTCACATAGGGCAGGAAGTAGTTGTTCCAGTTGCCGGTGAAGCTGAAGAAGCCGACCAGCGCGATCACCGGGGTCGACAGCGGCATGGCGATCTTCATGAACACCTGCCACTCGCTCGCCCCATCGAGGCGCGCCGCCGACAACAGGTCGCGCGATACCGCGGTCGAGAAGTAGATGTAGGTGAGGTAGACGCCGAACGGGTAGAACGAGAAGGGCAGGATGGCCGACAGCGGATTGCCGATCAGCCGCACCGCGCTCAGCTCGAGAAAGATCGGCAGCACCAAAGCGGTGGACGGGATCAGCATGACGATCAGCGTCACCACCAGGAGGAGCTTCCGGCCGCGAAACTCGGTCATCGCCAGGGCGTAGCCGGCGGGGATCGAGATACCGAGCGTGATCACCAGCGCGGCGACGCAGTAGAACACCGAGTTGCCGATCCAGGTCCAGATCAGCCCGCCCTGGAAGGTCATCAGACTCTGCCAGTTGCTGATGAGCGTGCCGATATCGCCGAGTGCGAACGGCGCTTCGAGCAGCAGCTGGCGATCGGTCTTGGTCGGGGCGATCAGCAGCCAGATCAGCGGCACGACGAAGAACAGCGCAAAGACGATGAGGATCAGCACGCCGACGGCGCGGCCGAGCCAGGCTGCCGGCGTCAGGTCCTTGGAACGGGTGCCGACGATTTCGGAATTATGCGCGCTCAAACAGGCCACCCTTGAAGACGAAATAGATGGAGAGGGTGACTGCGACGGCCAGCAGCACCAGCGAGATCGCCGCCGAGCCGTTGAAATCGTTCTGCTTGAAGGCATAGAGGAAGGCGAGCTGGTTCAGCGAATAGTCCTGCCCGACCACGCCGCGGCTGGCCTGCGCCAGGACGCGCGGCTCGACGAAGAGCTGGGTGCCGCCGGCAAAGCTCATGATCACCATATAGGCGATCCATTTGCGCATCAGCGGGATCTGGATCGACCAGGCGATCCGCACCGGCCCGGCGCCATCGACGCGGGCGGCTTCGATCACGTCCTTCGAAATGTTGTTGAGCGCGCCATACATGATGACGATCCAGCCGCCGGCGCCGGTCCAGAAGGCGATCACCGCGAGGACGATCGGCAGGCGGCTGGCGTCGACGGCGCCGACGAAGCTCTCGATGCCCAGGGCCTGCAGCAGCCAGGAGACCGGGCTGACCGTGGGGTCGAGCACGAACAGCCACAGCATGACGCTCGAGGCGCCGGCTAGCGCTCCGGGGATGTAATAGACAAAGCGCATCGTGCCGGAGAACCAGCGCAGGCCGATCGAGTGGACGAGGATGGCGAGGGTCACCACCAGCACCACCAGCAGCACCAGCCAGACGACGATGAAGATGCCGACATGCTCGACCGCCGGCCAGAAGCGGTAGTCCTTGAACACCTTGAGGAAGTTGTCGAAGCCGACAAAGGCGCCCTTCTTGGTGAAGGCGAGATAGATGGCGTAGAGCGCCGGCAGGATGCCGAAAGCGATGAGGAACAGCGTATAGGGGGTGGCGAACAGCACGCCGATGCGGCCCTGCGCGCGCTCGACGCTCATGCCCTTTCTGGGGCGCTCGAGGGCGACAGCAGCAGTGGCAGCGCTATGGTCGATCGTGCTCACTTGGCGGCTCCAGGCACTGACATTCATCCTTGGGGCAACGCGCGTCGCCCAAACGCTGAGGTGAGGGGGCCTTGCTGCGCGTTCCGCAAGGCCCCCTCACCCGACGCTTCGCGTCGACCTCTCCCCCTAGGGAGAGGTGAAAAGATCACTCGACGGTGTAGCCGACGACCTGGGCTTCGTTCTTCATTTCCTGCTGCCAGTCGGCGGCGAGATCGGTCATGGTCTTGCCGGCGGCGAGGCCGGGGGTGACGACCTTGGCCCAGGCGGTTTCAGGCGAGAAGTTCGGGTAGCCCCAGCCGTTCCAGACACTCGAGGCAGCCGCCTGGATGGCGGCCTTGAAGTCGCCGGCGTAGAAGCCGCTCGCTGCCTGCGCGTCGAGCCAGGCGTCGGCCGCTGCCTTGTAGGCCGGCAAGCCACCGGTGCCGGCGACCTTGGTGTCGGACGTGACGAACCTGAGGAAGGTCTTCACCGCCTCGGGGTTCTGGGTGTGGCTTGAAGCGTACCAGACGCCGCCACCGACATTGCCGGTGACCGCGGCGCCATCAGCCCATTTCAGCGGCGGGGCGGCGACCCAGTCGCCGGCCTTGGCATTGACGCCGCCCGGGTTCTGGAACAGCGCACCGGCATACCAGGCGGCGCCCGGGATGGCGACGAGCTTGTCGGCGGTCGCGACGAAGTTGGCGCCGAACAGGCTGTCGAGCGTCAGGGTCTTGTTGGCCACCATGTGATCGATGAGGTTCGAAACCTTCACCGAGTTCGGCGCCGAGGTGTCGGATTTGAAGGTCTCGCCCTCGACCTGGAAGATCGGCGCTTCGCCGCTCCAGTAGTAGACATAGGGGCCGGGGAAGGCGTCACCGATGGCGCCGAGGAAATAGCCCGGATGGTCGGCGGCGAGCTTGTCGCCCAGTGCCTGGTACTCTTCCCAGGTGGTCGGGGCGGCATAGCCGAACTGATCGAGCAGGGTCTTGTTGTACCAGAACAGCACCGGCGCGAGGTCGTTGCGCAGGCCGTAGACCTTGCCGTCGACGGTTACCGGATCGAGCGCGCCGGGCGTGAAGCCATCGAGGAAGGCCTGGTCGAGGAAGCCCTCGTTCAGCACCTGGGCGAAGGCCTGCGCGCCGTTGTTCTCGCGGGCGGCCCAGGCGGCATCGTTGTTCTGGGTGGAGAACACCACGTCCGGCCAGCCTTCATTGGCCTGGTCGGCAAGGCTGATCTTGGTCTGGAAGGTGCCCGAGGCGCCGGACGAGCCATCGTCGAGCACCAGATTGACCGGCACTTCCGGATGCGCGGCGATGAACGCTTCGACCGCCGGCTGGCGGGTGGCGTCGGCCCAGACGGTGATGGCACCGTCCTGAGCAAGGGCGGCGCCGGCGACGAGGATCGCCGAGAGCGCCACGGTGGTGCGCAGAAGATTCATTTCGATGTCTCCTCCCTGGATGACAGAAGTCGTAGACGGTTGGCTTCAGGCCGCGCGCAGCGCCGAGGCGACGCGCGGATTGAACGGGGCTTCGCCGAGCTCGGAGCGCGGCAACAGGTTGGGGCGGACCCACTCGCGGCGGGCGGTTTCGTTCAGCACCAGGCCGTGGCCGGGGCGATCGGGGGCATAGGCCCAGCCGTCGCGAATCTCGACCGGCTGGTCGACGAGATGGTCGAAGTTCTGGAACGAGTATTCGAGCCACTGCACTTCGGGCAGCGCGCAGGCGGCATGAATGCCGACTTCGAGGAAGGTATTGCCGAGGCTGACCGGAATACCGCGATCGGCGGCGAGCCAGCCGATGCGCATCACATCGGTGACCTGGCCATGGACGTTGAGGATATCGGTGGCGTCAGCTTCCATCAGCAGCCGCTTGCCGCTGGCATCGAGATACTCACCCGAGTTGATCAGCGTCCAGTTGGCCGCGTCCTTCAGCATCCTGAGCCCGGCATAATCGGTGCGCAGGATCGGATCCTCGACCCAGAGCAGGTCGTGGCCGGCGTCGCGGATGGCGGTGAGCTTCACCAAAGCTTCCTTGGCGCCCCAGGCCTCGTTGCTGTCGATCATCACCAGCGCATCCTTGCGGACCACCTCTTTGAGGATCTTCAGGCGGTTGAGGTCCCAGTCGAAATCCGGGCTGCCGACCTTGATCTTGAAGGCGCGGTAGCCGATCGCATCGGCATGGGCGAAGAAGCGGGCGAACTCATCGTCCGAAAGATGGAAATCGAGGCCCGAGGCATAAGCCTCGACCTTGTCGCGGCGGCTGCCGAGCAGCTTGTGCAGCGGCAGGTTCACCTGTTTGGCGGCGAGATCCCACAGCGCCACCTGCAACGCTTCATGGAAGGGCAGGGTGTAGGCACGCTGGTTGCCGCCGCGCGGCCGGCCGACGCGGTGCACCAGCCCAGCCGGCGGCTGGCCCTCGAGACCAGGCCAGACTTCGGAGCGGAACACCCGCTCGATCTCGGCCTGATCGGGCAGCGGGAAAAACAAAGTCTGGATAAACCCCAGCCCGACCGCGCCGGTATCGGCAATCAGTTCGAGCGCCGCTATGTTCACATCGTCGGCGCGGACCTGGCTGTCGCCGATGACGCGGTCGCGGGCAAACTGGAAACGGGTGATGCGGAATTCGGAAATGCGCATAGGCTGGCGATCTCTGATCGACTAACGTGGATATCTGATATATCAGACGATGACGCTAATAGACCAAGGAAAGCGGGCGCACAAGTGGCTGTGAATGAGGGTGCCGATATCGGCCTGGCCGAGGCGCAGCCGGGCGGCCGGCTGAGCGATCTGGCCTATACGCGGATTTTGGAGAACCTGTTCGACCGGCGGCTGCCGGCCGGTGCCTTCGTGTCGCAGAACGATCTGGTGAAGCTGCTCGGCATCCCGGTGGCGCCGCTGCGCGATGCGCTGAGGACGCTCGAGGTCGAGGGGATCCTCACCATCCATCCGCGCTCCGGCATCCAGTTCGTCAAGCCCGGGCTTGAGCTGACCAAATCGACCTACCAGTTCCGCACCATCATCGAGCGGGCGGCAGTGCGGGCCTTCGCCGAGCAGGGCGACGAGGACCTGATCGGCGAGCTGGGCGACCGGCATCGCGCCGTGTCGCGCCACATCGAGGCGTCGGGGCTCACCGCCGGCACGATGGAGGAGCTCGAAGTGCTGGAGAGCCTGCTGCACAACTCGATCATCGCGATCCTGAGGAACGCGCTGATCGAGACCAGCTACCGGCGCATGCACACCTATCTCAGGCTGGTGCGGCTCGACCGCAAACTCACGGCGCCCCTGGCGCAGCGCTCGATCCGCGAGCACCTCGAAATCATCGAAGCCTGCGAGGCCCGCGACCCCGATCGCGCCGAAGCGGCGCTGGTGGCGCATTTCAACGCGGCATTGCAGCGGCATCTGGGGATGTTTGTTTAGGGAGGGCTGACCGCTCTCTTAAGTTGGAAGGCGGCAGAGGTCGGTGTGCTTGGCGCCCCTCACCCTGACCCTCTCCCCAGAGGGGCGAGGGGACGCGAGTGGCACCGCCGGTGAGCCCATCGCCCCCTCGCCCCTCTGGGGAGAGGGCTGGGGTGAGGGGCGCCAAGCGCGTGGAGCTGGCTGTAATCGGTAGCCCGCAGCGACCTCACGCCGCAAACGTCCGGTGCGTCGAGCCCTGGAAGTGGGCTTCCATCGCCGCAATCGCCCCGGCGACGTCGCGCTGTTCCAGCGCTGCGATGACCCGCATGTGCTCGTCGACGGTGTCGACCAGGTAGCCGCGGAAGCCGGGGCGGCGGTGGACGCGTTGCGCCATGCGGATATTTTCCTGCAGGCGCTCGTGTGTATCGAGGATGGCGCGGTTGCCGAGCGAGGCGACGATCTCGCGGTGCATCCGGCCATCGAGTTCGAGGAACGGGGTATGCGCCGTCTCGAAAGGGCTGCCGTCGGTGAGGCTGATGCGGCACTTCTCGTGGTTCGTCCGCATGTCGGCCAGCCAGGCGTCCGAGACGGTGTCACCGAAGCTCTTGAGCGAAAAGATCTCGATCATGATGCGGAACTGGTAGTTCTCGCGGATGAACGCCACCTCCGGGTAGACGATCTTGATGCCGGCGCGCGGCTTGATCTCGACCAGCCCGAACTCCTCCAGCAGCACCAGCGTTTCGCGCAGCGGCGACAGCGACAGGCCGAGCAGGTCGCAGAGCTCGGATTGGGTCACCACCATGCCGGCTTCCAGCGTGCCGTCGTTCATCGCCTTGCGGAAGCGGCGGTACCCTTCGTTGTCGTTGCGGACGTCAGACATTTTCACCGGTGAATTGGTCGAGAGGCATGTTCGGACTTTAGTATATCAACAGGCGTTTTGAAAATCTCAGCAAAATGCCAGAGAACACAGGATTCTGCGGAATCCGCGAGCGACCAGATCCACTCGAAGGAGGGCGGTTGGGAGGTGTCGAGGGAAGTCGGTGCCTTGACTTGAGATATCATTGGCCTTCAATAATATCTCAACGGAGGGGCGCATGAAGCTGGTGATGGTGTCGCGGTCAGCGGGCAGGGGCTGCTAGGTGGCGGCGGTCGAGCTCAGGAATGTCCGCAAGTCGTTCGGCACGGTCGACGTCATCAAGGGCGTCGACCTCACCATCGACAAGGGCGAGTTCGTGGTGTTCGTCGGCGCCTCGGGTTCGGGCAAGTCGACGCTTTTGCGGATGATCGCCGGGCTCGAGACGGTGAGCGATGGCAATATCCTGATCGATGGCGAGGACGTGACCTTCGCCGAGCCGTCGGAGCGGGGCATCGCCATGGTGTTCCAGTCCTACGCGCTCTACCCGCACATGAACGTCTACGACAACATCGCCTTCAACCTGAAGCTGGCGCATCTGGGCAAGGACGAGATCGACAAGCGGGTCAAGGAAGCGGCCCGCATCCTCCGTCTCAATGAGCTGCTCAGCCGTTCGCCGGCGCAGCTCTCAGGCGGGCAGCGGCAGCGTGTCGCCATCGGCCGCGCCATCGTGCGCAACCCCAAGGTGTTCCTGTTCGACGAGCCGCTCAGCAACCTCGATGCGGCGCTCAGGGTGCAGATGCGGCTCGAGATCGAGCGGCTGCACCGCGAGCTCGGCACCACGATGATCTATGTGACGCACGACCAGGTCGAGGCGATGACGCTCGCCGACCGGATCGTGGCGCTCGACAATGGCCGGATCCAGCAGGTGGGGCCGCCGCTCGATCTCTATGCACGGCCCAACAACCTGTTCGTCGCCGGCTTTATCGGCTCGCCCAAGATGAACCTGCTGCCGGCCAAGGTGCTGAGCGCCGCCGACGGCAGGGCGACGATGGGCCTCGAGACCAGCAGCGGCACCAAGGTCGAGCTCGCGACGCGAGGCGCCGGTGTCGGCGATGCGGTGACGCTCGGGGTGCGGCCGGAAACGCTGGAAGTGGTCGCCAAGGGCGCCGCAATGCCCGCCGGGCTGACCGCACTGCCGGCCAGGGTCGAGTCGGTCGAGCGGCTCGGCAACATCACATACGCCTATCTCGATGGGGGGACGCCCGAGGTGATCACCGTGCAGGTGATGGGCCATTCCGACCTCGAGCCGGGGCAGGAGGTCCAGGTCGGGCTCAGGGCCGACCAGGTACATGTCTTCGACGCAGCGGGCGCCGTCATGGTGTCGGCCGTCGCGAGGTAAATCCGGCGCGCAAGCCGGATACAGAGGAGGAAAGACTATGCTTCGCAAAAGGACCGCCGCGCTCGCCGGCGGCATGGCCGCAAGCGTTGCCCTCGGCCTGATGGCCGGCGCTGCGATGGCCCAGGACGCAGTGACGCTGAACGTCTGGTCGGACACGCCGCGTCTCAGCATGTTCGATCTCTACGACAAGACGCATGACAATGTGACGCTCAACGTCACCACAGTCGCGCCGGCCGACCTGATCGCCAAGATCCAGCTGGCTTTGCAGGCGAAGAGCGAAATCCCCGATGTGATCTTCATGTCGGATATCGGCTATACCGCGCAGCTCTCGACCCGCCGCTCGAACTACCTGCTCGACCTCACCGACAAGGTGCCGCAGGCGCTGCAGGACGAGTTCTACCCCAACGGCAACTCGCCCTGCCATGTGAACGGCAAGCTGCTCTGCATGCGCAACGACCTGGCGCACATGATCGTCTGGTACGACAAGCCGGCGATGGAAGCGCTCGGCAAGGCCGTCCCGACCACCTGGGAAGAGTTCCAGAAGCTCGGCGAAGAGCTGGCGCCGCAGGGTCTCAGCCTCGGCACCGGCGTTGAAGCCTTCCCGCTCTACGCCATGCTGGTCTCCGACGGCTGCGACATGGTGATGCCGGTCGAAGGCAAGGAAGACACGGTCAAGATCGACCTCACCACCGAGAAGTGCCTGAAGCCGGCCCGCATGGTGGATGCCATGCTGAAGAATGGCAGCCTGACCAAGGTCGGGCCGTTCGAGCCGGATTTCGTGGCGCTCGCCAAGGGCGGCAAGATCCCGCTGATGATCGGGCCGACCTGGTTCGGCGAATACGTGATCAAGCCGACTTATGAGTGGCCGGCCGGCAAGCTCGCCGCGGCGCTGCCGCTGAAGTGGGACGACCAGAGCCAGCCGCTGACCTGGAGCTGGGGCGGCGGCACCTATGGCGCCTGGAAGGACACGGCGCATCCCGCCGAGGCAGTCGACCTCGTGACCTGGATGTCGACCGACGTCGCCAACCAGACCGCCGCCGTGACGTTGCCGGGCCACCGGCCGTCGGCCGAGGCCTGGGGCGCGCGCCTCGCCAGCGATGCCTATTACGCCGATCCGAACGTCTTCAAGGTGGAAGCCGATGCGGCGGCGTTCAGCCATCCCGGTTACGTGAGCCTCCGCTTCTCGGTCAGCGACGCGATCGCCAAGGTGGTGGTGCAGCCGCTGGCCAGTGGCGGCACGGTGGAAGGCGCTCTGCCGGCGCTGCAGACCGAGCTCGTCAACCTCGCCAAGCTCAACGGCTACCAGGTCGAGTAACCGACCGACCGGCCGGACGCTCCACGCGTCCGGCCGACCAGTTCAGGGGCAGTGATGAGCGCGACGGCGATGGCATCGGATATGAGAGCGGTGGCGATCGATCGCGCCCGCAAGGCGAAGCAGAAGGGGCGGCGCGATACGCGCATGTCGTATCTGCTGCTGGCGCCCTATCTGTTGCTGCTGCTGATGTTCGGGCTGTTTCCGATCGCCTATGCCTTCGGGCTCAGCTTCTTCGACACCATCGAAATGGTGTTCTGGGGCGTCACCAACTACCAGTTCGTGTTCGATGATTTCCGCGTCCCGGCGAGCGTGGTCAACGTCCTGGCCTTCGTTGCCATCTGGGTGACGCTGACGATGATCGGCGTGGCGGTGCTGTCGCTGATGCTGGACAGCATCAATCGCAAGACCGCCAATACGCTCAGGACCATCTACTTCCTCCCCGGCGCCGTCACCTCGTCGGCCATCGTGGTGCTGTGGCTGTTCGTGCTCGACCCCTCGGTCAGCCCGTTCCAGCCGGTGCTGCACACGCTGGGCTGGGGCACCCGCGCCGACGTGATCGCCAGTATCGGGCTCGCCGGGGTGTTCGCCATCATGGCGTATTTCTCGGCCTCGGGCGGCTGGATCGTGGTGTTCGGCGGAGCGCTGGCGAGCCTGCCCACCGAGGTGATGGAGGCGGCGCGCATCGATGGCGCCAACCGGTTCCAGCTCGCCACCCGGATCAAGCTGCCGATGATCTGGCGCTCCCTGGTGCTGATGGGAATCCTGAGCTTTGCCGGCGGGCTGCAGCTTTTCGTCGAGCCGCAGCTGATGGGGCTGGCCGGACCGCAATTCGCGCAGAACGACTGGTCGCTGAACCAGATGGCGTTCCAGTACGCCTTCCGGATGGGCGACTTCGGCGCCTCGGCGGCGCTCAGTACGCTCCTGGTCGGGGCCTCGATCATCATCGCGCTGGTGATCGTCTTCGCCACCAAGTTCTACAAGATCGATTGAGGGCCAGATGAGCACCAGACAGGCCCCGCTGCGCCTCAACCCCGGCCGCTTCCTCGTCTTCGCGACGCTGGCTTTCGCAGTGTGCTTTTACGGCATTCCGCTGCTCTGGCTGTTCGTCGCAGGCACGCGCTCGGAAGCCTCGCTGCTGACGCAGTCGCCCTTCGCCCTGGGCGACTGGGACTCGTTCGTCCGCACCTGGAACAACCTCACGACCTACAACAACTTCCAGATCCTGACCTGGACGATGAACTCGCTGATCTACGTGGTGGGCGGCGTGCTGCTGTCGCTCATCGCCTGCATTCCGGCAGGCTACGCGCTGGCCGCATCGGAATTTCCGGGGCGCAAGCTGGTGCTGATCTTCACGCTGATTGCGATGATCACGCCCTCCACCGCGGTGGTGCTGCCGATCTTCCTCGAGCTCAACATGCTGGGGCTCAGCAACACCTATGCCGGGCTGATCCTCGCCTCGGGGTTCTTCCCGTTCGGCGTCTACCTCACCTATGTGTATTTCTCGACCTCGCTGCCCAAGGGGGTGATGGATTCCGCCCGGGTGGACGGCGCCAACCGCTTCCAGCTGTTCAGCCGCATCGCGCTGCCGCTGGCCCGGCCGATCATCGCGCTGGTGGCGTTCTTCAGCTTCCTCGGCATCTGGTCGAACTACTTCCTCGCCTTCGTGCTGCTCAGCGACGACAAGCTCTACAACCTGCCTGTAGGGCTGACGGCGCTGGTGAGCGGCTCAGGGGCGCTGAGCAACCTGCCGTCCAACGATGTGCCGATCAAGAAACCCGAGGTGGTGCTCGCCGCCATCCTCGTGGTGCTGCCGGTGCTGCTGATTTTCATGGCCGCGCAGCGGTTCGTGCGTTCCGGCACGCTGTCGGGCGCGGAAAAGGGTTAGCGGCGGCGGGCAAACTTGGCAAAGCCAAGTCTCCCTGAGGCCGCCAAAGCAATAGTCTATGGAGGATTGAATGAAGATCACCGGGTTCACGGCATGGCTGGTCGAGCACGAGCCGGGGCCGAAATTCATCTGGCGTGACGGCATTCCCGGCTCGCACGGTGACATCCCGCGCGGGTCGAGGCCGCACAAGGCAGTGATCCGCATGGAGACCGACGCCGGCATCAACGGCGTCATCGAGATGGGGCGCGGCGAGGCGGTGATCGACCTGGTGCGCCGGCGCTACCACGAGTTCATCGGCGAGAACCCGCTGCTGACCGAACGGATGTGGCGGCTGATCTGGGAACTCGACCGGATCGAGGAGTTCCACATGCGCTCGCTCGGCATGCTCGACATGCTGTGCTGGGACGTCAAATCGCAGCACGCCAGGATGCCGATCTACCAGATGCTGGGCGGCGATAACCGGGTGGTGCCGGCCTACGCCTCGACGGTCACCTGGCCGACGATGGATGAGTATGAACGCTACATCAAGATGAGCCGCGACGTCGGCTTCAAGGCGTTCAAGCTGCATGCCTGGGGCGGCCCGGTGAAGCGCGACATCGAGCTGTGCAAGAACCTGCGCAAGTGGGTCGGGCCCGACGCGGACCTGATGTTCGACGGCTCGGCCGGCTGGGACTATGTGAACGCGCTGGAGTTCGGCAAGGCGATCCAGGACCTCGGCTTCCTCTGGTACGAGGAGCCGATGCGCGAGTTCCACCTCGGCAGCTACACCAAGCTCTGCGAGAAGCTCGACATCCCGATCCTCGCCGCCGAAACCTCGGATGGCGTGCATGGCAACATGGCGACCTGGATCGAGAACAAGGCGCTCGACATGACGCGCGTCTCGACCTTCTACAAGGGTGGCTTCACCGGCTCGATGAAGGTGGCGCACCTCTCGGAAAGCCACGGCATGCGGGCCCAGGTGCACGGCATGGGGCTCGAGAACGCGCAGATCTGCGCCGCCATCTCGAACAACGACTATTACGAGCAGCTCGTGATGAACGAGGAGCAGATCAAGAGCCTCGACAAGCTGGGGCCGCTGTCGATCGTCGACGGCAACCTGACGGTCAGCGACGAGCCGGGCATCGGCTACGAGTTCGACGAGAAGAAACTCGACGAGACGGCCCTGACGAAGGTCTCAGTCACCGAGCGGTTGACGCCGCGTGGCGCTGAGGTACCATGGCACTGATATATCAGATTGTGTAACTGAGCTATCATTGGGAGGAGAGACAAATGACGGCCAAGTTCGATAGACGATCGGTCCTGAAGCTGGGCGGCGGCATGCTGGCGGCTTCGGCACTGCTGCCGCACCAGGCATTCGCCCAGCAGACGGCGATCAACTACTGGCACACCTTCACCAGCCAGTCCGAGTTCGCCGGGCTGGAAGACGTGATGAAGCTGTTCGCCGCGGCGCACCCCGATATCGCGGTGACGCAGGAGAACATCCCGAACCCCGAGTTCATGGCCAAGATCACCGCCGCAGTGGTGTCGGGCAGCCGCCCGGATTCGACCATGGTGTCGTCGGAACGCGTCGCCGATCTCGTCGCCATGGGCGGGCTCACCGACCTGACCGACCGGATCGCGGCCTGGGAGCGGCGCGGCGATTTCGACGACTCGCGCTTCGCCTCGATCACCAAGGACGGCAAGGTCTACGGCATCCCGGCGTTCACCTTCGTCGACTGGATGTACTACCGCAAGGACTGGTTCGACGAAGCCGGTCTCGCGCCGCCGACCACTTATGCCGAGTTCCGTGACGCCGCCATCAAGCTGACCGATCCGGCCAAGGGCCGCTTCGGCTTCGGCATGCGCGGCGGCGCCGGCGGGCAGGCCTACGTGATCAACATCATGGAAGGTTTCGGCGCCAAGCTGATGCACGAGGATGGCTCGATCAGCCTCGACCGCGACAAGGCGATCGAAGCCATCGACTGGTGGGCCGGCCTGCTGATCAAGGACGGCGTGGTGCCGCCCAGCGCGCCGAATGACGGCTTCCGCCAGATCATGGAAGCGTTCCAGACCGGCCAGACGGCGATGCTGTGGCATCATACCGGCTCGTTCCAGGACAATTCCAAGCTGCTGAAGGCCGGCGTGGAGTTTGCTACCGCGGCGATCCCGGCCGGTCCGGTCAACCGGGTGTCGCGCCTCGGCTATGCCTACAACACGGTGACCAAGCCCGAGACGATCGACGCCAGCTGGGAGTGGATCAAGTTCTGGGGCGAGCCCGATGCGGCCGTCGCCTTCCTCGAAAAGACCGGCTACTTCCCGGCCTCGACGGTGGCGGCGCAGGACGAACGCATCTCCGGCAACCCGCTCTACAAGCCCGCCGCCGATACGCTCGGTTTCGGCATTCCGGCGCCGAGCTTTGCCGGCTTCGCCGGCTGGTCGGAAAGCGTGGTGCTGCCCGCCTTCCAGCGCGTGCTGATCAAGGAAGCGACGCCGGAGCAGGCGGTCGACGAAATGATCGACGGGCTGGCCCAGGCCATCGCCTGAGTTCTTGCACGATGGCGGCCGGATCGATCCGGCCGCCGACAGTGCCAGCTGTGGCGACGGTAGAGCGCTGAACGCCTTACAAACTCGGTGTCATCCCTGCGAAAGCAGGGATCCATCTCTCGGCCCGCGCTTGCGGAAGCTTGGGTCCCTGCTTTCGCAGGGATGACAGCCGGTGGTTGGGGACAATCGGGGGGCGCCAACTACCCTCGTCCGCCGCCGCAAAACAATCCAGGAGTAACGCATGGCCGAGGCGAGGATCAGCTACCCACCACCCCGCACCACCTGGGATCGCATCAATCCGGTTCGGATGATCGGCGAGCTCAGTGAGACGCGATACTGGATGTACCTGCTGCTGATCCCGAGCGCGCTGTTGATCACTGCCGTGGTGATCTATCCGACGCTTTACGGCATGCAGATGAGCTTTCGCGAGATGCGGCTCAACCGGCCCGACCTCGGCACCGACTGGGTCGGCTTCAAGCATTACGTGCGGATGTTCTCCGACCCGATCTTCTGGGTGTCGCTGCGGAACACCGCAGTGTGGGTGACCTCGGCCATCGCGCTCGAATTCCTGATCGGACTGATCGCGGCGCTGGCGCTGAACCGGAACCTGCCGGGTTCGAAAGTGCTGGCCGTACTGATCCTCCTCCCCTATTTCCTGCCCAATGTGGTTGCCGGCCACATGTGGGCGCTGATGCTCGACCCGCGGCTCGGGGTGATCAACGACCTGCTGGTCAAGATCGGGCTGCTCGAGGGCTACAAGGCCTGGTTCGCCGATCCCTCGACCGCCATGGCGGCGGCGATCGTGGTCGAAGCCTGGCACAGTTTTCCGTTCTTCACGCTGCTGATCCTGGCGGGGCTGAAGGGCATTCCCGGCGATCTCTACAAGGCCGCCGATATCGACGGGGCCGGAGCGTTCTCGCAGCTCAGGCTGATCACCCTGCCGATGCTGAAGACCATCATCGCCGCGGCGGTGATCCTGCGCGTCATCGGACTGGTGAACTCGCCGGATCTCCTGCTGATCCTCACCAGCGGCGGACCGGGGCGGTCGACCCAGGTGCTGAGCCTTTATGCCTTCCAGACCGCCTACAAGGATTTCAACTTCGGCTATGCCGGCGCCCTCTCGGTGATCATGTTCATCCTCTTGATGGGCTTTGCCTGGGCCTATGTCCGGCTTTCCAAAGTGAACGAGGACTGACGCCATGGCCGCCACCCGCTCGCGTTCGAAACTCATCTGGGATGTCGTCAGCTATATCGTGCTGCTCGGCCTCGCCTTCCTCGCCATCGCGCCGATCCTGTGGACCTTCCTCACCTCGCTGAAGTTCGAGGAGGACATCGTCACCCGGACGATGCACTACATCCCGCCGCGCATCACCTTCGAGAACTACGTCAAGCTCTGGAACCAGTCGGGCTATCCGGTGCTGGTGGTCAACAGCCTGATCGTCACCTCGGTGACGGTGCTGCTGTGCCTGCTTACCGGCACGGTCGCCGCCTATGCGTTCAGCCGCTTCCAGTTCAAGGGCCGCACCCAGCTGATGCTGGGCTATCTGGTGGTCCGCATGTTCCCGGCGGTGCTGATGATCATCCCGCTGTTCATCATCATGCGGCAGGTGGGGCTGCTCGACAGCACCATCGGCCTCGCCGTCGCTTACACCAGCTTCCTATTGCCGCTGTTCGTCTGGATGCTGAAGGGCTTCTTCGACGCGGCGCCCAAGGAGCTGGAAAGCGCGGCCCGCATCGACGGCACGACGCGGCTTGGCGCCATGTTCATGGTGGTGATCCCGATCGCCCGCAACGGGCTGCTCGCCACCTGCGTGTTCGTTGCCATCGCGGCATGGAACGAGTTCCTGTTCGCGCTGATGCTGACCACCAGCCAGGGCTCGCGCACCTGGCCGGTCGGGCTGCAGCTGATGGTCGGCGAGTTCCAGCTGCCGTGGGGCATGCTGGCCGCCGGCGGCATGATTTCCATCCTCCCCGTCATCGTGCTGTTCGCCATCGTGCAGCGGGCGATGGTCGCCGGCCTCACCGCCGGCGCAGTGAAAGGCTAGTTGCAATGGCGACGCTGTCGATCAATTCCATCCGCAAGAGCTTTGGCGCCGTCGAGGTGCTGAACAATATCGATATCGAGGTCGAGGATGGCGGCTTCCTGGTGCTGCTGGGACCATCGGGTTGCGGCAAGTCCACGCTCTTGTCGATCATTGCCGGGCTCGAGAACAGTTCGGGCGGCGACATCCTGATCGGTGACCGGAACGTCAATGACGTGCACCCCAAGGACCGCAACATCGCCATGGTGTTCCAGTCCTACGCGCTCTACCCGACCATGCCGGTGCGCCGGAATATCGGTTTCGGGCTCGAGATGCGGAAGGTGGACGCGCGGGAGCGCGAGGCGGCGGTGCAGCGCGCGGCGGAGCTCCTGCAGATCGAGCACCTGCTCGACCGCAAGCCGGGGCAGCTTTCGGGCGGCCAGCGGCAGCGCGTCGCCATGGGACGGGCGATCGTCCGCAACCCCGACCTGTTCCTGTTCGACGAGCCGCTGAGCAACCTCGACGCCAAGCTCCGGGTCGAGATGCGCACCGAGATCAAGCGGCTGCACGACCGGCTCGGCACCACCACCGTCTATGTCACGCACGACCAGGTCGAGGCGCTGACGCTCGGCACCAAGGTGGCGGTGATGAAGGGCGGGGTGATCCAGCAGCTCGCCGACCCCGAAACCATCTACGACCGGCCGGCCAATATGTTCGTCGCCGGTTTCATCGGCTCGCCGACGATGAACTTCCTCAGCGGCACGCTGGAGCAGGGCGCTGGCGGATTGGTGCTGCGGCACAGTGCCGGCGCGCTGGCGCTCGGCGGCTTGCAGCAGGATGTAGGGGCGTTCGTCGGGCGTGAGGTGACTGCCGGCATTCGGCCGGAAACGCTCGATGTGGGCGAAGGCGGCGCGGGGCTTTCCGGTATCGTCGACGTGATCGAGCCGACCGGGCCGGACACCATGGTCATCGTCAGCGTCGGCGGCCAGCTGATCACCGCGCGGCTCGGGCCCAAGGCACGGCCGAAGCCGGGCGATACGCTCAATCTCAGCGTCGACACTGCCGCCATCAACCTTTTCGACCCCACGACGGGCAACCGGATCTAGCCATCATGAGCAGCGCCTCAATCCTGCCGTCGATCGCGGCGGCCGATATCCTCCCCTTGCCCGAATGGGCGCTGCTGCAACGGCAGATCTTCACTGTCCTCGATGCAGCGGCGATCGAGTTTGCCGACCGCTACACGCGGGCTGACGGCACGTTGATCTGGCGCGATCGCTGGCCCGGCATGGATGGCTCGGACGACCCCTATGAGGGGTTCATGAACATGCCGCTGTTCTACGCGCTGGGCGGTTCGGAAGAGGTCTACAAGCGCTCGCGCACCATCTGGGACGGCATCACCTGGCAGTGGACCGAGTACGGCCAGATCCACCGCGAGTACGATGCCTATTACGACTGGATGCACCACGGCGAGAGCAACCTGTTCTTCTACTTCTTCGGTCTCGCCGATCCATCCGTGCCCAAGGACCGGCAGCGCACCCGGCGCTTTGCCGGGTTCTACAATGGCGAGGATGCCGAGGCGCAGAACTGGGATGCCGAGCGCAAGCTGATCCGCTCGCCGATATCAGGCAGCCGGGGCCCGCGCTTCACCCAGACGGCGGAGGATTGGTCGACGCATCGCGAGATCCTCGATGACTACCTGCCGCCATTCGAGGACCTGCCGGGGATCGACAGATATGGCATGAAGACGCCGTGGTCGGACGATGCGACCTATGCGGAAATCCTCACCCGCATCAACCAGCGGCAATCGCGCGGCGACGTGCCGCTCAACCTCGGCGCCACCTCGCTGATGACCCACGCCTTCGCCTATACCGGCGAGGAAAAGTACCGCGCCTGGGTGCTCGACTACCTCGCGGCCTGGGAGGAGCGCACCGCAAGGAATGGCGGGATCACGCCGGACAATATCGGGCTGAGCGGCGAGATCGGCGAATACAATGACGGCAAGTGGTGGGGCGGCTATTACGGCTGGCGCTGGCCGCACGGCTCGTTCTCGCTGCTTGAGCCGCTTTGCGTTTCCGGCGTCAATGCGGCGGTCCTCACCGGGGACATGGCGCACCTCAAACTGGCGCGTTCGCAGCTCGACATGCTGTGGGGGCTCAGGCGCGAGGAGGGCGGCCAGCAGCTCGTGCCCAACCGGCACTATGACGAGGGCTGGCGCGACTATCGCCGCTTTCACCCGATGTATGGCGTGTATCTGTGGAACGTCTCGATGGCCGAGGAGGACGCGGAGCGGGCCGAGCGCGGCTGGGCCGGCGACCTGTTCGACGCGGTGAACCCCGCCTATCACGGCTATGGCAAGACCAATGGCGGCCATATGGGGTTCAACGGCAACACCGCGCAGTGGTTCAGGTTCATGCGCGGCAACTACCCGGATTACCCGGCGCAGGTGCTGAAGGCCGATCTCCAGACCATCGCCGAGCAGATCGCCAATTATCGCAAGGCCGAGAACGATCCTCAGACGATGGATCACTACCGGGAGTCGATGACCATCCACATGTGGCAGCAGCTGACGCCGATGGTGGTGGAAGCGCTGACCCAGCTGACGCTGGGCGGGCCGATGCACGTCTATCACGGCGGCCTGCAGGTGGCGCGCTTCCGCTATTTCGACGCGGCGGGGAAGCGACCGGGATTGCCGCAGGGCGTCGCGGCTTTGGTCGATGGGCTCACGCATGACGGTGCGACGCTGACGCTGGTCAACACCGACGCGGTGCACGCGGCCGAAGTGGTGATCCAGGGCGGGGTGTTCGGGGAGCACGACATTACGTCGGTGCAGTTGGGTGATGCCGCGCCGGTGGTGGTCGGCGGGCGGTGGGTTACCGTGAAGCTCGCTGCCGGAGCGACCGCGCGATTGACGCTGGGGATGCGGCGGTTCGCCAATGCGCCGAGCTATGACACACCGTGGGTGCGGGCGTCGGACGGGCCGGCGCCGTTGCTGGGGCGGGAGCTTTAGCGCGGTGGGTGTGGCCCACCCCCACCCAGCTCCGCTACCTCGCTGCGCTCGCAGCTGCGCTACCCTCCCCACAAGGGGGAGGGAGAGCTGACTGAGGCTTCGGTTCTTGCGTCTCCCTCCCCTTGATGGGGAGGGCAGCGCAGCTTGGCGGCGATGCCGCATAGCGAAGCTGGGTGGGGTGGAGCCACGCGCTCCGAACTCATCCCCGCCGCTGCGCCAGATAGATGTGGTCGCAGGCCAGCACCGTCTCGCCGCGCTGGTTGAGCACCCGCACCTGTTCCGTCACCCGCCCATAGCTGGGGCGCTTCGGATCGTTCTCGAGCCCGGTGATGGTCAGTTCCGTGTGGATGGTGTCGCCGATGAACACGGGCTTGGGGAAGCGCAGGCGTTCGTAGCCGTAGGTGAAGGCGAGCGGGTTGATTTCGGTGGCCGTCAGCCCGATGCCGATGGCGAAAGTCATGGTGCCGTGGGCGATGCGCTGGCCGAACTCCGAGTTCTTCATGAACTCGGCGTCCATGTGGTGCGGGAAGAAATCGCCGGTATGGCCAGCGTGAACGACGAAGTCGGTCTCGGTGATGGTGCGGCCGCTGGTCTTGCGGATCTCGCCGACGACATAGTCCTCGAAGTGACGCGGCCGCTCCATCAGAAGCTCTCCCGGAACAGCCGATCGAGATCGGCGAGGATGGCCGCAGGCGCTTCGCGCGCCATGAGGCCGGCGGTCAGGCGCTTCGAGGCGGCGTCCTGGAATGCCATGTAGCCATCGTGCCGTGGCCGGACATAGGCGCCTTCGAGGGTCTTGCGGGTGCCGCGATAGAAGTTGCCGGTCGCGACGTTCACGGCTTCGTCTTCCCAGGCGTCGGCATGGCCCGGCTGGCCGCCGGAGCCGGCATAGAGGCCGCGCTGCACCTCGGAGGAGGCGACCCAGTAGGCGTAGTCGATCGCGGCTGCCTTGTTCTCGGAGAAGGCGGAGACGGCGATGCCGGTGCCGCCGAGAGCCGAACCCCTGGCGCCGGGCAGCGGGATATCGGCGAAGGTGAGCTGGTGCGGGCGGAAGCCCGGCATGGCGTAGCTGACATAGCCGTAGCCGAGCGGCATCAAGGCCTGTCTGGCATCGGGCCGCGCCATCGTTTCAGACGCGGCGATCGGGTCCATGGCGAAATCTGAGGGGGCGAGATGGGCCGCGACCTCGGCCAGCATCTCGATAGCGCGGATGCCAGTTGCGGTGTCGACCAACGGACCGTTCTCGACCGCAGAGGGGTGGCCGAGATTGGCGGTGAGGGTGAAAAAGCTCATCATCGAGTGCGGTGGCAGCAACGGGAACACGACGCGCCCCGCCCTGGCCAGCGCCACCACGTCATCCCAGTTCTGCGGTGGCTCGATCAGGTCGGCGCGATACGCCATGACCTGTGTCGCGGCATCGATGGGGAAGGCCCATTGGTGCCCGGCATACTCGTAGCTCGGGTAGGAGCGACCGACCGATGCCGCCGCCAGTGCCTGGCGCTCGGCTTCGCGGCCGGGCACGTCGAGCGGAGCGAGGCATCCTTCTTCCACCACCTGGCCGACATGCGGATGGTCGATGACGATCATGTCGTACTGGCGGGCCAGTTCCTCGACCGGGAAGGACTCGAAATCCTGGAGGCTCCGCTTGTCCCACTCGATCGCGACGCCGGTCTTTGCCGCCCAGGCCTTTGCAGTGGCGACCATCGGGTCATAGCCGCGCGGATGGCTCCAGGTCATGCCCTTGAGGCTGGTCACAGGCCGAACTCCTTGCGTATTTTCATGCTCTGCTCGCCGATCAGCGGCGCCGCGCGATGCGTCCGGGTGCGCTGCCCGTCGATGCGGAGCGGCGAGCGGGTGGTGAGGATGGAGACGCCGTCGTCGCGCGTGACGGTCTGCAGCATGTCCAGCGCCTTGAACCCCTCGCTCTCCATGAGCTCGGGCCATTCGAGCACCTTGGCGCACCAGATATCGGCGGGCTCGAGCACGGCGAGCCACTCGGCGGTGGTCCGGGTGGCGAGGCGTTCGGCGATGATGCGCTTGATCTCGTCGCGGGCGCTGAACCAGCTTTTGGGATCGGCGGCGTAGCGGTCGAGGTCAGGCAGTTCGAGCAGGTCGCGGATCTTGCCGAGCGGCGTCATGGCGAGGGCGAGCCAGCCATCGGCCGTGGCGTAGACGCCGTAGGGCGCCGACAGATAGGCATGGGCCGAGCGAAAGCCGGAGCGCTTCGGGGTGCGCCGGCCATCGTTCAGATGGGTGGTCAGCACCTCGAACTGGAAATCGACCAGCGCTTCGAGGAGGCTGGTTTCGACATGCGCGCCGGTCCCGGTGCGGCCCTTCTTCACCAGCGAGGCGAGGATGCCCTGCGCCACGGCGGCGCCGGCCAGCATGTCGGCAATGGCGAGGCCGAAGGGCACCGGGCCCTGGTCGTGATCGCCATTGAGCCACATGACACCGGAACGGGCCTGGGCCAGAAGATCCTGGCCGGGCCGCTGCACCCACGGACCCGCCTCGCCATAACCTGTTATGGAGGCATAGACGATACCGGGGTTGAGCGCCTTGACGCTCTGATAGTCGAGGCCAAGCCGCTCGATCACCCCGGGGCGGAAATTCTGCAGCATCACGTCGGCCCGGCCGAGCAGTTTTCTGAGCGCGGCAATATCGTCGGGGTTCTTCAGGTCGAGCGCCAGGCTCTCCTTACTGCGGTTGATGGCGTGAAAGATCGTCGAGTCACCGCCGATCTCGGTGTCGCTCAGATAGAGCCGGCGGCTGAGGTCGCCGCCGTCGGGGCGCTCGATCTTGATGACGCGCGCGCCAAGGTCCTGCAGGCGCAGCGAGGCATAAGGGCCGGAGAGGAACTGGCAGAGATCGACGACGAGCACGCCGTCGAGAGGGAGGCTGGTCATTTCTCGGCGGTCTTTTCTGTTTGGCCGCTGTCGCGAGCCTGCCCATCGAAGTCGGCTGGGTTGCGGTACTTCACGGTCTGCAGGTGCTCGCAGTAGAGCACCAGTTCGCCTTCGCCCTTGAACACCTCGTAGCTGGCGCGGATCAGGCCGAGCTCCTTGTATTTGGGCCGTTTTTCCATGTTGGTGCGGATGGCGTAAATGGTGTCGCCGATGAAGGTCGGCTTGATGAACCTCAGCTTGTCGTAGCCATAGCTGAAGGCATTGATGCAGTTGGTGGCGACGAGCCCCAGCCCGGCGGAAAAGACGAAGGCGCCGGCGACGAGGCGGCGGCCGAACTGGCCCTCCGTGGTGGCGAAGATCTCGTCGGCGACATAGGGGTGCATGTCGGTGACCAGGGCGTTGAACTGCATGCTCTCGCCCTCCGAGATGGTGCGGCGGAGCGAGCGGATTTTGTGGCCGACCTCGAAATCCTCATAGAACCAGTTCTCGGCGTTCCACACCGGCAGGCGGGCATGCTCGATGGGCATGGTGGTGGGGTTGGTCGAGTGAACACCGACGGTGGGGCTGCTCATGGCGCGGACCTCACTGGAGTTGCGGGCTTGCTGGCGGACTCGAAGGCGGCTTCGGCAAGGGCCATGGTGTGCCAGGCGTCCTCGACGCCGGTGACCAGCCGGTCGTCCTCGCCGGCCGCGTAGCGCTGCAGGTTGCTCATCGTGCCGATAAAGGCATGCGGGAACCAGCGACCCTGCAGCGGCACCTGGGTCCAGTCGCTTCCCCGCCGGGTGATCCAGAGTTCGTCCGGTTCGCCCTCCGGGTAGTTGAGCAGCAGGCCGAGCTTCACCATGGCGGCGCCGTCAACGCCCTCGAACCGGAAGCTCGCATCCTGGAAGCGGCGGCCGAAATCGTGGTTGTGATTGATCGAGAAGGTGACGCGCTGGTCGGGCGCGAAATCGAACAGGGCCGACGTGCGGGTCTGGGCCAGCGAAGTGGACGGATGGCCCAGGGTCCGCGCGTGCACGCCGCTGGGGTTGCCGAGCAGCGCCCGGAGCGTATCGAGATAGTGGATCGAGTGCACCGCGATCTCGACCCGCGGCATGCCATTGAGAAACGGGAAGAGCTGCCACGGCGTGACGAGGTTGAGATGCACCTCGACATCGATCAGTCGCCCGAGCCAGCCACGCTCTAGTGCATCGGCGACCGCCAGCAGCATGGGCGAGAAGCGCAGCTGGAAATTGACTGCGGCCGTGAGCGATTTGGCGCGGCAGAGTTTCAGGATGGCGGTCGCCTCGGCGAGGTCGCGGCCCATCGGCTTCTGCAGCAGCACCGCTGCGCCATCAGGCAGTCGGGGCAGCACGTCGAGATGTGCGGCGGGGGGCAGGGCAAGGTCGAAGACGGCGCCGGGCGTACCGATCGCCTCGTCCAGCGAGGCAAAGGCGCGGGTCTGCCATTTCTCGGCGACAGCCCTGGCGCGTTCGGCATCGAGATCGAACACGCCGGCCACCGGCAGGCCGGCGAGCCGGTAGGCCGGCAGATGCGCGTCGTTGACGATGCCGCCGGCGCCGATGATGACGATCGGTTTGGGGTTGCCCGGAAGGGGCCAGCTTTGCCTGAGCGCTCCGACTTCGATGCTCACCTGGGCCTCGCGAACTGCAGCAGCAGCCATTCTTATGTGAATGGGTATTTCACAAGTGGGGCGTTGCGGCAACGCTGATATATCAGACGCGGTAGATTCTCTCGGCATTGCGATGAAAGAGTTTTGCCTGCTCATCCGAGCTGGCGCCGGCGACGATCTCCCTGGTCGCGCCGACCCAGCGGGCGAGGTCGGCAGTGAGCGTCAGTACCGGATAGTCCGAACCCCAGACGATGCGATCCCAGCCGAAGCTTTCGATGATGTGCTCGACGAAGGGACGCAGGTCCGCGGTGGTCCAGTCGGAGCCGGCATAGGCGACGATGCCCGAAATCTTTGCAGCCACATTGGGCAAAGCCGCCAGCGCCGTGATCTCGCGTCGCCATGGGTCGAGCGCTTTGGCCGCCACATCGGGGACGCCGCAGTGATCGAGCACGAACTGCACGTCGGGGCAGCTGGCGATCAGGGCACGGCCGATCGGCAGCTGCTTCGACAAGACGCAGAGGTCGAACGGCAGCTGGCGGTCGGCCAGGCGGCGGAGATTGGCTCGAAACAGGTCGCTCTGGCTCAACTCGTCCGGTGAGGTGTGGAGAATGCGGCGGAAGCCTTTGACCCCTTCGAGGGCGGTGAGGCGGTCGAGATAGGCGGGGAAATCCGGGCTCTCCGGCCGGCAGGCGGCAATGGCGCCGACGACCAGTCGATTTACATCGAGGGCGAAGCGGGCTTCGGCTTCCATATCGGCCTCCGCGACATCGACCTCCATGTGCAAGGCCGCCTCGATGCCGAGCTTTGCAGCCTCGCTTGCATAGGCTTGCGCCGGCCAGGCGCGGTTCAGCGCACCGGCCCCGGCGAGCCATGGATAGGTGAAGCGATCCATGTGCACCAAATGCAGGTGAGTATCGACGATGCGCATGTTTGACCTCCCATTTACTCTTCTCCGACGATAATAGGACGCCGCAGAAGCGGCTATTACGCGTTCGTCGACAGCCAGTTAGGCGTGTGTCGTGATCGTGGATGCCGCATTGTCGCCTCATAGTCGCCGCCGTTTGACGGTTGCTTGGCGCAGCGGCATTAACAATGTCGATAGGTGGGAAGTCTCCCATCGGGATGGGAAGTGTCCCATCGGGCACGGCGGGTCGGCCGGAGCGCACCACAGCAGCCGTCCGGCCACGGGCGGGGGTGATCTCGTCGGCAGCCGAGGGCAGGGGTAGTCGGGACTGTTACAGCGGCGGGTAAGAATCGGTCTGGCCATGCTGGCCCTAGCGCCATTGCTGGTGCCGGGGGCCTCGGCATTCGAGTTCTTCGGCATCAAGCTGTTCGAGGATCAGAGCGAGATCGACGCCGATGCGGTGATCGGCGATCCGCAGACCTATACGGCGACGGTCGAAACCGCGGCGACCGGCGACGTGGCCAATGCCATTCGCGGCGCCTCGGCGCTGCTTGCCGACCAGGGGGCTCCGGCGTCCGGCGCGGCGGGGCTCCTGGCCAAGGCGCGCGGCGACTATCGGCGGATTCTCGCCGCGCTCTACAACCAGGGTTACTATGGCGGGGCGATCAGCATCCTCGTCGGCGGCAAGGAGGCGGCGAACCTGCCGCCCGATACCGATCTGCCCGATCCCGTAGCGGTGGTGCTGAAAGTCGATGCCGGCCCGCTGTTCCGCTTCGGTTCGGTCAAGATCGCCAACCGGGCGCCGCTCGCTGCCGAGCCGGGCGATGAGGTCGAACAGCCGGAGGTCGCCGGGTTCGGCGCCGGCCTCGTGGCCAAGGCCACCGTGGTCGGGCGCGCCGAGCAACTGGCTGTCGATGCCTGGCGCCAGCAGGGTTATGCCGAGGCGACGGTGGTCGACCGGCAGGTGGTTGCCGATCATGCCAGCAAGACCGTCGATGTCACCATCACGGTGGCGCCGGGACGGCATGCGACGGTCGGGCCCATCGGGGTTACCGGCACGACGCGCATGGATCCGGATTTCGTGGCGCAGCAGACCGGGCTGATCGCCGGGGCGGACTACGACCCCGACGATATCGCGCGGGCGGAAAAGCGGCTGGCGCGGCTCGACGTGTTCCGCGCCATGCGGATCGAGGCGGCCAGCGGCATCGGCAATGATGGCGTGCTGCCGTTCAACGTCATCGTCGAGGAACAGGCGGAGCGACGTTTCGGCGTCGGCGCCACCTATTCGACCGTCGACGGGCTGGGCATCGAGGGCTTCCACCTGTGGCGCAACCTGTTCGGGCGGGCCGAGCGGCTGCGGCTCGATGCCAAGGTCGCCGGCATCAACTGGCCGATCGCCACCGAAGAATTCGACTATGCCTTTGGCGGCACCTTCACCAAGCCGGGCTTCCTCAACCCGGACAACGATCTGGTTGCCGCGGTGGCGGCGGAGCGCAGCGTGCTCCCGGCCTATACCGAAACCTCGGCGTCGGCGCGGGTCGGCCTGACCCAGTATCTGTTCGACCAGCTGACCCTCGATGGTTCGGCCTTCTATGAGCGCTCGCTGTTCGAGGACGATTTCGGCACCCGCAACTTCTCTCTCGCCGGGCTCAGCGGCGGCCTGATCTGGGACGCGCGCGACGATTCCTCGGATGCCAGCGAGGGGTTCTACGTCAACGTGACGGCGGAGCCGTTCTACGAATTCTATTACGGCAATCCGGCGTTCCGTACGACCGCCGAAGTGCGCGGCTACCTCAACGTCCTGGGCGACAAGCAGCTGGTGCTGGCCGGCCGCGCCAAGATCGGCGCACTGGTCGGCCCTGCGATCGATGAGATTCCGCCCGATCGGCTGTTCTTCGCCGGCGGCGGCGGTTCGGTGCGCGGCTATGGCTTCAAGAGCATCGGGGTCGCCGGGCCCGGCGATACGGTGACCGGCGGCAAGTACCTGGTCGAGGGCTCGCTCGAGGCGCGCTACAAGGTCACCAACGATATCGGCGTCGTCGCTTTCGTCGATGGCGGCTATGTCGCCGCCGAGGAGTTCCCCGGGCTCGACCAGTTGCGCATCGGCGTCGGCGCCGGTGTCCGCTACTATACCGGGCTCGGGCCGCTGCGGCTCGATGTGGCGGTGCCGCTCAACAAGCGGGCCGGCGATCCGGATTACGCGCTCTATGTCGGCATAGGACAGGCGTTTTGAAACGGGTTCTCGCCACCGGCATGATGCTTGGTTTCGGCCTCGTGGCCGCCATGCCGCTCGTCGCGCAGGACCAGGCGCAGATGACCGCCGAGCAGCAGAAGGATTGGTTCGTCGGGTTCGTCGAAGGGCAGCTGTCGACGCCGGACCGGCAGATCCGCATCTCCAATATCGATGGCGCGCTGTCTTCGACCGCCTCGATCCGCGAGGTCACCATCTCCGACAAGGAGGGGGTGTGGCTCAGGGTCAACAATGCGGCGATCGACTGGGACCAGGGGGCGCTGTTTACCGGTCGGCTGCTGGTCCGCGCGCTCACCGCCGACAGCATCGAGTATCTGCGCAACGCCATTCCGAGCGGCGATCCCAACCTGCCGGCGCCGGAAGCGGCGCCGCTGGCCATCCCGGATTTTCCGGTGGCGATCCAGCTCGACAAGCTCAGCGTACCCAAGGTGACGTTCGGCGAGAACGTCTTCGGGCTCGGCTCGGAGATCTCGGTCGACGGCAAGTTCCGGCTGGAAGGCGGTTCGCTCGATACCGCGCTCAATATCGTCCGACTCGACGGGCCGGGTGGCAAGCTCGACGTCGCCGTCGGCTACAAGAAGGCCGATAACAGCATCGATGTCGGCGTGACGCTGACCGAGCCGCCCAACGGCATCCTCGCCAACCTCCTCAACATCGAGGGCAAGCCCGAGATGGCGCTGGCGGTCAACGGCTCCGGCCCGGTCGCCGATCTCAGGACCACGATGACGCTCGATGCGGGCGGCCAACGAGCCCTCGAAGGGCTGGCAACCATCGTGCAGAAGCCCGAGGGCATGGCGGTCGACGCCGATCTCGGCGGACCGATCGGCATGCTGGTGGCGCCTGCCTACCAGCCGTTCTTCGGCGCCCAGACCTCGCTCAAGGCCACCGCGCTGGTCCGTTCGGCCGGCGGCGTCGAGATTTCGGGGTTGAAGCTCAGCGGCGGGCAACTGGGGCTCGAGGCCTCGGCTGCGACCACGGCGGATGGCTTCCTCGGCCGTCTCAACCTCGCGGCAACCATCGCCGACCCCTCGGGCGACCGCGTCATCCTGCCGGTGCCGGGCGCTGCGACGAGCATCGAGCGCGCCACGCTGAAGGTGGATTTCGGCGGCGCCGGCAGCGACGACTGGTCAGCCGACCTCGTCGCCAACGGTTTTGCCAATGGCGGGCTCAAGGCGAACGAGGTGACGCTGCGTGGGAACGGCATCGCCAGCAATCTGGATAGCCCGGCAAACCGCCGGCTGACCTTCAACGCCGACGGCATGGTCCAGGGCATCGCGTCCGACGATGCCGACGTGCAGGCCGCGCTGGGCGACAGCGCCGGGCTCGGGCTCGCCGGGCTGTGGAACGCGGGCGAACCGCTGCAGCTGGCGCAGTTCCGCCTGGTCGGCAAGGCGCTGAGCCTCGGCGCCGCCGGCAAGATCGACGACAATGTGTTCGACGGGCAGGTGGCGATCGAGACCAGCTCGATCGCGCCGTTCTCGGGCGTCGCCGGGCGCGACCTCGATGGCGCCATGCACCTCACAGCCACCGGCACGGTCAGCCCGCTGATCGGCGGCTTCAACCTGAAGCTCGACGGCACGGCAGACAACCTCGCGCTCTCGGAGCCGGCGCTCGACCAGGTGCTCGAGGGTACGGTGAAGCTCAGCGGCCGCGTGGCGCGCACCGCCGCGGGGCTCGAGGCGGAGGCGTTCCGCATCGCCAACGACAATGTGCAGATCGCCGCCGACGGAACCTTCGCCACCGGCGCCGCGGACTTCACCTTCAACGCTGCCCTTGCCGATCTGGCGCTGGTCTCGGACCAGGCCAAGGGAGCGCTGACGCTCACAGGTACTGCCAAGGGCAAGGGCGTCATCGCGCTCGATGTTGCGGCCAAGGTGCCGAGCGGTGCGCTGGCGGGCAAGACGCTGTCGGAGGCGGCATTCGGCTTTACCGGGCAGTTGGCCGAGGACGGCACGCTGACCGGCCAGCTCAAGGGAGATGCGTTCCTCGAGCGGTTCCGCGTCGCGCTGGGCGGCGATGTGGCAGTCAACGCCACGACCAAACGGCTCAGCGGATTGCGCTTCGAGGCTGGGCCGACCCTGATCAGCGGCGACGTGGTGCAGGACGGCCAGGGATTGCTGACCGGCACGCTGAAGCTTGCCTCGCCCAACATCACCACGGCGGCGGCACTGTTGCTGGTCGACGCCACCGGCAGCGTCGATGCCACGATCGCGCTGGTGCCCAATGACGGCAAGCAGAGCGCCGAGATTTCCGGTTCGGTTGCCAAGCTCGCCGCCAATGATGTCTCGATCGGCGCCGCGACCATCCAGGCCTCGGTGTCCGATCTGTTCGGCGTGCCGGCCATCGATGGCTCGGTGAACGGCCGGGCCATCGCAGCCGGCGGCATCACCGTCGATACGCTCGATGCCCGCGCCTCGCGAACCGGCGACGCTACGGCGTTCGATGCGACGGCGGCGCTGGCCAACCGCACCAACGTGGCGCTGGCCGGCAACCTCGCGCCGCTCGACAAAGGCTATCGGCTGGCACTCGATCGGGCCGAACTGACCCAGGGGCAGCTGCGGGCGCGGCTGGCGCAGCCGACGGCGGTGGCGATATCAGGCGATACGGTAAGCCTCGACGCGGTGCAGTTCGATGTCGGCGGCGGCCGCATCTCGGCCACCGGCAGCGCCGGCTCGAAGCTCGATATCGCGCTCGAGGTCAGTGCGCTGCCGCTGTCGATCGCCAATGCCATCGCCCCGGACCTCGGCCTTGCCGGCACGCTCAACGGCAGCGGCCGGATCACAGGTTCAGCCAGCGATCCAAGCGCCAGCTTCACCATTGCCGGCTCCGGCGTTTCGGCGGCGGCGATCAGCGAATTCGGCATTACGCCGATGCAGTTTTCGGCGCGTGGCAGTTACGCCAGGCAGAGCGTCACCCTCGAAAGTGCGTCGGCGCAGGGCGCGGGCGGCTTGCAGCTCAGCGCCAGCGGTCGCGTGCCGTTCAACGGACGCGGGCTTGCCGTCGATGTGCAGGGCTCGGCGCCGCTGGCGCTCGGCAACCGCTTCGTCGCTGACCGGGGCGGTCAGCTCAGCGGTACCGCCAACCTCAATGCGCGGGTCACCGGCAGCCTCAGCGCCCCGCAATTCTCCGGCACGGTTTCGACCAGCGGTTCGGGCTATATCGATCCGGCGCTGAACCTCAGGCTGGTCGACATCACCGGCCGTGCCAGCCTCGGCGGCAACCGTATCACTATCGACAGCCTGACCGCCGGCCTTGCCACCGGCGGGTCGCTGTCGGTCGGCGGCTCGGTGGGGCTCGGCGCCGGCAACCCGGCCGATATCGCGCTGCGGCTCAACTCGGCCCGCTATGCCGACGGCAACCTGTTCGTCGCCACCGTTTCGGGCGACCTGGCGCTAAAGGGCCGGCTCGACGCCAGCCCGACGCTGTCCGGCAATGTTATGATCGAGAAGGCCGACATCACCATCCCGGATTCACTCGGCGGCGCCGGTACGCTGATCGACGCCAAGCATGTGCATGCGCCCAAGCCGGTCCTCGTAACGCTGAAGCGCGCCGCCGTCACGCCGTCAGGGGCGCCGATGCCGCAACGGCGTCCCTCGGTGGTGCAGCTCGACGTCACGGTGAGCGCTCCCAACCAGATCTTTGTGCGTGGCCGCGGCCTCGATGCCGAGGTCGGCGGTTCAGTGCGGCTCACCGGCTCGGTCAACGACATCCGCCCGGTCGGCGGCTTCCAGCTCAATCGCGGGCGGCTGGCCATCCTCGGGCAGCGCGTCACATTCGAAGAGGGTTCGGTGACGCTGGTCGGCGATCTCGACCCGTTCCTCGATTTCACTGCACGCACCGAAGGCGACGGCATCACGGTATTCGTCAATGTCACCGGCCGCGTCTCCGCGCTCGATATCGGTTTCAGCTCCAACCCGGCATTGCCGGAGGACGAAGTGCTGTCGCGGCTGCTGTTCAAGCGCTCGATGGGTGAATTGACGCCGATCCAGCTGGCCAAGCTCGCCGGCGCCGCGGCGGAGCTGGCGGGCGGCGGCGGTGGCTCGCTGGTCGACTCGCTGCGCGCCAAGGCCGGTCTCGACGATCTCGACGTCGTCACCAACGAAGATGGCAGTCTCGCAGTGCAGGCGGGTGCCTACCTGCAGGACAATATCTATCTGGGTGTCCAGGCCGGCGCCGACGGCAACTCGCGGGTGACCGTCAACCTCGACGTCACCAAGGATATCCGCGCCAAGGTCTCGACGGGGACCGACGGGGATTCGAGTTTCGGCGTGTTCTACGAGAGCGACTACTAGACGGCTCGCTCTGCGCTTGCGGCCCCACCCCCTCCCCGGCCTCCCCCATCAAGGGGGAGGTGTGGGCCGGTGGGTTTGGGGAGATTCTGCTACAAGCACCGAACGGCACCTCCCCCTTGTGGGGGAGGTTGGGAGTGGGCACACGCATCGGCGCACGCGGCCAACTCGCCTGAGGTACGTGCCCAAGCAACTCCACCAAAGTCGAAGCAAACACTAACATGTCAGCGCTTGCGCAAACGTTTGCGAGCAAGTAGCCTCCGTTTGCCCGCGGATGAGGTCAAACAACCCGCGCCGGGCACTCAGAGGAGGATAGATTCATGGATAGACGCAGTTTCCTGTGGTCTTCGGTGGCGCTGGGTGCGCTCGCCGTTGCTGCTCCTAGTGCCTTCGCGCAGGACAAGCTGACCATCCTGGGCTCGGTGCCCAGTCTCGGCTTCCCGTTCTTCGTGCATATGCTGAACCAGATCAAAGCAGAGGCTGAGGCGCAGGGCGTCAATATCATCGAGAGCGACGGCCAGAACTCGGCGCCCAAGCAGACGGCCGATATCGAGGCGGCGATCGTCCAGAAGGTCAACGCCATCGTCATCTCGCCGCTCGACGTCAATGCGCTGGCGCCGGCGATCGAGCAGGCGGTGCAGGCCGGCGTGCCGGTGGTGACCATCGACCGTCGCGTCGACGGGGTCGAGGGCATCCTTGCCCATGTCGGCGCCGACAACGTCAAGGGCGGCGAGGCGGAAGCCCAGGCGCTGGTCGATGCCTTTCCCAACGGCGCCAAGATCTTCCACCTGCAGGGCCAGCCCGGCGCCGGCCCGGCGATCGATCGCAACAAGGGCGTGCACAACGTCATCGACCCGATCAAGGACAAGTATCAGATCATCTTCGAGCAGACCGCCAACTTCGCCCGTGCCGAAGCCCTGTCGGTCACCGAGGCGGGCCTTGCCGCCAACGGCAAGCCCGATGCGATCATCTGCGCCAATGACGACATGGCGCTCGGCGCCATCGAGGCCTGTGCCGCCCGCGGCTTCACCGATGTGAAGATCTATGGCTTCGACGCCCTGCCCGAAGCGCTGGTCGCGGTGCGTGACGGCACGCTAGCCGGCACCGTCGAGCAGTTCCCGGGCGAGCAGTCGCGCACTGCGGTCCGCATCGCGGTGGCTTATGCCAAAGACAAGACCGAGCCGGCCGAGAAGCTGGTGCTGCTGACCCCGGTGGTCATCGGCAAGGACAATCTCGACAAGGCCGAGCGCATCGGCGAAGCCGGGTAAAGCTCCTCCCGCCAACTGGCGCGCCAGTGGTCCGATGTGCAAGCATCGCGGTCGCTGGTGCGCCAGTGGCATTCAACCATCCGGAGGGGACCGATGGCTGCAGTTGCCGCCGCGGAACAACTTGCGCCGCCGCTGCTCGAAGTGGTCGGTGTCTCCAAGCATTTTGCCGGCGTGATCGCCCTGAACGACGTTTCGCTCGATGTGCGGCGCGGAGAAATTCTCGGGCTGCTCGGCGAGAACGGCGCGGGCAAGTCGACGCTGCTGAAGATTCTGTCCGGGGCGCAGCCGCCGACCAGCGGGCGCATCGTGTTCGATGGCGCCGAGTATCGGCCGCAGAGCCCCGACGCCGCCAAGCGCGCCGGCATCGTCACCATCTACCAGGAATTGAGCCTGATCCCGACGCTGTCGGTGGCCGAGAACATTTTCATCGGCCGCGCGCCGCTGGGGGCCTTCGGCATCATCGACTGGCGACGGATGCGACGCGAGACCACCGGGATCATCGCCCGAGTGGGGCTCGGCATCGACCCCGACACGCCGGTTTCGGCGCTGTCGGTGGCCGAGCAGCAACTGGTGGAAATCGCCCGGGCATTGTCGCTCGAGAGCCGGCTGATCATCATGGACGAGCCGACCTCGGCGCTGACCGAGACCGAGGTCAGCCAGCTACTGCGGATCATGACGCAGCTGCGCGCCGAGGGCGTCGCCATCATGTTCGTGACGCACCGGCTGGAGGAAGCTTCGGCGATCTGCGATCGCATGACGGTGCTGCGCGACGGGCGGCTCGCCGGCCATCTCAACCGCGAGGACAAGCCGATACCGATTCATGAGATCATCGAGAAGATGGTGGGGCGGGCGGCGTCGGAACTCTATGCCCGGCCCACACAGCGCAACGCCGCCGGCGCGGTGCGGCTCAGCGTCAGGGGGCTGCGCACGGTGCGCGACCCCGAAGCGCCGCATGCCATCGTGCTCGACGGCGTCGACATCGATCTCAAGGCCGGCGAGATCCTTGGCGTGGCCGGGCTGGTCGGTTCCGGCCGCACCGAGCTGGCGCGAGCGATTTTCGGAGCCGACCGGATCGCTGCGGGCACGGTGACGCTCGACGGGCAGCCGATCGCCCCGGCCTCGCCGGCCGACGCGATCGAGCTGGGCATCGGGCTCGTGCCGGAGGATCGCAAGCACCAGGCGATCTTCGCCATGCTGGGCATCCTGCAGAATTTCTCGGTGGCGGCGCTGAGAGCCTATTCCAACGGGCTCGGGCTGATGGCCGAAGGCCGGGAGCGGGTGGCGCTGGCCGAATACAAGAAGGCGCTGTCGATCCGCATGGCGTCGCCGGAACAATCGATCGACGGGCTGTCGGGCGGCAACCAGCAGAAGGTGATCCTCGCCCGCTGGCTGGCGCGTGACCCGAAAGTGCTGATCGTCGACGAGCCGACGCGCGGCGTCGATGTCGGGGCCAAGGCGGAAGTGCACCAGATCCTGGTGCAACTGGCGGCGCGCGGCATCGCGGTGATGGTGATCTCATCCGAGCTGCCCGAGGTGCTGGCGGTGAGCGACCGGATCGTCACCATGCGGCAGGGACGGATCACCGGCGAGATGCCGGCCGTCGAGGCAACCGAAGAAAAACTGATGGCGCTGATGGCGCTCGACCAGCGGCAGGGGGAGACCAGATGACGACGACAACCGAACCCGCCGAAAAGAAGGGGCCGAATACCTTCGGTATCCTCAAGCGCTTCGGGCCGCTGCTGTTCCTGTTGGCGCTGGTGGTGGTGTTCACGGCGCTGAAGCCGAGCTTCATCGACCCGATCAACGTCTTCAACATCCTCAGGCAGATCTCGATCACCGGGCTGATCGCGCTGGGGATGACCTTCGTCATCCTTACCGCCGGCATCGACTTGAGCGTCGGTTCGCTCCTCGCCTTCTGTGGCATGGTCGCGGCGGTGGTGGCGAAAGGCGGCACGGCCAACTCTATGTCGCTCTCCGCCGGCGGCGGCCAGGGTTTCGGCTGGTTCGCGGCCTTACTGGCGGCAGTGATCGTCGGCTCGGTCGCCGGCGGCGTGCAGGGGCTGGCGATTACCCGGCTGAAGGTGCCGCCCTTCGTCGTGACCCTGGGTGGGCTCACCATCTTCCGCGGGCTGACGCTGACGCTCTCGAATGGCGGGCCGATCTCGGGGTTCGATGCCTCGATGCGCTGGTTCGGCACCGGGCTGGTCGGGCCGGTGCCGGTGCCGGTGATCATCTTCGCCGTGGCGGCGCTGCTCTGCCACCTGGTGCTGCGCTACACCCGTTACGGGCGGGCAGTTTATGCGGTGGGCGGCAATGCCGAGGCGGCGCGGCTCTCGGGCCTGCGCGTCGATCGCATCCTCATTTCGGTCTACATTATCGTCGGGTTCTTTGCCGGCCTCGCGGCGTTCGTGCTTTCGGCGCGGCTCAATTCGTCCGAGGCGGTGGCCGGTATCGGCTACGAGCTGACGGTGATCTCGGCTGTGGTGATCGGCGGCACTTCGCTGTTCGGCGGCATCGGCAGCGTCGGCGGCACGGTGGTGGGCGCGGCTCTGATCGGGGTGCTGCAGAACGGCTTGCAGTTCAACAATGTCTCGTCCTACACGCAGTCCATCGTCATCGGCCTGATCCTGATCGTCGCCGTGGCCTTCGACCGCTGGCTCAAGTCGAGGTCGCGCAGCTAGAGGACGGTACCCCGGGAGCCGCAATGGTCACCATAAAGGACGTTGCCAAACGTGCGAACGTCTCGTTCACGACCGTCTCCCATGTGATCAACAAGACCCGGCCGGTGAGCGAGGACGCTGCCCGCCGGGTCAATGCCGCGATCGCCGATCTCGGTTATTTCCCGTCCGACGTCGCCCGGGCTCTGCAGTCGAGCCGCACGCGGACCATCGGGATGATCGTCACCACCACCTCGAACCCGTTTTTCGGCGAGGTGATCCGCGGAGTGGAGCGGGCCTGCTTCAAGCACGGCTATACGCTGATGATCTGCAACACCGACGACGTGGCGACCAACCTCGTCGCCTATATGCGGACGCTGTTCACCAAGCGGGTCGACGCCATGGTGGTGATGACCACCAATGCCAGCCCGGAATTCTTCCGCCGGCTGGGGCAGATCAAGCGGGTGCCGGTGGTAGCGATCGACGCGCCGGCCGGTACCGTCGCCTCGGTGTTCTCCGACGACTCGCTGGAGGGTGGGCGGCTGGTGGGGGAGTATCTCGCTGCGGCGAAGTTCCGGCGCATTGTCTGCGTCTCCGGCCCGCAGAGCCATCCGCGCATGGCCGACCGTATCGCCGGGCTGACTGCCGGGCTCGGAGCGCATGGCATTGCGCTCGACGGCGACTGGCTGATCCGCACCGACCTGACCATGGATGGCGGGCTGAAGGCGGCGCGCGACCTGCTGGCGCGCCCCGGACCGCGGCCCGAAGTGATCTTTGCCCTCAGCGACATCATGGCGATCGGGCTGCTGCATGGGCTGCATGATGCGGGCGTCGATATCCCCGGCGAAATCTCGGTGGTCGGCTATGACGACATCGAGTCGGCGGCGCATTTCTTCCCGCCCCTGACCACGGTGCGCCAGCCGATCGCTGATATCGGTGCCAGCGCGGCGGAAGCGGCGATCAACCATCTCGATCGCGGCGTGCCGCTGCCGCGGAGCACGCAGCTCAAGCCCGAACTGATCTTCAGGCAGTCGGCGCGGCGGGTGGAGTGAGCGGGGTCGAGTGCCCCATCGACCGGTGACCAGCAGACGGCGCGCTTCAAACTCGGTGTCATCCCTGCGAAAGCAGGGACCCATTCATCAGCTGGTGCGGGCGGTGAGTTGGGTCCCTGCTTTCGCAGGGATGACAGCCGGTGGGTGGGCGCTACCGTAGCTCTGCTTCCACATTCTTCGAGGTGATACCCGGCGGCGACGTGAGCCAAGGCACTGCAACTCAATCGTGAAATGCTCTAGCTTCCCGGCATGGCCGAGACCAAGCTCAACAAATATCGCGGGAAACGCGACTTCTCCAAAACCACGGAGCCCGCCGGCGGCGCGGTGGCGTCCGGCAGCACGCGGTTCGTGGTGCACAAGCACTCCGCGACCGCTGACCACTACGACCTCCGCCTTGAGCATGATGGAGTGCTGTTGAGCTGGGCGGTGCCGCGCGGGCCGTCGCTCAACCCGGCCGACAAGCGGCTCGCGGTACACACCGAGGATCATCCGATCGAATATATCGACTTCGAGGGGGTGATCCCCGAAGGCGAGTATGGCGGCGGGCCGATGATCGTCTGGGATACCGGCGACTGGGCGCCGATGGAGGATGTCGATGCCGGCCTCAGGAAGGGCGGTTTCAAGTTTCGGCTGTGGGGCGAAAAGCTGAAGGGCGGCTGGATGCTGACCAAGCTCAAGGGCCGCCCGGGCGACAACGACAAGGAAAACTGGCTGCTGTTCAAGGAACACGACCCGGCGGTCGATACCGAGACCGACATCCTCGCCGAACGGCCGGAAAGCGTGAAGTCGGGGCTGACCACCGAGCAGTTGCTGGAGGCGGCGAAGCCGAAGCCGGTTAGGGCGATCAAGGCCGCGAGCGTTACTGGGGCAGTGAAGGCACCGCCGCCGGCGCAGGTGGAGCCGCAACTCGCCGCCTCGGCGACCGAGCCGCCGCAGGAGACCAAGGCCAGTCACTGGCTGCATGAGATCAAGTTCGACGGCTATCGCACCATCGCCCATGTCATCGACGGCAAGGTCAAGCTGATCACCCGCAGCGGCATCGACTGGACCAAGCGCTATGGCGACCTGCCCAAGGAGTTCGCGAAGCTCCCGGTGAAGCAGGCGATCATCGACGGCGAGATCGTGGTGCTGGACGAGAAGGGCATTTCGCGCTTTTCGGCGCTGCAGGATGCGCTGTCGGAAGGGGCGGGCAGCAAGCTGCATTTCTATGCGTTCGACCTGCTCTACCTCGATGGCTATGACCTCCGAGGCGCCGAGCTGACCGACCGCAAGCAACTGCTGTCGCAACTGCTGGGCGGGCACATCAGCGGGCGTTCGGCGATCCAGCTCAGCGACCATGTCGAGGGCGACGGCGAGGCGCTCTACGAGCAGGCTTCGGCTCTGGGACTCGAGGGGATCGTCTCGAAGCGGACCAACGCCACCTACCAATCGGGGCGGACCTCCACCTGGGTGAAGGTGAAGGCCAAGCCGGTCGGCGATTTCGTCATAGCAGGTTATACCGTCTCGGCGGCCGCCGAAGGGCTGGCCTCGCTGGCGCTGGCCGAGTTCGTCGATGGCGAACTCGAATATCGCGGCAAATGCGGCACCGGGTTTGACGCAGCCATGGTGGCGCAGCTGCAGCGCCGGCTGGAACCGCTGCAGGATCCAGCGCTGGCGCTCGAGGGCGCGCCCAGAGACATCATCTGGGTGCAGCCGGTGCTGCGCTGCAAGGTCCACTACGCCAACAAGACCTCGGACAACCTGCTGCGGCACTCGGTGTTCAAAGGCCTGATCGAGACCGAGCTGACGGCTTCTGCGGCGCCGCGGCAGCGGCTGATCACCGATGCCGACCTCGCTTCGATCTCGATCACCAACCCGGAACGGCGGCTGTTCGGCAAGAGCGGCCCGACCAAGCTCGATATCGCCGTCTACTATGCCGCGGTAGGCGATTTCATGCTGCCGCATCTGTTCAACCGGCCGGTGTCGCTGTTCCGCTGCCCGACCGGGTTGTCGAAGGACTGCTTCTTCCAGCGCCACGCCTTCAAGGGCATGCCGAAAAGCATCAACGTGTTCGAGACGCAGAACTCCGACGAGGAGGACAAGACCTACCTCACCATCGAGGACGCCAAGGGTTACCTGGCGTTGGCGCAGTTCGGCGTAGTGGAGTTCCACGCCTGGGGCAGCCACCTGACGCACCTCGACAAACCCGACCGGGTGACCTTCGACCTCGACCCGGGCGAGGGGATCGAATTCCGCGAGGTGGTGGAAGCGGCGGTGCACCTGCGCGGCGAGCTCGAAGCCTTCGGGCTGGTGCCGTTCGTCAAGACGTCGGGCGGCAAGGGCCTGCACCTGGTGGTGCCGATCGAGCCGAAGCAGACCTGGAAGCAGGTGCACGCGGTGACCGGCGAGATGGCGGCGACGATGGCCAAGACGGCGCCCGATACGTTCGTCACCACCATCGGGGCGCAGAATCGCAAGCGCCGCATCCTGATCGATATCCATCGCAATGCGCGCAGTGCCACGGCGGTATCGCCCTATTCGCTCCGGGCGCGCACCAATATGCCGGCCTCGACGCCGCTCGACTGGCGCGATCTCGAAAGCATCGACGCTCCGGTGGATTTGAACTACTCTACGCTTCCGGGATTATTAACCACGTCCGGCGATCCGTGGGCCGAGATTAACCTGTCAGCCCGCCCTCTGCCTGCATCATCCAAGGCTGGACGTAGTACGCGCGCGTAGGAGACGAAGGTGGCACCCAGGGCAAGCTGGAAAGGCTATATCAAGCTGAGTTTGGTCAGCTGTCCGGTGAAGATGTATCCGGCGACGAGCGCGTCGGAGCGGATCACCTTCAACCAGCTGCACAAGGACACCCATAACCGGATCAACATGAAGCCGGTGGATCCCGAGCTGGGTCTGGTGGAGCGCAGCGACCTCGTCAAAGGCTATGAGTACGAGGACAAGCAGTACATCATCATCGACGAGAGCGATCTCGAAGCGGTGCGGATCGAATCCAACCACACGATGAATATCGAGGCCTTCGTCGACGAGGACGAGGTCGACGTCATCTACCAGGACGCGCCCTATTACCTGGCGCCGGACGGGGCGATGGCGGAGGAGACCTTTGCGGTGCTGCGCGAAGCGATGCGGCAATCGGGCAAGCTCGCCATCGCGCGGCTGGTGCTGACCAACCGCGAGCGGGTGATCACCATCGGGGCGCGCGAGAACGGCATGTTCGTCACGGTGCTGCGCAACCCGAGCGAAGTGCGCGGCACTGCCGAGTATTTCGGCAACATCCCCGAGGTGAAGCCGGAGGCAGAGATGCTGCAACTGGCCGAAAAGCTGATCGAGCAGAAGGTCAAGCCGTTCAACCCCAAAGACTACGAAGATCGCTACGAAGTGGCGCTGATGCAGATGATCCGCGAGAAGCTCAAGGGTCACAAGCCGATCATCGCGGCAGCGCCGGAGCGCGGCAATGTCATCAACCTGATGGATGCGCTGAAGGCCAGCCTGGGGCAGGCGAAGCCCGCCGCGCCGAGCAAGGCCAAGGCCGAGCCGGCCGAAAAGCCAGCGGCGAAGAAGCCGACGCTGAAGGAAGCGGTGGCGGCGTCGAAGGCGGCGGCAGCCAAGCCGGCGGCGGCGAAGAAGAAGGCTTAGCATCTGTGATCGCCTGGCGTTTTGGCGATTTGGCCACCAATCGCCTCAGCGACCCCGGCCAGCTGTCGAACATCATTCTTGCCGCGCTTGCAGGTAGCGAAGTTCCGCAGGCTTTCGCTACCGAGGTGGCTGGCATTTCGCGCGTTGGCCCATACTGGGCACTGCCTGGGCCGAGGCACGAAAAGATTGCGGAAAGCGAGATCTACTTCCGCGGCGACGAAAGTGCAGTCGAGGAGAGCCTAAATAGCCGGCACTTAGAGGACTACGATACCTCGCTGCGACTGGCGCCGCTTGACCGCGCTCTCGCCACAGGAATTGCTTCGATATCTCTGGTCCGGATGCAGCTTTCGAAACACGGCGAATTCAGGCCCTTCAGCTTCCGTCTCAGTGCTACCGAATACGAGGCCGAGCCAGCGGTGTGGCCGGTGGTCCTTACCTTCAGTCGCTATCGTGGTCCGCAGGACGATTTCGGTCCTCACTTTCGCGTTGAGCCTCAGTCCAACGATCAGGGGGCGCCTGACACGCGAAGCTTCGAGTTTTACGCTCTCCTCTGACGCCTCGCCTACCTACTGGCAAATCACCCCCACGAGCCGTAGAATCACCTGATGCGGAAATCGGACAGCACCGTCGGTATCGTGGGGGCGCTCAGTGCGTTTCCGCGACGGCTGGCGGCGCGGGCGATGGGGACCAAGGGCAGCCGACTGCGGCGAGGCCTGACCCGCCATACCGGTACGCTGGTGCTGGGGCGGACGCTGCTCGACAAGCTGTCGGATGCGGAGATCGAGGCCAAGGTCGCGGTGTTGCGCGAGACCGAGGCGTCGCTGATCAGCGAGAACGGCTTTTTGCGCTGGCTGGGGCTGTTGAGCGCGCCCGAGCAATCCAACCTCAGCCGCCAGTCACTGCTCGATCAGAGCAAGCTCGACGCCCGCGCCTTTGACCTGTTGGCGCTGTTCGATGCGTTCGAGCATCACGCCGAACCGTTCTCGTTCCGCGACCTGATCCTGTCGCGCAAATATGCCGGGCTGCTCGCCGGTGGCGCCACCTGGGGGGCGATTGCGCGCTCGGTGCATCGCTCCGGGCCGGTGCAGTCACTGACGGCGATGTCGCTGCACCCGGGCGGGCCGAAGCGCATCCGGGCGCTGATCGGCGACCAGCCGGCCGAACTAGATGGGCAGCGGCTGTTGGCGCTGGCGCCGATCGAGGACGAGTCCGAGGAGTATTTCTCGCTCGCCGAGGCAGCGGAGGCGGCCGGGCTCTATGCCGAGGCGGCGGTGCTCTACGGGCATTGCCTGTCGATCGACCCCAACGACTCGGTGGCGGCCTATAACCGGGCCAACTGCCTCAAGGCAGCGAACGATAATTCCGAGGCAGCGAACGCCTATATGCAGGCGATCAAGCGCGACCCGGATTTCGTCGAGGCCTGGTTCAATTACGCCGGGCTGCTGCGCGAGGAAGGCAAGATCGCCACTGCGCGCCAGCATCTGAAGACGGCGATCGACATCGACCCGGACTATGCCGACGCGATCTACAACCTCGCAACGCTCGAATACGACGCCGGCGACCTCGGGGAAGCACGGCGCTGGTGGGTGCGCTATCTCGAACTCGACCAGGACTCGGACTGGGCGAAGACCGCCTCGCGCGGTATCGCCTATGCGGACCTTCACACACGGAAATCGGCTGGCTGATGACGACCAGTTTTCTCTTCGACGGCCCGGAAGATGCACGGGTGACGATCCTGTTGGCGCACGGCGCCGGCGCGCCGATGGACTCGGCGTCGATGAACGCCACCACCAAGGCGCTGGCGGCGGCCGGCTTCCGGGTGGCGCGCTTCGAGTTCGGCTATATGGCCGGGCGGCGCACCGAGGCCGGCAAGAAGCCACCGCCGAAGGCCGAGACGGTGATGCCGGAATATGTGGCGGCGATCGATGATCTCGGGCCGACCGACGGGCCGCTGCTGATCGGCGGCAAGTCGATGGGCGGGCGGGTCGCCAGCATGATCGCCGACGCCGAGTACGAAGCCGGCCGGATCGCCGGGCTGGTCTGCCTCGGCTATCCGTTTCACCCGCCGGGGCGGCCGACGCAGCTCAGGACCAAGCACCTGATCGGGCTCAAGACCCCGGCGCTGATCTGCCAGGGGACGCGCGACGAGTTCGGCGTACCGGACGAAGTCGCGACCTATGGGCTGTCGCCGGAGATCGAGGTGAAATGGCTCGAGGACGGCGACCATGACCTGAAGCCGCGGAAGGCGATTTCCGGGTTCTCGACTGCCGATCATCTGAAGACCGTAGCCGACAGCATCACCGCATGGGTCGGGCGCATCGCGCCCTGAGCACTGCACGTTTCTTCGAAACGCGAAGTGCTCAGGGTTTTTTGGTTTGTCGCGCTTTCGAACCGGAAAAGCTTGCAACTTTTCCTGAAAACGCTCCGGGGCTTCGCCTTGAAGGTCGCAACGTTCAACATCAACAACGTCAACCGGCGGCTCGACAACCTGCTGGCGTGGCTGGACGCGGCCGAGCCCGATGTCGTCTGCCTGCAGGAACTGAAGGCGCGGGATCATCAGTTTCCGGCGACGGCTTTGGCCAATGCCGGCTACGGCGCGGTGTGGCGCGGCGAAGCGAGCTGGAACGGCGTCGCCATCCTCGCCAAGGGGGTCGAGCCGGTGCTGACGGCCGAGGAGTTGCCCGGCGACCCCGAGGATACCCAGGCGCGCTATATCGAGGCAGCGGTCAATGGGGTGGTGATCGCCTCGCTCTATGCGCCGAATGGCAACCCGCAGCCGGGGCCGAAATTCGACTACAAGCTCAGTTGGGGCGAGCGGCTGATCGCACACGCGGCAGAGCTGTTCGACAGCGGTGTGCCGGTGGTGCTGGCGGGCGACTACAATATCGTCCCCGAGCCGCGCGACATCTATGTCACCACCTCGTACCGCGACAACGCCCTGGTGCAACCCGAGAGCCGCGAGCAGTTCCAGCGGCTGCTCGATCAGGGTTGGACCGATGCGCTGCGCAAGAAATTCCCCAACGAGACGCTCTACACCTTCTGGGACTACATGCGGAACCGCTGGCCGCGCGACGCCGGGCTGCGGCTCGACCATATGCTCTTGAGCAAGCAACTGGTGCGGAAGCTCGTGGCAGCGGGGATCGATCGCGAGGTGCGCGGTGAGGATGGGGCCAGCGACCATGCGCCGGTGTGGATCGAGCTGAAGGTGTAGTGCGTGGGGCTCCCCCCTCCCAACCTCCCCCACAAGGGGGGAGGTGCCGTTCAGCGCGTGAGGCGCGATCAAGCCAACTCCACCGGCCCGACACCTCCCCCTTGATGGGGGAGGCCGGGAGGGGGTGGGGCCACCTGCACAGACTCCCGAAGTCCGACGTTTAAGTTGACTGCAAACGTCAGAATTAGTAGCGCAGTGCCCATTGTTTTGAGCGATGGGTTTGACGATGGCGCCGCTGAAGCTGATCAAGGGCACGGTTGTTGGCAGGCAGATGGTGACGCCGGGCATGGTGCGGGTGACGCTGGGCGGCTCGGATATCGAGGCGCTGAAATCGACCGGCATCGGCGACGAATATGTCCGGCTGTTCTTCCCCGACCCGGCGACCGGCGAGCTGGTGCTGCCGGAGGTGGATGCGCAGGGGTTCTGGAAATATCCCGAAGGCAAGAAGCCGGCGCATTGCGAGTGCTACACCATCCGCTATTTCCGCGATGGCGAGATCGACCTCGATTTCGTGGTGCATGAGGGGGGCCGGGCGAGCGAGTGGGCCCAGGCGACGGAGCCAGGCGACGAGATCGTGCTGCGCGAACCCTACGGCATCTACGAGGCGCCCGCCGACGCCGATTGGCAGCTCTTCGTCTGCGACGCCACCGGGCTGCCGGCGCTGGGCCGGCTGCTCGAGGGGCTGGCCGAGCATGTCGAGGCGCGGGTGATCGTCGAGGTGCCGGACAAGAGCCACGAACAGCAGTTCGAGAGCAAAGCCCAGGTGAAGATCGTCTGGCTCCATGGCGCGGGCAACGGGGTCGCCGCGAGCCAGCTCGAGGATGCGGTGAAGTCGATGACGTTCCCGGCCGATCGCTCGGTCTATGTGTGGGTCGCATCCGAGGCCAAGACCGTGCGGCCGATCCGCAAGTATCTGCGGCACGAGCTGAAATGGCCGGCAACCCGCTACTCGATCACCGGCTACTGGACCGACAAGCTGGCGGAGTTCGAACGCAACTGGGCGGCGCTCGACCCGGCAGTGAAGAAGCAGATCGATGATCTCTGGCGCTCGGGCCGCGACGCGCAGGACGTGCGCGACGATGTCGAAGCGGTGATGGAGAAGTTCGGGCTTTAGGGGGCTCGGGACCGGCAGTCGGCGCACCCTCTCCCGTTTACGGGGGAGGGGGAACCACGCGAAAGCGTGGTGGGAGGGGGGGAGCCCCACGCGCTGATGGTTGGTCGTGCCTCACGCTTGGACAGTGGGCGGACGGGGCGGACGTCGGAGTCTGCGGCACCCCCTCCCACCAGCCTTTCGGCTGGTCCCCCCTCCCCCGCAGGCGGGAGAGGGACGCTGACTGCAAGCTACGGATCACTTATCCCGCAAAACTCCGGATCGCCGCCGTCACCGCCTCGGTGATGCCCGGGTCGCTCAGCGAGTGGCCGGCAGTGTCGACCACCCGCACTTCGGCATCGGTCCAGATCGCGGCCAGCGCATGCGCAGTGCGGGGTGGGCAGAGCAGGTCGTAGCGGCCCTGGACGATGATGCCGCGGATGCCGGCGAGGCGGTGGGCGTTGGCCATGAGCTGATCGGGCGCCATGAAGCTGTCATGGCTGAAATAGTGGGCTTCCATCAGCGCGGTGGCGGGGATGCGGGACGAGGGCGAGAAATCGAGCCGCGTCGTCGCCGGACGCACTTCGGAGAGGATGCGCTCGGTGTCGCCATAGGCGCGGGCCGCGGGGCCATGCACTGCGACATCGGGGTCGAGGATGCGGCGGAAATAGCTGTCGACCGGCGCGCGGCGCTCTTCCGGCGTCAGGAGGCTGAGAAAATCCTCGTAGAGCGCTGGGTAGAAGGTCGAGAGGCCGGTGCCGAAGGCCCAGTCGAGCTCAGTGCGGGTGCCGAGGAAGGTGGCGCGCAGCACGATGCCGAGCACGCGCTCGGGATGCGCCTCGGCATAGGCGAGCGCAAGTGTCGCTCCCCACGAGCCGCCGACCACGAGCCAGCGCTCGAAGCCAAAATGCTCACGGATCTGCTCCATGTCGGCGATCAGATGCGCGGTGGTGTTGGCCTCGCGCGAGCGGGCCGGGGTGGAGCGACCGGCGCCGCGCTGATCGAACAGCACGGCGCGGAAGCGGCTGGGGTCGAAGAGCTGGCGATGCGCCGGCTGGCAGCCGCTGCCCGGGCCGCCATGCAGGTAGACGGCGGGGATGCCATCGGCAGCGCCAATGGTCTCGACATAGAGCTCGTGACCATCGCCGACGCGGAGGCGGAGGGTGGTGAGGGCGGTGGGGGAGAGGTCGTCCACTGGAGTACTCGATGGTTCGCACCCACCGGTTGTCATCCCTGCGAAGGCAGGGACCCAACTCTCGGCTGGCGCGGGCTGTGAAATGGGTCCCAGCTTTCGCTGGGATGACGGCCGGTGCTTGTGGTTAGCACGCAGCCAGAGCTTTGGCTCCTGGCACCTGCCTCACAGTTCCTGCTGTTCCGGCTCCAGCGTGCCGCCCGCGAAGTTGCGGTAGATATAGCGGTTGGTTCCCGTAGCAGACTCCTGTTCCGCCGTCCTGAAGATCTCGTGATGGCGTGGCGACAGGCTGCAGGCGGGGTCGGTGTTGGCGGCGCTGCCGGTCAGCGCGAAGGCCTGGCAACGGCAGCCGCCGAAATCGAGTTCCTTGAAGGCGCAGCTCTGGCACGGCTCGGGCATCCAGCCGGTGCCGCGGTAGCGGTTGAAGGCGTCGGAGTTCTGCCAGATCCAGGCGATCGAGTGGTTGGAGCGGACGCTCTCGAAATCGAGTTCGGTGATGGTTTCCGCGGCGTGGCAGGGCAGCACCTTGCCGGCAGGAGTGATGTTGAAGAACTGCCGGCCCCAGCCGCCCATGCATTTCTTCGGGCGGTCGGCATAATAGTCGGGGACGACATAGTCGATGTCGAGAATGCCCCTGAGGCGCGCGGTCGCCTCCTCGACGATGCGGGTGGCTTCATCGATCTGGGCGATGGTCGGCATCAGCGCGGCGCGGTTCTTCAGCGCCCAGCCGTAATACTGGACGTTCGCCACCTCGATGCGGTCGGCATCGAGCGCCACGGCCATGTCGATCATGCCGGGGAGCTGGTGGAGGTTCTGCCGGTGCATCACCGCGTTGACGGTCAGCGGCAGGCCGAGCTCGCGGGCCCAGCCGGCGGCTTCCAATTTCTTCGAATGCCCCTTGAAGCCGGCGATGCGGTTGGCGAGTTCGGGTTCGTTCCCCTGAAAACTGATCTGGATGTGGCAGAGCCCGGCATCGGCCAGCGCCTCGAGCTTGTCGCGGCTCAGCAGCACCGCCGAAGTGATGAGGTTGGAATAGAGCCCGAGCTCGGTGGCATGCCGGATCAGCTCGGCAAGATCCTTGCGCACGGTCGGCTCGCCACCGGAAAAATGCACCTGCAGCACGCCGATCTCGGCCAGTTCGGTCAGCACCTTCTTCCATTCGTCGGTGGTGAGCTCGTTGCCGGCGCGCTCCATCTCGACCGGGTTGGAGCAGTAACCGCATTGCAGCGGACAGCGATGGGTGAGCTCGAGCAGCACGGCGAGCGGAATGCCGTAGCTCTCGGCAACGGATTTCTGTTCGAGGATGGCGAGGCCATCGGTCGGATCGGCAAAGACCGGGCTGGTGTCGAGGAGAGTGGGGCTCATGGCACGGCCTTTCGGGCTTCGACCACGAAGCCGGAGCCGGCGAGGTCCTGCAGCATGGCGATGACGTCGGCGCCGATCTCTTCGCGCGGGGCCGCGTAGGCCTCGGCGAGCTGGTCGATGATAGCAGCGACGCTGCGCTGGCCGTCGCAGAGCTGCAGGATCTCGACGGCGATCTCGTCAGGCGCCATGACGCGCTCGGGCACCAGCAGCACCCAGCGCTGGCGCGCCTCGTCGTAGCGCAGCCGGGTGCCGCGGGCGAGGGTGGGGATACTGTCCTCGGCAACGATCAGCCGGCGGCGGGCGGCGGGCGCGGTGACGGCGGTCATGGCGTGGCCGGAACGAAAGCGCCGGGCGGCACATGGCCCTCGACATAGGCGTGGTAGAGCGCGTCGAGCTGCACCCACAGCACATTGGTCTTGAAGATCAGCGCGTTGCAGACCAGCTGGCGCTCGTAGGGCGTTCGGGCGTGCTGCTTGACGTAGTTCAGGGCGAACTCGGAGTCGCGCGGCGCCTGGGTCAGCCGGCGGCTGAAATAGCTCATCACCTCGGGGTTCACGAAGTCATAGTGCTTCAGCATGCCCGAGATGCGCTCCTCGTGCAGGTTCGGCGCAAACAGCTCGGTGAGCGAGGAGGCGATGGCCTCGAGCGGCGATTTCTCGCGCACGAAATGCACATAGGCTTCGACGGCGAAGCGGGTGGCCGGCAGAATGCCTTCGGCGCGCTCGACATAGTCGGTGTCGAGGCCAAGCCCCTCGGTGAGCTTGATCCAGCGCTCGATACCACCTTCGGTGCCGATATCGCCGTCATGGTCGGAAATGCGGTGGCGCCACTCGATGCGGGTGTCGCGATCGCGGAAGCGCGAGATCACCACAGCGTCCTTTATCGGGATGGTCGACTGGTAATAGTAGCGGTTGAGCGCCCAGGCCTGCACCTGGCCCTTGCTGAGCTTGCCGCCATGCAGCAGGCCGTGGAACGGGTGGAGGCTGTGGTAGCGGGTGGCGCCGATGAAGCGCAACTGCTCCTCGAGCTGCTCGGGCGTGTCGAGCGGCGCGTCGGCCGGGACCGAGAAGGCGGTGAGTGCGGTCATAGCGTGATCTCCATCCCGTCGGCCGGAATCTGCCAACCGGCCTGTTCCACCGCCTGACGCTCGGGGGCGCCGGGCATCAGGGCGGGGTTCGAATTGTTGATGTGCAGGAAGATTTTCCTGATGATCCCGAGGTTTTCGAGGGTGGGCATGGCGGCGGCCATGGCCATGTGGCCCATGCGCCGGCCGGTCTTCTGGCTGAGGCCCTGGCGGATCATCTCGTCATCGGTGAACAGCGTACCGTCGAAGAACACCAGTCTGGCGCCGCGCAGATAGGTCTCGACCGCTGGGGTCAGCGCCGCGCAGGCGGCGAGGAAGACGAAGCTCTCGTCGCTCGCCTTGTCGCGAATGACGAAGCCGAGCGTGTCGCCATCTTCGTTGGCGCTGGTGTCCTCGACGAACAGGGCCGCCTTGCCGGGCGCGACAAAGGGCAGAATCTCGAGACCGGACGGCGTGCCATCGGGCAGTTGCGGTTCGAACGCGACATCCGCCTCGATCGGACGGCGCGGCACGAGATTGCGCTTCAGCACGTTGAAGATCGGGTTGGCATCGAGCAGATCGAGCACGCGCCGGTGCCCGTAAAGGTTGAACGCGGCGCCCTCGCGCAGGGTCAGCAGCCCGGCGATGGCATCCACTTCGCCGTTCGTCAGGATGACGCCGGCGACGGGGCTGTGGCGCAGGGCACGCGGGTGGAGGGCAGGGGTCTCGGTGAGCTGCTGGCGCAGGTCGGGCGAGGCGTTGATCAGGAACCAGTGCTCCTGGTCGGCGCTGATGGCGATCGAGGCTTGCGTCGCCCGGAGCTCGGCGTGGCTGGTGCGAGCGGCACAACAGTTGTCGCAGCCGCAATTCCATTGCGGCACTCCGCCACCCGCCGCGGTTCCCAGGACAATTATGCTGAGCATGAGGCCCGTCCCCGCGGCAGGATCGACGTGATTACTTGCGGGTCGCGCAAGCGTACATGTTGATTTCCATGCTCACCGGCACTTCGACCAGCTTGGGCTTCTTCCAGGACTTCATTTGGAGTTCTCCTCACAGTGCGCGGCTTGGTGCCGCGAGGAGGAGTTTAGGGAGAACGCTCGGGCCCGCACTCTATCATGCTGATAGATAAGGCCTATTGGTTAGAGTTCGGAGAGAGGGGCACGGTTGAGGAAGGCCGGAGTGGGGCGGATGCCGGGCAGCGCCAGGGCTTCGCCCGCCGCCTGCAGCGTGTCGATCAGCGTGGCGTAGGGCTCCTGCCGGCGGTATTGCGAGGCAATGAGCGCGACGATGCGGCGGGCATCGGCGTTGATGCGATAGAGCCGGACCCCGTCGAGCGAAGTGCTGCCGCTGACCGTCGAGAGCGCCGGCGCGAGGCAGATGCCGGAGCCGGCGCGGACCAGCCCGATGGCCACCTCGAAGCTGCGGCACTGGGCGACGACGCGATGCTCGGGGAGCATCTGGTCGTACCAGTCGGCGACCCGCTTGGCGTGCTGGGTGCCGAAGATGAACTGGATCGAGCGGTTGAGCAGGGCCCAATCCGACGGCGCCAGCTGCCGCGGGTCGGTGATGTCGTCGAGCTCCAGCTGCTCGGGCACGACGAGCACATAGGGGTCTTCGATGAGCGGGATCTGCAGGAAGCCGACGCTCGCCTCGGCCACCGAGTTGGCGGCGAGCAGGCCGATATTGACGCGGCGGCCATAGAGCATTTCGAGGATATCGGCCGGGGCGCTCTCCTGGATGTCGAAATCGATATCGGGGAACTTGGCCTGCGTGCTGGTCAGCGCCGCCGGCAGCACGACCCGCAGGACCGAGTTGATGCCGGCGAGCCGCACGGTGACGCGCTGGCCGCCGCTGAACTGGCCGAGCCCATCCTCGAGGTCCTGCATGTTGCGCAGAATCTGCTCGGCGCGGGGCAGCAGGTAGGTGCCTGCCTCGGTGAGCGTCATTTCGTTGGAATGCCGGCGGAACAGCCGGGTGCCTACCGTGCTCTCGAGCTTGGACAGTTGCTGCGACAGCGAAGGCTGGGCGAGCCCCAGTTGCTTGGCGGCGCGGGTCAGCGTCTCGGAATGGGCAACGGCCCAGAAGATGCGCAGCTGGTGCAGCGTGATCTCGGGACGACGGACACGCGGCGCATTGCGCGGTCGCGCCGTCTGCAGCAGCGCGGTGAGGTCCGTCGGGATGGTCCGATCATCGTCGGTCATGTCGCCATTCCTAGTTCAGGAAACGGCTTAACGCGAGAGGGCAGTCGGATGACCAATGAAGAGGATTGGAGGTAGGGCGGGGAGGAGTCGACCGATACAGATCGGCCGGTGCGAGAAACGCACCCCCCACCCTGTCCCTCCCCCGCAAGGGGGGAGGTGACCTTGTGGCTATTGCCTTCGTACCGCAGGCGCCGGTGTCAGTCGGAGCGTCTCCCTCCCCCTTGCGGGGAGGGGGCAGGGGTGGGGGTGCTCTTCCCGCAGCAGCGCTGGTGGGCGAACCTAGATCGTTCCCTTGGCCTTCAGTTCACGCACCGCGTCACGCATCGCATCCAGGGTGTCGTTGATCACCCCGGCATCGTGCTCGCTGGAGAGGAACCAGGCGCCGCGTTCGAGGGCGCGGACGCCGCGATACATCAGGGCGGTGGTGAGCGCGATGTAGGCAGGGCGGTTCATTTTGGCGAGATCGCGGAAATCGCGGGCCGGCTTGTCGAGGCCGAGGGCGACGTGGAAGACCTGCGGGAAGCCGACCACCGAAGCGGTGACGCCGGCCGAGGCGAAGATCTCCTTGAAGCCTTCCTGCAGCGCCGTGCCGGAAACGCCGATCTTCTTGTAGAGCGCCGGGGTCAGCGACTTCAGCGTCGCAGCGGTCGCCGCCATGGCGATCGGCTGGGCATTGTAGGTGCCGCCATGGACGACGCCACCGGAGGTGAACATGTCCATCAGGTCGGCGCGACCGGCAATGGCAGCCACCGGGAAGCCGTTGGCGATGGCCTTGCCGAAGGTGGAGAGGTCAGGGGTAACACCGAACAGTTCCTGCGCGCCGCCGGGGGCGAGGCGGAAGCCGGTGATGACTTCGTCGAAGATCAGGATGGTGCCGGTCCTGGTGCAGGCCTCGCGCACGCCTTCGAGGTAACCGGCCAGCGGGTGCACGGCACCCTGGTTGCACATCGCCGCTTCCATGATGACGGCGGCGATATCGCCTTGAGCCAGGCGCGCCTCGAGCAGTTCGAGATTGTTCCAGGGCAGGACGACCAGGGTATCGGCAGTGTCCTTGAGCTGGCCCTTCGAGCCGATGACCGGGGTCGGCGCATCGGCGGGGCCGGCCGCGTCGAGGGCCGGAGCGGTCGACCACAGCACGTTGTCGAACCAGCCGTGATAGTGGCCTTCGAACTTCAGGATCTTGGTGCGGCCGGTGGCGGCGCGGGCAAGGCGCATCGCCGCCTGGTCGACCTCGGAGCCGGAGGAGCCGAAGCGCATGCGCTCGGCCGACGGCACCAGTTCGCAGACGAGGCGCGCGGCTTCCGCTTCGATCGCGGTCTGGCCGGCGAACAGGATGCCGTTGTCGATCTGCGACTTCACCGCATCGACCAGCGCCTGCGGCTTGTGGCCGAGGATCATCGGGCCCATGCCGAGATAGTAGTCGATCAGCCTGTTGCCATCGACGTCGTAGAGATAGGCGCCTTCGCCACGCTCGAACACCAGCGGGGTGGGCGAGATGTTGAGGCGGAAATTGCTGTTCACGCCGCCGGAGATCCACTGCGAGTTGGTGCGGATCGCCTCGACGGATTTATCGAAGCTGAGCGGGCGCGACGCTGAAGCAGCCGCGGGTGCGGCGGGGGATGTAACGGTCAACGCGGGACTCCTCAATTCTTCTAGTCCAAGTGGCCCGACGGCCTGAAAGTTGTAAATGGCCGCCGGTTTCGCGAGGCGAAAAAATGGGCGGAAAGCCGATAAAGCCGGCAGTTATGCTTTGCTGTTCTTGGTGACCGCAATGCAGTCGATCTCGTAACGCAGCGCTGCCCCGAGGCAATTGGTGATGGTGGTGCGGGCCGGGAACGGCGCCTGGAAATACTCGGGATAGATCCGGTTGTAGAGCGCGAGATCGGCATCGTCGCGCACGTAGTTGCGGGTCTGCACCACATGGGCGAGGTCGCTGCCGGCATCCTCGAGCACCTTGCGCAGGTTCTCGATCGAGCGGCGCATTTCGCCCTCGAAACTGTCCGAGACGATCTTGCCGGTCGCATCGACCGAAGCCTGGCCGGACACGAAGATCAACTCGCCGACCTTGGTGGCCGGGCTGAACGGCAGATGCGAGCGCGGGGTATCCGGCGCGCTGGGATATTCGATCATGATGGGCTCCAGGAAATCTCAGCTGATCGGAAAGACGGGCTTTCTCAGCCGCTGGTAGGGCAGGGTTTTCAAGGCGCTGGTGCAGGGGCCGGGAGTGGTGACGGTGTAGCTGCCCTTGGCGATCTTGTCGTAGGCGCGGCGATGGGCGACGGCGGCCTTGACGCCGATCACCCAGAGATCCTCGGGGATGATGCCCTGCGAACGCAGCTGGCCGAGGTCGAAAGGCGGGGTCTTGCGGCTCGACAGGAGGATCTTGATGCCGTTGGCCTCGACCACGGCCGATGGGCCCATATTGTAATGGATGCCCTGCATGGCGGCGAGGTGGCTGTTGCGATCCTCCAATGTGAAGGCGCCGTCGGAGCGGCTGACGAAGCTGACTTCGAGCTCGACGGGGCCGGGGTCGAGCCGGCTGCCCTTGCCGCCGATCGACAGGGTGCGCCTGTCGCCGGGCTTGGCTCCATCGAGGGCGCGGACCGCGGCAGGATCGGCGATGGCGACGGCGGCATTGGTGATGCCGTGGCGGAGGAAGCCGCGCAGCACCGGGGTGCAGTCACCCGGCGCGCCGCCGCCGATATTGTCGGAGGGCTCGACGATGACATAGGGGCCGCCCGGGAGGGTCTTCACTTCGCTCAGCGCGGCATCGAGATCCCATTCGGTGGGGATGCCGAGATCGCGGAGCTCGATGGCGAGGTTCTCCAGCCCGTCGAGCGCCGCCTTGGCGTCGGCATCGCTGCCGGTGGTGGTCACCGAAAAGGCGACGCCGGCATCGGGAATGTCGGAGAAGGAATAGCCGGCAACGACGTTCACGGTCCAGATCTCAGGGTTCTCGGCCTCGATCTGGCGGGCCAGCGCTTCGAGGTCGCGCATCGGCCGGTCGGCGGTGCCGACGCCGGTGGGGGCCCAGATGATCGGCGCGTTGCGGGCGATCATGTGCGGCAGCACGCCGTCGCGCAGCGCACGGGCCAGCAGTTGCGCCGAGCGGATGGCGGACTCGTTGGCGTCGGTATGCGGGTTCTCGCGATAGGCGACGAGGCCGTTGGCATTCCTCGCCATCGCGGCGGTGAAGGTGGCGTGGAGGTCGAAGACGCCGAACAGCGGCAGGGTCTCGGCGCCCGGCACCTGGCGGATGCGGGCCAGCAATTCGCCTTCCGGATCGACGCTCTCAGTGGTGACCATGGCGCCATGCAGCGCCAGCCAGATGCCGTCGAGGCCGCCATCGGCGAGCGCCGCTTCGAGGCCGGTGCGGAGCTCGCTCCAGAACAGCTCGAATACCGCATGGTCGGCGGTGCCGGAGGGGAGGGCGGAGAAATCGGCGACCGGCACCACCTCCCAGCCTTCGGCTTCGGCAACCTCGAGGAAGCCGTCAATGGTCGAGCCGTCGCCGCGCCGCGCCGTCACGGCGCTGCCGCGGTTGATGGTGAATTCGTCGAGCCCGGTGATCTCGTCGACGAAGGTGTGGGTCTCGTGGAACAGGCCGGCGAGAAGGATGCGAGGCTTGGTCATTTGGAGCTCGGATGCGGCGCGTGATGGGTCATTTCGGCGGTGATCTCGGCGAGGCTGGCGACGAGAAGCTTGCCCAGCCGCTCGATGTTCTCGGGCTCGTAGCGAGCCGACGGGCCGGCAATGCTGACCGCGGCGATGGCGTCGCCCCCCGGGCCGAAGATCGGCGCGGCGACGCAGGCGCTGCCCATCTCGTTTTCTTCGAACTCGGTGGCCCAGCCCAGCGTCCGGCAGCGTTCGAGCACGGCCTCGAGCGCTTCGGGATCGGTGATGGTATGTGAGGTCGCGGCCGGCAGGTTGCCGACCGAGAAGATGATCTTGCGGAAGCTTGGCGGCTGGTGGGCGAGCAGTGCCCGGCCGCATGCGGTGGAGTGATAGGCGGCGCGGGTGCCCGAATAGGACGAGACGCGCAGCGACTGGCTGCCCTCGAGGCTTTCGACGATCACCGCATCGGTCGGGCCGGGCAGCGCCAGATTCACCGTTTCGCGCGTCGTGGCGCAGAGGCGGATCAGGTGCGGGCGGGCGATGGCGGCGATATCGAGCCGGCGCTCGACCGCCTTGCCGTAGACCAGGTGCTGCAGGCTCAGCCGATAGGCGCCGGCCTTGGCATCGCGTTCGGTGAGGCCGACATCGACGAGGGCGCTGACCAGGTTGAACGCCGTAGTCTTGGCCAGGCCGGTGCGGATCGCCAGGTCGCGCAGCGACACCCAGTCTCCGCCGGCCATGGCATCGAGCAGCGCCTTGGCGCGCGCCACGGACTGGATACGGGCGTCGGCCGGGGTACTGGTCTGCGCGTCGTCAGGAGCGCTGGATCTTGGCATTTCGCACGGTCTCTCGCGGCTGGTTCCACATCGTAGAACAAACGCCGGATGGCAGCTACCGGCGCAATAAGACACGAGAGCCGGCATGGCGCAAGCATTGCGACAGAGTTTTGCCGAGATGCGACCTCGGTAGAGTTGACAGCCCGGCTGTCATTATCATTACATCCGATCGGGCAAACAGCGGTTCGTTCCATCATGTAGGATGGATGGCATTGCCGGGAGCGGATGTGTTGCGGGTCTTTGTAGCGTCGCTGGCCACCGAAACGAATACCTTCTCGCCGCTGTTCGTCGATCGCAGCGCCTTCGAGGACGCGTTTTACTGTCCGCCCGGCACGCATCCGGATACGCCAACGCTCTGCTCGGCGCCGATGGTGGCGGCGCGGCGGCGGGCCAAGACCGACGGGTTCACGCTGATCGAGGGCACGGCGACCTGGGGTGAGCCGGCCGGGCTGGTGTCGCAGGGCGCCTATGAAAGCCTGCGTGATGAAATCCTCGACCAGCTCAAGGCGGCGATGCCGGTCGACATCGTGCTCTATGGCCTGCACGGCGCCATGGTGGCGCGCGGCTATGACGACTGCGAGGGCGACCTCCTGGCGCGGACGCGCGAGATCGTCGGGCCGGACGTGGTGGTCGGCGCCGAACTCGACATGCACCACCACCTGACTCAGCAGCGGGTCGACAATGCCGACGTGCTGGTGGCGTTCAAGGAGTTCCCGCACACCGATTTCCTCGCGCGGGCCGAGGACCTGGTGGAGCTCTGCCTGCGCACGGCGCGCGGCGAGATCGCGCCAGTGACCGAAGTATTCGATCTCCGCTCGCTCAGCGCCGCGTTCATGACCAGTCGTGAGCCGGGCCGGAGCTTCGTCGACAAGCTGATGGACATGGAGGGCAAGGATGGCATCCTGTCCATCTCGGTGACCCATGGCTTCACGCCCGCCGATGTCGCCGATGTCGGCTGCAAGGTATTCGTGGTGGCCGATGGCGAGGCCAACCGTGCCAAGGCCAGGATGCTGGCCGAGCAGTTGGGGCGCGAAATCCTCGGCTGGCCGCCGGGCGCCGCTGGCCCCTATCACTACAAGCCCGAGGAGGCGATCCGGCAGGCGCTGCTCGAAACAGGGCAGCCGATCGTCTTTGCCGACCGCTGGGACAGCCCGGGTGGCGGCGTTGCGGGGGATTCCTCGGTGATGATCGATGCGCTCTTGGCGCATCCGGAGATTCCGTCGGCCATCGGGGCGCTGTGGGACCCGATCGCGGTGCAGTTCTGCCGGGCGGCCGGCGTCGGCGCGGCGATCCGGCTGCGCTTCTGCGGCAAGGTGTCGGAAACCTCCGGCCATCCGGTCGATGCCGACGTGGTGGTCAGGGCCGTATCGGACAACCTGATGATCCCGTTCGAGCAGAGCTGGGTGTCGCTCGGGCCGGCGGCAGCGATCAGCATCGGCAATGTCGATATCGTCCTCGCCACCGGGCGATCGCAGACCTTCAGCCCGCCGGCCTTCACCAATCTGGGCATCGATCTCAGCACCAAGAAGGTGGTGGTGGTGAAATCGTCGAACCACTTCTATGCCGCATTCTCAAAGATCGCGGCCAAGATCCATTATCTCGATACCGGCGGGCCGTTTCCGAGCGATCCCAGGATGATCCCCTACACCAAGCTTCGCCGTCCCATCTACCCGCTGGACCCCCACCCATGGCTCTGATCCCACGTCTCGACCTTAGTTCCCTCGATCGCCAGCCGCTCGATCCGCTGACCAAGGGGCTGCCGTTCGATGCCCCTGATCTGACGGTGGGCGCGGTCGGCCGGCAGGGCTGGAACGTGCTGAACGGCGACATGCCGCTGCCGCTGGCGGTGATCCGGCAGGAGGTGGTGCGGGCCAACAGCCGGTGGATGAGCGCCTTCACCGCCGCCAATGACCTGGTGATCGCGCCGCATGGCAAGACCACGATGTCGCCGGGACTGTTCGACCTGCAGGTGGCCGATGGCGCCTGGGCGATCACCGTCGCGACGGTGCAGCAGCTCAGCGTCTGCGTGCGGTTCGGGGTGAAGCGGGTGCTGATCGCCAACCAGCCGGTCGGCGACCAGGCGATCGATGCGTGCTTCAGGGCCCTGCAGGGCGATGGCTTCGAGCTCTACTGCCTCGCCGACGGGTTGCCGGGGCTGCAACTGCTGGCGGACGGTGCCAAGCGCAACCCGCCGCCCAAGGGCAACCCGCTGCGCGTGCTGGTCGAGATCGGTTTCCTCGGTGGCCGCACCGGAGCAAGGACCCGCGAGCAGGCAATGGAAGTGGCGCGCGTCGTCGCGTCGACGCCCGGCCTGGTGCTGGGCGGGTTCGAGTGTTTCGAGGGCCTGCTGCCGACACCGGAAGCGGCCGACGGGCTGATCGACGATGTGGCGGCGCTGGCGGTGAGCGCGCTCGCCGAAGGGCTGTTCCGCGATGGCCAGCCGGTGGTGGTCAGCGCCGGCGGCTCGGCCTTCTTCGACCGCGTCGGGACCCGTTTCAACCAGGTGGCGTTCGCGCGCCCGGTGGTGAAGGTGCTGCGCTCGGGCTGCTACCTGACGCATGACTCGATTTCTTATGCCGCGGCGTTCGAGCGGATCATCAGCGACACCTCGCTGAAGCTGCCGGAGGGGCGGCTCGAAGCGGCGCTGGAGGTCTGGGCTTATGTGCAGTCGCGGCCCGAGGATGGGCGCACCGTGCTGACCATGGGCAAACGTGACATCAGCTTCGATGCCGGCATGCCGGTGCCGCTGCGCTGGTTCCGGCCGGGCGAGATGACGAAGCCCGCGACGATGCCGGCGGGGCATACCGTGGTGGCGCTCAACGACCAGCACTGCCACATGACCACACCCACCGACAGCCCGCTCGAAGCGGGCGACATGGTGGCGTTCGGCATCGGGCACCCGTGCACGACCTTCGACAAGTGGCAGATGCTGGTGCTGGTGGACGAGGATTACGGCGTCACCGGCGCGCTCAAGACGTTCTTCTGACCGAGCAAGCAAGGGGTAAGCGATGAGCAAGTCTGGTGGCGACTATATCGTTCTTCCGGTGATGAAGGCCCTGCAGGTGCTGGACTATGTGGCGCGGCAGGGACACGACGTGACGCTGACCGAGACGGTGCAGGAACTGAAGCTGCCCAAGACCACGGTGTTCCGGTACCTGCAGACCTTGTCGGCAGCGCAGTTCCTCGAACACGACCTGAAGCGCGACCGCTATGGCGTGGGCAGCAAGTTCCGCTCGCTGGCGCGGGTCGACCAGGAGCTGCAGGGCCTGCGTGATATCGCGCAGCCGGAAATGCGGACCCTGATGGAGACCTTCCACGAGACGGTGAACCTCGCCGTGCTGTCGGAGAACGAGGTGGTCTATATCGACATGCTGGAGCCAGGCCGGCCGTTGCGCGCCAATGCGCGGATCGGCCACCGCCACCCGGCGCATTCCACCTCGCTGGGGAAGGCCATGATGGCGTTCCTGCCCGATGCGGACGCGCTGGCGCTGAGCAGCGAATTGCCGCAGCGGACCATCAACACGCTGACCGATGCCGATAAGCTCAGGCGACAGGTCGACGACGTGCGGCGGCGCGGCTATGCCATCGAAGTGGGCGAGAACGAGGACGGGCTGATGTGTATCGGCGTGCCGATCCTCGACCGTACCGGCTACCCGGTGGCGGCGATGAGCCTGTCGGCGCCGGAGCGACGGATGAAGCCCGAACTCACCATGGTGGCGGCCGATGCGCTGAAGGGCGCCGCCAAGCGGATTTCCACACACCTGTCGGCGCAGCACTGAGGGTCGATACGCTGCGCTGATCCAGGGGCCGATGCGCCGCTCCTGGCGGACGCGTAGCGTCGCGGGGGGAGGGGAGCGCGGCCGGAGCCGATGGACAGATCGCGGCCCTTCCGAGAGCCGCTCCTAAGGTCGATACTCCCTGCGGTCGTTGTTCCCTCTGACGAAACTCCACGTCATTGACACCATTTTGGGCCGTTACTAGCGTGATGATCTACGGGTGCGCCCTGTGATCGCAACGGCTTAGCGTCCCGTTTCCGAGACTATTTCTGAAGTTCTCCGCTTTTGGAGAACCGATACGACTGTTCACCTCGCCAATGCTTCATTTGGCGGGACGGGATGGTGTTGCCGGAGATTGCCTTGCGTATTGCCGTTATTCACGTCGCCCAGGAAACCAACGACTTCAATCCGGTCCTCACCACGATGGCCGATTACGAGGCGTTCGGCATCTATGAAGGCGACGAGATCGTCGAGAAGCTCAAGGGTCTCGGACAGGTCGGCGGCTTCCTGAAGGCGATCGAAGCCTCCGGTCTCGATATCGAGATCGTGCCGATCATCCGGGCCTGGGCGGTGGCCGGCGGCCGGATCGACCGCGCTTCCTACGACTATTTCGACGAACGGATCCGCGCGGGACTCGCGGCGGCACTGGCCGAGGGACCGATCGACGGCCTGGCGCTGCAGCTACATGGCGCCTGCGCCGCGGAGGGGATCGATGATGTCGAGGGCGAGCAGGCGGCGCTGTGCCGGCAGGTGCTCGGGCCTGGCGTGCCGATCGTTCTCGGGCTCGATCATCATGCCAATGTGACGCAGAAGATGGTCGACAGCGTCGATGCGATCGTCGGGCATCGGACCCAGCCGCACGATACGTTCGACACCGGTGTGATCGGTACCGAGCTGCTGCTCAGGATCATCACGGAAAAGCTCAGGCCGACCACGGCGTGGCGGAAGATCCCGCTGGTGTCGCACCAGGAGCAGTTCCTTACATCGAAGGGGCCGATGAAGGCCTGGTTCGACCGGGCGCGCGCCATGGAGGCCGACCCACGGGTGCTGCAGGCCTCGAACTACCCGATGCAACCCTGGCTGGATGTGGCCGAAGGCGGCTGGTCGACCATCGTCGTCACCGACAACGACCAGGCGTTGGCCGAGCAGCTGGCGGACGAACTGGCCGATCTCTGCTGGTCGCTGCGCGACGATTTCCAGGTGCGTGAGGCGGTTTCCGTCGACGATGCAGTGCGGATGGCCGATGCCGAGCCCAGGGGGATCGTGGTGCTGTCCGACACCGGCGATACGGTGTTCGGCGGCTCGGCCGGCGACAGCAACCTGATCCTCGAGGCGATGATCCGGCTGAAGATCAAGAGCAAGGCACTGGTGCCGCTGATCTCGCCGGGCGCCGCCAAGACCCTCAGCAAGGCCGGCGAGGGCGCCCAGGTGACCCTGCTGCTGGGCGGCGATGCGGCCACCGCGTTCTTCACTCCGATCGAGGTGACCGGCACGGTGCGGACGGTCGGCGGCGGCATCATCCACATCACCGACAGCCACCAGAACGAGGTCGACCTCGGCCAGGCGGTGATCTTCGATGTCGGGCCGATCACCATGATGATCACCGAGCTGCGCGGGCTCGCCGGCAACCTGCCGCAGCTCTACGAGGCGATGGGGGTGAACCCGCGCGACTACAAGATCGCGGTGCTGAAGACCGCCTCCAACTTCCAGTATTTCGCGCCGCTGACCTCGCGGGTGATCCGGGCCGATACCACCGGCCCCGGCCAGTCTGACGTGTTCACCCTGCCATGGCAGCGCGTGCCGCGGCCGATGTACCCGCTCGATCCGGTCGAGGACTGGCGTTCCGTGTCGTCGCAGCCGGGGCCGCGCCGACCGGCCTGATTTTCATTCTGCCTACTGCCTTCACGTCTTTTGAACTCACAGGGGAGTCGCTTGCATGAAGAACGGATTTTTCAGGCCATTGAAACTGCTGGGGCTGGCACTGTTCGCCGCCATTGCCCCGATCGGCGCAACGCTGGTGACGCCGGTCGCCGTAGAGGCGCAGGAACTGAAGGGCGGAACGCTGCGGGTTGGCCTGCTCGCCGACATGACCAATTACGATCCGCAGCAGTTCTCGACGGTGAACTTCCACCTGATCAAGAACCTCTATGACAGCCTGATCGAATACACCCCGGAAGGCGAGGCGGTGCCGAGTCTGGCGACGGAATGGACGATCAACGCCGACAATACCTCGGTGACGCTGAAGCTGCGCGACGACGTGACCTTTGCCTCCGGCGGCAAGTTCAGCTCGGCCGACGTGGTGGCGACGCTGGAAAAGGCGGCCAACCCCGACCTCGGCAAGAACGTCTTCGGCACCATGGCGATCGTCAAGGATTGGGCGGCGCCCGATGCGACGACCATCACCATCAACTTCAAGGCGCCGGTGCCGACCAAGCAGATCACCGACCTCCTCCAGTTCATGATCCCGATCGAAGCGGCGGGGATCGCGACGGTCGAGACGGTGCCGGCCGGCACGGGGGCCTATCTCCTCGCCGACCGCGCCGTCGGGCAGGGCCTGACGATGAAGAAGAACCCCAATTACTGGCGCGACAACGAGCCGATCCTCGATGAGATCGTCTTCACCATCTTTGCCGACGACGCGGCGGCCAGCGCAGCGCTGGAGTCGGGTTCGATCGACATGGTCTATGGCAGCACAGCCCGCAACGCGGTGCGGCTGCAGGATGCCGGCTATCAGGTGATCCGCGGGCCGGGCTCGCTGGTGCAGGTGTTCCGCATCAATGCGACGCGCGCGCCGTTCACCAACGAGAAGTTCCGCCAGGCCTTCAACTACATCATGGACCGCGAGGGCATGGTGAAGGTGGCCTATGCCGGTCTCGGCACCGTCGTGGCGCTGCCCTGGGCTCCGGCCTCGCCGGCGTTCGACGAGGCCTATACCGCCGAGTTTGCCTACAACATGGACAAGGCCAAGGAGCTGTTCGCGGCCTCGGGCCTGTCGGCCGCCGAGATGAGCGACTGGAAGATGCTGGTATTCGGCAATGACGAGCCGGGCGTGGTGATCAGCCAGATCGTGCAGAATGCGCTGGCGGAAGCCGGCATCAATATCGAACTCGATGTCCGCCAGGGCGCCGAGTATACCGACGCGCTGCTGGGTGGCGACTTCTGGGCCACTTTCGGCGCGGTCGGCAATGCGCAGAAGTTCCCGTCGCGCATGGCTACCAACTCGATCTACCGCACCGCCAAAAACCCGGTGCTGAAGGACCCGCATCCGTTCCCGGACTATGTCGCGGCGATCGACAAGGTGAACGCCACTTCCGGTCCTGAGGACGCGGTGAAGGCGGCCTATGCCGAACTCAACCGCGTGCTGGTGACGGACTCGTTCGCCGTTCCCACCAACACGGTCGATACCGGGCTGATCGTGGCTTCCGACAAGCTCGGCGGCTTCACGCTCGATATCGACAACCTGCTCGTCGCCCGCACGATCGGCTTCAAGTAATGGCTGACGCAGGCGCCGTACGACCCGACATGGACCCGGATCGCGTTCCGGTCCTGTCGGTGAGGGATCTCAAGGTGGAGTTCACCGGTTCCGGTCGTGCGGTGCCTGTGGTGCGGGGCGTCGATTTCGACCTCTATGCCAATGAAGTGCTTTGCATCGTCGGCGAAAGCGGATCGGGCAAGAGCGTCACCTCCCTCGCGGTCACCGGGCTGTTGCCCGAGACCGCGCGGGTTTCCGGCTCGATCCGGCTCGGCGAGATCGAAGTGATCGGGGCCGCGCCGGAGACGCTGCGTCAGATGCGCGGGCGCGACGTCGGCTTCATCTTCCAGGACCCCACGACGACGCTCAACCCGGTGCTGCCGGTCGGCCGGCAGATCACCGAGGGGCAGGTGGCGCATGGGCTGCTCGCCAAGGCCGAGGCGCCCAGGCGCGCGGCCGAGCTGCTGCGCGAAGTGGATATTGCCGATCCCGAGGGGCGGGTCGCCCAGTATCCGCACCAGTTTTCCGGCGGCATGCGGCAGCGGGCGGTGATCGCCATGGCGATGGCCGGGCAGCCGAACCTGATCATCGCGGACGAGCCGACCACGGCGCTCGACGTCACCGTACAGGCACAGGTGCTGGCGGTGCTGGCGCGGCGGCAGGCCGAGACCGGCGCCGCGGTGATCCTCATCACGCACGATCTGGGCGTCGTGGCGGAAGTCGCCGACCGGGTGGCGGTGATGTATGGCGGCCGCATCGTCGAGACCGGCCCGGTGGCCGAGCTGTTCCGCGCGCCGCGGCATCCCTATACCCGGGCGCTGCTGCGCAGCATCCCGCGCATCGACACCACCGATGCGAGGCTCGACCCCATTCCGGGGCAGCCGCCGACGCCCAGCGCGCTGCCGACCGGCTGCAGTTTTCACCCGCGCTGCGCCCTCGCTGAGGGGCGAGCCCGTTGCAGCGGCGAAGAACCATCCTTACGTGTAGTGGACCGATTGCAGCAGGCGGCTTGCCATTATGCAGACGAGATCCCCGTTGCGAGCGTAGTTGCCACGCCGCGCGAGGCGGCCGGCGGAGCCACCCCGCCGGCCGAACCCTTGCTTGAGGTCGATGGCCTCAAGGTGCATTTCCCGGTCAAATCATCGATCCTCCGCCGCACGGTCGGTTGGGTGCGTGCGGTCGATGGCGTGAGCCTCACGGTGCGGCCCGGCGAGACGGTAAGCCTTGTCGGCGAATCCGGGTGCGGCAAGACCACCACCGGCCGTGCCATCATGGGGCTGATCGGCGCGACGGGAGGCGACGTGCGCTTCGAGGGACAATCGATCGTCGGGCTGAAGCGCGGCGACATGCGCAAGGCGCGCCGGCAGATGCAGTACATCTTCCAGGACCCCTACGCGTCCCTCAATCCGGTGCTGACGGTCGAGGACATCGTCGCCGAGCCGCTGCGCATTCACGGCATCTATGACGAGATGGGCGGGGCGCCGCGCATCGCCGAACTGTTCGACATGGTGGGGCTGTCGCGCTCGATGCTGGGGCGCTACCCGAGCGAGTTCTCCGGGGGGCAGAAGCAGCGCATCGGCATTGCCCGGGCGCTGGCGCTGAAGCCGCGGTTGCTGATCCTCGACGAACCGGTGGCGGCGCTCGATGTGTCGATCCAGGCGCAGGTGATCAACCTGCTGCAGGACCTGCAGAAGGAGCTGGGGCTCGGCTACCTGTTCATCGCCCACAATCTGAGCGTGGTGCGCCACATCTCGGACCGGGTGGCGGTGATGTATCTGGGCCGGATCGTCGAGGAGAGCGGGCGCGACACGCTCTACGACCAGCCGGTCCACCCCTACACGCAGAGCCTTCTCTCCGCTGCGCCGGTTCCCGACCCGGCAGTACGCGACAGCCGGCGGCGCATCGTGCTCGAGGGCGAAATTCCCAACCCGGCAAAGCCGCCCGGCGGCTGCACCTTCCACCCGCGGTGCTTTCGCGCCACCGAGCGCTGTCGCAGCGAAGCGCCGGTGTTCGGCGCCTATCCCGGCCTCGAAACCCGTACCTCGTGCCATCACGCCGGGCCGTTGTCGGCGGGCGCCGAACGGCAGCTGGAGGAGGCGCAATGAAGCTCCTTCGTTCGACTGGCTCAGTGCTGCAGCGCCTGCTGCGCAGCCCGGGCTCGGCGCTGGCGCTGCTGTTCCTCCTCGGCATCACGCTGGCAGCGATCCTTGCCGATCTGCTGCCGCTCAACCCCTATGCGCAGAAACTGGTCAACGCGCTCAACGGGCCATCGGCGGCCAACTGGTTCGGCACCGACGAGGTGGGCCGCGATATCCTGGCGCGCGTGGTGTTCGGGGCGCGAACCTCGCTGCTCACCGCCGCCGGGGCGGTGGCGATCGCGGCGGTGATCGGGGTGCCGATCGGCCTCGTCGCCGGGTTCTTCGGCGGCTGGCGCGACGCAACGCTGATGCGCTTCGTCGATGTGCTGCTGGCGCTGCCGGCCATCCTCTTCGCCATGGCGATGATCGCGGTGCTGGGGCGCAGCCAGGTGGCGGCGCTGATCGCGGTGGGGATCACCGGCATTCCAAGCTTTGCCCGCATCACCCGGGCGCAGGTGCTGTCGCTCAGGCGGCGCGATTTCGTCACCGCCGTCGAGGCGTTCGGCGGCAGTTCGGCCTACAACATGTTCCGCACCATCCTCCCCAATTCGTGGAGCCCGATCTTCGTCCAGATCGTGGTGCTCTGCTCGGTAGCGATCCTGCTCGAGGCGGCCCTGTCGTTCCTCGGCGTCGGGGTGGCGCCGCCGACGCCGAGCTGGGGCGAGATGCTCAGGACCGGCAAGTCGTACCTGCATGAAGCGCCGTACTATGCGGTGCTGCCGGGGATCGTCTTGACGCTGACCATTCTCAGCTTCGACGTCATCGGGCGGTCACTGGCCGGCATTCTCGAAAACCGCAGCGAGGTCGCCACCCCCGCCAAGGCCGGAGGCGCGCCATGATCGGTTTCGTGTTGCGCCGCTTCGGGCAGTTGCTGCCGTTGCTGCTGCTGGCCTCGATCGGCATCTGGGCGATGATCTTCGCGGTGCCCGGCGGGCCGATCGGCATGCTGGTGGGCGAGAACGCCACGCCCGAGGCGATCGCCGCGGCGGAAAAGCAGTTCGGCCTCGATCGGCCGGCGGTGGTGCAATATCTCGACTGGCTGTGGAATGCCCTGCAGGGCAATTTCGGCACCTCGATCCATGGCCGCGAGCCGGTGCTGCACCTGATCGGGCAGCGGCTGCCGGCAACGCTGCACCTGGCGGTGGCGGCGACCATCGTATCGCTGGTGATCGGCATTCCCGTCGCCATTCTCAGTGCGCTGAAGCCGGGGTCGTGGATCGACCGGGTGCTGAGCGCCTGGAGCGCACTGGCGCTCGGCGTGCCGACCTTCTGGCTGGGGATCCTGTTGATTCTGCTCTTCGCGGTCGAACTGCACTGGCTTCCCTCGGCCTCCGGCTATGTGCCGATCTGGGAAGATCCGCTGGCGGCGCTGTGCAACCTGGCGCTGCCGGCGCTGACACTGGGGGTCTATGTGTCGGGTATCCTGGCGCGGTTCCTGCGCGCCTCGCTGGTGGGTGAGCTGCGGGCCGATTATGTGCGCACGGCGCGCTCCAAAGGGCTGCCGGAGCGGCAGGTGGTCGGCACGCATATCATGCGAAATGCGCTCTTGCCGTTCGTCACCATTGTCGGACTGATGATGGCGAACTTCATCGGTGGAGCGGTGGTGACCGAGGCGGTGTTCACCTATCCGGGGCTCGGGCGGTTGCTGATCCAGGCGATCAGCACGCGCGATTACCCGCTGATCCAGGGCTGCATCGTGGTGATCCTGGTGCTCTATATCGCCATCAACATGGCCGTCGACGTGCTCTACGCCTATATCGACCCGCGGATCGAATACAGCTGATGACAGACCCAGCCCCGCGCAACCCGGCGCAGCTTTTCGACCTCTCGGGCCAGGTGGCGCTGGTCACCGGCGCTTCCAAAGGACTCGGCTGGGCGGTGGCCCAGACGCTGGCTGCGGCAGGGGCCCGAGTGGTGCTGACCGGACGCCGGGCGGAGCTGCTCGAAGAGCGACTGGAGCAGATGATCGGCTGGGGGCTCAGCGCCGAGATCGCGGTGTTCGATGCCGCCGACGGCGACGCGGCAGTCGAGGCGATCAACGATATCGCAGCGCGGCATGGGCGGTTCGACATCCTCTATTCGAACACCGCCGCCGGGGTACGCAAGCCCTTCGTCGAACTCGACGAAGCGGAGTGGCAGTCGGTGATCGATGGCAGCCTGACCGCCGGGGGGCGGCTGGCGCGGCACGCGGCGCCGCTGATGATCAGGGCCGGCTATGGCCGGATCGTCTTCGTCTCGTCGATCAATGCCACGGTCGCCCGGCCAGGGATCAGCGCCTATGTGACGGCCAAGACCGCGCTGCACGGGCTGGTGCGCGGCCTCGCGGTGGAGCTGGCGCCCAGCGGCATTACCGTCAATGCCCTGGCGCCGGGCTATTTCCTCACCGATGGCAATGCGCCGCTGCGCGGTGCAGTGCCGGAATTCCAGCAGAAGATAGCCGACCGCACGCCGATGGCGCGCTGGGGCGATCCGCTGGAGCTTGGCGCAGCTGCCCTCTATCTCGCCTCGCGCGCCTCGGGCTACACCACCGGCAGCGTCATTACCGTCGATGGCGGACTCACCGCCGCGATCTGAATTCTCCAAGGAAGAGCAAGATGTCTGAGACCAAGATGCACCTCGTCCCCTGGGACCGGCTGCAGGCGAACACCGTAAGCGTTTTCCGCGCCGCAGGATCGGAGGCGCGGGAAGCGCAACTGATCGCCGAGCATCTGGTGGAAGCGAACCTGCGCGGCCACGATTCGCACGGCGTCGGCGTGGTGCCGATGTATATCAACGGCGTGAAGTCCGGCGGCATGGTGATGAACCAGAGCCTAACGGTGGCGATCGATACCGGCGCCATGCTGATCTGCGATGCCGGGCAGGGCGCCGGGCAGGTGATGGCGCATGATGCGATGGCGCTGGGCATCGCCCGTGCCAGGGATGAGGGCAGCGCCATCGTCAGCCTGCGCAACAGCCATCACATCGGCCGCATCGGCCATTGGGCCGAGCAGTGCGCGGCCGCCGGCATGGTGTCGATCCATTTCGTCAACGTGGTCGCGGGCGCCATCGTGGCGCCGTTCGGCGGCACGCAGTCGCGGCTCGGCACCAACCCGTTCGCTGCGGCCTTCCCGCGAGACGGCGCACCGCCGGTGGTGGTGGATTTCGCCACCTCCAAGCTCGCCGCCGGCAAGGTGCGGGTGGCGCACAACAAGGGGGTCAAGCTGCCGCCCGGCGCCCTGCTCGACAACCAGGGCAAGCCGACGATCAACCCCGGCGCATTGTTCGACACCCCGCCGGGTTCGCTGACGACGTTCGGCGAGCACAAGGGCTGGGGCATGATGCTGGCCTGCGAATTGCTGGGCGCGGCGCTGGTCGGCGCCCCGACGCAGCACCAGAAGGACGGCAACGGCGCAGTGATCAACTCGATGTTCTCGGTGATCGTTTCGCCTGAACGGCTGGGGACATCAGGGCCGTTCGCGGCCGAGATGGAGTCGGTGCTGGGCTGGGTGCTGTCGGAGAACGAGGGCGGCGGCAGCGTGAAGCTGCCGGGGATGCCGGAGCTTGAAACCAAGGCAAAGCGTCTCGCCGAGGGCGTGCCGGTCGACGCGGCGACGCTCGAGCAGCTCGAGAAATCGGCGCGCGATGTCGGGTTGACGGGCTTCGGGGCGCTCTGATGCGCATCTTCATCGCGGCGCTCGGCACCGAGACGAATACGTTCTCGCCCTTGCCGACCGGACGGAAGACGTTCGAGGAAACCCTGTGGGTGCGCCGCGATGCCAGCCTCAGCTCCGACAATTATTTCGTCCTGCCGCTCAGGGAGTGGCGCCGCCTCGCCGAAGCGGCGGGCGACGAGGTGATCGAGAGCCTCTCGGCCTTCGCGCAGCCGGCCGGCCGTACCGTGCAGGCGGTGTGGGAGGAGTTGCGGGATACGCTGCTCGGCGACCTCCGGGCCGCCGGCCCGCTCGACCTGGTGCTGCTGAACCTGCACGGCGCGATGGCGTCGGAGCAGTGCGACGACTGCGAGGGCGAACTGGTCGAAATGGTGCGCCAGGTGGTCGGCCCCGAGGTCACCGTGGGCGTGGAGTTCGACCTCCATTGCCACATCTCCGAGCGGCTGATGCGCAGCGCCGACCTGCTGGTGCTCTACAAGGAATACCCCCATACCGACGTCGCCGAGCGCGGGGCGGAACTGTTCGAACTGGCGCGGCGCACCGTACTGGGCGAAATCAGGCCGGTGATGGCGCTGCGCGATCTCAGGATGCTCGATGTCTGGCGCACTTCGGATGCACCGGTGCGCGAACTGGTTGACTGGATGCAGGCGGCCGAGCAGCGCGACAAGGTGCTGTCGGTGAGCTTCGGGCACGGCTTTCCCTGGGCCGATGTGCCCGATGTCGGGGCCAAGACGGTGGTGGTGACCGATGGTGACCCTGATCTGGCCGAGGCGGTGGCGAAAGAACTCGGCGACCGTATCTGGGCGCTGCGCGAGACCTACAAGGCGAACCTTCTCGACGTGGCCGAGACGATGGCGGCGATAGCCGGCGGCAATGGTTGCACGGTGGTGGCCGATATCTCCGACAATGCCGGGTGCGGCGCGGCAAGCGACTCGACCTTCCTGCTTGAGCCGCTGCTCGCGACGAAAGCCGAACAGGCGCTGTTCGGGCTGCTGTGGGACCCCGCGGCGGTGCGGATCTGCGAAGAGGCGGGCGAGGGGGCGACGCTGCGGCTGCGGCTCGGCGGCAAGGTCAGCGCCATGTCGGGCCGGCCGGTCGATGTCGAAGCCAGGGTGCTGAAGCTCATCCACGACGCCAAGGTCACCTATGGCGACGGCAAGATGCCGATGGGCGATGCCGTGCTGCTCGATGCCGGCGGCGTGCACATCGTGATCAACACCATCCGCACCCAGACCTTCAATCCGGACGCGTTCACCCAGTTCGGCATCGACATCCGGGACTATCGGACCGTGGTGCTGAAATCGGCACAGCACTTTCACGCCGGCTTCGCGCCGGTGGCCGATCGGATCATCTATGCGGTGGCCGAGGGGACCTCGTCGCCGGACTTCCGGACGCTGCCGCTGCCGCATGCCGGCCGGCCGCTATGGCCACAGGTGGCGGATCCGTGGGCGTGACGGGCTGAGCTGGCGGCGGGACCGAGTTCCAAAGATCCCCCTGTCCCCTCCCCGCAGGGGGAGGGGAGACCAAAACACTGACGCCGGTGTTGGCGTCTCCTCCCCCCTTGCGGGGGAGGGACAGGGTGGGGGGTACTCTTCCCTCGCCAGCCTGCCGAGGCATGGCGCTCAGACCTTGTGCCCCGGCCAGCCCATCAGCAGTTGCACGTCTTTCTCGGCTTCCCTGGCCTTCGCCGCGTCCTTGAACACCCGCATGACGCATTGCGGTTTCTTCCTGTCGATCACGTCGTAGACCAGGTGGTAGCCGGTCTTGTCGAAGATCGGGCCGATCCAGCCGGCGCAGTGGTCGCAATAGCGGCCCATCGGCTCGGCGTCGTTGTCCATCACCTTGCTCAGGCTGGGGCAGACATTCATCCGCAACTCGAGGCGATCCTCGTTGCGGTCGATATCCATGTCGCAGTTTTCTTCGATCTTGATGTGGGTCCAGTACTCCTCCATGCCCTCGAGACCCTTGGTCTCGATGAGCTCGAGGATGTGCTTTTCCTGGTTCTTCGAGATGGCGAGGAAATAGGCCTGCAGCTGGTCCTCGCCTTGCGATTCCAGGAACTTGAAGACCTCGTTGTAGAAGCGGGTGAAGTGGTCGGACGGGATCATGCGCGCCTCCTGATCACCTGACGGCAGCTGCCCGGGCCGGTGATTTCCGTGTCGATGGCATAGGGCGAGCCCTCGGCCAGCGCCTCGTTGGTGCGGCTGGTCTGGTCGCAGAAGTGCGGGGAGGGCGTGCCGACGAGCTTGGCCACGTGGTGCCAGGCGGTGCAGTGGCGGACGGTGAGGACGATCTCGTCGGCGCCGACCGCGATGTCGTAGTCGCAGTTCTCGCGGGTGAAGAAATGCCGCCAATGCCGCACCAGCTGGCCGGTATCGCCGGCCACCAGGTCGTCGTGGATCGAGCGATAGACGTCCTTGCCGACCTTTTTGAAGATCGCGTCCATCGCCTCGACGCCGTAGCGCGAGATGATGAAATCGATGGTGGTGTTGGTGGCGCCGTGGAAATCGAGATGGACCTCGCCGCCTTCGGCGTAGCGCAGGTGTTCACTCATGCTTGGGGCTCCCAGGACATCTGGTTGGCGAGGATGCCGCCATCGACATAGAGCATCTGTCCGGTGATGTAGCGGGCGGCAGGCGAGGCGAGGAAGACGGCGGCGCCGCCGATATCGGCGGGCATGCCGACGCGGCCCAGCGGGATCTGTCGTTCAAGGGCAGGGCGGACGCCCGGCGCCGCCAGCCCCTTCGCGGACAGCGGCGTCTCGATGATCCCCGGCCCGATGCCGTTGACGCGGATGCCGCGCTCGGCGAGCGTGACCGCAAGGTTGCGCACCAGCATCAGCACCGCGCCCTTGCTGGTATCGTAGATGACGCTGTTCTTTTCGGCCGCCAGGGAGTTGGTCGAGCCGGTGCAGATGATGCTCGGGTTCTCCTGCTCCGGCGACAGACCTTTGACGAAGGCTTGCGCGGCAAACAGGTAACCTTTCACGTTGAGGTTGAAGGTGCGGTCGAATGCCGCCTCGGTGAGGTCGTCGAAATTGGTGTCGAGATAGGTGCCGGCGTTGTTGACCAGCGTATCGAGCCGACCGAGCTTCGCCTGCGCCGCCGCCACGAAGCCCTGCGCACCATCCACCGTCGAGAGATCGGCCTGGACGAAGTGGCATTCGGTCAGCTTGCCGAGCCGCGCGGCTGCCCCGCCATCGTCAGCGAGGTGCGAGTTGATCACCAGCCGTGCGCCGGCATGGGCAAAGGCCTCGGCGATGGCATAGCCGATGCCGGTGGTAGAACCTGTTATGGCGACGCATTGGTTCATGCGAGTGCGCTCCCGGCGAGACCCGCTTCGACGCTGAGCACAGCGCCGACGAGCGCCTGTGTCGCCTCGGCCTGTGGGTTGCGGAACAGGTCGAGCGGCTTGCCCACTTCGACGATCTTGCCAGACGACATCACATAGACCTTGCTGGTTGTGTAGGCGACGACCGAGAGGTCGTGGGCGATGAAGACGAGGCTGAGGCCGAGGTCGCGCACCAGATCCTTCAAGAGGTTCAGCACCTGGGCCTGGATCGACACGTCGAGCGCCGAGACCGGCTCATCGGCGATCAGCACCTTCGGGCCGGGCATCAGGGCCCGGGCGATGGCGATGCGCTGCAGCTGGCCGCCGGAGAATTCGTGCGGGAAGCGCTCGAGGGCATTCTTGTCGAGCCCGACCTGGTCGAGCACTTCGAGCACGCGTGCCGCATGGTCACCTTCGATCCGGAGGCGGCGGAGCGGTGCGCGCGGGGGGGGGCCGGCGCGCGCGCGGGGGCGGGGGGGGGGGCGCGGGTTGTGCAGCCCCACCGGCCCCGGGCGGCGGAAGGTCTTCTGGGGCTCTGCCCCGCCGGTCCAGACGTCGACGCCGTCGTAGAGCACCTGGCCCTCGCCGGGACGTTCGACGCCGGTGAGCATGCGGGTGAGGGTGGTCTTGCCCGAACCGCTTTCGCCGACGAGGCCGACGGCCTCACCGGGCCGAACCGAGAAATCGATGCTGTCGAGCACCTTCAGCTTCGGCCGCGGCGCGAACAGCTTCTGCCGGTTGAGGTTGTAGACCTGGCTCAACTGCCGGACTTCGAGCAGCGGGCGCGCGTCGGCGGGGAATGGGGTCACGGCACTCATTGCGCGGCCACCTCGCCCGCTGTCTGGATCGGGTGCCAGCAGGCGGCGCTCACGCCGTTGCTGCCCAGTTCCGGCATGGTCTCGCGGCACTTGTCGGTGGCGGCGGGGCAGCGCGGGTTGAAGGCGCAGCCGGTGGGCAGGCTATGCAGCGGCGGCACCATGCCGGGGATCGAGACGAGCCGGGATGAACCGTCGAGCGCGATATTGTCCATGGTCGGCTGGCTGTCGAGCAGGCCGCGCGTGTAGTGGTGCCTGGGGTTGCGGAACACCTCCTGCACCGGGCCGATCTCGACAATGCGGCCGGCATACATCACGGCGACGGTGTCGCACATGGCGGCGATGATCGGCAGGTCGTGAGTGATCATCAACAGCGCCGAACCGCGATCGCGGACGGCGCCATTGAGCAGCCGCAGCACCTGCTTCTGCACCGTGACGTCGAGCGCCGTCGTCGGTTCGTCGGCGATGATCAGCTGCGGGTAACAGGCGAGCGCCATGGCGATCATGATGCGCTGGCGCTGCCCGCCGGAGATCTCATGCGGGTAGGCGCGCACCAGCTGCTCGGGGCGCGGCAGGTTCATCTGCTTGATCAGCTCGATGGTCTGCGCTTCAGCCACCTTCCTGTCGGCGCCGGTGTGGCGACGGATCACCGAACTGATCTGATCGCCGACGCGGCGGACCGGATTGAGCGAACTCAGCGGATCCTGGAACACCATCGAGAGGGTGCGGCCGCGGCGGCTCGACAATGCCTTGTCCGACTGGGTGACGAGGTCGACGCCATCGTGGAGGATATTGCCATGGGTGTTCCAGCCCATGGGAAGGAGGCCCATCAGCGCCAGCGCGGTCATCGACTTGCCGGAACCGGACTCGCCGACCAGCCCCATGCGGCCGCCCTGCGGGATGGTGAAGGAGACGCCGCGCACCGCGGTGACGTCGCCGTTGGAAACGACGAGGTTGTTGACTTCGATGGCGTGCGGCTTGGCCGAGGTGGTCATCAGCTCCTCCGCTTCAGCTTGGGATCGAGCACATCGCGCAGGCCATCGCCGAGCAGGTTCAGGCCGAGCACGACGATGACGATGGCGAGGCCGGGCCACATGGCGAGCGGCGAGGAAATGCCGACGGTCTGCTGCGCTTCGTTGAGCATCATGCCCCACGAGATCGAAGGCCGGGTAACGCCGACGCCGAGATAGGAAAGGCCTGCCTCGGTGAGGATGCCGGCGGCGAAATACAGGGTGAACTGGACGATCATTACACCGGCGATATTGGGGATGACGTGGCGCGCCAGGATGAACAGCTTGCCGCGGCCATAGAGCTTGGCGGAGGTGATGAAATCTTCCTGCAGCACGCTCATCGCGGCCGAGCGGATGACGCGGGTGAAGGAGGGAGTGAAGAAAGCGGTGAGCGCGAAGATGGTGGTGAGCGCGCCCGACCCCATGGTAGCGGCGAGCACCAGGGCCGTGACCATGCCGGGGATCGACAGCATGATGTCGGCGCCGCGCGAGATGGTTTCGTCGGCAATCTTGCCATAGGCGGCAGCCACCAGCCCGGCAATGGTGCCGAGGATCAGGCTGATGGTGGCGCCGCCGGCGCCGACGAGGATCGAGGTGCGCGCCCCGACCATCAGTTGCGCGATGATGTCGCGGCCGAGCCCGTCGGTGCCCAGCCAGTGGTCGACCGTGCCCGGTGGCAGCATGCGGTTCTTGATGTTGGGGATGTTGGGGTTCGAGGGCAGCCAGAAGAACGAGACGATGGCGATGACCAGAAAGCCGATGGTCAGCGCCACGCCGACGACCAGCGAGGCGTTGAGCTCGAGGCGACGGCGGCGGCGCGGGGCGACGGTGGGGGCGGTGGTGGTGGTGTTCATGCTGCTGCCTCCCCCTTACGCCGCGTTCCGGACGCGCGGATCGAGCACGCCGTAGAGCAGGTCGACGACGAAATTGACGAAGATGACGAAGATGATGATCAGCATGACGGTGGACTGCACCACGATCACCTCGCGCGCCGCGACGTTGGCGAGGATCATGCGGCTCAGGCCCGGCAGCGAGAACACCATCTCGATGATGACCGTGCCGCCGATCAGCTCGGCGATTTGCAGCCCGACAATGGTGACGATGGGGAGCGCCGCATTGCGCAGGCCGACGCTGAGCAGCGCCTGGGTGCGGGTCATGCCGACGGCGCGCGCGGTGCGCACGTAATCCTGGTTCATCACGTCGAGCACGGCGGAGCGCACATAGCGGATCAGCACGGCGGCCATGATCAGGCCGAGCGACAGCACCGGCAGCACAAGGGAGCGGATGGCGCCGATCGGGCTTTCGCGCCAATCGACCCAGCCGCCGGTGGGGAGCCAGCCGAGCTTCACGCCGAACAGCACCGACAGCAGGATGCCGGCCCAGAACACCGGCACGGCGATGCCGATCTGGCTGATCAGCGCCAGCACGGCGCCCGAGGGTTTTCCCACGTTGCGCGCGGCGTAGGTGCCGACCGGGATAGCGATGATGAGGCCGAGCAGCAGGCCGGAAAGGGCCAGCGGCACCGAGACGGAAAGGCGCGCGGTGACGAGGTCGGCGACGCTTTCCTTGGTGCGGAAGGATTGGCCGAGATCGCCCTGCAGCATGTTGGTGATCCAGTTGAAATACTGGACCGGCAGCGGCTGATCGAGACCATAGGCGTGCGCCAGGGCGTTGATCGCCTCGGCGGTGGCGTCCTTGCCGAGGACGATGGCGGCGACATTGCCGCCGGCGGCGCGAATGAGAATGAAGATGGCCAGCGAGGCAACGAAGACGGCGCCCAGGAAAAACGCAAGTTTGCGCAGCGCGTAAATCGCCATTCAGCTCAACCCTTCGAAACGGCCCGTTCGGGGCCGCGTAGACCTGGTGCGAGCCGCCGACGAAAGGCCGGCGGCTCGCCACTATTTGCTCAGGCTACACTTACCAGTGCAGCTTGCCGATCTCGATTGCGACGAGAACGCGCGGCTCGAGGAAGCCCTTGAGCTCGCCATCGAACAGGCCGACGCCCTTCTTGGCGATCAGCGGCACGATGACGGCGTCCTTGCGCAGGATGTCGGCCGCTTCCTTCATCTTGGCGAGGTATTCCTCGTCGGACGGGGCAGCGTCGGCATCGCTCAGCGCCTTGGTGTATTCGGCGCTGCAATAGGTGCTCCAGCCGGCCTTGTCCGGGCTCGGGCAGGCCCACTGGGTCGGTTCGGCGTCGCCCGACATCACGGTGATGTCGAACTGCGGCGGACGGCCTTGGAAGATCAGCTGGCTGTAGCGGGCCAGGTCGATGGCGTTGCGGGTGACGTTGAAGCCGGCGCCCTGCATGGCCGGGATCATGATATCGGCCGGCAGCGACAGGTCAGGCACGTCGCTCAGCGAAGCATATTCGAGCGGTGTGGAGGCCCACTTGGCGGCCTTCGACATCGCATCTTCGTAGTTGTACGGGTACGGGCAGCTGTCGGCGCTTTCCGGCGAGTACCAGGGCTGGTTGGGCAGGGCGAAGGTGCAGGTGTTCTCGGCACCCCAGGCCGCGCCGAAGGCGTCGTTATAGGACTGGCGGTCGAGCGTCTCGGCCAGCGCCTGGCGCAGTTCGGGATCGAGCTTCTGGTTGAACACGGCGTAGGTCGGCTCGCCGATCTGCGGATAGGTGACGAGGGTGAACTTCTTGTCGAGCTCACGCTTGGTCAGCTGTTCCCAGAGGTCAATGGTGATCACCGGAACGGCGTCGACTTCACCGGCTTCCAGCGCGTTGAGGCCGGCGGTGCCGTCGGTCACGATGCGCACGGTGGCGGCGGTGATCGTCGGCTTGGTGCCCCAGTAGTTGGGGTTGGCCTCGAACTCGAAGGTCGAGTTGGTGGTGTACGACTTCAGCACGTAGGGGCCGGTGCCGATCGGGTTGGTGGCGATGCTGCCCGCGGCGTGTTCGGGCTGGATCAAGCCGGCGACCGAACCCATGCCGCGCCAAAAGTTCTGGCTGGGCTGCGACAGCGTCACCTTGACGGTCTGGTCGTCGACCTTCTCGATCGCAGTGACGGCGTTATAGGCCGACGAGTTGTTGACGACCGGCGAGGCCTTCATGGTGTTGAGCGAGTAGATCACGTCCTCGACGGTCACCGGCGTGCCGTCGGAGAAGTTGGTCTTACGGATCTTGAACTCGTAGGTCAGCTTGTCGTCGGAGATGGTCCACGACTCGGCGACGCCGGGCTCAACCGAGCCATCCTTGTTGAAGTAGACCAGCGGCTCGACGACGTTGGCCGGGATCCACAGGCGCAGGGCGGTGAGCCCGCTGGTGACGTAGTCGAGCGTGCCCGGATCCTGGCGGGCGATCAGCACCACCTTGTTCTCGGCGGCGCGCGGCGAGGCGGCCATGGCTTCGGCGCCGCCAAAGGCGGCCAGCATGATCGCAGCCGCGGCGATAGCGCCGAGGCGCTGGCCGAACTTTCCCTTAGACTGCATGTTGAATTGTCCCTTCCGATTGTCCCTGAACGTGTGCGGTGCGCGGCGCCTCCACATCCGACCCCCTCTGCAGTCGACAGTGCACCGCGCCTGACGCCGCTGCATATTCCATGATGTGGAATGCAAACTCTTTTTGCATGCAGATAGTCTGCATAGGATATGTGCGTATGGCAAGTAGCTTCCCGTTTCTGCCTCAAAACGAGCACGTAATTAATGTTCGGTCGCTGATTTGCGTTCCGCTATATGGAACGTTGCTTCCGCCGTGGCATGATTTTCCCACAGGATGGCGCAGTCGGCGTCCCTCTCCCGCTTGCGGGGGAGGGTGCGCCCACCGGACGTTCAGCGGACCGAGGAGGCCGCCGGTGGCTTCTCAACCGGGCGGCGATTGCCTAGTTTGGCCCCCGCCTCGTGGAGATGTTTGACGTGAAGATCGGAATTATCGGGCTGGGCGCCCGGGTAGCGTACCTGGCGCGGATTGCCGTGCAGCAGGTGCCGGGCGCGCAATTGGTCGGCTATGTCGATCCGACGCCGTACGGGATGCCGGAACTGACCGGCGCGGGGATCGATGCCGGCCCCGCCTACGACACGCCCCAGGCCTTGCTGAAGGCCGAAAAGCTCGACCTGCTGATGGTCGGTTCGCCCAACCACATGCATCTCGATCACATCCGTATCGGGCTCGAGGCCGGGCTCAAGGTGTTCACCGAAAAGCCGGTGGTGACCACCGAGGCCGACACCTACGCGTTGCTCGAGCTGCTGAAGCAGAGCGGCGGCGCCGACAACGTGATGATCGGGCTGGTGCTGCGCTATGCGCCGCTCTATCGCGACCTGGTGCAGAGCTATCGCTCGGGTGCGCTGGGCAAGATCACCTCGATCGAAGCCAGCGAGCATATCGCGCCCTATCACGGGGCCTTCTTCATGCGCGACTGGCGCCGACGCACCGGCTATTCGGGCGGCTTCATCCTCGAAAAGTGCTGCCACGATATCGACCTCTACCAGGGCCTGGTCGGCAACCGGCCGGTGCGGGTGGCGAGCTTTGGCGGGCGGAAGACGTTCGTGCCCGAGAACATGCCGACCAAGGCCGGGATCAACGATCTCGACGTCTATTTCAGGAAGCCCGGCGGCTGGGAAAGCGACAACCGGGTGTGGGATGGCGACGGCGATATCATCGACTACCAGACGGCGCTGGTCGAATATTCCGGCGGCGAGAACCTCTGCTTCCACACCAACCTGAACGTGCCGGACGAGTACCGGCATTTCACCGTCATCGGCACGCATGGCATGGCTGAGGGCGATTTCGTGCGCAACTTCTACCGCATGCACGATGCGCGCACCGGTGAGCGAATGGTCGACAAGCGCTACGAGACCAAGGGCAGCTCGGTGCATTACGGCGCCGACGAGCAGATGGTCGCCGACATCTTTGTGCACCTGACCGATGGCGTGGCCCTGCCGGTCTCGATCGTCGATGGCCTCGTGGCAGGCATGACTGCGATCAAGATCGACGAGGCACGGGCCAGCCGACAGGTGATCGACCTCACCGAGACCTGGCGGCAGTTCGACAGCTACGGGCTCGGCTGACGGATTCACCGTTGGAAGGGCTTTGCGGCCTCAAGCGGCGCCGATATGGTCGCCCGAAATTCTCGGAGGATAATCCCATGCACAAATCCCTCGCAGCCCTCGGGCTCGCGTCCATCCTGGCGCTCGGCGTCTCCCAGGGGGCACTTGCCGCCGGCGAGAAAGTGTCGGTGATCACCCCGTTCCTCGCGGCCATCGCGACGGGCGAGATGATCGAGGCGTTCAAGGCCAAGGCGACCGAGTATCAGTGGACGGTCGATGTAGTGGATACGGCCGGCGACATGGCGGCCTTTGCAAGCCGTGTAGAGGACGCGACGACCAGCGGCGCCAACGCCATCGTGCTGGTGTCGGTCGATCCGGCGCAGATCCAGGACCAGGTCGACAAGGCCAAGGCGGCGGGCGTGCCGGTCATTACCATCGACGGCGCCAAGAACGCCGCGACGGTGCTGAACGTCACCTCCGACAACTACGTGCTCGGCGAGACGATGACCAAGTTCCTGTTCGACCAGATCGGCAACAAGGGCAACATCGTGCGCTTCTTCTATTCGGCGCATCCGGGCGTGCATCAGCGGGAGCTGGCGCTCGATGCGGCGCTGAAGGCCAACCCCGAGATCAAGCAGGTGGCCGACCATTATGTGGCGGTGCCGGGCCAGATCGACGACAGCCGCGCCGCCATGGACGCCATGCTGCTCGCCAACCCGGGCGACGGCGCCATCAATGCGGTATGGGCGGCCTGGGACGAGCCCGGGATCGGCGCCAACCTCGCCATCGAGGCGGCGGGCCGCAAGGGCATCGTCATTGCCGGCATCGACGGCAATCCGCAGGCGATCGACCTGATCAAGGCGTGCACCGCCTATGTCGGCACGGTCCGCCAGGGTTTTGGCGAGATGGCCAATATCGCCGCGGGTGAGCTCAATACCATCCTCGCCGGCGGCAGCCCGAAGGCCGACGAACTCTACGCGCCGGTGGAATTGATCACCCGCGAGAGCCTCGGCGTCAGCTGTCCCTGACATTGCTGGACCTCTCCGGGATCAGCCGGCGTTTCGGCGCGACCCACGCGCTCGAGGACGTGAACCTCGCCCTTTCCGAGGGCGAGGTGCTCGGGCTGGTCGGGCCGAACGGCGCCGGCAAATCCACGCTGATCAAGATCATCGCCGGCGCCGATCGGCCCGATGCGGGGGAAATCCGCATCGACGGCGCGCCGGTGCAATTTCATTCGGCGCACGATTCCTACGCCGCGGGCATCCGGGTGATCCATCAGGATGCACCGCTGGTGCCGGGGTTCGATACGGTCGAGAACTGCTATCTCGGGCGCGCCTATCCGCGGCGGTTCGGGCGGATCGACCGCAAGGCGATGCGCGCGGCCATCGCCGAGGTGGCGGCCGGCATTGCGCCGGAACTCGATCTCGACGTGCCCGTCATGTTCCTGCCGCCGGCCGAACGGCAGTTCGTGCGGCTGCTGCGCGCCGTGGCCGACAAGGGGCGGTTGCTGATCCTCGACGAGCCGACGGCGGCCCTGCCGGCGGAGGATGCCGAACGTTTCTATGAAGTGCTGCGGCGGACGCGCCAGCGGGGCACTTCGATCGTTCTGGTCAGCCACCGGCTCGATGAGATCGCCGAGTTCTGCGATCGCGCCGTGGTGATCCGCGACGGACGCATCGTGGCGCGGTTCGGCAAGGACGAAGTGAAGCCGGAGGCGATGATCGCGGCGATGGGGGGCAGCACCTCGCAGCGCTCGACCCGCGAGACCGACACCACCGCACCCAAGATGATCGAGATCGACGGGGTGACGGCAGGCGACCTGACCCGGCCGGCAGACCTGGCCGTCCATGCCGGAGAGGTGATCGCGCTTTACGGCTTGGCCGGGTCCGGGCGCTCGAGCCTCGTCAACGCGATCTGGGGGGCGATCCCGTGGGGCGGCCGGATGCGGCTCATGGGCGCCGACTACGCACCGCGCTCGCCCCGGCAGGCGATTGCCCAGGGCGTATCGTGCGTGCCGGCGGATCGGCATCGCAGCGGGCTGTTCCTCAGCGAGGACCTGATCTTTAACAAGACGCTGCCGCTGCTCTCCGGCTATCGCCGGGCGGGCGGGTTGCCCATCCCCGACACCGGAGCGGAGCGGGCGGAATTCCTCGTTGCGGCCGAGCGCGTATCGCTCAGCTACCGCGATCCCCGGCAACTGGCGCGGACGCTGTCGGGCGGCAACCAGCAGAAGCTGATCTTTTCGCGCTGGGCCAACCGGCATTCGCGGGTGATGCTGCTCGACGAGCCGACCGAAGGCGTCGACGTGATGGCCAAGGCGACGATCAAGGACATCATCCGGGCCATTGCCGCCGACGGCAATGCGGTGCTGGTCTCGACCTCGGACCGCGACGAAGCGCTGGAGCTGGGCGACCGCATCGCGGTGTTCCGGCAGGGCGGCATCGTCAGGATTTTCACCCGTGCGGAGGCGAGCGCCGAGGCGCTGTCGGCCGCCGCGCAGTCTCGGGAGGCGGCGTGACCCGCACCAATCTCAATCGTTTCGGCACGCTGATCGCCTTCGTGCTGCTCTGTGTCGGTTTCTCGATCGCGGCGCCGGCGGCGTTCGCCTCGCCGGCCAATGTGTTCAACCTGATCCAGCAGATGGCGACGCTCGCCATCGTCGCCACTGCCGCGACGCTGGTGATGACCATCTCGGAGTTCGACCTGTCGGTGGGGTTTTCGGCCTCGCTGGCGGCGGTGATCTGCTTCGTCTTGTTCGGGCAGGGTTATGACGTGTGGCTGGCGGTGCCGGCGGCGCTGCTGGTGGGGCTCGTCGGCGGCGCTGCCAATGGCGTGCTGGTGGCGCGGTTCGGTATTCCGTCCTTCGTTGCGACGCTGGCGCTCGGCACCATTCTCTCGGGCTTCGCTTTCGGGCTCAGCGGCGGGCAAAGCCTGTTCCAGTCGGTGCCGGACGGCTTCAAGAGCCTGGCGCGGGGCGACGTGTTCGGCATCCCGGTGCTGGGTTTCTGGATCGTCGCAGTGCTCGGCGTGGCAGCGTTCGTCTTGACGCAGACCGAGTTCGGGCGGCGGCTGCGCGCCATCGGCGGCAATGCCCAGGCGGCGCGGCTTGCTGGCTTGCCGATCGTGCGGGATGTGATCGTGACCTTCGCTATCGCCGGCGGGCTCTCGGCGCTGGCGGGGCTGCTGCTGGCATCGCGGCTGGGCAGCGTGCAGCACACCATGGGCGAGCCGCTGCTGCTGCCGGCCTATGCAGCGGTGTTCATAGGCACCACGGCATCACCCACCGGCGCGCCGACCGTGGCGGGAACGCTGCTCGGCGTCGCCATCACCGGAGTGATGGTCAACGGCATGACCATCGTCGGGGTCGAGCCGTTCGTGCAGAAGATCATGACCGGGGTGATCATCCTCGTCGCCGTCCTGCTGCGCCGGGTGGGGCGGACCAAGTGAGCATCCTCGTTCTCGATTGCGGCAGCTCGGCGCTGAAGGCGACGGTGTTCGCCGATGATGGTGCGGTGATTGCGACGGCCGATGCGGGCTATCCGGCTGCGGCAACGGCGCACCGGCGGGCGCCGGAGGACTGGTGGCGCGCCGTGGTCGAGGCCGTGGGCCGGCTGCCGCGTGAAGGCGTCTCCGCCCTCTCCCTGACCGGGATGATGGAGAACCTGATCGCCGTCGATGCGCTCGGAGAGCCGGTGCGCGATGCCGTGCTCTATTCCGATCCGATCGGAACGGAGGCGTTCGACGCCGTGGCGGCGCGGCTCGAGGCGGCCGATGCGACGGCGATTCTCGGCAATGCGCCGCGTCCGCTGATGACCGCATTCAAGCTCAAGGCACTCGGCGCGGCAGGCGCCAGGTGGGTGCTGCCGGGGTCGAAGGACTTTTTGGCGCTGCGGCTGACGGGCGTCGTGGCGACCGATCCGAGCTGCGCCAGCACCACCGGGCTGATGGATATCGGGACGCGCGACTGGTCGAGTGACCTGGTGGAACTGCTCGAGGTGGACCGCGGGTTGCTGCCGCCGATCGTTGCGGCCGAGACCGTGCTGGGCGGGCTGACCGAGGCGGCGGCTGCGGCGATGGGGTTGCCCGCCGGCCTGCCGGTGATCAACGGCTGCGGCGATGCCGCAGCGACGACCATCGGCAGCGGCGCGGAGCGCCCGGATGAAGTGAGCATCTATCTCGGCACCAGCGGGTGGGTGGCCGGGGTCACGGCACTGACCGAGCGCATGCCGCGCCCCTATTACCGGTTGGCGCATCCCCTGCATGGCGGGCTGATCGAGGTCGCGCCGATCCTCTCGGCGGGCGCCGCGGCACAATGGGCGCGCGAAACGCTGGGGCTGACGCTCCAGGACGCCGAGCGGCTGGCAGGCGAGGCCGATGCATCGCCGACGGGTGCGCTGTTCCTGCCTTATCTCAACGGCGAACGCACTCCGTTCGTCGACCTCGAGCTCAGGGCTGGCTTCGCCAACGTGGCGGCCGGCGACAGCGCGGCGACGCTCTACCATGCGGCGCTCGAAGGCGTGGCGTTCGCCATTGCTGCCAATGTGCGGGCGATGGGCGCAGCGGGGCCGGTCTACCTCGTGGGCGGTGGGGCGCAGAGCGCGGTGTGGCCGCAGATCATGGCCGATGTGCTGGGGCGCGAGGTCACGGTACCGCAACATCCGGTGCTGGCCGCCAGTCTCGGCGCCTACCGAGCCGCGGCGACGGCACTGGGGCTGGCGACCGGTGCGGCGGCGCGCGGCAGGGTCTATTGGCCGCGGGCCGATCGAGCCGAGCGGATCGCGCGGCAGCAGCAGCGCTTCGAGCGCGCGACGGGAATGCTGCGGGAGCTGGCGCGGATCTAGGAGAAACGTCGGTGGGCGCAGCCCCACCGGCCGCAGCCGTCAAACTACTCGCCGCCCCCCGCCGCCAGCATGTCGCTCAGGTCGCGTGAAAAATGCTTGCGGAACATGGTCAGCTGCGCGGCGCCGAGCGGCGTGGCGCGGGTGCCGAGGGTGCCGGCGACGAGGCGAGGGCGCCTGGCGCCGATCACCACCAGTTCGCCAAGGGCGCGCTCGGTCGCCGCCACCAGGCGGTCGATGATCGATTGCGGCGCGATGCTGTCGACAATGGCGTGATCGATCTCGAGCACCGCGCCGGTGTTGACGATGATCTCCGCCAGGGCGCTGCCCGACGCTTCGACCCAGGGGGCGATGTGGGCTTCCCAATCGCCCCACGGCCAGTTCGCCGGGTGATCGCCGAGCGGCAGCGTGATGCCGGCATGCGCCAGTCGGCGGCCGAGGGCAGAGGTGGAGGCGATGTCATGGCCGAAGCTGCGATGGCCGTCATGGCCGTTGACCAGCATGGAGCCCAGGTTGGCCGAATTGCCGGTCGGTCCTTCCCATAGCGTGTGCTCGGCGGTGATGCCGGCGCCCAGATAGGTCGAAACGAACAGGTGCACCAGGTTGGCGGGGCGCGGCGGCGGCGACATCACCATTTCGGCGAAGCAGGCGCAGTTGCCGTCGTTGAACCAGGTGGTGGCGAGACCGGTCGCGGCTTCGAGCGCGGCGCGCAGATCGAGCTCGCGCCAGGCCTGCAACTGCTCGGCCGGCGGGCTGACATTGCCGATCAGGCTGCCGAAATTGCTCGGCGTCGCGAGGCCGATGCCGGCGACGCGCTGCTGCTGCGCCGGGTCGAGCCGGGCGATAAGGCCGGCGATGGCTTCCGCCGCCTCGGCGACGATGCCGGCGGCGTCGGGGTAGGCGAAGTCGCGGCGATAATGGCCGAGGTCCTCGCTGCCCAGGTTGATCAGCTTGATGTCGATATGGCGCCAGGAGATCTCGCAGCCGATGCCATAGGCGCCGCCATAATCGAGATAGAGCGGTGTGGCCGGCTGGCCGCGGCGACCGCGCAGTACGTCACCGCGGGTGACGAGGCCATCGTCCTCGAGTTCGGTAACGATGGCCGAGGCGGTCTGTGGGGCAAGGCCGGTGCGCCGCGACACCTCGGCATTGGAAATGCCGGGGCTGAAGGTGATGGTAGTGAGCACGGCACGGCGATTGGCGGCGCGCAGGCTGGCATGTTGCACGCCGCGTCCCGCGGGTTCAAAGAAGTCCGCCAATCCCAAGCCCTCGCCGCAAGCCAAATTGACGCCAAGCAACGTCGCTCGGCCCAATGATGGGCCGAGCGACGATTCCTGCGTCCGCAAATACTAAGTGGGGTGGCGCGGCGAGGCGTCAACCCATCGGCACCTACCAATTCGTCACGGAACCATCGCGACGGTGCAACATGGGGGCCTGCCAGAACTTGAAGCTCTGCTTTTTGATCAGCTCTTCATTGACCTCGATGCCGAGGCCGGGCGCGTTGCTGACCGGGTAATGCGAGCCTTCGAGGCGCGGTTGCACGGGGAAAAACTCGGTGTTGTCGAAGCCGAGATTCTCGGCCGGGCTGGAGCGGGTCTCGAGCCAGGAGAAGTTCGGCACCGCCGCCGAAAAGTGCACGGTCGCCGCGGTGCAGATCGGGCCGAGCGGGTTATGCGGCATCATGTCCACATAGTGCGCCTCGCTCCAGCCGGCGACTTTCATCGACTCGGTGAGCCCGCCGACATTGCACACATCGATGCGGTTGAACTGATGAATGCCGCGCTCGATGTAGGGCAGGAACTGCCACTTCGAAGCGAACTCCTCGCCGATGGCGAAGGGCACATCGGTAAGGGTGCGCAGCGACTCGTAAGCTTCGGGGGTTTCGTCGCGGATCGGCTCTTCGAGGAAGTCGAGCGTGCCCGACGGCATCTTCTGGCAGAAGCTCGCAGCCTCGGCCACCGACAGGCGGTGGTGGAAATCGATGCCGAGGATGACATCCTCGCCCAGTTCCTCGCGCGCCTTGACCATCCATTTGGCGGTCTTGCCGATATGCTCGCGCGGCTCATAGATCTCTTCGCCATGGCCGGAGGGCGACAGCCGCATGGCGTTCCAGCCGTGCGCGATCAGCATCCTCGCCTGCTCGATCATCTCGGGGCCCGGCTCGCCCGAGGTGGTGGCGAAGGTCGGGATCCTGTCGCGCTGCTTGCCGCCCAGGAGCTCGTAGACCGGCACGCCGAGCGCCTTGCCCTTGATGTCGTAGAGCGCGATATCGATGGCCGAGATCGCCGCCTGCAGCACGCGGCCGCCCTCGAAATACTGGCTGCGATAGAGCAGCTGCCAGATATGGCCGATCTTGAAAGGATCCATGCCGATGAGGATCTCGGCGTAGTGCTCGATGGCGCCGACTACCGCCTTCTCGCGGCCCGACAGGCCGCTTTCGCCCCAGCCGAAAATGCCTTCGTCGGTCTCGATCTTGACGACGAGCTGGTTACGGATCCCCACCCAGACGGCGTAGGGCTTGATGGCAGTAATCTTCACTTCAGGTGCTCCTCAGCGGCGGGGGTTTTCCCTGCTCGATTGGCCGAGAGGGGATGCTGATTGCCGGGATGGAGTCAATTGGACGAGGGAATGAACCGGCAGAGGATTCTTGCTTTGAAGCCCGATCAGGGGGCGACCACCACAAACGGCGAGAGCGAGATGCCGGCGTCGTCGAGGATCGGTCTGCCGCCCGGCGCGAACAGGATCAGGCCGTCAATCGGCGCGAGCACGTCGTCGGCGCCGAGATGGGGCAGGACGCGGCGCGCCGAAGCGCTGTCGAGGCCATAGATGGCGCCGCGATCGAAGCTGCCGTCACGCATCGCGGCTTCGCCGACCGGCCGGGCGGCGGCGAGGGCCCTGGGGTCGATGCGCCCCAGATAGACGGCGTCGGTGGGCAGCTTGTGGGTCACCGCGAACCAGCCCAGTTCACGCCAGTTCCAGCCCTCGTTCTCGATCGGCAGGGCCCGGACCCGCTGGTAGTGCGGCGCGAGCGCCGCCCAGGCCGGCGAGGTCAGCATGGTGCGCCAGGTGGTGCCGGTGCGGTCGGGACCGACGGCAAGGGCCCGGATCCCGCGCTGCAGGTCGCCCAGCTGCAGGGCCAGCGCCAGGCAGGCGATGAGCAAAGCCGGCGTGCTGCGGAGCTGCCGCGACAGCAGCACCAGCAGGCCGAAGACGATCAGGTAGCCGAGCGGCCAGAACATGCGGCCGGACGAGCGGAACGTGGTGAGGAAATTCTCCAGTGCGGCGGGCAGGGGCAATTGGAACAGCTCGATGCTGCCCAAGGCGACGCGGTGGCTCAGCGAGAACAGCGCGAGGCCGACAGCGACCAGCACCAGCGGCAGGAAACGTGGACCGAGCAGCGGCCGCAGGTTCGCCGGGCGGAGGGTAACGAGCACCGCCACCACGAGCACGAAGACGCCGAGCCCGACATAGTTCACCCCCTCCCATTCGAAGGCGTTGACCGGCACGCCGGGGACGATGAACTGGAAGAAGGCGGGGTTGATCGGGCCGAGCAGGTTCATGCGGAAGCGGCCGAAGCCGAAGCTCTCGACCGAACCGACCATGAAGATGCCGGTGGACCACAGCACAACGGCAATGGCAGTGCCGCCGAGGGCCAGTTCGGCCACGATGCGCGGCAGGCGCAACTCGCGCTGCCAAAGGCGGGACAACAGCGAGGCGCCCCACAGCGCAAACACCATCACCAGCAGGTAGCCGTGAATGGCCGAGACCGCGGCGAGCAGCAGCGGCCAGGCCCAGACCGGTGTCGGCCGGCGCAGATAGAGCCAGACCGCGGCGAGAATGGTCCAGTGACCGGCGAGCGCCATGTGGACGTCGAGCCGCATGAGGAAAGCGGGCTGAAAGACGCAGAAGATGGCGGCGATCAGCGCCAGCGGTCGGCTGAGCTTCAGCTGATGTGCGATCAGCGCCGCGAACAGCGCCTGCAGCACGAAGCACAGCAGTTCCCAATAGCCCCAATACTGGAACCGTTCGGGCAGCCACGAGGCGATCAGCTTGAACGGGAAGGCAAAGAGCGGCAGCGAGTCCGACAGGCCGACGCCGTTGGCCAGTTCAAGCCCGTTGAGCGGAGAGGCGCCGGGCGGCCAACCCCACGGCGCCATGGCGAACCACCACCAGCCGAGCGTGTGCATGGCGCGGTCGCGCTCATCGAGCCATAGGATGTTGGTGGGGTCGAGCGGGGCGATGCCCCGCACGATGATGAAGGCGATGATGCCGATCAGCAGTGCCGGCAGGATCGCCGGGGTGTCGAGCGCGGCAGTTGCCGCCGGGCGCGGACGCACCGGCCGATCCAGCTCGGCAGCCCCGGTTGCACTCATTCGGTCTTTGGCGATCCACCCAGTCTGGCGCGCATGCCGCCATCGACCTTCACTACCTCGCCGGTGATGAAGGAAGCGTTGTCCGAGGCGAGAAACACCACGACGCTGGCAATCTCGGAGGGGGCGGCCATGCGGCCGAGCGGATGCATGCCGTCGATCTCGGCGTAGACGGCGGCCGGGTCGGGCGAGGCGTCGACGGCGTTGCGGAGCAGCGGGGTATCGACCGAACCGGGAGCAATGCCGTTCACCCGCACGCCATAGGGGGCGTAGTCCACGGCCATCGAGCGGATCAGCCCGATGAGCCCGTGCTTGGACACGGAGTAGGCGGTGACGCCGGCCTGCGAGGCCATACCCTGTACCGAGGAAATGTGGACGACATTGCCCCGCGAAGCCCGGATCATCGGCATGCAGGCCTTGGAGATCAGGAACGCGCCCTTGAGGTTGACGTCGAGCGTCCGGTCCCACAGCGCCTCGTCGGTGGTCTCGACCGTGCCATAGGTCTGGATGCCGGCATTGTGGCTCAGCACGTCGAGGCCGCCGAAGCTGGATTGGGCCAGCGCTGCGGCGCGATTGCAGTCGGCGAGGCTGGCGACCGACCCGACACAGACCTCGATGGCTGCAGCTTTGTCCTTCAGGGCGGCGGCGACCGCCGCGAGGCCCGTCTCGTCCACGTCCAGCAGCACCAGCTTGGCGCCCTCGGCCGCAAAAGCTTCCGCTACACCACGGCCAATGCCTTTGGCGGCGCCGGTGACCAATACTCGCTGCATGAAAAGTCCTCCTGTTTTTCGCGCATTTCAGCATTGCCTGCAGGTGGGCGAAAGATGGAAACAGGGATGAGATGACGCCGAGGTCGCGCGCGACGCTCCGATTCGCTCCGGCGGAAGCTGGCTCCGAGAGTGCTGGTCGTGGCCTGCCGCGGCGCTATAAAGACGATCCGTCGGTAACCATCTCGGCGTTTCTGCCTACAACGTGATCGGCGAAGTCGTTGTGGCTCGTTGACTTTCTGTTCCACTGCTGCGTAGTGTAAATGAAGTGTTAAAGAGGAGGAGGGTCTGATGCCTCGTCTTGGATTTGCGTTCGGAAGCCTGGCAGCGGTTTCGTTCATGGCTGCCCTCTGGAGCCCGGCTGTGCTGGCCCAAAGTGCTCCGGCCGATATTCCAGCCGTCATGAGCGTTTGCACACCTGTGGTGGGCGAAGAGTATGATGGCAACAAGGACCGCTGGGGTCAGTGTATCGCCGCAGTGGGTGATTACCTCAAGGGCATCGGTGCGCCCTCGGAGGCCACAAACCAGACGATCGCCGATCTCGTGGCGGCGCTGGTCGAACTTTATCGGAATGATCAGGCGTGCGTGGTCGACGAGACCGAGCTGCCGATCGCCATTGAAACCGCTGCACAGCTTTCGACGGATGGGGTTCAGCAGGCCCAGATCCTCGAGATCAGTGCAACGATCCAGGATTGTCAGGTGATTACCACCGCGGCGATCCCCGTGCCGGAGCTGGCCAGCGCCAACTGAGGCGCAGGCTTTCTGCCTAACCCGATGGCAGGATACGGCCTCATCGCAAGATGGGGCCGTGGGAGGAGTTTTGGGTAGCGCCGGCAGCAGGCCACACGCTGGCGGCGTTCAGGAGCGGTAGTGCCATTGCGGTGGTGTGCCGTCGAGTTGAGGTTCGGCCGAGCTACTGGCTGAGCGCCGCATTCCCGAGGCGGGAGAGGATGTAGTCGCTTGGCGGAAGAAGCCGAGTGCTTTGGGCTAGGCGACGGAGCAGAACGTGCGTGTGTTTCTTTCGTCCGAGATCGGGGATGTGGTCCCGGTTGATCGCGCGGTTACCCAGCGGATGCCGCAACATGGTTTGCCGCTGGCCTTCAAGGATGGTGTGCCCGTGATTGCTGCGAGGCCGCTGCGCGCGACTATGCGAGATATCCTCAAGCGAGGTATCGACATCGTGCTTTCGGCAGGTGCGTTGATCGTCCTGTCGCCCACGCTGTTGATCATGGCGATCGCCATCAAGCTTTCCAGCCCTGGCCCGGTGTTGTTCCGGCAGTGGCGATATGGCCGCAACGGCGTGCCGTTCCGCATCTACAAGTTCCGCACCATGCGGACAGATGCGTGCGATCCGACCGGCGTGCGGCAGGTGACTGCCGGGGATCCCGGGGTCACGCCGCTCGGACAGTTCATGCGCTCGCGCAGCCTCGATGAGTTGCCGCAGCTGTTCAACGTGCTCAGCGGTGACATGTCGCTGGTGGGGCCGCGTCCGCACGCCATCGGCATGAAGGCGGCTGGCGTATTGTACGAGGAACTGGTGCCCTACTACGCGCTGCGTCATGCGGTGCGGCCGGGGCTGTCGGGCTGGGCTCAGGCCAATGGCCTGCGCGGGCCGACTACCGAGGCGCAGTGTTCCCGCAGCCGGATCGACCACGATCTGGCCTATATCCAGAACCAGTCGCTGGCGCTCGACATCAAGATCATCTGGATGACGATCAGGAGCGAGTTCCTCGCCGGTTCCGGCAGCTGATCAGTCTGCAGAGGCGACTGACGCCTCTGCATCCTCACCATCGCCAGTGCGCCTTCATCGTCATCTGGCGATGGAGCGCTCTTTTCTTTTCGCTCCGATCCGCCTAGACGTGTCGGGCGAGTGAAGGGAAGCGTAATGCCGAAGACGGACATTGCCCGGCGGGTCTACAACCATACCTGGAAGCTCGATCCGATCGTCCGGAGCCTGCTCGATACGGACTTCTACAAGCTGTTGATGCTGCAGATGATCTGGGGGCTCTACCCCAAGGTCGATGCCACCTTCTCGCTGATCAACCGCAAGACTTCGGTGCGGCTCGCCGACGAGATCGACGAAGGCGAGTTGCGGGCGCAGCTCGACCATGCGCGGACGCTCCGCTTCGGCAAGAAAGAGATGATCTGGCTGGCGGGTAACAGCTTTTATGGCTCCAAGCAGATCTTTTCGCCGGAGTTCCTGCGCTGGCTCGCGGGGTTCCGGCTGCCGGACTACCACCTCGAAAAGCGTGACGGACAGTACGAGCTGACCTTCCACGGCAAGTGGGTCGAGACCACGATGTGGGAGATCCCGGCCCTGGCCATCATCAATGAGCTGCGCAGCCGGGCGGCGCTGAAGCGTTACGGACCGTTTGCGCTCGACGTGGTCTACGCGCGCGCCAAGGCCAAGATGTGGGAAAAGGTGGAGCGGCTGAAGCTGTTGCCCGAGTTGCGCATCTCGGATTTCGGCACGCGGCGGCGGCACTCGTTCCTGTGGCAGCGCTGGTGCGTCGAGGCGCTGAAGGAAGGGCTCGGGCTCGAGGTTTTCACCGGTACGTCGAACGTGCTGCTCGCCATGGACAATGACCTCGAGGCGCTCGGCACCAATGCGCACGAGCTGCCGATGGTGCTGGCGGCGATCGCGCCGAACGAGGAGGCGCTGAAACAGGCGCCCTACCAGGTGCTGCAGGATTGGGAGAGCTATTATGGCGGCAATCTCAAGATCGTCTTGCCCGATGCCTTCGGCACCGATGCGTTCCTGCGTGATGCGCCCGATTGGGTGGCCGATTGGACTGGCTTCCGGCCGGACAGCGCGCCGGCGATCGAAGGCGGCGAGAAGATCATCAAGTGGTGGAAGGAACGCGGACGCGATCCGCGCGACAAGCTGCTGATCTTTTCCGATGGGCTCGACGTAGACATGATCGAAGAGGCCTATCACCACTTCCATGGCCGGGTGCGCATGGCCTTTGGCTGGGGCACCAATCTCACCAACGACTTCTCGGGGTGCTCGCCGTGGCCCAACCCGCAGCTTGAGCCGATCTCGCTGGTGTGCAAGGTGAGCGAAGCGGATGGTCACCCGGCGGTGAAACTCTCGGACAACCCGGAGAAGGCCACCGGCGACGCAGCGGAGATCCGCCGCTACATCAGGATCTTCGGCGACAAGGGCCGGGTCTCCCACAAAGTTACTGTCTGACGACTAGAGGTCTTATGCGTTATTCCGCCTGCATCGAGTGGCTGTTCGCCACCGAAGAATCCGACGTTGCCAACCGGGTCCGCGCGGCCAAGGCCGCAGGGCTCGACGCTGTCGAGTTCTGGCGATTTTCCAACAAGGATTGCGAGGCGATCAGGCGGGCGCTCGACGAGACCGGCCTGACGCTGGCCGGGATCCTGTGCGAGCCGATTGCGCCGCTGACCAACCCGGAATCACACCAGTGGTTCCTCGAGGGGGTGCGCACCTCGCTGGCGGCAGCGCTGCAGCTGGGCGCGAAAGTCATCATCGCGCAGGCGGGCGACAACCAGCCCGGCGTGGCGCGGGCCGCGCAGCACGCGGCGATCGTCAAGGTGCTGAAGGAAGCGGCAAAGATCCTCGAAGGCTCGGACGTGGTGCTGGCGCTGGAGCCGCTCAACGATCGGGTGGATCATCCGGGCTATTATCTCACCTCGACCGAGGAGGGGCTCGATATCGTCGACGAGGTCGGGCGGCCGGAGGTCAAGCTGCTCTATGACATCTACCACGCTGCGGTGATGGGCGAGGAAATCGAGGTGCTGGCCGGCCGGCTCGACCGGGTGGTGCATGTCCATCTCGCCGACACGCCGGGGCGGGGCGAGCCGGGCAGCGGCCGCATGGATTATGCGGAACGGCTCGAGTGGCTCGAGGCGCAGGGCTATGACGGGCTGATCGGGCTCGAATACAAGCCGAGCGGGCCGACGGTCGAGACGCTGAAGTTTCGGGAACTGGTCTAGATCGCCACTTCTCCCTCAGGGGCAGGGGCGATCGCAGACGCGGCAGCGACAGTTCGGTGCTCTTCCTGCGCCGGCCTCCGCCATGAAGCGGTGGCTCACTCCCCGGCTTCGCCCCGTAGCCAGTAGCCGGCAGCGCGGATGTAGTCGTTGTTGAAGCCGCGGGCGACCAGGTGGTGGCGCAGCCCCTTGGCCATCTGCGCTTCGCCGGCAACGAAGGCAAAGCCGTCGCCGGCGGGGAAACCGATCTCGGCCACGGCGGGCAGGATCAGGTTCTCGGCGCCGGCCTCGCGGCCATTGCGATGAACCCAGTGGATCTCGACCGGCGAGCTGGTTTCGAAGCGCTGTTCATCGGCGGGCTCGGGCACTTCGATGATGGCGATGGCAGGCTTGTTGGCCGGCAGTTCCTCGATGCGACGACCGATGGCCGGCAGCGCTGTTTCGTCGCCGGCAATGAAGTACCAGTCGAAGGCCTCGGGGACGCGGATGGTGCCGCGCGGCCCGCCGATCATCAACTGGTCGCCAGGCCTGGCTGCTGCCGCCCAACTGGAGGCCGGGCCATCACCATGCAGCACGAAATCCAGATCGAGGGTCAGCGCCTCGGCATCGAAATAGCGCGGCGTATACTCGCGTACGAATGGCTTGGCGGTGTCGTCGGGCCAGACCAGACCATCGGGATGGCGCTCGGGGCGGGGCAGGGGCTTGCCGTCGGAAGGCAGGAACACCTTGACGTGGTCGGCGTGACCCGGGGACTGGAAGCCCTCGAGTTCCGCGCCGCTGAGCCGGATGCGGCGCATGTGCGGGGTGATGTCGACGACCGAGGCGACGTCGAGGATGCGGATGCGGGTTTCGAGCCGGATGCGCTCGAGCGATCTATTCATGACTTCCATAGTCAGGATTTAGCCGAGACGGATCGGATCGGTCAAGTGAACTGCGGGTAAGGTATGATTGTTCGGTCGTATCAAACAATCCCTTGCCTGGACGGTGCGCTATTCGCGTGAATGCCGGTGGCCTATCTGTGGTGCAGCGATCGGCAAGGGCCGACGCCGGAGCGATCGGCAAGGGCCGGCGCCGGACGCGCGATCGGCAAACGCCGACGCGGGGTCGGCAACAGCGATACAGGAGTTTGTGATGATCACCGAGATCAAGGGGCTGCACCACGTTACGTCGATGGCGCGGGATGCCGCCGAGAACAACCACTTCTTTTCGAGGACGCTCGGCCTGCGCCGGGTCAAGCAGACCGTCAATTTCGACGCGCCCGACGTCTACCACCTCTATTACGGCGACGAGGTCGGCACGCCCGGCACGGTGATGACGCATTTCCCGTTCCCGCATATTGCCCGTGGTCGGCCCGGCGTCGGCGAGGTCGGCACCACGGTGTTCTCGGTGCCGCAAGGGTCGCTCAGCTATTGGCAGGAGCGCCTGGCGGCCGATCGCGTCGGCGACCTCGAACTGTCGGAAAGCTTCGGCGAGAAGCGGCTGCGCTTTCGGGCGCCGGAAGGCGACGCGCTGGCGCTGGTCGAGAAAGGGGGTGACAGCCGGTTGCCCTGGACCGGCAATGGTGTCGACGCCGAGCATGCGATCCGCGGCTTCCATTCGGCCGCGTTGCGGCTGCGTGATGGCGGCGCCACCGAAGAGCTGCTGAAGTTCATGGGCTATCAGAACGCCGACAGCGCGGGGAATATCCACCGGCTGATCCGGCCGGATGGCAACGCGGCCAACACCATCGATATCGAAGTATTGCCCGACGCCAACCGGGCCGATCTCGGCGCCGGCTCGGTGCACCACATCGCCTTCGCAGTGGAGAACCGGGCGGCGCAGCTCGAGGTACGCAAGGCCCTGCTCGACACCGGCTACCAGGTAACGCCAGTGATCGACCGCGACTATTTCTGGGCCATCTACTTCCGCACCCCGGGCGGCGTGCTGTTCGAGATCGCCACGAACGAACCCGGCTTCGACCGGGACGAGGACACCGCGCATCTGGGCGAAACGCTGAAACTGCCAAGGCAGCATGAACACCTGAGGGCGACGCTGGAGCAGACGCTGCAGCCGCTCGAGGACAAGGAGCCGGCATGATGACCGAGACGATCGACAGCTACGTCAACCTGGATATTCCCGGCGCATCCCCGGATGCGCCGGCCTTCTATCTGTTGCACGGCACCGGCGGCGACGAACACCAGTTCACCGATCTCGCCGCCGAGCTCAAGCCGGGCGCGCGACGGATCGGGGTGCGCGGCGACGTCTCCGAAGGCGGCGCGCTGCGCTACTTCAAGCGCGTCGGCGAGGGGCGCTACGATATGGCCGACCTGAAGCGGGCGACCAGAAAGCTCGCGCGCTTCGTCGGCGCCAGCAGAGCCGATGCGACATCGGTGCTGGGCCTCGGCTATTCGAACGGAGCGAACATTCTCGCTTCAGTGCTGTTCGAGGCCCCGGAACAGTTCGATGTGGCGGTGCTGATGCACCCGTTGATCCCGTTCACTCCCGCGCCGCAGCCGGGGCTGAAGGGCAAGCGGATCATCATCACGGCCGGCCGTCGCGACCCGATCGCGCCGGTGCATTCGGCGGAGCTGCTCGCGACCTACTTCAAGGAGCAGGGCGCCGATGTGTCGCTGTTCTGGCACGAAGGTGGGCATGAGATCCGCCGCGAAGAGCTGCTGGCGGTAAGGGATTTTCTCGCCTGACCCGCCCTGCGGGACGAGCCAGGAAGGACCAATGGCTCAGATCAGCCCGTGGTCCTTCATCGCCTGCTGCTCGTCGGGCGTGATGTAGGCAAAGATCTTCGGCGCCGCGCCGGCCAGGTTGAGGAAATAGCGGTTGGTGAAGCCGACCGTACCGGTCTTGCCGTCAGTTTTGCGCTTGTAGTCGAACTCCCAGTCGACGATGGCCATGGCGTTGACCTCGTCGAGCTCGGTGACCTTGATGCCGGTGACGCGCATGGCCGTGCCGCCGACTTCGCGGTATTTCGCGAAGCCCTGGCTGATCAGCTTCCTGAACTCGGCGTCGTTGGCGCCGCCCATCACCCCCTGCGGGCTGGACTCGACCAGGTAGGGAGCGAAGCTCGCCACGGTGCCGTCGACATCCTCGACCGGCGGGTTCTGCAACGCATCGTTGCTGCGCCTGGCGTAGGCTTCGAAGAAGCGCTTCACGTCGCTGTTCTGCTTCAGCATGGGTCTTCTCCTTCGGTTGACCAATGCCTGACGGGCGCGATCGGTTGCCTCGTCGTCGCGCCGGTCAGCCGACGAAGTCGACCGGCACGCCCGGCTTCACCATCTTGGCCAGCTCGTTGGCATCCCAGTTGGTCAGCCGCACGCAGCCATGCGAGGCGGTCTTGTCGATCAGCGAGGGTTCCGGCGTGCCGTGGATGCCGAAGGTCGGCTCGCTCAGGTCGATCCACATCGAGCCCACCGGGCCATTGGGGCCGGGCGGAATGGTCAGCACCTTGGTGTTGTCGCCCTGCTGGAAGTTGATCTTGGGGTTGTAGGTATATTCGGGCATCGGGGCGACGCCCTCGACGATATGGGTGCCTGACGGCGACGGATTATCCTCCGAGCCGATGGTGGCCGGGTAGGCGGCGATCAAGCGATTGTCGGCGTCATAAGCGCGAACCTGGCGCAGCGACTTGTCGGCCTCGATGCGTGCCACCTCGCCCTTGAGATCAGGGCCGTAGGCGGCGACGTAGACCGGCTCGCCAACGGCGTAACGAGCGCCGGGATTGAGGGCCTTGAGCAGGTCGATATCCATGTGGAACCGCTCGGCCAGCGATTCCTCGATCGAGGCGTAACCGAGGAACTTACGCTTGGCCTGCTCGGCATAATCCTTCGGTATCGGCTCGCCGATGGCGTTGAGGTCGTCGGCGATGACGGCATAATCGCCGATCACCGGTCCGCCACTGTCGAGCGCCGCAAGCACATCGGGGTCGAGCGCGCCATCTGGCGGCAGGCCGCGCATCAGTTCGAACGCGAACACCGCCTTGCGCACGTTGTCGCCATCGAAGCCGTCGATGACGCCGGGAGAGGCGCCGGCCCTATCGAGCAGCACCTGCAGGCGGACCACCGCCGGATCGGGATGGCGTTCGACGGCGAGCGCCGGGTCTGCCTCCTTGACCGGCGGCGTATAGACGGCGGGGATGGTCGAAAGGTCCGCCGTGTTGATGGCCTCGGCGGTGAGCGGCAGGGCCGGCGGCGCCACTGCGTCCTGTGCGGGGGCTGCAGTGGCAACGAGGGCGAAAGCGAGGGTTACGAGCGCGAGGCGCATGGTTTCCAGTTCCTTTAGGAGACTGAGAAACCGCGGCAGGCCGCCCCGGGTTGCGTCACGGCTGCCGGCGACGCACCGGGATGGTTAGCATTTGACTAAAATGCCGCCGGTGAGCGGCGTGGCTCAGGCCTTGAGGTCGGCCCATTCGGGATGGCGGCGGAACTGTGCGACGACGTAGGAGCAGGCCGGCACGATCCTGCTGCCGGTCCGGCGGGCATCGGCGATGGCGGCTTCGACCAGCCGCAGCGCGAGGCCCAGGTTACGGTGCTGCGGCGGCACGCCGGTATGGTCGGCGACGATGGTGTTGGCGTCGCGGCGCTGGTAGGTCATTTCGGCTTCCGAGCCGTCGGGGAGATAGACCACATAGCGGCCGCGGCCATTGGTTTCTTCGTGCTCGACGGGAAGTTCATCAGACATTGCTGACCTTTCAGTCGGTTCGGCACCGGGCGAGGCGCCGGTCGTTCATGTCATATGTGGTGGCAGCGGGCAGGCGGAAGGGGCGGCGGGCGCGGGTCAGATCTGCGTCATCGGCTCACCAAGCTCGGGGAACAGGCGTCGCTCCGACAGGAATGGGTGGACGGCGAGCGCCGCCGCCATGTCCTTCAGCGCCAGGGCGCGCTTGCCCAGTTGCAGGTACATCAGGGCACGTCCGGACAGCGCGCCGAAATGGCGTGGCTCGATGGCCAGCACCTTCCCGCAATCGGCGATGGAAGCATCGAAGTCTCCCAGCGTGTAGTAGATGGTGGCCCGCTGGTTCCAGGCTTCGGCATAATCGGGATAGTCGGCAACCAGCTTGTCGAGCAGGCGCAGCGCGCCGGTGGCGTCGCCCATGCCGCGAGCCGTCAGCACTTCGCGCATGCGGCCGGCAAGGATCGGGTCGGACGGCGTGGTCCAGTAGGTCCAGATCTGAGCGTCGAGCGCCTTGGCCGCCTGGGCATTGGGCGCCACGCGCAACTGGGCGAACAACTGGTCGATGGCGGCGCGGTCCGCGGCTTCGTCGGCAAAGGCGAGGGGTATCGCGGACAGCAGCGCCAGCCCCATGACGAGGGGCCTCAGGATCGATGCGAGCCGAACCAGGATGCGCAGCATGGGGTGATATTCGGCCTCATGGCAGCGCGGCGCAAGAGTCTTTGAGCAGCCGTGTCAGTGCCCGGGCTCGCGCTTGCGCCAGCGCGCCGCGATGCCGCGGCCGAGGCTGCCGAGATAAGGCGCGACGGCGAGCAGCAGCACGCGCCAATAGTGCAGCAGCAGGAACAGCGCGACCAGTACCAGGGCGCCGACGATGATCACCAGTTCGAGGCTGAGCCCCATCGATTTGAGCCATGCCGACAGCAGCATGCCCGGCAGGATGTGCGCTGCGGCCCAGACGAAGGCAGAGGTGACGTTGATGACCGAGAAATGCCGGTAGTTCATGCCGAACATGCCGGCGATGCCGGGAACGACTGCCTTCACCCCGGGAATGAAGCGACCGATGAATACCGACTTGCCGCCGTGCCGGGCGAAGAAGCTTTCGCCGCGGGCGATCAGCGCCAGGTGGTTGCGGAACGGCCAGAGCGTCTTGATGCGATCCTTGAGCCAGAAGCCCAGCGTGTAGGAGATGGCATCGCCGACCACGGCGCCCAGCACCGCGGCGAAGTAAATCTCCCAGAACGGCAGCTTGCCTTGCGCGATCAGCCCGCCGGCCAGCAGCAATACCGGGGTCGAGGGGATGAAGAGGCCGAGGATGAACACCGCCTCGGTGGCGGCGATCAGGAAGATGAACCACAGGCTGAGCCAGAAATTGGTCGAGATGGTTTCGAGCACCATCTCCAGCCAACCGGTGAGCGCAGCGAAAATCTCCAGCATCGGCCCTCAATAGCGGGCCGACGTGAGAGGCGTGTGACAGCTAGTGACCGGCCTCGGGCTTCTGCCAGCGGGCCTGCAGCGAGCGGCCGAACTCACCCATGAACGGGGCAAAGGCGAGAAGGATGCGCTTCCAGAAGTGGATGATGAGGAAGGCGACGGTCAGGACGATGGCGCCGACGATGATCACCAGTTCGAGGCTCAGCCCGATGGATTTCAGCCAGCCGGTCAGCAGCACGCCGGGCAGGATGTGCACGGCGGCCCAGACGAAGGCGGAGATGACGTTGATCACCGAGAAGTGCCGGTAGGGCATGCTCATCATGCCGGCCACGCCGGGAATCACGGCTTTCACGCCGGTGATGAAGCGGCCGATGAAAATTGCCTTGCCGCCGTGGCGGGCGAAGAACACCTCGCCCTGTTCGATCAGCTTGAGGTGGTTCTTGAACGGCCAGACCGTTCGGATCTTGTCCTTCAGCAAATAGCCGACGGTGTAGGAAATGGCGTCGCCGATAATGGCGCCGAGCACAGCGGCAAAGAAGATCGGCCAGAACGGCAGGCTGCCCTGGGCAATGAGGCCACCGGTCAGCAGCAGGATGGGAAGCGAGGGCACCAGCAGGCCGACGATGAACACTGCTTCGCCGATGCAGACCAGGAAGATGAACAGCAGCGAAAGCCAGAAGTTATCGGAGATGCCCTGCAGGAAGAGCTCGAGCCAGGTCGAGATGGAATGGAGGAATTCGAACATTGGCTACTGGAGGCTCCCGGCCCGTGGTCTCACGCGAGGCCCCAAGCCCCGTGTGGCAGCGTGTCACGAACGGATTGGCACCGCCAGTCGCCATGAGCGCGCCGTTTGCGACTATTTGAAGAGGGATGCATGAACTCCGCGTGAACGTGGCGGAGCAGCCGTTTGTCGCGGAAAAGTCTGCAACTTTGATGAGAAACGCTCTATGCCGTGCAGGCTGACCTGGAGCCGTGGGGGCGAGAAGGCAGCATATTGCAGGAACCAAGCATGTCGCTGCCGATCCATCACATGATTTCCAGCGGACCGCAGCCGGTGGCGCCCTTCAGCCATGCCGTCGAGGCCGATGGTTTCGTGTTCATCACTGGACAGATGCCGACCGACCCGGCAGCGCCTGAAGCGCCGTTGCCCGAGGGCATCGAAGCGCAGACGCGCCGGGTGATCGACAACCTGAAGCTGATCCTCGGCGGCGTCGGCCTGGGGCTCGAGCACGTGACGATGGCGCGCATCTATCTCACCGAGTTCCAGCGCGACTATGCGGCGCTCAACGCGCTGTGGCCGAGCTTCTTCGAAGCCGGAAAGCTGCCCGCGCGCACCACTGTGGGGGTGACGGCGCTGGCGGTCGGGGCGCTGGTCGAGATCGACCTGATCGCGCGACGGCCTTAGGGCCGCAAGTTCCATGGCTAGAGCAGGCTCAGCCCGGCGCCGGCGGCGGCGCTGAGCAGCACCACCAGCCATGGCGGCGTCCTGATCAGCAATAGGCCCAGGGCGGCAACGCCCCAGGCGAGATCGAGCGGACCGAACACGGCACTGGTGAATACCGGGTCGCAGAGTGTCGCCAGCAGCAGGCCCACCACCACGGCGTTGGCGAGGTCGAGGCCGGCGCGCAGACGCGGGTTGGCACGCAGCGACTGCCAATAGGGCAGGGCGCCGAACACCAGCAGGAACGACGGCAGGTAGATCGCGCCGAGCCCGAGCAGCGCGCCGGCGATGCCGTTGGGTGGCGCATGCAGCAGCGCCCCGACATAGGCGGCGAAAGCGAAGAGCGGGCCGGGGACCGCCTGGGCGGCGCCGTAGCCGGCCAGGAACAGGTTGCGGTCGATCAGCCCCGGCGTCACCAGTTCGGCCTCGAGCAGCGGCAGCACCACGTGGCCGCCGCCGAAGACCAGTGAGCCGGTGCGATAGAACTTTTCGGCGACGACGAGCCAGCTGTTGCCGGTCGCGGCGAGGAGCGGCAGGGCGAGCAGCAGGCCGAAGAACAGAGCCAGCAGCACCGTCCCGGCGCGATCGAAGGAGAGGCGCGGGGCAGCGGCGGGCGGCGCAAGCAGGTAGCCTGCGGCGGAAGCGGCGAGGATCAGCGCCAATTGGGTCGCGCCGGATGGCAGCAGCAGCGCGATGGCGGCCGCGGCAAGCGCGATGAGGCGTCGCTTCATGTCCGGCGCCAGCGATTTCGACATGGCCCAGACCGCCTGCGTCACCACGGCGAGCGCCGCCAGTTTCAGGCCGTGCAGGACCCCGTCGGCCAGTGGGCCGGCCAGCTGCGCGGCACCATAGGCGAAAGCCAGCAACAGGATGACCGAGGGCAGGGTGAAGGCGAGCCAGGCGGCGATGCCGCCCCAGTAGCCGGCGCGCAGCTTGCCGATGGCGATGCCGACCTGGCTCGAGGCCGGGCCGGGGAGAAACTGGCAGAGCGCCACCAGGTCGGCATAGGCCGCATCGTCGAGCCAGCGGCGGCGCTCGACCAGTTCGGTACGGAAATAGCCGAGGTGCGCCACCGGGCCGCCGAAGCTGGTGAGGCCCAGCAGCAGAAAGACGCCAAAGACCTCGGCGACGCTGTTCCTGCCTTGCTGCATCGCCGACGCGCTCCCCCGTTCGGGGGACCGGTGCCTCAGGTGGGCGTCACAATCAAGGCGGTGCGGCGTCCTAACTCGTCACCTTGGCCGTCCGGCCATAGACCAGCAGCATGACGATGATCACCAGCCCATAGATGATCTGCCGGCCGGCCTCCGGCATCTGCATGATCGACAGCACCGAGTTGAGCAGCACGATGAGGATCACCCCGACCACCGTGCCGATGAAGCGGCCGCGACCGCCGAGGATGTGGGTGCCGCCGATCACCACCGCGGCGATCGCCGGCAGCAGGTAGGCATTGCCCATGCCCTGATAGGCCTTGGCCGAGTAGCCGGCGAGCAGCACGCCGGCCAGCGCCGCGCAGAGGCCGGAGATGGCGAAGGCGCCGACGATCACCCAGCGGGTGCGGATACCGCTGAGGTAGGACGCGGCCTCGCGGTTGCCGGTGGCATAGATGGCCTTGCCGAAGGCGGTGCGGCTGAGGATCGCGGCGATGACGATGGAGACGGCGGCCCAGACGAAAATCGCCACAGGGACGCCGAGGAGTTTGTCGGCCGCGAGATAGCGCATCAGCGGCGTCGCCGAATCCTGCGGGGCGAAGCCGCCGGTATGGGCGATCATCAGGCCGCGCATCACGGAGTCGACGCCCAGGGTGAAGATCATCGAGGGGATGCGCAGATAGGCGACGCCGAAACCGTTGAACAGGCCGACAAGGAGCCCGACGGCGAGGCCGGTCGGAATGGCGGCCGGCCCGCCGACGGTGGTTGCCAGCATGGCGGCGGCGGTCATGGTCCAGGGCACGCTGAGGTCGATGTGACCGAGCAGGATCACCATCATCATTCCCGCGGCGACAATGCCGAGGAAGGCGCCGGTCTGCAGTTGGGTGAGCAGGTAATTGGGGCTCAGCAGCGGCATCGTGCCGAGCGTCGCCACGGTATAGATCGAGCCGAGCGCCAGGATTACCAGCACGAAGCCGGCAGAGATGACGATCGGCAGATCGTCGGATTTCAGGCGGGGCAGGGTGAGGTCGTTGGCCATTGGTCCGGTCCTACCTGAAGAGTTCGAGACGGTTCTTGACCCGCAGCGTGCGGATGGCGCCGAGGCTGACCGCGGCGAGCAGCACCACGCCCTCGACCAGCGGCTGCAGCAGCGGATCGATCGACAGGATGCGGAAGTAGAACGAGATGGTGCGCAGGATCAGCGCGCCGACCAGGGCGCCGATCACCGTGCCGACGCCGCCGAGCAGCGAGATGCCGCCCAGCACCACCGCGGCGATGGAGTTGAGCGTGTAGGCGCCGGCCTGCGGGATGTCGGCATTGCCGGAGCCGGTCTGGATGGCGAGATAGAGCCCGGCGCAGCCGGCGAACAGGCCGGCAAGGGTAAAGGCCCAGAGCTTGGCCCGGTTGATCGGCAGGCCGGACATATAGGCGGCGCCTTCGGACGAGCCGATGGCATATAGGGTGCGACCGGTGACGGTGCGTTGGAACGGGATCCAGACCGCGGCGGTGATGACGACCAGAATGAGCAGCGGCACCGGCACCCAGGCGACCGGCTGCAGCCAGGCGGCCTCGCCGTCGTCGAACAGGTGGTAGGTCTCGGCGAGATCCTTGATCGAGTTGGTGACCGCCCAGTTGAGGTCGAGATCGACCTCGCCGCCGGGCTGCGGGCGGATCAGCAGGGCAAGGCCGATGGCGACGGCGCCGGTGGCGAGCGTGGCGATGATCGGCTGCAGCCGGCCATAGACGATGACGAGGCCGTTGATGAGCCCGAAGCCGGCGCCGGCCGCGACCGAAACGATGCAGCCGAGCGCGATCTGCCACGGTTCGCCGCGCACCAGTTCGCTGGCAATGCAACTGGTCAGCGTCATCACCGCGCCGACCGACAGGTCGAGACCGCCGACGATCACCGTCATCGCCTGGGCCATGGCGACGAAGGCGAGAGCCACCGATTCATTGGTGTTGGCGATGAAGACGTTGGTGGAGAAGCCGCGCGGGTGGATCAGGTTGTAGACGAGGTAGAGCGCCGCGAGCAGCAGCAGGGCGCCATAAAAGCCGCGGTTCTGGCGGATCGACATGGCGAGCGCCGAGGCGCGCGGCGGGGTGGTGGCGGTGACGGTGCTCATGCGGGCACCGCCTCTCGGGCCGGCGCCTCGGCCGGCCTCGTGATGTTGAGCGCGGCGGCGACGAGGGCTTCCTCGGTGATCGCCGCGCCGGAGAATTCGGTGACGATGCGGCCGTCATACATCACGGCAACCCGGTCGCAGCAGCCGATCAGCTCGGCGTAGTCGGTGGAATAGAACAGGATGGCGGTATCCCGGTCGGCGAGCTCGCGCATCAGCCGGTAGAGCTCCTGCTTGGTGCCCACATCGATGCCGCGGGTCGGGTCGTTGAGCAGCATGACCTGGGGCTGGGTCAGCAGCCACTTGGCGATCACCACCTTCTGCTGGTTGCCGCCGGAGAGGCTCGCCACCGGATCGTCGGGCTGGTTGAGCTTGATCTGCAGCTGGGCGATGGCGTCGGCCACCGCCTGGCGCGCCCTGCCGGGGTCGATGAACGGTCCCTGCCGCACCTTGTCGAAGCTCGCGACCAAGAGGTTGTCGGCAATCGACATGGGCAGCATCAGGCCCTCGGTCTTGCGATCCTCCGGCACCAGGGCAATGCGACTCCGGCCACCCTTGGCGGCGGCCGGCGAGGCCGGGATGCCGGTCTCGCCGCCGACCGTGACCTTGCCCTCGACGCCGCGCAGCACGCCGAACAAGGCCAGCAGCAACTCCTTCTGGCCCTGGCCGTCGAGACCGCCGAGCCCGACGATCTCGCCCTTGCCGACCGCCAGCGAGACGCCGTTGAGGCGGTTCTCCCATTTGAGGTCGGCGACCGTGAGATGTGGTGCGCGGGGCTGCGCCGGCGGTTTGGGCGGGAACTGGTGGACGATGTCGCGGCCGATCATCAGCTTGACGATCTCGTCCTGTGTGCGCGCGCCCTTGTCGAAGGTTTCGATGTGGCGGCCGTTGCGGAACACCGAGAGCGTGTCGCAGAGCGCTTCGACCTCATGCATGCGATGCGAGATGAACAGCATGCCGGTGCCCTCGGCCTTCAGCTCGGCAAGCACGTTGTAGACGGTCTCGACATCACGGCTGGTGAGCGCCGAAGTTGCCTCGTCGAGGATCAGCAGCCTGGGGTTCTTGCCGAGTGCCTTGGCGATCTCGACCATCTGCCGGCGCGACAGGGACAGATCGCGGATCAGGGCGCGTGGATCGACATCCTCGCAATGGATGCGGGCGAGCAGCGCCTCGGCACGGTTGCGCTGGGCACGCCGATCGATGAGGCCGAAGCGGCGCGGCGGATCGGAGATCGAGATGTTGTCGGCGACCGACAGGTCGGGCATCAGCGACAGCTCCTGGAACACGCAGACGATGCCGGCTTTCGCCGCCTCGGACGGGCGCGAGAAGCGGTGTGGCGTGCCCCCGACGGTGAGCGTGCCGCTATCGGGCTGCACCACGCCGGCCATGATCTTGATCAGGGTGGATTTGCCGGCGCCGTTCTCGCCCAGGATGGCGTGGATGGAGCCTTGCCGGCAGGAAAAGTCCACGCCCTCGAGGGCCCGGGCGCCCGAGAAAAACTTCGAAACGCCGCTCAGTTCGGCGAATGGCCGTGCGGCCTGACCGTCCAGCATCGTCACTCCTCAGCCGTCATGAAGGGAGAAGCAGCGCCGGCGATGGGGCCCGGCGCTGCCTGGAAACCCGGTCGCCGCTCGGACGAACCGGATTCCGTTCATTGCCTGGTCGCGCGGCCGACGGCTCGATGGTCGCTGCCGACCGCGCTCCAGGACGTGCGGAGGTCTACTGCACGTTCTCCTCGGTCTGGGCCATGATGGCCGGCCCAGAGATGTTCACGCCGCAGGGCGGGAATTCGTTGACGGTGAAGAAATTGTCCGGCAGGTCGGTCCAGAAGTTCACCCCGTCCTTGAGCTGGGTGTAGTCGACGGCCGGTAGCGGCACCGAGATGAGTTGCGGCATGACATTGCCCTCGAGGGCCGAAATCGCCGCCTTCATCGAGATGGCGACAAGCCCGGGCGACTGGCCGATGGAGAGACCGGTGAGGCCCTCGGCCGAGTGCTTGGCGACGAGCTTGCGGAAACCGTTCTCGGCTTCGCCGCCCACCGGGACGAACGGATGCTTGGCATCGAGCAGGGCCTGCACGGTGCCGGTCGAACCGCCCTGGGTGATGACGCCGTCGAAGCTGCCATGCACGGCGAGCGCATCGGCGGTCACCTTCTGGGCGGTGCCGTCATCCCAGTTGCCGACCACCTGAACGATTTCCCAGGGGCCGGGCGTCGCATCGAACATCTCGTGGATGCCGATCGAGCGGTCGCGATCCACCGAGTTGCCGGCGAGGCCGCGGACCTCGAGGATCTTGCCCGAGGTCTTGCCCTTGGCGGCCAGTTCCTTGAGCACGAAGCTGCCCCAGTCGCGCCCCATCTGCAGCTGGTCTTCGTTGACCATCATCACCGCGTCGGTATCGAGGATGTTGTCGAATGGCACGATGACGACGTTCTCGCGGTCGGCGAGGCGGATGACGCGGTCAAAGCCTTCCGGCGACACCGCGATGGTGACGATGGCGTCGAAACCCTGGTTGATGAAGTCCTCGATGGCGCCGAGCTGGGCCGGCGCATCGGTGCCGGTCGAGACGACCTTGAACTCCTTGATCTTGTCCTTGATCGCCGGGTCTTCGGCGAAGGCCTTGGCGGTCTTGATCATCTGGATGCGCCAGGTGTTGCCGACATAGCCGTTGACCACGGCGATGCGGTAGGGGCCGGGCTTGGCCTCCCACTGGAAGTACTTGGTTTCGGCGTTCCACGGCGCGAAGCAGGTGGGGTCGGCGCCGGGGCCGGAGACCACCTTGGGCCCGGCATAACTGAGGCTGGTCGAGACGAGCAGGCCGACAAGGGCGGCCGAGGCAATGCGTAGTACGTTCATAGGTTTCTCCTCCCAGAGAACGATCTGAAACAACTAGGCAGTCGCTGGTCAGTCGGTGGCCGGCAGTCCTCGTCCGTCCACCGTCGTCGGGGCCGTTGCCGGCCCGTGCGGCGCGCCGTTCGGCGTCGCCAATCTGCAGGGGCGCGCCGATGCGGCGCGCTGCGCTACTCCTTGAACAGGGCGAGGCCGGCTTCGAGGTGCTGGCTCATGCGATACTGAAAGGCAAAGCGGTTGCGGCTCTCGAGCGCATCGGCAATGCCGCCGTGTTCGTCGAAGCTGACCCCGTGGGTCTTCATGCGGTTGACGCCGCTTTCCATGATCTTCAGCATCACCGGCTTCATGATGCGGTAGATCTCGTTGACCTGCTTGTTGCCGAGGATCCCGACCAGCGTCGAGTGGAAGCGGAAGTCGTGCTGGGCGGCAATGTGGAGCTGCTCTTCCTCGCGCATGGCGTCATTGGCTTCGCGCAGCCGGACGATATCCTCCGACGTGGCGCGCTCGAACAGCTGGTCGACCGCCCCGACCTCGATCAGCTGGCGAAACCCCTGGGTGTCGAGGAAGGTCTGCCGGCTCAGCTCCAGGGTGTTGAAGGAGTAGAGCTCGAATACTGCGTCCATGCGCCGGTCGATGATCACCGCTCCGACCTTGGGGCGCACGTCGACCACGCCATAAGCCTTGAGGATGCGCATCGCCTCGCGCACCGTGGTGCGGGACGAGGTGAACATTTCGCCCAGCTCGCGCTCGGAGGGCAGCGGGTCGCCGACCCCCAGATTGCGCTCGTCGATCAGCGCCTTGATCTGCCCGACCAGGGTTTCGACGGCGGAATCGTAGAGATGAACGGCGCCCTGCTTCTGGCGCGCGCTGCCTTGTTTCAGCCGAACGACATTGGTCCTGGCCGTCATGACCGGATTGCCTCGACACGAGCTGTAGTAGATCCCTCAATCCTACATTTGTAGGACCAGCGGTACGGTAGTTTCAGTGTTTTTGGCTGTCAATAGTGTCACAATGGAAGCTCCGGAGAGATTGTGACGGCATCTGGTATGACAAATAGTGTCGACAGATGAACTGACAACGATTGCAGAAATCCCGCGCGCGACGGAAAATCATTGAATGCTAACATGTTAGCCGGGGCGTGACGAAAATCGAACCCGCGACGCCGAATGGCCTCGCAGCAGCTGACGCGAGGCTGTGAAAAACCCGTCGGCGGATGGCGCCGGAGCGGTGTCGCCCGGCTTCAGCCTGGCGCGTAGGTCAGCGCCACGACGCCGCCGGGCAGCGGCGCTGCGTCCAGCAGGTGGAGCTTTTTCTCGGCGCCCGGAGCGAAGACGGCGAGGCCGCCGCCGAGCAGGATCGGATTGAGGAACAAATGCAATTCGTCGATCAGGCCGCGCGCGAGGCAGGAGCGGACCAGGGTCGGGCTGCCGAAACTGACGATATCGCCACCCGACTGCTGCTTGATGCCGACGAGCTCGGCGGGATCGCGCAGCAGCAGGGACGTTTCCCAATTGGCTTCGACGTCGGGGAGGGTGCTGGAGACGACGATCTTGGTGGCGCGGGCGATCCAGTCGGCGTGCGCCAGTTCGCCGGCAGTGGCGTTGGGATCGGCCGGAACGGTGGGCCAGTAGCCCTGCATCATCTTGTAGGTGCCGGGGCCGAAGACTACGGCGTCGGCAGTGGTGGTGAGGCGTTTGGCGCGCGCGGCGACCTCCTCGTTGTAGGTCGCCCAGGACAGGCCGCCGGCGGCATCGGAGGCGTAGCCATCCAGCGAGATATGCAGATGCATCTTGAGCTTGCGCATGGCGGGTTCCCCATCTGTTAAGTTGGTACTTAACTAATTGACGAGCGCCCCTCCGTCAATGACCGGGGCGCCCTATCCGATCAAATGCGCTTCAAAGCAAAGGGCGCCGGCCTTGCGACCGACGCCCTCGAAAAAACTGGATGGCGGAAACCTCAGGCGGCGTAGGCCTTGGTCTTCTGCTGCTGTTCGCCCAGGCCTTCGATGCCCAGCTTCATGGTCTGGCCCGGCTTCAGCCAGATCGGGTTGGGCTTCTGGCCCATGCCGACGCCCGGCGGGGTGCCGGTGGTGATCACATCACCCGGCTGCAGGCTCATGAACTGGCTGAGGTAGGCCACGAGGTGGGCGACGCCGAAGATCATGGTCTTGGTCGAGCCGTCCTGGTAGCGGTGGCCATCGACGTCGAGCCACATGCCCAGGTTCTGCACGTCCTGGATTTCGTCCTTGGTGACCAGCCAGGGGCCGATCGGGCCGAACGTGTCGGCCGACTTGCCCTTGGTCCACTGGCCGCCGCGCTCGGTCTGGAAGTGGCGCTCGCTGAGGTCGTTCACCACGCAATAGCCGGCGACGTAATCGAGGGCGTCCTTTTCCTCGATATACTTGGCTTCCTTGCCGATGATCACGCCGAGTTCGACTTCCCAGTCGGGCTTGAGGGTGTTCTTGGGCAGGATCACGTCGTCGTTGGGGCCGATGATGGCGCTGGTGGCCTTCATGAACAGGATCGGCTCGGCCGGAATGGCGGCGCCGGTCTCGGCGGCGTGGTCGGCATAGTTGAGGCCGATGCACATGAACTTGCCGACATTGCCGACGCAGGGGCCGATGCGCGAGCCCTTGTCGAGCACCGGCAGGCTGCCATGGTCGGCGGCCTTGATCTTGGCGAGGCCGGCGGCCCCGATCGAGGCGCCGTTGATATCGGGCACCACGGACGAGAGGTCGCGATAGGTCCCGTCGGTGTGCAGGATGGCGGGCTTTTCGGCGCCCTTGGCGCCGACGCGCAGAAGTTTCATGTGATGCTCCTCAGATTTGGCCTAGGGGGATAGGGCCAGAGCCGCGCGGAGTCGAGGCCAACGATGGTCGAATCCGTTCGGTGGGTGCGGCCCGATCCGGCTATTCGGGGCGGACGATGCCCTTCTTGAGCAGGACGTTGCCATAGAGGCGCCGCTCGCCGGTCTGGACCACGGCATAGGCGCCGTGCACGCGCTCGTAAAAGGCGAAGCGCTCGAGCAGGCTCAGCTTCATTCCCGGCTCGTGCTTCTTGATCAGCTTGGCGAAATCCTTGTGGGTCTCTTCGCGCTTCTTGGCGTCGCCGACCACTTCCATGCCGAAGGCCTGCTCGTCGACGAAGGTGTCGAGCGGCATCACCGTCAGGATGGCGTCGAGCACTTCGCTGGCGCTGATGCCGTCGAGGCGGACCAGCTGCGGGCCGGCGCTGTCGCCGGGGTAGTTGGCATCGACGATGGCGATCTCGTCGCCATGGCCCATGGCGCGCAGGATGTAGAGCAGGTCAGGGCCGAGAATCGGCGGAATGCCCTTGAGCATGAGGTTCTCCCTTGAGGTCTGGTTGCCGTTCAGCCGAACGGAAAGGCGGAATAGGCCGGATCTTCGCGCAGCAACTGGCCATCGGCGAAAAGCTCGGCGTGGTCGACGGCGAAGGCAATCAGTTCGGCCATCACGGAGTCGATATGAGCGCGCATGGCGGCCGAGGCGATGGCGGCGTCGCCGACGGTGATGCCGTCGAGGATCTTCTGGTGTTCGGCGAGGGTGACGCTCAACCGGCGCGGCGTGAGGATCAGCCGACGGGCCCGGTCGAGATTGGCGCGGGTATTCTCGATGACGCCCTTCACCTTGGTGAAGCGCATGTCGCCGAAGATGATGTCGTGAAATTCGAGATCGCGCTCGTGGAAGCCGTTCTGATCGTCGATCTCCACGGCGGCGCGCTGGTAGCTCATGTTGCGCTGCAATGTGTCGATCAGTTCGGGGCTGTGGTTGCCGGTGACGACGCGCACCGCCTCGGCTTCGAGCGCCTTGCGGATCAGCATGTACTCGAGCACGTCGGCGATGCGGACCAGCGACACGGTGGAGCCGCGCTGCGGCAGGATATCGACGAGGCCTTCGGCCTGCAGCCGGGCCAGCGCTTCGGAGACCGGGAAGCGGGAGACGCCGAGGCGCTCGCAGATGGCCCCCTTGTCGATCACTTCGCCGGGCTTCAGATCGAGCGCGACGATGGCCTGGCGCAGGGTATCGGTGACGAACACCGTGACGTTGCCGCGGGTCGGGGTCGCCGGAGCGCTGAGAAATTGGTAGGGACTTGCCTCGGTCTTCATGCTAACATGTTAGTTGGACTGCCGGAGCTTTTCAATCGCACCCGCTTGTCGCCCGACTGGTTTTCCGCCGCAAGCGGGCCACCTTGGGCGTACATAGATTTCGGGTGGTTTTGGGGGTCTTCGGCAGTGTTGCCCCGAAATCCTGGATCAAAAGAGCCGCCCCCGATGTCCGATGTCATGTCCCGCCCCGCCGCCGCCAAGACGCTGCTGCTCAATGCCCAAGACAATGTCGCGGTGGCGCTGAGCAATCTCGATGTCGGCACCGACACGCCGCAGGGCGTCCGCACCACCAAGCGCGTGCCCAAGGGGCACAAGTTCACCGTGCGGCAGGTTGCGGCGGGCGAGCCGATCGTCAAGTTCGGGCAGATCATCGGCTTCGCCAAGGACGCCATCCCGCCGGGAGAATGGGTGCATGAGCACAATGTGACGATCGGCGAGGAGCATGGTGCGTTCAAGCGCGACTATGCGTTCGGCGAGGGCATCGTGCCGGTGGAGTTCGTGCCCGAGGCGCAGCGGGCGACGTTCCAGGGCTTCCGCCGCTCCAACGGCCAGGTCGGGACGCGCAACTATATCGGTATCCTCACCTCGGTGAACTGCTCGACCACCGTCGCCGGGTTCATCGCCAGGGAAGTCGAGCGTTCGGGCATTCTCGAGCAATATCCCAATGTCGACGGCATCGTGGCGCTGAAGCAGGCCAATGGCTGCGTCATCGACTATCGCGGGGTGATCTTCGACATCCTCAAGAAAACCACCTGGGGCTATGCCACCAACCCGAACATGGGCGGGGTGATCATGGTGGGGCTCGGCTGCGAAGGTTTCCAGATCCCGCGGCTCAAGGAGGCCTACGGGGTCACCGAGAACGAGACCTTCCGCACCATGACCATCCAGGAGGTGGGTGGCACGCGCAAAACCGTCGAGGCCGGCGTCGAGGCCGTCAAGGCCATGCTGCCGATCGTCAACAAGGCGAAGCGCGAGACGGTGCCGGCATCGGAACTGATGCTGGCGCTGCAGTGCGGCGGCTCGGACGGCTATTCGGGCATCACTGCCAACCCGGCGCTGGGCGTCGCCGCCGACATCCTGGTGCGGCATGGCGGGACGGCGATCCTCTCCGAGACGCCGGAGATCTATGGCGCCGAGCACCTGCTCACCCGCCGGGCCAAGAACCGCGAGGTCGGCGAGAAGCTGGTCGACATCATCCATTGGTGGGAAGATTACGCCGAGCGCAACAATATGGAGATGAACAACAACCCGTCGCCGGGCAACAAACTCGGCGGACTTACCACTATTCTGGAGAAATCTCTGGGAGCTTCTGCAAAAGGCGGGACAACGCCGCTCAATGCAGTGTATCACTATGCCGATCCGGTGACCGAAAAGGGGTTCGTGTTCATGGATACGCCCGGATATGATCCGGTTTCGGCGACCGGTCAGGTCGCGGGTGGTGCAAATATACTATGCTTCACCACCGGCCGCGGCTCGGCCTATGGCTGCAAGCCGACGCCATCGATCAAGATTGCCACCAACTCGGACATCTATCACAAGATGATCGACGACATGGACATCAATGGCGGCGAAGTGGTCGAGGGCGGTTCGCTCGAAGAAAAGGGGCAGGAGATCTTCGACAAGATCCTCGCCGTCGCTTCGGGCGAAAAGAGCAAGTCGGAACTCCTGGGCTACGGCGACAACGAGTTCGTGCCCTGGCAGATCGGCGCAACCTTCTGATGCGGCGCGCCGTCCACGTGGTGATCACTGGACGGGTGCAGGGAGTGGGCTTTCGCGCTTTCGTCGAGCGCGAGGCCGAGGCGCTGAGGCTCGATGGCTGGGTGCGCAACCGCCGTGACGGCACGGTCGAGGCGGTGTTTGCCGGCGACGAGAGCGAGATCCAGCATATCCTGATGGAACTCAATGCCGGCCCGCCCGCCGCGGCGGTGACCGATGTGCGGACCGGGCCGTATGAAGGCCCGATCCCCACCGGGTTCAGCTCGCTGCCGACGGCGTGAGCGGGATGCAGGATACTCGCGGCTTTATGGCGTTCGAGCAGTGGCTCGAGGGCGAGATTGCCTCGCAGACGAACCATGATCGCGAACGCGTGAATCCCGCTACGTCGATCAATGATGATCTCGGAGTGGATGGCGACGACGCGTACGAGCTTCTCGTGCATCTGGAGCGCGAGACGGGGGCGGACTTCACCGACTTTGCCATCGGCGATTACTTCGGCGCGGAAGCGCAGGGGTATGAGGTGATCCAGGCCATTCGCCGTTTCTTCAAGGGCGAAAAGAAGATCTGGTATCGACTAAGCGTTCGAGAGCTGGCGACCTTCATGTGGGAGCATGGGGGACGGGTCCCCGGACAGGCAGCTGCCGCGGGCAATATTTGACTTTGGCTGCGGCATCACCATATTGCCGACATGTCTTGCTTCGCGACCATCACCGTTATGGCACCGCGCCGGGAAACCCCGGTCGCAGGCATATAGCCCCATGATCCGCGCCTAGGCGCCGCCGGGTCTGGGGCATTCCCGGACCCACGCGGATTTTTCTGCTCGGGCTCCAGCAAGGCGCCACATCCCAAACACCAGCGTGAACCCGTCGCGGCGAAGCTCCGCAGACGTTCGCGCATCGAAAGGAATTTACCAGATGCAATCCATGCGTCGCTATGACCTCAACCCGCGTATCGTCCTCGGCGAGGACGACCATCGCAAACTCATCGCCCTGGCGCTGGCCGGCAGCGGACACAGTTCCGAGGCGGCCGACGACCTGCTCAATGAAATCGAACGCGCCCGCGTCGTGCCGACGCCCAAGCTCGGCTCGAGCATCGTGCGGATGGGCTCGACCGTGACCTACCGGCCCGACCAGGGCGCCGAACGTACTGTACAGCTGGTCTACCCGGTCGATGCCGACATCGCGCAGGGCAGGATCTCGGTGCTGACGCCGGTCGGCACGGCGCTGATCGGACTCAATGTCGGCCAGTCGATCACCTGGGAGGCGCGCGACGGCAGCAAGCACGTGCTGACTGTGATGGCGGTCGAGCCGCAGGCGTGATTCGCGCCTGTCGGGCTGCCCGCACGGTTGGCGGGCGGCCGGATCAATCAGTAAGACCAGACGGTTGGACTGTCACAATTGTGCGGCCCAACCGTCATCGACCGGGCATTGCTCGCGGTTAATGAAGTGTTGCGGCCGAACTGGCCGCGCCGCACTTCGGAGGCTCGAATGGCCCAGCAACGTGCCCACCATCCCCCCGACATCACCGGCATGCGCTCGACCACCGGGCAGGCGCTGGCGATCCGCTATGACCTCAGCTCCAACACCATCGCGTTCGTCGAGGACGACTGGTTCGCCGACGTGGTGCGCAGCAGCAGCGTGCCGCCGCGCGCCGAGGTGCGGCAGCGGCTCGGCAACAACGTCACGCGGCTGAAGCCGCGGCGGCGTTAGCATCACCTGCAGCGGTCGGTGATCGACCACTGAAAACTCAGCAAACCCGATGTCATCCCTGCGAAAGCAGGGACCCAGTTCTCGTTCGGCGCTGGCTGTGAATTGGGTCCCTGCTTTCGCAGGGATGACAGCCAGTGGGAGTAGAGACTCCGGGGGGCGGGCGAACGTCCAGCTAGGGCCGCGTCGCCCCGTTCACCGCCAGGTAGATGCTGTGCAGGCTCTGGGTGGCGCAGATGAACAGGCGGTTGCGGCGGGGGCCGCCGAATTCGACATTGGCCACCACGTCGGGCGTCAGCAGCTTGCCGAGCAGGACGCCTGAAGAGTTGAAGCAATGGACGCCATCGCCGGCCGAGGTCCAGACATTGCCGCGATCGTCGAGGCGGAAGCCGTCAGGCAGGCCCGTGTCGGTGACGCAGAAGACGCGGGAGTTGCTGACGCTGTTGCCATCATTGACGTCGAACACCCGGATGTGGCGCGGCAGGTCGGCGCCGTGGCTATAGGCGCTGTCGGCGACATAGAGGCGCTTCTCGTCGGGCGAGAAGGCGATGCCGTTGGGTCGGACGAAATCGTCGATCGCCACCTTGAGCTCGCCGGTTGCCGGATCGAGGCAGAAGACGTAGCAGCCCTCCTGCTCGAACTCGCCCTTAAAACCCTCATAGTCCGAGAGGATGCCGTAGCCGGGATCGGTGAACCAGATGGTGCCGTCGGACTTGACCACCACATCGTTGGGCGCGTTGAGCTTCCTGCCGCGGTAGCTGTCGGCGAGCACGGTGACCGAGCCATCGAGCTCGGTGCGCACCACGTTGCGGCCGCCATGCGAGCAGGAGACCAGCCGGCCCTCGCGATCCCGGGTGTTGCCGTTGATATAGTTGGAGTTGTGCCGGTAGACCGAGGCGCCACCATCGGGGGTCCAGCGCATCATGCGGTTGTTCGGGATATCGGACCAGAGCAACTGGTTGGCGTCGCCGAACCAGACGGGCCCCTCGGCCCAGCGGCAATCGGAATAGAGCGTTTCGAGCTTGGCGCTGCCCTGGATCAGGTGCCCGAACTCCTTCTCGTGATGCTGATAAATGCCGGCCATCTGGTCCCCCGTTTGTTGTTTGGCGGCATCCAATCGGAAGTTTTGGAGCCCGGCAAGGCTACTTGCGTTCATTGCCAGTGAGGCGCAGTGCTTTCCGCCGCAAGGAGAATTCCGATGTCCATTTCCGATGCCCTCACCTCTCGCCTGACGGACAACTCGCTGCTGCGCCCGGCAGCCTTCATCGGCGGCCGCTGGCTCGAAACGGCGGAGAACGGCATGAGCTTCGAGGTGACGAACCCCTCGACCGGTGCGGTTCTGGCGGTGCTGCCGAACTGCGGCGTGGCGGAAGCCAAGCTCGCGATCACGGCGGCCGAGGCGGCGCAACGGGCCTGGGCGAAGAAGACCGGCAAGGCGCGCGCCGCAGTGTTGCGAAAGCTCTACGATCTGATGGTCGCCAATGCCGACGACCTTGCGACGATCATGACCGCCGAACAGGGCAAGCCGTTGCCGGAGGCCAAGGGCGAGGTGCTCTATGGCGCCTCCTATGTCGAGTGGTTCGGCGAGGAAGCCAAGCGTGTCTACGGCGACACCATCCCCGGCCACCAGGAAGACAAGCGGATCATCGTGATCAAACAGCCGGTGGGCGTGGTGGCGACGATCACGCCGTGGAATTTCCCCAACGCCATGCTGGCCCGCAAGGTGGCGCCGGCCCTGGCAGCGGGCTGCGCGGTGGTGTCGAAGCCGGCGGCGGAGACGCCGCTCTCGGCGATCGCCTTTGCGGTGCTGGCGGAGCGGGCCGGGCTGCCGGCGGGGCTGTTCAACCTGTTGCCGTCGACCCACTCGTCAGACCTGGGCAAGGAGTTCTGTTCCAACGAAGCGGTCAAGAAGCTGAGCTTTACCGGCTCGACCGAGGTCGGGCGCATCCTGATGCGGCAGGGGGCCGACCAGATCAAGCGGCTGAGCCTCGAGCTCGGCGGCAATGCGCCGTTCATCGTGTTCGATGATGCCGATCTCGACGCGGCGGTCGAAGGGGCGATGATCTCGAAATACCGCAACAACGGGCAGACCTGCGTGTGCGCCAACCGCATCTATGTGCAGGAGGGCGTCTACGACGCGTTCGCCGACAAGCTGACCGCGGCGGTGAAAAAGCTGAGGGTGGGCGATGGGTTCGGCGAAGGAGTGACCACCGGTCCGCTGATCGACGAGAAGGCGGTGGAGAAGGTCGAACGGCACCTGACCGATGCGCTGCGCAAGGGAGGGCGGTTGCTGGTTGGCGGCAAGCGCAAGGAGGGACTGTTCTTCGAGCCGACCATCGTTGCCGACGCCACCGCCGACATGGTGCTGGCGCGCGAGGAGACATTCGGGCCGCTGGCGCCGCTGTTCCGGTTCGAGACGGTCGACGAGGTGATCGGGCTCGCCAACGCCACCGAGTTCGGGTTGGCATCCTATTTCTATGCGCGCGACCTGAGCCGGGTTTTCGAGGTCGCCGAGGCGCTCGACTACGGCATGGTCGGGATTAATACCGGGCTGATCTCCACCGAGGTGGCGCCGTTCGGCGGGGTGAAGCAATCAGGGCACGGGCGCGAGGGGTCGAAGTACGGCATCGAGGACTATCTCGACATCAAGTATCTCTGCCTGAGCGTTTGAACGGCTGACTGAAACTGAGGTGTGCTTGGCAGCCAAGCAAACTGGCCTCTCCCAAACTACAACCTGATCAACCCCGCCGCCGTCGGCCTGAACCCGCAGGCCTTGTAGAACCCGTCGAGCTTCGGCTCATAGTCGACATGCAGCCAGTGGGCGCCGCGCTCGCGTGCGGCCTCCGTGACCCGCTGCACCAGCTCGGTGGCGATCCCGCGGCGCTGGAATTCGGGATCGACCGTGGTGTCGAGCAGGAAGGCGTGCACGCCGCCGTCCCAGGCAACATTGACGTAGCCGACCATGCGGTCGCCAGCATAAGCCGCGGCGTGCGTGAGGCTGCGGGTCAGGATGAAGGCGAGATCGCCGCCCCAGTCATCGCCCCAGGCAGAACGCCATAGCGGCGCCAGTTCCTCCTCACTGGGGAACGGATCTAGCCGATAGGCGACCTCGGTGTCAGTGCTGTCCTTAGTTTCTTGCATGCAGGTCCGTTCCGGCCAGGCCTTCGATGATCGGGCAGTCGGGCCGGTGGTCGCCGTCGCAGGCGTCGGCGAGCGTCGCAAGGGTATGGCGCATCTCGCCGAGGAGGCGGATCTTCTGGTCGAGTTCGGCGATGTGGCTCTGGGTCAGCGCCTTGACGTCGGCGCTCGAGCGCTGTGTGTCGCCCCACAGGCGCAGCAGGTCGCGAATTTCGTCCATCGAGAAGCCGAGATCGCGGGCGCGGCGGATGAAGCCGAGGCGGTGGATGTCATGATGGCCGTAATCGCGGTAGTTGGAGTCGCGACGGTCGGCATTCGGAATGAGGCCGATGGATTCGTAGTGGCGGATCATCTTGGCCGATACGCCGGTGAGCCGGGAGGCCTCGCCGATCTGCATGGGAACACCTATCTGAACAAATGTGCTTGACCTTACCATGATGGGAAGGTGCAGAACAGGGCCCAGTACGATGTCGTTTGTCGCGTTCCGGGAGGTAAAGTCGCTCCCCGGGCCGCCCTGTAGGAGCCGAGCATGGATCACGCTGAACACAAGCATTCGCACAAGGCAGGGGGCGCGGTGACTCGCGACCCGGTCTGCGGCATGACCGTCGATATGGCCAGGACGCCGCACCGCACCATGCATGAGGGCCGCGAGATCGGTTTCTGCAGCGGCGGCTGCAAGGCCAAGTTCGAAGCGGACCCCGCAAAATACCTGACGGCGACCGATCCGGTCTGCGGCATGCAGGTGGACCGGGCGAGCGCCCAGCACATGTCCAAGCTTGAGGGCACGCGCTACTATTTCTGCTGCGATGGCTGCCAGAAGAAATTCGAGGCGGATCCGGGCAAGTACCTGAACGCCAAGCCGTTCGAGCTTCCGGTGGCGAAGCTGGCGGCTGGTGCTGCCTCCGCCATGCCGAGCGCCGGACACGACCATGCCCGTCACGACCACGGCCATCATGGCCATTCGCATGGCGCGCCGCCGGTCGATCCGTCGACCGTCGCAGCGGGGACCAAATGGACCTGCCCGATGCATCCGGAGATCGTCAAGGATGGACCGGGCGATTGCCCGATCTGCGGCATGGCGCTCGAGCCGATGGTGGCTTCGCTCGACGATGGTCCAAACCCGGAGCTGGTGGATTTCACGCGCCGGCTGTGGGTGAGCGCCGGGCTGTCGATCCCGATCCTCATCATTTCGATGGGCGGCATGGTCGGCCTGCCGGTGCGCGAATGGATCGGCGAGCCGCTGGCGACCTGGATCGAAATGGCGCTGGCCACCCCGGTGGTGCTGTGGGCCGCGTGGCCGTTCTTCCGGCGCTTCTGGAACTCCTTGCGCAACCGCTCGCCCAATATGTGGACGCTGATCGGGCTCGGGGTGGGCGCGGCCTACCTGTTCTCGGTGGTGGCGGTCCTGTTCCCGCAGCTGTTCCCGATGAGCATGACGCATATGAACGGCGTGCCGCCGGTGTACTTCGAGGCCGCGGCAGTGATCGTGGCCCTGGTGTTCGTCGGGCAGGTGCTGGAACTCAGGGCCCGCGACGCGACCGGGAAGGCGATCCGGGCGCTGCTCAACCTGGCGCCGAAGACGGCGCGCCGGGTCTGGCAGGGCAAGGATATCGAGGTGCCGATCGAAGAGGTGCGGGCCGGCGACTGGCTGCGGGTGCGGCCGGGCGAGGCCGTGCCGGTCGATGGCGAGGTGCTGGACGGGCAGTCATTCGTCGATGAATCGATGCTGACCGGCGAGCCGGTGCCGGTGGAAAAGCTCAAGGGTGAGCCGGTGACCGGCGGCACGCTGAATGGCGAAGGCAGCTTCGTCATGCAGGCGACCCGCGTCGGCTCGGAGACGCGGCTCAGCCAGATCGTCGAGCTGGTCGGCAAGGCGCAGCGCAGCCGCGCTCCGATCCAGGCGTTGGCCGACAAGGTGGCGAACTGGTTCGTGCCGCTGGTGGTGGTGATCGCCATTGCCGCGTTTGCCGCCTGGATGATCTGGGGCCCCGGGCTCGCCGAAGCGATCGTCGCGGCAATCTCGGTGCTGATCATCGCGTGTCCCTGTGCGCTCGGCCTCGCGACGCCGATTTCGATCATGGTGGCGACCGGCCGCGGCGCGCATGCCGGCGTGCTGGTGAAGGATGCCAAGGCGCTGGAGGGCTTTGCCCGCGTCGACACGCTGATCGTCGACAAGACCGGCACGCTCACCGAGGGCAAGCCGACGCTCGACCAGGTGATCCCGGTGAAGGGCGTCGACGAAGGCTTCGTGCTGGCCGTTGCGGCGGCGCTCGAAAAGCACTCCGAACACCCGATCGGCACCGCCGTGGTCAAGGGTGCCGAGGCGCGTGGGGCGCGGGTCTACGAGGCCGACGGCTTCACCTCGCTCACCGGGCGCGGCATCAAGGGCAATGTCGGCGGCAAGCCGGCGCTCCTGGGCAACCTAAAGCTGTTCAGGGAGCAGGGGATTAGCGTCGACGACAAGCTGGCGGGTCTGCTCGAGCAGCAGGCCGGCTCGGGTCGGACCGCGATCCTCGTCGGCTATGACGGGGTGGCGATCGGCGTGGTGACGGTGTCGGACCCGATCAAGTCCGGCGCCAGGGAAGCGATCGCGGCGCTGCGCGCCGACGGGGTGTCCGTGGTGATGGCGACCGGCGACGCCAAGGGCACGGCCGAGGCGGTGGGGCGTGAGCTCGGCCTCAGCGAGGTGCAGGCGGGCATGGCGCCCGAGGACAAGCACACGCTGATCGAGGCGCTGAAGCAGCAGGGCAAGTCGGTGGCGTTCGCCGGCGACGGCGTCAACGATGCGCCGGCGCTCGCGGCAGCCGATGTCGGCGTGGCGATGGGCACCGGCGCGGATGTGGCGATCGAAAGCGCCGGCATCACGCTGCTCAAGGGCGAGCTCAGCGGCATCGTCAAGGCGCGCAAGCTGTCGAAGGCGACGCTCAGCAACATCAAGCTGAACCTGCTGTTCGCCTTCGGCTACAACGCGCTTGGCATCCCGGTGGCAGCCGGTGTGCTCTACCCGCTGACCGGCTGGCTGCTCTCGCCAATGCTGGCCGCGGCGGCCATGGCGCTGAGCTCGGTGAGCGTCATCGCCAATGCGCTGCGGCTGAACTCGGTGAAGCTGTAGCCCAGGCTAGCGCGGAAAGAGTAACCCCCCCCTGTCCCTCCCGCTTTCGCGGGGAGGGGCAGGGGAGGGTGCGCTCTTGCCGGCTGCTGTGATTGCTCTCGCTAGAGCGCCGGCGGGCTGATGGTGATGGCGGGGTCGTAGCGATAGACCGCCTTGGTTTCATTGGTCTGCCCGCCGATCGTCGCCTTGGTCTCGATGATGGCGGGCAGGCCGGTTGCCGGGTCGACGAAGAGCTGGTTGGTGCTGTCGACGCCCATCATCGACATCTCGTATTTGAACGCCTTGAGGTCGCGGCCGTCGACGTTCTGGTTGCCCAGGCATTCAGGCGCCTTGATCTGGTCGTTCATCGCGGCAACGTCCAGCACGGTGGCGGTGATCTGCGCGGCAACGGCTTCAGGCATTGCCGTCCAGCCCTGGCCGGCCATGTTGCTCCAGGCCTTGCCGTCGAGGACGATCATCTCCTGCTTCACGCCGCCGGTCTCGATGGTCGAATGGAAGCCATCGGGCGGCACCACATTGGAGGTCATCTTCAGTTCGGGCGAGTCGATGCTCATGGCGTAGGGGCCCGACGCCATCGAGCGGTTGAGGACGTCCTTGATGTCGCCGAGGCAGTCGGCCTGCGCCGGCACGGCAAGAGCGAGGGTGGCGAATGCGGCAAGGGTGGCAATGCGCATGTGAGTCTCCGTTGAACGCCGCGACCCTGCGCGGCAGAGGATGAAGTGGGGATGAACGTTCAGGGTTCCCAGTGGCGCACCCGGGAATGCGCGCGGAGCCGCCCAAGGAACGCCCAACGTCGCATTGACCACTGACATGTCAGAGAACTAGAAAGCGCCAACGTTTCCGCGGGGCGCACATGGCCAATCTCGACAAGTATCTCACCATCGAAGACCTGATGAAGGCCGCGAAGCGCCGCGTGCCCAAGATGTTCTTCGACTACGCGGACTCGGGGTCGTGGAGCGAGAGCACCTATCGCGACAACACCACCGACTTCGAAAAGATCAAGCTGCGCCAGCGCGTGGCGGTCAACCTCGAAAACCGCAACCTTGCGACGACGATGATGGGCCAGTCGGTGTCGATGCCGGTGGCGATCGCCCCGGTCGGCTCGACCGGGATGCAGTCGGCCGACGGCGAGATCAAGGCGGCGCGGGCGGCGGAGAAGTTCGGCATTCCGTTCACCCTCTCGACCATGGCGATCTGCTCGATCGAGGACGTGGCCGAAAACACCTCGAAGCCGTTCTGGTTCCAGCTCTACGTGATGCGCGACAAGCCGTTCATCGAGCGGCTGATCGACCGCGCCAAGGCGGCCAAGTGTCCGGTACTGGTGCTGACGATGGACCTGCAGATCCTCGGGCAGCGCCACAAGGACATTCGCAACGGGCTGAAGGCGCCGCCGCCGATCACTCCGAAATTCCTGTTCGAGATCGCCACCAAGCCGGCCTGGGCATTCGGCATGCTGGGCACCAAGCGCCGCACGTTCCGCAATATCGCCGGCCATGTCACCGAGGCCGTGGACCTCGCCTCGCTCAGCCAGTGGACGGCGACGCAGTTCGACCTGACGCTGAACTGGAAGGACATCGCCTGGATCAAGAAGCGCTTCGGCGGTCCGGTGATCGTCAAAGGCATCCTCGATGCCGAGGACGCGCGGCTGGCGGTGGAAAACGGCGCTGACGGCGTCATCGTCTCCAACCATGGCGGCCGGCAGCTCGACAGCGCGCCCTCGACCATCCGGGTGCTGCCCGAGATCGTCGATGCAGTGGGCAACCGCACCGAAGTGCTGATGGACTCGGGTATCCGTTCCGGCCAGGACGTGCTCAAGGCGCTGGCGCTGGGGGCCAAGGGCACCTTTGTCGGCCGCGCCATGGCCTTCGGGCTGGGTGCCGGCGGCGAAGCCGGCGTCACCCGGGCGCTGCAGATCATCAACAAGGAGATGGACGTCACCATGGCCCTGATGGGCGAACGCGACGTCAAGAATATCGGGCTCCACAACATCTATTCGAACGACCTGCTGAAGCGTCAGGGCTACTGAGCCCTCCCCGTAGCGCACTGAAGGGCCGGTGCGGACAGAGCACCCCCACCCCTGTCCCCTCTCCGCAAGGGGGAGGGAGACGCTCTCACTGATGCTGGTGTTTTGGTCTCCTCCCCCTTTGCGGGGAGGGACAGGGTGGGGGGTGTTCTTTCTGAACTGAGCTATCCCATGCGGACGGGGCAAGCTCCCCGCCCGCACGGCATCACGCCGTGAGCGCCGCTTCGCGCTCGTCGGCGATCGACCAGTTGTAGATGCAGCGGTCGAGCCCGATGGCGATCTCGACCACCAGCACGTCGATCTCACGCGTTCCGCCCTTGCCGGTCACCACGGCCCGCTGCGGAAAATCGGTGCGACGGGAGATGGAGGCGACCTCCATCCATTTGTCGCCATTGTCGACCTCGACATCCATGGTGATCTCGGAATAGGCCGGCAGCCGGTCCGAGGGCACGATGCGGGTCGGCAGGCGGGTCACCGCGGCGATCATCCGGCGCACCGGTTCGAGCACCGCCGCGTGGTAGTCGTTGGCGGTGTCGGCGGCGTAGGCGCACTGGAACTCCATCTGCCAGAACTCCTTGAGCCGGACATGCCGGGTCGACTGGTCCTGCTCGCGGCGGAACGATTTGCCGGCCTGCCAGACGCAGAACGGCAGCCGGGTCCTGGCGTGGGTGTTGAGCTGGTGCGTCATGTAGACATAGGTCGAGGGCGTCGTCTCGGGCCTGAGCACCAGTTCCCGGTCGGTGTCGGAACTGCGCTGCTGCACGTAGATATCGTCGGGGCCATAGGCCGGCGAGATCAGCTCGCGCGGGGTCAGGATCGGCGCTTCGACGCGGCGGATGTCCCAGGCGGGGTTGATCGAGCGGAGGAGGAGGGTGACCTCGGCCGAAATGTAGGAAATAGCGCTGTCGCGCAGGCGGATTTCGCGCTCGTTCCAGTGGACGAGCCCGTTGGCGTCATAAAGGGAAAGCATGCTGCTCTCTCGTTCTCAAAGGGTATCGGGATGTGGTTCGGGCTTTACGTCTCCGGCGGGCGGAGACGGCGCATGCCGAACCCCGCGTCTAGCCGAAGACGCCGATACCTCGACGACCGGCGCCACGAAGCGCGGCCGGAACGATGGATGCAGCAATGTTCGCGAGCGTGAACATGGGCGCGAACCTATGCGAGGCCGCGCCGCGGCGCAAGTCGGGTTCAGGTGCCCCAGGCCGCGCCGGTTCCCCCGTCGGGGCGCCAGGTGAGCTGCTGGTAGACCTTCTTGGCCACGGCCTGCATCTGGGCTTCAGGCAGGTCGCCGACCACGGTGCAGGTGATCTTGTCGTTGGCCCAGTAGAAGGCGTCGAGATTGTCGCGCGCCGTGAATTCCCGGTCGGTCCGCCGATCGGGCAGCGCCGCGGTAATGTAGACGGTCACCCGCTCCTGCGCGGCGTTCTCGTACATCAGCTGCGCGGCCGGGCCAGTGGGTTGCTCACCGTAGCCGGGCAGCAGCCGGCCCCCTACCAGGGTGAAGCCGTCGGGCGCCAGGTCGGGTGGGGTGATCGGGCGTTCGACCCGGTTCGACAGCCAGGACACCAGGTGGTCCTTGTCGGCGGCCGCGACCTCGACGGCGTGGCGGTTCTCCTTTACGTAGAGGGCGTGGGCGCTGACCGCCGAAGCGATCAGTTCCTGCCGCTCGCTGGGCTTGAGGTAATCGCGTCCGGCCCAGCCCAGGGCGCCACCGAGCGCCAGCATCACCACTGCCGCCGCCGCCAGCTGCCAGCGCGCCGGGTGGCGCGTCGCGGCCGGAGAGCGGGCGATGAGATGCGGATCGAGCCGCGACGGCACGGTCTCGTCGGCGGTGCCGCCGAACAGCGCGGCAAGCGCTTCGTTCTGGCGCTGCCAACCGGCCACTTCGGCCGCCTTGTCGGGATGCGCCGCCAGCCAGGTCTCGACTTCGGTGCGACGCTCGGGCGTCAGCTTGCCGTCGACAAAGGCATGCAGGTCGGTTTCGGAGATGGGGACGAGGTTCGTCATTTGACCGACCTCAATCTCGGTTCCTCGCCATTGCCGGTCAATGTGCGAAGCGCCGCACGGGCGCGACCGAGCCGCGACATCAGGGTGCCGGCGGGGATGCCGAGGACGCTCGCGGCATCCTGGTAGCTCATGCCTTCGAGCACCACCAGCAGCAGCGCTTCGCGCTGATCGTCGGGCAGCCGGTCGATGGCGCGAGACATTTCGGCAAGGGCGATGCGGCCGGGTTGCGGCGCGGCGACCGCGGGTTCGGAAACGAGGCTGTCGATAGGAATGTGGTCTCCACGGCGGCGCTCGAAGCGAAGGTCGTTGCGCCACAGGTTGATGAGGATGCGGAACAGCCAGGCCTGTAGCGGCCCGGTGGGGGCGAACAGGCTGCGCTTGCGGATGGCCCGTTCGAGGCAGTCCTGGACGAGATCGTCGGCACGGTCGGCGTTGCGGGTCAGCGCGCGCGCATAACGGCGCAACGCGGGAACCGTCGCCTCGATCTCATCCAGGAAGTCCATGTAACGGTATGGGCGCCAGCTTACTCTTCGTAAGCAGTGTGCCAGACCTCGCCGACCATGTCGCCGGTGGTGTCGCCGGGCTTCTGGTCCTTGACCCAGAAGTAGAGCGGCTTGCCCTTGTAGGCCCACATCTTGGAGCCGTCGGTGCGATCGACCAGGGTGAAGTCGCCCTCGGCCTTGGCGCCGGCATCGGCGATCGCCGGGGGCCAGTTTTCCGCGCACTTGTCGTAGCAGTTGGTGACGCCGGCAGCGTCCTTGTCGAAGGTGTAGAGCGTCATGTCGTTGGCGCCGACCAGCACCTGCTTGCCGGCGATGTCCATCGTCTTGATCGCCCCGCCGACATAGTCCTCGGCCATGGCGGCAGTGGCGAACAGGGCAAGCGCGGCGGCGCCGAGCGTGAGTGCGAGTTTCATGATGTATGTCCCTCCGTTGGGTGCGAGATGCGGGCCGCTGTGGCCGGCTCTCATGGGGGTCAACACCCCGGCTCGCGGTTTATTCCGGAGGTCGGAAGGATTTTCTGCGGATTTGATCGGCGCGACTGATGGACAGTTTCAACGGTGCCTGTTCATCTAGCCGGCAAGGCCGGATAGGACGGCCAGGCAGCAAGCCATTGGGAGGACTACCTGAATGAAGAGGCGTGAATTCTTCAAGTCGGCCACCGCGATCACCGCCAGCGCCGCAGCAGCCACCACCCTTGCCGCGCCGGCTCTGGCGCAAAGCCAGCCCAAGGTGAGCTGGCGGCTGGCGTCGTCTTTCCCCAAGGGGCTCGACACGGTCTATGGCGGCGCCGAGACGCTGGCAAAGTACGTGTCGGAAGCGACCGACGGCAATTTCGTCATCGATGTGTTCGCCGCGGGCGAGCTGGTGCCGCCGTTCGAAGTGGTCGATCCGGTGTCCGAGGGTTCGATCGATATGGCGCATACGGTCGGCTACTATTTCGCCGGCAAGGATGTGGCCTGGGCGGCGCTGTCGGCCATTCCGTTCTCGCTCAATGCGCGCGGCATGAACGCCTGGTATTATTACGGCGGCGGGCTCGACATCACCAACGCGTTCTTTGCCGACTACAACATCGTCGGTTTCCCGTGCGGCAACACCGCGGCGCAGATGGGCGGCTGGTTCCGCAAGGAGATCAACACGGTCGCCGACCTGCAGGGGCTCAAGATGCGCGTCGGCTTTGCCGGCACTATCCTCACCAAGCTCGGCGTCATCCCGCAGAGCGTGCCCGGTGGCGAGATCTACAATGCGCTGGAAAAGGGCACGATCGATGCGGCCGAGTTCGTCGGACCCTATGACGACGAAAAGCTCGGGCTGCAGAAGGTTGCGCCGTATTACTACTATCCGGGTTGGTGGGAGGGCGGTCCGACCGTCCATGCGCTGATCAACAAGGACAAGTTCGCGGGCCTGCCGCCGGCGTACCAGTCGATCCTCAAGACGGCCAGCCAGGCGACCAGTGCGGACATGCTGGCCAAGTACGACTATGTGAACCCGCCGGCGCTGAAGAAGCTGGTGGCGGCCGGAGCGCAGCTCAGGCCGTTCAGCCCCGAAATCATGGAGGCGAGCTTCAAGGCCTCGAACGAGGCCTATACGGAGTTCGAGGCGACGAGCCCGGCCTTCAAGACGATCTGGGAGTCGATCAAGGCGTTCCGCAAGGACCACTACCTGTGGAACCAGGTGGCCGAGCTCAACTACGACGCGTTCCTGCAGGCACAGCAGCGCAACAACGCGCTGTAACCGGGACATATCCAACAGTCGAAGGGGCCCGGCTACCGCCGGGCCCCTTTCTGCATCAGTTGAAGCTCGGCGGTGGGGGCGCCTCGTAGGCCGGCGCCGGGGCGCCGAACGACGGCGGCGGCGGGGTCTCGAAAGTCGGGGCAGGCGTTGCACCGCCGCTCGAGGGCAGGACGATCTGCACCGTGTCGAGATCGACCTCCGGCGCCTTGTCGAGGAAGAAGGTGACCAGCTCGGGGAAGGCAATGAGAATGCCGACCAGGATCAGCTGCAGCACCAGCCAGGGGATGGCGCCCATGTAGATGTCGCGCGTTTTCACCTTGTCGCGGGGGACGATGCCGCGCAGGTAGAACAGCGCGAAACCGAAGGGCGGGTGCATGAAGCTGGTCTGCATGTTGGCGCAGATCATCACCCCGAACCAGACGAGGTTGATCCCCATGGCCTCGGCGACCGGCGCCAGCAGCGGGATGACGATGAAGGCGATCTCGAAGAAATCGAGGAAGAACGCCAGCACGAAGATGAAGATGTTGACGAAGATCAGGAAGCCGACGACCCCGCCCGGCAGGTGAGACAGCATATGCTCGATCCAGTGCCCGCCGCCGACGCCCTGGAAGACCAGGCTGAAGACGCGAGCGCCGAGCAGGATGAACACCACCATGGCGGTGAGCCGCATGGTCGAGTTCATCCCGTCCCACATCAGGCTCCAGCTCAGCCGCTTGTTGAACCAGGCAAGGAGGATGGCGCCGACCACGCCCATGGCGCCGGCTTCGGTGGGGGTGACGAGCCCGAGGACGATGGTGCCCAGCACCACGAAGATCAGCGCCAGGCTCGGCACCGTGCCGCGGATGATGGTTTTCCATAGCGGCCAGCCGTGCAGCGTCCGCGCTTCCGGCGGCAGCGCCGGCACGTCGGCGGGGCGGATGATCGACAGGATAAACACCCAGCCCATAAACAGCAGGACCTGGACGATCGAAGCGCCGGTGGCGCCGATATACATCTCGCCCGGCGAGCGCTGCAGCTGGTCGGCCAGGACGATCAGCACCAGCGAGGGCGGGATCAGCTGGGTGATGGTGCCCGAAGCGGCGATGACGCCGGTGGCGTGGCGCACGTTGTAGCCGTAGCGCATCATCACCGGCAGCGAGATCAGCCCCATGGCGATCACCGAGGCAGCTACCGTGCCGGTGATGGCGCCCAGGATGGCGCCGACGATGATAACCGCATAGCTGAGCCCGCCGCGGATGCCGCCGAACAGCTGGCCGAAGCCCTCGAGCAGATCCTCGGCGAGCCCGGACTTCTCGAGGATCACCCCCATGAAGGTGAAGAACGGAATGGCGAGCAGCAGCTCGTTACTGAGCACGCCGTAGAGCTGGTAGGTGAGGTTGCCGAGAAAGTTCGGGGCGATCAGCCCCAGCTCGATGGCGACGAGGCCGGAGAACAGGCCGATCGCGGCGAGCGAGAAGGCGGCCGGGTAGCCGATGATGAGAAACAGCACCAGCCCGCCGAACATGATCGGCGCCATGTTGTCGCGGATCAGCTCGATCATTGCAGCGGCTTCTCGTAGGCGAATTCCCGCACGTAGTCGGTGGTGAGCGCCGCGATGCATTTGATGATCTCGGCGATGCCCTGCAGCAACAGCACGGTGAAGCCGAGCGGCAGCATCAGCCGGACCGGCCAGCGCGGCAGGCCGCCGGCAGCGTTGGACATGACGTTCTGCGTCCAGGCCTGGAGGAACCACGGCCAGGTGAACCAGATCAGCAGAATGCAGAGGGGCATGAGGAAGAACAGCCCGCCGAGCAGGTCGATCCAGGTGCGCGCCTTCTCGCTGATGGCGCCGTAGAACAGATCGACGCGCACGTGCTCGTTGAGCTTCAGCGTCCAGGCGCCGCCCAGCATCACCATGCCGCCGAACATGTACCAGACCGACTCGCTGAGCACGTTGGAATACTGGGTGTAGAATGAGACGAGGCCGCCGAAGACGCCGCCGCCATAGCTGCGCTCGAGCCAGATCATGCCGCCGATCGAATAGCGGAAGATGGCATTGAAGGCCGAGACCAGCGCCGAAAACAGCACCAGCCAGATGGCGACAAGGCCGACCCGACGGCTCAGTTCGTCGATGAGACGCGTAAAGCGCAAAGCCAGCGCCATCAGCGGCTGTTCCTCCCGGCAGACGGCCGAGCTTCGGCTGCCTGATTGCTTGGCGGGCTCGCTTCAGACGGCGAGTTTCCGCCCGCCAAGGCAACATGCCGGGGGGAGCGCGTCAACCGAGGCCCGCGTTTTCCCCGGTGGTTGTGATCATCAGATCGCCGCCTCGATGCCGAACACGGCGCGTCCGGTTTCCGGTTCGTAGGGGAACGAGACGTGCTGGTGGATCAGCTGCCAACGCCCATCGCGACGCTGGAAAATGCGGGTGCCGCGTGACCACAACTGATAAGCCGGCTTGCCGGGCTCGCGGTTCCACATCCGGTTGAGCCCCCAGGTCACGGCGATATCGTCGCGAATGACGATCTCGAGGTCCGGGATATCCCAGCGGAGCTCGCCGGCCGAGTTCTCGAAACCGGCGCGGCAGGTTTCGCGCAACGCCTCGACGCCGCGATATTGCAGCGGCGCCTCGTGTTCGTACGACACCACGTCCTCGGCAATCGGCGCCATCGAGGCATCGACGTCCTTGCTCTCGCTGGCCTTGAACCAGGCGGCATGGAGCGCCCGGATCTCGTCCTCGGCCGTCATGTCCCCGCCCTCGCCGCGATGTGGGCGGCGAGCTTGTCGAGGCATTCGCCCCAACCCTCCTGCATGCCGTCGCGGTGGGCAAGCGACGCGAAGCCGGTTTGGTGGAAGGTGAGCTCGGTGCGGTCGCCGAGGTCGCGCAGCGTCACGGTCACCTGCATCTCAGGCGTCGACTGCCCGGGGAAGGTCTGGGTCATGGTGAAGCCGAGGCGCTCCGGCTCGGCCAGCTCGGTATAGGTGCCGTGCTCGTAGTAGGTGCCGGCTGTATCGGACGCGAAGTCGACGCGCCAGTGGCCGCCGACACGCGGGTCGAGCTTTGCGTCGGTCACCCGGTAGCCGTCAGCGGCGAACCAGTCGGCGACCGCTTCGGGGTCGAGCCAGTTCTGCCACAATACGGCGCGCGGGGCAGCGAAGACGCGGGTCAGCTCGAACTCGAGCAGTCGTTCATTGGGTTTCAGCATCGGGCGTTCCTTTCGTTTGACGGGCAAGCCGCCGATCGAGGTTGTCGAAGCGCTGGGTCCAGAGGCGACGATAGGCGGTCAGCCAATCGTCGATTTCGCTGAGCGGCTCGGCGCGGATGCGGCTCGGCCGCCTTTGGGCGTCGCGGCCGCGGCTGACCAGCCCCGCTGCCTCGAGCACGCTCACGTGCTTGCTGATGGCCCGCGGCGTCATCGCGAACGGCTCTGCCAGCTCGGCAACCGACGCCTCGCCGGCAAGCAGCCGGGCGAGAATGGCGCGGCGAGTGGGATCGGCCAGGGCTCCGAAGGTCAGCGAGAGGGCGTCGGGCTCAGTCATATGGCACCAAATAGTTCCGGAACTATATGGTTCCTAATCTCGGGCGAAGTCGCTGTCAATTGACAAAGAAATTTGTCTATTGTAGCAGAGACGCATGCAGAAGATGGGCCCGGTACTGATCGACGATGCGGACAGGGCGCGGCAGGCGATGACGCCGCTGCGCCTGAAGATGCTGGCTTTGCTGCGCGAGCCCGGCTCGGCCGCGACGCTGGCGGCAGCGCTGGAGCTGCCTCGGCAGAAGGTGGGCTATCACCTGCACGCGCTGGAGAAGGCCGGGCTGGTAGCGCCGGCCGGCGCGCGGCAGCGTCGCGGTTTTACCGAGCGACTGTTCGTCGCGACGGCCGGCTCGTTCGTCGTCGACCCGACGATTCTCGGCGTGCCGCCGGCGGTGGAAAAGCAGGATCGCTTTGCAGCCGAACACCTGGTGGCGCGCTCGGCCGAAACGGTACGCGAGGTGACGCGGATGCAGGCAGCCGCGGCAGAGGAGGGCAAGCGCCTCCTCACCTTCACCATCGAGGCCGATATCGGCTTTGCGGCGCCGCAGGATGTGGAGGCATTCGCCGAGCGACTGACGGCGATGGTTGCCGGCCTGGCCGAGGAATTTGCGCCCAAGGGCGATGGGCGACGCTATCGGCTGCTGATCGGCGGCCATCCGGCGAGCAAGGGCAAGACCACCAGTACGGTCAATTGAGGAGTTGCAGATGACTGACAAGCAGGATCGCACGATTGTCGAAATGACCATCGCGGCGCCGATCGAGACGGTGTGGGCGGCGATGCGCGAACCCGAGCAGTTGCTCAACTGGTTCGGCTGGGACGCCGATACGTTGCGCGACGAGATCAAGTTCATCTTTGCCGACCACGCCGAGGCTGACGAAGCCAACAGGATCATCTCCTTCGGCGAGTACGAGGGCGTACGTGACTGGGTGGAACTTCACCCGACGCCCGGCGGCACGGTGCTGCGCGTGGTGCGTAGTGGTCCCGTGGACGCGGACTGGAACGCCTTTTACGAGGATACCTGGGAAGGCTGGATCACCTTTTTCCAGCAGTTGCGGTTCCTGCTCGAACGGCACCCGGGGGCAAAACGGCGCACGCTGTTCCTTTCGGGGCGGCTGGAGACGCCCGGCGCCCTGCCGATCTCGGCGCTGGGCCTAGAGGCGCTGCGGACTGCGGCCGACGGCAGCTCGGCATCGTCCACGCTGCCGCTGGACGAGACGGTCAGCGGCACCGTGTGGCACCACAGCGACCGTCAGGTGGCGATGAGCGTCGAGGGCTGGGGCGACGGGCTGATGGTGATCACCGACCAGCCGGCACCCAATGCCGGGCCCAATGGCGGCGGCACGGCGCTGCTGACGACGTTCGGGCTGTCGGACGCGGCGTTCGCGGCGCTGGAGCAGCGCTGGACCGCATGGTGGCGGCAGCGGTTCGTGAAGGCGGGCTGAAGGTGGGTTGACTGACAGAGACGGCCCCCTCCCGGCCTCCCCCACAAAGGGGGAGGTGAAGAGTCGAGGTTGTGGCACCATCGTGCCCGACGCACCGGCGGGGCACCTCCCCCTTTATGGGGGAGGATGAGAGGGGGCCGTCTGCTTCAGTATGCCCCGGAGCGGTTACCCCTCCAGCCACGCCACCTGTTCCGGCGTCAGCTTGATGTCGAAGGCGTTCATGCTGTCGTCGAGTTCGCCGAGTTTGCGCGGGCCGATCAGCGGGATGGACGGGAAGTCCTGGGCCAGCACGTAGGCGAGCGCCACGTGGATCGGGCTCTTGCCGAGCTTGGTGGCCAGTTCGATCGCCCGGTCGCGGCGCACGAAGTTCTGCTCGTTGTACCAGACGCGCACCATCTCCTCGTTGTCGCGCTTGTCGCGGCCGGCGAGGTCGGTGAAGAAGCCGCGGGCCTGGCTCGACCAGGAGAAGTTCGGGACCTGGCGATCCTTCAGCCATTGCTTCCACTCGGCGGTGGAGGCGGTGACGCAGCCGGCCCAGATCGGGTCGAGCATTTCGGCAAGGGCGAAGTTGTTGCTGAGGGCGCCTGGCCGCTGCTTGCCGTGCTTGTCGGCATAGGCAATGGCCTCGTCGAAGCGCTCGCGAGTCCAGTTGGACCCACCGAACGGCCCGCGGATGCGACCCTTCTTCACCTCGGCATCCATGGCGTCGACGAACTCGCCCACCGGCACGTCGAGGTTGTCGCGGTGCATGAAGTAGACGTCGACATAGTCGGTCTGCAGGCGATCGAGCGATTGGGTCAACTGCTTGGAGATGACGTCGGGATAGACCAGCGGGCTGTGGGCGCCCTTGCCGATCACCACGGCCTCTTCGCGCACGCCGCGCGACTTCTGCCACTCGCCGAACAGTTTTTCGGTGTAGCCGCCGGCATAGATGAAGGCGGTGTCGAAGATGTTGCCGCCCTTCTCCCAGAACGCATCGAGCAGGATGGCGCCCGAAGCGAAGGTGCGGAAATCCTCAAAGCCGAGCGCCGCGGCGGACGCCTGCTTGTTGACGCCCGGAATGGTGCGCTTGGGGATCACCGTGCCGCCGGATTTGAGCGGGCGGCCCGACAGCGTGTTGATACGGCGGTTCGACTTCTCGATGGTGAACTCGATGCCGGCATCGGCGCGCCATTTGTCGAGCGCGCGGGCCTGGCCGAGGCTGTCGGCCCAGGTCATGCCGGGTGCGGTCAATTCCTGCCGGCCGGCCAGGATGGCTTCGGCAGCGGCGTCGGCTTCGAACGAGAACAGGTGCTTCTGCTTGCCGACGCTGATGGTTTCGCGGGAGCCGTCATTGCGGATGATGTCGATCTTGCCGTCGCCGCCTTCGCGGCCACCATCGGCGAACCAGAAGTTGGGCACTTCGATGCGGCCGTCGGAGCCGAGGATGCGCAGCATGTTGTCCTGGTTGACGAATACCGAGCAGCTGACCTCGGCGATGATGCCGTTCTCGAACTGCAGCAGCGCCGCCGCCCAGTCATCGGTGCCTTCGGCGTTGAGGCGGGCCATGCCCGACACCTTCACCGGATCGGCGAAGGGCCGGCCGAGCGAAGCGCCGGCAATGAAGCGCGACATCGAGACCGGGTAGCCGCCGACATCGAGAATGCCGCCGCCGGCGAGTTCGGAGGCGAAGATGCGGTGGTCGGGGATGAACTTGCCCATCTGGAAGCCGAAGCTCGACTTGATGGCGCGCACTTCCCCGATGGTGCCGGAGTTGACCAGCTCCCAGAGCTTCTGGGTTTGCGGGTGGAGCCGGTACATGAAGGCCTCGCCGACAAAGGTGCCGGCCTTCTTGTGCGCGTGGATCACCGCGTCGACTTCGAAGGCGGTGAGCGCCATCGGCTTTTCGACCAGCACATGCTTGCCGGCTTCGGCGGCCTTGATCGCCCATTCGGCGTGCCCGGTATGGGGCAGGGCGAGATAGACCGCATCGACGTTGGGGTCGGCGAGCAGCGCATCATAGCCGTGGATGACGCGCGCGCCGGGGAAGTCGTCGGCAAGGCCGGGCTTGTTCGGGTTACGAGTGGCGATGGCCTCGAGCTTGCCGAGCCGCGAGTCCTTGAGACCGCGGGTGAAGTCCTTGGCAATGGCGCCGGGGCCGATGATCCCCCAGCGGATGGGGGCCTGGATGGTCATGATACTCTCCTCAAGAAATCGGGCCCCAGCGGCAGCGATTCCTGCCGCTGGGACAAGTAGCGGTTAGTCGTTATTTCACCGCGCCCAGCATGCCTTCGACGAAGCGGCGCTGGAGCAGGAAGAAGATGACGAGCGTCGGCAGCGTGGCGAGGATGGTGCCGAACAGGATCATGCCGAAGTCGGGGGTATAGGACGAGGTCAGCGCCGAGATCACCAGTGTCGCCGTCTTCTGCTCGGGCTTGTTGAGCACGATCAGCGGCCACAGGTAGTTGTTCCAGTTGGCCATGAACACGATGATGATGGCCGCCGCGTAGGTCGAGCGCATGGTGGGCAGGTAGATGTAGAGAAAGATCTGCCACTCGTTGAGCCCGTCCACCCGTGCCGCGTCGCGCAGCTCGCCGGGGAACGCCTTGGTCGCCTGGCGGAAGTAGAAAATGATGAAGATCGAGGCGATGCCGGGCAGCACCACGGCCGCCACGGTGCCGACCAGCTTGAAAGACGAGATCATCACGAACAGCGGCACCATCAGCGCCGCGAACGGGATCGAGAGCAGCAACAGCATCAGGGTGAAGATGCGTTCGCGGAATTTCGACCGGAACATCTCGAAGCCGTAGCCGGCGAGCGAGGAGATGGCGAGGGTCAGCACGGTGCCGACCAGCGCGATGAACGCCGAGTTCCAGAAGATGCGCGGAGCATCGACCGTGGCGAAAAAGTTTGCGGCGTTGACGAACAGCTGGTCGCCGAACGTCGCCTTGCCGATACCGATATCGACCGAGCGGTTGGTGGCGCCCACCACCATCCAGAAGAACGGGAAGATCGAGACGAAGGCGGCCAGGCTCAGCAGCAGGTACTTGATGGCGCGAGCAACGAAGTTCGGCAGGTTGAACGAGCGGGTGCGGCGTTCGACCCTGGAGGTGGCGAGGGGAAGGGCCTGGTCGGTCATTTGCTGCGATCCCGTGCGATGACGAACTGCGCGAAGCTCAGGACGGCGACGAGCAGCACGATGACCCAGGAGACAGTGGCCGAGTAGCCGAAGCTGGGCATGAACTTGAAGGTCAGGTTGTAGATGTAGAGCGACAGCGTCAGCGTCGAATCCGACGGGCCACCCTGGGTGATGTTGTTGACCTCGTCGAACAGCTGCAGCGTGCCGATGGTCGAAATGATGGTGGTGAACAGGATCACCGGCTTCAGCATGGGGACGGTGATGTACCAGAACTGGTGCCAGCCCGAGGCGCCATCGATGCGCGCCGCTTCGTAGATCGAGCGGTCGACGTTCTGCAGCGCCGCCAGGTAGAACACCATGTTGTAGCCGGTCCAGCGCCAGGTGATGGCGATGATGATCAGGACCTTGGCCCAGAACGGATCCTGCAGCCAATGGATCGGCTCCTGGATGATCCAGACCGCCATCAGCATGTTGTTGACGACGCCGTCGGTGGCGAACATCGACTTGAACAGGGTCGAGTAGGCGATCAGCGAGGTGACGCAGGGCAAGAAGATCGCGGTGCGGAAGAAGCCGCGGAAGCGGAGCTTTGGGTCGTTCAGCGCCACTGCCGCCAGCAGCGCCAGGCCGATCATGATCGGCACCTGCACGACGAGGAAGGTCAGGGTGTTGACCAGCGCGCGGATGAAGACCGGGTCCTTGGTCAGGCGGACGATATTGGCGAAACCGCCGAAATTGAAGTTCATCCCCTTGCCGACCTGGAAGCTCATCCAGAGCGACCACAGGATCGGATAGAGCATGAAGATGCCGAGCAGCACGAGGGCGGGCGCGATGAACGTCCAGCCGGTGATGTGCTCGGTTCGGCCAAGTCTTGCGTTTGCCATGCCAACTCCCCCGACAGGCGACTACACAACAGCTGCCGGTCGCACCCCGGCGAGGAGCGCGACCGTCAACGGGAGGCGGAGGCGGGACGCGTGGCCCCGCCTCCGAACCCGTTACTGCATCTGCTGGCTGGCCTGGTCGTTGATGGCCTTGAGCGCGTCGTCGACGCTGCCGCCCTTGGTGATGGCCGGAAGCTGCGCGATCACCGCCGCGTCCACTTCGGCGGTGTAGATGCCGTAGTCGATGCTCGGGATCTTGGCCTGCCAGTCGGAGAAGTTCGCCCAGACCGGCTGGCCGCCGAAGAAGTCGTCCGAAGCCTTGTAGGCAGCGCCCTGGCTCGCCGGGAGCCAGGTGCTGAAGGCGCCCTGGCCGATGAGGATCTTCTGGTAGAAATCGACGTCGGTCGCCCAGATGGACTTGAGGAAGTCGACGGCGGCGTCCTTGCCGGCGCCCGACGACAGCACGTACCAGCTCGAGCCGCCTTCGTTGGAATAGCCGGTGGCGCCTTCGACGCCTTCGAGCTTGGGAATGGGGGCCACGCCCCACTTGCCGGCCTGGTCGGGCTGCGACTTGATGGTGCCGGTCATCCACACGCCATTGAGCGCGACGGCGGTTTCGCCCGAGGTGAAGGCGCCGGTAAACTCGGTCCAGCCGGAGGCGGGCTTGACGATGTCGGCCTGCCAGATCTTGGCGTAGGTCTCGAGCGCGGCCTTGAGCGGCTTGTTGTCGACGATGTTGAGGCTGCCGTCGGCGTTGAAATACCAGGCACCGGCCGACTGCATCATGACGCGGATGATGCCGTCGCCATTGAGGTCGAGGGCGATGAGGTTATGGCCGGTCTTGGCCTTCACGTCCTTGCCGATCTGGATGAACTTGTCCCAGGTCAGGTCCTGCAGGTCGGCGGCCTTGTAGCCGGCCTGTTCGAGGTAGTCGGCACGGTAGAACAGGCCCGTGACGCCCGAGTCGAAGGGCAGCGAGTAGGACTTGCCGTCATAGGTGGCGGCCGCGACCTTGTAGGGCGCGAAGGCGGTCATATCGATCGAGTCGGACAGCGGCACGAAGGCGCCCGGGAACGACTGCAGGTATTTCTGCGCCACGTCATCCTGGATCAGCACGATGTCGGGCAGGCCGGTGGTGTCGCCGGCGAGCAACTGGGTCTGCAGCTTCTGACGGATATCGTCCTGCTGCATGCTGTCGTCGATCTTGATGTTGACGTCCGGATGCGACGGGGCATAGCGCGACGCGGCTTCCTTCATGGCGGCGCCGTTGAAATTGGTATCCCAGGCCCAGACGGTGACGTCGACGGCCATGGCCGCGGTCATGGTGAGCATGGAGACGCCGGCAGCTGCTGCTATGGCGAGCGCGTGGCGCCAGCGCGATGCGGTGGTAGTCATGTAGTCCTCCCGTTTTCATTTGGCTCACCTTGGGCAAGCGTGGTTAGAATATGCGACCAAAGGCGCATGTCCGCGACAAAGGGAAACTCGACTTGGCGGAAAGTAAGGTAGAGCAGCGGCCGGTGTACCAACCCAACGCCAGCAGCGTTGAGGCCCATCCGACGATCCTGTCGACCTTCCACAACCACCCGCTGGTGATGCTGAAACCGCATTGGCATGCGCAGGTCGAGGTCAACTTCATCGTCTCGGGCACCGTGCACTATCGCATGCACACGCACGAGCTGACGCTCTCGGCCGGCCACATGGTGCTGTTCTGGGGCGGGCTGCCGCACCAGATGTATGATCTGTCGGACGATGCGATCTATGCCGGGGCGCATCTGCCGCTGATGCACTTCTTCCGGCTGCGACTGCCCGAGGACGTGCCGCACAAGCTGATGCAGGGCACGACGCTCCTCAGCTGCACCCCCGACGATTCCGACGCGCATAATTTCGAGCGCTGGAACCGCTATGCCCGCTCGGGCGATGCGGTGAAGGCGCAGCACGCCGTGGATGAATTGCTGCTGCGGCTCGAGCGGGTACGGTTCGAGCCCTACGAGCTGGTCGGCAACAGCAAGGCAGAAGGCCACGCGGTGGAAACCGCCGAAGTGCAGTCGTCGCGCAATGTCGGCAGGATGTGCGACTACATCGCCGAGAACTTCCTGCACGAGATCGACTCGGTCGACATCGCCCGGGCGGCGAACCTCCATCCGAAATACGCCATGAGCATCTTCAAGCGCTCCACCGGCATGACGCTCAACGAGTATGTCAGCCTCCTGCGATTGAGCTACGCTCAGGCGCTGCTGCTGCGCGACGATGCCAATGTGCTGCGCGTCGCGATGGAATCCGGGTTCGGTTCGCTCAGCGCCTTCAACAAGTCGTTCCGCAAGATCGCCGGCATGTCGCCGTCGGATTTCCGCCGCGACGCCTTCATCCCCGGAGCGCTCGCCTCCTGAGCTTGAATTCTCGGGCGGCGGCATTGTAACGATGCCAAAATCCAGCTTGGGGAATTGTCTATGTTCGTAGTGGGTGGAGAGAGCCTGATCGACCTGATCTCGGAGCCGGTCGGGGCCGATGGCGTCATCCGCCTCGTGGCGCACCAGGGCGGCTCGCCCTATAACTGCGCCATCGCACTTTCAAAGCTCGGCAACGATACCGGCTTCCTCTGCCCGATCAGCACCGATGGCCTGGGCACCTACCTTCTGGCGCCGCTGGCGGAAGCCGGGGTGAAACCGCTGCTCGGCGAGCGCGTCGAGGCCTACACGACGCTGGCGGTGGTGACGTTCGACGCCAGGAAAAGCGCGCAGTACGGTTTCTATCGCAATGCCGACCGCGCCTTCACGCGCGAAGGGCTGATCGCGGCGCTGCCGCAGCGGCTCGAGGCATTCCAGGTCGGCGGCTTCTGCCCGATCGAGCCGGAAGACGCGGGCGTATGGCTGGACGTGGCGCAGGAAGCGGCGCGGCGGGGCGCGACGCTCACCATGGACCCCAATGTGCGGCCGTCGCTGGTGCCGGATTTCGCCGGCTACAAGCAGCGGCTCTCGAGCTTTCTCGGCATCGTCAACCTGGTGAAGGTGTCGATCGAAGATCTCGCGTCGCTGGAACAGAACCGGGCGGTGCGCGCCACCGAGCTGACAGCAGCTGAGGTCGAGGCGCTGGTGGAGAAGTACACCGCCGATTTCCTCGGCCGGCCAAATTGCGAACTGGTGATCGTCACCTTCGGCGAAGAGGGCAGCCGCGCCTTCACCCGATCAGGTTCGGCGCGGCAGGATGTTTACCCCGCCGTGCCGTTCGGCGACACGGTGGGCGCCGGCGACACGCTGATGGCGGCGGTGCTGACCCTGCTCAATGAACAGGGCAACCTCAAACCCGGCAGGCTCGGTGCCATGGGCGATGCGGCGCTGGCGAAAATGCTGCGCTTCGGGGCGGTGGCTGCGGGGCTCAACTGCCAGTTCGTCGGCTGCCACCCGCCGACCCGCGCCGAAGTGGATGCGGTTCTGGCCGACTGACGGTTTGGCAGGAGCAGGTCAGTCGAACATCTCCGATGAGATGCGGCTAGCAGAGTCAATAACGCGCACCACCCGCAGCGTGGTCGCGTCTAAGTCGAAGAACACGAGATAGCTCCTTTGGGGAGCAAACTATCACTTTATGATAGTCGTGGCCATCATGCCTCGGCGCGGATGGCCAGCGCGTCGTCCAGCGTCATCTCGGTATGGTGCTCCCACTCCGGCCGGGGCTCGGGGAAATCGGTGCGGAAATGGCCGCCGCGACTTTCCTCGCGCTTGAGGGCGCCGGCGGCCACCAGCGTGGCCGAGGTGGTCATGTTGAGGAACGAGCGCGTCACCCCCTGCGCCGTGGCCTCGAGTTCGCCGATGCTGCGCAGCGCCGTCCGCAGGTCCGCCGCGTTGCGCTCCACGCCAACCAGGTCGGTCATGACGCGGCGCAGCTCCTGCACCGATTTGTGGTTGCGCAGGCGCTCCTCGACCGCCTCGCCCTCGACGGGGTCCCAACTGATGCCGGGGAACGGGGCGAGCGGGTTGCGCAGCGGTTCGAGCCCGGAAATGTCGGCGGCGATGCGCGCACCGTAGACCACTGCTTCGAGCAGTGAATTCGAGGCGAGCCGGTTGGCACCGTGCAGCCCGGTGGACGAGCACTCGCCGGCGGCCCACAGGCCGGGCAGCGACGAGCGGCCGGTGGCTTCGACCTTGACGCCGCCCATATGGTAGTGGGCTGCCGGCGTGACCGGGATCAACTGGGTCACCGGGTCGATGCCGAAATCGGTGCAGTATTTCGCGACTGTCGGGAAGGCGGTGAGGATGCGTGCGCCGATCGCCGTGCGGGTGTCGAGGAACACCTTTCGGCCGGCCTTGATCTGCCGGTAATTGGCGCGAGCGACGATATCGCGGGGCGCCAGTTCGGCATCGGGGTGCACCGCCAGCATGAAGCGCTCGCCGAGATCGTTGACCAGAATGGCCCCTTCGCCGCGCAGCGCCTCGGTGGCGAGCGGCGCCGGATCGGCGCCGGTGGCGATGGCGGTGGGGTGGAACTGCACGAACTCGGGATCGGCGATCAGCGCGCCGGCGCGGGCCGCCATGCCCATGGCGTGGCCGCGTACGCCGGGCGGATTGGTGGTCACGGCATAGAGGCCACCGAGCCCTCCGGCGGCGAGCACGGTGGCGCGAGCCCGGATCAGCACCGGTTCGCCGTAACGGTCGCCGAGCTTGCGGGCATAGACGCCGATGATGCGGCCATCGGCGCGGGCGAGGTCCATCACCGTCAGGCCCTCGACGATGCGGATCGACGGGGTCTTGCGCACCTGGGCGATGATCGCCTGCATGATGGCGTAGCCGGCGCGGTCGCCTTCGACGCGCACCACGCGGTTGCGCGAGTGCGCTGCTTCCTTGCTCAGCACATAGTGGCCGAGTTCGTCGCGATCGAACGGCGTACCCCAGCGGGCGAGATCCTCGATGCGGGCCGCGGCCTCGGCGGTCACCGACTCCGCCTCGTCCTCATCGACGATGCCGGCGCCGGCGATCTCGGTGTCGACGGCATGGGCATGCGAGGTGTCGCCCGGGCCGACGGCGGCAGCGACGCCCCCTTGGGCCCAGGCGGATGAGGCGCCATTGCCCAGCGGCACGGGAGAGATGACGGTAACAGGGCGGGGCGCCAGCTTCAGCGCGCAGAACAGGCCGGCAAGGCCAGCGCCGACGATGAGCGCACCGTCGGCGTTGAGGACGTTGTCAGTGATAGTCATCGGTCTCCCCCGGGCAGAACGCCCGGATCAGGCCTCGTCGACCACCGGCGTGTCTGCGGCGCGCTTCTTAAGCGATTCGATGGCGTTCTTGGCGCTGGACTTCGACTTGTAGGTTTCGGTCCGTACCATGGTCTCGTTGTTGGAGGCGACGAAGCGCACGAAGGTCTGGCCGTCCTTGGAAGCGGCGATCTCGAAGCGATAGCCCTTGCCGGTCTCTTCCTTGGTCAGGTCGACGACAGAAGCGCCTGGGGCGTTCTTCTTCAGCGACTCGATGCAGTTCTTGGCGCTCGCCTTGCCCGCATAGTTCTCGGACCAGAAAATGGTCTCGGCGTTGTAGACGAACTTGGCGGCGAACTGACCGCCCTTGGCGGTCGTAATCTTGAAGGTGTGTGGCACGACGCTGGGACCCCTCGGTTCGCGGGCCGGGGAAGTCGTGGCCCGATGCCGCAAATCTAGCGCTATGGTGGAGTCGCGCAACCCTCAAAGTCACGCACCCGGTTGATTTGATTGAGCTTGGGCTCACGGGTCGCCGATCGAGCCAAGACCTGCGCAGACGAAAGTCGAGGCCCCTCGATACATCGCGCGCCTCGAGCGCCGCGGTCAGTCGCGTTTTTTCGAGAAGTCGATCATCCGCTGCACGGCGGCGCGCGCCGGCTCCAGCAGTTCCTCGGCCACCGTCACTTCCTCGGTCATGGTGTGCAGCGACCACAAGACGTTCTCGAGATTGATGCGCTTCATGTGCGGACAGATATTGCAGCCGCGCAGGAAGTCGACGCCGGTCGCCTCGGACGCGACGTTGTCGGACATCGAGCACTCGGTCACCATCACCACGCGCGGCGGCTTCTGGGTCTTGACGTAGTCGATCATCGCCGCGGTCGAGCCGGCGAAATCCACCGCATCGATCACTTCGGGCGGGCATTCGGGATGGGCGATGATCTTGGCCGTCGGATAGGCATGACGGAGTTCGGCGATGTCGTCGGCGGTGAAAGTTTCGTGCACCTCGCACGAGCCGGCCCAGGTGATGACCTTCTTCTGCGTCTTCTTGGCGGTGTTGCGGGCCAGGTACTGGTCGGGGATCATGATCACCGTGTCGCCCGGTACGCCGTTGACGATATCGGCGGCGTTCGACGAGGTGCAGCAGACATCGGTCACCGCCTTCACCGCGGCGGAAGTGTTGACGTAGGTGATGACCGGCACGCCCGGATACTGGGCGCGCATGGCGATGACATCCTCGGGGGTGATCGAGGAGGCGAGCGAGCAGCCGGCGCGGCTGTCGGGGATCAGCACGGTCTTTTTGGGGTTCAGCAGCTTCGAGGTCTCGGCCATGAAGTGCACGCCGCACTGCACGATGATCGACTGCTTGACCTTGGTGGCCTCGATGGCGAGTTGCAGGCTGTCGCCGACGATATCGGCGACGCCGTGATAGATCTGCGGCGACTGGTAGTTGTGCGCGAGGATGACCGCATCCTTCTCCTTCTTCAGCCGGTTGATCTGCAGGATCAGCGGCGCATAGAAGGGCCATTCGATCTCGGGGATACGGTCTTTCACCCGCTCGTAGACGCGTGAGGTCACGCGTTCGACCGCCTTGGTGAACTTGAGGTCGAAACTCTCCGAGAGGATGGCGCGAGCCTCCTCCAGCGGGGTGAGAGCATTGATAAGCTGCACCGGACCGTCCCTCCAGACAGGTGGGAGACTTAAGGTCGATCGGCGTCTATTTCAATGTCGCGATTTGGCTTGATCGGCATGCGCCAAGTGCCTAACGCTCTCGCCGAACGACAGCCCCTCGAGGATCGCCATGCCGCAAGACGCCGCCGCCCTTCGCCAGACTCTCTCGCTTGCGCCGGTGATTCCGGTGATCGTGCTGGATGATGTTGCCGCGGCGCGGCCGCTGGCCGAGGCGCTGGTGGCAGGCGGCCTGCCGGTGCTGGAAGTGACGCTCAGGACGCCGCACGCGCTGCAGATCATCGAGGAAATGGCCAAGGTGCCGGGCGCCGTGGTCGGCTCGGGCACGGTGCGTTCGCCACTGCAGATGGGCCACTCGGTCGATGCGGGCTGCCAGTTCATGGTGTCGCCCGGCGCCTCGCCGCGGCTGCTCGAGGCGGCCGAGGAGCACAAGATCCCGCTGCTGCCCGGCATCGGCACCCCGACCGAGGCGATGACCGCTTCCGAACATGGTTACTCATTCCTCAAGTTCTTCCCAGCCGAGGCGCTCGGCGGGGTGAAGGTGCTGAAGGCCTATGCGAGCCCGCTCGCCGACATCACCTTCTGCCCGACCGGCGGCATCGACATGGCCAAAGCCAGGGAATACCTGGCGCTGCCCAATGTGATCTGCGTCGGCGGCTCGTGGATCATGCCGGCCGATGCCATTGCCGGCAAAGACTGGAAGCGGATCGAAACGCTGGCGCGGGAAGCGGCGGGGTTGAAGGGCTGATCCAGCGCAGCGGCAGGAATGGCGGAGAGAGCGGTGGCCAAGGCTAGACCGGTCAAACTGGGCCTCTCCCACCTTCGCATCACGCTGAGCGAAAACTTCTATATCGGGCCCGGCCGCGCCGACCTGATGGAACTGATCGCCGAGACCGGCTCGATCTCGGAGGCGGCCAAGCGGATGGGGATGTCGTACAAGCGGGCCTGGGTGCTGGTGCAGGCGCTCAACGAGGGGTTCGGGGCGCCGCTGGTCGAGGCGTCGCGCGGCGGCACTGCACAGGGGGCGTCGCTGACCTCGGCGGGCCGCGAGGTGCTGGAGCGCTATCGCGGCATGCAGGAGGCGACACGCCGAGCGATCGGCCGGGATGTCGAGGCGTTGAGCGCGCTGCACGCCGATATGTCCACGCGAAAATAACGCTTGCTGCGTGCCCTCGGCATTGGCACAACCATCGATATTCCCATTCGGACATATCGAGGACCCTATGCGTCGGACCACCATTCTGCTTGGCGTCAGCCTGCTTGCGCTGTCGAGCGTGCCGGCCTTTGCCGCCGATGTCAGCGCCGCCGTTGCCGCCAACTTCACCAAGCCGGCCGAGGAACTAGGCGCCGCGTTCACCGCCAAAACCGGCGACACCGTAACCTTCAGCTTCGGCGCCACCGGGGCACTCTATACCCAGATCAGCCAGGGGGCGCCGTTCGAGGTGTTCTTCTCGGCGGACAACAAGCGGCCGGCCCAGGCGGTCAAGGAAGGCTTCGGCGTCGAGGGGACGGTCTTCACCTACGCCGTGGGCAAGGTGGTGCTCTATTCGCCCTCGCTCGATCTCACCGATGGCGCAGCGGTGCTGAAGGCGAATGCGTTCCAGCACCTGTCGGTCGCCGACCCCAAGACCGCGCCCTATGGCGCGGCGGCGATGGAGACGCTGGACAAGCTCGGGCTCACCGAGGCGCTGAGCCCGAAGATCGTCACCGGCGAGAATATCAGCCAGGCGCTGCAGTTCATCGACAGCGCCAATGCCGAACTCGGCTTCGTGGCGCTGAGCCAGGTGATCGACAAGCCGGCGCCGCAGGTCTGGCGCGTTCCGGCCGAGGACTACACGCCGATCCTGCAGGATGCGGTGCTGCTGAAGCCGGGCGAGGCCGATCCGGCCGCGGCAGCATTCCTCGAATTCTTGAAGAGCGACGAAGCGCGCGCCATCATCGAGAAATACGGCTACGAGGTCGGCTCGGGCCAGTGAGGGACTTTCCATGCTGAGCGCCAGTGAGATCGTACAGCCGGTCGGGCTGACGCTGACACTGGCGCTGATCGTCACGCTGATCCTCCTCGTGGTCGGCACGCCGATTGCCTGGTGGCTATGCCGGACACGATCGCCGCTGCAACCGGCGGTGGCGGCAGTGGTGTCGCTGCCGCTGGTGCTGCCGCCGACGGTGCTCGGCTTCTACCTGCTGCTGGCATTCGGCCCCAACGGGCCGGGCGGGCTCTTGGCGCCGCTCTGGGGCGCGCGCACGCTGGCCTTCTCGTTCGAGGGGCTGATCATCGCCTCGGTGCTCTACTCGCTGCCGTTCATGGTGCAACCGTTGCGCACCGCGTTCGAAGCGCTGGGCGACGAACCGCTGGAAGCGGCGGCGACGCTCGGGGCAGGGCGGTGGAAGACGTTCTTCCGCGTCGTGGTGCCGCTGTCGCGCGCCGGCTATCTCACCGGCGCCATCCTGACCTTTGCGCACACGGTCGGCGAGTTCGGCGTGGTGCTGATGATCGGCGGCAACATCCCGGGCAAGACCAAGCTGGTGTCGATGGCGATCTACGATTTCGTCGAGCGGCTGGAATGGGACAAAGCCCATATCCTCGCCGGCGGCATGGTGGTGTTCGCCTTCGTGGCGATAACGGCGGTGGTGAGGCGGGATCGGCGGGTTGGGCGGGTGGCGGGGTGAGTGGCGCCGACTGGGAGAGCCGGCCCCCGCCCATCCTCCCCCACAAGGGGGGAGGTGCCCGCTGGTTCACCTGGCCCGATCGTGGACAGAGCCTCGACCCTTCACCGCCCCCCTTGTGGGGGAGGATGGGAGGGGGCCGTCTCTCTCTCAGTCAGCGCTCAAGCCAACCGTAACAACTCCACGAAGCGCTTCAGCGCCTTGCTCAGCCCCTTGCGCTTCTTGGCGTCCAGATCCGCGAACAGAGCTTCCTCGAGCTGTTCCCAGTTGGCGGCCAGCACTTCGCGGATGCGGGCGCCGCGTTCGGTGAGGGCGAGGCCCTCGGTCAGATCGGGGCCGATGGCCTGGCGCGCCACGATGTCCCGCTCGATCAGCCGTTGCAGCCGGGGCTGCAGCGCTTCGGGCTCCAGCCCCAGATGCTCGGCGAGGGCCGCCTCGCTGGCCCCCAGTTCGGCATGCAGCACGAAGATCACCGCGTCGTCGCCCGCCTCCAGCCCGCGGTCGAGCAACGGCACCAGCAGCGCCTTGTGGGCCAGCTGGCCGGCTTCGATCAGCCGGTAAAGCGTTGAGCGGGCTTCGGGTTTGGTCATGGGTGGATAGATAGACTTGAAGGTGGGTTCGAGCGACATGGGACCCATCCTATCGTTAATCTCACGGAGACCAAGGGGCGGCATTGTTCAGGCTTTTGAGATGACTTATGCGTGGCGGAGGCGGTGTTCGACTGTAACGCGGCCAGTTTACATGCTTCAGGTCGGAAACGCATGAGCCAGGACCTCGCCCGCATCCGGGCCTTCGTGCAGGTGTTCGATGCCGGGGGCTTTTCTTCGGCGGCGCGGCAGCACGGCCGCTCCAAGGCGCTGCTGTCCAAGTATGTCACCGACCTCGAGGATTATCTCGGGGTGCGGTTGATGAACCGGACCACCCGCAAGCTCAGCCTGACCGAGGCCGGCGAGGCCTATTACCGCGAGGCGAGCCAGCTGCTGCAGCAGCTCGACGACCTCGATGCGACGATCTCGGACCAGACCGCCGAACCACGCGGACTGGTGCGGGTGTCGGCGCCGCGCAACCTGGGCGAGACGACGCTGGCGCCGGCGATCTTCGCCTTCATCGCCAGGAACCCGCTGATGTCGGTCGATCTCCGGCTCGAGGATCGCTATGTCGATCTGGTCGAGGAGAGCGTCGACGTGGCGCTGCGCATCTCGACAATGACGGATTCCTCGCTGATCGCACGCAAGATCAGCGACATGCGCCACGTGATCTGCGCCGCCCCGAGCCTCGTCAAGCGGGTCGGTACGCCAACCTCGGGCGAGGCGCTGCGCAACATGCCCTGCGTGCTCGACACCAACATGCCTTCGCACAGCTCGTGGCGCTTCATCGAGAACGGGCTGCCGGTCTCGGTGCATGTCTCGGGCCCGGCACGGGTAAATTCTCCGGTGGCCGCGCTGCAGGCGGCGCTCGCCGGCCTTGGGTTCGCCGTATTGCCGACCTACCTCGCTGACCCGCTGATCGCCGAGGGGCGGCTGGTTCGCGTGCTCGAGGACAGGATGCCCGAGGGCCCGAGCCTGATGGCCGTCTATCCGCATCGGCGGCACCTTGCCGGCAAGGTTCGCGCGCTGATCGACCATCTGGTCGCCTGGTTCGCCGACAACCCGGTGAAGTAGACCAGGATCATTTCGTCGTTCAGCTGAGGCGGCGAACGGCAGGGCACGGGGCGTCGATGAGGGGTTTGTTGCGCAAGCTGGCGCTGGCTTTTTCCGCCACACTCGGTCTTGTCGGCGCGGCTGAGGCTCACCCCCATATCTTCATCGACGCCAAGGCGACGATCGTCTTCAACGATGCGGGCGAACTGACCGAGATCAGAAACGCCTGGACCTTCGATGAAGCGTTCTCGGTCTGGCAGATCCAGGGGCTCGACACCAATAATGACGGCATTACCTCGTCCGAGGAGATGCAGGAGCTCGCCGACGAGAACATCAAGGGGCTGGGCGAGTACAATTTCTACACCTCTGCCGGCGAGTACACGGCGAGCGGCGCGACCACCGCCTCATTGCCCTTTACCGAGGTGGGAGGGGCGAAGTTCGTCTTCGCCGACAACCGCTCGACCCTCAGTTTCGATATCGCGCCCAAGACGCCGTACCGGATCAAGGACAAGCTCGAGATCGCCATTGCCGATCCCGAATATTATGTGGCGATCACCTTCCACGCCCCGGCCGACGTGACCCTGGTCAATGCCCCCGCGGGCTGCGTGCTGCATATGGAACCGCCGCGCGAACTGTCGCCGGACCTGCAGGCGCGGCTGTTCGACCTGTCGCCCGACGTGACGCAGCTGCCGCCCGATCTCGAGGCGGCGGTGCGCGGTTCGCAAGGCGCGATCGTGCTCGATTGCGCCGCGGCTGCGCCGCCCAGGGAGGCGGCGACGGCGCTCGAGGCGGTGACCCAGGTGGCGGAAGCCAAGCCGGCTTTGCCGTTCGGCGGCCCGCCCCCCGAGGCGGGTTTCGTGCTGCCCAAGACCGGGTTCCTGGGCTGGGTGTCGCAGATGCAGTCGGACTTCTACCAGGCGCTGACCGCGGCGCTGGGCAAGCTGAAGAGCGATTACACGGCGTTCTGGGTGCTGGGCGGCCTGAGTTTCCTCTATGGCGTGTTCCATGCCGCGGGGCCCGGACACGGCAAGGTGGTGATCGGCTCCTACATGCTCGCCAACGAGCGGCAGGTGCGGCGCGGCATCGGGCTCAGTTTTGCCGCCGCGATGATGCAGTCGCTGGTCGCGGTGGTGTTTGTCGGCGTCGCCGCTGCCATTCTCGGGCTGTCGAGCGTCGCGATGGGCACGGCCGTCGGCTGGATCGAGAAGGCGTCCTACGGCCTCGTGGCGCTGCTCGGCCTGTGGCTGATCGCGCGGAAGCTCTTCGGCTGGGGCCATGCGCACGACCATGGGCCCGACCTGACGGCCAAGGCGCACCAGCACCTGCATGCCGACGAGGCCCCCACGCATGCGCTGCTGAACGTGCGTGGCCCGAGCTTCAACTTCCGCACCGGCCTGCAGCCGGCGGATGGCCCGCGGCTCGACGCCTACGGGCGGGTGCCTGGCGATGCGCATTACGGGCACGACCACGGCGACCATGACGGGCACGATCACGGCCATCAGCACGGCGACCATGCTCACGGCCACCACCATATGGTGACGCCGGAGCAGACCAGTGGCGATTGGCGCGAACAGCTCGGCGTGGTGCTCGGCGTCGGGCTTCGGCCCTGCTCGGGGGCGCTGGTGGTGCTGGTGTTCGCGCTGAGCCAGGGCATCCTCGCGGCGGGCATCGCCGCGGTGTTCCTGATGGGGCTCGGCACGGCGATCACCGTCTCGGTGCTGGCAGTGCTGGCAGTGGGGGCGAAGGGGTTCGCCACCCGGTATCTCGGTGCTGAAGGCAGGCTCGGCAGCCGCCTGGTGTGGTGGGCAGAGCTTGCCGGCGCGCTGGTGGTGTTCGCCTTTGGCGCCGTGCTGCTGCTCGCCAGTTTCTGAGCTCGCCGCGACACCCTTGCACTTGTGTTCGGGGCGCTGCTGACTATGTTGCGCGCCAACAGAACGTTTCCAAACTACAGGCCAGCCCATGGCAACCGGACTTCCCCCCGGACACCCCCCGATCGCGGCGCCGAAAGTGGGGGTGCTGCTGCTCAACCTGGGCACTCCCGATGGCACCGACTACTGGGCAGTGCGCCGCTATCTCAGCGAATTCCTGTCGGACCCCCGGGTGATCGAGTCCCCGCAATGGCTGTGGCAGCCGATCCTGCAGGGCGTGGTGCTCAGTACCCGGCCGCAGAAGAGCGGCGAGAACTATGCCCGCATCTGGGACAAGGACGCCAATGACAGCCCGCTGCGCGTCATTACCCGCAAGCAGGCGACCAAGCTGCAGGAGCGGCTGGGCAGGAACGTCATCGTCGATTTCGCCATGCGTTACGGCAATCCGTCGACCAGGTCGGGCATCGAGGCGCTGCAGGCGGCCGGCTGCCAGAAGATTCTCCTCGCGCCGCTCTATCCGCAATATTCGGCAACCACCACGGCCACGGCCAACGACAAGGCGTTCGACGCGCTGAAGACGCTGCGCTGGCAGCCGGCGGTGCGCACGCTTCCCGCCTATTTCGATGAGCCTGCCTATGTCGAGGCGCTGGCGCAGAGCATCGCCGACGGCGTGGCGGCGCTGGATTTCACCCCCGACGTGATCCTCACCTCGTACCACGGTATGCCGGTGCAGTATTTCGAGGCGGGCGACCCCTACCACTGCCAGTGCCTGAAGACGACGCGGCTGGTGCGCGAGCACCTGGGCTGGTCGGAGGACAAGCTCAAGGTCACCTTCCAGAGCCGGTTCGGCCCGACGAAGTGGCTCGAGCCCTATACCGATGCGACGCTGATGGCGTTGCCGGGCCAGGGGATCAAGCGGGTGGCCGTCGTCGCCCCGGCTTTCTCGGTCGATTGCATCGAGACGCTGGAAGAAATCGCCATCACCGGTCGCGAACAGTTCGAACATGCCGGCGGCGAGCGCTATGCCTATATCCCCTGCCTCAATGACAGCGAGCTGGGCATGACGATGCTGGAAAGCGTGATCCGCAAGGAACTGGCCGGCTGGGTGTAGGGGTAGGCGGCGCTAGCCGCGGTCGGTCAGCCAACCACCGGCCGTCATCCCGACCAACGTCGGGACCCAGTGCACTGGCTGCCCCATATCCGCCGATCTCTCCGACCCTGCCGTGCTGGACCGGCGCGGTCACCACCAAGACGGGCCGTCCGAGCAATGGGTCCCGACTTTCGTCGGGATGACGGCCGGTGGGTGAGGTAGTCGGAGCACTTGGTGCCCGCTGGTCAGAGCTTCAGATCCTTCAGCGGCCCGGCCACCGACTCGACCATGCCCTTGGTGATCGACTGGGTCAGGTCGAAGTAACCGACCCATGGGTCGGCTTCTTGCGCTTTCGCCGCTGCGGCCTCGATCTTGAACAGGTTGGCGGCTTTCAGGGTTTCGAGTTCGTCCCAGCCGACCGGCACGGCGCAGGGGGCTCCCGGGCGGGCGCGGGTCGAGAACGGGGCAATCGCGGTGGCGCCGCGCTCGTTGCGCAGGTAATCGACGAACATCCGGCCCTTGCGCTCCACCTTGCGGATATTGGCGGTGAAGCTGTCGGGTTCATTGTCCTCGAGCTTCTGCGCGAAGGTGCGGCAGAACAGCTTGACCAACGGCCACTCGGTCACCGGTTTCAGCGGCGCGATGACGTGAATACCCTTGCCGCCGGTGACCATGGGGAAGCTCTCGAGCCCCCATTCGCCCAGCACGTCGCGGATGTGGAGCGCCGCCTCGCGGGTGACCTTGAAATCGAGGCCCTCGTCCGGATCGATGTCGAAGATGATGCGGTCGGGCTTTTCCAGCGTATCGATATGGCTGCCCCAGATGTGGAACTCGAGCGTCGACATCTGCACTCCGGCGAGAATGCCGGCGACATCGACGACATAGAAATGGTCCTGTTTGTCGCTTTCCTTGAGCTCGATGGCGACGCGCTTCATGGTGTCGGGGAAGCCGCCGGTATCATGTTTCTGGAAGAAGGGCTTGCTGCCGCGCGGCACCCGCACGAGGCTGAGGGCGCGCCTTTCGATATGGGGCAGCATGCGCTCGGCGACGGCATCGTAATAGGCGACGAGCTGGCCTTTGGTGACACCGCCATCCGGCAGCGCCTCGCGATCGGGGCTGGTGAGCCGGACGCCGAGCCGCTCGGCCACGGCTATCCCCATGTCGTCGGTGAGCTTCATGGACTTGAGCTTAGCCGCTGATTTCCGCTTTGTCGCCGTGGGCTTCGGCGACTTGGTTTCCAGTTTCACCTCGCGCGCCGCCTTGTCCTGTCTGAGGCCGACAAACGAGGGGTGGCGCAGCACGCCATCGGGGGTGAACTCGGTGAAGTCGATCTCGCCCACCAGCTCCGGCTCGACCCAGCGGGCGCGGCGGACGATATCGCGGGGGACGGTTTCGAACGGTGGGGTCTTGCGCGCCCGTTGGTCGAGCTCGGCCTGCAGTTCGGCGGCGCTCTTGTGCGTGAAGCCGGTGCCGACCCGACCACGATAGATCAGCTTGCCGCCTTCCCAGGTGCCGAGCAGCAGCGACGCGAAGCCCTTGTGCTTGTCGGAGGGCCGCCAGCCGCCGATGACGAATTCCTGCCGGTTGGTGCACTTGATCTTGAGCCAGCTGCGCGTGCGTTCATGCCGGTAGGGGGCATCGGCGAGCTTGGCGATCACCCCCTCCTGGTGCGCTTCGCACATCGCCTTCAGCACCTTGTCGCCGTGCCCGCGCACGTGCTCGGAATAGCGGATCGCCGCATTGTCGCGGGTCTTGCCGAGCAGCTTTTGCAGCCGTTGCTTGCGCTCGAGCAGCGGCAGTTTTTCGAGGCTCTCGCCGTCCTGCTCGAGCAGGTCGAAGGCGAAATAGACCAGCGGGCCACCGCTCGACAGCGCGTCCTTGAGGGTCGAGAAATCGGAGCGGCCATCCTTGAAGGCGCAGATCTCGCCGTCGAGCAGCGCCGAGCCCTTGGTCAACCTGGAAAGCGGCTCGACCAGGTCGTGGAACTGCCGGGTCCAGTCATTGCCATTGCGGGTGAAGAGCCGCACTTCGGGGCCGGCCACCGCGGCGACGCAGCGATAGCCGTCATATTTCATCTCGAACAGCCAGTCGTCGCCGGCGGGAACCGCGTCGACCAGTGTCGCCAGCTGCGGTTCGCGGAAATCCGGCAGCGCCACGGCTTGCCCGCCCGTCCACACCCTCGCAGCGGGTTCCGCCGCGGCCTTTGCGGCGCTCTTCCGCGGCTTGTTGCCTTTGGCAATGCCGGGGAGATCGCGGCCGGTCTCGACGCTGGTGGTGAACTTCTCGGTCAGGCCATCGGTGTCGGTCGAATAGTCGTCGCGGTGCTTGATCAGCAGCCAGTTTTCACGCGTGCCGTGCCTGGTCTGGTTGTCGCGGCCCTTCATATGGACCAGCACCCACTCGCCCTTCATGCGTTTGCCCTTGAGGGTGAACTTGAGGTCGCCGCTGTCGAGCCCATCATGCGGGTCGCCGACCGGCTCCCAGGTGCCTTCGTCCCACAACATCACCGTACCGCCGCCATACTCGCCTTCGGGGATGGTGCCCTCGAAGTCGCCATAGTCGAGCGGATGGTCCTCGACGCGGACGGCGAGGCGCTTGTCGGCCGGGTTGCTGGAAGGCCCCCTGGTGATGGCCCAGCTTTTCAGCACGCCGTCGAGCTCGAGGCGGAAATCGTAATGCAGCCGAGTCGCGTCATGCTTCTGCACCACGAAGCGCAGCGGCTTGCCTTTCCTCTTGCGCTTCGCCTTCGCCCCGGAAGGCTCGGCGGTTCGCGAAAAATCGCGCTTTGCCCGATAGTCCTTCAGCAGTTCGCCGGGGCGGGTCGCCATCTCAGCTCGCCTTCCGGCGCGGCGCCGATTTGGCCGGGGCCTTGCGCGGCTTGGCAGCCGGCTTGCCGGTGCCGCCTTCGAGGCTCTTCTTCAGCGCCGCCATCAGGTCGACGACATTGTCGCCGCGCGGGCTGCGCGAGGGTTCCTCGACCTCGGTGGTGATCTTGTTGCCCTTGGATTTCAGCTTGCGCTGGATCAGCTCGCGCAGCGCCGCCTGGTAGTGATCCTTGAAGGCCTTGGGGTCGAACTTCTCGGTCTTCTTCTCGATCAGCGCGGTCGCCACGTCGAGCAGGTCGGCGTCGCTGGATTTGGCCGGGATGTCGGAGAAGAAACTGTCGGACTTCTTCAGCTCATCCTCGTAGTGCAGGGTCTCGAGCAGGATGCCCTTGCCGCAGGGCTTGATCGAGACCAGGTACTCCTTGCCGCGCAGCGCCAGCTGTCCGATCCCCACTTTCTTCGCCTTGCGCAGCGCATCACGCACCACCCGGAACGCGTCTTCGGCGAGTTCGTCGGCAGGCGTGAGGTAGTAGGGCGTGTCGAAATACATCGGCGGGATCTCGTCTTCGTCGACGAACTGCACCAGCTCGAGGGTCTTGCGCGTCTCGAGCTTCACCGCGTCGATCTCGTCGTCGGTGAGCAGCACGTAATCGCCCTTGCTGTACTCGAACCCCTTGCGGATCTGGTCCTTTTCGACCGGGCCGACGCCATCGACCACCTTCTCGTAGTGGATCGGTTTGCCGGTCGGTTCGTGGATCTGCCGAAAGCTCGGCTTGGCGCCGGACTTGGTCGCAGTGAACATCTCGACCGGGATCGAAACCAGGGAAAGGCGCAACTGGCCTTTCCAGATCGGGCGGGTGGCGGGCATGGGATCAACTCGCGAACGATTGGCCTGGTCGTTCAACGGGCTTGGCCACCCGAGTGTTCCCACCGGATTCGGGGCCCCGACATTGCACCGACTCCACCGGGCACATACATATTTCCTGACGGGTCAGGGATGTGGAAGGGGACGAGACGATGGACTTCATGGAACTCGATGGGTTGAGCCTGACGCTGATCGCGCTGGGTGTGCTGGCGGTGCTGGTGCTGTTCGCCGGCGCCAAGGTGGTGCCGCAGGGCTACAACTTCACCGTCGAGCGCTTCGGCCGCTACATCCGCACATTGAAGCCGGGCCTGAACCTGATCATCCCGTTCGTCGACAGCATCGGACGCAAGATGAACATGATGGAGCAGGTGGTCGACGTTCCGCACCAGGAAGTCATCACCCGCGACAACGCCACGGTCACCGTCAACGGCGTCAATTTCTACCAGATCCTCGATGCGGCGGCGGCGGCGTACGAAGTGGCGCAGCTCGAACTGGCGGTGCAGAACCTCACCATGACCAATATCCGTACGGTGATGGGCTCGATGGATCTCGACCAGTTGCTGAGCAACCGCGACGAGATCAACCACCGGCTGCTCAAGGTGGTGGATGCCGCGGTGCAGCCCTGGGGGCTCAAGATCACCCGCATCGAGATCAAGGACATCGATCCGCCCAAGGACCTCGTCGAGTCGATGGGCCGGCAGATGAAGGCCGAACGCGAGAAGCGCGCGCTGATCCTCGAAGCCGAGGGCAAGCGGCAGGCCTCGATCCTGCAGGCCGAGGGCCAGAAGCAGAGCCAGGTGCTGGAAGCCGAGGGTCGGCGCGAAGCAGCATTCCGCGACGCAGAAGCGCGCGAACGTTCCGCCGAGGCCGAGGCCAAGGCCACTCAGGTGGTGTCGGACGCCATCGCCTCGGGCAACGTGCAGGCGATCAACTACTTCGTCGCCAACAACTACATCAAGGCGCTCGAGAGCCTCGCCAAATCGCCGAACCAGAAGGTGCTGATGCTGCCGGTCGAGGCGGCCAGCGTGATCGGCGCCATCGGCGGTATTGCCGAGATCGCCAAGGAAACCTTCGGGGCCGAGAAGCCGGCGACCAGGCCGGCCAGCGGTCGCCCGCCGTCCACCACCTGATCCGAACCGAGCCATAGGAGGCAGACGTGCAGGTTATCGACTTCATCGCCACCCACGGGGCGTGGTCCTGGGTGGTAGCCGGGCTGATCCTGCTGGCGCTGGAACTGGTGGTGCCGGGCGGTGTGCTGGTCTGGCTCGGCGGCGCGGCGCTGGTCACCGGCGTACTGGCGCTGTTCGTGACGATCTTCTGGCCGCTGCAGTTCGTCATTTTCGGCGCCCTGGCGCTGGTCAGCATCGGGCTGTGGCTGAAGTTCCGCGGTCCGGGCGTCGCCTCGGACCGGCCCTTCCTCAACCAGCGCGCCAATCGCTTCATCGGCCAGGAGGCGGTGCTCGACGAGCCGATCCGCGACGGCATCGGCCGGCTGGCGCTCGATGATACCGTGTGGCGCGTGCAGGGGCCTGACCTCGCCGCCGGCTCGCGCGTGCGCATCGTCGAGGCCGACGGGGCGCTGCTGAAGGTGGAGGCCGCCTGAGGCGCCTTCAGATGACACGCCGAAGCCATCCGACAAGGCTTCCTTAACCATAAGCTGCAAGGGTTCGTTGACCATTATCGCCCGAGGCGGTGCAGCGTATGCGAACGAGGAGAACCGGCATTGCCGTCAGCGCCATGGCGCTGACGCTGCTCAGCGTTCCCGCCGGCGCGGGCGAGTTCGTGCCACTCGGCGACGGTTCGGCGACCAATAATGCCGACCTCCTCGGCAATCCCGCGATCGACTGCTCCAACTGCACCGCGACGCCGCCCTACGAGACCGACACTCCGTTCGATATCGACTGGAGCCTCGGGCTGCGCGGCGGCATGCGCGACGATGGGACCGGCAACGGGCCGACCTATCAGCTGATCGCGCTGCCGAGCGTGACGCTGAAGCAGCAGACCATCCGCGGCGGCTATGATGTCGGCCTGAGCGGCGAGCTCACCTACGAGGTCGAGGGCAGCGCCCGCATCGGTTCGATCAGCGGCACGGCGGGGGGCGAGTACAAGCTCGACGCGCTGACCACGCTGACCGGCCGCGGCAATTTCAAGGCGTCGCAGGATGATCCGGGCGGCCCCGACTATGCCAGCAATGTCGCTGCGGCGCCGGTGGTGCTGTCAGGCGACGGCGAGATCGGCGCGTCGCGCGACCTCGGTGCGTTCAACCTCGCGGTGCGCGGCAGCGCCGGTCGCGAGGTCTATGGCGAGACCGTCTATGACGACAACTCGACCTCGGACAACACCTTCCAGAACACCACGGCTTACGGCGTCGGCGCCCGGCTCGGCTACGAGCTGATTCCCGGCCTCGTCGCCTTCATCGATACCGAGGCCGACTATCTGGCCTATGACGTGGCCTCGCCGAGCCTGCTGGTGAAGCTCGACAACGTCACCTATGCCGGGCGGGCCGGGCTCAACGCGCGGTTCAACGAGACGCTGGAACTCGAGGGTTCGCTCGGGCTCGGCTACACCGACCTGATCGATGAGACGCTCGACGACTTCTCGGCCGTGCTTTATGGCGCGCGGGCGGTGTTCAAGCCTGATGAGACGCTGACGCTGACCGGCGCCCTGACCACCACGATCTCGCAGCCGGGCACCACCTCCGGCGCAACCGCCAAGCTGACCTATGCGGCGAGCGGCCAGGTCGAGTACCTGGTGAACCCCTGGCTGAAGTTGCGCGCCGACGCGCAATGGAGCCAGGCGCATTACCAGGGCATCGACAGCGAGGAGCAGAGCTGGGGGTTCGGTGCGGGGGCGGACTATCTGCTGAACGAGCGCACCGACCTGACGGCCGATTACAGCTTCCTCAGGACCGAGAAGACGCCGGCTCCGGCCACCGACGAGCACCAGGTGACGGTGGGCGTGAAGTTCCATCGGTAGAGCTGGTGACGCTCCACAGGCGATAGACGTCGCTGCGTAGCTGCAAAGCCCTGTGGCCGCCGCGACCCCCTCTCTTGCGAAAACTAAGGACTTGGCTGCGCTAAGCCCAAGTTTTCGCTTTCTTCCCCGCCAAGGGGGAGAGTCCCGACTGATGCTCCGATGCGAGTGGAAGCCACAGATCATCTCCCCCTTGGCGGGGGAGAAAGCAAAATCTTAGGTTTAGCCGTTTGGCTAAGCCTTGGATTTTGCAAGAGAGGGGGTTTTGGAGGGCACGATCGGTAAGGGCGGCGCGCTCGCCTACACCAGGTGCCGGATTTCCTTACGGAAGGCGTCGGCGAGATCGGGGCGATCGAGCGCGAACGCCACGTTGGCGGTGAGGAAGCCAAGCTTCGAACCACAATCGAACGACTGGCCCTTGTATTTGACGCCGCTGAAATGCTGCTGGGTCATCAGCGTCTGCATGGCGTCGGTGAGCTGGATCTCGCCGCCGGCGCCGCGCTCCTGGTCGGCGATCAGCGAGAAGATCTGCGGCTGCAGAATGTAGCGGCCGGAAATGATCAGGTTGGAAGGGGCGTCTTCGCGCTTCGGTTTTTCCACCATGCCGGTGATGCGGAAGCCTTCATCGGGGCCGGCGCCGCGCGCCACCACGCCATAGGACGAGACATCCTCCATCGGCACTTCCTCGACGGCGATGACGTTGCCGCCGCTGGTCTCGTAGGCATCCATCATCTGGCGCAGCACGCCGGGGGCGCCCTTGAACACCATGTCGGGCAGCAGCAGCGCGAAAGGCTGATCGCCCACCAGCTCGCGGGCACACCAGACGGCGTGGCCCAGCCCGAGCGGCTCCTGCTGGCGGGTGAAGCTGGTCTGGCCGGCCGAAGGCAGGTCCTTCTGCAGCTCGTGCAGTGCCGCGGTCTTGCCGCGGATCTCGAGCGTGTGCTCGAGTTCGTACTGGCGATCGAAATGGTCCTCGATGACACCCTTGTTGCGGCCGGTGACGAAGACGAAATGTTCGATCCCCGCTTCGCGCGCCTCATCGACCGCGTACTGGATCACCGGCCGGTCGACCACGGTCAGCATTTCCTTGGGCATCGCCTTGGTGGCGGGCAGGAAACGGGTGCCGAGACCGGCGACCGGGAATACGGCGGTGCGCACACGATTGGACAAGGATCAACTCCTGAGGCGGCAAGGGAGGCAGTGCGAAGGCAATAAGCCGTTTCTTAGCACCTACCGAATTAGCGTCCATGCCATTAATTTCTGGTGTCAGGGGGTACCATGACAGTTCTGGTCACAGGTGGCGCCGGCTATATCGGCAGCCATATGGTGCTGCGGCTCGCCGATGCCGGGCAGGCGGTGGTGGTGCTGGACAACCTCACCACCGGCTTCGATTGGGCCATCGACCATCGCGCGACGTTCGTCGAGGGCAATGCCGGCGACATGGAGCTGGTGGGCAAGCTCATCGCCGCGCACGGCATCACCGAGATCGTGCACTTCGCCGGCTCGATCGTGGTGCCGGAATCGGTCAGCGACCCGCTTAAATACTACGCCAACAACACTGCCACCTCGCGCAACCTGATCGAAGCGGCGGTGAAGGGCGGGGTGAAGCACTTCATCTTCTCCTCGACCGCCGCGGTCTACGGCAATGCCGGGCTCGAGCCGGTGGCCGAGACCAGCCAGCTGATGCCGGAATCGCCCTATGGCCGCTCCAAGCTGATGACGGAACTGATGCTGGCCGATGTCGCGGCGGCGCATCCGCTGACCTACGGCGTGCTGCGCTATTTCAACGTGGCCGGCGCCGACCCCAGGAAACGCAGCGGACAATCCTCGCCGACCGCCACGCACCTGATCAAGGTGGCCTCGCAGGCCGCGCTGGGGCAGCGGCCGAGCATGGGGATTTTCGGCACGGACTTCCCGACGCCCGACGGCACCGGGGTGCGCGACTATATCCATGTCAGCGACCTGGTCGAAGCGCACGCCCTGCTGCTCGACTACCTGCGCAAGGGCGGCGCGTCGGTCACGATGAACTGCGGTTACGGCCGCGGCTTTTCGGTGCGCGACGTGGTGCGCACGGTGAAGGCGGTCTCGGGCGTCGACTTCAAGGTGGTCGAGGAGCCGCGTCGCGCCGGCGATCCGGCGTCGATCGTCGCCAGGGCCGACAAGGTGCGGCAGGTGCTGGGCTGGAAGCCGGCGCACGAGGACCTCACCGAGATCGTTGACGCGGCGCTGAACTGGGAGCGCTATTTAGCCACACGAAACAGGTAGCGATTCGCCATGCAACGTCACCTCGCCTTCGTCGTCGCGTTTATTGGCCTCACTTCGGCAGCTTTCGCCCAGCCGACCGAGAGCTTTGAGTCCTTCATCAAGAACTTCGAAGCGACGGCGGTGGCGGCCGGTGTCACCCACGAAACCTACGCCAAGGCGATGTACGGGCTGCAGCCCGATCCGAATGTGCCGGCGCTGGTGACGGCGCAGCCCGAGTTCACCACGCCCTTGTGGGAGTATATCGAAAAGCGCGTCACCGACTGGCGCATCGGCAAGGGCAAGGAAGCGATCGCCGAGAACAAGGCACTGCTGACGGCGACGGGCCAGAAGTATGGCGTCGACCCGTATCTGCTGGCCTCGATCTGGGGCATCGAGACCAATTACGGCCGAGTGCTGAGCGATCCGCAGTATATCCGTCCGATCATCCCATCGCTGGCAACGCTGGTGCATCAGCGGCGGGTGCGGCTCGAAGGCGACACCGCGGACCTGATCGCGGCGCTCTTGCTGGTGCAGCGCGGACCGCTCGACGCCACCCAGCTGGTCGGCAGCTGGGCCGGCGCCATCGGCCACCTGCAGGTCAACCCGAGCAACGTGCTCAAATATGGCACGGACGGCGATGGCGACGGTGCGGTCGACCTGCAGAACTCGCTTGCCGACGCGCTCGCGACCTCCGCCGTTTACATCATCGGCCTTGGTTACAAGCCCGGTCTCGACTGGGGCTACGAGGTCGACGTGCCGGATGGCTTCGACTACCTGCTGGCGACGCGCGACCAGCTCAGGCCCATCTCGTTTTTCACCGGGCTCGGGGTGAAGCGGGTCGGCGGCACAGCCTTCAGCGACCCCTCGATCCCGGTATTCCTCTACGCCCCGACGGGGGCGAAGGGCCCGAAATTCCTGATGACGAACAACTATCTCATCCTCAAGGGCTATAATTTCTCCGACAGCTACGCGATGGCGATCTCGCATCTCGAAGACCGGTTGCAGGGCCGCGGCGAGTACATCACGGCCTGGCCGCGGGATACCGAGTTTCCCAATCTCGAGCAGCGCCGCGCGATCCAGGAAGCCCTGATCAAGCTTGGGCTGTACGAGGGGCTGGTGGATGGCCGGATCGGGCCGGTCAGCCAGGCGGCATACGCCAAGTTCCAGGCCTCGAAAGGCGAAGTCGCCGACGGCTTCATCACGCTGCACAGCTATGAGGAACTGGTGGCCGCTGCCGGGCGGTGACTGTCGGTTGGCGCCTCCCTCCCTCCGCGGCGCTACGCGTCCGCCAGGAGGGGAGGGGAGCCAGGTAGGACGATCCCGATAGATTTATCGCGAGCGGTCTTCAATTCACCGCCGTTCGTCAGCTAAATGGCTGCCATGCAGAAGAAACCCAACCGGTTCATGCTCTGGGTGATTGGCCTCGTCGTTGCGGCGCTGGTGCTCACCGATATGCTGCCGATGTTCGTGCAGGCGCGTGAAGCGGAGGCGTTGACGCCGGCGATCACGCAGGCCGTGGACGACGGGCGCATCCTCGTGGCGCAGCAGGAACAGATTCCGCCGCGCAAGAAGCGGCGCACGCTGATGGACCTGCTGTTCGGCGATCAGCAGCCGGAGGAGCAGGCCCCGGTGGTCGAAAAGCCGGTGGTGAAGAAGCAGAAAAAGGCGGCGTTGCCGCCGCCGGAAAAGCCCAGGATCGAGAAAGCCGTCGGCGCGACGCGCCTCGCCGTGTTCGGCGACTCGATGGCGACCGATGTCGGCAAGGCGCTGGAGCGCTTCTATGCCGAGGATCCGAACATCTCGATTCTCACCCAGGGCGTCGGTTCGTCGAGCTTCGTGCGGCCGGATTTCTTCGACTGGCCCAAGACCATCAGCGAGCAGATCGCCGCCAACAGTTTTGATATCGCGGTGATCCTGATCGGCATCAACGATCGCCAGAAGATGAACCTCAACGGCCAGAGCTATGGTTCGCTGACGCCGGAATGGACCGCCGAATATTCGGCGCGCATTACCAATGTGGTGAAGGCGCTGCGCGCGGCCAACAAGCCGACGATCTGGATTGGCCTGCCGCCGATGGAAGCGCCGAAGTTCGGCAAGGCGATGATCCAGGTCAACGAGATCCAGCGGCTGGCGGCCTTCAGCGGCGGCGCCGAGTTCCTCGATATCTACGAGAAGTTCGCCACCGAGGACGGTGGCTATACCTCGCGCGGCCCGGATCTGAGCGGCACGCAGGTGCGCATGCGCAAGGATGACGGCATCCACTTTTCCGCGGCGGGCGCCGACAAGTTGGCCTTCTACCTGAGCCAGAGCCTCAAGAACTATTATCGCGGCGGTGGCACGGTGGGCATCGAGGTCGCCGATCCGCTGCTAGGGACCGACGCGCAACTGATGATGCGGCCGCCCTACCAGGGGCTGGGGCAGATGAAGCTGCTGGAAGTGGCGGGCGCGGTGATCTCGCTTACCAACACGCCGCGGCGGGCCGCCGACCTGGTAACCGCTGACATGGCCGATGCCGCGACGGTCGGATTCGATCTGACGCAGATGATCCAGGCGCCGGTCGGGCGCGCCGACGCGTTCGGGGTCGGCAAGGTCGCCAATCCGAGCCCGAAATGAGACGCCGGGCCGTTCTCGCCGGCCTCGCCCTCGTCGCAGGAGCATTCCCCGCCATGGCCGACGACCAGGCTTTTCTTGCCGCAGCGCGTGACAACGACGCTGCTGCGCTGACCCGGCTGCTGGCGGCCGGGCAGCCCGTGGATGTTCGCGACAGCGGTGGCCGAACGGCGTTGCTGGTGGCGACCCATGCCGATGCGATCGAGGCGGCGCGGATGCTGATCGAGGCTGGCGCCGACGTCAACGCCAAGGACGATATCAAGGATACCCCCTACCTCTATGCCGGGGCCGAGGGGCGGATCGAGATCCTGAAGCTGCTGCTCGCAAACGGCGCCAACCTCAAGGACACCAACCGTTTCGGTGGTACGGCGCTGATTCCGGCCGCGGAGAAGGGGCACCCCGAGAATGTGCGGTTGCTGCTCGCAGCCGGTGTCGACCCCAACCACGTCAACGGGCTCGGCTGGACGGCGCTGCTCGAGGCGGTGATCCTCACCGATGGCGGGCCGACCTATCAGGAGATCGTCGCCGACCTCATCAAGGGCGGGGCAGACGTCAATCTCGCCGACGGCGACGGGGTGACGCCGCTGGCCCATGCGCGAGCGCGGGGCTATGCCGAGATCGCCAGGCTGCTCGAGGCGGCCAGGGCGAGGTAGCTCGTTTGTTCACTACAATGCCGCCGAAGCACGGCATCTCAGCATACCACCGGCGTCATTCCCGCGAAGGCGGGAACCTAGTGGGATGCTGCGGCACCCGCTGAGGCTGAGGTATCCTACTGGGTCCCCGCCTTCGCGGGGATGACCCGGTGGGGGGCAGGCTCGAGCGCACTCACGCCTCGCCCGCCGCTTCCATCAGGTTGCTGCGCAGGTTGGTGATGCCGCGCTGCAGGATGCGGAACTCGTCCGGGCTGAGCCCGGTCGCCTTATAGGTGATCATCGACAACTCGCGCGCCTTGTCGCGGAGCTTCCTGCCGGCGTCGGTCAGCCGGACATGGACGACGCGCTCATCCTCGGTGCTGCGGGTGCGCGTCACATAACCCATCATCTCGAGGCGCTTGAGCATCGGCGTCACCGTGCTCGGCTCGAGGAACAGCTTGTCGCTCAGGCCTTTGACCGTCAGTTGCTCCTCGTCCCATAGCGCGACGATGGTCACGTACTGGGGGTAGGTGAGACCCAGCTCTTCGAGCACCGGCTTGTAGACCCGCGAGTAGGCGAGGTTGGCCGAGTAAACGGCAAAGCACATGAAATCGGCGAGTCCTGCCGTTTCGTCACGCTGCTGTTTGGCCATCGGAGGTCTCCGTTCGCAAAATCATTATCGCGATAATTTTTCGCTTGTACGGCTGGGTGAGCTGTGACACAAGTCGCGCCATAATGATTATCGCGATAATTAAATGGGAGCGACGGCGCGGCCAGCCAAGTCCCGATCAGTCAACAAACGGAAGACCTGAAGAATGAACCAGATCGAGAAGATCCTCTATACCGGCCGTACTCACACCATCGGCGGCCGTGCCGGCACGGCGCGCAGCTCGGATGGGGCGCTCGACGTGGCGCTGTCGCCGCCGGGCTTCGGCAACGGCACCAATCCCGAACAGCTGTTCGCGGCCGGCTGGTCGGCGTGCTTCCTCGGCGCCATCGGGGCGGTCGCCAGCAAGCTCAAGGTGACGCTGCCGGCCGAGCGTACGGTGGATGCGGAAGTCGATCTGGTGATGGAAGGCGAGCAGTACGGCCTCAGGGCCCGGCTCAATGTCAGCCTGCCGGGCCTCGAGCGCGAGATCGCCGAACAACTGGTCGCCGCGGCGCACCAGACATGCCCGTATTCGAAGGCGACGCGGGGAAATATCCCGGTCGAGATCAACGTGGTGTGAGTGCGCAACTGGGCTGGTGCCCCACGCACAAAAGCAAAGAAGGGGCGCCACGTGGCGCCCCTTCTTCATTTTCAAGAGTGACCGCTTACCGCGGCAGATCGGTCTTGCCCATCAGCCACTCGTCGATCGAGCGGGCGCACTGGCGGCCTTCGCGGATGGCCCAGACGACCAGCGACTGACCGCGGCGCATGTCGCCACAGGCGAAGAACTTTTCCCGGGACGTCTGGTACTTCACCGTGTCGGCCATGACGTTCGAGCGCTTGTCGGTGGCGACGCCGGCGCCCTGCACCAGGCCCTCCTGCACCGGGCCGAGGAAGCCCATGGCGAGCAGCACCAGATCGGCCTTGAGCACGAACTCGGTGCCCGGGATGGGCTGGAACTTCTCGTCGGCACGGGCGCATTGCAGGCCCGTCACCTTGCCGTTCTCACCGTCGAAGCGGATGGTCGCAACGGCGAAGTCGCGGGTGACGCCCTCTTCCTGCGAGGACGAGATGCGGAACTTCACCGGGTAGTTCGGCCAGACCAGCGCCTTGTTCTCCTTTTCGGGAGGCATGGGCATGATTTCGATCTGGGTGACCGAAGCGGCGCCCTGGCGGTTCGAGGTGCCGATGCAGTCCGAGCCGGTGTCGCCGCCGCCGATGACCACGACATGCTTGCCGCCGGCGAGGATCGGGGTGACGTTGTTCAGCGGTTCGCCGGTGACGCGGCGGTTCTGCTGGCTGAGGAAATCCATGGCGAAATGGATGCCGTCGAGTTCGCGGCCGGGGATCGGCAGGTCGCGCGGCTTCTCGGCGCCGCCCGACATGGCGACGGCGTCATACTGGCTCGCCAGTTCGTCGGCGGTGATGTCCTTGCCGACATTGACGCCGGTGTGGAGCGTCACACCCTCGGCCACCATCTGCTCGACGCGGCGATCGATCTGCGTCTTGTCGAGCTTGAAGTTGGGGATGCCGTAGCGCATCAGGCCGCCGATCTGCTGGGCCTTCTCGTAGAGATGCACATCGTGGCCGGCGCGGGCCAGCTGCTGCGCAGCCGCCATGCCGGCGGGGCCCGAACCGATGACGGCAACCTTCTTGCCGGTCTTGTTCGGATTGATCTGCGGCGTGACCCAGCCTTCCTCAAAACCCTTGTCGATGATGGCGCACTCGATCGACTTGATGTTGACCGGGGTGTCCGGGATGTTCAGCGTGCAGCTTGCTTCGCACGGAGCGGGGCAGATGCGGCCGGTGAACTCGGGGAAGTTGTTGGTGGAATGAAGGTTCTTCAGCGCCTTCAGCCACTCGCCCTTGTAGACGAGGTCGTTCCAGTCCGGGATCTGGTTATTCACCGGGCAGCCGTTATGGCAGTACGGAATGCCGCAATCCATGCAGCGCGCCGCCTGGTCGCGGGTGCCCTTGTCGCCCAGCGGGATGGTGAACTCGTTATAGTTCTTCAGCCGGTCGGCAACGGGGAGGTAATCCCGGTCGACGCGATCGATTTCGAGAAAACCAGTGATCTTGCCCATTCTCAGCCTCCCAGTCCGACAGTCGGTACGCACTTCACGGCAATGATGGTCGCCGCGTAAGATTTGCCGCCGGGGCTAACAAGCGTCCCCCGCGGTATGATCTTGCCTACCGGGTTGTTCTTCTTTGCCTTCTGGCACTGCGTGTAGTTGCCGCCAGGCAAAGTCGGCAGTTCAGCCACCTTGCCGTTTTCCGACTTGACCGTGATCTTCAGAACGAAGTCATCGGCCTGAACGGTGGATGGCGACAGGGCGGAGAAGCAGGCGAACAACGCGCCTGCTCCCAGCATGGAATATCGCTTCATCATTCCGCCGCCACCTGCTGCGCGGCCTCACGGGCCTTTTCCATGCGCTGGAGCGCCTTGCGGTACTCGATCGGCATGACCTTGCGGAACTTGGGCAGGTACTCGTCCCAGTTCGACAGGATGTGGTTGGCGCGCGACGAGCCGGTGAAGCTCTTGTGTCGCGCGATCAGCTGGTAGAGCCGCTCGGCGTCGCGACGCTGCAGGTCGTGCATGATCTCGACCACGCCCATGGTTTCGAGGTCGTTGCGGTGGCCGAAGTCGCGTTCGTTGAGACGCTCCTCTTCCACCACCGGTTCGAGCTCGACCATCGACATGTTGCAGCGGCTCTCGAAGCTGTCGTCCTCGTCGAGGACATAGGCCACGCCGCCCGACATGCCGGCCGCGAAGTTGCGGCCGGTGCGGCCGAGCACCACCACCACGCCGCCGGTCATATACTCGCAGCCATGGTCGCCGGTGCCTTCGACAACCGCGATGGCGCCGGAGTTGCGGACGGCGAAGCGCTCGCCGGCCACGCCACGGAAGTAGCATTCACCGGTGATGGCGCCATAGAGCGCGGTGTTGCCGATGATGATCGAGTCCTCGGGCACATAGCCGCGTGCCTCCGGCGGCCGGACCACGAGGCGTGCGCCGGATAGGCCCTTGCCCACATAGTCATTGGCCTCGCCGACCAGATCGATCGAGATGCCGCGCGCTGCCCAGGCGCCGAAGGCCTGGCCGGCGGTGCCGGTCAGCGACACCGCGATGGTGTCTTCGGCGAGGCCGGCATGGCCGTAGCGCTTGGCCACCGCACCGCCCAGCATGGCGCCGGCCGAGCGGTCGACGCTGGTGATCGTCTCGACGATCTTCACCGGCGTGCCGTGGTCGAGCGCGGGTTGCGCCGCGGCGATCAGGCGACGGTCGAGGACCTTGTCGATCGGATGGTTCTGGCCTTCGGTATGGGTGATGCCAACGCCTTCGGGCGCGAACGGCTTGTGGAACAGCTTCGAAAAATCGAGGCCCTTGGCCTTCCAGTGGTCGATGGCTTCGGTCTTGTCGAGCATCTGCATCTGCCCGACCATTTCCTCGAACCGGGTGTAACCCATCTCGGCCATCAGCTCGCGCACTTCCTCGGCGACGAAGAACAGGTAGTTGATGACGTGCTCGGGCTTGCCGGTGAAGCGGGCGCGCAGCACCGGATCCTGGGTGGCGACGCCAACCGGGCAGGTGTTGAGGTGGCACTTGCGCATCATCACGCAGCCGGCCGCGATCAGCGGCGCAGTGGCGAGGCCGAACTCGTCGGCGCCGAGCAGGGCGCCGATCACCACGTCACGGCCGGTGCGCACGCCGCCATCGACCTGCACCGCGATGCGGCTGCGCAGCCGGTTGCGGACCAGGGTCTGCTGGGTTTCGGCGAGGCCGATTTCCCAGGGCGAGCCGGCATGCTTGAGCGAGGTCAGCGGCGAAGCGCCGGTGCCGCCCTCGTAGCCCGAGATGGTGACATGGTCGGCGCGCGCCTTGGCGACGCCGGCGGCAACGGTGCCGACGCCGACTTCGGAGACGAGCTTCACCGAGACCTGGCCGTCCGGGTTGACGTTCTTCAGGTCGAAGATCAGCTGCGCCAGATCCTCGATCGAGTAGATGTCATGGTGCGGCGGCGGCGAGATGAGGCCGACGCCCGGGGTCGAGTGACGGACCTTGGCGATAGTCTCGTTCACCTTGTCGCCGGGCAACTGGCCGCCTTCGCCGGGCTTGGCGCCCTGGGCCATCTTGATCTGCATCATGTCGGAGTTGACGAGATACTCCGTCGTCACGCCGAAGCGACCCGAGGCGATCTGCTTGATGGCCGAGCGCTTGCTGTCGCCGTTGGGCATCGGCTTGAAGCGATCGACTTCCTCGCCGCCCTCGCCGGTGTTCGACTTGCCGCCGATCCGGTTCATGGCGATGGCGAGCGTCGTATGCGCTTCGAGCGAGATCGAGCCATAGCTCATGGCGCCGGTCGAGAAACGCTTGACGATCTCGACCGCCGGCTCGACCTGGTCGAGCGCCACCGGGGCACGGCCTTCCTCGTCCGCCTTCTTGATGCGGAACAGCGAGCGGATGGTGACGTACTTGTCTTCCACCTCGTTCACGAGCTTCGAAAACTCGCGATACTTGTCGCGGGCATTGCCGCGGGCGGCATGCTGCAGGCTGGCGACCGTCTCCGAGCGCCAGACATGCGCCTCGCCACGCTGGCGGAAGGCATAGTCGCCGCCGACATCGAGCACGTCCTCGAGCACCGGGGAGTTGCCGAAGGCATCCTGGTGCCGCAGCACGGTTTCCTCGGCGATCTCCTTGAGACCGGCGCCTTCGATGGTGGTGGCGGTGCCGGTGAAGTAGGTCGAGACGAAGTCGGTCGAAAGGCCGACGGCGTCGAAGATCTGGGCGCCGCAATAGGACTGATAGGTCGAGATGCCCATCTTGGCGGTGACCTTCAGGATGCCCTTACCGATCGCCTTGATGTAGCGGTAGATGATCTCGTCCGCATCCAGCTCGCCCGGCAGGTCGCCTCGCATGGCGGCCAGCGTCTCGAACGCCAGATAGGGGTTGATCGCTTCGGCGCCATAACCTGCGAGAGCGCAGAAATGGTGGATTTCGCGCGCTTCGCCGGTTTCCACCACGAGGCCCACCGAGGTTCTCAGACCCTTGCGGATCAGGTGGTGGTGGATGCCGGCGGTGGCCAGCAGGGCAGGGATCGCCACCCGCTCACGGCTCATGGCGCGATCGGACAGAATGATGATGTTGTCGCCCGAGTGCACGGCCATCTCGGCATCCGAGAACAGCTGGTCGAGGGCCCGCTTCATCCCATCGGCGCCTTCCGACACCGGATAGGTGATGTCCAGCGTCTTCGAACGGAACGGGTTGTCCTCCATGCCGCCGATGGCGCGGATCTTTTCCAGGTCCTCGTTGGTGAGGATCGGCTGGCGCACTTCGAGCCGCTGGCGGCTGTTGCCGCCGGTCAGATCGAGCACGTTCGGCCGCGGCCCGATGAACGAGACGAGGCTCATCACCAGCTCTTCGCGGATCGAGTCGATCGGCGGGTTGGTGACCTGCGCGAAGTTCTGCTTGAAGTAGGAATAGAGGAGCTTGGACTTGTTGGAGAGCGCCGAGATCGGCGTGTCGGTGCCCATCGATCCCACGGCTTCCTGGCCGGTGGCAGCCATCGGCGGCAGGATCAGCTTCAGGTCTTCCTGGGTGTAGCCGAAGGCCTGCTGGCGATCGAGCAGCGGCACATCCGAGGTCTTGGGCTCGAAATGCACGGCCGGCAGTTCCTCGAGCACGATCTGGGTACGGCCCAGCCACTGCTTGTAGGGATGCGCGTTGGCGAGCTCGGCCTTGATCTCCTCGTCGGAGACGATGCGGCCCTGCTTCAGATCGATCAGCAGCATCTTGCCCGGCTGCAGGCGCCACTTCTTCTTGATCTTTTCGGCCGGAATCGGCAGCACGCCGGCTTCCGAGCTCATCACCACTTCATCGTCTTCGGTGACGAGGTAGCGGGCCGGACGGAGGCCGTTGCGGTCGAGCGTCGCCCCGATATGGACGCCGTCCGAGAAGCACATGGCGGCCGGACCGTCCCACGGCTCCATCAGCGCAGCGTGATACTCGTAGAAGGCGCGGCGGTCTTCGTCCATCAGCGGGTTGCCGGCCCAGGCTTCCGGGATCAGCATCATGGCCGCATGCGGCAGCGAGTAGCCGCCGCGGATCAGGAACTCGAGCGCGTTGTCGAAGCAGGCCGTGTCGGACTGGCCGGGATAGGAGATCGGCCACAGCTTGTTGATATCGCCGCCGAACAGCGGCGACGACACCGAAGCCTGCCGCGCCGCCATCCAGTTGACGTTGCCGCGCACGGTGTTGATTTCGCCGTTGTGGCAGACGAAACGGTAGGGGTGCGCCAGCCGCCAGGACGGGAAGGTGTTGGTCGAGAAGCGCTGGTGCACCAGCGCCAGCGCCGACTCGAAGTCAGCGTCGTGCAGGTCCTTGTAGTAGGCGCCGAGCTGGGCCGCGAGGAACATGCCCTTGTAGACCAGGGTGCGGCAGCTCATCGACACGATGTAGAAGTCGTTCGGCTTGCCTTCGAAGGCCGAGTAGATCTTGGCCGACATCACCTTGCGGATGATGTAGAGCTTGCGCTCGAACGCCTCTTCATCGGCAATGGCGTCGCCACGGCCGATGATCACCTGCCGGTGGCAGGGCTCGGTGGCGACGATCTCGGGATCCTTCGACAGCGACGAGTTGTCGGACGGTACGTCGCGCCAGCCGATGACCGTCTGGCCTTCGTCTTCGATCACCTTGTTGACGACGCGCTCCATCTTGGCGCGCAGGTCCGCATCCTGCGGCATGAAGATGAAGCCGACGGCGTACCTACCCTGCTCGGGCAGATGGAAGCCGAGCCGCGCGCTCTCCTTGACGAAGAACTTGTGCGGGATCTGCACCATGATGCCGGCGCCGTCGCCCATCAGCGGGTCGGCGCCCACGGCGCCGCGATGCTCGAGGTTCTCGAGGATGGCCAGGCCGTTCTGCACGATCTTCTGGCTGGGCTGGTTCTTCATGTTGACGATGAAGCCCACGCCGCAGGCATCGACCTCGCGCGTCGGGTCATAGAGGCCCTCGGCCTCAGGCCGCATCACGCCTCGAGGCAGATCGGTTCGGTAGCCGTCATTTTTGCGAATGGCGGTTTCCGTGACGGGATGTGACATCGATCCGTTCCGTGGTTCAGCCATTTGCAAAGTCCTCTGTTTTGCAGTCGTCTTCGAGACCAGGGCGGGTGCCCCGGTGTTCAAGTTCCTTTCGACGCGCCTTCAGCCCCCAGTCGTACCTCAGTGTACGGCTCGAATCCGAGTGCGCAATCTTTTAGTGGGGAGCGGCTCTGCATCCAAATGGCCGCTCGTACGGGCTCGATAAGGCCCCACCCCTCCGTTTCCGCTATCGACAAGCGGGCCAGCCGGATCGGCGTGTGAAACGCATCCGGGGAGACCGGCCGCTCACGAAATTGGACAGATGTGCTGTCCTATCGAGGCTACATTTGCATAATTCCAAACTGCGAGCAAGCGTCCGGGGACACTTTTTTGCCGTGTTATGATCGCGGCAGCGTAGGAGATCACAGGCAGGGAATAGGCAAACAGTAGGAATTGAGCGCCAAGCGCCGCCTGACAAAGCCGTGTTTCGGGCATTTTGTGCCTGTCGTGGCTATAGGAGTTGCGGGAACCAAGAACCCGTCGGTACACCGCGGACCGAGCTCCCTATCGACATCCTGATGTCGCGATGTGCATGTTTCACCTCGCGAAATTACCGCGAGCCAGAGATGTCAGCCAGACCCTCGTTCATCGTGAACATCCGCGACGGCCTCAGGCCGATCGATCATGGCGGCTTTGCCGACATGGGCGGGTTCGATCACCCAATCGGAGGGCGGCACGGCCTCACCCATATCGGGATCAAGTACGAAGTGGCGCCGCCCGGCAGTCGCACATCGTTCCCGCATGCCGAAAAACTTGAGGAGGAGTTCGTCTTCGTCTATGGCGGCAAGCCGGATGTGTGGATCGATGGCGCGCTTCACCCGCTCGAGGCAGGCGATGCAGTGGCTTTCCCAGCGGGGACGGGAATCGCCCACAGCTTTCTCAACAACAGCCACGAGGACATGCACCTGATCATCGTCGGCGAGCACGAGGTCCCGGGCAACCAGCTCTACTACCCGCTCAACCCCGAGCGCATGACGCAGTTCAGGGCGTGGAACGGGGCCTGGCTCGAGGCGCCGAAGCGGCCGCTCGGCCCGCATGACGGCAAGGCCCGCGCCGGCAGCCGCGACGACGGAGCAGCCCCGCCCCGTCGGCCCGGTTTCATCGCCCATTACAGCAAGGGCCTCACCCCGTTCGCCAACCCCAAGCACACCAACCATGGCGGGCAGAGCAGCCGGATGGGGGCGGCCCAGGGGATGACGCGCATCGGCATCAATTACGACATCGTCGCCCCCGGCAAGCGCACCTCGCGTCCGCATGCCGAGAGCGCAGAAGATGAGTTCGTGCTGGTGCTCAAGGGCCGGCCCGATGCCTGGATCGATGGGCATCTGCACCAGCTCGGGGAAGGCGATGCGGCCGTTTTTCCCGCCGGCACCGGCATCGCCCACTCGTTTCTCAACAACAGTGACGAGGATGTCCACCTGCTGGTCATCGGCGAGCATGCTCGCGCGGGCAATCGGCTGAACTACCCGCTCAACCCCGAGCGGATGGCAGAATTCGAGAAGCTCGGACGCGCCTGGCTCGATGCCCCCAAGCACGAACTGGGACCGCATGACGGGATGGCGCGGGCGGGGACGCGGCGTGGGTAATGTCCGTCATGGCGCTTCGACATGGACGCCGGAACGACTTGGAAACGTCCGCCGCTTATCCTCGCCGTAGTTTTTTCGTGGGGCGCAGTTGGACACAATTCTGGGTTTCGCTCAGAGCCTGCTGCCTGCGACCCTCATATCCATCAGCACCCGATGGCGTCATTACGCGTTCTTCTCGGTGCTCACCGTCCTGGTCTGGGCGGGTATCATATGGTCCGGGTTCAACTCCCAATGCACCGGCGGTTGCGCCGCCGAGGTAGCCGCGTTGCCAATGGTCATACTGGGTCTCGTCGCATCCGCTGGTGCGATGGCACTCAAACCACTCAGCCTCATGCGTGCGGATCGAGAAGCTCAGCAGACCGCTGAGGGCGAGGGCTCATAGGCTTCGCCCCGCGCGCGACTGAAGGGCCCCCAGGGATGCACGGATGGGCCCGGCGGAGACGTACGCCTACTCCAGGTGGCTTTTCAGGAACCAGAGGTTCTTGTCGAGGCTGCGCGAGAACGCCGTGAAAATATCGGCGGTGTCGGCGTCGCCGGCTTCGTCGGCCGCATCGATCCCCTCGCGGGTGGATTTGCTCAGCGCGGCATAGCGCTCCACCAGGGCGGCGAGGTGGTCGGTGACTTTGCGGATGTCGGTGGGGTAGGGGGCGAGCTTGCTGGCCTTGCCCACGGTCTGCAGCGTGCCGAGCGCGATGCCGTCGAGCTGGGCGACGCGTTCGGCGATGATGTCGACATGCTCATCGACATCGTCGCGCAACTGGTCGAGCAGTTCGTGCACGGCGATGAAAGTCGGGCCCTTGAGGTTCCAGTGCGCCTGCTTGGTGATCAGCGCCAGGTCGATGGCGTCGGCGAGGCGGGCATTGAGCAGGTCGATCATCTCGGCCTTGGTGTTGGACTTGAGGCCGATCTCGGGGGATTTCATTTGCACGAACCTATGACGCGTTGAGGGGACGCGGTGAAACGGCCCGGACCGCGCGGAGGTTCCTCGCCGGAGCGGCGCACTGCAAACAACAAGGGCGCAGTCCTCGCGGACCACGCCCTCATTTCCGTTCACCTGACGATCAGACCGCCTGGTATTGTCGCCAGGTCGTTCGTGCCGGATTAGTTTACGGTCTGGTCCTCGATGGTCTTGGTCGAGGCGCTGATCGGAATCTGGCGAGCCTTCTTGCTCTCCGGAATCTCGCGCTTGAGCTCGATGTGGAGCAGGCCGTTCTCGAGGTTGGCACCAGCCACTTCGACATAGTCGGCGAGCTGGAAGCGGAGCTCGAACGCGCGCTCGGCAATGCCGCGATGCAGGAACTCGCGAGACTTGTCCTCGCTCTCCTGGGCCTTGGCGCCCTTCACGACGAGGTTGTTCTCCTTGCTCTCAATCGCGATGTCGCCCTCGGCAAAGCCGGCGACGGCGATCGAGATGCGGTAGGCGTTCTCGCCGGTCTTTTCGATATTGTAGGGAGGATAGGATTTCGCCTCCTGGCCCACCAGGGCGTCGAGACGGTTGAAGACGCGGTCGAAACCGACGGTCGAACGATAGAAGGGGGAAAAATCGTAGCTAGCCATGATCACATTCTCCTTTGAGCAACGTGGCTTTGGTTCGGTGTCCCATGCGCGCTCCCCAATTGGGCAAGCGTGCATTCCCGGGTTCCCGGTCCCCGGGAGTTCCCGGCGGACAGCAATGATTTAGGGAGCATCGGCCAGGGTTCAAGACCCCCGTTCAGGTCGATGAACCGAAGATGAATGTGGCGATCAAAGGCGGTTCAGACAGCCGCTCCTATAAGCGGGACTGTGCTTACTGTCTGCTGCAGGGCACACCGAATGAGCCGCCTTCACCCGCCCCCCGCAAGGCGGCCATCACAAGGAAAGCCAGTGTCTCTAGCGAGGCGCTGGCTTTTCGGTTTCGAGGACCGTGTTACGCTCCCGTCATTCCCGCGAAGCCGGGAATCCAGTATGCACAGGACTAACGTGTCGGCCGGGTCAGCCATAGACATCGGGGTTTTCGCCTTCGCGAAGATCCCCTGAGGTTCCCGCCATCGCGGGAACGACGGCAGTGTGTGTGGCTGGTCTGTCAAGCAAGCAAAAGGCAGCTTATGAACGCCATCGTCGACCCCAATGGGCCAACCCTTGCCGTGGTGCCGTCCAACCCGGTGCCGGAGGGCGCGCGGGTCGGCTATTTCACCACACCGGACAAGGTGCAACTGCGCTACGCCACCTTTCCCAAGGGGCAGGGGGCGGCCAAGGGGACCGTCTGCCTGGTGCAGGGACGCACCGAGTTCATCGAGAAGTATTTCGAGACCATCGCCGACTTTCAGTCGCGCGGCTTTGCCGTCGCCACCTTCGACTGGCGCGGGCAGGGTGGCAGCCAGCGGCTGATCGGCAACAGGCGGCTCGGTTATGTGCGTCGCTTCGACGACTACTGGGAAGACCTCAGGGCGTTCCACGGCTCGATCCTGCTGCCCGACTGCCCGGCGCCATACTATCTGGTCGGCCACTCGATGGGGGGGATCGCCTCGCTTTATGCCGGCATTCGCGATCGCATGATGTTCGAGCGCATCTTCGTGTCGGCGCCGATGGTCGGGCTGGATCGCCAGCCGTTCAGCATGGCCGGCATGGCGCGGCTATGCGGCACGCTGGCCAATCTCGGGCTCGCCCGGGTGCCGATCGGGCGCCGGGGCGACAAGGCGCAAACCGAGCAGAGCTTTGCCGGCAATCCGTTGACCTCGGACCTCCAGCGCTTCAACCGGTCGGTCGAGGTATTGAAGGCGCGGCCCGAACTCGAACTCGGCGCGCCGACGTTCCGTTGGGCCGCTTCGGCCTTTGCCGCGATGGCCGGCGCCGCGACCGACGAGTTTCCCGGCGCGGTGCGTATTCCGGTGCTGATGCTCGCGGCGGCGCGCGACGAGATCGTCTCGACCGCCGCGATCGAGACGCTGGGCCTAAGGATGCGCACCGGCCGTCACGTGGTGATCCCGGGCGCCCGGCACGAGATGTTCGTCGAGAACGACGCGATCCGCGGGCAGGTGTTTGCGGCGTTCGATGCGTTTATTACGGAACAGAGCGCCTAGCCGGGCTGCCTACCCCTTCAGCAGTGCCATTGCCGCGGCATGCAGCTCGGGCGTCGCTGCGGCGACGCAGTTGCCGCCCTGTTCGGCCGGGCCGCCATCCCAGGTGGTGATGACGCCGCCGGCGTTCTCGATCAGCGGGATCAGCGGGCAGATATCGACATTCTTCAATCCCGCCTCGACCACCAGGTCGATATGGCCGGCTGCCATCAGCGCATAGCCGTAGCAATCGAGCCCGTAGCGGGTGGTGAGCACCGCGCCGTTGATGGCGTTCCACGGTCGCGACAGGTCGCGGCCCGGACGCACGAACAGGTCCGGTGAGGTGGTGGTGAGCTTGGCCCTCGCCAGCTCGGTGACACGCGAGGTGTTGAGATCGGCCCGGTCGGTGCCGCGATGATAGGTCGCCTCGCCCGGCAGCCCGAGATAGATCTCGCCGGTGAACGGCTGCGCCATCAGCCCGGCCGCGGCCTTGCCATCGATGGTCAGCCCGACCAGCGTCCCCCATACCGGCACACCGGTGATGAACGCCCGGGTACCGTCGATCGGGTCGATGATCCAGGCGAAGCGGCTGCTGCCGGGCTTATCGTCCCATTCCTCGCCGATGATGGCATGATCGGGGAAACGGTTGCCGATCAGTTCGCGGATGGCGAGCTCGGCCTGCCGGTCGGCCTCGGTGACCGGATCGAAGCCGACATCCCACTTGTTATCCACCGCGATATCCTTGCGGAAGCGGGGCAGCGTCACCGCCGCCGCGATCTCGGCGGCGTCGAGCAGGGTGCGGCGCACCAGGTCGGCGGTGAGACCGCCCAGAGATGTATCTTCCATGTCAGCCTTCCCGACGCGATTTTGCGAGTTGTTCCAGTGTTCTAGCAGTCGGCATCAGCCGAGATGTGCGAATAGTTTGTGACGATCGTGATTCATTTTTGCAACAACGGCGCAAGTTTGTCTGTTGAAGACTTCCGGCTGCCTTGTGAACAGAGGCAAATCAGTTCACGCCAGTAATTGCATGATGGATGGGCGGCTCTTGAGCCTCTTGCCTCGACTTAGGCAACGCACTCTGGCCGCCATCGTTTCCTCCCTTGACTGGGCCGCTCCGGCGGCCCGCTTTTTTGTTTCAGGGACATGCGCCAGCCGTAGCACAGACTCGATCCAGCCGTGCTCCGCTTCCCTCACTCGGCCGCGTACTTCTCCGATACCGGCGCCGGCGGCGACAGCATGGCGAAATCGAGCCCCGTCAGGGTGGCGACCAGCCGGTCGATCAACTGGCGCATGGCGCCGAAGCCGGCATTCTTCTCGAGCGTCACCTCGTTCATATAGAGGTGGCGGCTGAGTTCGATCTGCAGGGCGTGCACGCCATGCTGCGGCCGGCCATAGGTGCGGGTGCAGAAACCGCCCGCATAGGGACGGTTGCGCGCGACGCGCAGCCCGGCGCCGGCAAACACCATCTCGGCGAGATCGGCCAGAATCGGTGCGCAGGTGGTGCCGTAGCGATCGCCGAGCACCACGTCGGGGCCGAGCCGGTCGCCGCTGCGCGACAGCCGCGGCATGGAATGGCAATCGATCAGGACGGCCACGCCGAAGCTGCCATAGGCTTCGGTCAGCAAGCGCTGCATGGTGGCGTGGTAAGGCTGGTAGATGCCCTCGATGCGCATGCGCGCGTCGTCGAGCGTCAGCCGCTCCTTATAGATCGGCTTGTTCTCAGCCACCACGCGGGCAAGCGTGCCGAGCCCCGCAGCGACGCGCGGGCTGGTGGTGTTGAAGCGCTCCGACAGCGGCTCGACGAACATGGTGGGGTCGAGTTCCCACGGCTCACGGTTCACATCGAGATAGGCGCGGGGAAAATGCGCACGGATCAGCGGCGCGCCCAGATGCGGCGCCCGCTGGAACAGCTCGTCGACGAAGGCATCCTCGGATTGACGGATCGACAGGTGGTCGAGACGGGTCATGGCGAGGAAGCGCTCGGGGTAATCGCGGCCGGAATGTGCGGAATTGAACACCAGAGGCGCCATCACCCGGCGGGGCCGGATGGTTTCGAATGCTGGCCTGTCCCAATAGTCGGACTGCACCGGGTCTCCCTTCAGCGCCGAAGCGCTGTCTCACCCCCGCACTTTGCCGCGCGCCCGGCGGAAAGTCCATAAGTCCGAGAGGGGCATGTTCACACTTACCTGCCATGGGTTCTCGATCGAGAAAACTTGCATTAAACATCACCCATTAGAGTTCCGCGGCAGAACGCCGTCGATGGGGCGCCAAGGGGACATGATGAAGCGCATTCTGCTCGCTGAAGACGATAACGACATGCGCCAGTTCCTCACCCGCGCGCTGAAGACCGCCGGCTATGAGGTGGTCTCGTTCGACAATGGCAGGTCGGCCTACGAGCGGCTGCGCGAGGAGCCGTTCTCGCTGCTGCTCAGTGACATCGTGATGCCGGAGATGGACGGAATCGAACTGGCGCGCCGCGCCACCGAGCTCGATCCCGACCTCAAGGTGATGTTCATCACCGGATTTGCCGCCGTGGCGCTGAACCCCGACTCCGAAGCCCCCAAGGATGCCTCGGTGCTGAGCAAACCCTTCCATCTCAAGGATCTGGTGCACGAGGTCGAACGCCTGCTGGCGGCCTGATCCCGCGGGCGGCCCGTCCCTGGCGTGGTTCCGGCGGCGGCGCGCCGCAGGCTGGAGCCGGGTCTGACGGGGGCCTCCGACAGGCAGTTTTCCCAAGCCGGAATTGACCCTTGACCGGCGAGCGGGTTTTATGGTCTACCGCGCTCCCAACGACGGGCGCAGCCCGAAGTTGACGGTGAAGTGATGGGTGTATAGCTCAGCGGGAGAGCACTACCTTGACATGGTAGGGGTCACAGGTTCAATCCCTGTTACACCCACCATCCCTCGCCGCAAGGACTCCCGAAGTCCTTGAATATGCCGATGAAATCGGCGCCGCAGTTTGGTCGCGACAGACGATGTCGTGACCCGAACGGATGGGTGTGTAGCTCAGCGGGAGAGCATCGCCTTCACACGGCGGGGGTCACAGGTTCAATCCCTGTCACACCCACCATCCAACGAGCCCCTGGCGCCGACCGGCTGCCGGGGGTTTGCTTTTTGCGGTGGGTGGTGCGAGTCCCTTGCCGCTGTCGGGTCTGCGCCTGAACGTTCTCGACGGCCAGATGTCCGGCCCCTTCTATCCGGGGTCGACCTGCCCGGGTGCGTCTCGGCCAGCTCAGTGTTCAGAGATCAGCGACGCTGCCCCGGCTCATGATGGGCAGGTGCATTTTCCATCAAAATTCCTTGATGGTGCCTTGAAATTGCCACCCCAAAACCAGGTGTGGCGCGAATGGCACGACTCTTTCCCGGAGGGGGCTCGCGTGAACAGTTTGTTAGCACGTGAGGTCGCTTTTCCATCCGACACGGGCTACGTGAAGGCCCTCTCTCTAGGAGTCGACTAAATGAATCGTTTTGCAATCGCTCTGCTGGCCGGTGTGGCTGGCGTCTCCGTGATGTCCTCGGCTTTCGCCGCTGACCTCATCATTTCCGAGCCCGCTCCGGCGGTCGGCGTTGTCTCCACTTCGGGCGGCAACTGGGACGGCCTGTTCCTCGGCGCCTTCGCCGGCTATGGCTGGGGCACCCTGACCGACGAAGACGGCTATTTCGATCCCGCCGGCACCGAATATGACCCGACCGGCTGGCAGGTCGGCGTTGCCGCCGGCGTGAACTTCACCGTCTCGGAAGCCATCGTTGCCGGCCTCGTGGCCGACATCGCCTGGTCGGATCTCGGCGGCGACTTCGTCGGTGGCGATCTCACCTCCAAGACCGACTGGCAGGGTAGCATCCGTGGCCGCATCGGCTTCGACGGCGGTGCGTTCCTCCCGTACGTGACCGGCGGTCTGGCGTTCGCGAACAACACGCTCACCGACAACGTGACCCCGATCGAAGACACCCAGACCCATATCGGCTGGACCCTCGGCGCCGGTGTCGAGTTTGCCGTTGCCGACAACGTGTCGCTCGACCTGCAGTACCGCTACTCGGACTTCGGCAAGAAGACCTACGACCTGAACGTTCCGACCGACTACAGCCTGACCTCGCATGCGGTCACGGCCGGTATCAACTTCCGCTTCTGATTTCCGCCCTCAGCCTTTTCGAGGCTGAACGGTCATCACATCGGCCCCGCCCGGCGCAAGCCGCGGCGGGGTTTGATTTTTCCGGCGACTTCGACAATCCGGCCCCTGCAACGCGCAACATCGACCGACGTCGCCACGCTTGTGTCTGAAATGCGGCAAAATATAGATTTACAACGTCATTAAGAACCTAAGCCTTATGTGTGTCCTGAGGGTGACACTTCGTGGCTAAGCTGTGCGTTGCTGGCGTCAGCGGGTTCACTTTCGGGGAAACGAGCGTATCTTGCAGAGGTTATTTTCCGGAGGCCATCCAATGAACCGTCTTGCCATCTCCCTGCTCACCGGCGTCGCCGCCCTGGGCTTCATCTCGTCGGTCCAGGCGGCCGATCTCATCATTTCCGAGCCCGCGCCCGTGGTTGGCGTCGTCAATACCGGCGGCAACTGGGATGGCGTCTATGTGGGCGCCTTTGCCGGCTATGGCTGGGGCACGCTGACGGAAGAAGACGGCGTCTTCGCTCCTCCGGGCACCGACTATGACATTTCGGGCTGGCAGCTGGGCGTTGCCGCCGGCGCGAACTTCACCATTTCCGAAGCGATCGTGGCTGGCCTCGTCGCCGACATCGCCTGGGCGGACATTGGCGGTTCTAACGACGACTTCGCCCCGCTCGAGTACAACATCAACTGGCTCGCCAGCGTTCGCGGCCGTCTCGGCTTTGACGGCGGGGCGTTCCTGCCCTACCTGACCGCCGGTCTGGCGGTTGCCAACAACACTGTCGGTATCGATGGTGGCGGGCCTGACGACACCCAGACCCATATCGGTTGGACGGTGGGTGCCGGCGTCGAGTTCGCCGTCGCCGACAATATCTCGCTCGACCTGCTGTACCGCTACAGCGACTACGGCAGCAAGACCTACGCCTTCGATGGCGGCGTGTCGGACTTCAACCTGACCGCGCACACCATCTCGGCCGGCGTGAACTTCAAGTTCTGATTGCCGCTCAGCCTCGGCTGATCCGTCGCGCTGTTAACCCCGCCGTGGCCCTTGGCTGCGGCGGGGTTTCTTGCATCCCGAGCCGGCCTCCGGCCGACGCCGGCCGCTGTCGATCTCAGGCGAGCTGTCACCGTTCATTCACAGCTGTTGCGCAATTGCCCTTGCAAGATCGGCAAAACAGTCCCACCTTCGCTGTCATGTTCAACCAGCAGAAGGAGGTGGTCCAAGTGTCTCATCAGAAATCGTCGATTTCGAAGGGTCTTGGAGTCTCCGTTAGTTCGGAGCAGCCTCTGGCCTGATCGAAGGCACCTCGTCCCGTCAGGCGACCTCTTGTCGCCCTCAGGACAATGACTGCTTCGAAAGCCACGAAATCGGAAAGGGTCGCCTCAGGGCGGCCCTTTCTTTTTGTCTCGCTGGTGGAATGTGTCTGCGAGGCGGCCGTGGAACTCACCCAGACCACTTCGCTGCGCGGCCGCCTCGGTCATAATGGCGGGGCGTTCATGCCTTACCTGACTGCCGGTCTGGCGTTTGACCAGGGCCATGCTCTGCCGCCCGATGTCATCAATATGCATGTCGGCTGGACTATCGGAGCCGGCGTCGAGTTTGCCGTCAGCGATGCGCTGTCGGTCGATCTGCTGTACCGCTACACCGATCTGGCGCCGCAGAACTACGCCGGTCCCGACCTCGGCTTCGAAACCCATTCGGTTACTGCGGGCCTGAACTGGTCGTTCTGAGACCACTTGTCCTGCTGAGATGAGGCCGTCCGCTGGGCGGCCTTTTTCTTTTGCCGCGCGCCAATGCGCCGTGAAATTGTGTCGTCGGCGCAACAGTGGCGATATTTTGGCGAAACAGTGGTGAACCGAGACGGTTGTGATTTGTTTGGCAACACTCGGTGCCTGATGGTGAAGCCATCGTATTGGAGGTTGATATGACTAGGTTTGCACTGCTGCTGGCCGCAGGTGTTTCGGCGGTCGCGATTTCTTCGGCGGCACATGCCGCTGATCTCATCATTGATGAGCCCGCTGCTGGCGTCGTCGACGTCTCCGGCAACTGGGACGGGCCCTACATCGGCGTATTTGCTGGTTACGGTGCAGGCACCTACGAGGAAGCTGCGGGTTTCGAGGCCGACACCTCGGGCTGGCTCGCAGGCGTCGCTCTGGGCGCGAATTTCACCGTCACCGACGGCATTGTGGCTGGCATCGTCGGTGACATCGCCTGGTCGAATATTGGGTTCGAAGACGTCTTTGGTGACGCCAATATCGACTGGGTCGGCTCACTTCGCGGTCGTCTGGGTTTTGATGGCGGCGCGTTCCTGCCGTACCTCACCGCTGGTCTGGCCGTCGCTGGCGCCACCGTCCACAACAACATTTCGGGTCTGTCGGATTCGGGTACCCATGTCGGCTGGACCGTCGGCGCCGGCGTCGAGTTTGCGGCGACCGAGAACCTGTCGATCGACCTGCTGTACCGTTATTCCGACTACGGCGATCAGACCTACAATGTCGGCTTTGCCGATTTCGATGCGGGGTTCAAAACCCATCAGATCACCGTCGGGCTCAACTGGTCGTTCTGACGCCGGTTATTGCTGCTCGATCCGGAAGGGCCGCCCATTGGGCGGCCCTTGCTTTTGGCCGATCGACCTCCAAACCATTCGTTAACCAAGTCCTGACGGTTACCGCGGCGTAAAGGAATTGTTTGCAACTTGGATTCGATTCATGCGGGCACGTAATCCGTTCCCTTCGTGTACCTTGGAGGCACATCATGAACCGTTTCTCTCTTACTCTCCTGGCGGGCGTTGCCGTGCTGTCCATGGCTTCGGCGGCTTCGGCAGCTGATCTGCTGGTGCGTCAGCAGCCGTCCATGCCGGGCTTCGTCGACATGGGCAGCAGCGGTGGCTGGGATGGCGCCTATATCGGCGGTTTCGTCGGCTATGGCTGGGGCACCGCCTCGGACGACAACACTCCGCTCGATCTGCTCTCGTCCAGCGAACTCGATCTCTCCGGCTGGACCGCCGGCGCGACCCTGGGCGCCAACTTCACCGTCGCTCCGGGCTTCGTGCTGGGCGCGGCCGGTGACCTGGCCTGGAACGGCATTGGCGGTTTTGACGGTGGCGTGGTCCCGGGCGTGGACGTCGACATCAACTGGAACGGCTCGCTGCGTGGCCGCGCCGGCTTCGACGGCGGCGCCTTCACGCCCTCCCTGGCGGCTGGTCCCGCCTTCCCGGGCGCAACCGCCAGCAGCGGCGGCACCGACAGCACTCAGATGCATTTCGGCTGGACCGCCGGCGCCGGTGTGGAAGTTGCCGCTACCGACCAGATCTCGGTCGACCTGCAGTACCGCTACTCGGATTACGGCAAGGCCACCTACGACCTGAACGGCGGCTCGGAACTCGGCCTCACCACACATTCGCTCACCGCCGGCGTGAACTTCAAGTTCTAAGCCGAGCTTGGGCAAGTCTTTCGAAAGGGCCGCCTTGTGCGGCCCTTTCTCGTTGCAGGGGGCACGCGGCCGCATGTGTGGCGAGCAGGTGACACCATGGCGACTTTTCGGTGGGACACCGGTAATTCCTATCGCTTCGATCGAGATTTGCGACTAAGCGACCCGGACTTCTAGGAGACTCACATGAATCGCTTTGTAATTGCTCTGCTTTCCGGCGTTGCCGGGCTCGCCCTCGTGTCGGGCGCCCAAGCGGCTGACCTGATCATCGACCAGCCGGCTGCCGGCGTCGTCGAGGCGGCAAGCGGCAACTGGGACGGCCTGTATGTCGGCGCTTTCGTCGGCGGTCTGGGCGGCACCTTCGAGGACGAGTCCTCGGATGAGTACGATGTCAGCGGCTGGCTCGCCGGTGTGAACCTCGGCGCCAACTTCACCGTTGCCGATGGCATCGTGCTCGGCGTGGTGGGCGACGTTGCCTGGAGCAACGCCGAGAACCAGGACAACCTGCCGCTGTCCGTCGATTGGACCGCTTCGCTGCGTGGCCGCCTCGGCTTCGACGGCGGCTCGTTCCTGCCGTACCTGACCGCCGGTCTGGCGGTTGCCGGCGGCGAGATCGAGGGCATCAACGAGACCCATTTCGGCTGGACCGTCGGCGCCGGTGTCGAGTTCGCCGTTGCGGACAACATCTCGGTCGACCTGCTGTACCGCTACTCGGACTACGGCACTGCCACCTACAGCAACGAAGATTTCGGCCTGACCTCGCATGCCGTCACCGTCGGCCTGAACTTCAAGTTCTAAGCCTCGCTGATCGACTGAATCGAGCGGCCGCCCCTGAGGGGCGGCCGTTTTTGTTTGCCGAGGTTTCGACCGTCGCGCGCTGAGATGGCCTGCATCCGCCATCTCCACTGACGGCGGGGGACGGTTGTCGCGGACCCCGTGGCGACATGGGATGAAATTGCTTCTCGACGGCTGGCATCGTCTGCCGTCTCGCAGACGGCCCCCAGGACAGCGAAGTTGGCTGGAGTTTCAGCGACTTACCGCTGATCTCAACCGAAGTTCTGACTCGGCGGCGAGCGATTGACGAGCGGTTTGGTCGCTTTCGGCGAGCGTGGTTTTTTGTTCGCGCCGCGGCATATCTGTGGCGTCGCCGCAACTGCGCCAGAAAAATGGCAGGCGGCGGCGCGTACTACTTATCCTGTGTGATGCGATGCTGTATTGAACGGAGATCGATTGATGGAGGCATCACGTGAATCGCGTTGCTCTAATTCTTGCGGCCGGCATTTCGAGCCTGGTTGTCGCGCCTGCTGTTCAGGCTGCGGACCTTATTGTGGATGAACCAGCCGAGGTCGGTGTCGTCGATGTTTCGGGCAACTGGGCCGGGGCATATGTCGGCGTTTTTGCCGGCTACGGGTGGGGCACCTACGATGACAATGGCCCGGCAGGTCCCGATAACGGTCTGGGCGGCGGGCTGGTCGGCCTGACGGCTGGTTACAATTTCGCGGTGACCGACGGGATTGTCGCAGGTGTCGTGGCCGACGTGGCCTGGTCGGACATCAGCTACGGCTATGACTTTCCCGGGGTCGAGTTCGACTTCAGGGCCGACTGGGTGGGTTCGCTGCGCGGCAAGCTGGGCTTTGACGGCGGGTTGTTCCTTCCCTATCTGACGGCCGGTCTCGCGGTCGCAGGGACCTCGGCCTTCTACGATGATGGTTTCTTTCTCGTAGACGAGTCCCAGACGCATGTCGGTTGGACCGTGGGTGCCGGTCTCGAGGTGGCTGTTGCCGACAACCTGTCGATCGACATGCTGTACCGCTACTCGGACTATGGTGACGTGACCTATGGTGGCGTCACGGCTCCGCCCTATGATGCGAGCTTCACCACCCACCAGATCACCGCCGGTCTCAACTGGCGTTTCTGATCCAACCGCACAGTCAAGTCAGACGGCCGTCCCTCGGGGCGGCCGTTCTCTTTTTGCATTCGGCGCGCAACACGACTATGTAGCGGCCTTCCACATTTCGAGCCCGTCGATGAACGCCCTGACTGCCACGGCGCCTGCCGCAAAACTGCTGCCCTACCAGTCGCGCCGGACCTTCGCGATCATCTCGCATCCGGATGCCGGCAAGACCACGCTGACCGAGAAGCTGCTGGCGTCATCGGGCGCGATCCAGCAGGCCGGGCAGGTGCGGCACCGCGCCAACCAGCGCGCCACCCGCTCGGACTGGATGGAAATCGAGCGGCAGCGCGGCATCTCGATCACCTCGTCGGTGATGACGTTCGAGCACCTGGGCCTGACCTTCAACCTGCTCGATACGCCCGGCCACTCGGATTTCTCCGAGGACACCTATCGCACGCTGACCGCCGTCGATGCGGCCATCATGGTGATCGACGTCGCCAAGGGCATCGAAGCGCAGACGCTGAAGCTGTTCGAGGTCTGCCGGCTGCGCGACATCCCGATCATCACCTTCGCCAACAAGGTCGATCGCGAAGGCAAGGACCCGGTCGAGATTCTCGACGAGATCGCCTCCACCCTGGCGCTCGATGTGTCGCCGGTGGTCTGGCCGCTGGGCGGCGGTGTCGATTTCCGGGGCATTGTCGATCTCACCGCCGGGGTGGTGAAGCGGCCCGATGGCCAGGTCTGGAAGAGCTTCACCGATGTCGCCGATCTTGCCCGCGACAACGAGTTCGCCATGGATCCGGTGATCATGGCGAGCCTCGAGAATCTCGAACTGGCGCGCGCCGGCTTTCCCGAGTTCGACCACGAAATCTACCTCGCCGGCCACCTGACGCCGGTGATCTTCGGTTCGGCGCTGAAATCGGTGTCCGTTCCGGAAATGCTGGCGGCGCTGGGCGCCTGGGCGCCCGAGCCTCGGCCGCAGCCGGCCGAGCCCAAGCCGATCGCGCCCGATGACCCCAAGGTTTCGGGCTTCGTGTTCAAGGTCCAGGCCAACATGGACCAGAACCATCGTGACCGGATTGCCTTCGTGCGACTCAGCTCGGGCACCTTCAAGCGCGGCATGCGTCTGAAGAACGTACGCACCGGCAAGGACATGGCGGTGAGTAACCCGATGTTCTTCTTCGGCCATGATCGCGAGCTGGCCGAAGAAGCGGTGGCCGGCGACATTGTCGGCATCCCCAATCATGGCGCGCTCAGCGTCGGCGACACGCTGACCGAGGGTGCCAATATCAAGGTGACAGGCATTCCGAACTTCGCGCCGGAAATCATCCGTCGCGTCCGGCTCACCGATCCGATGAAAGCCAAACAGCTCGCCAAGGCGCTCAGTGACCTGGCCGAGGAAGGTGTGGCGCAGATCTTCCGCCGCATGGTGGGCGCCGACTATATCGTGGGCGTCGTCGGCCAGCTCCAGCTCGAAGTGCTGCAGTCGCGCATCCAGACCGAATACAACGTGCCGATCAGCTTCGAGTCGATCAATTTCGAGCTGGCGCGCTGGATCGTCTCCGAAGACAAGGCAGAGCTGGCGCGCTTCATTTCCACCAACAAGCTGGAAATGGCCGAGGACAAATATGGCGACCCGGTCTACCTGGCACAGTCGACCTGGTGGCTGGGCCGCGCCGAGCGCGATTACCCCAAGTTGCAGTTCCTGACGACGAAGGAACGACACTAGAACTGACGGCTACGCCCAGGTTGCGCTGAGGCTTTGCACCGATCGAACTTCGAGATAGCGTCCTGCCAAGAAGGCTTGGGGGCTATTTTGTTGCAGTACAAATATCTCATCGTCGCGGTTTGCTTGATCTTGCCGTTACCGGTGGTAGCGCAAGAGACGGCGCCAGATCTTTACGAACAGATGGCGGCGCTGCCTTGGCAGAGCTATCCGGCCGTCGGCGAGATTGGCGGAACCTCGGAAATCAAGCTTGACGGCGACCTGCTGTTTCTTGGGCCGCAGCACAGCAAGAAATTCCTGAAACTCAACGGCAATCCCGAATGGGATGGTGCTCACACGATAATGCCGACGAGCGGGCTATGGTTCGCCATCCTCAGCTACGAGGATTCAGGGCATGTGAAGGACGACGACAAAATCGACGCCGCGAGCCTGCTGTCCACCCTCAAGGAGCAGAATCGGGCTGGCCAGGAAGAGCGCCGCAAGCTTGGCTACGACGCGCTGGTGCTCGATGACTGGGCGATCCCGCCGCACTATGACGAGACCAGCCATCGGCTGGAATGGGGCACCAGGATCCACGTCGAAGGCACCGACGAGCAGGTGGTGAACTATACCGCCCGGTTGCTGGGACGGACCGGGCTGACCTCTGCGGTACTGGTCACCGACGCCGAGTCGCTGACCCAGAGCGTGAACGAGTTCCATGCTGCGCTTGCTGGCTTCAGCTACAACTCAGGACAGACCTACGGTGAGTACAAGCAGGGCGACAAGCTGGCCGAGTACGGCCTTGTTGCCCTGATCGCCGGCGGCGCGGCCGCGGTCGCCACCAAGTCTGGCTTCCTCAAGACGTTCGGGATCGCCATCGTCGCCGGGCTCGCCGCTATCGGCGGCGCCGTGACGACTTTCTTCCGCAAGCTGTTTCGCAAGAAGAGCAGTTGAGCGCGTTGATCGGTGACTACAGCCTGTGGCTGCTATGCGCGGCCTTTTACGTCTTTGACTGTGTCACCCGGTTACGGCCGGACAGCATGGTCCTGCGACAGGACTGGCGGGGGATCTGGCGCCCGGTGCTGCCCTGGCTCGGCGGACAGGCGCGATCGAGACGCTTCGGCATGTTGCCGTTGTTCGCACCAACCCGTCCGGCCGTGGCGCTGCGATGGTTTCGCGACGGGGCGGAGGCGCCGTCGAAACGGCGCGAGCTCAACGACTTCGTCCACAGCGCCGCGCCTCTCGGTTTCGTGGCACAGTTTGCGTTCCTGTCGCTGTTCTTCGTCGCCCCGCTGCTTACGGCGACGCGCGGCCTCTACTTTGCAGTCCTCGTCGCGCTCGGCTGCCACCTCGCAGCAATAGTCGCACTCGCCATCCTGCTCTGGCTGCGCCGCAGGCGTTGGCAGATGAGCGCCCTGTCAGCGGCCGCGTTGTGGTTCGAGTGCCTGGTCTGTCCCAGCTACCTCGCCAATGCGCGCCGCCGCATGATGCTGGGGCGGCATTGGCTGGAATGCGACGCCGACCAGCTTCTGGCCCGATACCGGGCATGGCAAACGCCCTCGGACAGCCGGCGGCTCGAGGCCTATGCCGAGGAGCTGCGCGAAGATGGCGATCTGGATGACCGGCAGTTCGCCGATGTCCTGTCCCGTCTTATCCCCGCCAGTTCGCAGGTCTAGCGGGTGCGAGGCGCTGGCGCCAACCTCCTCACTCGCCTTGTGATCTCCACGTTCGGCCCCTATCTCCGCCGGGCGAGCGGGGAGGGGCTGATGGCGAACGAGTGGGCACTGGTAGCGGCACCGGTTCGCGCCATTTACGGCCGGTTCTGGCGGGAATCGCGGCTGGCGCTGGGTGGCATCGCGCTGATGGTGCTCTTGGCGGCGCTCGGCCAGGTGGCGACGCCCTATCTGTTCTCGCGGCTGATCGACTCGCTGAACTCCAATCTGGTGCCCGCCGGCATCGTCATGGCGTTCGTCGTCTATGCGGTGCTGCGCGGCGCTTCGAGCGCCGTGTCGCAGGCGACCCAGTACATGGCCTGGGGCGTGGCGCAGGGGCTCAACTTCATCGTCGGCACCAGTTTCTTCGAGCGCATCCTCAACAAGCGGGTGTCGTTCTTCATCGAGCACAACCCGGTCGAGATCCAGAAGGCGCGCTCGGAGGGCGAGCGCTCGCTGTTCGTTTTCGTGCAGCTGGGAATCATCGTGTTCCTGCCGGCGCTACTCGGCATCGTGCTGGGTGTCGGCGTGCTTGGGGCAGTGATCAACCTTGAGATCGTTGCCATCGTTCTCGTCTACGGCGCGGCCTTCATCACCTTCACCTATCTCGCCAACCGCTGGACCCGGCCGTTCCTCGACAAGGCCATCGAGGCCGACCAGGAGAATGCGGCGTTTGTCGGCAACGCCATCACTGCCATGGAAACGTTGCGCTATTTCAACGGCGACAAGTGGATCGGCGACAATTTCGCGCGGAAGGCCGGTGAAGTGCGCGGCGCCTGGCGGCAGTGGACGGTTCGTCACCTGAGCTATGCGTTCGGCTTCGGCGCGGCGTTGGCGGTGCAACTGGCGGTGACCTTCCTGCTGCTGATTCCGCGCTATGAAGCCGGCCAGCTCAGCGTCGGCGACATCGTCCTGATCAACACGCTGATGATCCAGCTGAACCAGCCGTTCGAGATGATCGGCTCGGCCATCGACGATATCGTGCGCGCCTATTCCGGCTTCCTGCCATTTGCCCGGATGTGGGCAGAGCCGGAGGATACCGATGCCGCCGGGCGTCTGCCGGCGGGGCCCGGCCGGCTGGAATTTGCCCATGTCGGCCAGCGCTATGGCGATACGCCGGTGGTCGAGGATGTGAGCTTTATCGCCGAGCGCGGCCGGCTGACCTTCATCACCGGCCCAACCGGCGCGGGCAAGTCGACGCTGTTCAAGCTGGCGTTGAAGGCGCTGGAGCCGGAACAGGGGAGTATCACGGTCGACGGCACCGATCTCGCCACGGTCAGCCGGGCCAGCTGGTATGCAGCGATCGGCGTGGTGCCGCAGGAGGTGATGCTGCTCAACGACACGCTGGCTGCCAATATCGTGCTGGGGCGCGAGCGCGATGCCGCAAAGCTCGAGCGCGCCACCCGGCTGGCTTCGATCCACAAGTTCATCACCGGGCTGCCAGAGGGGTTCGAGACCACGGTCGGCGAACGCGGGCTGAAGCTCTCGGGGGGCGAGCGGCAGCGCATCGCCATCGCCCGGGCGCTCTACGACAAACCGGAGTTCCTGTTTCTCGACGAAGCGAGCTCGGCGCTCGACGAAGCGACCGAGGCGACGATCATGGCAGAGCTGCGTGGCCTCAGTGCCGAGACCACCATCATCGCCATCACCCACCGCAAGTCGGTGATAGCGGAGACCGACACCGTCATTCGCCTAAAAGCGAGGAAGCCGAAAGGCGAAAGCACTTTGCAGGGCGAGGTTGGGGCGGCTATCTGAGGCACGTGAACAGGGAGTGGATCTGATGGAACGACGCAAACTCGGCAAGACCGGCTACGAAGTCTCGGAGATCGGCCTGGGCACCTGGCAGTTGGGCGAAAGCTTCGGTCAGCTCAACGATGAGACAGCCGCCGAAATCCTCAAGACCGCCCGCAGCGCAGAGGTGAATTTCTGGGATACCGCCGACGTCTATGGTGGTGGCCAGTCCGAGCGGCGCATCGGTGAATTCAAGGACAAGAAGGGCGTGTTCGTTGCCACCAAGCTGGGGCGCAACGGCGAGATCTTCCCGAACAAGACCGGCTACAACAAGAAGAACATCAAGGAGAGCCTCGCGGGCTCCTTGAAGCGGTTGGGGGTCGAGACGCTGGACCTGGCGCAGCTCCACACCATCCCCACCGAAGTGCTGCGCGACGGCGAAGTCTTCACCATCATGGACGACCTGCGCGATGCGGGGATGATGCGGCACTGGGGCGCCAGCGTCGAGAATGTCGAGGAAGCGCTGCTGGCCATGCAATCGGATGGCTGCACGACGCTGCAGATCATCTTCAACCTGTTCCGGCAGGATTACATCACCGAGGTGTTCCCGACCGCCACCAAACGCAATGTCGGGATCATCGTGCGCCTGCCGCTGGCCTCGGGGCTACTGTCGGGCAAGTGGAACAAGGATACGAAGTTTGCCGCGACCGACCATCGCAACTTCAACGCCAATGGCGAGAAGTTCAATGTCGGCGAGACTTTCTCCGGGTTGCCGTTCGACAAGGGCGTCGGCTTTGCGGCGGAGCTGAAGCAGATGGTGCCCGCGAGCATTCCGCTCAGCCAGTTCGCGCTGCGCTGGATCCTCGACCAGCCGGCGGTGTCGACGATCATCGCCGGGGTGACGCGGCCGGACCAGTTGCGCGCCAATGTCGACGCGACGCGGCGTGACCCGGTGGAGCCGGCCTTGGCCGAGAAGCTCAGCGGCTGGTACGAGGAGAAGGTGCGGCCGGAGATCCGCGGGCGGATTTGAGGGTGGAGGACCGATAGAGACGGGCCCCTCCTTAGCCATTCGAGCGTAGCTCTCATGGCCTTCTCCCCTCAAATCGCTCCACTGGAGCGATTTGCCCTGCGGGACGGCTCGAAGTCCCCCATGAAGGGGAGGTGCCGCGTCGGTGCATCTGGCACGATCGAGCCACAAACTCGACTCTTCACCTCCCCCTCATGGGGGAGGCCGGGAGGGGGCCGTCTCTCTCAGCCGGCCAAGACCTCCCCATCCGCCTAGCCCCCCTTCCATCCACCGCCGCCGCTGCCTAAGTTAGCTTCACCCTCCCACCACCTTGAGTACCTCTATGTCCGAGCATCCCGCCTTCGAACTCGTCCGCGAACAGCAGATCGGCGAGATCAGTTCGCTGGCGCGGTTGTACCGGCACAAGCAGACCGGGGCCGAGGTGCTGAGCCTCATCAATGACGATGAGAACAAGGTGTTCGGCGTGACGCTGAAGACCCCGCCGGAGGATTCGACCGGGGTGGCGCATATCCTCGAACATTCGGTGCTGTGCGGCAGCCGCAAATATCCGGTCAAGAAGCCGTTCGTGGAGCTGTTGAAGGGCTCGCTCCATACCTTCCTCAACGCCATGACCTTCTCGGACAAGACCGCCTATCCGGTGGCGTCGCAGAACCTCAAGGACTTCTACAACCTGGTCGATGTCTATCTCGACGCGGTGTATTTCCCGCTGATTTCCGAGGACACCTTCCGCCAGGAAGGCTGGCACTACGAGCTCGATTCCACCCAGGGGCCGATGGTCTACAAGGGCGTGGTGTTCAACGAGATGAAGGGCGCCTATTCCTCGGCCGCCGCGGTGCTGGGCAAGGTCAGCCAGCTGTCGCTCTATCCCGACACCACCTATGGGGTGAACTCGGGCGGCGATCCCAAGGCTATTCCTGATCTCACCTACGCGTATTTCAAGAACTTCCATTCGAAGTATTACCACCCGTCCAACTCGCGGGTGGTGTTCTACGGCGATGACGACCCGGCACAGCGCCTCGCCATCCTCGAGGAGTATTTCAGCCAGTTCGAGCGCATCGACCCCAAGGCGGAGGTCGGCCTGCAGCCGCGCTGGAGCGCGCCGCGTTCGCTGCACGAAACCTACGCGGCGAGTGAAGCCGAGGCCGGCAAGAAGACCGCCATGGTGTCGGTCAACTGGATGCTCGACGAGGTGACCGATCCCGAGCTCTCCCTGGCGCTGAACGTGCTGGAATCGGTGCTGGTCGGCACGCCCGCCGCGCCGCTGAGGAAGGCGATGATCGATTCCGGACTGGGCGAGGGGCTGACCGGCTCCGGCCTCGCCGACGGCATCCGCCAGCCCTATTTCACCTTCGGGCTCAAGGGCATTGAGGACGATGCCGGCGACAAGGTCGAGCAGTTGATCATTGCGACGCTGGAACGGCTCAGCGCAGAGGGGATCGACCCCAAGACCATCGAAGCGGCGATGAACAGTGCCGAGTTCGCATTGCGCGAGAACAATACCGGCTCGTTCCCGCGCGGTATCGCGCTGATGTTCCGTTCGATGGGCAGCTGGCTCTATGGCGGCGATCCGCTCGAGCCGCTGAGCTTCGAGGCACCGCTCAGCGCCATCAAAGCCAAGCTCGCTGCCGGCGAGCGGGTGTTCGAGACGCTGATCAAGACCCACATCCTCGACAACAAGCACCGCTCGACCGTGCTGCTCACCGCCGACCCGAACAAGGCGGCGGAAGAGGCTGCCGAGGAACGGGCGCGGCTCGATGCTGCGCAGCAGGCGCTTGATCCTGCCGGTATCGCCCAGGTGGCCGAGCAGACCCGCCAGCTCAAGGAGCTGCAGAACGAGGTCGATCCGCCCGAGGCACTGGCAAAAATCCCGACGCTGACGCTCGAGGATCTGCCGCGGGCCAACAAGGCGATCCCGATCGCCCGCGAGGAACTCGAGGGGGTCCCGCTGTTCACTCACGACCTGCCGACCAGCGGCGTGGTCTATCTCGACCTCGGCTTCGACATGAAGGCGCTGCCGGGGCGGCTGCTGTCCTATCTGCCACTGTTCACCCGCGCGCTGACCCAGACCGGCACCGGCAGCGAGGATTTCGTCTCGCTGACCCAGCGCATCGGTCGCACCACCGGCGGGGTCGGCGCCAGCCGCTGGAACTCGACGCGGCGCGACGGCGCGGGCACGGCGGCCTGGATGTTCCTGCGCGGCAAGGCGACGCCGGATCACATCGGCGACATGCTCGCAATCATGCGCGACGTGCTGACCGACGCGCGGCTCGACAACCGCGAACGCATTCGCCAGATGGTGCTCGAGAGCAAGGCCGGGTTCGAGAGTTCGCTTGCCGGCATGGGCAACGGCATCGTCTCGATGCGGGTGCGCGCCGGGTTCAATGAGGCCGATTGGCTGAACGAGAAGCTTGGCGGCGTCAGCCACTATTTCTTCCTCAAGGACCTCGCTGCCCAGATCGACGGCAACTGGCCGGCGGTGCAGGCGGCGCTCGAGGAAATCCGCACGCTCCTCGTCGGCCGCAAAGGGATGATCGTCAATGTGACCGCCGACAGTTTTGCCATCGCGGCGCTGAAGCCGGAGCTGGCGAACTTCATCGCGGCGTTGCCGGCGGGCGCGGGGCCCTCAGCCGAAGGCTGGGGGTTTGCACCTGGTCCGCAATCGGAGGGGCTGACGTTCCCCGGCCAGGTCAACTACGTGGCCAAGGGCGCCAACCTCAAGGCGCTCGGGTTCGAACCCACCGGCGGCACCGCCGTCGCCATCAAGCACCTCAACACCACGTATCTGTGGGACAAGGTGCGGGTCCAGGGCGGCGCCTATGGCGGCTCGTCGGGGCTCGATCCGTTCGCCGGCACGTTCGCCTTCACCTCGTATCGCGACCCCAACCTGGTCGATACCATTGATGTCTATGACAAGGCCTCGACCTTCCTCAAAGACGGGGTGGGCGAGCAGGACCTGGTGCGTTCGGTGATCGGCGTCATCGGCTCGGTCGATACCTATCGGCTGCCCGACGCCAAGGGCTTCACTTCCCTGGTGTGGGAGCTGAGCGGCGACAGCGAGGAGGCGCGCCAGAAGCGCCGCGACGAAATCCTCGGCGCCAGCAACCGCGACTTCAAGGCGCTGGCGGAAGCGCTGGATCAGGTCGCCCGGCAGGGCCAGGTGGTAGTGCTGGGCTCGGAGACCGCCATCAAGGCCGCCAACGACGAGCGCGGTGGCTTCCTCAAGGTAACGAAGGTCCTGTAGCTGAATGGCCTACGCGCTCCACATCGAAAGACCGCAGAACGCCCCCATTTCTCTGGAAGAATGGCTGGAACTCGCCAGATCCGACGCCAGCTTCAGCCCGGAAACCGGCGATCTCACGTCACCGAGCGGGGAGCGCGTTCACATACCAGTAGCTGGGCTGTTCCTGTGGCAGGGTCCAAAAGGGGTAGTGGCGTTGTTCGATTGGCGGCGAGGCAAGGTCTCTGTTGGCAATCCAAGCGAGGCTGCGATAGCCAAGATGGTAGAGGTGGCCGGTCATCTGAAGGCTGCAGTATTTGGGGATGAGGGCGAGGCCTACGGGCCGGACTGACCCGGCGCAGCGCCGCTCGGGCAACGGCGAGCCCCTCAGCCTCCGGCTCTCAGCTAGTCCTTGTACACGCCACCGGTGTCGTCGGTGCCGAACATGTCGTTGCGCGCGACGGTCGCATAGCGGCCGTCTTCCGCCTGCAGGTGCAGCGCCGAGAGAATCTTGCCGAGCATGTTCTGCTCGGTCTTGCCGGTGTGCTGCTTGCTCAGTTCCACCAGGTAGGCCGAGGTCGCATCGAGCCGGCTCGCCATCAGCCAGGCGAGACGGAAGGTCATCGCCTGGTCCTGCTCGAGATATTTGCGCGCATCCATGATGACGCGCACCGTCGCATGGCCGTCGGCCCTGACCGTGGCGCTGTTGCGGGTGCCCAGCACCACCGACATTTCGCCGACGACCGAATTCGGTGACGAGATGCTGGCAATGGCCACGCCATCGCGCTCGACGACGAGCTGCCCGCTTTCGAGCACGAACAGGTCACCGCCTTCGCGGCCCTGCGCGATCAGTACTTCGCCCGGCGCCAGCTTGCGCGTGGGTTGGGCTGCGGCCAGTTCGAGCAGGCTCTCCATTATCGGCTCCGTTGATTGGTGCGCGCAGCCTATTCGGTCAAATGCAACCGGGATAGAGTTCCTTCGTTGGTTTTCATGGCTCATTTCTAGTGGAAGGAAGTAGTTCGGTTCATGGCTTCTCCCTTCCTCGATCGCGATCTCTACGTTCGCCCCATCGATGCCTATATCGATCCGCCGGTGCCGCGGGCCCGGGCGATCATTACCCATGGTCATGCCGATCATGCCCGCTCAGGACACGGCGCGGTGCTGGCGACGCCCGACACCATCGCCATCATGAAAGCCCGCTACGGCGAAGACTCGGCCCGGCAGTTCCAGCCACTCGAATTCGACACGCCGCTGCAGGTCGACGATGTCACCATCACGCTCAAGCCGGCAGGCCATATCCTCGGCTCGGCGCAGGTGCTGATGGAACACCGGGGGCAGCGGATCGTCGTCACCGGCGACTACAAGCGGTTGCCGGACCGGACGGCGCAACCGTTCGAGCTGGCCGAGTGCGACCTGCTGGTCACCGAGGCGACGTTCGGCCTGCCGGTGTTCCAGCACCCCGATCCGCTCGACGAGATCGCCCGGTTGCTGCGTTCGGCGGCGGCGTTTGCCGATCGGGCGCATGTCGTCGGCTGCTACGCGCTGGGCAAGGCGCAGCGGGTGATCGCGTTGCTGCGCGATGCCGGCTATGATGCGCCGATCTACCTGCATGGCGCGATGATCCGGCTGTGCGAACTCTACATCGCCCGCGGCATTCCGCTGGGTGAACTGAGGCCGACGCTCGGCACCGGCAAGCCCGAGCTTGCCGGGCAGATCGTCATCGCGCCGCCCTCCGCCATCAAGGATCGCTGGAGCCGGCGGCTGCCCGATCCGGTGCTCGCCGTGGCCTCAGGCTGGATGAGCGTCAAGCAGCGAGCCCGGCAATCCGGTGTCGAACTGCCGCTGGTCATCTCCGATCACGCCGACTGGAACGAGCTGCGCCAGACCATCGCCGAGACCAAAGCCGGCAAGGTCTGGGTGACGCATGGGCGCGAGGATGCGCTGGTCTACCATTGCCGGCAGCAGGGACTGGAAGCCGAACCGCTGAACATCCAGGCCTTCGAGGAGGGCGAAGAAGGCGAACCCGAGGCGCAGGGGGAGCTGGAGGAGTGAGGCGCTTCGCGCAGTTGATGGAGCTGCTGGCGCTCACCCCGTCGCGCAACCGCAAGCTCGAAGCGTTGACCCAATATTTCCGCGAGACGCCGGACCCGGACCGCGGCTTCGCGCTCGCCATCCTCACCGGCGCCCTGAGCTTCAAGAACGTCAAGCCGGCGATCCTGCGCGATGTCGTCCTCGCCGAGGTCGACCCGCATCTGTTCGCGCTGAGCTACGACTATGTCGGGGATCTTGGCGAGACCATTGCGCTGATCTGGCCGCATCATGGCGGCACCGAACCGCTGCCGTCGCTATCGGACCTGGTCGAGCTGTTCAACATGACCAGCAAGTCCGAACTGCCGCGCCTGATCGGCTCGCTGCTGACCCGGGCGTCGATCAACGAGCGCTGGGCGCTGGTGAAATTCGCCACCGGCGCGCTGCGCATCGGCGTCAATGCACGACTGGCCAAGACCGCCTTGGCCGAGATGAGCGGCAAGGACCTGCAGGAGATCGAGGAAGTGTGGAACGGTCTCACCGTTCCTTACGCAGACCTGTTCGCCTGGCTCAGCGGCAAGGCCGATCGACCGGACATCGACCATACGGCGCGCTTCCATCCGCTGATGCTGTCCAACCCGATCGACGAGAGCAAGGATCTCGAAAAGCTCGACCCAGCCGATTTCGTCGCCGAGTGGAAATGGGACGGCATAAGGGTGCAACTGATCGCCTCGCAGGGCAGGGTGTCGCTGTTCTCGCGGACCGGCGACGATATCGCTGCCGCTTTCCCCGATGTGACGGAGAGTGTCTTCGGCGACGCGGTGCTCGACGGCGAATTGCTGGTCGGAGCGGATTTCGAACCGCTGCCGTTCAACGATCTGCAGCAGCGGCTCAACCGCAAGGTGGCGACGGCCAGGCATCTGGCCGACTATCCCGGGTTCGTCCGCGTCTACGACATGCTGTTCGATGGCAACGAGGATATTCGCGCGCTGGCATGGAGCGAGCGGCGGCAGCGGCTGGAGGCGTGGTTCGCAACGCACCCGCAGACCCGCCTCGACCTGTCGCCGGTGCTTGCCTATCGCGATTGGGACGATCTCGCCGAGATCCGCCGCCGCGGCGCTGCCGAGCAGGGGCACGAAGGGGTGATGGTGAAGCTGAGGAGCGCGCCCTATGTGCCGGGACGGCCGAAGGGCCTGTGGTACAAATGGAAGCGCGATCCGAACGTCGTCGATGCCATCCTGATGTACGCGCAGCGCGGTCACGGCAAGCGCTCGTCGTTCTATTCCGACTATACGTTCGGGGTGTGGAAGGGCAACGAGATCGTGCCGATCGGCAAAGCCTATTTCGGCTTCACCGACGAGGAATTGAAGCATCTCGACAAATGGGTGCGCAACAACACCGTCGCCAGCTTCGGCCCGGTGCGCGAGGTCACCAAGGAACTGGTGTTCGAGGTGGCGTTCGACAGCGCACAGCAATCGGGCCGGCACAAATCCGGCATCGCGCTTCGCTTCCCCCGCATCAACCGGATAAGGTGGGACAAGCCGGCCAGCGAGGCCGCAACGCTCGAAGAAATGCAGGTTTTCCTGACCGCCACATAGGGGCCGCCATGTCGCTCGCCGCCATCGAGAGGAAGATCATCGCGCTCGAAGGCGAAATGCTCGCTGCCGTGACCCGTGAGGATTTCGAGACGGCGGCGCGGCTGCGCGACGAGATCGCCGCGCTGAAGGGCGGCGCGGTTGTCCGCCAGCCGCCGCCGGGCGAGATGGGCCTCGGCACACAGGTCCCGGTGGTCGAGCCGCCCAAGGGCTGGAAGCGGCCGAAGAAGCCGGACCTGATGACGAATGTGAAGCCGCGGGGGCGGTAGCTCCCTCCCCTCGCCCTTGGGGGGGGGGGGCGGGCCGGGGGCTCGGGTGGGGGGCCCTTCCCCATGCTCGGGGTTTGCGGCACGGCCCCCTCACCCTGACCCTCTCCCCCAAGGGAGAGGGGACGCCCTTGGGGGCTGGCTCTCGACTGCGAAGTCGGTGGTGTCCTAAGCCCCGCCCCGTTCCCCCGCCAGTTTGCGGATTTCCCTGAGCTCGCCGATCGTCGTTTCGAGATCCGCCTTCTGCCGTTCCAGCAGATCCAGCCGCTCATCCACCTTGGCGACCAGAAGCTTGGTCTGGGCGGTCTGCGATTGCGCGTCGTAGAGGCTCAGATAGTCCGAGATATCGCGCAGCGAGAAGCCGAGCCGCTTGCCGCGCAGAATCAGGATCAGGCGGGCGCGATCGCGGCGGCGGAACACGCGGGTGCCGCCGACGCGCTCGGGGTTGAGCAGACCCTTGGCCTCGTAGAAGCGGATGGCGCGGGTCGAGATACCGAACTCCTGGCTGAGGTCGGCGATGGCGAACAGGTCGCGGTTTTCGGTTTCAGGCCGGTTCATGCTTGTTCTTGCGCTGGGCGTATTCCTCGCGCAGCTCCTTCTTGCTCAGCTTGCCGATCAAGGTCTTGGGCAACTGGTCCTTGAAGATGATTTCCTTGGGCATCTCGATCTTGTTGAGCGTTTCGGCAAGGAATTTCTTGAGTTCGGTTTCGGTGATCTGCTGATCGGGCTTCAGCTTGACGAACGCCACCGGCGCCTCGCCGCGATACTCGTCGGGCACACCGATGACGTTGGCCTCCTCGACGGCCGGATGGTGCAGCAGCGCTTCCTCGATAGTGCGCGGATAGACGTTGAAGCCCGAGCAGATGATCAGGTCCTTGATCCGGTCGACGAGAAAGACGTAGCCGTCCGGATCGAGGTAGCCGACGTCGCCGGTGCGCAACCAGCCGTCCATGAAGGCCTCCTTGGTCGCCTCCGGGTTGTCGTAATAGCCCAGCATCACCTGCGGGCCCTTGACCTGCAGCTCGCCGCGCTCGCCGAGCGGCACGGTTTCGCCGGTCTCGATGTTGACGAAGCGGATATCGGTGCCGGGCAGCGGCTGGCCGATCGACAAGGGTTTGCTCGGCACGCGCAAGGCCGCACAGCAGACCACCGGCGAGGCCTCGGTCAGCCCATAGCCTTCCGCCAGGAGGGCGCTCGAGACCTTGCTCCAGTTGTGGCGCACTTCGTCCGACAGCGGCGCGCCGCCCGAAACCGTCACCTCGACCGACACCAGATGCGGCTTGGCCTTGTCGCCGGCCTTGGACAGGGCCTGCACCAGCGTCGGCACCGCCGGCAGGATATTGGCGCCGGTACGGCTCATCAGATCAAGGAAAGCCTTGAGCTCGAAGCGTGGCAGCATCACCACCTGTCCGCCGGCCGCCAGCGGCACGTTGAGGCAGGCGGTCATCGAGAAGATGTGGAAGAACGGCAGCACCGCGACGGTGCGGGAAGGGGCGTTGAACAGGCCGAGCGCCCAGTAGTCGATCTGGCTGAGATTGGCGGCGATGTTAGCGTGGCTGAGCATGGCGCCCTTGGGTAGCCCCGTGGTGCCGCCGGTATATTGCTGCACGGCCACATCGGTCGCCGCATCGATCGATACCGGGGTCGGGGTCAGCTTGCGATCGATGAGCTTGTTGAAATGCACCACCTTGGCGGCGATCCGGCTCTGGTCGGGCTTGCTCATGTCCTTGGCTTTGGCGAGGCCGTAAAGCAGCTTCTTCACGGTCGGCAGGGCGTCGGGAAAATGGCAGACGATCAGCTTCTTGACGTGTCCCGCATCGACCAGTTCCTCGGCCTTGTCGAACAGGAGCTTGAGGTCGAGCGTCACCATCAGCTCGGCGCCGGAATTGCCGACGATGTGGCTCAGTTCCTTGACCGTGTAGAGCGGGTTGCAGTTGACCACGATGCCGCCGATCCGCAGCACGGCGTAATAGGCGATGACGTAAAAGGGCGTGTTGGGCAGCAGCAGCGCGACGCGGGTGCCTTTGCGGACCCCGAGTTCGCTTTGCAGTGCGCCGGCAAAGGCGTTGATCAGGCGGGCGAGTTCGCCGAAGCGGGTCTTCTTGCCGAGGAAATCCAGCGCATCGGCATTCGGCGTGCGCGCGCAGGTGGCAAGAACCGTCTCATGCACCGGAGTGGTGTTGATCGGCACGTCCCAGGAGATGCCCTCGGGATAGTGGTCGGTCCACGGGCGCATGGCGCCCGCCGCGGTGTTGGCCATCTTCTTTCCTCCTCAGGCTTTTGGCGCCCGTTAGCGGGAAATATCCCATCAATTGACGTTAGCGTCAAACCAACGACGTAACTTGGCCAGCGTTCCCGCTGCCACAGGCACGGAAACGCGATTGCCGTTGCGACATGCAGTTAAGGTCCATTTGTTGACGTATACGTCAACCGCTGCTATTTTGTGGTGATGGCGCCGGCCCGGGCACTACAATCGGCAACAAGAATCGAAGCGGGCGCGTTGTTGAGCGAGGGCTCGTCTCGCTCATTCGACGGTGCGCCGCGACCTGGAGGGCTTGTCGAAGCGCTCCAGGTGTTTGACTTTTCACGCTTTCAAACCGGAAAAGTTGCACAGCTTTTCCTGAAGGCGCTCAGGTCGAGGAGAGATGTGCATGGTCTGGGCGCTGCTGATCCTGTCGATTGTCGCTTTCGCCGTGCTGGCGATGCGCCGTGCCCCGCTCTGGCAATGGGCGGTGGCAGCGCTGCTGATCGGCGCTCTGACCCGGATCTCGACCGATAACGGGCTTTGGCTGATGACGGATGCGCTGGGCTGGATCCTGGCGCTTCTGCCGGCCGTCATTCTTGGTCTCCTGGCGCTCACTCCGGTTCGCAAGCTGGTGCTCACCGGTCCGGCCTATGGCGTCGTCAAATCCATCCTGCCGCGCGTCAGCCGCACCGAGCAGGAGGCGCTCGATGCCGGCACGGTCGGCTGGGATGCCGAGCTGTTCTCGGGGCGGCCCGACTGGAGCAAGCTGCTCGGGGTGCGCAAGCCGACGCTGTCCACCGAGGAGCAGGCGTTCCTCGACGGGCCGTGCGAAAAAGTCTGCGCCATGATCGACGACTGGGACACGCGCAACAACCGCGCCGACATGCCGCCCGCGGTCTGGACCTATCTCAAGGAGCAGGGCTTTCTCGGCATGCTGATCGGCCGCGAGCACGGCGGGCTCGGCTTTTCGGCGCAGGCGCAGAGCCAGGTGGTGTCGAAGATCGCGTCGCGCTCGATCGCTGCCGGCATTACCGTGATGGTGCCCAACTCGCTCGGCCCGGGCGAACTGCTCGAGAAATACGGCACAGAGGAGCAGAAGAAGAAGTATCTCACCCGCCTCGCCAAAGGCCAGGAAGTGCCGTGCTTCGCCCTCACCGGCCCGCATGCCGGCTCGGATGCGGCGGGTATGCGCGATGTGGGCGTCGTCTGCTACGACATGTATGAGGGCAAGAAGACGCTGGGGGTGAAGCTCAGTTGGGACAAGCGCTACATCACGCTGGCGCCGGTGGCGACGCTGCTGGGCCTTGCCTTCCACCTGCATGACCCGGAGCACCTGATCGGCGAGGTCGACAATATCGGCATCACGCTGGCGCTGGTCCCGGCCAAGCACAAGGGCGTCAAGATCGGTCGCCGGCACTATCCGGCCCGCTCGGCTTTCATGAACGGCCCGACGCAGGGGCGCAACGTCTTCATCCCGATGGATTTCCTGATCGGCGGCACGGCATATGCCGGGCAGGGCTGGCGCATGCTGATGGAGTGTCTGGCCACCGGCCGCGCCATCTCGCTGCCGGCCATCGGCACGGTGTCGATCAAGCACGCGCTGCGGGTCACCTCGGCCTATGCCCGGATCCGCCGGCAGTTCGGCATTCCCGTCGGATTGATGGAGGGGGTGGCCGAGCCGCTGAGCCGCATGGTGCGCTTTGCCTATACCTACGAAGCGTCGCGCGGCCTCACCGCCTCGATGGTCGATGAGGGGCAGCGCCCCTCGGTGCTGTCGGCGCTGCTCAAGTACCGCACCACCGAGGCGATGCGGCTCGCCTTCAACGACGCCATGGACATCCATGGCGGCCGCGCCGTGCAGGATGGCCCGACCAACTATCTGTTCTCGGGCTACATGACGACGCCGGTGGCGATCACCGTCGAGGGCGCCAATATCCTGACGCGCACGCTGATCACCTTCGCGCAGGGGGCACTGCGCGCGCACCCCTATCTCTATGCCGAAATCTCGGCGGCGCAGAACCAGGACCGGAAAGCCGGCATCGCCGCGTTCGATACCGCGTTTTCCGGCCATGTCGGCTTCATGCTGCGCAACATGTTGGGCAGCTTCCTCCACGCGGTGAGCTTTGGCGCCTTCGCCTCGAGTCCGGTGACGCACGAGATGGCGCATTGGTACAAGCAGCTCAGCCGCTACAGCCAGAGCTTTGCGCTGTGCGGCGACTGGACGGTGGCGTTTCTCGGCGGCGACCTCAAACGCAAGCAGCGGCTTTCGGGCCGCATGGCCGATATCCTTTCCGACCTCTATCTCCTCTCCGCCGTGCTCCGGCGTTACGAGGATGACGGACGGCTGGCCGAGGATCGCCCGGTGGTCGAGGCGATCGCCCGCGACCTCTGCTACTCGCTGGAGCAGAGCTTTGCGGCGGTGTTCGCCAACTTCCCGAACTTTGCGCTCCGGAACCTCATGCGGGTTCTGGTGTTCCCCCTGGGTCGCCACGCCAAGCCCGCCTCGGACCGCGAAACCTATCGGCTGGCCCGTTCGGTGCTGCAGCCGGGCGCCTTCCGCGACCGGCTCACCAAGGGAACTTATGTCTCGATGGACCCCAAGGATCCGACCGGCGTCCTCGAAGACGCTCTGCTCAAGGTCACCGGCGCCGCCGAAATCGAGACCAAGTTCGTGCGCGCCATCAAGAAGGGCGTGGTGGAGCGGCGGCTCGATCGCGACGCGATCAGCGATGCGGTGGAAGCGGGCGTGCTGACCGAAGCCGAGGCGGCAACGCTGCGGCTCGCCGACCAGGCCACCGATCGGGTGATCAAGGTGGACGACTTCGACTTCGACGAGCTCGGCTCCAGGCAGTTGCGTCGCGAGCCGGCAGCCGTCGACGCCGCCGCCGAATAGACACCCCGAGCGTTTTCCGCAAACGCTCTAGAGAACGAGGAGCCGGAAATGGCCCAATCGCAGATGCCGTCAAGCCGCGCCTGGAGTTTCGACCTCGATTTCGAGGGGATCGGCTGGCTCACCATCGATGTGCCCGATGCTCCGGTGAACACGCTGAGCCGTGAGACGTTGTCGGAGCTGATGGGGATCGTTACGGGGCTCGAGCAACTGGCGGCGTCGGGCGAGCTCAAGGGCGTGGTGCTGCTGTCGGGCAAGGAAAGCGGCTTCATCGCCGGGGCTGACGTCACCGAGTTCGACGACATGGCCGACCCCGGCGTGCTGAAGGCGGCGCTCGACCGGGCGCATGCGCTGTTCGACCGGATCGAGGCGCTCAAGGTGCCGATGGTCGCCGGCATCCATGGCTTCTGCCTCGGCGGTGGGCTGGAGCTGGCGCTCAGCTGCCAATACCGGATCGCCGTCAACGACGACAAGACACGCATCGGTTTCCCCGAAGTCAATCTCGGCATTTTTCCGGGCTTTGGCGGCTCGGGCCGCTCGATCCGGCAAGCCGGCCCGGTCGATGCGATGCAGATCATGCTGACCGGGAAGCTCCTGCGCGCCGGGCAGGCTCGCCGCATGGGGCTGGTCGACAAGCTGGTGCGGCACCGCGACACCCTGCGCTGGGAAGCGAGAAAAGCCGTGCTGCAGAACAGAAAGAGCAGCGAGGCGCCGCTCGCCAAGCGGGCCGCCGCTTTCGGCCCGGTCCGCGGCTACATAGCCAACAAGATGCGCGAAGAGGCGAAGAAGAAGGCCAACCCGGCGCATTTCCCGGCGCCTTATGCGCTGATCGACCTGTTCGAAGAACACGGCAATGACTGGCGCGCCATGAAGGCGGGGGAGGCCGAGCGCTTCATCCCGCTGATGGAATCCCCCACCTCGAAAAACCTGCGCCGGGTGTTCTTTCTCTCCGAGGGCCTGAAGAAGCAGGGCGTGCGCGGCAAGGACAAGCCGGTGTTCCGGCGTGTCCATGTGGTCGGCGCCGGCGTCATGGGCGGCGACATCGCCGCCTGGTGCGCCCTGCGCGGCATGGGCGTGACGCTGCAGGATCTCGACATGGAGCGCATCAAGCCGGCGCTTGAGCGCGCCAGGAAACTGTTCAAGAAGCGCCTCCGCACCAAGACCGAGATCGACAACGCCGTGGCCCGGCTGGAGGCCGATGTCAGCGGCAAGGGCATCGCCCGGGCCGATGTGATCATCGAGGCGGTGGTCGAAAAGCTCGAGATCAAGCACAAGGTGTTCATCGACGCCGAACTCCGGGCTCGGCCCGACGCGATCCTCGCGACCAACACCTCCTCGATCGAACTCGAGCGCATCGCCGAAGGGCTGACCAACCCGAACCGGTTGATCGGGCTGCATTTCTTCAACCCGGTGGCGCAGCTGCCGCTGGTCGAGGTGATCCGTTCGAGCTTCAACTCCGACGAGGATATTGCGCGCGGCGCCAGCTTTGCGCTCGCCATCGGCAAATCGCCGGTGGTGGTCAAGTCGGCGCGCGGTTTCCTCGTCAACCGGGTGCTGATGCCCTACATGCTCGCCGCCGTGCAGCGGGTCGAGGGCGGGGCCAGCAAGGAACAGATCGATGCCGCGGCCGTCGCCTTCGGCATGCCGATGGGGCCGATCGAGCTGATGGATACGGTCGGGCTCGATGTCGGCAAGTTCGTCGCCGAGGAGTTGGGCAGCCCGGTATCGCCGGCCAGCGATTTCGCCCGGCTCGTCGCCGAGAACAAGCTGGGCCGCAAGAGCGGGCAGGGGTTCTATACCTGGACCGACGGCAAGGCGGTGAAGGGCGAGGTGCCGCCGCATCCGGATCTCGCCGGGTTGGGGCGGGAACTGGTGCAGCCGCTGGTCGACGCCACGGAAATCGCCGTGGCCGAAGGTGTTGTCGCCTCGGCCGATCTCGCCGATATCGGCGTCATCTACGGGACCGGCTTTGCGCCGTTCCTAGGGGGGCCGATGCAGGCCCGCAAGGACGGGAGAGCCTGAGATGGCCGAGTTGCGCAAAGTCGCCATCGTGGGCTCGGCCCGCATCCCCTTTGCCCGCGCCTATACCGGCTATGCCGAAGAGGGAAACCTCTCGATGCTGGGTGCGGCGCTCGGTGGGCTCGTCGACAAGTACAACCTCAAGGGCGAAGCGATCGGCGAGGTGATGGCCGGCGCCGTGCTGAGCCACAGCCGGGATTTCAACCTCGCTCGCGAAGCCAGCCTCGATGCCGGCCTGTCGCCGCGCACCCCCGGCACCAATGTGCAGATCGCCTGCGGCACCTCGCTGCAGGCGGCGCTGGCGCTCGGGGCCAAGATCGCTATCGGCGAGATCGACAGCGGCATCGCCGCCGGCTCCGACACGGTGTCGGACAGCCCGGTGGTATTCGGCGACAAGTTCCAGCACCGGATGATCGAGCTCAGCCGCGCCCGCACAACGGGCGAAAAGTTCAAGGTGTTCAAGGGCTTCAACCTGGGCGAACTCACCCCGATCGCGCCCTCGACGCAGGAGCCGCGCACGGGTCTGTCGATGGGCCAGCACTGCGAACTGATGGCCCGACAGTGGGAGATTTCCCGGGAGGAGCAGGATGCGCTGGCGCTGAAGAGCCACCAGAACGCCGCCCGCGCCTATGACGAGGGCTTCCACGACGACCTGATCGTGCCGTTCGCCGGGGTGCTCAAGGACAATAATGTCCGGGCCGATACCAGCCTCGAGAAGATGGCGACGATGAAACCGGCCTTCGACAAGAGTTCGGGCAAGGGTACCTTGACTGCCGCTAACTCCACCCCGCTCACCGACGGCGCCGCTTCGGTGCTGCTGGCCAGCGAAGAGTGGGCGAAGGCGCGCGGCCTGCCGGTGCTCGCCTACCTGACGCTCGGCCAGGTGGCGGCCAACGACTTCGCCCATGGCGAGGGGCTGCTGATGGCGCCGACCATCGCCGCGTCCGAGATGCTGCGCCGCTCCAACCTGACCTTCGACGATATCGACCTGTTCGAGATCCATGAGGCATTCGCGGCGCAGGTGCTGGCGACGCTCAAGGCTTGGCGCGATCCCGACTACAACCGCCACGTGCTCGGCCGCGAGACGCCGCTGGGGGAGATCGACCCCGACAAGATCAACACCAAGGGCTCGAGCCTCGCCTATGGCCACCCCTTCGCCGCGACCGGCGCCCGCATTCTCGGCCTCACCGCCAAGCTGCTCAACAGCACGGAAAAGCAGCGCGCCCTGATCTCCGTCTGCACTGCCGGCGGCATGGGGGTGACGGCGCTGGTCGAGCGCGCGGCATGACGTCCGAGGGCTCGATAAACCTCCCGTGATGCTGGCGTTTCCACAGGGGCATGGCTCTTGACGCTTACGTCAAGGTCCGGCTTGTCAGCGAAAACCTGATGCCATAGGGTCCGTACCCAATCGGGCGGTTCCGACCAGTCCGGCCAAAATGAGGCATGGCGTACTAATTGCCGTGCCCGTCAGGAAATGTCTTTCATGGAGATGGGACAACAATGAAAATAACACAGGTCCTCAAAGCGGTGACAACCGCCGGCGCGTTAGCGCTGATGATGTCGAGCGCGGCGTTGGCCGTGACGCTCAATCTGGGCAATGGCGGCGAGCCTGGTTCGCTCGACCCGCACAAGGTTTCGGGCGACTGGGAGAATCGCATCGTTTCCGAGTACCTCGAAGGCCTCGTGACCGAGGACGCGCAGGCCAAGGCGATTGCCGGCCAGGCGGAATCGTGGACCATCTCCGACGACGGCCTCGTCTATACCTTCAAGATCCGCGGCGATGCCGTGTGGTCGGACAATGTGCCGGTGACGGCGCAGAACTGGGTCGACGCCTTCCAGCGCCTGTTCGACCCCAAGACCGCGTCCGAGTACGCGTATCTGCAGTATCCGATCAAGAACTCGTCCAAGATCGCGGCCGGTGAGATCACCGACTTCAGCCAGCTCGGCGTCAAGGCCGTGGACGACAAGACCCTCGAGATCACGCTCGAAGCGGCTACCCCGTATTTCCTCGATGCGCTCGCGCACTACACCGCCTTCCCGATCCGCAAGGACATCATCGAGAAGTTCGGCGACCAGTGGACCCAGCCGGCGAACATCGTCGGCAACGGCCCGTACAAGATCGTCGAGTGGGTGCCGGGTTCGTATCTGCGCGGCGTCAAGTCGGACACCTATTACGGCAAGGCCGACCTCAAGATCGACGAGATCCGCTGGGACAATACCGAGGACCTGACCGCGGCGCTCAACCGCTATCGCGCCGGTGAACTCGATATCCTCACCGACTTCCCCGCCGACCAGTACAAGTTCCTGCAGGACAACTACCCGGGCCAGGCCCATGTGGCGCCGTTCCTGGGCATCTACTACTACGTGCTGAACCAGTCCAAGCCGCCGCTGGACAACGTCAACATCCGCAAGGCCCTGTCGATCTCGGTGCTGCGTGACGTCATCGGGCCGGACGTGCTGGGCACCGGCGAACTGCCGGCCTATGGCTGGGTCCCGCCGGGCACCGGCAATTATGAAGGCACTCCCTACGCTCCGGATTGGGCCGAAATGCCCTATGATCAGCGCGTCGAGGAAGCCAAGAAGCTGATGACGGAAGCCGGCTACGGCCCGGACAAGCCGCTGAAGCTGCAGCTGCGCTACAACACCAACGAGAACCACAAGCGCATCGCGGTGGCCATCACCGACATGTGGAAGCAGATCGGCGTCGAAGTCGAACTGTTCAACGCCGAAACCGCGGTGCACTACGACGCGCTGCGCGCCGGTGACTTCAACGTCGGCCGCGCCGGCTGGCTGCTCGACTATGATGATGCCTCCAACACCCTCGACCTCCTGAAGACCGGCACCAAGGGCACCGACGGCACCATCAACTGGGGCAACAACTACGGCCGCTATTCCGATCCGAAGTTCGACGAGCTGATGACCGCAGCCTCGAGCGAGCTGGACCTGGTCAAGCGCGCCGGCCAGATGCACGAAGCCGAGAAGATCGCCATGGACGCTTTCGCGGCCATCCCGATCTACTGGTACGTGTCCAAGAACGTCGTGTCGCCCAAGGTCACGGGCTTCGAAGACAACGCCAAGGACATTCACCGTGTCCGCTGGATGACTAAGTCGGAATAACCGGCTCCATGGGGTCGCCCGAGCGTCAGACGCCGGGCGACCTCCTTGCTTTTCTAGCAAACTAGCATTTGCCGCCGGCTTACGGCGTTGCCCCGCGGGCTGGCGGGAAAGGTCACACACAAGATGCTCGGTTATGCGCTCAGGCGCGTGCTTACGGCTATTCCGATCGTGCTCCTCACGATTACGGTCTGCTTCTTCATTCTGCGGCTGGCGCCCGGCGGTCCCTTCGACGGTGAACGCGCGCTGCCGCCCGATCAGCTCAGAAACCTGCGCGCCTACTACCATCTGGACGAACCGCTGATCATGCAGTTCTTCGGCTATATCGGCGGCGTGCTCAGGGGCGATTTCGGCCCCTCGATGGTGATGAAGGATTTCAACGTCTCGCGCCTCATCGGCATCGGGCTGCCCTTCACCCTGATGCTGGGCTTTTCCGCCTTCGTCGTCGGCACCATCGGCGGCATGCTCGCCGGCGCCGTCGCCGCGGTGAACCAGAACAAGTGGCCCGACTACCTGCTGGTCGCCATCGTGCTGGTCGGCATCATCATCCCGAACTTCCTGATGGCGAACCTGGTGCAGCTGCTGTTCGGCGTCTATCTCGGCTGGCTGCCGGTCGGCGGCTATCAGCCCGGCTCGCTCATCCACCTGGTGCTGCCGGTGTTCATCCTGGCGCTGCCGCATGGCGGGCGTGTCGCCCGGCTGGTGCGCGGCTCGATGATCGAAGTGCTGGGCACCAATTATGTGCGCACCGCCAGATCCAAGGGTCTCGGCACCAGGCTGATCCTCGCCCGGCATGCGCTGAAACCGGCGCTGCTGCCGGTGGTCTCCTATCTCGGGCCGGGCCTCTCCTACCTCCTCACCGGGTCCCTGGTGGTGGAGCAGGTGTTCTCGCTGCCCGGCATCGGCAAATACTTCATCACCGCCGCACTGAACCGCGACTACGGCCTCGTGCTCGGCACCACCATTCTCTACGTTTTCATCATCCTGGCGCTGAACCTTCTGGTGGACATCCTCTACGCCTGGCTCGATCCCAAGGTGAGGTACCGCTGATGGCCGGCATTACTGGCAAGGACGCGGCACTGACCGCCTACGCCAACGCACTGGCGAACGAAGCGCCCAAGGGCCGCTCGCTGACCCAGGACGCATTGCGGCGCCTGTTCAACAACAAGGCCGCACTGGTCTCGATCTTCGTGCTCATCGCTATCGTGCTGTTCGCACTGGTCGGGCCGTATCTGTTGCCCTGGACCTACGACAAGGTCGATTGGTCGGCGATCCGCAAGCCACCCGACTGGGCCAAGGGCCACTATTTCGGCACCGACCAGAACGGTCGCGACATGCTGGCCCGCACGCTGCAGGGCACGCAGATGTCGCTGCTGGTGGCGGCCGTGGCCACGGTCGTCTCGGTGGTGATCGGCATTCTGTATGGCGCCATTGCCGGCTATTTCGGCGGCAAGATCGACGCGGTCATGATGCGCTTCGTCGATATCATGTACGCGCTGCCCTACATCCTGTTCGTGATCATCCTGGTGGTGATCTTTGGGCGCTCGCCGGTGCTGCTGTTCGTGGGCATTGGATGCCTCGAATGGCTGACCATGGCGCGCATCGTGCGCGGACAGACGCTGTCGATCAAGCAACGCGAGTTCATCGAGGCGGCCAAGGCCGGTGGGGCAGGGCCCTTCACCATCATCTTCCGCCATATCGTGCCGAACCTCACCGGTCCGGTGGTGATCTATGCGACGCTCACCGTGCCGGAGATCATCCTCACCGAGAGTTTCCTCTCCTATCTCGGGCTTGGTGTACAGGAGCCGCAGACCTCGCTCGGCACGCTGATCTCGGATGGCGCACCGGTGGCCGAGGCGCTGCCGTGGCTGCTGTTCACGCCCGCCGCCATCCTCGTCGTCATGCTGCTGTGCCTGTCCTATCTGGGCGATGGCCTGCGTGACGCACTCGACCCCAAAGACCGATAGGCAAGGACCGACAGATATGGCCGATGTGCTTGTCGTCGACGATCTCGACGTAACGTTCGCCCTCCACGATTCCGAAGTGAAGGCGGTTTCCGACCTCGATTTCACCCTCGCCGAGGGTGAGACGCTCGCTGTGGTGGGGGAAAGCGGCTCGGGCAAGAGCCAGGCGTTTCTCTCCATCATGGGGCTGCTGGCGCGCAACGGCAAAGCCTCGGGCCGCGCCATGCTCGGCGATGTCAACCTGATCGGCATGGCGCCGGACCGGCTCGATACACATCGCGGCAAGGACATCGCGATGATCTTCCAGGATCCGATGACTTCGCTGAACCCGACGCTCAAGATCAAGACGCAGCTCGCCGAAGTGCTGGTCCGCCACCAGGGCTATGACAAGGACAAAGCCAACCGCGCCGTCATCGAGATGCTCGAGCGGGTCGGCATTCCCGAACCGGTAAAGCGTGCCAATGCCTATCCGCACGAATTGTCGGGCGGCATGCGGCAACGCGTGATGATCGCCATGGCGCTGCTCTGCAAGCCCAAGGTGCTGATCGCGGACGAGCCGACCACGGCGCTCGACGTGACGGTGCAGGCGCAGATGCTCGACCTGTTCAAGAACCTCACCAATGATTTCGGCACCGCCCTGGTGCTGATCACCCACGACCTGGGGGTGGTGGCCGGCGTCGCCGACCGCATGATGGTGATGTATGGCGGCCGCTGCATCGAGAAGGGGCCCACCGACACGCTGTTCTACGATCCGCGCCACCCCTATACGCTGGGGCTGCTGCATTCGACGCCGCATGTGGCCAAGCGCGCCAAGCGGCTCGATCCGATCCAGGGGCTGCCGCCCAGTCTCGAGCACCTGCCGCGCGGCTGCGCCTTCCATCCGCGCTGCGCCTTCCGGTTCGAACGCTGCTTCGAGGAACGACCGCCGCTGCTGCCGGTGGAGGACGTGCGCGAAAAGGCCTGCTGGTACCAGGGCGAACTCAAATACGAGGAGGTCGCATAATGCTGGACCGCACCGAAGACCTGTTGAAGATCGAGAACCTCTCGAAGAACTTCTCCATCTCGGCCGGCCTGTTCGCCAGGCCGTTCCAGCTGCGCGCCCTGCAGGACATCAACTTCACCGTAAAGCGCGGTGAAACGCTGGGGATCGTGGGCGAGAGCGGTTGCGGCAAGTCGACGCTCGGCCGCTGCATCCTGCAATTGCTGGCCCCCGATGAGGGGCGCGTGCTGTGGCTGGGGCAGGACATTACCAAGCTGCCGGCCGAGGAAATGCGCCAGAAGCGCCGCGACCTGCAGATCATCTTCCAGGACCCGCTGGCCTCGCTCAACCCGCGCATGACGGTGGGAGAGATCATTGCCGATCCGCTGCGCACCCTGATGCCCGAGGTCAACGCCAAGGAGCGGCGCGAGCGGGTGCTGCGCACCATGGAGGCGGTGGGCCTGTTGCCCGAGATGATCAACCGCTACCCGCACGAGTTCTCGGGCGGGCAGGCGCAGCGCATCGGCATCGCCCGGGCGCTGATCAGCGAGCCCAAGCTGATCGTCTGCGACGAGCCGGTGTCGGCGCTGGACGTCTCGATCCAGGCGCAGATTCTCAACCTGCTGAGCGATCTCAAGGACGAGTTCGGGCTGACGCTGATCTTCATCTCGCACAACCTGAGCGTGGTGCGGCACGTCTCCGATCGCATCCTGGTGCTGTATCTGGGCCGGATCGTCGAGCTCGCCGATGGCGACGACCTCTACGACGACCCCAAGCATCCCTACACCAGGGCCCTGCTCACGGCGGTGCCGATCCCCGACCCCAAACGGGCGCGACAACGCACCATCGAGGGGTTGGTGGGCGAAATCCCGTCGCCGATCAACCAGCCGTCAGGCTGCACGTTCCGGACGCGGTGCCGCTATGCCGAAGAGCGCTGCGCCCAGGTGAGGCCGCCGCTCGAAGTCATTGCCGGCGGTCGCAACGTGGCGTGCATTCGCTGGCAGGAACTGGATCTGAAGCCCGGCGCCTGAGCCGCTCCGAGAGCGAAGGCTCAGCCTCTCGAGCGGCGCTCGCCGCCCTTGTAGTCGACGCGCTTGCGGCGACGATCCGGGCCGACGAAGGCCTTGGCTTCGATGAAGGTCCGGGGCGCCGTCATGATCGAGACCAGCCGGGTTTCGACATGCTGCGTGGCGAAGGGCTTGCGCAGGAACTCGGTGACGCCGGCGTCTCGCGCCCCGGCGATGCCGGCGGCATCGGGGTTGGCCGACATCATGATGACGGGGGTGTCGCGGTTGAGACCCTCCGATGCGGCGCGCAGCGCCTTGACCAGGGCCACGCCGTCCATCGGCGCGAGGGTATCGTTCAGCATGATGGCGCCGAAGCGGTGGCTCTGCAGCAGCACAGCCGCGGCATCTGAGCCCTGCACCTCATCGATGCGGCGGACCTTGAGGTGACGCAGCATCTGGCCGATCAGCGCTCCCATGTGCGGGGAGGGATCGACAACGAGGACGTCGAGCTTGGAAAAGCTGGGTTTCTGCATCCCGGCAGTGTCGCACCGGCCCCTTGCCGGCCGGTTAATCGGCCAAAGCGCGTCGCGAACTTCCAGAGTGCTCCATGCGCTCTGGCTCATTGTTTTCACGCCTGGCTTTGTCCCGAAAGCGGGACCCCTTCGGGGAGACATGCCGTGGTCCAGGAAAACCGGCGGAAGGGCGTTGACAGAGGGGTGTTTTGCCCTTAATCACGGCCCCAATTCGAAGGGCGCGCGGCGCCTGTTTTTATTTCTGTTCCGAGGTTCGGCATGAAAGTCACCAATTCGCTCAAGGCTCTGATGGGTCGCCATCGCGCCAACAAGCTCGTGCGCCGCCGCGGCCGCGTGTACATCATCAACAAGGTGGACAAGCGCTACAAGGCCCGCCAGGGCTGAGCTGCTGCTCACGACCAGGTTTTGAAAGGCCCGCGCAAGCGGGCCTTTTTCGTTTGGTTAGCCTTACCCCGAAGATGTGAACTACGGGTGATTGCGTAGGGCGGTGATACCGTTAGCATGGAGATAGCGCCTCCAGAGTCGGCGATATGTCTTCTGAAGCCATCTCGATCGTGATCGAGCAGCCGTTTGACGAGGTCTACCGCTTCCTCGTCGATCCCCTGAACTTTCCGTCCTGGGGGCCGGCCCAGAGTTCCGACATGCGCCACCTCGGCGCCGGCGACTGGCTGGTGGATTTCCAGAAGGGGCCGATGATCCTGCGGTTCACCGAGCCGAACCTGTATGGGGTGCTGGACTACCGCATCTTCCGGCCAGGCGACGCCCCCGGACACCTGGTGTCGGTGCGGCTGCTGCCGGTCGGCGAGGCGTGCGAACTCACCATGATCTGGCGGCAACGGCTCGGCGTGGGCGACCAGCAGTTCGCCGCCGAGTGCATCGGCATTCGCGGCTACTTCGCCCGGCTGAAGACGCTGCTGGAGGCGGATGCCGGCGATTAGCCGGCGAAAGCCGAGATGATCCTGAGCCAGGAGCGGATGCCCTTGTGGAAGCTCTTCAGATCATACTTCTCGTTGGGGGAGTGGATGCGATCGTCGTCCAGCGCGAAGCCGATCAGCAGCGTATCGAGCCCGAGGGTCTTCTTGAACTCGCCGGCCACCGGGATCGAGCCGCCCGAACCGATCAGCGCCGCTTCATTGCCCCACTCATCCTTCAGCGCCGTGGCAGCCTTGGCGACAAACGGGCCATCGGTCGGCACCGACACGGCCGGGGCGCCGCCGTGCTCGTGGAAGGTTGCCGTCGCGTCGGGCGGCAGCCGGTCGGTAACGTGCTTGCGGAACGCCGCCCGGATCTTCTTCGGGTCCATGCCCGAGACCAGGCGGAACGAGATCTTGGCGCTGGCCTTGGCCGGGATCACCGTCTTGAAGCCATCGCCGGTATAGCCGCCGCTGATGCCGTTGATCTCGCAGGTCGGGCGCGCCCGGGTCTGCTCGAGCACCGAGCGCCCCTGTTCGCCGGCGGGCGTGGTCAGCCCGGCCCCGCGCATGAAGGCCGCCTCGTCATAGGGCAGGCGCTTCCACTGCGCCGCAATCTCGGCGGGGAGTTCGGCGACGTCGTCGTAAAAACCCTCCAGCGCCACGCTGCCATCGGGGTTGCGCAGCGAGGCGATGATATCGGCCAGCACCTGGATCGGGTTGCGCGCCGCATTGCCGTACATACCCGAGTGCAGGTCATGGCTGGCGCAGGTGATCACCACCTCTTCGCCGACCAGGCCGCGCAGCGAGGTGACGATAGCCGGGGTGTCGCGGTTCCACAGGTCGGTGTCGCAGACCAGCGCGATGTCGGCGGTGCCGAGCTCGGCCTTGTTGGCTTCGAGGAAGCCCGGCAGGCTCTTGCCACCCGACTCTTCCTCGCCTTCGAAGAACAGTGTCACCTTGATCGGCAGCGGGCCGTTCACCGCCTTCCAGGCGCGGCAGGCCTCGACGAAGGTCAGGAGCTGCCCCTTGTCGTCGGACGTGCCACGCCCGACGATACGGGTCTCCCCATCGTCCCCCTTCACCAGCGTGGCGGTGAACGGGTCGGTGGCCCACAGGTTCAGCGGATCGACCGGCTGCACGTCGTAATGGGCGTAGAACAGCACGTGCGGTCCATCAGCGGCCTGATCGTGCGCCACCACCATGGGGTGGCCCGGCGTCGGGCGCACCGAAGCGTCGAAGCCGAGCGTCGCGAGATCGGCCGCCAGCCAGTCCGCCGCCTTCCTCACCTCGCCGGCGTAGGCCGGATCGGTCGAAATCGACTTGATCGCCACCAGCGTCTTGAGCCGCGCGACGCTGTCGTCGAGATGGGCATCGGCATGGGCGAGGGCGGCGTCGAGGGCGGTGGACATCAGGGGCAATCCGTTACTGAAAGCGAAAATCCCTCCCCGTTGCGGGACGCTGTTGCGTCCCCTGGATGGGAGGGATCGAGAAGGTATAGCCTAGGCAGGCGGGATCAAGAGGATCCGGCGCCATCCTGGCGGACGAAGGCGATGCGCAGCATGTTGGTGGCGCCGGGTGTCCCCAGCGGAATGCCCGCGGTGATGGCGATGCGATCGCCGGGACGGGCGAGGCCCTCGTTGTAGGCGATGACGCAGGCGCGATCGACCATGTCCTCGAGGTTCACCGCATCGGGCGATTCGACGCAATGAATGCCCCACACCACCGAGAGGCGGCGGACCGTCCTGAGGTTCGGCGACAGCGCCAGGATGGGCTTGGACGGCCGTTCACGCGCAGCGCGGATCGCGGTCGAGCCGGACGAGGTGTAGGTGACGATGGCCGCCAGGTCGAGCGTCTCGGCCACCTGACGGGTCGCCGCCGAGATGGCGTCGGCCGCCGTTGCCTCGGGCTCGGCCGCCTGGGCGCGGATGATGCCGCGATAGTTCGGGTCGCCTTCGACCGCCACGGCCACCTTGTTCATCATCGCCACGGCTTCGACCGGATACTGGCCGGAAGCGCTTTCGGCCGAAAGCATCACCGCATCGGCGCCTTCGAACACGGCGATCGAGACGTCCGAGACCTCGGCGCGGGTCGGCACCGGCGAGGTGATCATCGATTCCAGCATCTGGGTCGCGACCACCACGGGCTTGCCGTAGCGGCGGGCGATGCGGATCATGCGCTTCTGCAGGCCGGGGACCTGCTCGAGCGGCATCTCGACACCCAGATCGCCGCGCGCCACCATGAAGGCGTCGCACAGCTTGATGATTTCCTCGAGCCGCTCGACCGCCTGCGGCTTCTCGATCTTGGCCATGACGCCGGCGCGGCCCTGGACGATCTTGCGGATATCGATGATGTCTTCGGGCCGCTGCACGAAGCTGACGGCAATCCAGTCGGCTTCCGCCTCGAGGCCCTTCAGCAGGTCGGCGTGATCCTTCTCGGTCAGCGCCCCCATCGGCAGCAGCGTATCGGGCAAGCTCACGCCCTTCTTGTCGCTCAGCTTGCCGCCATAGATCACTTCGGTCTCGACCTGGCCGCCGCCGACCTTGGTGGCCTTGAGTTGCAGCTTGCCGTCATCGAGCAGCAGGCGATCGCCCACCGACACCGACTCGAGGATCTCCGGATGCGGCAGGTAGACGCGCTCGGCCGTCCCCGGGGCTTCCGAGCTGTCGAGGGTGAACCGGGCGCCGGCCACCAGCTGCACGGCGCCTTCGGCAAAGCGACCGACGCGGAGCTTGGGGCCCTGCAGGTCGACCAGGATGCCGATCGGATGGTGCAGCCGCGCCTCGACATTACGGATATAGCCGACGGTCTGCTTGAGCAGTTCGTGGCTGGCGTGGCTCATGTTGATGCGGAAGACGTCCGCACCAGCGCGCGCCAGCTTCTCGATCGTGGCTTCGTCGTTGGACGCAGGGCCCAGGGTCGCAACGATCTTCACGCGTCTCAAGCGTCTCATTCGGAATCTGCACCTTCATCAGTAGGAGTGTCGTCGGCGGGCTGGTTGCCACCGTCGGTCGGCAGGTCGCCTTCGAGCGGGACGGCCTCGTCCGTCGGGCCGGTGTCGCCGCTGATGACTTCGCCATCGGTCAGCTGCAACGTCCAGTCGCTGCGATTATTGGTATCGACTTCGAAGAAGCCGGTTCGTTCGTAGCCGCGCGCCAGACAATCCTCAACACCGAAGATGGTGAAGGTCTCGTCGCGCGTGCACATGAAGACGCTGCCGTCCCAGGCGCCGCCGCTCACGTCGTCGGCGGCATAGACGTAATAGTAGCGGCGCGCCTCGAGATTGCCGCGATAGATGGTGACGCAGTTATCCGGTTCGGCGACCCACCAGCCTTCCGACTGCCAGCCCTTCTCGGCCCGGTAGCCGAAGGCGATGGAGACCTTGTTGGCGGTTTCGTTGCAGACGCGGAAGCTGCCTTCGCCGGTCTCGGCCGAGGCTGCGGGATCGGCGGGCGCCTGCGATTGCGCCTGCGCCGAGGCAGCGCTGAGCGGCGCGTCGGCGCGCGGCAGGAAAATCCAGATGGTGACGGCTATGAACGCGGCGGCGAGCACACCAGCGATGGCCAGGATGTAGCGCAATGGACCGCCCGGGTTCGATGCCTGAAATCGTTTGCAGCGCGCGACGTGTTGTGCGCAGCGCCCCGCCCGGTGTCAACCGGTAAACGCGGCTTTTGTCGGAATTACGAAACCCCTGCGGCACGCGATGTGGATTGATGTCGAATAGGCTTGAACAGGCGAGGCCGAACGGGTTGAACGGGGGCCGAAACGAAGAGGAATTCGACTATGGCAACCGTCTCATCCGATAGCGTCGCCCAGGACCAGATCAAGGCCTTCATCGAGCGCATCGAACGGCTCGAGGAAGAAAAGGCGGCAATCGCCGGCGACATCAAGGAAGTGTATGCCGAAGCCAAGGGCAACGGCTTCGACACCAAGGTGCTGCGCAAGATCGTCTCGATCCGCAAGCAGGACCATAATGAACGCATGGAGCAGGAAGCCCTGCTCGAGCTCTACCTGACCGCCCTGGGCATGGCGGCGGCGCCGAGCGAAGACGAGTAGGCGCGAGGCTTAGGCCGCAATGACAGGGCCGCCCCACCGGGCGGCCTTTTCTTATGCGCCCCGCTCAGCCGGCCTGGCGCTGCTGCAGCCCGGCAAAGGCTGCAATCGGCGCCGGGCGGCCGAACAGGAAGCCCTGCGCCGTCTCGCAGCCTTCGGCGCGCAGAAAGGCCAGTTCCTCCGGCCGCTCGACGCCCTCGGCGACCACCGGCGTGCCGAGATAGCGCCCGAGCTCGATGACGGCGTGGACGATCGCCGCCGATTGCAGGTTGCGGTCGAAGGTCCTGACGAAGGACTGGTCGAGCTTGATCCGCGAAAAGGGGAAAGCACCCAGGTGGGTGAGCGACGAGTGCCCGGTGCCGAAATCGTCGATGGCGACCCGCACTCCGAGCGCCCGGATCTGCCGGAGCGTCGTCACCGCCCGGGTCAGGTCGCGCACCAGGGCCGTCTCGGTCACCTCGATCTCGAGCCGCGCCGGCGACAGGCCCGTCTGCACCAGGACCTGATGGATCAGGCGGGAGAATGACGGATTGTGGATCTGCGCCGCCGACACATTGACCGAGAGGCTGAGCGGCACCCGCCAGGAGGCCGCTTCCTCGCAGGCCGCCCGCAGCACCCATTCGCCGATCTGCAGGATCAGCCCATTCTCCTCGGCGATCGGAATGAAGATGCCTGGCGCGATCTCGCCGCGCTCGGGGTGGTGCCAGCGGATCAGTGCTTCGAGGCCGGTGACCGATCCCGAGGCGATGTCGACCTGCGGCTGGTAGGTGAGGCGCAACTGCCCCGCGTCGGCGGCGTCGGCCAGGTCGTTGGCGACCAGTCGCCGGTCGCGCAACTCGTCGTTCATCGTCGCCTCGAACATTCGATAGGCGCCCCGGCCATCCTGCTTGGCGCGATAGAGCGCCATGTCGGCGGCAGACATCAGCTGCTCGGCGCTCTGGGCATCGCCGGGGAAGGAGGCAATACCGATCGACGCCGAGATCGCGGAGTCCTCCTCCGTCTCGGGCACGTCGCGGGCAAAGGCCTGCAGCAAGCGCTGCGCCACCCGGTTGGCGGCGTCGAGGCTCGTGGTGGCATTGAGCACCACGGCGAACTCGTCGCCGCTCAGCCGCGCCGGATAACCGATCTCGCCGATCTCGCGCTGCAGGATCAGCCCGACCCGGCGCAGCAGCGCGTCACCGGCTGCGTGGCCGTAGAGATCGTTGACCTGCTTGAAGCGATCGAGGTCGAGGCAGAGCACGCTGCAGCTCCGCCCGTCGCTGCGGGCGTCCTCGATGGTCTGGTTGAGCCGGCGGCCGAAACTGACGCGATTGGGCAGTCCGGTCAGCGCATCGTGGTGGGCGAGGAAGCGGATATGTTCTTCGGCCTGCTTGCGGGTGGAGACGTCGCGGATGGCGATGGCCTGCTGCCGGACGCCCTGAAACTCGATCTCGTGCGCCACCGCCTCGACCGGGATGTCGCCGCCGGCGACCTCGAGCCGCCCCTCGATGGTGGCATTGGGAGTGCGTTCGAGCGCCTCGCATGCCGTCGCGTCGAGGAAATCGAGCAAGGGGCGCCCACCGGCGTCTGCCTCGGAGCCGACCAGCTGCCTGAAGCTGCGATTGGTGGCGCTGATGGTTCCGTGCCGGACGATGACGATGCCTTCGACCGCTGCGTCGGCCAGCTCGCGCATCCGCGCGCTTTCGGCGCCGTGGCGCCGATCCCTGAGGTCGAGCAGGGTGCCGCCCATGGCGAGGCCCAGAATGATGCTCGAGGCGAGCGACAGCACCAGCCAGAGCCAGGTCGGCGTCCCCTCGGCGACGATCGGGTAGCAATCGGCGAAGCCGGCCGCGCCCATGGCGGTGAAATGCATCGTGCAGATCGCCAGGGTGAGCAGAACGGGAGCGCCCACCCGACCGCGCAGCGTCGGGGCCCGGGCCAGCCAGAGTGCGGCGGCGCCCAGGGTAATGCCGGTGAGGATGGAGATGGCGACGAGGTTGAAATCCCAGACGATGGCGCCGCCGACGATCACCGCCGCCATGCCGGTATAGTGCATGACGGAGATGCCGAGTCCGACCACGGCCCCGGCGAGGATCGAGTCGCCGGCCGAGGTGCCGATGGTGGCGAACCAGAGCCCGCCGCCGACGACCACGATGGCCAGCGACAGCGACGCCAGCGTCGTCGGCAGGTCGTACCCCACGGCGACGCCGGGATGGAATGCCAGCATGGCGACGAAGTGGGTGGCCCAGATGCCGAACCCGACCGAGACGGCCGCCACCGCCAGCCACACCATCTGCATCGCGCCGGCGGTGCGGCGCGCATGATGCAGTAGTGATATCCCGGCAAAAGACGAAAGTGCGCACAGCAACGCCGCCACGGCGACCAGCGACAGGTCGTGATTGTTCAGTAATGTGCTGACGACGACCGGCAACGAACGCCCCGGGATACTTGAGTTCCGGCGATAGTTGGCGTCACGGGTGAACAGACGATTACCCACTACTGCGAACGGCTGGCGGGTTGTCGGGTGGGTGAATCAGCCGTCTGGCAGACCACAGGTAGAACTGCGTAGCTGCGCGAAACCTCCGGTTTCGAGGCGGCCCAGGCGTCTGCTACGAGAGGCGTATGGAACGCTCGCGCGACTCCGCTAGTTCTGCTGCGGGGCTCGCAGGAGCAGTTATGACTCAGCGCACGTTTGGGCCGGAGAAGCGCAACGGCAAATGGTACTTTTATGCCTATCTCGAGGGGCAGCAGGCCGAATGGGGCCCCTATTCGAGCGAGGAATTCGCAATGGGAGCCAAGGACGCGATCGAACGACGGCTGACCGCAGAGGAAAAGGCGGCGGCCCAGCAGCCGCCGGCGGCTGCGACCGAGGACGAGCTCGCTCAGCAGCAGGAAGAAAAAGGGCCGCCCGGCGGGGCGGCCCGTTGATCTTCGGTTTGCCGAGACTCAGGCTGCGGCCGGGGTCGGCTCGCCCAGCGACAGCATCAGCCGGTTGGCCCAGTTGAAGAACGCCGCGCTCTGGATCAGGTCGGCGATCGCGAGATCGTCAAGCCCGGCCTCCCTGAGGTCGGCGATTTGCTCGGTGCCGAAGGCAGACGGGGTTTCGGTCAGCGCGACCGAGGCGGCGACCAGGGTGTTCCAGCGGTCGCCCAGGTCAACCTCCACACCGTTATCGAGCAGCCGCTGCACATCTTGGCCGCGCTTCGAATAGGTCGAAGCAAAGCGGGCATGCACCGAGGCACAGAAGATGCAGCCATTGGAGCGTGACGTCGCCGCGGCCGACAGCTCGCGCTCGGCGCGGGGCAATCCGGCATCCGGGTTGTAGAAGATATCCTTGTCGGTGCGGGTGCGGGCGCCGAGGATGTCGGGGTCGCGGGCCAGCAGCATGAAATAGGGCGACTTGGCGCGCGACGCCTCGGTCAGCCCTTCCCAATGCCGCTCGGTCAGCTCGGACTCCTCGAGTGGCTCGAGCCAGGGGGCCCAGCCGATCTGTTCCTGGGTGAAGACGACCGGACGGTCGGCGAGGTCGTAGGTGATGGCTTTCTCGGTCATGTCTGGCCTCAGGCTGCAGCGACGGGGCTGATCGGGGTGGAGGCGTGGGCGACGCTGGTGGCCTGCTGCGCCGCGGCGAGGGCCCTGAGCCCGATCACCACGCGGATCTGGAAGGCGAGGAATGCCACCAGCTGGCTCAGCGTCACGATATCGGTGGTCGACCAGCCGGCATCGAGCAGCTGCTGCAGCTTGTCGGGGCTGGCGTCGCGCGGCCGGAAGACCAGGAAATGGGCGTGAGCCAGCGCCGCGCCGAGCCGGCCGAGCACCTGGCGATTTGCCGCGTCAGGCTGATACTCGAGGCCCGGCTTGCCTTCGGCACTGAGTGGGCCGGCGGGATAGTGGCCATAGGGGCCTACCGTTGTGCCACGCCGGATCTCGGCACTGATGGCGCCGATCAGGCCGTTCCGGTCATGATGCCCCAGCTGTTCGCGGTAGAAGGCCGCGATGGCTTCGTCCTGGTGGAGGGCGGCAACGAAGTAGGCGATGGCGAACCGCTCCTCGAGCAGCACCGTGCTGGCATCGAGTGGCGCGAACAACGCCTCGTAGCTTTTCTGCGCATTGTCGCGGGCGGTCGGCCGCCCATGACGCACCGTATCCAGCGCGCTGCCGGGGAGCACGCCGACCAGCTGGTCGATGACGTCTTTGCTCTTGTCGCTCATCTCAGTTCCTTTCGGGGGTTTTCAGCGCACCACGCTCAGGCGTGGCGAATGCGGCTTGTCGGCCTTGGACCAGCCGAGGGAGGGCGCGACTTTTTCGGCGATCAACTCGATCGAGCGCAGCACCAGCTCGTGCGGCGGATCGACCGAGTGCACCTGGAAGACGATGTCGGTGACCCGTGGCAACGTGGTGTCGCGATGGAGGGTCTCGAGCACGTCGTCGACCGTCCCGACATGCGTATCGGTGGCGGCAATCAGATCATCGAGATCGTCGCTTTCGAAGCGGTGGCCGCCTTTGGCGAGACCGATGGCGGCCTTTTTCAGGCCAACTGCGGCGTAGCGGCGGGCTTCCTCGCGGTTGTCGGCGACGAACAGGGTGCGCGAAGCGACGATGCGCGGCGCGATCTCGCGCGGCAGATGCTCGAAATAGCCGTCGATGATCGGGTGCTGCAGGTCGGGCAGGGTGGTCTTGGGTGCGTCGGCCGGGCGGGGCTGGGTGCGTGACAGCATCAGGCCATCGCCGGCCTTGCCGGCACGGATGCCGCCGGCGACCGAGAAAGTGGCCTGCCAGAAGCGCTCGAGCAGGTGCGGCGCCGCCGGATAGAGCTTGACGTCGCCGACGATGGGCGAGCCGGAGAGCGCGGTGCGGAAGGTTGCGAGATGGCGCTCGTAAATGGCGGCCTTGTCCTTCACGTCATAGCCGAAGGCCGTGAATGAATCCGGGGTGCCGCCCGAGCCGGTGCCGAGCTCCAGCCGCCCGCCCGACAACAGGTCGAGCACCGCCGCATCCTCGGCAGCGCGGATGGCGCTCTCGAGCGGCAGGGTGATGATGCCGGTCCCGAGCCGGATGCGGGTGGTGCGCGCCGCCACGTAGGAGAGGAACACCAAAGGCGAGGGCAGCCCGCCTTCATCGCGGTGGAAATGGTGCTGAGCAACCCAGGCGCTGTCGAAGCCATTGGCCTCGGCGTGGACGATCTGGGTGGCGGCATTGTGGTAGCGCTCGCCGGCGCTGGTGTCGTCGAGCAGCCGGGTGAAGAAGCCGAGGCGCTTGGGGAGTATGGTATCAGACATGGGCGAGGCTCCGTTGGCCGGGAATGGCGTCGATCAGTTCGCGTGTGTAAGGGCTCTGCGGATTGCGGAAGACCTCGGCGACCGGCCCGGTTTCCACCTGTTTGCCGTTCTGCAGCACCGACACGGTGTCGGAGATCTGCCGCACCACGGCGAGGTCGTGCGAGACGAACAGGTAGGTGAGGCCGCGCTCGCGCTGCAGCTCGTCGAGGAGCTTCAGGATCTGCGCCTGCACGGTCACGTCGAGGGCCGATACCGCCTCGTCGAGCACCACCACCTCCGGGTCGAGCACCAGGGCGCGAGCAATGGCGACGCGCTGCCGCTGCCCGCCTGAGAGGGCGCGCGGCCGGCGCTGGCGTAGAGCTTCGGGCAGGCCGACTCGCTCCAGCAACGCGTTGACCTTCTTCGCGCGCCCTGCCGCATCGAGCCGGCCGAAATTGCGCAGCGGCTCCTCGACAATCGAGAACACCGTCTGGCGCGGATCGAGCGAGGAGAAGGGGTTCTGGTAGACCAGCTGGATCTTCTGGCGGAACTGGCGCAGCGCCTCGCCGGTGAGCGTGGCAATATCGGTGCCGGCGATGCTGATCCGACCGGAAGTGGGGCGGCCGAAACCGACGACGTCGCGTACCGTGGTGGTCTTGCCCGAGCCGGACTCGCCGACAATGGCATGGGTGGTGCCGCGGCGGACCGCGAAGGAGATGTCGTCGACGGCGCGGAAGGTCTTCCGGCCATCGGCATGGAAGTCGTGGACGAGGTTTTCGACCAGGATTGCATCCTCACTCGCCGGGATGACAGCCAGCGGGTGGGGCGAGCGCTCCCCTCTGGTCCCAGCCGAGAGCGAGGGGGCGTCGGCGAGCAGTTGCCGGGCGTAGGCGCTTTGCGGCGCCGCCAGCAGCTCACGCGCCACACCGGCTTCCTGGATGCGACCGCCCTGCAGCACGACGATACGGTCGGCCCGGTCGGCGGCAACGCCGAGATCGTGCGTCACCAGCAGCACCGCGGTGCCGGTGTCGCGGCGCAACTCATCGATCAGGTCGAGGATGCGGCGCTGCACGGTGACGTCGAGCGCGCTGGTCGGCTCGTCGGCAATGATCAGTTGCGGCTTCAGCGCGATGGCGATGGCGATCAGCACGCGCTGTTTCATGCCGCCGGAGAGTTCGTGCGGGTATTGCCGGGCCCGGAGCTCGGGGTCGGACAGGCCGACGCGGGCCAGCAGTTCAATCACCCGCGCCGCGATCACCTTGCCGTCGCGTTCGCCGTGGATGCGGAGGATTTCTCCGACCTGCGCGCCAACCGTCTTCACCGGGTTCAGCGAGCTGGTGGGATCCTGCGGGATCAGGCTGATCTGGCGGCCGCGAATGGCGTCGAAGCGCTTGCCGGTCCAGCGCGAGATATCCTCGCCGTTGAGCCGGATGGCGCCATGGTCGATGCGGCCGTTGTCGGGCAGGAGGCCGATCACCGCCTGGGCGGTGGTGGTCTTGCCCGAACCGGACTCGCCGACCAGCGCCACCACCTCGCCGGGCTCGACGGTGAAGCTCACATCGTGGGTGACGCGGGCATAGCGGTCGGCTTCCTTATAGGCGACGGCGAGGTTTTCAACCGAGAGAAGCGGTGTGCTCATCGTCCAACCTTCCCCAGCGCCTGGCTGATGCGGTTGGCCGACAGCACGACCAGCACGACGACGAGACCCGGGGCGGTGGTCAGCCACCAGGCGGTCGAGATGTAGTTGCGGCCTTCAGCGATCAGGAGGCCCCATTCCGGTGTCGGCGGTGGTGCGCCATAGCCGAGAAAGCCAAGGGTGGAGATGGCGAGGATGGCGCCGCCGAACTGCAGGGCGGCGAGCGCCAGCACCGAGGTCAGCGAGTTGGGCAGCACATGCCGCCACAGCACGGACAGGAAGGTGCCGCCGCTGCCGAACGCTGCCTCGACATACTCGGAGCGCCGCACCCGCACCACTTCGGAGCGCGACAGGCGGGCGAAGCCGGCGACCGAGGGGAGGCCCCCGGCGATCGCCGCATTCACCCTGCCGAAGCCCAGGGGGATGATGATCGACAGCATCAGCAGCAGGCCGGGGATCGACAGCAGCACGTCGACGAGGCGCATCACCGCCTCTTCGACCAGCCCACCGACGGCACCGGCGAACAGCCCCAGCGTGGTGCCGACGACGAGGCCGACCAGCACCGCGACAAAGGCACCGGTCAGCGAGTGCACCGCGCCATAGACGATGCGGGCGAAGAGGTCGCGACCCAGCGCATCGGTGCCGAGGATGTGGAGCAGGCTCGGCGCCTTGAGCTTTTCGGCCGGCACGCCCTGCACCGGGCTGAAGCTGGTGAACAGCGAGGGCGCCAGCGCGAACAGCACCACCAGAGCGATGACGCCCCAGGCCAGCACCAGGCTGGGCGAGACGCCGCGCAAGCGCTGCAGCAGCGGGTTGCTCGAGGCGTTGCGCGGCTTACTGACGAGGATGTCGGTGGATCCGATGCTGGTCATGCTGGGGCACCCTTCAGGCGGCGAAGACGGGGGTCGAAAACGGGGTAGAGCAGGTCGACGATGAGGTTCACCGCAACGAACGAGAGGGCGGAGAACACGACGATCGCCTGGATCACCGAGGTGTCCTGGAAGCGCACCGAGCGTTCCGTCAGCCCGCCAATGCCGTTGAGGCCGAACACCGTTTCGGTAATCACCGCGCCGGCCAGCAATTCGCCGAACAGGATGCCGGCAATGGTGAGCGTCGGCAGCAGGGCGTTCTTCACCACATGCCGCCACAGCACCCAGCTGGGCGAGGCGCCCTTGGCGCGGGCGACGGCGACGAAGGGCTGGGTGGAGACTTCGTCGATATTGCGGATCAGGATCTGCGCGAGCGGCGCCGAGATCGGGATGGCGAGGGTGATCACCGGCAGGATCAGCCCCTCGAACTCGCCGGGGTTGATCACCGAAATCCATCTGAGTCGGAACGAGAAGATCTGGATCAGCATGATGCCGAGCCAGAACACCGGCAGCGACACGAACAGCGACGGGATCGACTGGATGGCGGTGCGGAGCCAGGCGAAGGGGGCGAGCGTTGCCAGGAAAGCAAGGCCGAGCGCGATGAGCACTGCGAGAGTGAAGCCGAGGCTCGCGAGCCGCGCCGTCGCCGGCAGGTTGGCCAACAGCTCATGGGCAACCGGTACGCTACCGACGACCGAGTAGCCGAAATTGCCGGTGAGGAAATTGCCCAGAGCCTGCAGGTATTGCTGCCACAGCGGACTGTCGACGCCATAGGCGTCGCGGAGCGCGGCGATCTGTTCCGGGCCGAGGCCCAGTTCAGGGTTCTGGAACTTGATCAGGATCGCGTCACCGGGCAGCGCCTGCAGCAACAGGAACGAGGCGGTGAAGGCGATCCAGAGGACGAGCAGGGCCTGCCCGATCCGGCCGATGATGTAGCGCGACATGACGGCGCTCCAGAATGAGGGGAAAGTCCCGGGCGTTGCCGCCCGGGAAGCAAGGGTCAGCGGGTGAGCCAGACGTTGTAGAAGCTCGGGCGGCCCACCGCCTCGAAGCCCAGCCCGTGCACGTAGGGCGCGGTGGCGAAGGCCTGCGGCTCCTCGAAGAACGGGATGATGTAGGCCTGGTCGAGCACGTAGCCCTGGATCTCGCCGGCAATGGCGAGGCGCTTGGCGCGGTCGGTCTCGGAGGCAAGGCCCTCCAGCAGGCCGTTCAGCTTGTCGTCGACGAAGCCCTGGACCTTGTCGCTCGAGCCACCCTTCTGCAGTAGCCAGTCGCGGTTCTTGGGATAGAAACCGGACTTGATCACGTCGGGGTCGGCGCGACCGACCATGGCTACGGTGACCGGGGTTTTCAGCGGATCGAGCTGGTCGAGGGTGCGGCTGCCGGCGTCGCCGGCGAGCACGTTGAGCTTCACCCCGACCTGCGCCCATTGCTGGGCCACCAGCTGCAGCACGCCTTCATTCTGCGGCTGCGGCAGCGAGACATAGACGGTGAGGTCGAGCTTCTTGCCGTCCTTTTCGAGGATGCCGTCGGCGCCGGGCGTCCAGCCGGCTTCGGCAAACAGCGCTTTGGCCTTGTCCTGGTCGAACACCAGTTTGCTGGACTCATCGACATAGCCGGCGGCGTGCTGCGAGATCACCGAGGTGGCGACCGGGTAGTTGGCCGAGAACAGCGTATCGACGATCTCCTGGCGGTTGGTGGCCAGGGTCAGCGCCTGGCGCACCTTGAGGTCGGCGACCAGCGGGTTGTCGGGACGGAAGGCGATCGAGTTGTTCACGCCGCGGGTGTTGGGCGCGAAGATCTCGAAGCCGGCATCGTTGACCTGCGGCTCGTCATAGGCCTGGATCTGCCGGATGATGTCGGCCTGGCCGGAGAGCAGGCCGCCGATGCGGACGCTGTCTTCCGGGGTGATGAGGTACTTGATGCCGTCGAGGTAAGCGCGGCCCTGGTGCTCGAACTTTGCCGGACCCCAGTTGTAGTCGGCGCGAACCGTCAAGTTCAGTTCCTTGCCGAGCGTCTCGCTTGCCACCACGAAGGGGCCGGAGCCGATGATCTTGGTGGCGTCGCCGAGTTCATCATAGGGCAGCGCCAGAGTGGCCGGCGAAACGATACCCGAGCCGATCACCGCGGTGCCCTGGAGGAACCCCGGCGAGGGATGCTTGAAGTGGAACCTGACGGTGAGATCGTCGACCACTTCGGCGTGGTCGTAGTTGTTGATGACTTCCGAGACCGGGTATTTCAGCTCTTTGTTGCCGAGCCCGAAGGTGTCGTAGTTTACCGCGACCGCCTTGGCGTCGAGCGGCGTGCCGTCCGAGAAGGTGATCCCCGGTTTCAGCTTGAAGGTGTACTCGGTGGCGGTGTCGTTGACCTGCCACGACTCGGCCAGCCACGGCTCGATCTCGAGCGTTTCCGGGTTCTGGTAGGTCAGCTTGTCAGTGATCTGGTTGAGCACGCCGCCGTTCGGATAGAAGCCGCCGGCCGGGGGGTAGAGGTTGGTGTGCGCCTGCTGCTCGAGGTAGATCAGGGTGCCGCCCTGGACCGGTGCGTCCTGGGCAAAGCCGGGGCTGATGATGGTGCCGGCGAGCAGCAGGGCGGCAAGCGCTCCGAGCGTGCGGCGTCTGATTGGGGTCACGGGTCCGATCCTTTCGGGTGAAATCTGGGGTTCCGAGGCAGGCCCGGAAGGTGCCCAGATCGTAGCCCGATCGGCCGTTCACTCAATAATCCCTATGGGAATGATAGACTAAATAGACGAAAGTCGATGAGATTTGAATCACACGGTTTCGTCGCGGCGGAGAAAAAGGCCGAGGACCTTACCCGGCACAGGGCTGGCACAGGGCTGCCACCACCCGCCGGCAGCGCAGGCGAAGCGATCGCGGTGGATCAGCTCGACGCTCGCACGCCATCAGCCCCCTGGTCGGCAGTCACTCGGCGGCGGTCCGATCGGCGTAATCGGGCGCATCCGGGCTGCCCGGGGCGGTTTCGGCGCCGAGGTCCGGGAAGGCGACGATGCGCTGGTTGCGCAGATCCATGCGCACCACCAGGAGGCCTCGTTCCTCGAAATAGGTGAGCAGGCGCCTGGCCCGGCCGGTCGAATGGGTGCCGTATGCCCGGGCGAGGGTGGCGTCCGAGGGGCAGGGCAGGGCTTCGACAGCGGCGCGGGCCAGCACCAGGAACACGCCTTGCACGTCGTCGGACAGCTGGGTCGAGAGCGCCAGCGCCGTCTGCCAGGACTCGGACTGGGCTGTCTCTTCGGCCACGCCGGCACGAACCACGGCGAGCTTCCTCCGGAAGGCGGGCAGCGCCAGCGCCTCGCCGGGGACGCGCCGGATGCGGCAGCGAACGAGGAAATCCTGGTACAGCACGGCGACCGAGCGATAGGCCGCGTCGCGATCTTCGAGCAGTTCGCGGACCACATCATCGACGGCGCGGTCGCGCTCCTCGATATCGACCTCCGGCTCATCGGCGCGCGAGGGTTGCGGCACCTGGGTGCGCACCAGTTGCGCGAGCAGATCGTTGGTCGAGGGTGGTGGCGGCGGAGGGGGCCGGCGAACCGGGCGCACGGCCTCTGGAACCGGGGCGAAGATCAGGTCCCTGGTATCGACCGACGCTTCGGGCAGCGGCATCAGCTTGGGGCTCGAAGAGCGGGCCGAGGTCTCCACCGGACCGATCACCATGGGCAGCGGGCGACGCGACATGGCGGGGCCGAGGGCAACGAAATGGCCGCGGTTGAGGTCGCGGAACATTTCGGCCTGCCGCCGCTCCATGCCGAGCAGGTCCGCGGCGCGGGCCATGTCGATATCGAGGAAGGTGCGGCCCATCAGGAAGTTCGACGCCTCGGCGGCGACGTTCTTGGCGAGCTTGGCGAGGCGCTGAGTGGCGATGACCCCAGCGAGGCCGCGCTTGCGGCCGCGGCACATCAGGTTGGTCATGGCGCCAAGCGACAGTTTTCGCGCCTCGTCGGAGACTTCGCCGGCAATGGCCGGGGCGAAGAGCTGCGCTTCGTCGACCACCACCAGCATCGGATACCAGTAGTCGCGATCGGCATCGAACAGGCCACCGAGGAAAGCGGCGGCACAGCGCATCTGCTGCTCGACATCGAGCCCTTCGAGGCTCAGCACCACCGAGACGCGGTGCTGGCGGACGCGGGCGGCGATGGTGGTAAGTTCGCTTTCCGAACGCGAGGCGTCGACCACAAGGTGCCCGTATTTGTCGGCCAGGGTGACGAAATCGCCCTCGGGGTCGACGATGCATTGCTGCACCCAGGGGGCGCTCTGTTCGAGCAGGCGACGGAGCAGGTGGGATTTGCCGGAGCCGGAATTGCCCTGCACGAGCAAGCGGGTGGCCAAGAGTTCCTCGAGATCGAGCTTAGCCTCGGCGCCACCCTGCGCCACACCCATGTCGATCGCCACCTGCATGGACCCTTGCTAACAGATTCTCTGTGGGTTGCGACCCGAAGCAGACGGCCCCCTCCCATCCTCCCCCATAAAGGGGGAGGTGCTGCATCGAGTGTTTGGCACGATCGAAGGCAGGGCCTCGACTCTTCACCTCCCCCTTTATGGGGGAGGCCGGGAGGGGGCCGTCTCTATCAGTATTGTGAAGCTAAGCCTTCGTCGTCCGCTGCGCGGCTGCGGTATCGATCCCCAGCGTCGTCAGCGTCGTCGCCACGATCCCCGCCCGGTCGAGCCCGGCCACGGCATACATGTCGTTGACGCCGGCCTGTTCGGTGAACAGGTCGGGGATCATCAGCGGGCGGAATTTCAGCTTGCCGTCGAGCAGGCCATGGCTGGCGAGGAAGGTCGCGACGTGGCTGCCGAAGCCGCCAATGCCGCCTTCCTCGATGGTGATGAGCACTTCGTGCTCCTTGGCGAGCCGGGCGAGCAGCTTCTCGTCGAGTGGTTTCAGGAACCGCATGTCGGCGATGGTCGGGTTGAGGCCATAGGCCATCAGCTTTTCGCCGGCGGCGATCACTTCACCCAGCCGGGTGCCGAAATTGACCAGCGCCACGGACTTGCCTTCGCGCAGGATCCGGCCCTTGCCGATTTCCAGCACGGTGCCGCGTGGCGGCAGTTCGACCCCGAGCCCATCACCGCGCGGATAGCGGAAGGCGATCGGGCCCTCGTCATAGGCGGCGGCGGTCGCCACCATGTGGCGCAGCTCGGCCTCGTCGCCGGCGGCCATCACCACCATGCCGGGGATGGCACCGAGATAGGCCGCATCATAGTTGCCGGCATGGGTCGGGCCGTCAGCACCGACATAGCCGGCGCGATCGATGGCGAAGCGAACCGGCAGGCCCTGCACCGCCACGTCGTGGATCACCTGGTCATAGGCACGCTGCAGGAAGGTGGAATAGATGGCGCAGAACGGCTTCAGCCCCTCGGTCGCCATGCCAGCGGCAAAGGTCACGGCGTGCTGCTCGGCAATGCCGACATCGAAGATGCGGGTCGGGAACAGTTCGGCGAACTTGTCGAGGCCGGTGCCGTTGGGCATGGCGGCGGTCACCGCGACGACGCGCTCGTCGGCCTTCGCCTCCTCGATCAGGCTTCCGGCAAAGACCGAGGTGTAGGACGGGGCGTTCGACTGCGGCTTGGCCTGCGCGCCGGTGATGACGTTGAACTTGTTGACGCCGTGGTACTTGTCGGCGGAGTTCTCGGCCGGGCCATAGCCCTTGCCCTTCTTGGTCACCACATGGATGAGGATCGGGCCGGACTCGGCGTCGCGCACGTTCTGCAGCACGTCGAGCAGGTCGTTGAGGTTATGGCCGTCGATCGGGCCGACATAGAAGAAGCCGAGTTCCTCGAACAGCGTGCCGCCGGTGAAGAACGAGCGGGCGAACTCCTCGGTCTTGCGCGCCGTCTCGTGAATCAGCTTGGGCATCTTCTCGGTGATCGACTTGGCGGTATCGCGGAAGCCGCGATAGACCGGGCCGGACACCAGCTTGGCCAGGTAGGAACGCATCGCCCCGGTGGGCGGGGCGATCGACATGTCGTTGTCGTTGAGGATGACGATCAGCCGCGCGTCCATGGCGCCGGCATTGTTCATCGCCTCATAGGCCATGCCCGCCGACATGGCGCCATCGCCGATCACCGCGATGACGTTGCGCTTCTCGCCCTTGAGGTCGGACGCCACCGCCATGCCGAGGCCGGCGGAAATCGAGGTCGACGAGTGCCCGGCGCCGAACGGATCGTATTCGCTCTCGGCCCGGCGGGTGAAGCCGCTGAGCCCGTCCTTCTGTCGCAGCGTGCGGATGCGGTCGCGGCGGCCGGTCAGCACCTTGTGCGGATAGGCCTGGTGGCCGACATCCCAGATCAGGCGGTCATTGGGCGTATCGAAGGTGGCGTGGATGGCGACGGTCAGCTCGACCACCCCAAGCCCGGCGCCCAGATGCCCGCCGGTCACCGACACGGCGTCGATCACCTCGGCGCGCAGCTCGTCGGCAACTTGGCGCAGCTCATCGCGCGACAGGGACTTGAGGTCGGCTGGCGTCGATACGCGATCGAGCAGCGGTGTCTGCGGCTTGTCCAAAATACCGATCCTTCGCCGGTACGGGCCGGTCTCTCACTGAGAGACTTAGAGGCTCAGGTTCGGCATTGCAACGCCCGCGGGCGCGGCGCTTTAGCGTTGTGCGACGAGCTGCAGGCCGTCAGTCACGAAACGGTCATAGGCAGGAATTGCGGCATTGTCGGGAAGGAAGGCGACGCGGCCGGTGAGCGGCCCGAGCTCGGTGCCCTTTTCGAGGTAGCCTTCGGCTTCGGTCATCTCGGCCCAGAACGCGGTGCTCATCGGCACCGGCTGCACCAGGGTGTCGTTGACGTGGTCGATCTCGGGCGCCACCAGGTCCATCGGCCGAAGCTCGATCGACTGGTTCGGCTGGCGGCTCAGGGCCAGGTCGGCGAGCGCCTGCTGCATCGGCTGGGACGCCGCGTTGTCGGTCAGCGAATTGAAGGTCATGTCGAACATGCCCTTCAGCGACGAGAAGGTTTCAGGGCCGCCGAGCGAGGCGGTCTGCACGTTGCCGGTGCCGAGCAGCTGCTCCCTGGTCGGCAACTGATGGGTTTGCGTGCCCGCAGCCGGCAGGTCCTGCGCCACGGCGTTCTCACGCTCGATGATTATCTTCAGCGCCTGCTCGGCGCCCGGATCGGGGCTCGTCGCGACGTAGGCGGTGACCATCTCGTCGGTCTTGGGCGACATCAGCACGCGCGGCTTGGGCAGTGGCTGGTCGATGGCGGCGAGCGCCGCGACCGCGGTCTGGCTTTCGTTGCCGAGCGGCGAACGGGTGGCAAGCTGGATGCGGGCCGACTTGGTCGCCGGGACCGGTGCGCCGACGGCGTCGAAGGCCTTGGTGTCGATCCCCGGGGGCAGGGCGGCGACATTGATGCCGCCTTCGGACCGGCGGAACACCGGGACCGGAGCCACCACCTCGAAGGTCGGCACGACGCGCTGCGCCGGCTCCTCGGCCGAGGCCAGCATGATGGTCGCACCGCCATTGAGCGTGCGGGGGCGGATCGCCGGGATCGGCGCCGTGTCGTCGCTCGCGTCGGCATTGTCCGCCAGCATGATCGCCGGGGCGCTCTCGTAGATGGCGTCGCCATCGCAGGGGACGGTGCGGCACTTGGTCCACTGCGCCTGCGCATAGGCGCGACCCTCGTTGGAGAGCGGCTTGCCGTCGGTGGGCAGATGCAGGGTCCGCCCGTCGGGGAAGACCTTCTTGAGCTGCGCCCGGGTCATGCGCGGCCAGGCCCGCACGTTGCCGGTGTCCATGTGGACGAATGGGCTGCCCGAGGTGGGGTAGAAGCCGACACCGCCGACCTGGTGCTTCATCGCGGTTTCGCGGAGCTTGGAGAGGTTCACCCCGGGGATGAACACGTCCATCGCCTTGCCGCGCATGTGCTGCGAATTGTCGGCGACGCCGGACGATTTCGAGGCAAGCATCTTGTTGGTCTTGGGCGACCGGTAGGACGAAACGATGTTGTAGGGCTGCTTGCCGCCGACTTCCTGATACACTTCCCAGAGCAGGTCGAAGAGGGCCGGGTCCATCTTCGTGGGTTCTTTGGTGCGCCAGTCGGCAAGGAAAATATTGAGCTCGCGCAGGACCTTCTGGTCATACTGGCCGTTGCGCTTGAAAGTGAAGCTGCCGGTCTGGCCGGTATGGGTGTGGTGCAGGTAGAGCGTGCGATCGCCGCCAGTATTGCCGCTGCCAAAGGCAGCGCTCACCGGCGCGACACTGGGCGGCAGAACGACGGTCAACGCCATCGTTGCGGCAAAAAACAGCCGCGGTACAGCCCGCCAAATCCCCAACAGTTTTCCCGACACGCCCCGAACGACCCGTTGCAACCCAATAGACGAGACAGCCTAGCGCCAGTTCGATGAGAATACATTAACGCTAACGCCCGGTAACCCAGGTGAGGCGGCTACCGTGCGGGTTTCTAGGTAGAAAATCCGGCTGAACCAAGGCCGAATTCCTAAGCACTCGTAAACGCTTGGCTGGCGAACGCGGCACGACATCATAGCACGAGGCCGGCGTCACCAGGGCGCCGGCCTGCATTTCTAGTCCCTCTGCGGGCTTATTGCTATTCGGCGAGCAGCTCTTTCAACCGCTGGTTCATGCCGTAGACATCGCCATAGGAGCGGATGGTGCCGTCGGCATCGACGCGCAGGGTGAAGTAGGAGATGTGCACCGGCACCTTGGTCTTGAGGTTGAACCAGCGCTCGGTATCGCCGAAGGCGGCGGTCAGCGTCTCGGCGCTCAGGTTGGGTTCGAGCTTCAGCAGCGCATCGGCGAAATCCATCGGGTTCTCGACCCGCACGCAGCCATGGCTGTAGGCACGGAACGAGCGCGAGAACAGCGACTTCGATGGCGTGTCGTGCAGATAGATGTCGTGCTGGTTGGGGAACAGGAACTTCACCCGGCCCAGCGCGTTGCCGGCGCCAGGCTTCTGCCGGATGTGGAACTTGTTGATGTTGGTCTGCGCCCAGTCGATGGCCGAGGCGTTGATCACCTTGCCGCCCGACAGCATCTCCATGTTCTGGCTGGCGAGGTAGCCCGGGTTGGCGATCAGATGCGGCTTGATCTCGTTGGTGGCGATCGAGGACGGCACGTTCCAGTACGGGTTGACGACGATGTGCTCGATCTCGTCGTTGAACACCGCGGTCTGGTTCTTGGGCGTGCCCACCACGACGCGGGTGGTGTAGTGGACCTGGTCCTTGTTCATGATCCACAGGCGGAACTCGGGGATGTTCACCGTCACCTGGAAATCGCCGTAGTCGTTCGGCTCCCAGCGCCAACGTTCCATGTTGGCGACGATGTCTTCCTTGGTGGTGGCGGAACCGCCATTCAGCGCCGCGATGGTTGCCGGCCCGATGACGCCGTCGCCGTTGAGGCCAAGGTTTTCCTGGAAGGCCTTGACCGCTGCGACCAGCGGCTCGTCATAGTTGATGTCGACGGTGACCGCCTCGCCGGCGGTTTCCGGAATATCGGGCTCGGGCACATCGAGGCGCTGGCGCAGCAGGGTGACACGCTCATCCTGCATGCCGGGCTTGAGGAGCTTGCCCTCGGGGATGGTGATCGCGGCGTCCATCACGGCGCCGTCGTAGAACTTGGCCAGCGCCGCCTTCAGCCCGAGGAACTCAGGCTGGGTCGGCGACAGCGCCAGCAACAGCTTGTCCGGCTCGCTGCTGTCGGCGAGCTTCACCAGCATTTCGGCTTCGTTGATGCGCTTGGGCGCGATGGTCCAGGTCTTGTTGACCTCGAGCGGCGAGATGCGGCCGCCGAACGCATCCTGGGCGTAACGGACCGCCGCGGCGGAGAATGCAGTTTCGAGCGCCGCGAGCTTCACCGGGTCGGTGCCGGCGGCAGCCACGTCGAGATCGGCGGTCAGGTAATCCGCAGGGCGAAAGCCCTCGAGTTCGGACTCCTTGAACACCTGGATGATCTTTTCGGCGTTGGGCGAAAAGGCGATGGAGCCGTCATCCGCCTTGGTCAGCCAGAGCGGCTCGAAGTGGCGGGCGCCATAGAAGAAATAGAGCTTCTGCGTCTGCTGGTAGGTGCGGCTGCCCTTCTCGGCCGCCGCATAGGAAGAGGAGAGGCCCGCCTTGATGATCCGCGCCAGCTCGGTCTTGGGCGGCGCGATCACGATGCGGGTGGTTTCGATGCCGGCGACGGTGACGGTTTCCTGGGCAGAGGCTGCCTGCGTGAAGATCGCAAATGGCGATGCGAGCGCCACAGTGCCCGCCAACAACAAGGCCTTCAGCATAGTCATTAAGTACTCCGTGCCCGGCTCGAGGGCTGGCAAGGGGCGGCGTGACGGGGAGGATTCGGCACTTTTGCCCCAGATATGCATTTTGCTTAGCCCACAAAACTTAACGCTGACAATTCCTCGCGAGTTTGTGAGTTCGGTCTGTGGACTTGGTGCAACTGACGCCTCGGTTCCTAGGCCGCCGCGTCGCTCTCCAGGCCCTCGTCCAGGCCGTACTCGCGGAGTTTGCGATAGAGCGTCGACCTGCCGATGCCGAGCGCCCGGGCGACCCGCGACATGCGGTAGCCGTAGTGGCGCAGCGCAAACACGATCAGTTCGCGCTCGACATCGGCGAGGGCGGCGACTTCGCCACTCTGGGCCACGAAGCGGTCGCCGACCGCTCCCTTGTCCACAACCTCGCGTAGAGAGGCGATAGCTTCATCGATGTGAACCGGGGCTGAAGGGCCCGGCGCCGTCGAGGTCAGCCGCAACGCCTCGGCGCGGCCCGCACTCAGCGCCACGATCTGCGGGAAGTCGGCGCCTTCGAGATAGGCGGCGCTGCTCAGCACCACTGCGCGGTAGACGGCATTTTCGAGCTGCCGGATGTTGCCCGGCCAGTCGTAGCCGCGCAGCAGCGTCAGCGCCGGCTCGGAGATGCCGACGATGCGCTTTCCGGCCTCGGCGGCGAGGCGGGCGACGAAGTGGTTGACGAGGACCGGCAGGTCTTCCATCCGGTCGCGCAGCGGCGGTACATAGAGCGGAAAAACGTTGAGCCGGTAATAGAGATCCTCGCGGAAGGCGCCGGCCTTGGTCAGGTTGAGCAGGCGGCGGTTGGTCGCCGAGATGATCCGCACATTGACCCGCACCGGCTTGTCGGCGCCGACCGGCTCGATCTCGCCATCCTGGATCACCCGCAGGAGCTTGCTCTGGGTTTCCATCGGCAGCTGGCCCACCTCGTCGAGATAGATAGTGCCGCCATGGGCCTCGAGGAACTTGCCCGCCTGGTCGTAGGTGGCGCCGGCGAAGGCGCCCTTGCGGTGTCCGAACAGGGTCGACTCGATCAGGTTTGCAGGGATGGCGCCGCAGTTGACGGTGACGAAGGGCTTGCCGGCCCGATCGCCCGACCCCTGGATCACCCGGGCGATGAGTTCCTTGCCGACGCCGGTCTCGCCTTCGATCAGCACCGGGATGGTGGATTTGGCCGCCTTGGCCGACAGTGACAGCACCCGGTCCATGCTGGGGGCGCGGGTGACGATGTCGGTGATGCTCATGGTGCCGCTGAGCCGGCTGCGGTCGGTGCGCACCATGGTCTCGAGTTCGCCAAGCTTCAGCGCGTTCCTCAACGACATGATCAGCCGTTCCGGGGCGACCGGCTTGACGAAGAAATCGGCAGCGCCCTGGCGCATCGCGGTGACGACGGTATCGAGCGAGGAGTGCCCGGTCTGGACGATCACCGGGGTTGCAAGCCCATCGCGGCGCATCGCTTCCATGACGGCCATGCCGTCGAGATCGGGCATCACCAGATCGAGGACCATGGCCCCGATGCCGGGATCGGCGTGGAGCAGTTCGAGGGCCTGTCTGCCGCTGGTGGCCGTAACGGCGGAGAAACCGGCCCGGTTGGCGACCTCGGAGGTGAGTCTGAGTTGCACCAGGTCGTCATCGACTATCAGAACGCGCGTCATGGTCCCCCAAGGACTTTGTAGTTGCACGCTTCGCCGCCGCGGCGAATCGCGCTGTGCCGTTTTGGAGCAGCATGTGGGGGGTGGGTTAAGAGGCGATTAAGCGTGAGCACGCCGCCTTCGGCTTCCCATCGGCAGGCCCTCTGGCTAAGGTCGCGCCGCTTTTGAGACCGAGGTGATGAATTGCTAAAGATCGAACCGATGCGCGCGCCCGAAGCCCAGGCCCAGCGGGGGCACAACCAGCTCGGCGAGATGCCGACCTGGAACCTCGACGATCTCTATGCCGGAAACGACTCGCCCGAGCTGAAGGCCGATCTCGCCGCGGCGCAGGCCGACGCAAAGAGCTTCGAGGCCGACTTCAAGGGCAAGCTCGAGACGCTGGCGAAGGGCGGTAAGCTGATCGAGGCGATCAAGCGCTATGAAGCGCTGGGCGATCTCAGCGGCAAGCTCGGCTCCTACGCGTTCCTGCAATACGTGCGGAACACCCAGGACGCGGACAAGGTGAAGTTCCTCGGCGATCTCAGCCAGGCGCTCACGGACCTGTCGACCGGGCTGATCTTTTTCGGGCTCGAGCTCAACCGTATCGATGAAGCGGTGCTCGAAGCCGCGCTGAGCGGCGATCCCGCGCTCGGTCGCTACCGCCCGTGGTTCACCGAACTGAGGAAAGCCAAGCCCTACCAGCTCGAAGACAAGATCGAAGAGCTGTTCCACGAAAAGTCGGTGACCGGCGCCGGCGCCTGGAACCGGCTGTTCGACGAGACCATGGCCGGCCTCAAGTTCGATATCGACGGCGAAGAACTGAACCTCGAATCGACGCTCAACTTCCTGTCCGACAAGGACGAGGTGAAGCGCGAAGCGGCGTTCCACGGCCTGTCGAAGACGTTGCACGGCAACGAGAAGCTGTTCACCCACATCACCAACGTGCTGGCCAAGGACAAGGAGATTTCCGACCGCTGGCACGGCTTCAAGGATATCGCCGACAGCCGCCACCTCGAGAACTCGGTGGAGCGCGAAGTGGTCGATGCGCTGCAGACCGCGGTGCGCGCCGCCTATCCGCGGCTCAGCCACCGCTATTACGCGATGAAGGCCAAGTGGTTCGGCAAGGCGCAGCTCAATGCCTGGGACCGCAACGCGCCGCTGCCGACCAGCGACGATCGCATCTACGACTGGCAGACGGCCAAGGATACGGTGATGGAGGCTTACAGCGCCTTCTCGCCGAAGCTGGCCGAGATCGCCACGCCGTTCTTTACGAAAGGCTGGATCGACGCGCCGACCAAGGACGGCAAGTCGCCGGGCGCCTTCGCGCACCCGACCGTGCCCTCGGCCCACCCGTACCTGATGCTCAACTACCTGGGTAAATCACGCGACGTGATGACGCTGGCGCATGAGCTGGGGCACGGCGTGCACCAGGTGCTGGCCGGCCGGCAGGGGGCGCTGATGGCGCCGACGCCGCTGACGCTGGCCGAAACCGCCTCGGTGTTCGGCGAGATGCTGACCTTCCGTTCGATGCTGGCCAAAACCACCGACCCGACGCAGCGCTTCGCCATGCTGTCGAGCAAGGTGGAGGACATGCTCAACACCGTGGTGCGGCAGATCGCGTTCTACACCTTCGAGCGCGAGGTCCACACCCGCCGCAAACAGGGCGAACTGACCGCGGCCGATCTCAACCAGATCTGGCTCGATGTGGGTGCCGAGAGCCTGGGGCCGGCGATCAAGCTCAATGAGGGCTACGACATCTTCTGGGCTTATATCCCGCACTTCATCCACTCGCCGTTCTACGTCTATGCCTATGCGTTCGGCGATTGCCTGGTGAACTCGCTCTACGCGCAGTACGAGAAGTCGAGCGAGGGCTTTGCCGAGCGCTACTTCGAGCTGCTGAGGGCCGGCGGCAGCAAACATCACTCCGAGCTCCTGGCGCCGTTCGGGCTCGATGCCCGCGATCCCGGCTTCTGGTCGCTCGGCCTGGGGATGATCGAGAGGCTGATCAACGAGCTGGAAGCAACGCAGCCAGGCTGAGGCGGGAGTACCGCCGGGGATTGGCAATTGGTCCAGCGTGGCGAACCGCCGCGCTGTGCTTGTGCGGCACTGCCGCGCGAAGTATGAGAGGCGGAGTGGGGCGGTCTGATCTTCGGCGTTCGCGTGGCAAACGCGGCGTGATGGTCCGGGGATCGGTGTCCCGAGAGACGATCAATCGACTGAGGACCTGATGGCCAAGAAACCTGCCGCTGCTGCCACGCACGACCTGCCGCCCGCCATGGACTACGCCCAGCATGAGGCGACCTATGCCGGCTTCATCACTTTCGTGAAGTGGGGCATCGTGTCGATGGTGTTCGTGGTGCTGTCGCTCTACGCCTTCATCGAGGCACATCAGCCGATCATCGGGGCGTTGCTGCTGCTGGCCATTCCAGTGCTCATCGTCGGCGTGATGGTGATGGGATCCCGCCGCACCTGACGGCGGGATTTTTCTACGCGGGTGACCAAGACGGTCGGCGTCTGACGCTCTGGAGACTTCCATGAAGATTGCAGTGTTGCGGGAACGCGCCGACGGAGAGACGCGCGTCGCGGCGACGCCCGAGACGGTCACCAAGCTGATCGCGCTCGGTGCCGAGGTTGCCATCGAGGCGGGGGCAGGCGAACTGGCCCGCTTCCCGGATGCCGACTATGCCAAGGCGGGCGCCAGCGTCGGCGCCGCCGCTCAGACCATCAAGGGCGCCGATATCGTCTTGACGGTGCGTCGCCCGGCTGCAGCCAGCCTCGCCGGCGCATCCGCCGGCGCATTGGTGATCGGCGCCATGGATCCCTATGGCAACGAGGCCGAGATCGCCGCGCTCGCCAAGGCTGGGGTCACGGCCGTCGCCATGGAATTCATGCCGCGCATCACCCGCGCGCAGGTGATGGATATCCTTTCCAGCCAGGCCAATCTCGCCGGCTACCAGGCGGTGATCGATGCGGCTGGCGCGTTCGATCGCGCCATGCCGATGATGATGACCGCCGCCGGCACGGTCCGGCCGGCCAAGGTATTCGTCATGGGGGCCGGCGTCGCGGGTCTCCAGGCGATCGCCACCGCCAAGCGGCTGGGTGCGGTGGTCACGGCCACCGACGTGCGCGCCGCGGCGGGCGAGCAGGTGGAATCGCTGGGCGCCAAGTTCATCATGACCGAGGCGCTGAAGGATGCCTCGGGCAGCGGCGGCTATGCGCGCGAACTGACCAATGACGAGCAGGCGGCACAGGCCGAGCTGGTCGCCGGGCACATCGCCAAGCAGGATATCGTCATCACCACGGCGCTGATCCCCGGCCGCCCGGCGCCCAAGCTGGTGTCGAGGGCGATGGTCGAATCGATGGCGCCGGGCTCGGTGCTGGTCGATCTCGCGGCCGAGCGCGGCGGCAATATCGAGCTGACCCAGCCGGGCAAGACCGTCACCACGGCCAATGGCGCGACCATTATCGGCTTCACCAACGTCGCCGGCCGGCTCGCCACGTCGGCCAGCCAGCTGTATTCGCGTAACCTCGTTTCCTTCCTCGAGACGCTGGTCGACAAGAAGGAAAAGGCGCTGGCGGTGAACTGGGATGACGAGCTGGTGAAGGCCACCGTGCTCACCCGCGACGGCGCCATCGTCCACCCCAATATCAAGTTCGATGCGGCGCCGGCTCCGGCCAAGCCCGCTGCCAAGGCGGCTGAGCCCGCCAAGACCGGTGCCACCGGCAAGGCCACCGCACCGAAGCGGGTGGCCGCCCCGAAGGCCGAGACCGCCCCGGCGGCGCACGCCAAGACGGCCGCGGTGGCCAAGCCGATCGGCGGCAAGGTGAAGAAGGCCGCGCCGATCGTCGCGCCGATCGCCAAGGCCGCGGCACCGAAAAAGGCCCCGGCAAAGCCGGCAGCGGCCAAGCCCGCGGCTGCCAAATCCGCCGCCTCGACCGCCAAGGGGAAGAAGTAAATGGAACAGACCGCTGCAACCACCGCAGACGCCATCACGGCCGCGGTCAGCGCCGCGACCGGCGGCGCCATCGACCCGTTCGTCTTCCGCCTGTCGATTTTCGTGCTCGCCATTGCGGTGGGCTATTACGTGGTGTGGAGCGTCACCCCGGCGCTGCACACGCCGCTGATGAGCGTCACCAACGCCATCTCGTCGGTGATCGTGGTCGGGGCGCTGCTCGCCGTTGGCGTGCCGCTCGCCGCCGACAGCAACTGGGTCTCGAAACTGTTCGGCTTCCTCGCGCTGGTGCTCGCCAGCGTCAACATCTTCGGCGGCTTCCTCGTCACCCAGCGCATGCTGGCGATGTACAAGAAGAAGGAAGCCCCTGCCGGCAAGGCGGGGAAGCACTGATGTTCAAGCGCTTCATTGCCGCCGCGGCGCTGGTTGCCGCCCTCGCTGTCCCGGTCCTGGCGGCCGAGTTCACCGACGAGCAGCTCGAAGGCCTCGCCGCCCGCATCGAGAGCTTCGATGCGGCGATGAAGGCCAGCGATATGTCGCAGGTGATGGATGTCGTGCCGCCCAAGGTGCTCGACAAGATCGCCGCCAACTTCAACGTCACCACCGAGCAGCTGATCGAAGCGACGCAGCAGCAGATGGATCAGGTGCTGAAGGACGTGAATATCGTCTCGTTCGGCATGGATCTCGAAGCGGCCGAGTTCCTCGAAACCGCCGACGGCACGCCCTATGCACTGATCCCGACCGAAACGGTGATGGACATGGGCGCGGCCGGCGGCAAGCTGAAGGCCAGCTCGTCGACGCTCGGGCTGCTCGATGGCGAGACCTGGTACCTGGTGCGCACCGAAGATGCGCAGCAGGCTGCCCTGCTCAAGGAAGTTTACCCCGCCTTTGCCGATGTGGAGTTTCCCGCCGGCAGCATGGAGCCCGTCACGGAATGATTTCATCCGCCGATGCCGCGGCCTTTCTGCCACCGACGTTCCAGATCCTCACCGGGCTGAGTTTCGCTGCGCTGCTGGTCATTCGTTTCTTCGCGGGGCGGGCACTGTCCTCGCTGTCAGGCAAGCTGATTGCCTTTTCGGTGATCTTTATCGCTCTGGGCAACTTCCTGATGTCGCAGGCGACCGCGAAAAGCTCGCTCAGCGGCGCGGCCGAATTTCTCACACTGGCCGGAGCCAGCTTTTTCGTCGGCGCGATAGTCGTCGTCATCGGGCTGGTTGTCGCGGCACGCCAGTCCACAGCAGTGGTGACCAAATGATCGACGCCAGTTTCGCCGCCGTTCTCTATCTCGTCTCGGGTGTGCTGTTCATTCTGGCGCTGCGCGGGCTGTCGAGCCCGGCTTCGTCGCGGCAGGGCAACACCTTCGGCATGGTCGGCATGGCCATCGCCATCGTCACGACGCTGCTGGTGGCGGGGGTTTCCGACTGGCTGAGCTGGGTGCTGATCATCGGCGGCCTCGCCATCGGTGGCGGCATCGGCGCGGTGCTGGCGCGCAAGGTCAAGATGACCGACATGCCGCAGCTGGTCGCCGCCTTCCACTCGCTGGTCGGTCTCGCGGCAGTGTTCGCGGCGGCTGCGGCGCTCTATGCGCCCGAAGCGTTCGGCATCGGCACGGTGGGGCACATCCACGCCCAGGCGCTGATCGAGATGAGCCTCGGCGTCGCCATCGGCGCCTTTACCTTCACCGGCTCGGTCATCGCCTTCGCCAAGCTCAACGGCAACATGAGCGGCAAGCCGATCATCCTGCCGTTCCGCCACATCATCCACATCGCGCTGGGCCTGCTGCTGCTGGTGCTGATCTGGGCCTTCGCGGTCACCGTCGACCCGCTGTGGTTCTGGGCCATCACCGTCGTCGCGCTGGTGCTGGGCGGGCTGATGATCATCCCGATCGGCGGCGCCGACATGCCGGTGGTCGTCTCGATGCTCAACTCCTATTCGGGCTGGGCGGCGGCAGGCATCGGCTTCACGCTGGGCAATACCGCGCTGATCATCACCGGCGCGCTGGTCGGTTCGTCCGGCGCCATCCTCAGCTACATCATGTGCAAGGCGATGAACCGCAGCTTCATCTCCGTGATCCTGGGCGGTTTCGGCGGCGACAGCGCTGCTGCCGGTTCGGGTGAAGAAGAGACGCGGCCGGTCAAGCAGGGCTCGTCCGACGACGCAGCCTTCATGATGAAGAACGCCGGCAAGGTCATCATCGTGCCGGGCTACGGTATGGCGGTGGCGCAGGCCCAGCACGCGTTGCGCGAGATGGCCGACCTGCTCAAGGCCGAGGGTGTCGAGGTCAAGTACGCCATCCATCCGGTGGCGGGCCGCATGCCGGGCCACATGAATGTGCTGCTGGCCGAAGCGAACGTTCCTTATGACGAAGTGTTCGAGCTCGAGGACATCAACTCCGAGTTCGCCCAGACCGATGTGGCCTTCGTCATCGGCGCCAACGACGTGACCAACCCGGCGGCCAAGACCGACAAGACGTCGCCGATCTACGGCATGCCGGTGCTGAACGTCGAAGATGCCGGCACCGTGCTGTTCATCAAGCGCGGCATGGCGGCCGGCTATGCGGGCGTGCAGAACGAGCTGTTCTTCCGCGACAACACCATGATGCTGTTCGGCGACGCCAAAAAGGTGACCGAAGACATCGTCAAGGCATTGGGGCACTAGACGCGCCGCGGCGCCATCCCGGCGCCGCACCGACAGGGGGGCGGGCATGGCGGCCCATTCGCCGTCGCCTGAAATCTTCTGGGTCATTGGTCCCGACACTCACGTCGGTAAGACCACCATTGCCGCCGCTCTCATTCGGTCCCTCAACCGGCAGGGTTGTCCGACAGTCGGCTTCAAGCCGTTTGGCGGCTTTCTGCTGCAGGAGGCGATGGAGTTCGGCGCCGGGCAGGTCAGGCGCAGCGGCTGCGAGGTGTGCGGGGGCGATGCCGAACGCCTGGCCAGCGCCTCGCCGCTGACCCCGCTCGGGATGATGGACGTGGTCGGTCCCCTCTACATGGTGAGCTACCCGGTCTATGGCCGCCCGGTGCTGATGCGCATCGGCTCACGCGCTTTCGGTAATGTGCGCTACCTCTACCACGACCATGCCAGGGGCCTGCTGGAGCGCAGCGACGTGGTCGAGTTGCTGCGTGAGGTAGGGGTTCCGCTCGATGCGATGGAGGCCACGACGTTCGGTTTCCTCGATGCCCCCGCACTCTCCACCGATGCGCATGCGAGCGCCTATGGCAGGCTGCTGGCGCTCGAGCCTCGCGCGGTGGTGGTCGAGGGAGCGAGCAACCACCTGCCGATCTGGAAGGCCGGGCTGGTCAACCATGTCCTGCTGGTGACCGGGGAGGCGGTGAGCTGCTTTGCACGCATCAACCTGGAGGTGCCGTTCAGCAGCCAGCTCAAGATGACGCAGAGCATCTTTCATCACCTCAAGGTCGCGCCGCGACCGGTCAGGGTGCCGATGACGCTGGCGCCCCCCGAAGGGCGTGAGGAGGCCGCCTTGGTCATCGTCGACCAGTTGCTCGAGCAGGCGGGGCTGCCGGCCCGGCAACAGCGCTAGACAGGCGCAGCGCAGCTCCGGTTACAATGATCCGGAGTATCGAAGCCCTCTCGCGGCAATAACGTGCTTCCGCGATCGGCGGTGCTGAACTAGTGTCGGCGCCGCGGGCGATGCTCTTCATTTCAGGACTTGCAAGAGCAATCTCCGGCAACCTGAGGGGGCAGTCATGGCAAGAAGACCTGCAGCAAAACCGGTCGAGCCGATCAGCCGACAGGCCGTCGTGGTCGTACACGGCCAGGGGCAGCAGCGGCCGATGGGCACGATCCGCGACTTCGTGGCGGCCCTGTGGACCTCCAACCCCGATGTCACGGCGGATCCACCCTACGACAAGCAGAACACCTGGATCGTGCCCGACGACAAGAGCGGGCTCTACGAGATGCAGCGGATCACCACGCCGCCGCATGACAGTGGTCGTCGCACCGACTTTTTCGAGCTCTATTATGCGGATCTGCTGGCCGATACGCCGATCCGCAACCTGTGGCGCTGGCTGGAGCGGCTGTTCTGGATCAGCCCGCTGCAGGTCCCCAGACGCATGTATGGCCCATGGCTGGCCTTCTGGCTGCTGTGCCTCGTCGCCATGGCGATGACGCTGTGGGTCATTCTCGAGATCCCGCAGCTGCTGCAGGCGAACTGGCTGGCGCCGTTCCAGGATCGCGACCGGCTCGATGCGCTGATCGGCCTCGCCATCATCACGATCGCGGTGCTGACCCTGGTAGTGCCGAAGTTCTTTCCGGCAACCGAACAGGCCAAATCGATCCCGCGTGGCGCTATTCTACTGGCCCTGATTGTCGGGGTCGGTTTCATCTCCTGGCAGACCCCGGTGATCGTCGCCGCCCTCATCGTGGGGGTGGTGATCTACCTGTTCGCCAACGACCTGTTGCCGCTGTTCGGCGATGCGGCAAGCTACCTGAGCGCGCAGACCGAGACGGTCCGCAGCCGCCAGGCACTGCGCGAGCGCGGCCTGTCGCTGCTCAAGGCGCTGCATGACGATCCCGAATATGATCGGATCGTGGTGGTAGCCCACTCGCTCGGCACGGTTCTCGCCTATGACCTGCTGCAACTGCTCTGGCACAGTGTGGGGCCCACCAAGGATAACGCACCAGCTGCCGATGCCGTCGCCGCCATCGAGGCGGTGGAGCGCTTTGCCAGCAAGCCCGTCGCGGCGTGGACCGCCGCCGATATCGAAACTTACCAGCAGTTGCAGTGGCAGGCGTTCTCGGCGCTGCGCCGGCAGAAGCCGAGTACCCCGGCGGCCGGGGGGAACCCGATCGGCCTGTCGGGCTGGAAGATCAGCGACTTCGTCACGCTCGGCTCGCCGCTCGCCAATGCGCAGTTCCTCATCACCGAGGGGCTGGAGGATTTCGAGCGGATGAAGCACGAACGGGTGCTGCCGATTTCACCACCCGAGCCGCGCGGCGACGATGAGGGCTTCATCTACGAGGAGAACGGGCGGATGGTGACCCATCATGCCGCCGTGTTCTGCACCGTGCGCTGGACCAATATCCATGACGAGTTCAACCCGCGCTGGTTCCTCAGCGGCGACGTCATCTCTGGGGCAGTGGCTGGATCGTTCGGGCCCGGCATCCGGGACATCAACGTGCCGATCCTCGACGACGGCAAACGACGGTTCAGCCACAATCTCTATTGGGTCGACACCCGGTCGGAGCCGCTGCGCCAGCAGGTGGACGCGCCTGACGGCGCGCATACGGTGCGGGCCGAGGCGGCGGCGCCGCAGATTCAGCATCTGCGCGACGCCGTCGGGATCAGCCGCAGCTAGCCGATGATCGAGACGCTGCTGCCATTCCTGCTGACCGCCCTGGTCATCGAGCTCACGCCGGGCCCCAACATGGGTTACCTCGCCGTGCTTGCCATCGATCGCGGACGACGAGCCGGGCTCGCGGCGGTCGGGGGCGTGGCGCTCGGTCTGCTGCTGCTCGGGCTGGCCGCCGGCTTCGGACTCGGCAGTCTCATCAGCGAGACGCGCTGGCTCTACGAGACGCTGCGCTGGGGCGGCGTCGCCTACCTGGTCTGGCTGGCCTGGGACAGCTATCGCGAGGCGCAGCGGCCACTGGAAGCGCAGGATGGCCAGCATAATCTCGCCGGCTATTTCGGCCGGGGGCTGGTCACCAACCTGCTCAACCCCAAGGCGGCGGTGTTCTACATCGCAGTGCTGCCCAACTTCATCGTCACGGGCGCCGCCGCCGGCCCGCAATCGCTGGTGCTGACGCTGGCCTACGTGGCGGTGGCCACCGTGGTGCATCTGGGCATCGTGCTCCTCGCCAGCACGCTGCAACCGCTCCTTGCCTCGGACAGGGTCCGCAGCCGCGCCGGCATCGGCTTCGGGCTGGTGCTGGTCGGCATCGCCATCTGGCTGGCCGTCACCACGCATCGCGTCTGGTAAGCCCTATTGACCTCAACTTCGCTTGAGGTCGTATCCAGTCTGCCTTGCAACAGGGCCGGGCAGTCATGGATCTCACCTTCAACATCCTCCTCATCATTCACCTCGCCGCCTTCGGGCTGGCCATCTCCACCACCATCGTCGCGCCGCTGATCGGCAGCCGCATGGCCTCGGCGCCACCCGAGGCGCGACCGCTGCTGGGCGGTATCGGCAAGCGCCTGAGCCTCAATGCCCGGCTGGCCTTCGGTCTGCTGCTGCTTACCGGCATCGGCATGGTCTATGTCCGCTATGGCGGGTTCGAGGGGCAGAGCGTCTGGTTCTTCATCAAGATGGGGTTGGTGGTGGTGGTGCTGATCGCCATGATCGTCGGCATCGTGGCCAAGCCCGGCACCATCAGCCCCAGGCTGATGGGCTGGATCACCCGGCTCGCCATGGCCGGCATCGTCATCAGTGCGGTGATGGCGTTCAACTAACGCGGGGCAGGCAGGGGCAGCAGGTTACCTCGGGGCATCGCGCACCGCGAGCCAGGCAGCTCAGGGAGTGCAGGTTACCTCGGTGTGCGTTCTTGCGTTGCCGGGGTTAAGCCGCCATCTGTGGCGGATTGAGCCCCATGAGGATTGCCGTGCCCCGCACCGTCAAGATCGACCTGTTCACCGATACCGTCTGCCCGTGGTGCCTCGTCGGCTCGGCACGGCTCGACCAGGCGATCGCCGCGCTGCCCGATGACGTGGTGGTCGAAGTAGAGAACCATCCCTTCTACCTCGACCCCAACACGCCCGAGGAGGGCGTGGTGGTGGCCGACATGCTGCGCGAGAAATATGGGCGCGACCCCAAGGAGATGTGGGCGCGGGTCGAGGGCGAAGCGAGAAAGACCGGCATCGCGCTCGATCTCAGCCGGCAGCCACGCTCGTTCCCGACGCGCAAGGGCCATACGCTGGTGCGGTTGGCCAAGGCCAAGGGCACTCAGCACGCGCTGGCCAACGCCATCGCCTGGGCCTATTTCATGGATCACCAGCTGATCAATGACGACGAAGTGCTGGCCGGCATTGCCAGCCAGCACGGCTTCACCCATACCGAGGCGCTCGACGCCGTGCGCGACCCGCGCGAGCTGGCGATCACCCACGAGCTGGCCGTCGCCGCGGCGCAGCAGGGCATCCAGGGGGTGCCGTTCTTCGTGTTCGACAACAAGTTCGCCGTCTCCGGCTGCCAGCCGGCCGAAGTGTTCGGGCGGGCGTTCGAGTTCGCGCTCGATCCCGAGAAGATGAAGGCCGCCCAGGGCTGACATTGCTGCGTCGTCGTGGCATGCCCTTGCCGAACGGAGGGCATGGGATGAAGCGGCTGGGACGGATCGCCATCGGGGTCGGCATCGTTGCGGTGCTGGCATATGCCATGGTGCTGGGCGCCATGTACTTCTTCCAGCGCGATTTCCAGTACGACCGCGGCGGTCGCCTGTTCGCCCTGAGCGAGACGAGCCTCGCGCAGGCGGAGCAGGTGAGCATTCCGAGCGCCGATGGTGCTGTCGTTACCGGCTGGTATCAGCCGCCGACCGCGGGCAAGCCGCTGATCGTCTATTTCCGCGGCAACGCCCAGAGTTTTTCGCGCGAGCACCAGCGTTACGAGGCGTTCGTCGCCGATGGTTATGGCTTTCTCGCCTTCGACTATCGCGGTTTTCCCGGTTCGCCCGGCGAGGTGAGCGAGGCCAATATCCTTGCCGATGGGCTCGCCGCCTATGACTGGGCGGCCGCCAAGGGCTTTCCGATCGTCCTGTGGGGGCGTTCGCTGGGCTCGGGACCCGCTACCTATGTGGCGAGCCTCAGAGATGCCGACGCATTGCTGCTCGAGACGCCGTTCGACTCCGCCGTCTCGGTTGCCGCGGATCGCTACTGGTTCCTGCCTGTCGGACTGCTGATGGCCGACCAGTTTCCGGTCGACACCTGGATCAGGAATGTGGCGGAGCCGGTCTATGTGGCGCATGGCACCGCTGACAGCACGATCGGCGTCCGTCACGGCGAGCGGGTCTATGCGCTGGCGCCGAACCCGGACGAACTCTGGATCGAGCCGGGGGCCGGGCATTCCGAGATGTGGGAGCATGGCCTGTGGGAGCGGGCGAAGGGGTTTTTCGCACGGGCGGAGGCAAAGCTCGGACGCTGAGCCCTGAGGCCCACTGCTTCTCCTCATCCGGCGCTTCGCGCCAAACAAAAACGCCGGCCCCCGCGGGACCGGCGTTCAAATTTCGCGCTGAGCGATCGGCTCAGTACAGGGTCAGGCCCGAGAAGGCGACCGAGTAGTTGAGGCCGGTCTGGCCCTGGATCGACCACGGCTGCAGGGCGAAGCCCTTGCGCGAGCCGCCGATCAGCCAGTTGCCGCCGAGGCCGACGCCGAGCGTGGCTTCGGCCGAACCGCCGACATAGGTGCCGGCCAGCGAGCCCTTGCCGTACTTGGTGCTGGAGGCCGAGAACACCAGCCAGACGATCTCGGTGCGGCCGGTGACGCCGATGTCGATGCCGAGCTTCTTGATGTTGCCCTGGTAGCGCTCGGTCTTGTAGCCGTCGCGCTTGAAGCGGCAGGTCATGTCCTTGGACGAGCCGATGATGAATCCGATGCCGGGATCGACGGTGCAGGTGAGCACGCCGACCTTGACCTGGGTGGCGGCCTGGGCGGCGCCGGCGGTCATGAGCATGACGGCCGCAGCGGCCGCAGCGATGAACTTCTTCATGTTGGAGTCCCCAATGTTTGACGCGTTTGTTAGTCGACCCGCAAGTGGGTCGGGAGTCTATCCGTTGCCGCCAACGGCACAAGGCCTCGTTCGGTTGCGCATGAACTGCACAAGTATGGACGAATTCTGGCGGTACGTAACAAAAACGCCGCCCTTTTGAGGCGGCGTTCCTGAACCAAATCTGAACGCTCTTACGGGCGTGCCGGACGAGCAGCCGCGGCAGGGGCGGGCAGACCGCCCTCGCGCTGGGCGCGCTTGCGCGCCAGCTTGCGGGCGCGGCGCACGGCCTCGGCCTTCTGGCGGGCCTTCTTCTCAGACGGCTTCTCGTAGTAGTTGCGAAGCTTCATCTCGCGGAAGACGCCTTCGCGCTGGAGCTTCTTCTTCAGTGCGCGCAGCGCCTGGTCAACATTGTTATCGCGAACAACTACTTGCAAGCGCAACCGCCCTTCGTAATCAGTCAGAACTGTTTGAGGTGAACGCCCCAAAGGAGCGCCGACCGGCAGGACCGGTCATTCGTGGGCGGCTATATAGGCCAATCGAAACGGCTTGTCCACACCGGCCAGCGCCCGAAATCGCTCATTTTGCGCGCTTTTTCAACGCAACGCGGTTGATGTGACCCATTTTCCGTCCGCGCCGCGACTCGGCCTTGCCGTAGGCATGCGGCCGGACGCTGGGTCCAAGCCGTTCCGGAATCGCGGTGATTTCGTCGCCGATCAGGTTCTCCATCACCACGTCGGCCATGCGACCCGGGTCGCCCAGCGGCCAGTTGAGCACGGCGCGGATATGCTGTTCGAACTGGTCGGTGATGGCCACGGCCTCGGTCCAGTGGCCGGAATTATGCACGCGAGGGGCGATCTCGTTGACCAGGAGCTTGCCGCCCGGCAGCACGAAGAACTCGACGCCGAGCACCCCGACATAGTCGAGCGCCACGGCAATCTGCTCGGCGATCGCCGCGGCCTTCCTGGCGGTCTTCGCGCTGATGTCGGCGGGCACTGTGCTGGTCTTGAGGATGTGGTCGCGATGGACATTCTCGGCCGGGTCGAACGCGGCGACTTCGCCGAGTGCGTTGCGGGCCACCACCACCGAGATTTCCTTGTCGAAGGTGATGAAGCCTTCCAGCACCAGCGGCCTGGGGGAGAGCAGTTCCCAGGCGAGGGCAGCGTCTTCCATGTTGTTGACGATGCGCTGGCCCTTGCCGTCGTAGCCGAGCCGGGTGGTTTTCAGCACCGCCGGGGTGCCGATCTCCTCGAGCTCGGCCTCGAGCCGGTCGAGGTCGGTGATGGCGGCGAACGGCGCGACCGGAACCCGGTTGATGGTGAGGAAGGCCTTTTCGGCCAGCCGGTCCTGCGACACGGCGAGGGCACTGGCACCCGGGCGCAGCGGTTTGAGGTTGGCGAGAAAGGCCGCGGTCTTCGCCGGCACGTTCTCGAACTCGTAGGTGACGACATCGACGGCAGCGGCAAACGCCGCGAGCGCGGCTTCGTCGTCGTAGGCGGCGACGGTCTTCAGCGGCGTCACGTCGAAGGCGGGGCTGTCCGGGTCCGGGCAGTAAATGTGAGTCTTCATGCCCAGCCGGGCGGCGGCGAGCGCCAGCATGCGACCGAGCTGGCCGCCGCCGAGGATACCGATGGTGCTGCCCTGCGGCAGCGGGAGAGCGTCAGACATCGTCGGATGGGAACTCGGGGATGGAAGCGGTCTGGTCGGCGCGGAAATCGTCGAGCGCCGCAGCAATCTCGGGGTCGGAGAGCGCCAGGATGGCGGCAGCGAGGAGCGCCGCGTTGATGGCGCCGGCGCGACCGATGGCGAGCGTCCCCACCGGAATGCCGGGCGGCATCTGAACGATCGACAACAGGCTGTCTTCGCCGCCGAGCGCAGCGGTCTGCGCCGGCACGCCGAGCACCGGCAGGGAGGTCAGTGCCGCCACCATGCCGGGAAGATGCGCGGCGCCGCCGGCCGAGGCGATGATCACCTGGAAGCCTTCGGCCTTGGCGCCCTTGGCGAACTCGTACATCCGGTCAGGGGTGCGATGCGCCGAGATGATGCGCGCCTCGTAGTCGATCTTCAGCGCGTCGAGCGTCTCGGCGGCATGGCGCAGGTTCGGCCAGTCGGACTGGCTGCCCATGATGATGGCGACGGGTGGCGAGGTCGGCACTTAGGTCCCCCGGAAGGCGCGGCTCTCAGGTTTTCACCCATAGGCAAGAGGTTGGCGGAGCGCAAGCGGTCAGAAGGTCGTCTATCGGTCAGGCAGCGGTAGGGGGCCGGTCCAGGGCACAGGCCAGTGCGTCAAGGGCGCTGCGGTCGGCCAGCTCGATCGAGCCCTCCGGCAGCCCGAGGATGCGGTCGATAACGGTGCCCAGATACTCCATCTTGCTGAGCAGGCGCTGCGACAGCCGCTCGAAATGCAGCCGGTCGCGGGTCTGGTAGAGTTCGACGATCAGTTCGCGGTTGGAGGTCATCAGGTGCAGGATGGTCTCGGCGGCGCCTTCGGGGTCGGGCGTGTCGAAGGTCTGTTCGGCCACGCCCTCGACGATGATCCGCGTCAGGATCGGCCGGACCACTTCGCCGACGGCGCGCTGGGTGCGCTCGAACAGCTGCAGGTTCTCGGCCCGGAACATCGGCTCGAACGTGGCGCGCAGCTCCGCCGCGGTCTCGGTCTTGTGGCGGCGGATGGTGCCCAGGAACCCCGCAAGCTTCGAGAAGGCATCGAGCGTGGGGTCGGCCAGCTCCGCCTCGGCCAATGCCGAGGTCTGCCGGGCATAGCGGCAGGCGAGGGCCTCGACCAGGTCTTCCTTCGATTCGAAGTGGTGATAGAAGGCGCCCTTGGAGACACCGACCGTGGCGATGATCTGGGTGACCGAGGTCGAATCGTAGCCGTTGCGGGCGAAAAGCCGCTGTGCTGCGTCGAGGATCTCGTCGCGCCGGGCAGGGGCGGTTTTCACAATTCGAGGAAACGGCATTCCGCCCTCCCAAGGACAGTCGCACGCGTCAATCGACGACCGACCGTCGGTCGGTCAGGCGTTCTAGCATGCTCGCCAGATAATGTGGAGCGCGTCGCGCCAACGCACCCGGCTCATGGTTAGCGCCGATCTTGAGGCGGAGCCTGGCGTGTGTCGGCGAAGGGCGGTCAGGCGATGATGTCGGGGAGCAGGATGTTCTCGAGCTGCACGATGCGATCCTTCAGCGTGAGCTTGCGCTTCTTCATGCGCTGAATCAGCATCTGGTCGGCATAGCCGGAAGCGGAGAGCGTGTGGATGGCAGCGTCCAGATCGGCATGTTCCTGGCGTTTTGCAGCCAGTTCCAGACCCAGCGCGGCTTCTTGTTCCCTGGTGAGCGGCAGCATCGCAGCGGTTGACGAGGTCCCTCAGCGAGGCGGAATGCCCGTGCCCAAAGGGTTAGCCGATCACTCGCGGATTTGCACCTGATTTTGCACCAGCGGCGATGTGTTGCAGTCTTGCACGTCGACAGCGCGTGAAATTTTTGTGACGATCAGTGCGTCGAAAAGCTGGAGAGGAGTTGTCATGACGACCGAAGGCCACGTCGAATCGCTCGAGCGGCGTCACCGGGATTTGGACCGGAAGATCGAGGATGAAATGAGCCACCCCAGCCACGATGACTTGTACGTCGCGGCACTTAAGCGGAAGAAACTGGAGATCAAGGACGAGCTGACGCGAATGCTCAGCGAGGCCTGAGATAACCAACACATCCCATGCAGTTGTGAGGGCCACGGCAAATGCCGCGGCCTTTTTTTCATGGGCGAGCGAATGGCGAGTCGTTGGAGCGGTACTCGCTCACCTGAAATCGTTGATCTCGAACCAGTAGCCGTTCGGGTCCTGCAAAAACACCGCCCGCATGCCGTCGGGGCGGGTGTTGACCGCGCCCGGGTTGCCCTGCATGTCGGAGAACGCCGCACCCAGGGCCCGCAGGTGTGCGAGCACGGCCTCGAAATCCGGCGCCGAGAGCGCGAAATGCGTGCGTTTTTCCACATGCGTACGACTGATGTCGCCGGCCTGGATGTGGAAGCGCTGGCGGTTACCGAACTCGAACCAGCGGATATGGGTGCCGCCCATCGGATCGGGCACTTCGCGGATCTGCAGCACCTCGGTGAGGAATTTCGCCGTCTCGTCGAGGTCGCGCACCAGCAGCGCGATATGGTCGAGGCGATAGTCGATGCTCATCTTCTTGCTCTTGTTGCGCCTCAGGCGGCGGCACCGGGCATGAACACCCCGACGGCTCCATCATAGATCAGTTTCAGCGACAGCAGGAACACCAGCCAATACGTAAGCTGGTAGAACCGCTTCACCGAAATCCGCCGCACCAGCCAGACGCCGACCATCACCCCGGCCACGGCCAGCGGTGCGAGGATCGCAGCCCGCTCGAGATTGGCGACGTTGAGCTGACCGAGGAAGAAGTACGGCACCAGCTTGGCGGTGTTGACGATGGCAAAGAAGAACGCCGTGGTGCCCGAGTAGATCACCGGGGTCAGCCGCTGCGGCAGCACGTAGATCTGGAACGGCGGGCCGCCGGTGTGGCTGATGAAGCTGGTGAAGCCGGCAAAGCCGCCCCAGAACGTGCCCCAGGGTTTTGACGGCGGCAGGCCCTCGAGTTTCTTGCGGATCGGCAGCAGCGCGTCGAGGATGAACAGCAGCGTGATGATGCCGATGAACAGCAGCACCATGGCGTCGCTGACGAAACTCCATAGCGCCCAGCCGATCAGCGTGCCGACCATCGCGCCGGGCAGCATGATCCTGAGGATGCGCCAGTCGGCATCCTTGCGATAGGTCCAGATGGCGATGGCGTCCATCACCAGCAGCAGCGGCAGCAGCATGCCGGCGGCATCGCGCGCCGGCATCACCAGCGACATCATTGGCACGGCGACCATGCCGAGGCTGCCCACCAGCCCGGACTTGCTGAGGGCGACGATGAAGACCGCGAGGACGGCTACGGTCCAGAAATACAGATCGGGGGGCATGGGGAAGGGGTAACCGGAGAGAAAACTGCGGACGCTAGTCGGACGTCCGCGGCGCCGGCTTGTCAATATCGCCTTCGGCATCATCAGCAGATTGCTGCCGATCCGCCTTCATCACCGCATCCAGCATCTCGGTGGAGCGCCGCACGAAGCCGATATAGGCCGCCTGGTCGTGGCGTACGGCGTAGCTCTCGCGCAGCATGCGGCTGTCATGCTGTTCGAAGGCCCGGGCGATGCGGCTCGCTTCGTCCTCTTCCTGGCCGAGGGCCACCAGGGCCTGTTCGCCCAGCTTGATGGCGGCGCGGAAGGTTTCGCGCTCGATGACATGCACGCCCAGCGCCATCAGGTCGTGCGCATGCGAGCGATCGACGGCGCGCGCGGCGATGATGACGTCGGGAAAGTTGCGGCGGATCAGCTCGGCGATGCCAAGGATGCGGTCGCCACCGGCGACGGCGATGACGATCATCTTGGCCTGGTCGGCGCCGGCGGCGCGCAGGATCTCGATGCGGCCGCCATCGCCGTAGAACACCTTGACGCCAAAGCGCTTCACCAGCTCGATCTGCGCCGGGTCATCGTCGATCAGCGTCATGCCGAAGCCCTGGGCGCGCAGCAGGCGGGTGACGATCTGGCCGAAGCGGCCATAACCGAGCACGATCACCTTGTCATGCGGGTCTGCCACCTCGGGGCCGGGCGGCAGGTCGGCGTCGTCGTCCGGCGCCCGGTTGAGCCGCGGCATCCACAGCCGGTCGTAGAGGAAGATGAGGATCGGGGTCACGGCCATCGACAGGGCGACCACCACGGTCAGCAGTTCGACTTCGGGGCCCGACAGATTGCCGGCGGTGCGGGCGAACTGCAGCACCACGAAGGCGAACTCGCCGGCCTGGCTGAGCAGCACCGCGAGCAGCAGCCGTTCGGCCACGTGCATCCTGAAGAAGGTGGCGAGGACGAACAGCACCAGCATCTTGAGGCAGATGAGCGCCACCACCAGCGCCAGGACCAGCAGCGGATTCTCGATCACCACGCGGAAGGCGATCGACATGCCGACGGTGATGAAGAACAGGCCGAGCAGCAGCCCCTTGAACGGCTGCAGGTTGCTTTCGAGTTCGTGCCGATACTCGCTGTCGGCGAGCAGCACACCGCCGAAGAAGGCGCCGAGCGCCGGGGACAGGCCGAGGCTCTCGGTGAGCAGGGCGGCGCCGATCACCAGCGCCAGCGCGAAGGCAGTGAAGGCCTCGGGCACCCGGGTGCGGGCCAGCCAACTCATCAGCGGGCGGATGACGAAGCGCGAGCCGAACAGGGCGGCGATGAAGGCGCCGACCACCACCAGGGCCAGCCACCAGTCGATCGGATTGTCGACCACATCCAGCACGTCCTCGCCGATCGCGTCGATCGGCCCGCCGCCCATGGCGGTGAGCAGCGGAATGAGGGCGAGCACCGGGATCACCGCCACGTCCTGCACCAGGAGGATGGCGAGCGAGGCACGGCCGGTATCGGTCTTGGTGATATTGCGCTGGTCTACCGACTGCATGGCGATGGCCGTGGAGCTCATCGCCAGCGCCAGGCCGACCACCACGGCATCGGCCCAGCCGAAGCCGATCACCCGCGCAAGCAGCGCGACCACCACGCTGGTCGCCGCCATCTGGGTGAGCCCCAGACCCAGCACCTTGTTGCGCATGCGCCAGAGTTCGGTGCCGTCGACCTCGAGGCCGATCAGGAACAGCATCATGACGATGCCGAATTCAGCGATCTGGTGAATGAGTTCGGTGTCGGAAACCAGCGACAGCCCATAGGGGCCGATCAGCACGCCGGCGGCGAGGTAACCGAGGATGGTGCCGAGCCCGGCCCACTTGAACAGCGGGACGAGCAGCACGGTTGTGGCGAGAAGAACGAAGATGGCGAGCAGCAGGTTGATTTCCATCTCTGCTGCCCGGCCTTTGGCTTACTCGTCGGAGTCGGTCTTCAGCGACTTCAGCTTGGCGAACACCGAGTCGGCGTCCAGCTCTTCTTCGCGTTCGGGGCGGCGGTGTTCGGCGCCCTCTTCGTCTTCGGCATGGTCCATGCCGGCACGGCCATGGGCGCCGGCCAGCGCCTCCTCGGCGGTCAGCAGCATGGTGCCCTGTTCAGCGATATCGCCCGGCGCGGCACCCTTGCTGGCCCGGCTCACTTCCAGGTCGAGATCGATCTGGCTGGCAAGGCCGAGGGTCACCGGATCCATCGGGGTGATGTTGGCATTGTTCCAGTGCGTGCCCTCGCGCACCGAGTCGATGGTCGACTTGGTGGTGCCAACCAGACGCATGATCTGGGCGTCCTTCATCTCTGGGTGGTTGCGCAGCAGCCACTTGATGGCGTTGGGGCGTTCGTTGCGGCGTGAAATCGGCGTGTAGCGCGGGCCCTTGCGCTTGGGCGCGGCGACCCGGACCTTGGGGTCCGAGATCTTCATGCGGTAGTTCGGGTCGGCTTCCGCCTTCTCGATCTCCTCGCGCGTCAGCTGGCCGTTCTGCAACGGGTTCACGCCCATGATGCCGCTGGCCACGTCGCCGTCGGCGACGCCCTGCACTTCCAGCGGATGCAATCCACAGAAGGCGGCGATCTGCTCGAACGAGAGCGCGGTGTTGTCGACCAGCCAGACGGCGGTTGCCTTGGGCATCAACAGGGGCGTGGCCATGATCAATATCTCCTTGAGGCGCGGCCGGGAGCTTCCGGTCCGCCCCGCCTCGTCGTTCTTAATGAGGGGGAATAGTAGCGCCTATATACGCGCCGGCTCAGGCCGATTCAATCGGATTGTCACTATTGTGCGTGCGCTGCTGCATCGCCTCGCCCCAGGGCGTGAGCAGGATGAGCTTGCCATAGTGGTCGGGCTTTTCGAGCTCGCGATGGCCGCGCGCCGCCTCGCCCAGCGGCAGGGCGCGGATCCGGGGATGGACGAGGCGGCCATCGGCGAGCGCCGGCCAGACAGTGCGCAACAGGCTGCGGGCGATCGCCGCCTTCACCTCGCGGGTCTGTGGCCGCAGGGTCGAGCCCGACAGGGTCAGCTGCTTCATCAGAATGTGACTGGCATTGATCTCGGCCCTGGGCCCTGCCAGCGTCGAAACGATGACGATGTGGCCGAAACGGGCGCAAGCCCGGATGTTCTTTTCCAACGTGTCGCCCCCGACGATATCGACGATGCGGTCGGCGCCCTTGCCGCCGGTGATCGACAAGGTGCGGGCGACGAAATCCTCGCCGGAGCGATCGATGGTTTCGGCGGCGCCAAGGCGCAGCGCATAGGCAGCCTTCTCGGGGCTCGAGACCACGGCGATCGGTGAAGCGCCGTGGAGGCGCGCGATCTGGATCGCCGCACCGCCGATGCCTCCGGCACCGCCATGGATCAGCACCTGCATGCCGGTGGCGAGGCCGGCTCGCATCACCAGGGTCTGTTCCACGGTAAAGAAGGTCTCGGGCAGGGCGGCAGCGCTGGCCATCGACCAGCCGACGGGAACCGGCAGCAGCTGTCCGGCAGCCACTGCCACATATTCCGCGTAGCCGCCGCCATGGGTGAGCGCCGCCACTTCATCGCCCAGCGACCAGCCGCGTACGCCCTTGCCGAGAGCGACGATCTCGCCGCCGACCTCGAGCCCGGGCAGCGGCGAGGCATCGGGCGGCGGGTTGTAGGTGCCGCGGCGCTGCCCGAGGTCGGGCGCGTTGAGGCCGGGTGCCGCGACGCGGATCAGCACCTCGCCGGGGCCCGGCTGCGGGGTGGGCAGGCGCACCGGCTGCAGCACTTCTGGGCCGCCGAACTGGGTGATGGAGATGGCGGTCATTTCGGGCGGGATCGACATGGCTCTAGCTAGGCCCGACGGGGCGGCGCTGGCAATCGGCGATTTGGCGGCTGCAGGACGGGGTTGGCAGCGATCGGTGGGAGGGCCTAAGTTCGGGAAAAACCAGGCCGGGAGAAGATCATGTTCGATGATGACGCCGTCAAAAAGCCCCGTGGCCACGAGGTCGGCATGCCGATCGACACCATGTCGGTCGAAGAACTCGAGGAGCGCATCGCCATGCTGAACACCGAAATCGCCCGACTGCAGCAGGCGATCGCCGCGCGCCAGAAGACCCGCTCGGAGGCCGAGTCGCTGTTCAAGCTCTGAGCCGTTCCGGCGGTGCGCCGGTCACACACTGGCAAGGTTAAGAAAGCGAGTCTCGTTAACCTCGAATTAACACATCGCCGTTAACTTAAATCACATCCAGTTTCTCTGGATTTTGCAGAGTGGTTTCTCCCTCTGTTTGACGCCTCCCTGTTAACTTTCGAGAGCCGTTTCGACGGCTCTTTTCTTTTTGCGCCATGGACTTCAGCGCAAGCGCTCCAGCCGTTAAGCCAACGGCAAGACAGGTGGGCGCACAACAGAGGCGACCGGCCGCGCGGCCGCGAGATTTCCCTTCACCCGAGCAGCAGTGTGGACGACAGCAGGCAGAAGCAGAAGCCGGTGGCCATCGGGCCCCGCATCGTCGCATCCGGCGGGTTCGACATGCTGTACCGCGAGGGCATGGTGCTGATCGAGGAAGTGGCCTCGTATCTCGACGGCGATGGTCGCAGCGAGAGCCGCGGCCTGCCGCGCGAGGCCTCGTTCCTCTATGCCACCGAAAGCATGCGTCTCACCACACGGCTGATGCAGCTGGCCTCGTGGCTGCTGCTGCAGCGCGCCGTGAACGAAGGCGAGCTCACTGCCGAAAATGCCCGGACCGAGAAAGAGAAGGTCCGTTTCTCCGCCACCCCGACCGATCGCGGTGGACCGGGATATGACGATATGCCGGAGCGGCTCAGGGCGTTCATCGCCAAGGGCGACCGGCTGTTCGACCGGGTGCAGCAGTTCGACAAGCTGGAACGCGGCGGGGTGCCAGATTACGCGCCGGCGAGCGAAGGCGGCATTGCCGACCAGCTGGCCCGGCTCAAGGCAGCCTTCGGTCGGTTGAAGGAATAGGGCAGCAGCCCTTAACATCGCCTCGCAATCACCGAGGACGAGCCATGACCGAAACGCTGACAGGTGGGTGCCTTTGCGGCGCCGTTCGCTACGCTTACGACGGCGCGGTCGGCGCTGCCGGCTATTGCCACTGCGCGGATTGCCGTCGCGTCTCGGGCAGCGCCTTCGGCGTCAGCGTTCGTGTTGCCGCCGCCGGATTTCGCATCGTCGCGGGCACTCCCAAGAGCTTCGTCAAGGAGGGGGACAGCGGTCGCCCGGTGGCGCGGTTTTTCTGCGGCGATTGCGGCTCGCCGCTCTACACCCTGCCGCCGCTCCATCCCGACGTGGTGTTCATCAAGGCGGGGAGCCTCGACGATCCCAGCGTGGTAAGGCCCAACCGCCAGGCCTGGATGCGCTCACGCGTCGACTGGGCGGAAATCGATCCGTCGATCACGGCGTATGAGACGAACCGGGGGTGAGCGCAGCGGATCGCGAAGCTTCCCGCTTGGCGGACGTCATCGCAAAGAAGGCGTTTGGCTGCGATAGTGCCCACCCACCGGGTGTCATCCCTGCGAAAGCAGGGACCCAAGCATCAGGTGGCGCGGGCTGAGAGTTGGGTCCCTGCTTTCGCAGGGATGACACCGAGTCTTAAGTCACTGCCTGGTGGTGAGCTGCGCCGATGGCTCCTGCGAAGGGAGCTGACATCACCGCAAACAACAAAAAGCCCGGCGCAATGGCCGGGCTTTTGCATTCGTCGGTACCGTCGACTCAGAAGCCGAGGCCCTTGAACTTGTCCTTGAAGCGGGTGACGCGGCCGCCGCGGTCCATCAGGTTGCCCTGCACGCCAGTCCAGGCCGGGTGCGTGGTGGGGTCGATGTCGAGCTGCAACGTGTCGCCTTCCTTGCCGTAGGTCGAACGGGTCTGGTAGGTCGTGCCGTTGGTCATCGCCACGGTGATCATGTGGTAGTCGGGATGGATGTCGTTCTTCATGGCGCTGCCTCAAATCAAACGGGCGCCGCGGCGCCCGGACGAAACGATCAATACGGATTGGCCGGGTTCATAGAGAAAATCCCGGCCCCGTGCAAGCGAAAGCCGCGCGTTGTCGCGGGGCTGGCAATTCGGTTGCGGCAAACCCGCCGGCTGCCTATATCGGGGGCACTTTGAAAAGCACCACGCGCAGTACTACCGGGGCAGCCCCGACCAGCAAGCTCGGCAGCAAGGGCGAAGCCCTGAAGACCGGCCAGCGGGACCTGAGGCCGATCCGCCGGCTGATGCCCTTCGTGCTGAAATACCCCTGGCGGGTCACGCTGACCATCGGGTTCCTGCTCGTTTCGACCCTGTCATCGCTGGTGATCCCGTCGCTGGCCGGCAAGATCATCGACAAGGGGTTCGTCGAGCAGAACCTCTCCATGGTCGGCCAGTATGGGTTGATCGCCATCGGCGTGGCGCTGGTAATGGCGCTGGCCAGCGCCGGCCGGTTCTATTTCATCTCGGTGCTGGGCGAGCGTGTCCTCACCGATCTGCGCCGGAAGGTGTTCGACCACCTGCTGACGCTCGACTCGGCGTTCTTCGACCTGCATCGGGTGGGTGAGCTCACCTCGCGGCTCAACGGCGACGTGGCGACGATCCGCGGCGCCATCGGCACGAGCCTGTCGATCATGCTGCGCGGAGCGGTGACGCTGGTCGGCGCCGTGACGCTGATGTTCCTCACCAGTCCTTACCTCGCGCTCACCATCGTCATCGTCGGGCCGGCCATTCTCATTCCGGTAATGCTCTACGCCCGCCGGCTGCGGCGGATGTCGCGGCGCACCCAGGACGCCCTGGCCGACATGTCGGCGATGGCGACCGAGGCGCTCGGGGCGAGCAAGACGATCAAGAGCTTCGTGCAGGAGCCCGAGCAGTCGCGGCTGTATGGTTCGCGCGCCGAGGAATCGTTCGAGGCTGAAGTCAGCCGGGTCGGGGCGCGCGCCGCGCTGCTCGGCGGGTTGCTGTTCCTGTCCACCGCGGCGCTGGTGGTGCTGGTCTGGTGGGGGGCCAACGCGGTGTTTACCGGCGTCGTCACCGTGGGCGAGCTGGCGCAGTTCATGATCTACGCGCTGATGGCGAGCAACGCGCTGACCAATCTGTCGGAGATCATGGGGCTGATCCATACGGTGTCCGGCGCCACCGAGCGGCTGGTCGAAATTCTCGACACCGAGCCGGCGATCAAGCCGCCGCCGCACCCGCAGGCGCTGCCGGTGCCGCCGCTCGGCACCGTGGCGTTCGAGGATGTCGGCTTCTCGTACGAGACGCGCGACAGCGAGGCGGTGATCACCGACCTGAACTTTTCGATCGCGCATGGCGAGACGGTGGCACTGGTGGGTGCCTCGGGCGCCGGCAAATCGACGATCTTCGCGCTGGTGCAGCGCTTCTACGACGTGAGCCGCGGCCGCATCCTCGTCGATGGGCTCGATGTCCGCGACGTCGATCCCGAGCAGCTTCGCCGGCGTTTTGCCTATGTCGAGCAGGAACCGACGATCTTTGCCGGCACCATCGCCGACAATATCCGCTTCGGCCGCCCGGAAGCGACGTTCGCCGAAATCGAGGCGGCGTCGAAGGCGGCGCTGGTGCACGACTATGTCAGCGAGCTCAGCAACGGTTACGACTCGATCGTGGGTGAGCGTGGGGTGATGCTGTCGGGCGGGCAGAAGCAGCGGCTGGCGATCGCCCGGGCGCTGCTCAAGGATGCCCCGATCCTGCTGCTCGACGAGGCGACTTCAGCGCTCGACGCGGAAAGCGAGCGCCTGGTGCAGGTGGCGCTGGAGCGCCTGATGACCGGCCGCACCACGCTGGTGATCGCCCACCGGCTGGCCACCATCCGCGATGCCGACCGCATCCTGGTGCTTGAGAAGGGCCGCCTGATCGATCACGGCACGCATGATCAACTGGTGCGCAAGGGCGGCAAATATGCCGAGCTGGCAAGGCTGCAGTTCCGCGCCGAGCTGCAGCGCGAAGCGGTCGAGTAGGGCGCGGCGCTCTCAGTCGTCATCTCCCCCCTTTGCGGGGGAGAAAGCGAAAACTTGGGCTTAGCGCAGCTAAGTCCTTAGTTTTCGCAAGAGGGGGGACGTTGCGCCACCGTGCCGTCCATGTCCCCCCTCTTGGAATTTCTAAGGCTTAGCGAAGGGCTAAGCCCAAGAAATTCCATTCTCCCCCGCAAGGGGGGAGATGACCGAGAGATCGGAGGCTTACTCGGTCAGCTTGAACTCGATGCGGCGGTTGCGGCGGTAGGCCTCGTCGCTGTCGCCTGGATCGATCGGCGAGAATTCGCCGAAGCCGGCGGGCACCAGGCGGTTGGCCGGGACCCCCTGGGTGATCAGATACTTGGCCACGGCGATGGCGCGGGCGGCGGACAGCTCCCAGTTGGAGGGGAATTCCGGCGTGTTGATGGGCCGCTTGTCGGTATGGCCGTCGATGCGCAGCACCCAGTTCACATCGTCGGGAATCTGCGTCTGCAGCTCCTTGATGGCGCTGGCGAGCTTGGCGAGTTCGGTCTGGCCCTCGGTCGAGATGGCGGCCTGGCCGGCATCGAACAGCACCTCGGACTGGAACACGAAGCGGTCGCCGACGACGCGCACATCGGCGCGGCCCTCCAGCACCTGGCGCAGCTTGCCGAAGAAATCCGAGCGATAGCGGCTGAGATCCTGCACACGCTGCGCCAGCGCCAGGTTGAGCCGGCGACCGAGGTCGGCGATCTGCGTGCGGTTGGCCGTCTCGGTTGTTTCCGAGGCCTGCAATGCTGCCTCGAGGGCTGCCAGCTGGGTGCGCAAGGCGGCCAACTGCTGGTTGAGCAGCGCCACCTGTGCGGTCGCCTCGCGCGACATGTCCTGCTGGGCGGTAAGATCGGATTCGAGCTGCGCGATCGTTGCGTCCTTGCCGTCGCTGCCGGCTCCGACGCCGGCCAGCTGCGCCGCCATCTGATCGCGCTCGGTGGTGGCGGACGAGAGCGTGGCGGTCAGCGTCGCAATGGTCGATTCAAGATCGCCGGAGTTGACCTTCTCGAGCTGCAGCAGTTCGGTCAGCTCGGCGATCTGGGCGTTGAGCCGGCTCATCGCGGTGTCCTTGCCGCTGATTTCCTGGCCGAGGAAGAACTGGCTCAGCATGAACAGCGAGAGCAGGAAAATGATGACGAGCAGCAGGCTCGACAGGGCGTCGACAAAGCCGGGCCAGTAATTGGTGACCTGGGAGCGGCGCGATCGGGTCGACATGGCCATGGCAGGATCCCCGGCCTAGTTCGGACGCCGGTCGGATTCGCCCTCGCGCAGCATCGCTTCCATCAGCTCGCGCAGCTTCTTGTTGGTCTCGCCCTGCTGGATGATGTGGCCGCGCAGGTCTTCCTGCTCGGCCTTGATGTGCTTGACCAGGCCATCGATGCCGCGTGCCAGCTCGGCCATGGCGCGGATGGCGTTCTGCGACGAACCGGAATTCTGCAGCGTCGTGCCGAACTGCGCCAGCATCGCCGACATCTCGTCGCCCGAAACCCCGAGGCCGGTCGCCTGCATCTGGGTGACCGGGTGGTCGAGCTCGGTCATCGAGGTCATCCAATCTTCGAGGTCGGTGTAGAAGGCGTTCTGCGCCTGGCTCGCCTGCAGGTCGAGGAAGCCGAGGATCAGCGAACCGGAGAGGCCGAGCAACGACGCCGAGAAGGCGGTGCCCATGCCGCCGAGCGGCGCGGCGAGGCCTTCCTTGAGGTTGGAGAACAAGGTCGCCGTGTCGCCGGCCGTGGCGTCCAGCGCCTGGATGGTCGAGGCGACATGGGTGACGGTTTCGAGCAGGCCGTAAAAGGTGCCGAGCAGGCCGAGGAAGACCAGGAGGCCGGTCAGGTAGCGCGAGGTATCCTTGGCTTCATCGAGGCGGTTGCCGACGGAATCGAGGATCGAGCGCATCGAAGAGGGGGGGATCACCGCCTCGCCGAGCCGGTCGCGCAGCAGGTTCGCCACCGGCGCCAGCAGCCGTGGCTGTACGGCGGGCATGCGGCCCTCCTGCAGGGCGTTGACCCAGTTGATCTCCGGGAACAGCCGGATCACCTGGCGGAAACTCAGGATGATGCCGATGAACAGGGTCAACAGAATCAACGAGTTGATGAACGGGTTGGCCCAGAAGAAGATCAGCAGCTGGTTGGCGAGGATGGCGGCGACGAGCGCCACCAGCACCAGGAAGATGACGATCTTGACCAGATAGACCGCGGGGCTCGCCAGGCGATACGGGTCGTAAGTCTGCGACATGTCGCGGCCCCCATGCTCGAATGAAATCGGCCTGACAATAGTGCGCTTCGGCGAAGCCACGCAACGGTCGGCAACCCGCGATGCGGGTTAACCCCATGAAATCCCGACAATGCGACCTGAGGGTGACGGCACCGCCACCTGCCGCGGCTCAGTTGACCGCTTTGACGATCTTAAGCAGCTGGCCCTGGATGATCTCGTTGCCGGCGATGACCTGGCCGTTCCAGACCGAGCCGGTGGTGCCGGCATAGTCGGTCATCGTGCCGCCCGCTTCACGCAGCATCAGCAGGCCGGGCGCCACGTCCCAGGGGGCGAGACCGGCTTCCCAGTAGCCGTCGAAGCGACCGGCGGCGAGCCAGGCGAGATCGGTCGAGGCCGAGCCGGTGCGGCGGATGCCGGAAACCGCCGGAACGACCTGCGCCATCTGCTTCAACTGCAGCAGGTCGAGGGCACGGCCGCGCGAGTTGATGCCGGTGACCACCACTGCATCGGCCAGGTGCTTGCGGTTGGCGACACGCAGGCGCTTGCGGTCGTTCAGCCAGGCGCCGCCGCCCTTTTCGGCGGTGAACAGCTCTTCCATCGCCGGGTTGTAGATCACCGAGGCGACGATCTCGTTGTTGCGCTCGAGCGCGATGGCGCAGGCGAACATCGGGATGCCATGGAGGAAATTGGTGGTGCCGTCGAGCGGGTCGACGATCCAGCGATGCTGACCGTCGCTGCCTTTCACCTCGGTGCCCTCCTCACCGAGGAAGGAATAGGTCGGGCGGGCCTTCTGCAGCTCGTTGAAGACGATCTCTTCGGCGCGCTTGTCGGCATTGGAAACGAAGTCCGCCGGGCCTTTCACCGAGACCTGCAGGTTCTCGACCTCGCCGAAATCCTTGGCAAGCGAGCGGCCGGCTTTGGTAGCGGCCTGGACCATGACGTTGAGAAGCGCCGAGCGCATGGGGAAAACTCCGCGCGAGAAACCGGAAACGTGGGAAGGGCCGCTATGTGCCCGAGAACGCCGCTCAGTTCAAGGGCGTCTCGGCCGGCGTCGACGTCTCAGGGGTCGGCGTGGTGTTGGCCGCCACCTTGGTGGGGGGCCGGGACGGCCAGAAGCGGGCCCGTTCTTCGGCGCGGGTCAACTGCTCGGGCTTGATCGGCGCCAGCAGCTTGTCCAGTTGTGCGTCCTTGAGGCCCTGTCGGCGCGCCAGCGCGCGGTACATGGCTGCGTCCTCGAGACTGGCGGTCACGCCTTCGCCGGCCGCGAGCAGCTTGGCGTAGCGGTTCTGCGCCACCGGGTTGCCGCCATCGGCGGCGCGGGCATACCAGCTGGCGGCGGCAGCACGATCGACGGGCACGCCCTTACCCAGATAGAGCACGGTGGCGTAGTCGACCTGCGCGGCGGCGAGACCATCCTCGGCGGCGAGGCGCAGCTGTTCGGCGGCCGCCTTCGGGTCGGGCGCGATGCCGGCGCCTTCGGTCAGCATCCCGGCATAATCGTAGCGGGCTTCGGTAATGCCCGAATTGGCGGCCTCGCCGATCAGTTGCGCGGCCTTGGTCAGGCTGGGATCGGCGTAGATGCCTTCGACATGCAGCAGGCCCAGATTGTACTTGGCCGCCATGTTGCCGGCATCGGCGGCGATCTGGAACAGCTCGGCGGCGTGCTTGCGGTCCTTGGCGACGCCGTGACCATCCTGGTAGAGCATCGCCAGCTCGAAGGTGGCGAGCGCGTCGCCATGCTTGCTCGCCATGCCGTACCAGCTGGCGGCCGCGGCAAAATCCTCGGGCACGCCAAGGCCCTTGGCATAGATCTCGGCAATCAGCGTCTGGGCGTGCGGATCGCCCTTTTCGGCGCGGGGCAGGGCCAGGTCGAGGGCGGTGAGGAAGAACCCGCGCTGGTAGGCGCCATAGGCCGGATCGATCTTTTCGCCGAACACCGAGTCGCTGATGGTGAGGGCATCGGGAGCCGGCTGGTTGAGGAACTCCTCCGGCACCGGGCCGATCGGCAGCTCTTCCATCCCCAGATTGTCGGGGAACTGCATGTCCTTGGGCCGCAGGTCTTCGAAATCGGTGCGGTTGGCCTGCGCCAGCGCCGGCAGCGACAGGCCCGCAAGCAGCAGCGCCAGCCCCAGGCAGCGCATCATTTCGTCGGCTCCGCAACCGTCAACGGCAGGCCGATGAACTCGCAGTCGCCGGCGTCGTAGCTGGCGGGGCCGGCCTCGGGGTCTGACAGCACGCTCGGGATCTCCATCGTCTCGGCCCACCACTGCGCCATTTCGCGCTCGGGCGCCGATATGGAACCGGAAAGCGGCCCAAATAGGATGTAGTCGACGCCCGCTTCGCCTTTCAGCATGGCGTCGTCGCGCGAGTGGATGTCGCCGGCCCCGACGATCATCCTGGGCTTCAGTGCGGCGATCGCTTCCTCGACTGCCTTGATGCCGCCGGGGACGTGCAGGCCGTCCGCACCGACAAGGCGCACCAGACCGGGCTCGCCCTCGATCAGCACGGCGGCGCCCTTTGCCTGCGCCAGCGGCACGATGCGCTTGGCCAGCTCCTTGTAGGCGTTCTCGGCAAGATTGCCGCGCGGCAGCAGCAGGGCGGCGACTTCGTCGCGATCGAGCGTGACGTTCAGCGCGGCAACGAGCTGCTCGATCGGCTGGTCGGTGGGAGCGATGAGGAAGATTTCGGCTGACATGGCGGTGTTATAGCGGCCCCGCCGCCGATGTGGAGCCGGATTCTGGCCGGAGCTGGGCGAGCGGTTACCAGCGCGAAAAGAAAAGGGGCGCCGAGGCGCCCCAGTCGTCGGGAAGAAGGGGAGCGCCGGAGGTCAGGCGGCGAGGTCGAGTTCGGGCTTGTACTGGCCGAGCGCGGCCAGCGCGTTCATCCTGGCGCGGTGCGTGAAGGCCTCCTGCGCCGCCTTGACGTTCTGCGCCTCGCCGTTCCAGGTCACCAGCGCCGAGGTTTGCAGCGCCCGGCCGTAGGAGAAGGTGAGCGCCCAGGGCAGGCCGCCGATCTGGTTCATCGCCGAGAGGTGCGCCGTCGCCTCTTCATCAGACTGGCCGCCCGACAGGAAGGCGATGCCCGGCACCGCAGCCGGCACGAAGCGGCGGAGCGTTTCCACGGTGCGCTGCGCCACTTCCTCGACGCTGGCGCGCTCACGCGAGCGCAGGCCTGGGGTGACCATGTTGGGTTTCAGCAGCATGCCGCTCAGATCGACGCCGGCGAGGCGCAATTCCTTGAACACCGCCTCGAGCGTCTCGCCCGTCACGTCCTCGCAGCGCTGGATCGAGTGATCGCCCGGCTCGCCATCGGCCAGCACTTCGGGCTCGACCACCGGCACGATACCGGCTTCCTGGCAATACATGGCATAGCGGGCGAGCGCATGGGCGTTGGCGCGAATGCCGTTGCGGGAGGGGGCGTAGGAGGTGATGGCGATGACGCCGCGCCACTTGGCGAAGCCGGCGCCGAGCTTGGCGTAGTGCGCCAGCCGCTGGCGCAATCCATCGAGGCCCTCGGTGATCTTTTCGTCCTTGCTGCCGGGCATCGGCAGGGCGCCGCGATCCACCTTGATGCCGGGGATCACGTCGGCGGCGGTGAACAGGTCGCGGAACGGCGTGCCGTCCTTGGCCTTCTGCTCCAGCGTCTCCTCGGTGAGGATGACGCCGGAGATGTAGTCGGTCATCGCGGTGGTGGAGCGGAACAGCATCTCGCGATAGTCGCGGCGGGTTTCCAGCGTCACCGGCAGGCCGATCAGCGCGAAGCGCTTGGCGATGGTGCCTTCGGATTCATCGGCGGCGAGAATGCCCTTGCCGCTGGCGACGAGCTTTTTGGCGATTGCATTGAGCGAGGCCATGGGGCGGGGGTCTCCGTTTTTGCAATGAGCGGAGCATGCCCCACGACCTCTATCGCGGTCGATTGGACGTTCAGGTATCAGACGAAGTGTTGAGCGACGCGCCCGCCGGGGCGCGGAACGCCTAGCGTTTCAACGCCTCCACGCCGGGGAGGGGCTTGCCTTCCATCCATTCGAGGAAGGCGCCGCCGGCGGTGGAGACATAGGTGAACTGGTCCTTCACCCCGGCATGGGCGAGGGCGGAGACGGTGTCGCCGCCGCCGGCGACCGACACCACCTTGCCGGCCTTGGTGCGTGCCGCGACATATTGCGCGATCTCGACCGTGCCGTGGTCGAAGGGCTGCATCTCGAAAGCGCCGAGCGGGCCGTTCCAGACGACGGTCTTGGCCTCGTCGATGGCGCCCTTGATGCGCTCGATCGAGCCGGGCCCGACATCGAGGATCATGCCTTCGGGGTCCATCGAATCGACGCCGTAGAAGCGGTGCGGCGCGTTGGCCTCGAAGTGCCAGGCGACGGTGGCGTCGATCGGCAGGATGATGGCGCAGTGTGCGGCCTCGGCCTTGTCGCGGATGTCGTTGGCGGTCTCCGCCAGATCCTTCTCGGCCAGCGACTTGCCGACGCCTAGCCCCCCCGCATGGAGGAACGTGTTGGCCATGGCGCCGCCGATCACCAGGCCGTCGACCTTCTTGATCAGGTTGCCCAGCAGGTCGAGCTTGGTCGATACCTTGGCGCCGCCCACGATGGCGATCACCGGGCGTTCGGGGTTTCCGAGGCCCGCTTCGAGCGCCTTCAGCTCGGCCTCCATGGCGCGCCCGGCGGCCGATGGCAGCAGGTGGGCGATCGCCTCGGTCGAAGCATGAGCGCGATGCGCGGCCGAGAAGGCGTCGTTGACGAAGATGTCGCCGAGTTCGGCCATGCGTGCGGCGAGCGCCGGGTCGTTGTCTTCTTCACCGGGATGGAAGCGGGTGTTCTCGAGCACCAGGATGGAGCCCGGAGGGGCCTCGTCGATCGCCTGCTTCGCCTTTTCCACATCGGTCCAGTCGGTGGCGATGAAGCCGACCGGATGGCCGGTCTCGTCGGCGACGGCCGGCACCACCTGCTCGAGCGAGAACTCCGGATCGACCTTGCCCTTGGGGCGGCCGAAATGGCTGAGGATGATGGCCTTGCCCTCGACCTTGATGATCTCGCGGATGGTGGGCACCAGCCGTTCGATGCGGGTGGCATCGGTCACCTTGCCATCGGCGACCGGCACGTTGAGGTCGGCACGCACCAGCACGCGCTTACCCGAAAGGTCGAAATCGTCGAGGGTCTTGAAAGCCGGCATGGGACGCATCCGCTGCTAGGGAGAGGTGCCGCTGCTATAGCAAGGATTGCGGCAAGGGCAACAGCGGGGCTGTTGCGGCAAAGCCAACAGCCGGGCTCAGAACCCGACCAGACTGGCGAGGGTGCCCGAGAGCGCGAACAGCAGCGCGCCCAGCCCGATATGGCGCGCCGCGAAATAGAGGTTGGTGTTGAAGGTGAAGCGGGCAAAGCCCTCGCTCGGCCAGTGCCGCGGCCCGATGCGGCGGCGCAGCGCCCGATCGGCCAGCACCACATAGAGCCCGAAGGCCGCCAGCGGGATCAGGAACCAGGTCGCGTCGTGGCGCGCCCCGAGGGCAAGGCTGCCCACGACATTGGCAACGACGAGAAGCCGTTCGATATCACGCACCGGCCGATCTCCGGATCCCGGATCAACTGGTCACGGACAATAGCGCGCCGACGTAACGCTTTGGCGACGGAGAGATTAAGGGCCGATGACGGCCGTCACACCCGGCGGAACAGGGTCGGATAGTCGACGACGAAACCGTCCGCGTCCACTGTCAGCACCTGCTCGAAGCTGCCATCGGCGGCCTGGTAGCGGTAATGGGTGGCGTCGAGCCGGGTATAGATCTGCCCATCGCGGAACGGCTCGAGGCTGTCGAGCGGCACCCAGGCCATGGCGAACTGTTGGGGCACGCCGTCGTCGAAGCGTGAACGCCGGATCGGCAGGGTGTTGGTGAATGGCGTGCCGGAAATGTCGACATCGACGCAGCCTTCGAGTTCCGGCGCGCGCCGGCCGTTCACCGTCCAGTCGCCGAGCCCGTTGGAGAGCAGCCGCAGCACGCGGCCATCCTGCAGGCGCACGGTGAGCGAGCGGAAGGTCCAGTCCGCAGCGAGCTGGATGTCGTACTGGGCGCCGTACTCGAAGCCTTCGAATTCGCCGATCAAGACGCTCCGGACATTGATGCCGTCGGCGTTCTCCCAGACACGGCAATGCTCGAGCCCGACCTCGTCGACTGGCTGCCAGCGGAGGTCGAGCTCGAGGGGCATGCTAGAGCGTCTTGGCGAACACGGCCGTCATGTCGGCCATGCGGTTGGAGAAGCCCCACTCGTTGTCGTACCAGCCCATGACCGTCACGAAGTTGCCCTGGGTCACCTTGGTCTGGTCGAGCAGGATGGTGGCCGAGTGCGGATCGTGGTTCAGGTCGCTCGAGACGAGCGGGTGGGTGGTGTAGGTCATCACGCCCTTGAGCGGGCCATTGGAGGCCGCGATCAGTGCATCGTTGATTTCCTGCGGGGTGGTATCGCGGCCGGCGACGAAGTTGAGGTCGACCAGCGAGACGTTCGGGGTCGGCACGCGGATCGAGATGCCGTCCAGCTTACCCTTCAGCTCGGGGAGCACCAGGCCGATCGCCTTGGCGGCGCCGGTCGAGGTCGGGATCTGGCTCAGCGCCGCGGCGCGGCCGCGGTAGAGATCCTTGTGCATGGTGTCGAGGGTCGGCTGGTCGCCGGTATAGGAATGGATGGTGGTCATCATCCCCTTCTCGATACCGACCAGGTCGTTCATCACCTTGGCCATCGGAGCGAGGCAGTTGGTGGTGCACGAGCCGTTCGAGATCACCACGTGCTCCTTGCCGAGCAGGGCGTGGTTGATGCCGTAGACGACAGTGAGATCGGCACCCTCGGCCGGGGCCGAAACGATCACCTTCCTGGCGCCGGCGGTGAGGTGCGCGGCAGCCTTGTCGCGGCTGGTGAAGATGCCGGTGCACTCGAGCACGATCTCGACGCCCAGCTCCTTGTGCGGCAGCTGCGCCGGATCCTTGACGGCGGTCACCTTGAAGGTCTGGTTGCCGGCGGTGATCACATCGCCATCGACCTTGACGTCAAAGGGGAAACGGCCGTGCACGCTGTCATAGCGCAGGAGGTGAGCGTTGGTTTCAACCGGGCCCAGGTCGTTGACGGCGACGACCTGGATGTCGTTGCGACCGCTTTCGACAATGGCGCGCAGGATGTTGCGACCGATGCGGCCAAAGCCATTGATTGCGACGCGTACAGCCATGATGGCTCCTTGAGGAATTCAGAAGGGAGGAGAGCGCGGTGTCTTACAACTGCGCCATGACAGCTTCAACTATGGCTTTCGCCGTAATGCCGAAGTGCTCGTAGAGCTGATCGGCCGGGGCGCTGGCGCCGAACGAGTGCATGCCGATGAAGCGGCCCTTGTCGCCGAGCAGCTTCAGCCAGCTCATCTCGATGCCGGCTTCGATCGCCACCTTGGCCTTGGGCTTGCCGATCACGCTGTCGCGGTATTCCTGCGACTGGGCGTTGAACAGCTCCATCGAGGGCACCGAGACCACCTTGGCGGTGATGCCCTGGGCCTTCAACAGCTCGAGGCTCTGGACCGCGATGCTGACTTCCGAGCCGGTGGCGAAGATCACCGCGTCGGCATCCTTGTCGCCGGCAATGACGTAAGCGCCCTTGGCCGAGGGGTTGCCGGCAACCGTTTCGGTGCGCAGCGCCGGCAGGTTCTGGCGGCTGAGCGCCAGGATCGAGGGCTGCTCGGCTTCGATGGCGAGCTGCCAGCACTCGAGCGTCTCGACTGCGTCGGCAGGGCGGAACACCAGGAGGTTCGGAATGGCGCGCAGGGTCGACAGGTGCTCGACCGGCTGGTGCGTCGGGCCGTCTTCGCCCAGCCCGATCGAGTCGTGGGTCATCACGTAGATGACCTTCTGGCTCATGATGGCCGAGAGGCGGATCGCCGGGCGGGCATAGTCGGTGAACACCAGGAACGTGCCCCCATAGGGGATGAGGCCCTTGTGCAGCGCGATGCCGTTCATCGCCGCCGCCATCTCGTGCTCGCGGATGCCGTAGCGCATGTAGCGGCCGGTATGATCCTGGGCGGTGAAGGGCAGGGTTTCGGGCGTGTTGGTGAGGTTGGAACCGGTGAGGTCAGCCGAACCGCCGATGGTTTCGGGCAGGATCTTGTTGATCACCTCGAGCGCCATCTGGCTCGACTTGCGGGTTGCGACCTTCGGCTTGTCGGCAACGAGCTTGGCCTTGTAGGTCTCGATGGTCTCGTTCCAGTTGGCCGGCAGCTGCCCGGCAATGCGGCGCTCGAACTCGGCGCGCAGCTCGGGCTTGGCGGCGGCAAGCCGGCCTTCCCAATCGCTGCGGGCGTTCTCGGAGCGGGTGCCGGCGGCGCGCCAGGCATTGAGCGTGTGGCTGGGGATCTCGAAGGCCGGGTAGTCGATGCCCAGTTTCTGCTTGGCGCCGGCGAGCTCGGCGGCGCCGAGGGGCGAGCCGTGGACGCCGTGCGAGTCCGCCTTGGTCGGGGCGCCGAAGCCGATAATGGTCTTGGCGGCGATCAGGGTCGGCTTGTCCTTGGACTTCTTGGCGTCGTTGAGGGCCTTCTCGACCTGAGCCTGGTCGAGGCCATCGATCTCGATGGTGTTCCAGCCGCAGGCCTTGAAGCGGGCGATCTGGTCGGTCGAGTCGGCGTTGGAAACGCGGCCGTCGATGGTGATGTTGTTGTTGTCCCAGATCACCACCAGCTTGTTCAGCTTCAGGTGCCCGGCCAGCGAGATCGCTTCCTGGCTGACGCCTTCCATCAGGCAGCCGTCACCGGCGATCACCCAGGTGTAATGGTCGACGAGGTCCGATCCGAACTCGGCGGCGAGCTTGGCCTCGGCGACGGCAAAGCCGACCGAGTTGGCAATGCCCTGGCCGAGCGGGCCCGTGGTGGTCTCGATGCCCGGAGCGAAATGGTATTCCGGATGGCCGGCGGTCTTGGAGCCGAGCTGGCGGAACTGCTTGATCTGGTCGATCGTCATGTCCTCGTAGCCGAGGAGATAGAGCGAGGAGTAAAGCAGCATCGAGCCGTGGCCGGCCGACAGGATGAAGCGATCGCGATCCGGCCACCAGGGGTTCTTGGGGTCGAACTTCATCACCTTGGTGAACAGCACCGTGGCGATGTCGGCCACTCCCATGGGCAGGCCGGGGTGCCCCGAGTTGGCTTTCTCCACCGCGTCCATGGAGAGGGAACGGATGGCGTTGGCCATCTCATTTGCTTGGGCGGAGTTGGTCATCAGGGTGCTCTCGGCTAAGGGAAAGAAGCCCGGAAATCCGGGCGCCTCGAACCCTCCTGCCGAGGCGCGTTGACGCTTAGCAGGTTCCTTTGACCTGTCAATGTCGCCTCCCGGAGGGGGGCGTTGCCAGGTTGCGCCAGCTTTGCGCTATAGTGCCAAGTGGAATCGCCTTTTTCCGCGACGGGGGTCGGGATGGCCGAGCAGCATGCCGAGGATGGATATGAAGCCGCCGCCAGCCGGCTGGACAAGGCATTCGCGCGGCTCGAGGCGAGCGTGCGCAGCCTCAACGGCCGGGTGCGGGCGCATAGCCGGATCGAATCCGACACGCAGAAGCTGGTGAGCGAGCGGCAGCGGCTGGCGCAGGAACTCGACAAGGTCAGCGCCAAGGCCAAGCGCCTCGACGACAGCTCGGCCGAAGTGGCGCGGCGCCTCGTCGTCGCCATGGAGTCGGTGCGCGAAGTGCTGGCCAAGGAGAATGGCTGAGATGCCCGAGGTCAATGTCGACATCAACGGCCGCAAATACCGCATGGCCTGCGAGGAGGGGCAGGAGCAGCATCTGCTCGGCCTCGCCGACCGCTTCAACCAGCATATCGACCAGTTCAAGGGTACGTTCGGCGAGATCGGCGACAACCGGTTGACGGTGATGGCCGGCATCGCGGTGCTGGACGAACTGGCCGAGGCAGAGCGCCGCATCGCCGAACTCAGGCAGGATGTCGCCAGCCTGACACAGGCCGGCGAGGCGCTGTCGCATGAAGCCGAGGAGCTGGAACGACGCTTCGCCAAGCGGCTCAACGAAGCGGCCCGCAAGATCGAGGCGATTTCGAGCGCCATCGACGAGACCGGCGCCGCAGCTGGAACCTGACTAGTTCTTCCTGACGATGCAGGCGCCACCGGCGGCCTGCAGTTTGGCGCAGAGCGCATCGGCGTCAGCGCGATTGTCGCGGCCGATCATGGCGAAATGCCTGAGCCGCGGCCCGAAGTTCGGGTTGCGCGCCATCAGCAGCATCAATTTCTCGTTTCCCAGCAGCTTGGGATAGCTTGCCTGCACCCGCTCGAAGCGGCGGATGACGACGCCCTGGGAGAAGTTCTGCGCGAGCAGCACGCCCCAGGGTTTCCATTCGCTCGGCTGTCGATCGAGGCTCGGCACCTGTTCGGCCTCGGCCATCTTCACACAAGCCTCGATGAAGGGCTGGTTCTTGGCGATGGCATAGTCGGCGTCGGGCGGCACCTCGGCGAGCCAGGCGTCCGGATCGCGGCCGGTGATGGTTTCGACATAGAAGCGGGTCTCGGCCGGCAAATAGCCGGCACCCTTCACATATCCGGCAGCGCGACCTTCCCCGCCATTATAGGCCACGGCCGCCAGCCCGAGGTTGCCGAACTTGTCGGTCAGGAAGCGCAGGTATTCCGCCGACTTCGCCAGCGCTTCGCTCGGATCGAAGGCGTTGCGCAACCCGCGCAGGCGTGCGGTCGAGGGAATGAACTGCGCTATCCCCTGCGCCCCGGCGATGCTCAGCGCGAACGGATCGAAGCGGCTCTCCTGCCAGATCAGCCGGGCGAAATACCCCGCCGGCAGCTGTTCGCGCCAGGCAAACAGCTGGATCGCCCCGCAGGTGTCGCGAAAGAACTGCTCCTGCCGGATGCACACAGCCGTCCAGGCCGGGGCCGAGGGCGAGGAGGAATAGCAGGAGCGGGGCTTGGCGGGTTCGGTGTCGGTTTCGACGGCATGGACCACGCAGCTCAAAGCCGCGATCGCCAATGCCAGGCCGAGGCCGATCAGGTGTCTGCCGCGCATGGGGGCAAACTAGGATGCACCCCGGGGTTCCGGCAAGACCAGGACAGAGCCCGGGGCTTGAGCTTCATGGCCGGCAGGATGCCGCGCCGCATCCGAGGCTTCAAGCCGCCAACCGGGGATTCTCAGCCCGCGGCCCTCGCCTCGTTCACCGCATCATCGGCCACCACGCGGTTCCGGCCGGCGGATTTCGCGGCGTAGAGGCGGCGGTCGGCACGCGCCAGCGCGGCCTCGGGCTCCCCGGCTTTGGCGGTGGCGACACCGATGCTCACCGTCACCGCAAGCCCCGGTGCGAGCCGCGACCAGTCATGGTCTTCGATGCCACGCCGCACCGCTTCGCAGATCGCCCCGGCGTCGCCGGCATCGCCGGCGAACAGCAGGGCGAACTCCTCGCCGCCCAGCCGGGCCGCCAGCGTGGCGGGCGCGGCGTCGAGCAGGCGCGACACCTGCCGCAGCACTTCGTCGCCGAGCATGTGCGAGTGGGTGTCGTTGATCGCCTTGAAGTGATCGATATCGACGATGGCGATGCTGTGCGGCCCATCCGTCATCGCCTGCAGTTGCTGTTCCAGGGCCCGGCGATTGGCGATGCCGGTCAGCGGGTCGCGCAGCACTTCGGCGGCCAGCCGCTCCGCCTCGGCGCGGTGATGCTGGCTCTCGAAATGGATCTCGGCGGCCTGCGCCCGCCGCCGCGCCTGTTCGCCTTCATTGCGGCGATAGGTGTCGTGGTAGCGCTTGAAGTCGTGCAGCGCCGCCGCCAGGTCGCCGGCCTTCTCGGCAATCTCGGCGAGGCGCCTGAGGCTGTTCATCTGGTGGTCGGTATGTCCGGTGGCCTCGGCCAGTTCGAAGGCCTGGCGGCAGGCCTGCCGCGCGCCATCGAGGTCGCCCTCGCGCATGCGCAACTCGCCATCCGTGTAGAGGTGGTGCACCGTCTCGCGCACGCCGGGCGTTCCCGGGGTCGCCGGCCACTGCGCCAACAGGGTGCGCGCCATGGCGAGCTGGCCCTGCAGGCCCAGGTACTCAGCGGTGTTGGTGAGCGCCAGGCGCAACATCCAGCCATCACCGCTGCGGCGCGCCGTATCGATTGCCGCTGTGCCGAGATCGACGGCGAGGTTGCGGTGGGCGGCGGCGCCGTCGAAGTCGCCGGCCCGTTCGCGGGCGTCGGCGAGATCGGCAAAGGCGTAGGCGAGGTTGCTCAGGAACAGCGACAGCGACGACTCGTCGTCGATCTCGGCCGCCACCTTCACCGCCCAGCGGAAGTGATGCTCGGCGAGGTCCGGGTGCTGCGAATAGAGCAGCGCCATGCCCTTGCCGTTCAGCGCATGCGCCAGGGTGAGCGGCTCGCCATCGGACTCGGCGAGGGCGACGGCGGCATCGGCCTCGAGATAGGCTTCATCGGTGAGGCCGACTTCGAGCAGCAGCCAGGCGGTGAGCGACTGTGCCGCGGCCCGACGATCCGCCTCGCCCAGCTCTTCGGCCAGGCGGCGCGCGGCGACGGCGGCGGCGAGGCCGGTGCTGGCCTCGCCCAGTTGCAGACTGTGCCAGGCGACGCGCAGCAGGGCGGCCAGACGGATGGAGCGGTCGGTCGAGACCTCGGCCAGGCGGCGCGCAACGACCAGCGCCGCGGCCGGCTCGCCGGTGCGGCCGAGACGGCGCGCTTCGGCCAATTGGGCGTTCTCGCTCGCGGTCGGCTCGGGCTGGGCGATCGGTCGTCTCCTTCCGGGCCCAAGCTAGCCGGCACCCGTTACCGCGGGGTTGTCGCGCTCATCGGTGTTGTGCGCATCGGGCTCAGCCGCTGAACCGCCCGGGCTCCCAGTTCGCCAGCACGGCTTGCTGCAGGTCGATCTCTTCCATGATCTCGCGCAACACCTCGTCGTCGAGCTTGCGCTCGTCGCGGGCGGCAACCAGGGCGGCGCGGCGCGCCTCGAGCACAGTACGGCCGAGTTCGAGCACCATGGTGTCGTGTTCGGTGTGCGACTGGCGCTCGGCGGCATCTTCGACGCTGGCGCGCTTCAGCATCTGCTCGGCGGCGGCGCGGGCCTTCGGGTCGGTCTGCCCATCGCGGAAGGCCGTGATCGCCGCCCGCCCGGCCGCATCGGCAATGTCGCGGGCGACGGCGTGCTGGGCGGCACGGTACTTGTCCTCGGCCGGATCGGAAATGCCGAGGGTGCGGATCAGCCAGGGCAGGGTGAGGCCCTGCACCAGCAGCGTGCCGATGGTGACGGCGAAAGCGACGAACTGGATCAGGTCGCGGCTCGGGAAGGCATCGCCGGCGAGCGTGGTCAGCGGAATACCGGCGGCGGCGGCGAGGGTGACCACGCCGCGCATGCCGGTCCACGAGATCACCAGGTTCTCCTGCCAGGTGAACGGCTCGGGGACGTCGAAGCCACCCTGCCGCAGTTGTTCCCGGCGGCGTTCGAAACCGCCGTTGCGTCGACCGAAGCGGCGCGGTGGCTCCTCGCCGGCCTCGATGCGGGCAAGCGTCTCCCGCACCCGGCGGGTCTGCCAGCGCGACACGACGCTGGTGCCGAACACCCAGGCGATGCGGACGAGGATCACCGCGACGAGAACCAGCAGCGACAGCCCGAGCAGCTCGACGAGGCTGAAGCCGGTGGCGGTGGCCTCCTCGATGACGAACTTCATCTGCAGGCCGATATAGGCAAAGACGAAGGCCTCGAGCAGCGCGTCGGCGGTGCGCCAGAACTGCCGCTCCTGGATGCGCGCGGCGTAGCCCGCTTCGGTGGAATTGTGGCCCAGCGAAAAGCCTGCCGCGACCACGGCGAGGACGCCGGACGCGCCGACTTCCTCGGCCACCAGATAGGCGGCGAACGGCACCAGCACGGAGAGCACGGTGACGAGCGATGCGTTGCTCATGCGCAGGCGGGTGCGATGGACGATGGCGCCGATCACCATGCCGATGACGATGCCGACGACGACCGCGTAGACGAAGTAGAGAAAGCCGTTGTCGATGAACAGGTGGCGGCCGGTGATGGTCGCCGTGGCGAAGGCAAACAGGGTGAGCGCCGCGGCATCGTTGATCAGGCTCTCGCCCTTCAGCACCGTCATCATGCGGCTGGGCAGCCCGAGCTGGCGGCCGACGGCGACCGCCGTCACCGCATCGGGCGGCGACACCACGGCGGCGAGCACGGTGGCCGCAGCGAGCGTCAAACCGGGGATGATCAGGGCCGAGACGCCGCCCACCACGAAGGTGGTCACCAGCACCAGGATCACCCCAAGGTTGATGATCGAGGGCAGGCGCCTGATGAAGCTGATGAACGAGAACTCGGTCGCCGCCGAAAAAAGCAGCGGCGGCAGCACCACGGTGAGGATGATCTCGGGCTCGAGTTCCAGCCGCGGCAGGCCGGGGATGAACGAGGCGGCTAGGCCGACCAGCGCCAGCAGGAGCGGTGCCTGGATGTTGCGGCGTTCCGCGAAGATGGTGACGGCGATGGCCGCGATCATCACCAGGAGGATCTGTGAAACCATGCGTCGCCCCTTATGCCGATGCCGGAGTGATATAGGGGGCGAGGTGGAAAAGGAAAGAAGCGCTTGGCGTCGACGCCTGAGCGACCCTATATTGAGGGTGCTGCCCGGTGCGTGTTGGATCTTATTTCCCTGGGGCCGTACTGATCCTAAAGGGAGCTGTACCTGACCGGACCCGTGGGTTCGGACATACGGCGCCCACCTACGTAAGTAGGTTCCCAGGATCTGTATCCCACGGCCAGGGCGGCACCTGAATTTCTCGGTTGTCCGAGGTGCGGGATCAAACCGCAAAGCCTGCACTTGTCCGGATCCCGCTCCAGAAAGCCCGATGAGCGACGCAAAGATCGAAGAGGCGAAAGCGGCGCTCCGTGCTGAGGCGCACAAGAAGCGGGCGGCTTTCCACCCCTCGCTGCGCAGCGACGCCGCCAGGGCGGCAGCGGCGCATTTCTTCGAGGGCGTGCCGCTCGAAAAGGGCGAAGTGGTTGCCGGCTACTGGCCGATCCGCGATGAGATGGATGTCAAATCCGTGGTGGCGCGGCTGATGGATGCCGGCCAGCCGGTGTGCCTGCCGGTGGTGCTGGGCGATGAGCAGCCGCTCGAGCTGCGGATCTGGGAAGATGGCGCGCCGCTCTACGAGGCCGGCTTCGGCACGCTCGCGCCGCCCGAGGAAGCACCGCGCGCCGTGCCCGATGTGATCATCATGCCGCTGCTCGGTTTCGACCGCTATGGCACCCGGTTGGGCTATGGCGGCGGCTATTACGACCGCACGCTGGCGACGCTCGACAAGCGCCCCCGGCTCATCGGCTTTGCCTTCGCGCTGCAGGAGGTGGACCTGATCCCGCGCGAGGCGCACGATGTGCCGCTCGACGCCATCGTCACCGAACATGGCGTGCGCAACTTCGAGAAAAAGGCGCCGGTTACGTGAGAGTTCTGTTTCTGGGCGACGTGGTCGGCAAGGCCGGCCGCGATGCCGTTTCCGACCGCCTGGCCGGGCTGGTCGACAAGCACAAGTTCGATTTCGTGGTGATCAACGGCGAGAATGCCAGCCATGGGCGCGGCCTCACCGAGGGACACTTCGCCGAGATCAAGGCGGCCGGCGCCGATGTGGTGACGCTGGGCGATCACGCCTTCGATCAGCGCGACACGCTGACTTATATCGCCCGTGAACCGACGCTGCTCAGGCCGATCAACCTCGCGCCCGGCACCCCGGGACGCGGCGCCAATCTCTACGAGAGCCGCGCCGGGCATCGCGTGCTGGTGATCAACGCCCAGGGTCGGGTGTTCATGGATCCAGTGGATGACCCATTCCGAGCGGTGGAGGCGGCGGTTGCCGCCTGTCCGCTGGGTGAGCAGGCCGACGCGATCATCCTCGATTTTCATACCGAGGCGACCTCCGAGATCCAGGCGATGGGACATTTCCTCGACGGCAAGGTGAGCCTGGTGGTGGGCACCCACACCCACATTCCCACCGCCGACCACCGCATTCTCAAAGGCGGCACGGCGCTGATGGCCGATGCCGGCATGTGCGGGGATTATGACTCGGTGATCGGCGTCGAGGTCGACGAACCGCTCAACCGCTTCCTCACCGGCATTGCCACCGGGCGCTTTACGCCCGCGGAGGGCGAAGCGACGCTGAGTGGGGTGGCGATCGAGACCGATCCGCGGACCGGTCTTGTCGCCAAACTGTTCCCGGTCAGGGTGGGCGGATCGCTGGGGCAGGCGGAGCCGGCGTTCTGAGCCCGCTTCACAGGTCGCGACGATTTGACTATAAGCCCGCCCATTCAATTCAGCCTCAGACACGAGGGGTGACCGCATGGCCGGCCATTCACACGCCAAGAATATCATGCACCGCAAGGGCAAGTCCGACGCGGCTCGCTCGAAGGTGTTTTCGAAACTCGCCCGTGAAATCACCGTTGCCGCCAAGCTCGGCATGCCCGACCCGGCGTTCAACGCACGGCTGCGCCTCGCGGTGCAGAACGCCCGCGCCCAGTCGATGCCGCGCGACAATATCGAGCGCGCCATCAAGAAGGCAGCCGGCAATGACGGCGAGAACTACGAAGAGATCCGCTACGAGGGCTATGGCCCGGGCGGCGTCGCGGTCATCGTCGAGGCGCTGACCGACAACCGCAACCGCACCGCCTCCAACGTGCGCTCGACCTTCTCAAAGAATGGCGGCGCGCTGGGTGAAACCAACTCGGTCGGCTTCATGTTCGATCGCGTCGGCGAGATCTTTTATCCGGCGACCGCGGGTTCTGAAGACAAGGTCATGGAAGCGGCGATCGAGGCCGGCGCCGATGACGTCGAAAGCGATGAAGACGGGCACTGGATCTACACCTCGTTCGAGCAGCTGAACGAAGTTGCCGGCGCGCTCGAGAAGGTACTGGGCGAGGCAGAATCGGCCAAGTTCATCTTCAAGCCGCAGAACGAAGTGCCGGTCGATGCGGAAAAGGGCGCGACGCTGCTCAAGCTGATCGGCATCCTCGAAGAAGACGATGACGTGCAGAACGTCTACGCCAACTTCGACATTTCCGACGAAGACATGAGCAAGATCGAAGCCGCCTGAGGCGGCGTCGGTCCGGCACTAGGCTGCTGCAGCCGGCAGGGTGTCGTAATGCGCGATGGAGGCGACCGCGATGCGGTTGCGTCCATTCTGCTTGGCTGCATAGAGCTGCTGGTCGGCCAGCCGGAACAGTTCGGCAAACGGCAGATGACGGTCGTAGACGGCGCCGCCGACGCTGACCGTCAACTGGTGCGTTTTGCCGTCCGGCGCGAACTCCGCCTCGTAAACGGCCAGTCGCAAGCGTTCGGCCACCGCCTCGGCGATCAGCTGCGTGGTGCCGGGCAGATAGACCGCAAACTCCTCGCCACCGATGCGTCCGACCAGGTCAGCCGAGCGCAGCACACTGCGGATCGCGCCGGCGATCCGGCGCAGCGCCGCATCGCCTTGCTCGTGGCCGAAGGTGTCGTTGATCGCCTTGAAGTTGTCGGCGTCGATGACCAGCAGGGTGCCGCGCATGCCGTCTTCGGAGAAGCGGGCATCATCGAGCGCTTCTTCGACCTCGCGGGTGAACGCGCCCCGGTTGAGCAGGTCGGTCAGCGTGTCGGTCGCCGCGTGCCGACGCAGCAGCTCATGCGCGATGGCGAGTTCGCGCAGCTTGCTGAGCAGAAAGTAGAGGATCGGCGCGGCAAGCCCGATCGGCAGCAGGATGTCGATGGCGATCGACCAGCGCAGCGCCTGAGCGTCCAGGTTGTGAAAGTTGAAGGAATCCACCAGCAGCGCGACGGCGATGCAGCCGAGCGTCCCCAGTGCCGTCCATAAATAGACGCGGCCCTTTCCGGTGGGCGATAGATCCACTGTACGCGTCCCCTTCAGCACTGCTGTGCAGAGGGCCGGAACGGTAGGCGAGGCGGGTTGAGATCGCCTCAAACCGGTGGACGGGATTTTATCGATCGCGGGCGGGGGCGATCAGCCGGCGGCGACTCTCATCTCGGCAAGGGCGGCCGAGCTGCCGAGTTCGACTCGGTTGCGACCGGCATGCTTGGCCTCGTACAGGCGCCGATCGGCGATGCGGAACAGTTCGGAAAAACCTGCATCGCCGGCGCATACGGCGCCGCCGATGCTGACCGAGAGCCGCTGCGCGATGCCTTCGGAAGTAACGAACACCGCATTGACCGCGGCCCGGATGCGTTCGGCCGCGAGATCGGCGACTTCCGGCCCGGCATCCTCGAGGAACACTCCGAACTCTTCGCCGCCGATGCGGCCAACCAGGTCGCCTTCGCGCACATTGTCGCGGATGGCGCCGGCAATCAGCTGCAATGCCTCGTCGCCGCGCTCATGGCCGAAGCGGTCGTTGACCATCTTGAAGTGATCGGCGTCGATGACCAGCAGGGTGCCATTGCCCTCGATCTGGCCGAGGCTGGAACTGACGCGCGTGGTGAAGGCGCGGCGATTGAGGCAGCCGGTCAGCCAGTCGGTCGAGGCGAGCAGCTCGAGCCGACGGTTGGCCTCGCGCAGTTGCGCCGAGCGGACCTGCAGGAACAGCAGGATCGGGCCACCGAGCGCGGTGGGCATGCCGAGGGCCAGAACGGTGCCGACCTCGTTCATCCCTTCGTTCAGGGACATCATGACGAGGTTCGAGATGACCCAGGATGCCAGTGTCGAAGCGACGAGGATCAGCGCCGTGCGGCGCCAGACGATGCCCCACTCGGAAGGTGGCAGTGCAAACTTGTTCATTCCCGCGTCCCCGGAGTGAATGATTCCGGCATAAGCATGAATGCTTGAATGCTGATTAATTCGGGGGGACGGATCGCAGCTAATTCGGTGCAGTGTTTCTGTTTCGTTCACAAAGCGCTTGGTAGGGTCCGGTTCCTGACCTAATGCTTCGAAATGGCGGAAACAGTGCGAATCATCGGGATTGATCCGGGCCTGCGACGTTGCGGTTGGGGCATCATCGAGAGCAATGGCAACCGGTTGAGCTTTGTCGCCTGCGGCACCATCACGCCGCCGGTCGAGGGCGCACTCGCCGACCGGCTGGTCGAGCTGCATCGCGGCATCGTCGAGGTGCTCGACGCCTATGCGCCCGAGGAGGCGGCGGTGGAAGAGACCTTTGTTTCCGCCGGGGCGCGTTCGGCGCTGCAGCTGGGCCAGGCGCGCGGCGTGGTGCTGATGACGCCGGCATTGCGCGGGCTGCCGGTGGGCGAGTACGCCGCCAACCTGATCAAGAAATCGGTGGTCGGCACCGGCCATGCCGAAAAGGCGCAGATCCAGATGATGATCAAGATCCTGCTGCCGACGGCGACCTTCAAGGGCGCCGATGCGGCCGATGCCCTGGCGATCGCCGTCTGCCACGCGCACCATCGCGCCATTCGCAAGCTGAGTGTTCCTGCATGATCGGCAAACTCAAGGGCATGGTCGACGGCTTCGGCGACGACCATGCGCATCTCGACGTCAACGGGGTGGTTTACGAGGTGTTCTGCTCGGCCAAGACCCTCGCGGCCTTGCCGCAGGTCGGCCATGCGGCAGTGGTCCATACCGAGATGATCGTGCGCGAGGACATGATCCGGCTCTACGGGTTTTTCACCGAAGCCGAGAAAGCCTGGTTCACCACGCTGATGACGGTGCAGGGCGTCGGCAGCCGGGTGGCGCTCGCCATCCTCTCCGTCCTTACCCCGTCGGAACTCGCCAGCGCCATCGCGCTGCAGGACAAGGCAATGGTCGGCCGCGCCAACGGCGTCGGTCCCAAACTGGCGGTCCGTATCGTCACCGAGCTCAAGGGCAAGGCCCCGGCGGGCGCGATCGATGCCGGTGTGCTGGGCCTGCAGGCGGCACTGGGCGAGGGCGTCGCGGCCGGCAATGTCGCCGACGCCGTCTCGGCGCTCACCAATCTGGGCTACTCGAGCGCCCAGGCTTCGGCCGCGGTAGCGCGAGTGGTCGGCCGCGAAGGCGACGAGGTTCCGACCGACAAGCTGATCAGGCTAGGGCTCAAGGAGTTGAGCAGCTAGCCTTGCAAGGGGTAGATTTCCTTACTATCTTATTCATGTAAGGAAACCGGTTTGGTGACGACATGTCAACCGCGACGATTACAAGTAAGGGCCAACTCACTCTGCCGAAGGAGGTTAGGGACGACCTTAATCTGCGGGAGGGCGACAGAGTGAGTTTCGAGAAAGTGGACGGTCGCTACGTGCTTCGACCGCAGAACAAGAGTGTCATGGACCTGGCGGGCATACTGCATCGGCCCGGCGAGAAGAGTATGTCCATCGAGGAGATGGATGAGGCAATGGGTGAGGCCCTACGCGAAGATAATGACCGCATCCGGAAATATGGAAGCGGGCGTGCTGGGGATTGATAGCAACATTCTCGTCAGATTCCTCACCAGAGATGACGAGGTGCAATTCGAGCACGCGAGCCGGCTATTGGGGCAGGCCGACGATCGAAGCCTGTTTCTCGGCGTGATTGTTCTGGTCGAGGTCAACTGGACCTTGCGGCGCGTCTACCAGCAACCGGCAAAGGAAGTCCTGCGGACCCTCGAGGACCTTGTTGATGCACGCCAATTCACAGTTGAGGATAGAGATGAAGTCGTGCGGGCAATAGGCATCGCAAGAGACTCGGGTGCTGATCTTTCAGACGCCCTCATTGCGCTACGAAATGAAGGCGCCGGCTGCATGCGGACGGCTACCTTCGATCGTCGCGCGCTGCGGATCGACCAAATGGCATCCGTCGCGGAACTCCTCAAGTGACCGATCTGACTTCCGCCCAGGCCGGTCGCGATGACCCGCTCGATGTTTCGCTCCGCCCGTCGGGCTTTTCTGAGTTCATCGGGCAGGCCGAGGCGCGGGCCAATCTCGAGGTGTTCATCCAGGCCGCCAAGCAACGCGGCGCGGCGCTCGACCATGTGCTGTTCGTCGGCCCGCCGGGCCTGGGCAAGACCACGCTGGCGCAGATCGTGGCGCGTGAGCTGGGCGTCGGGTTCCGGGCCACGTCCGGTCCGGTGATCGCCAAGGCGGGTGATCTCGCGGCGCTGCTGACCAATCTCGAAGAGCGCGACGTGCTGTTCATCGACGAGATCCACCGGCTCAATCCGGCGATCGAGGAAATTCTCTACCCGGCGATGGAGGACTATCAGCTCGACCTGATCATCGGCGAAGGCCCGGCGGCCCGCTCGGTGCGGATCGACCTCGCCAAGTTCACCCTGGTCGGGGCGACGACGCGCGCCGGGCTGCTGACCACGCCGCTGCGCGACCGCTTCGGCATCCCGATCCGGCTCAACTTCTACACTCCCGAGGAGCTGGTGAAGATCGTCGAGCGCGGCGCCCGGCTGCTCGGTATCGGCATGGCGCCCGACGGCGCGATGGAAGTGGCGCGCCGCTCGCGCGGCACGCCGCGCATCGCCGGCCGGCTGCTGCGCCGGGTTACCGATTTCGCGCTGGTCGATGGCGCCAAGGAGATCACCCGGGCCATCGCGGACAAGGCGCTGCTGCGGCTCGACGTCGATGCACGCGGGCTCGACCAGCTCGACCGGCGCTATCTCAAGGTGATCGCCGATTTCTACGGCGGCGGCCCGGTGGGGATCGAGACCATCGCCGCAGCGCTGTCGGAGCCGCGTGATGCGCTCGAGGAGATCGTCGAGCCCTACCTGATCCAGCAGGGTTTCATCCAGCGCACGCCGCGCGGACGCATGCTGACGGCGCTGGCGTTCCAGCACATGGGCATCAGCGTGCCGCAGGGCTTTGTCGGCATGCAAGGCAGCCTGTTCGAAGAGCCGGAGGGAGAGTGAGCAACCCGGCGTTCACCCGCGGAGCGAGGAAGCAATGACCGCGCTGCCCCGCATCGGTCGGCCAGCAACTGCCGCCCTCGCGCTTATCGGCGTCACCACGCTCGAGCAGCTCGCGGCGCGCAGCGAACGGGAATTGCTGGCGCTGCATGGCGTCGGCCCCAAAGCGGTGCGCATTCTCAAGGCGGAGCTCGCGGCGCACGGCCTGCAGTTCGCGGAGGCGCGCGAATGAGCAGCGAACGGCAGATGCTGAGCTTCCGGCTGCCTGGGGCGCTGTTTCAGATGCGGGCAGTGGCGATCATCCGCCGCGACGGCCACGTGCTGCTGCATCGCGCCACGCACGAGCAGTTCTGGTCGTTGCCCGGCGGCCGAATCGAGTTCGGCGAGACGGCGTCTGAAACGCTGCAGCGCGAGATGCTGGAAGAGCTGGGCTGCGCCACTCGGCCGGGTCCGCTGCGGTTTCTCGTCGAGAACCTGTTCGTCTACCAGGGCGCCGAGGTGCACGAGGTGGGCTGGTATTTCGAGGTGGAGCTGATCGACGACTTTCCCTTCCGCACCGACGATATCTGCTATCGCGCCATCGATGGTGCGTCGGAGCTGGAGTTTCGCTGGGTGCCCAATACGGCCGAGGCCTACGGCGATTTCCCGCTGTTGCCGCCGATGCTGCCGGCGCAGCTCCTCGATCCCACGCCGGGTTTCCGGCACATCATCGAGCGCCAGACGTGACCAGCAGCCACTTCACCGCCCGGGTCTACTACGAAGACACCGACTTTTCCGGCAATGTCTACCATGCGGCCTACCTGCATTTCTTCGAGCGGGCGCGCACCGAGTTCCTGAGGGAGCGCGGCGTGCATCATTCGGAGCTGGTGAAGGACGGCATCGCCTTCGCGGTGCGCACCATGACCATCGATTTCAAGGCGGCGGCGCATATCGACGACCTGCTGGAGGTGACCACGGAGGTTGCCTCACTCACCGCGGCGCGACTCAACCTGGTGCAATCGATCAGCCGGGACGGCGCCGAGATCACGCGGGCCGCGGTGCAGGTGGTCGCGATCAAGACCAGCGGTGGCGCCGCGCGCATGCCGCGCGAGCTGCTGGATCTGCTCAAGGCGTAAAAAAGGGCCGCCAGTCCCAAACGGAACCGACGGCCCAAGATTGTTCCTGCGAGGGGCGTCCTACATCGCAGCAGCCATCACCTGGCCGCGGATTTCGCCATCGGGGAACTTCGCCGTATGCAGATTGAAGTACCACTGGCCGCCCTGCAGCTGGGTGACCTGGTCGTCGGTCAGGGTGGCGTTGCCGTTGATCGGGCTCGCCAGCGGGTCGGCCAACGGCACCACCGGATCGGCATTGGCGCCCTCAGCCGCCGGGCCGTGGAAATGCGCGCCTGTCGCGTCACCGCTCAGGCCTTCATAGGTGACGGTCCAGGTGAAGACCTTGGTGTCGGTGTCGAGGGTCGCCTCGACCTTGCCGGTCGCCGCCGAATCGGTCGGCGGCACCTCCGAGGCGCCCTTCAGGTCGGCGCTGAACTTCAGCATTTCGGCGTAGGCCGGCATGGCCGAGAAGGCCAGTACCGCGGCGGTCGCGAGCAAAGTGCGTGTCAGGTTGAGATGCATGGGAAGCTCTCCCTCGGTTGTTGTGATTGGTCCCGCCCGAATTTCCCAATCCGGCGGGTCAACACGGAAACGCCGCTCGGACCCGAGGGTTGCGCTGCGCCGATCGGTCGCGATCACACAAACGCGAGGAATCGCTTTGTTAACACTTGCTTGACCATAAGTAAGGCAGTGCTCGAACAGCGCTGCCAAAGGTCCGGGATTCCGGGCTTTTCTCTTAAATTTGACAAATTTGGACCGCATCGACCCGACGATCATGTTTCGGTCGTCGGGGCCGGACTGAGAAGGACCCTTACATGGAAGCCATGGACGCCGTTGGCACGGCCACTGCGCATGCTGACCTTTCGATCTGGGCGCTGTTCTGGCAGGCCGACCTCGTCGTCAAGACCGTGATGATCGGCCTGTTGGCCGCCTCGGTCTGGTGCTGGGCGATCATTGTCGACAAATCGATGCTGTATGCCCGCGCCAAGGCGGAGATGAACCGCTTCGAGCGAGTGTTCTGGTCGGGGCAGTCGCTGGAAGAACTCTATCAGCAGATGAGCGAGAAGCCGGCCATGGGGCTGGGCGCGGTCTTCGTTGCCGCAATGAAGGAGTGGAAACGCAGCCACGAGCAGAACGCCTCCTCGTTCGTCGGCGTGCAGGGCCGGCTCGACAAGGTGCTCGATGTGGCGATCAGCCGGGAGAGCGAGAACCTCGAAAAGCGCCTCGGCTTCCTCGCCACCGTCGGTTCCGCCTCGCCCTTCATTGGCCTCTTTGGCACGGTATGGGGCATCATGAACGCATTCACCGCCATCTCGGCCGCGTCGAGCACGAACCTGAGCGTGGTTGCCGGCCCGATCGCCGAGGCGCTGTTCGCCACCGCGCTCGGCCTGCTCGCCGCCATCCCGGCGGTTATCGCCTACAACAAGCTGAGTGGCGATGCGAACAAGCTGATCGGCCGGCTCGAAGGCTTCGCCGATGAGTTCTCCACCATCCTCAGCCGACAGCTCGAAGCGCGGGGTGCCCGCTGATGGCAATGGCAGTATCCAGCGGCGGCGGAGGCGGTGGCCGGCGTCGTGGCCGGCGTCGCGGCGGCGGCTCAAAGCCGATGAGCGAGATCAACGTCACGCCGATGGTCGACGTGATGCTGGTGCTGCTGATCATTTTCATGGTGGCGGCGCCGCTGATGACCGTCGGCGTGCCGATCGAGCTGCCGCAGACCCAGGCCAAGCAGCTCAATACCGAACAGAAGCCGATCACCATTTCGGTCACCAACGAGGGGGCGATTTTCCTTGGCGACAATCCGGTGACGCTCGACGACCTCGTCACGCAGGTCGCCGCGGTTGCCGTCAACGGCACCGAGGACCGCATCTATGTGCGCGGCGATCTGGCTGCCAATTACGGTTCGGTGATGCAGGTGATGGGTGCGCTGTCGGGCGCCGGCTACGCCAAGATCGGCCTCATCACGGAACAGGCCGCGCAGCAGCAGGGCCAGTAAGCTGATGCGCACCGGGTTCACGGTTTCCACCATCGGACATGTCGGACTGATCGTTCTCGCGGTCGTCGGCATCGGCATGGGGCGACCGATGAATCCGGAGCCGGTCGAGGCGATTGCCGTCGACCTGGTGCCGATTTCCGAGTTTTCCAACATCAGGATGGGTTCGCTCAACAGCACGGTGGTCGAAACTGAAGCGCCGTCGGTGGTCGATGACGTGAAGCCGGCCGAACTGGCACAGCCGACAGGCAACACCCAAGAGGATCAGCCGACCCCGGCCAACAACCCGGACCCGACGCCGGCACCAACCGAGCAGACGGCGCCAGCGCCTGAGGCGGCGGCCGAACCGGTGGTCGAGCCGGAGCCGGAGCCCGTTCCTCCGACGCCGGCGTCGCGTCCGGTGGTGGAACCGCAGCCCGAACCGGTCCCCGAACCCGTTGCTGAGCCGACGCCGCCAGAGCCGACTCCGGTCGCGACACCGGAAGCGCCAAATCCGGCCGACAGCGCGCCCAAACCGAGGACGCACACCGCTTCACTCGAGCAGAAGCGCGCCGAGTTCAAAAAGCAGCAGGCCGACGAAAAGCAGAAGCAGGCCGACGAAAAGGCCAAGGCGGAAGCGGACAAGAAGAAGGCCGAGGAAGAAAAGAAGCGCAAGGCCGCCGAAGAGAAGAAACGCGTCGAGCAGGCGAAGGCCGATCAGGCCAAGCAAGTCGCCGATGAGGTGGCCAACCTGATCAACAACGAGCAGTCTCGCGGCGCCACCACCGGCTCGGGCGGCCAGGCGACGCTTGGACGCCAGGACGGGCGTTCGGCGACGCTGAGCCAGTCCGAGATGGCCGGGCTCGTTGCCGCGATGCGGGCCTGCTTCAGCCCCCCGCCGGGCTCGGCAGAGGAGGGCGCCACGGCGCTGGTCGAGGTGCGGCTGACGCCCGAGGGGATGGTCCAGGGGCGGCCCGAGGTCCTTTCGGTCACCGGCGCCGCCACCGGCCAGATCACCGGCAGTGCCGCCATTCGCGCCGTGCAGAACTGCGGGCGGAACGGTTACACCATGCTGTCGCCCGAGTCGTACGCTGGAGCGAATGGCTGGAATACCGTCAAGGTAACGTTCAACGCCGCCGATACATTTTGACTTCCAGGTCCGTCACTCGCGGTGACGGACCGGAGATTTGGAGATGAAGATGACCCTGATCACCCGGCGCAACGCGCTCAAGCTCGGCCTCGCCGGCGGTGCCTTCGCGCTCGCCACTCCGTCGCAGGCGCTGGTCGAGATCGTCGTTACCGGCGGCAACTTCACGCCGCTGCCGATCGCCATTCCGGATTTCGCCTCGTCGGACCCGAGCTTCGGCGCCGAGATCGCGCAGATCGTGCGCGACAACCTGAAGCGCTCCGGGCTCTTTGTCCCGCTCGATCCCGCCTCGCTGCCGATCCGCGTCGGCGATGTTACCAACGAACCGGATTTCGCTTCGTGGCGTACGGCCTCGGTCGACGCTTTGGTGATGGGCTCGGTGGAGCGCGGCGCCGAAGTCGCCTCGCAGGTGCGTGTCTGGGATACCCAGGCGTCGGCACAGGTGGTCGGCAAGTCGTACAAGACCGATGCGCAGAACTATCGCCGCATCGCCCATATCGTGTCGGACGCGATCTACGCCTCGCTGTCGGGCGGCTCGGGCTATTTCGATACCCGCATCCTCTATGTCGCCGAGAGCGGGCCCAAGGCCAACCGCGTCAAGCGCCTCGCCATCATGGACCAGGATGGCTTCAACGTGCAGTATCTGAGCTCGGGCAAGGCGCTGACGCTGACCCCGCGGCTGTCGCCCAACGGCGCCTCCGTGGCTTACACCTCCTACGAGGATGGCAACCCGCAGGTTTACGTCGCCGGGCTCGGCGGCGCCTCCAAGAAGCTGATCAACGGCGCGCCGATGTCGTTCGCGCCGCGCTTCGCCCCCGATGGCGGCTCGGTGGTGTTCTCGGTGTCGAATGGCGGCACCACCAATATCTACCAGGCGGGCGTCGGCGGCGGCAACCCGACCCAGCTGACCAGCGGGGCGGCGATCGACACGTCACCCTGCTACGCGCCGGACGGCTCGCGCATCGTGTTCGAAAGCGACCGCGGCGGCAGCCCGCAGCTCTACATCATGGGCGCCGGTGGCGGCGGGGCGCAGCGCGTCTCGTATGGCGAGGGCAGCTATTCGACCCCGGTCTGGTCGCCGGACGGCACTCTCATCGCCTATACAAGGCAGTCCGGCGGGCAGTTCCACATCGGCATCATGAAGCCCGATGGCTCGGGCGAGCGTATCCTGTCGTCCTCCGGCCAGGTGCAGGAAGGCCCGACCTGGGCGCCAAACAGCCGCGTGATCGGGTTCTTCCGCGAGCCGGGTGGCGATGCCGGCCCGAGCCTCCACTCGATCGACATCTGGGGCCGCAACGAGCTGAACCTCAAGACCGAGACCTTTGCCTCGGACCCGAGCTGGTCGCCGCTCCGGGCGTAGTTTCTGGGAGAAGGTCGTGCGGGAAGGATACCCCCCACCCTGTCCCTCCCCCGCAAGGGGGGAAGAGACCAAAACACTGGCGTTCGTTTTGCCGCACCGATCTATCGATCGAAAGATGCTCACCATTCCGTGTCTTCACCGCAACACCGCGGAAAAGCCCGGATTCAGGCCACATTCGCGCCAGAATGACCAACAATTAACCAAGCACGACAACCCCGCCTTAAGATTACCAACGGTAAAAAAGGCGTCTCAAATCCTTCCGATTAGGAGTCAACCCGGATGCGTTCAGTAACGCCCCTTATCGCCGTGCTGCGTGCTGCCGCGCTGGTGGTTCTCGTGGTCGCCGTGGCGGCCTGTTCACGCAATGGAGCAGGCGGTGGTACCGGCGTCGGCAACCTCGGGCCGGGCGGCGGCGCCCCAGGCAGCCAGCAGGAATTCCTGGTGAGCGTCGGCGACCGCGTGTTCTTCGAGACCGACTCCTCGAGCCTCACCCCCACCGCCATGGCGACCCTCGACAAGCAGGCGCAGTGGCTCAACCGCTACACCAATTACCGCATCCTGATCGAAGGCCACGCCGACGAGCGCGGCACGCGCGAGTACAATATCGCGCTCGGCGCGCGGCGCGGTTCGATCGTGGTGAACTACCTGGTGTCGAAGGGCGTCGACCAGCGCCGCATCACCACCAAGTCGTTCGGCAAGGAACGTCCTGTGGCCATTTGCAACGATATCTCGTGCTGGTCACAAAACCGCCGTGCTGTGACGGTCGTACAATAGGCTCGAGCGGGCTTCGGGGCGGAGGCCGCGGCCACGCGGTGTCTCTCGCGTAATCCCCGAAGCCATGTTCGACTGGAGGCATAAGCGCCGGGCGCCACGTAATTGGGCCCGGCGCTTTCTTTTTGTCGAAATCCTGCGCTAATCGAAAGGCCACGCTAAATCAGCGTGGTGCGGCCAATCGGCCGCGAGCGACATTCCGACCCTTTTCCGGACCCGACGGAGCTTTGATGGTGAAACTCCCCCCAATTCGTGGATCGGCCCGCAGCCGACCCGCGATCTATGCCGCGCTGCTGGCCTCGGTACTGACCGTGCCGGCGCTCGCCGCGACCAGCCCGCTGCCGGTCGATGGCGCCGCGTTGCTGGCGCCCAAGGCGGTGGCCGAGACCCGCATCCATGTGGCGCAGAACCAGCAGTCGAGCGCCCAGCTGCTGGTGCGCATCCAGGAGCTGGAGGATCTGATCCGCACGCTCACCGGTCGGGTCGAGGGGCTGGAGTTCCAGCTCACCCAGATGCAGACGCAGTTGCAGAAGCAGACCGAGGACAACGAGTTCCGCTTCCAGCAGCTGGAAGGCGGTGCTGGGGGAAAACCGCAGGCGGCAGCGCCAACTGACGGCGTGACGCCGTCCGATACGCTGCCGCAGAGCCCTGCTCAACAGACTCCGGCCCAGAACGCTCCGGCAGCCACCGACACGGTGCCGCAGCCTGAACAGCCGACCCCGCTCGCCGATGGCGGAACCGACGCCCCGATGGATACGCTTGGCGACGGCGCCCCGATGGACACCCTGGGGGATTCCGCCGACCCGCTGCTCAAGGGTGGGATCGATCAACTGGGCACCATGAACGGAGACGATCCGCTCGGTGGCCGTCCGCTCGACCTGACGCTGGGCGGGGGCGGCGCCATTTCGGATGGTGACGCCAATGCCCAATACGCTGCCGGTTATGACGCCATGACCCGTGGCGACTATGCCTTTGCTGCCGATCAGTTCCAGCAGTTCATCGCGCTTTATCCTGCCGATCCGCAGGTGCCCGATGCCATCAACTGGCTGGGCGAGGCGCTGATCCAGCAGGGGCAGTTCACCGACGCGGCGCAGGTCCTGGCCGATGGCTATACCAAGCACAAGGACAGCAAGCGTGCGCCCGACATGATGCTCAAGCTCGGCGTGGCGTTGGTCGGAGCCGATCAGGTGGATGTGGGTTGCCGCACCTTCTTCACCCTCAAGCAGCGTTATCCGCAGCTCAGCCCGGCGTTCACGCAGCGCCTCGCGGAGGAAGCACAGAAGGCGAAATGCCCGGTGACGTGATCGACAGCGAGGCGATCTTCGCTCCGCTGGCCGAATTCCGACGCCTTGGGCTCGCCGTTTCCGGCGGGCCCGACAGCCTGGCGCTGCTGCTGCTGGCAGCGGCGTTCGCCGATCGGCATGGGGCGCATGCCCGCTTCGTGGTCTATTCCGTCGATCATGCGCTGCGGCCGGAGGCGGCGGCCGAGGCCGCCTATGTCGCCGATGCCGCACAGCGGCTTGGGTTCGCCGCCCGGGTGCTGCGCTGGGAGGGGCCCAAGCCCACGACCGGCATCCAGCAGGCGGCCCGCACCGCGCGCTATGGTCTGATCGCCGCGGCCATGCCGGCGGATGGCGCTGAAATTCTCGTTACCGCGCATCATCTGGCCGACCAGGCCGAGACCGTGCTGATGCGGCTGGCGCACGGCTCGGGCATCGAGGGGCTGCGTGGCATGGATTATTTCGCCGAGATCGGCGGGCTGGCAGTGGTGCGGCCGCTGCTCGGCATCGATCCGGCCGATCTGGGGCGGCTGGTCGCCGCGTCCGATCTCGTGCCGGCGCAGGATCCCGGCAATCTGGACCCCGGGTATGAGCGGGTGCGCTGGCGCCAGATGTTGCCGCAACTGGCAGCGCTCGGGCTCGACGCCCGGCGGCTGTCGCGCTTTGCCGACCGCATGCGCGATGCCGATCTGGCGCTCACCGAGATGGCGACCGCGGCGATGACGGCCGAGCCGGCGAGCGGCTCCGGCCGGATCACGCGCGCCGCCCTGGTCAGGCTGCCGCGCGCGGTGGCGACCCGGGTGGTGGCGAGGCTGCTGGCCGAGGTCGGGGGCGGACAGAAGCCGCATGACCTCGCGCCGGTCGAAACGCTGACCGATCGATTGCGGATGGAACCAGCCCTGAAGCGGACAAGTTTACATGGTTGTCTGATCAGCAGCGACGGCGCGACCATCACCGTCGTGCGGGAGGCTGGCCGGCAGGCAGCGCGTCAATCTGCCGTAAGGTCCGCCCGTATGAGGTCCGATACCTCCGTGACACGGAATTAACCGGAAAAGCGCAAGCTCACTCGACTTTTCGGCCAAACCGCCGCACCAGTTTCGGCCCGCCGCTACCTTGTAAGGCCCAGGAGCGAGGCCTACATTCGCCCCAACTCTCCGGCCTCTCCCCGTGCCGGACTTCAGGACAGGATTGATGAACGTCAATTTCCGGAATTTCGCCATCTGGCTGGTGATTCTGTTCATGCTGATGGGCCTGTTTCAGGTCTTTCAGTCGTCGACCAAGTCGATTTCGACCACGGACAAGAGCTATAGTCAGTTCGTTTCCGACGTCGATGCGGGCAGCGTTCAGTCGGTGACCATCACCAACGACGTGGTCTCGGGCGTGCTGAACAACGGCACCAAGTTCCAGACGGTGTTGCCGCCGCAAGGCTCCGACATCATTTCGCGGCTCGAGCAGCGCGGCGTGCAGATTACGGCGCAGCAGCCGGAATCGAGCCCGTTCTGGGGCATGCTGCTGACCTCGTGGCTGCCGTTCCTCGTCATCATCGGCGTGTGGTTCTTCTTCATCCGGCAGATGCAGGGTGGGGGCCGTGGCGGCGCCATGGGCTTCGGCAAGTCGCGCGCCAAGCTGCTGACCGAGACGCAGGGCAAGATCACCTTCGAGGATGTCGCCGGTGTCGACGAGGCCAAGCAGGACCTCGAAGAGATCGTCGAGTTCCTGCGTGACCCGGGCAAGTTCCAGCGGCTGGGCGGCAAGATCCCGCGCGGCGTGCTGCTGGTCGGCCCGCCGGGTACCGGTAAGACGCTTATTGCGCGCGCCGTCGCCGGCGAAGCCAATGTGCCGTTCTTCACCATCTCGGGTTCGGACTTCGTGGAAATGTTCGTCGGCGTGGGCGCTTCGCGTGTCCGCGACATGTTCGAGCAGGCCAAGAAGAACGCCCCCTGCATCATCTTCATCGACGAAATCGACGCCGTCGGCCGTCACCGTGGCGCAGGCCTGGGCGGTGGTAACGACGAGCGCGAGCAGACGCTGAACCAGTTGCTGGTCGAGATGGATGGCTTCGAGGCGAACGAGGGTATCATCCTCATCGCCGCCACCAACCGCCCCGACGTGCTGGATCCGGCGCTGCTGCGTCCGGGCCGCTTCGACCGCCAGGTCGTGGTGCCGAACCCGGATGTGCAGGGCCGCGAGAAGATCCTCAAGGTGCACGTGCGCAAGGTGCCGCTGGCTCCCGATGTGGACCTCAAGGTGCTGGCCCGTGGTACGCCCGGGTTCTCCGGTGCGGACCTGATGAACCTCGTCAACGAAGGTGCACTGCTGGCGGCGCGTCGCAACAAGCGCTTCGTCACGATGAGCGAATTCGAGGATGCCAAGGACAAGCTGATGATGGGTGCCGAGCGCCGCACCCTCAGCCTGACCGAGGAAGATAAGAAGCTCACCGCCTATCACGAAGCCGGGCATGCGCTTCTCGCCATCAAGATGGACGCGTCCGATCCGATCCATAAGGCCACCATCATTCCGCGCGGTCGTGCGCTGGGCATGGTGATGCGCCTGCCGGAGCGCGATCAGGTGTCGCTGACCCGCCGCAAGGCCTATGCCGACCTCGCGGTCGCCATGGGTGGGCGTGTCGCCGAGGAAGAGATCTTCGGCTACGAGAAGGTGACCTCGGGCGCTTCCGCCGACATCAAGATGGCGACGGGCCTGGCCCGCGCCATGGCGACCGAGTGGGGCATGTCCGACAAGCTCGGGCCGCTGCTCTACGGCGATGCGCAGGACGAAGTGTTCCTCGGCCGCTCGATGATGCAGCGTAACACGCACATGTCGGACGAGACGCAGAAGGTGGTCGACGAGGAAGTGAAGCGCTTCGTCGAGGACGGCTACCAGACGGCGCAGAAGGTGATCCGCGATAATATCGATGACCTGCACACCATCGCGCAGGCGCTGATCGAGTTCGAGACGCTGACCGGTGACGAGATCCGCGGGCTGATGGAGGGCAAGACGCCGATGCGTCCGTCCGACACCGATCCGCCGGTGAAGTCGACCGGCGTGCCGAGCGCCGGCAAGTCGGGCAAGAAGCGCCCCGACGCCGAGCCGGGCGCCGCGCCCGAGCCGCAGCCGGGCAGCTGACGTTTCCCGAAATCCACATCAGGGCCGCTCTTCGGGGCGGCCCTTTTGTTTCTGGGTTGTGTTTTGAGCGTGGCTGCCGCAAACCGCTGCAGGTCCCTTGGTTCGGTCGGGCTTTCAAACCCGACAACCTGCACCACTTGCTGAACGTGCTCCGAGGAGCCCACCACTTGAAGACGCCGAAAAAGCACGCCGACCTCGATCTGTTTGCCCGGATGCTGAAGGTGTTCGCCGATACGCCGTGGCTGCATTACGGGCTATGGCTCGAAGGCGAGACGCCGAGCTTCCCGCGGGTGCGCCAAGCGCAGGAACGCTATGTCGACAAGCTCCTGGCGCTGCTGCCGCCGGCGCCGGCGCACATCCTCGATATCGGTGGCGGCACCGGCGCCATGGCCGGCCGGCTGGCCTCGCTCGGCTACAGCGTGGAGATGCTGACGCCGAGCGAAGTGCAGGTCGGCATCGCGAGGGAATCGCTCAACGGCGCTGCCACGGTGCATCTGTCGCGGCTCGAGGATTTTACCCCGGGCCGGCAGTTCGATGTCTGCCTGTTCTCCGAGAGCTATCAGTACATCCCGCTCGCGGCCTCGTTCGCCAAGCTCGGCGAATTGCTGGCGCCGGGCGGACGGGTGGTGATTGCCGATTGCTTCCGTTCAGAGGGCTTCAAGGGGGGCAGGGCGATCGGCGGCGGCCATCGCTACACCGAGTTCCTGAGGGCAGTGGAGGCTTCGGGGTTCGCCATCGCCAGCAATGAGGATGTCACGGCGCTCGCTGCGCCCTCGATCGAGATCGATCGGATGCTCTATCGCGACGTGCTGTCGCCGGTGGTGAGCCAACTGGATGGACTCCTCGCCGACAAGCGGCCCGCCACGCACTGGCTGGCGACACGCGCCTACGGCCTGTTCGTCAACGCCAAGGAGCGCCAACGCATCACCGAGCGGCTGAAGGCGGAGTATCGCACGCCGGAGCTGTTTGTCGCCAACAACACCTACCGCTTCATGACGCTGGAACGCCGGGCAGGTTGAGCCGGCGAGGCGCCGCAGCAACAGCCGCCGGCATTCGCAAGGTCAGCCCAACATCCGCCCGGATCGGCCGGTTAACGAAACGGCACCAATCTATTTCGTATGCTTGGGGCTCGGCGCTAGAGTGGCGCCATCCCAATCGAGGGCATCTCATGGCGCGCAGATATTTCGGCACGGACGGCATTCGCGGGCTGGCGAACGGCGAGAAACTGACGCCCGAACTGGCCATGAAGGTGGGCATGGCGGCGGGTCTCAAGTTCGTCAACGGCGATCACCGCAACCGCGTCGTCATCGGCAAGGACACACGCCGTTCGGGCTACATGATCGAGAGCGCGCTGACCGCCGGCTTCACCGCGGTGGGGATGGACGTCTACCTGCTCGGCCCGATGCCGACGCCGGCCGTGGCCATGCTGACGCGCTCGTTGCGCGCCGACCTGGGCGTGATGATCTCGGCGTCGCATAATCCGTTCGACGATAACGGCATCAAGCTGTTCCGGCACGACGGCTACAAGCTTTCCGACGCGCTCGAGGACGACATCGAGCAGCTGATGGATTCCAACATGCTGGGCCAGCTGAGCGTCGGCCGCGATATCGGCCGCGCCCATCGCGATGAGGCGGCCCAGACGCGCTACATCGAATATGCCAAGCGCACCATGCCCAAGGGCATCGACCTGAGCGGGCTCAGGGTGGTGCTCGATTGTGCCAACGGCGCTGCCTACAAGGTGGCGCCGACGGCGCTATGGGAGCTGGGCGCCGAAGTGTTCGTCATCGGCAACGAGCCGGATGGCTTCAACATCAACGACAAGGTCGGCTCGACCGCGCCCGAGGCGCTGATCGCCAAGGTGAAAGAGCTGCGCGCCGATATCGGCATCGCGCTCGACGGCGACGCCGACCGGGTGATCATCGTCGACGAGAAGGGCGAGATCGTCGATGGCGACCAGTTCATGGCGGTCATCGCGCAGTCCTGGCACGCGCGCGGCGAGCTCAAGGGCGGTGGCCTCGTCGCCACGGTGATGAGCAACCTGGGGCTCGAGCGCTATCTTGGCGGCATCGGGCTCAGTCTCGAGCGCACCCAGGTGGGCGATCGCTACGTGCTCGAAGCGATGCGCGCCAAGGGTTTCAACGTCGGCGGCGAGCAATCCGGCCACATCATCCTCTCCGATTTTACCACCACGGGCGATGGCCTGATCGCCGGCCTGCAGCTGCTGGCGGTGGCCAAGCAGGCCGGGCGCGCCGTGTCGGAGATCTGCAAGCGCTTCGACAAGGTGCCGCAACTGCTGCAGTCGGTGCGCTACAAGGAAGGCAAGCCGCTGGAGCACAAGCTGGTGCAGCAGGCGATCAAGGAAAGCCAGGCGCGGCTCGGCGATGGTGGCCGGCTGGTGATCCGTCCCTCGGGCACCGAACCGGTGATCCGGGTCATGGTGGAGAGCGACGACGAGGGGCTGGTTTCCGCCATCGTCAGCGAGATCGCCGCAACGATCAAGAAAGTGGCGTAGGCCGGACAGCAGATCCCGACGGCGACGCCCCGCTCACCGACGATTGTCCCGCGGCTGTCGCCGCGGCGAGACTGCTTGCGGCCGCTCAAGTAAATGGACCGGGTACGCCCAGACTTCGTTAACGCATCTCCTTCACCCAATATTAGGGTTACCCGTTAGGGTTAAGCGGGTTTTAAGAAAAGGCAGGCAGGATGGGTCCACTCGACTGGTGTCGTCGTGGCAACAAGGACCCTGCAAATGCGTAGATATCTCGCTTCAGCGGCCGCGGTAGGAACCGCGCTGCTGCTCGTCGGCCCCGTGGTGGCGGCTGATATGCCCGAATACCCCCAGATCCCCGAAGTCGACTACGACATCGGCGGTTCGTTCTATCTGCGCGGCTCGGCCGCGCTGAACTGGCACTGGGCCCCGGAAGTGAAGCACCCGTGGGATCCGAGCGACATCGATCCGATCGTCGAATATGGCTACGGTTATAGCTGGGGCGCCGGCTTCGGTTACGAAACCGGGACGGGCCTGCGCTTCGACGGCACGATCGACTCGGTCGAGACCAAGGGCCTGATGATCACCAAGCCGGGTCCGGCACCCGACGCCGGTGACTACACCCTGATGCTCCGCTCCACTGTCGCGCTGGCCAATATCTATTACGATTTCGGCCTTGGCGGCGACTTCAGCTATTCCTCGGGTGCGGGTGGCGCCTTCGGTTATGTCGGCGCGGGCGCCGGTGTGGCGTGGAACCATGCCGAGACCAACTCGCCGTGGGGCGTTCCGGTCCCGGTCCCCACCGGTGGCAATGTCAGCGCCGCAGCCGCCGTCATGGTCGGTGTCGGCTACGACATGGGCAGCTGGGTGGCCGATGTCGGCTATCGCGGCCTCTACATCAACCAGATCAACAACTCGCCGACCGATCCGGCCCAGGAAGGGTATTTCGAGGTCGACAACAACTGGATCCACGAGCTGCGCGGCACGGTCCGCTACCGCTTCAACTAAGCAGCTGTTGGACGACACCAGTCCGACCCGGAACGGCGCCCAGAAGGGCGCCGTTGCTGTTTCCGTCACCAGGAAAAGTTGACGCCGGCCCGACCACCCGAGGTGCCGCGATTGAGACCGAAACCGACAGCTCCGGTAAAGGTCAGCCCGTCGAGCGCCTGGATGGCTCCGCCGAGACCAACGGCGCTTTCTCCGTTGAAGGTGCCGAAGTTCACCGAAGCGCCGAAGGTCTTGCCCGGATCGACCGTCGCGGTCGGCAGGGACAGGCTCAGCGCCACACCTTCATTGGCGTCGCGAACCTGCTCGAGCATTTCGCTTTCGCCGCTGATGGTGCCGAACTCGGTGTTTCTCTTGGTTTCGCCGGTATCGGGATTGTAGCAGGTTTCGGTGCCGGGGATGTAGAACCACCCCGTACCGAACACGCTGCAGACCCTGACATACTCGATTGCTGCGAAGGTTGGCGACGCGCCAAGAATTACCGCGGTGACCGCGGCCGTAAGTAACATGCGCATGGTGATTTGCCCCAGATTGACGGCGGCATTATCTCCGGAGCTTTCGCAGGCACAAGCCACAGTAACGACGTAAGTGATTGCTTTGGGTCAGCATTTTCCGCCGTTTCATCGACCACCCCGCTGTCAATCGCTATAATGAGTGACATGAATCCTCCCACCATCACCATTGAAGACCGCACCCTCACCCGGGCCGACATCGCCGCGCTGGCGGGCGACGAGCCGGTGCGGCTGGCAGGCTGCACGCTCGACGAGACCAAGCTCGCCGAGCTCGATCTCACCGGCTGGGTGTTCGAGCGCTGCAGCCTCGCGCGCACCGATTTCGGCAAGTCCGAACTGGAGCTGGCGCGCTTCGTCAACTGCCGGGGCGCGTTCGCGCTGTTTTCGCGCGCCAATCTCGAGGATGCGGTGTTTCGGGCGTCCGACTTCAACAATGCGAGCTTTCGCGGCGCGACGCTGTCATCGGGTTCGTTCGAGGATTGCAAGCTCACCGGCTGCGACATGACCGAAGCCAAGTCGATGGGCGTGCGTTTCACCAACACGCTGCTGGTCTCGGCCAAGCTGCCGGGCTTCAACTTCCGCAAGGACCAGCTGGTCGGCGTCGACCTCAGTTCCGCCGATCTGGTCAAGTGCGATTTCCGTGAGGCGAGCTTCGAAAACTGTTCGATCCGCGAGGCCAATATCGATCAGGCACGCTTCGAGGATGCAGACCTGCGCGGCGCCGACCTGGGCGGATTGTCGATCCTGGCGCAGGCCGGCCGCTTCAGGGGCGCCGTGGTCTCGGCGGCGCAGGCCGAGCTGATCCTCAGCCAGACGGGGCTCAAGGTACGGGCGCGGTAAGGGCCCCGGCCACCTCTCCCTTGGGGGAGAGGTCGGCCCGAAGGGCCGGGTGAGGGGGCCTTCTGCACCGTGCCTGCGGCAAGGCCCCCTCACCCCAACCCTCTCCCCCAAAGGGAGAGGGGGCGCCAGCGCCGAACTCGTGGTGTTTCCTGCCTACTCGCCCAGCTGAAACCGTTCGAACCGACCCAGTTCGTCCTCGAGCATCGCCTTGTGGTCGGCGGCATTGCCTTTGCCCACCCAGTGCCAGGCCTGGATCAGCACCTTGCCCGCGGCGCGGTCGGTCTTCAGATCCAGCGCCGCGACGATCTCGTCGCCCGCCAGTACCGGCAGGGTGAAGTAGCCGAACTTGCGCCTGGCCTTGGGCACATAGGCCTCGAATACGTGATCGTAGCCGAAGAACAGGCTGGTGCGGCGGCGCTGGATGGCGAGGGGGTCGAACGGGGAGAGGATATGCACCAGCGGCGGGCCCTCGGGTTCGGGCGTATCGAGCGCCTCGGGCGTCGCGTAATGCAGCGTCGGGTCGTCGCCGATGGTCACCGGCCGCAGCGCCTTGCTGCGGAGCCGCGTGTCGATGAGCTTACCCAGTTCTGGCGTGAAGCGGAGCCGAGGGTGCATCACCGAGGGGGCGCTGATCAGCCCCTGCGAGACCAGGGCGCGGTCGAGCAGATAGGCATCGATCTGCCTGGCGGTCGCCGCCCTGGGCAGCTTGCCGAAATGCCGATCGATCAGCTCATAGGTCTTCACCATGCCGGTGCGCTCTGAAATGGTCAGCGCGCCCGAAAAGAACCCGTATTGCAGCACGCGCTTGCTGGGCTTGCGGCTGCCCCAGGGGTGGTCCTTTTCCACCAGCTCGTCGGTGTCGATGTCGCGGATGGAGATGGCGCCGTCCTTCCTGATCTGGCGCAGCAGCTTCTTCAGGTCGTTCGGGTCGGCATCGGCATACCAGCGCATCGGCGCGCTCCGATGCTGCTTCATCTCGTCGATGTAGAAGCGGAGGTCGCGCACCGGCACATAGGCCAGCGCATGGGTCCAGTATTCGAACAGCGACTTGTCGGTCGATTGCGCCGCTGCGAGGTCGCTGCGGCGATAGTTCGGGATGCGGGTGAACAGGATGTGGTGGTGGGCGCGCTCGATGACGTTGATGGTATCGATCTGCACATAGCCCAGTTGCTCCACCGCCTTGCGGGTGGCCTCCGGGCCGGCGCCGAACGGCTCGCGGCTATCGAGGCGCTGGGCGTGCAGCCAGATGCGGCGGGCGTGCGGCAGGGGGGGGTTGAGCGGCTTTTTCATGCTGACACATCTACCGTATGAACCTGCCAGGCGATGTCAGGCTTTCATTTCTTCCACATCGCCAGCAGCCCAGCGCCGACATCGATGCGGGGCGCAGCCGGGGCGGCGAGGCCGTTGATGGCGGCCGGTTTCACCGCCGGCCAGAACATATCGTCGAACAGCGGCAGCATGGCCCGGGTGATGAAGCGGCTGCGCTGCGCATAGACGTGCTTGTCGCCATAGGATGCCTGCTGGTGCACGTAGAAGCGCTGCGGCACCATCAGATGCAGCTCGTCGCGGGCACGGGTCATCGCCACATAAAGCAGCCGCCGCTCCTCCTCCAGCTCGTGCGTCGAGCCGGTGCCGAGGTCGGACGGGATGGCGCCGTCGACCACGTTCAGCACATGCACGTTCTTCCACTCCTGGCCCTTTGCCGAATGGATGGTGGAGAGGATCAGAAAATCCTCGTCGAGCAACGGCACGCCGGCCTGGTCCGAGGTGGCATCGGGCGGATCGAGCGTCAGCTCGGTGATGAAGCGCTCGCGGCTCGGGTAGCCGGCGGCGATCTGCTCGAGCTGGTAGAGATCTTCCTTGCGGACCTCGGCATCCTCGTACACCGCCTCCATCAGCGGCTCGTACCACATGCGGGCCCGCAGCAGTTCGGCGGGCCAGCCGCCACCGCCCTTACCCAGATGCTCCACCACTTCGAGCAGAGCCGGCCAGCCCTCCGAGCCACGCGGCGGGGGCGGGGCCTGCAACAGCTCGAGCAGCGGGTCGGCGCTGTCGGCCATGCGGTCGAGCAGCTTGCCGGCCGCACCCGGGCCGACGCCCGGCAGCAGCTGCAGCACGCGGAAGCCGGCGACGCGGTCGCGCGGATTGTCGACAAAGCGCAGCAGCGCCAGCATGTCCTTGACGTGGGCGCTGTCGAGGAACTTCAGCCCGCCAAACTTGACGAAGGGGATGTTGCGCCGGGTGAGCTCGATCTCGAGTTCGGCCGAATGCGAGGAGGTGCGGAACAGCACGGCCTGCTGCTTCAGCGCCGTGCCGCCCTCGCGGCAGGCGAGGATGCTTTCGACCACGTAGCGGGCCTGACTGGGCTCGTCCTTAACCGTCACCAGCCGCGGCTTTTCCGTCGCTACGCGTTCGGTCCACAGGTTCTTGGTGAAACGCTCCTTGCTCTCGGAGATCACCGCGTTGGCGGCTTCGAGGATCGGCTGGGTGGAGCGGTAGTTGCGGTCGAGCGTCACAATCCGGGCCTGCGGGGTGAAGGCGCCGGGAAAATCAAGGATGTTGCGCACCGTCGCGGCGCGGAAGGAATAGATCGATTGCGCGTCGTCGCCGACCACCGTCAGCCCGTCTCCATCAGGCTTCAACGCCAGAAGGATCGAGGACTGCAGCCGATTGGTATCCTGGTACTCGTCGACCAGCACGTGATCGAAACGGCCGCCCAGGTCCTCGGCGATGGTCGGCTCGCGCATCATGGCGGCCCAGTAGAGCAGCAGGTCGTCGTAATCGAGCACCTGCTGGCGCTGCTTTGATTCCACGTAGGCAGCGAACAGTTCGCGCAGCTGCGGGCCCCACATGGCGACCCAGGGAAACGCCTGCTTCAGCACCGCGTCGAGATCGTCCTGGGCGTTCACCACGCGCGAATAGATGGCGAGGCAGGTGCCCTTGGTGGGAAAGCGCTTCTTGGCCTCCGAGAACCCCATCTCGTGGCGGATGATGTTGATCAGGTCGCCGGAATCCTCGCGATCGTGGATCGAGAACCCCGGCGTCAATCCGATCTGCTCGGCATGCTCGCGCAGCAGCCGCGCGCCGATGCCGTGGAAGGTGCCGGCCCAGCTCAGCGCGTCGGTGATGATGCCGGCTTTGGGGCCCATCACCTGCGCCACCAGGCGCTCGACCCGGCGCTGCATCTCGCCGGCGGCGCGGCGCGAAAAGGTCATCAACAGGATGCGGCGCGGATCGGCGCCGTTGACGATCAGGTGCGCCACCCGGTGCGCCAGGGTGTTGGTCTTGCCCGAGCCGGCGCCGGCAATCACCAGCAGCGGCCCGCCCACATGCTCCGCCGCCTGCCGCTGCTCGGGGTTGAGCTTGTCGAGATAGTGGGGAAGCGGGGCAGCCTGCACGCGAATCGATCCGGATAGAGTTGAGGATCAGGAAGCACTATTCGTGGTTTGTTCGCAATTCACGGGGCCGAAACGGCGCAGGCGCGGGCCCGGCCACGGAGGAAGGCCGCCTCCTCGGCGTTGCGCGTGAGCCTCGCTGCAGCTTCGAACTCGGTGCGTGCCTCGGCGAGGCGGCCGGCGCGGAACAGGACGTCGCCGCGCGCCGCCGGCAGCGGTGCGTAGTCGCGGAGCACCGGTTCACCGGCGAGCTGGTCGAGCAGTTGCAGGCCGGTCTCGGGCCCGTAGGCCATGCTGTGGGCGATGGCGCGATTGAGCGCCACGACGGGCGAGGGCATGACGAGGCGGAGCCCATCGTAGAGCCCGGCAATGCGGGGCCAGTCGGTTTCGGCGGCGGAGCGAGCCCGGGCGTGGCAGGCAGCCAGAGCCGCCTGCAGCACATAGGGTCCCCAGCCGCCCGGGCCGGGGCCCAGCAGCTCGATGCGCGCCATCGCCTCGAGGCCACGCCGGATCAGCAACTGGTCCCAGTGTGTCCGGTCCTGCTCTGTGAGCGGCACCAAGGCGCCATCGGCCCCGCGGCGGGCGGCGAGGCGCGAGGCCTGAAACTCCATCAGGGCCAGCAGGCCGAGAACCTCGGGGTCGTCGGGCAGCAGTCCGGCAAGGATGCGGCCCAGCCGCTGCGCCTCGAGGCAGAGGCCCGGGCGGATCGGGTCCTCGCCGGCGGTCGCGGCATAGCCCTCGTTGAAGATCAGGTAGATGACCTCGAGCACCGAGGGCAGGCGGGCGACCCGCTCGCTGCCGCGCGGCACTTCGAAGCGCAACCCGGCCCTGGCGATCGCCTGCTTGGCGCGGACGATCCGCTTGGCGATGGCGGCCTCATTGGCGAGGAAGGCCCGGGCGATTTCATCGATGCTCAGTCCGCCCACCACGCGCAGCGTCAGCGCCGCGCGCGCATCGGCGGAAAGCATGGGGTGACAGGCGGCAAAGATCAGTCCGAGCAGCTCATCGCCCAGGTTGTCGGCCGGGTCATCGCCGAGGCCCGCCTCGATCGCTTCGGCGGCGTCGCCGGCCGCCTGGTCCAGGCTGTGCGCGATCTCGGCCTGCTTGCGCTGCCGCATCCGGTCGTGCCGGATGGCATCGATGGCGCGGCGCCTCGCCGCTGTCATCAGCCAGGCGCCGGGATTGCCGGGGACACCGGACCTCGGCCAGGTGTCGAGCGCGATCACCAGCGCATCCTGCGCCAGCTCCTCGGCCCGGTCGATGCTCCGCACCAGCCGGACCAGGCCCGCGACCAGCCTCGCCCGTTCGATGCGGAAGGTGGCCTCGATCGCGCGATGCGTATCGTGTGCGGTCATGCCCCGTTTTCGGCCTCGGCGGCCGGGAAGGCAAGCCGCTCGCGGCTCAGATGACGCCGAGCTTGCCGCGCTCGCCCTCGCGTGGCGTCGCCAGTTCTTCCGGGCTCACCAGCCCGACGAGGTCGGCGGCTTCGAGGAAGGGCCGGAGCTCGATCTCGTTCCTGCCGGGCGCGACGCTGGGGTAGCGGCTGGCCCAGGCAATGGCTTCGTCCATGTCCTTGACCTCCCAGATCTGAAAGCCGGCGACCAGTTCGCGGGTCTCGGCGAACGGTCCGTCGATGACGGTGCGATGGTCGCCATCGATGATGATCCGCCTGGCTTCGGAACCGGATTTGAGGCCGGCGCCGGCAACCAGCACGCCGGCCTTCACCAGCTCTTCGGTGAACCGATCCATGGCCTCGAAGGCCTCCTGGCTCGGCGGCGCGCCGCGTTCGCCGGTTTCGCTCGCCTTGCCCAACACCATTACACGCATTGTTCGTCTCCTTGTTGCCGGCCTCATCGAACCGGTGCCAGAGCGACGGATGAGGGGCGCGAAAAGGGACACCGTTGCGCACATTATTTCAACGTTCGGGGCGAGGCGCTACCCGCCACCGCCCCGAACGCAGGTCGGCGCTGCCGTCGCGGCCCTCGTCACTGGGCGGCAGCTTCGATCACCTTGGCGACATCCTCGGCCTTCGAGATGAGACCAGAATGGCTGGCCTCGATCTCGGTGACGGTGGCACCGATGCGGCCGGCAAAGAAGCGCTGGGCGTCGGGCGGCAGCACCAGGTCCTCGGTGGTCACTACGTAGAAGCTTGGCTTGTCGTGCCAGGCGGCGACCTCAGCCACGGCGTCGAAGTTCGCCGGGTTCGACGGCAACTGCGTGCCTGCGTTGGCCGCGGCTTCCGCCGCCGGCAGGTCGCCGGCGAACAGCGCGGGGTACTGGGCGGGATCGAAGATCAGGCCCCCCTCGGCGTTGGGACGGATCGCCTTGACCCCCTCGCTTGGCTCGCCGCCCGACAGCAGCTTGTTGAGCGTCTCGCCCTTGTCCGGCGCGAAAGCCGACACATAGACCAGCGCCTTGACCTTCTCGTCGGCGCCGGCCTCGCCGATCACCACGCCGCCCCAGGAATGGCCCACCAGCACGGTCGGGCCGTCCTGGGCGTCGAGCGCCGCCCGGGTGGCGGCCACATCGTCGGCCAGCGAGGTCAGCGGGTTGGCGACCTGGGTGACGTGGTAGCCTTTTGCCGAAAGGATCCCGGCGACGTTGTCCCAGCTCGAAGTATCGGCGAAGGCGCCGTGCACCAGGACGATATTCTTGGCGGGCTCCTGGGCGAGAGCCGCGCCACCAGCACCGACAGCGGCGGCGCTGAACACGACGGCGGACAGAATGGACTTCATTTTCATCTCCAGATGTTGGGCGAGGTTGGACGATCGGCAAAGTCGATCTGCCGCTGGCTGGTGCCGAGCTTCAATAATCTGATCTTGCGTTTCGGCCGAGGATCGTTGAGGTTCCTCGCCAAGTGATGCCGTAGAGATAGAGGCGAAGGCCGTGAACAACCATGATCGCCCCTCCGGAGTTCATGCTCTGGAATCCGAGGCGATTTTCCCGATGATGGCGTCGCGCGTCGACCTCTTGTCACAGGTGCTGACGCTGATCCGGTTGCGCGGCGAGCTGATTTTCTCGGCCGAGCTGATGGCGCCCTGGGCGCTGCAGTTCGACGCCGGCTCGGCCTATTTCCATGTGGTGTCGGATGGCAGGTTCGAGGTGCGGGCCAGCGACGGCAAGCAGGTGATCGCCGAGGCCGGCGACCTGATCGTCCTGCCGCAGGGGAGCGGCCACACCATCGGGGTCGACGGCGCGCCGCCGCTGCCGATCGGCGAGGTGCTGGGGGCGCAGATGCGCGAGGAGCAACTCGCCATCCGGCTCGGAGGCAACGGGGCGCGGACTCACCTCATTACCGGCGCTTTTCGCTTCGAGGGCGACAACATGCCGACCATGCTGGCCGTGCTGCCCTCGCTGATCCATATCTCGAAGGCGTTGCGCAGCGAGGAGGAGGCCTGGGTCGAAGGCATCGGGCATTTCCTCCTCGCCGAGGCACGAGAGCCGCATCCCGGCTCATCGCTGATGATCTCGCGGCTGATCGACATCCTGGTCATCCGGGCGATGCGCACCTGGGTTCGTACCGCGCCACCGGAAAATCGCGGCTGGCTCGGGGCGCTCGCCGACATACGCATCAGCCGGGCGCTGAAGGCCATTCACGACGCGCCGTTCCGACGCCGTACCGTGGCGGAGCTGGCCGGCATTGCCGGCATGTCCCGCTCCAGCTTTGCCGAACGCTTTGCGACGCTGATCGGGGCCGCGCCGCTGCACTACCAAACGCGCTGGCGCCTGCTGCTCGCCAATGAAATGATGAAGCGACCCGATACCCGGGTCAGCGATGTCGGGCGTCGTATCGGCTATGATTCCGACGCCGCGTTCAGCCGCGCCTTCAAGGCGCAGTTCGGCTATCCGCCGGCCCAGGCGCGACAGGTCTGAGCTGTCTCAAGGCGCTAGGCCTCCGCCCGTGCCGGCTGGGTGTAACGCGCCGTGACGATTTCGGTGATGCGCTTGCGGCTGTCGGCCGTGCCTGGCGCCTCCGCCTCGATTTCCTTGGCCTCGTCGGCCAGCTCATCGTCGCGGATGGCGCCACGGAACCAGTTCGAATAGTCGCCGCGACCGAAGTGAAAGTCCCAGGTCTCGTCATCGACGCCATCGGCGATCTGCAGGAACACCATCAGGTTCTGCGCCTTGAGGTTCAGCTTGCCGTCCGGACCGCGGAAGTAAAAGCTGCGCTCGTCGGTGAGCGCGCCCTCGGCGTATTTGCGGATATGCCGCTTATGCTGCTGCCGGGGCTTTTCGACGGTTACCAGCTTGGGCGGCGTGCCGGCGGCGCGATGCCAGTAGAGCACATGCTCATCGTCAGGGACCGTAACCTGCGGGGGCTGCTCGCCGGTGGCAGCGCAGAACTGGGCAATCACCTTGTCGGCCTCGGGGCCAAGCGCCAGGATCTTGGTGACATGCTTGAGGGCATCGGGGGCCACGGCGTCCGGGTGCACGGTGATCAGCACCGTGCCCGACAGGCTGTCGGGCAAGGCGAGCGCCTTGCCGTCGCGGCCGGCCGGCAGGAGGTGATGCGCCTCGTCGATGATCAGCCAGTGCGGGCGTCCGCTCTTGGCCCGGTATTTCGACAGCTCCGGCATCAGTTCGGCGAAGAAGCCCGGTCGTTCCTTCAGTTCGAGGCCGAGGGTGTTGATCACCACGCTGGTGCCGGGCTCCTCGAGCAGGTCGAGGGCCTGCTTGCGGGTCGGCGGGACCTTCTCCTCGCCGACCTGCACGGCCTGCTCGAGCTCGGAATAATCGCCTTCCGGGTCGAGGATGGCGAATTGCAGCTGCTTGCCGGCGAGCTGCTCGGTCAGCGCCGTGGCGAGGGTCGACTTGCCGATCCCGGACGAGCCCGCAATCAGCAGGACATCGCCGGGCTTGAGATCGACCAGCTCGTCGCCCGGGCCCTTGCCGAGCGGCACGCGATTGCGCGGCAGGGCCGCCAGCGCTTCATCGTCGGCCAGCATCGCGGCAACCAGTTCCTCGACGCCGGCTCCGCGGGCCCCGCGGGTGACGAAATCGGCGGTGTCCTTCACTGCCGGCAGCGCATTAGCGACTGCCGCGCTGCAGCCGCAGGCCCTTAGGAAGGCGTGGTCATTCTCGGCATCGCCGATCCCCACCACGTTGTGCGGGGAAAGCTCCAGCAGCTTCAGCGCCGCGGCGAGCCCGCTCGCCTTGTTGATGCCGGAGGGCAGCACCATTACCGCGCCCTTGTTGAAGATGATCTGCAGTTCGAGCTTCAGCTCGCCGATGGCCTCCAGCACCGCCTGCTGCTGCGGTTCCCAGGTGGCGACAATGCTGCGGCCCACCGAGAGCGGCGAAACGCCCCGTCGCTGCAGGGCGGCGACGAAATCTGCCGAGGGCGGGTCCGCGACCGGCCGCTCCTCGCCCGATTGCGGCAGGTAGAGCAGGGCGCCATTTTCCACTACGGCGACATCGAACAGGTCGAGCCGATCGAAGGTGCGCTGCAGGTCAGGCAATTCCCGGCCGGTGACGAGGATCAGCTTGCGGCCGCTCTCCCGCACCTGCTCCAACGCGGCAATGGTGGACCCGGCGACGTCGCCATGGTCGGCGATGGTTCCGTCATAGTCGGTGGCCAGTGCCTGCAGGTACATGCTCGCCTCGCGAAAACCTCGGGTTTCCGCTCAACGCGAGCCGGCGCCGTCAGTTGCTTTCGGTCTTGCCGAGGTCGCGCTGCTTCATCAGGAAAGCGACGCCGGAAGTATAGCGATCGTGCATCCGGGCGAAGCGGTTGAGCGTCGCCTTGGGCACATTGGCCTCGATCAGCTCGGCGTGGATCGCCTTCAGGCTCTTTTCCATTTCGTCCATCTCGACGAACATCTGGTCGATCTGTTCGCGTGACAGGCGCACCATAGTCGCCATCGCAACCTCCCTCTCGAGGAGCGCCTTCAGGAAAAGTGCAGAGCCTTTCCAGCGAAGGCGCGACAATTCAACACCCGCAGACGCAGTGTTTCAACGGGCCACGACGCGCGAGCGCCGAGCACCGTCCGTTGCGGCTTTGCGCGCCGCGTTCTCGGCGAGGCGCGCCTTGACGAGGCGGGTGACCAGTTCATCCGGCAGCGGCGCACCGGCGGCAAAGCGCACCGTGCCCTTGGAGGTATCGAGGCCGGCAAGCGCCTCGGCATGCGCCTGCATCACCGCCGGGCTCTGAACATAGAGCGCGCAGTGGTGCCTGGTTGCCCCGAACGATACCAGCGCGCCGTCCTGGCGAAACGCCGGGATGCCATAGCCGACATATTCCTCGGCATCGGGCGCTGCGGCAATAATCACCTCGCGCAGGTGCGCAAGCGCGTGACGCTGGTCGGCGGGCAGCGCCGCAAGGAAATTGCGAGTGGTCTCGGGCACCGGACTGGGCATCGTCGTCTCCGCTCGAGCCCCAGCCTTGCACAGCTTGGGCTGCGCTGTCAGCACTCCCATGAGATCGCTGCTATCATATTGAAAGTGTTAAACTATTTGCGACACGCTGTTGCCATGCGGCCGGCTGCGCCTCATGCTCATCCGGTCGCCCGCCCATCGGAGGTGCCTGATGCCGCTGCTGACCAACCGCCAAACCGACAGCGAAGGGTTTGGCCTCACCACCGCGCAGATCATCTATCGCGTGCCCGACCATCTCGAACTGCTGCAGGATTTCCTCTGGCAGCAATATGACGTGTTCCCGGAGTTCCCCAGCCTCAGGAAGTTCCTCGCCTTCTGGGAGGAAAGGATCGAGGGCCCGCTGCATTCGGTGACGGTGGCGCATGCCCGCCTGATCCACCCGGTGGAACTGCGGGCGCTGCACGCCACGCGCCACTAGCCTGGGGCGCTCAGGCGGCCCGGTCGGCCAGTTCGGCGAGGTAGCCGCGCCAGGGATCGGAGGCAATGAAGGTCCAATCCGGGGCCGGTCCGCGACCCGGCGGCAGGGCTTTCAACCGTTCGACCAGCAGCAGCGCGTCGGCGGTCTTGGCGCGGACGCGCGCGGCGCGATAGCGGTCGGCGAAGGCCGGCGGCAATCCGGCTTCGGCGACGATCGCCTCGACGGTGCGATCGGCGAAGTAGATCGACTGCGCCGCCAGCCGCAGCGCGATCGCTTCGGCTGCCGTTATGTCCATCGCAGCCACCGTCGCCTCGACATCGACCAGCGGCTCGCTCAGCGGCATGAAATCCAGTTCGGCGGGGGCGTGAGCAAGGCAGACATCGGCATCGGCGCTGCGGGCGCCGCTGACATAGCTCTGGGCGATCGGGCCGATGGCCTGCATGCCGAAGGCGGCGCACTCGCCGGCGCGCAAGGCGCCGATCGAGGCGGCGCCAAGCACCGGGATGCCCTGCTCGAGGGCATGGAGGATTTCCTTGTGCCAGACCGAGGGCACGAAGCCGAACACGCCGTCGACCAGCCCGATGGCGTCGGCGCCGTCGCGCACGGCGGCGTGGAGGTCGCCCTGCCGCGCCGGCGGCCGCACCTCGAGGCCGCTCCGATCATAGGGCTGGCCGGACAGCGAGGGGCCGACGAACAGGACTTTCACAGGAACCCCAGCATGGCGGCGGTGGCGCGCGAACCCGGACGCCAGTTGAGATTGGTGAGCCGGTCTTCGAGCCCGGGCACGAAGACGCGCGCCACCTCGATACCGAACTGCGCGCCACCGAGCGGAACGGCGACGATGCGCTCGAGGCCGACCCGGGCGAGCCCCGCTTGCAGCGCCGCGATCAGTTCGCTCTCGGCGGTCCCGGCGGGCAGGCCGAGGGGGGCCGGGGGGGTGGGGGGCACCGCCTCGGTCAGCACGGCGATGCTGCGGCCGAGTTGCTGGTCGTATTCGCCGGCGATGATATCGTCGCGCGCGCCGGCAATATTGGTGATCCGGGTCTGCGCCGCCTCGACGATGGCGCGCCGGGCCGCTACCGCGGCGATCGGGTGGCAGCCGGCTCCGGTCGCCACATCGAAATGCCGGTCGGCGCCATCGGCCGGAAACAGCGCGGCGTAGACCACCGGGATGCCGATATTGCTCGTCTGGTCGAACAGCCGCAGCTGAAAGCCGGCGCGGGCGATCCGCGCGGCGAGCGCATCGATGCCGGCATCGCCGAAGGCTGAGGGGGCAACGGCCGTGCCCTGCGCTGCGGCGTCGGATTTGTAGCTCCACAGGCAGACCGAGTCGCGCTCGACCAGCTCGCAAAGGCCGTGCAGCAGGGCGCCGGAGAGTTCGACACCGGCGGCGACGCCGTTGCTGGACTGCGACAGGCCGTTGAGGTCGCGCGGTGGCGTGCCGAGCACCACCGCATCATACGGCACCAGCACCGGCGCGCCGGTCGCCAGCGCAAAGCCCTCGACCCAGCGGATCGGGGTTGTTGCATCGAGCGAGGCGCCGCGTGGCAAGAGCGGCGTGGGGTCGAGCCAGTCGTCGCCCGCGGCACGCAGGTCGGCAAGGCTGAGGGTGCGCTGCGGCGTCTGGGGCGCCTCGGCGACTGCATACTCGGCCGCCTCCATCACCGCCGAGATCTGCGCCGAAATGTCGTCCACGCCTTTGCCCTGGTGGCTGGCGAGGGTCGCCGAATTCGGCCGCACCGCCGCGTAGCAGGGGATGCCGATGCGATCGAGCCCGGTCTGGTTGGCCAGCCGGGTGATGCCAAGGGCGCCGAAGTGCAACGACAAATCCCGCAGCAGGGCCGCGGGATTGCGAGGGCCGCCCGGCGCCTTGACGGCTGCCGGGCGGAGCTGGGCTCCGAAATGCAAGACTTACTTGGAGGTGTAGAACCAGGCGGCGCTGCCGTCCGCGCGGTTGCCGGCGGCCACGGCGATGTTGATGCCGTCGACGAGCGCGTCGCCCGACTGCAATGCCGAGCGAACCTCGGCGGGGACCACGGTTGCCTGATCAACGGGAGTCACAGTCATCAGCTGGGTGTCGACAACCAGCAACTGCTCAGAGTCTTTCTGTCCGATGATAACGTAACGCATAAGTACATCTCCTTGCGGCCTACTTGAAACCGGCCTTGTGCAATGCGTCTATATACAGATCGACATCAGAGGGATCGCGCTGCGGCACTCGGGATAGCCAACGAGCGGTTGTAAAATCCGGTTGCAATCTAAGTGCTTGCAACCGATAGCGCCGGGCCAGCTCCATCTGGCCGGCCATGGCCGCGGCGGCGGCCATCAGGCGGTAAGCCGGTTCGGGGTTGCGCATCTGGCTCAGATTGGCCAGCGCTTCCTCGAAACGCCCGCGGAAGAAGTTGATGCCGCCCAGCGTCCACAGGTACTCGTCCGGCGGAATGGGGTTGAGCCGCATGGCGGCGGAGATCTTTTCCTGCGCCTCGCGGTGGTTGGAATTGTGGGCCAGGGTGTCGGCGAAATCGGCCAGGATGTCGGCATGGTTGGGGGCCAGTTCGGCAGCGGTCGACATGTGGACAAGCGCCTGGTCGAGATCGCGGTCGAACAGCGCCACGCGGCCCAGTTCGCGATAGGCGGTGCCGTCATTGGGGTCGATCGAGACGGCGCGCTCGGCGTGCAGTTTCGCCTTGTCGAGCAGCGCCTTGTCCGACCCTGACCGGAGCACCCATTCCACCACGTAGGAGCGGGCAAGCGCGCTCTCGATGGTGGCCTGTTCCGGCTCGATGTCGCGGGCAATGCGCAGCGATTTGCGGCCGCGGCGGATCTTGGGCAGATCGAACGTCCTGAGGTTCTGGCGGCCGGCCAGGTAGTGCGAATAGGCATTGGCGTCGCGCAGCGTGCGCTCGCGCTGCAATTCCGCCGTCTCGATGGATTCGGCGAGGGCGCGGGCGACACCATTGGTGAAGTCCCAGTAGCGCTCCGGCGCGGTCAGCGCCGAGAAGGCGAACTTGTCGGCCCAGACGATCTCGCGCCCGGCGGCCCGCACCAGGCGAATGGCGAGCGACAGCCCATCGGTGGCAAAATGCGGCGCGATACGGCTCTCGACCGCATAATCGATCTGATGCGCCCGCACTTCGTCGAGCGCAGTGAACGGGTCGAGCTGCCAGGCGGTGTGCGGCGCGATCACCGACACCGATTTCAGCCGCGACAGCCCGATGGTCACATCCTCGACCAGCGCCGGCGCCAGATGCTTGGGCACGCTGGCCTGCTTGAAATCCTGCAGCGGCGGCAGCAGCACGACGCGCGGCACGAAGCTCAACCGCGCCCGATCCTCATCGGCAAGCGGGCGGCGCTGATCGGCGGTCCGCGGCTGCGCCGGCGTGGTGGCTTCGCTTTCCTGCTCGAACAGGTCGGAGGTTTCCGTTGCCGGCTCCATGCCGAGGCCGTGCCGCAGCCGGTTGCGGAAGGCGGCGAAGGCGGCCCGGGCGCCGCTTTCGTTGTTCTCCGAGCGGAACAATTCGATGGTGGCGCGGCACACCACGTCGGAATAGGGCAGGCGCTCGGCCAGGCGGAACAGCGCCGAGTGGGCGCCGCGGCCGCCGATGCGCAGGGCAGCCTCGGTCGCCTGGGTGGAGAACTGATTCTCGATGCGGGTGCGCTCCAGCGCCAGCCACTGGTCGAACTCGCTGCCGACGCCGGTGACGCCGGCCAGCAGTTCTCCACGATAGAGCGCGATCAGGCGTTCCAGTTCCGCCGCGTCTTCGGCAGTGCGGATCCGGCCGATCTCGCGCAGATCGAGAATGACGTCGCGATTGAGTTCGATCTCGGTAGCATCGGCGTCGAACAGGTCGAACCCGTATCTACCTTCGAGTTCACGCGTATGCAGCAGGGTCTGACGCAGATTGGTCATCGCCTGTTCGGCAGTGCTGCTTTCCCAGGTGCGTTCTGCCAGTGCCGAGCGTCGGGCGCGATTCGAAAAGTCGAGATACAGCACCGCCGCCAGCGCATAGGCCTTCTGACGCAACTTTACTGCCGAACCATCCGCCAGGCGGAGGACCGGGGTCCCCAGGAGCTGCAGGGTGACCGTTTCACGCATAGAAGTGATCGGCATTGCTCAATTGATCCGACGAAAGAGGTGGAAGTTTACTTGACGAAGTAAAGGGCAAAGCGTAGCCACGTAACGGCTAGATAACGCATCCAAGTAAGCTACCTGCGTGCGAAGCGCTAGCACAATAACTGCGAGGAGACGCGGCGGGTGGGCCGCAGTGTCCCGCATATAGGACCCGAAACCTAGGCAACAATATCGAGGGACGAATGGAATCAGGAACATCGAACCTGGCTGCAGCAGCAATGGCAGACGCTAGGAGTTCCCAACTGATCGAACTGAGCGCCGACATCGTCAGCGCTTATGTGAGTCACAATGCGCTCAGCGCCAGCGACATTCCCAAGCTGATCGCGACGGTTCATGCAACACTGAGCGGTCTCGGCGGCGTCATTGAACCCGAGGCAGTCGTCGAGCTGCGGCCGGCCGTGCCGGTGAAGAAATCGATCACGCCGGAATACTTGATCTGTCTCGAAGACGGCAAGAAATTCAAGTCTCTGAAGCGTCATCTCAGAACCGAGTACGACATGTCGCCGGAAGAATACCGGGCGAAGTGGGGGTTGCCGGTCGACTATCCCATGGTTGCGCCGACCTATTCGGAAGCACGCTCGCGGCTCGCCAAGACCATCGGCCTCGGCCGCAAGCCGAAAGCGACTGCAGCTCGCGGTCGCACCAAGGTCGTTTCCTGACGCTTCACGGCAGGTGACAAAGCAGACCGGCGTCCTGTGGCGCCGGTTTTTGTCGCAAGGCGGATATCACAACGCCATGATCGCGGCGGCCTTGCGGGCCGGCGGTCTGAAAAACTGCCCCCTCCATTTGGTGGGGAGGGAGCAGTAGGGCACAGGACCCGAATTCCCTATGCGCAGACGATACTAGGCAAGTCGTCGTGACGCCGGCGTTATGCCCGGTGTCAGCGAACGGTAAGCTATGCATCCGCAGCCGTTATCGGGTCGTCAGCGTTCGATGCAGACGGCGACGCCCTGGCCGCCACCGATGCAAAGCGTGGCGAGGCCGCGCCGGACGTTCCGCCGCTGCATTTCGTGCAGCAGCGTCACCACCACCCGGCAACCCGAGGCGCCGATCGGATGGCCGAGGGCAATCGCCCCGCCATTGACGTTGACCCGCTCGGGCGCCCAATGCATCGCCGCCATCACGGCCAATGCCTGGGCGGCGAAGGCCTCATTGAGCTCGATCAGGTCGACATCGGACGAGTGCCAGCCCGCCCGGTCCAGGGCCCGCTGCGCCGCGGTCGCGGCGCCCAGCCCCATTTCCATCGGCTCCAGCGCCGCCGAGGCAGTGGAGACGATGCGGCCGAGCGAGGTCAGGCCGAGCTCGATCGCCCGTGCCTCGGAGGCCAGCAACACTGCCGCCGCGCCATCATTGAGGCTGGCGGCATTGCCGGCGGTCACGGTGCCCGCCTGCTCGAAAGCCGGCTTCAGCCTGGCCAGGGCGGCGAGCGTGGTGTCGGCGCGTGGCTGCTCGTCGGCGACGACGAGGCGCTGCTCGCGCCGTTCGGTGACGGTGACGGGCGCGATTTCGGCAGCGAAGCGCCCGGCGGCCGCCGCTGCAACGGCCTTCTGATGCGAGGCCAGTGCGAAGCCATCCTGCGCCTCGCGCGACAGACCGAACTTCGTTGCCAGCCCTTCGGCGGTGATCCCCATGGCGACGTGGTTGAAGGCGTCGACCAGCCCGTCGACCATGATGCTGTCGGTGGCGGTGACGTCGCCGAGCTTGCTGGCGCGACGGCCGGCCAGCAGGTGTGGCGCCTGCGTCATGCTTTCCTGTCCGCCGGCAAGGATCAGTTCGGCATCGCCGGCGGCGATGGCCTGCGTTCCCAGGTGAATGGCCTTCAGCCCGGAGCCGCAGACCTTGTTGACGGTGAAGGCCGGCACGTGGATCGGCAACCCGCCACCGATCGCCGCCTGCCGCGCCGGGTTCATGCCGGCGCCCGCCGTCAGCACCTGGCCGATGATCACTTCGTCGATCGTGGCCGGGTCGACGGCGCTGTCGGCCAGCACCTGCCTGACCGCAATGGCGCCAAGCGCGCTGGAACTCAGCTCGGCCAGGCCGCCGATGAAGCGGCCGATCGGGGTGCGGCGGGCGGCAACGATGTGGACGGGACGGGTCATGTGGTGAGCTCCGGCAGGTTCTCGAACAGTTTCAGCGCTTCGGGATTGGCCAGCCCCTCGACATTGCGCACCGGCCGCCCATGCACGACGTCGCGCACCGCCAGCTCGGTCAGCTTGCCCGAGCGGGTGCGCGGCAAGTCGGCCACGGCGATCAGCCGCGCCGGCACATGGCGCGGGCTGGCGCCGCTGCGGATGGCGTTGCGGATGCGCAGCCGGAGCGGCTCGTCCAGTATGGCCCCAGGCACCAGCTTGACGAACAGCACGACGCGGGTGTCGTTGTCCCACTCCTGGCCGATGCAGAGCGCGCTGTCGATTTCCGGCAGTTCCTCGACCACGGCGTAGATCTCGGCGGTGCCGATGCGCACCCCACCTGGGTTCAGCGTCGCATCCGACCGGCCATGGATCATGATGCCGTGATGCGCCGTCCGCTCGGCATAGTCGCCGTGGGCCCACACACCAGCGAAGCGCGAGAAGTAGGCGGCGCGATAGCGTGTGCCGTCAGGATCGTTCCAGAAGCCGAGCGGCATCGAGGGGAACGGCGCCCGGCACACCAGTTCACCCTTGCCCCCGGCCATCGGCTGCCCGTCTTCATCGTACACCTCGACGGCAAGGCCGAGGCCCGGCGCCTGGATTTCGCCGCGCCACACCGGCAGGGTCGGCACGCCGAGCACGAAGCTCGAGACGATGTCGGTGCCGCCCGAGATCGAGGCGAGATGCACGTCCGCCTTCACGTTGGCATAGACATAATCGAAGCAGTCGGGCGCCAGCGGTGAGCCGGTGGAGAGGATGGCGCGCACCGATGCGAGGTCATGCGTCTCGATCGGCTTCAGCCCGAGCTTGCGCACCGAATCGAGATAGCGCGCCGAGGTGCCGAACAGGGTGAAGCGCTCGGCCTCGGCATAGTCGAACAGCTGGGTCGGCGCCGGATGGAACGGCGAGCCGTCATAGAGGCAGAGCGTCGCCCCGCAGCCCAGCGCCGAGGCGAGCCAGTTCCACATCATCCAGCCGCAGGTGGTGAAGTAGAACACCCGATCGCCCTCGTGCACGTCGCAGTGCAGCCGGTGCTCCTTCAGATGCTGCAGCAGCGTGCCGCCGGCGCCATGGACGATGCATTTGGGTTTGCCGGTGGTGCCGGACGAGAACAGGATGAACAGCGGGTGGCTGAACGGCAGCCGCGTGAACCGCACCGGCCCGGCGGCGTAGGGCGCGAGGAACGCGTCCATCGTCAGCGCGCCGGGGATGCGCGCGGCGTGCTGCGCGGCGCGGCCGAGCAGGTCGATCACCAGCGTTGTCGCCGGCGCCAGCGCTGCCGCCACCTCGGCGGTGGTGTCGCCGATATCGATGAGCTTGCCGTTATAGTGGTAGCCGTCGACCGTCACGAACAGTTTCGGGGCAATCTGGCTGAAGCGGTCGAGCACGCCGCGCGGTCCGAAATCGGGCGAGCAGGATGACCACACGGCGCCGATCGAACTGGCCGCCAGCATCATCGCCACGGTCTCGGGCAGGTTGGGCAGCATGCCGGCGACGCGGTCGCCCTGGCCGATGCCAAGCCCGAGCAGGGCCTGCTGCAGGCGCGAAACCCTGTCGCGCAGCTCATCCCAGCTCCAGCGCCGCTCAGCGCCGGTTTCGTCGCGGAACACGATGGCGTCCGCAGGGCCCGCCAGCCGCAGCAGGTTCTCGGCGAAGTTCAGCGTCGCGTCGGGCAGGAAGCGGGCGCCGGGCATCAGCTCGCCATCGGCGACAAGACGCTCGCCCTTGTCGCCGATGACGCCGCAGAAATCCCACACCGCACTCCAGAACGCGCCGCGCTCGGTGATCGACCAGCGATAGAGGCCCCAGTAATCGTCGGGCGCCGAGCCGTGGCCGGCGCTGGTCAGCTCGGCGAACTGCCACAGCAAGGTGGCGCGTCGGCGCGTCTCGTCCATCTGCCAGAGAATTTCAGCCTCCCGTTTTGAGGCGACGCTAGTGCTTGTGCCCGCTCGACAAGGAGTCGTATTTTTACTCTATGCACCTCCTCCCTCCCAGTCTTGGCAAGGCCGACCCCAGTGCGGCAGGCTTCGGCTATTCGCTCGCCGATATCCCGGTGCCCATCGTGTTCGCCGCCCATCGCATCATCAGGGACTGCAACGCGCCGTTTGCGGCGCTGTTCGGCTATGACCGCGCCGAGATGATCGGCGTGAGTTTCCGGCAGCTCTACCAGGATGTCGGCGATTTCGTGCGGGTGGGCGAGTTGTGGCGCAGCCATCTGGCGGCCGGCGTCATCTATTTCGACGAGCGGGTGATGCGACGCAAGGATGGCAGCACGCTGTGGTGCCGGGTGCATGGCCGCTCCAACACGCCGGACGATCCGTTTGCCGAAGCGATCTACTGCTTCGAGCCGATGCAACGCGGCATCCTGCCGACCGAGCACGTGCTGACCGGCCGGCAGCGCCAGATCCTGATGCTGGTGGCGCAGGGGCGCACGAGCGCCGAGATCGCCGCCGAGTTGCGGTTGTCGCGACGTACCGTCGAGGCGCACCGCGCCCGGCTGATGAAGACCATCGGGGTGCGCAACGGCGCCGAACTGATGGCATGGTTCAACGAAAGGGAAGGGTGATGCAAAGCGCGATGAGCAAGCAGAAAACGGCACTGGTGACCGGTGCATTGGGCGGCATCGGCTCGGTGATCGCCGCCCGGCTGGCGGCGGACGGGTTCCGCGTCGCCTATCACGACATCGTCGAGCGTGCAGCCCCGGATTACTTCCGCGCCGACCTCATGCAATCGGGGGCCGGCGAGCAACTGGTGGCCGACGTCGTGGCGCGCTACGGCCGGCTCGACGTGCTGGTCAACAATGCCGGCGCACAAAAGGTGGCGCCGGTCGCCGAGTTCGCCCGGGCCGACTGGGACCTGGTTCGCACGCTCAGCCTCGACGCCTCGTTCGAGTGCATCAAGGCCGCGGTGCCGGGCATGGTCGCGCGCGGCTGGGGCCGCATCATCAACATCGCCTCGGCGCATGGGTTGATCGCTTCGCCGTTCAAATCCGCCTATACCGCCGCCAAACACGGGCTTGTCGGCCTCACCAAGAGCGTGGCGCTGGAGGTTGCCGAAGCCGGGGTCACCGCCAACGCCATCTGCCCGGGCTATGTGCGCACCCCGCTGGTCGAAAAGCAGATCGACGACCAGATGAAGGTCCACGGCCTCAGCCGCGAAGCGGTGATCCGCGACATCATGCTCGCCTCGCAACCGACGCGGCGCTTCGTCGAAGCCGAGGAGATCGCGGGCCTCGCCTCGTACCTCGCGAGTGACGCGGCGCGTTCGATCACCGGGACGACGATCGCCATCGACGGGGGGTGGACGGCGCGGTGACGATGTTCTGCTTGTGTTCTCATGCGAAGCCTGACAGCAACGGCGACGTCAGGGAGAGATCACATGTTCCAGAAACTCGAATGCGTCTGCCTCTACACCGCCGACATCGCCGCCTCGCTGGCCTTTTACGTCAGCCTCGGGCTGGAGCAGGCCTGGCGAATCGAGCGGGTCTCCGCCTCGGGTGTCCCATCCAGCCTGATCGGGCTGAAGTTCCCGCGCGCCGACAGTTCCGAACTGGTGCTCAGCGACAACGCGGAGGTGAATTTCACCGAGGTGGAAATTCAGGTCGATGATGTTCGCGGCGCCCATGAGGCGCTCAGCGCCAACCCGCAGGTCACCTGGATCCGCACTCCCTTCGCCAGCGAGTCGGGCCATGTCGCGGTAATGGAAGCGCCCGACAAGAACGTCTTCGTACTGGTCGGGCGTTAGGAACGTCTGGGGCGCGTTGCCGCTTCGGGGAACCGTTAGCGGCGCCGTCCGCCTAGGCCGACGGGATCACCGTGCCAGCATAGCCGCGGGCCGAGATGCCGGTGCACAGTCCATGCCATTCGCAGCCTGCACAGGCGGCGCGGGTGCGGCCCGTGGCAAAGGCGTCGCGCATCTGGCGAAGCAGTGCCGGCTCGAGCGCGAGTCGTTCGCCCAGCCCTGGCGGCGCTTCCAGCAGTTCGCCCAGGTCGCGCAGCGCCAGGCGGTCGCGTTCGACGACGCTGTCACGGTGGCAGTGCGGGTCGGCGTCACCCAATAGCGGGGCGCAGATATCATCCGGCCCCGCCACGATCAGCACGTCCTCGCCATCGCCGATGCGGGCGGCGATGGCGTCGTAATTGGCGGTGAACGCCGCGCTGTACCCCTTGCCCACATAGGTGAGCAGGCAAAGCAGGTGGTGCGGGCGCAGCCGGATGGTCATCAGGCGGTGCGGGACTTGCCGCGGGCGAGCAGCGCCAGCAACGCGGCGCCGAGCACCGATTTCAGCACGCCGCCGACGATGAACGGGGCGACGCCGCTGGTCCAGGCGACGTCGGCGCCGAACAGCACGGCCAGCCAGGCCGCTCCGAGCGCGAGGCAGAGCGCATTGCCGAGCAGCATGTTGAGGAAGGCCAGCGCCGGGCGGCGGCCGTTCCAGCCGCGCTCGGCCAGCCAGCCGACGACGGCGCCGGCAACCGGGAAGGCGAACAGGTAACCGGCGGTGGGGCCGACGAAGTGATGCGCGCCGGCCGCACCACCCGACAGCACCGGCAGGCCGATGGCCGCCTCGGCGAGCCAGGCGATGATGGTGATGGCGCCCAGGCGCCAGCCATAGAGCGCGCCGACCAGCATCACGGCAAAGGTCTGCATGGTCACCGGGACCGGCACCATCGGCACTTCGACATAGGACGAAAGCGCGAGGAACAGCGTGCCGAGCACCACGGCGCCGACCCGCCAGGCGAGGGGGCGGCTGTCGAGGTCGAGCGGGCTGAAGACGGATGTCGGGGATGCGGCGTTGGGCACGAGGCGGCTCCTTGCAAGAATTATAGATAATCTACGCTATCTATCGCTAAAGGAGTCCACAGCTGCGGAGGAATTGCAAGAGGGCTAAAGTCTGGCCGCTGCGGAAGGCTTGCGCAGTGCCGGTTTCCGGGGCTCCTGGCCACTCCAGCGGATGTGGCGGGCCAGCACGGCGGTGGCGGTTTCGATCTCGCCGGCGCGCAGGGCGGCGAGGATCGCCATGTGGTCGCGATCGGTCGGCGCTTCCCATTCGGCTCGCCAGCCGGAGAACAGGAAGCGGGCGCTGGCGCTGTGCAGGTCGTCGATGGTGCGGAGCAGGCGCGGCATGCCGCAGGGGGTGATGATCAGCCGGTGAAATGCCCGGTTTGCCTCTTCCCAGGCCTGCACGTCGCTGGCCCGGTCGCCCGCCTTGCTGATGGCTTCGGCCTCTTCGAGCAGCGCCTTGGTCAAATGCGGGCCGGCCTGGCGCAGCGCCAGCACCTCGAGCGCGGCACGCATCTCGGCCACCTCCCGCACTTCGTCGAGGCTGAAGCCGGCCACGCGAACGCCGCGGCGCGGTTCGCTCACCACCAGGCCCTGCGATTCCAGCAGGCGGAACGCCTCGCGCACCGGCACGTGGCTGGCGCCGAATTCCTCTGCGATATGGTCCTGCCGCAGGCGGGCGCCGGGCTCGACGTCGCCGGCGATGATCCGCTCGGCCAGGGCCCGGCTGATGCGGACGGAAACGGGATCGTCTTTGGCGGTGCTCATGGATTTTGTAGATAATTCATCTCGTGTCGGCGCGCCAGCGCTGCGCACGCCGGGAGGGCTTGCGACATCGTCGTCCTTGCGCCTGCACCGGGCACGGGCTAGGCAGGCTGGCGAGGGCAAGATGCAACGCAGTTCGACAGGCATGATCAGGGAGATCGGCACCGCGCTGGCGGTGCTGTCGCTCTATGTGCTCACCCTGCTGCTGCCGCTGCATCAGGCCGCGGGATTGCAGAACGACTTGGCGCGACTTGGTTTCGAGACGGTCGGCTCGTGGTCGATCTGTGCCGATGCCGGAGCCGCCGCCAAGGACGAGAAGCAGGCTCCGGCGGCGCTCAAATGTCCTGCCGCCGGGATCGGCAAGCACGAGTTCGCCGCCATCCTTCCTGTGGTGCTCGGCATCGCGCCGCCCGACCGGGCCGACCCGTTCCACGCTACAGATCCGACCGGCCGCGTATCCGCGAGCCGGCACGCCCATAGCGGGCAATCCCGAGCCCCTCCAGCTGAGGCCTGAGCCCAGAGCATTCGCCGTTTCGTTGAACGGTGTGATGCTCCGGGTCCTTGATCTGGTCGCGTTTTCGAACCGGAAAGCCTGCAACTTTCTCGAAAGCGCTCCAGCCCGGCAGCTCGCTGCCAGACCTCGTTTTTGCCTGGAGATCATCATGATCCGCTTTATCACGGGCGCGGCCGTCGCCGTCGCCGCTTTCGCATCCGCCGCTCCTGCCTTCGCGCATGTCACGCTCGAAACGCCCAAGGCCGCCATCGGCTCGACCTACAAGGCCGTCGTCCGGGTGCCGCATGGGTGCGGCACGGCGGCGACCAATGTCGTCCGGGTGCAGATCCCCGAAGGCTTTTACAATGTGAAGCCGATGCCCAAGGCCGGCTGGACCCTCGAGACCGTCATCGGGCCCTATGCAAACCCCTATGACAACCACGGCACGCAACTGACCGAAGGGGTCAAGGAGATCGTCTGGAAGGACGGGAACCTGCCCAACGAATGGTACGACGAGTTCGCGTTCCGCGGCACGTTTGCCGGCACGCTGCAGCCGGGGCGGTTCTACTTCCCGGCCATCCAGGAATGCGTCGGCGGCGAGGAAGCCTGGATCGACGTCAGCGGCGACGAGAATGCCGAGATGCCGGCGCCGAGCGTCGAACTGGTTCCGGCGGAAGCCGCCGGCCACTGACCCACGCAAGGGACGCCGGGGCCTTGCGACTTCGGCGTCCTGCCGCCTGTACGGAGGACGGTGTGCACCTGTTCGGTCGTTCCTGGTTGCCAGTGCTGCTGGTTGTGCTGCTCGCCCTGGGCGCGGCCCAGCCTGCGCTGGCACATGCGCAACTGCTGGCGACAGTGCCGGTCGACGGGGCCGTGCTGGCTGCAGCGCCGCAGCAGGTGCGATTGCAGTTCAACGAACCGGTCAGCCCGCTGGCCGTGACACTGATCGGACCCGACGGCACCTCGATCGATCTGCTGGACGAGACGGCGGGCGGCGAGAGCGTCGCCATCGATCTGCCCCAGGCGCTCGCCTCAGGCACCCATGTGCTCAGCTATCGCGTGGTGTCGACCGATGGACACCCGATCGGCGGCGCAGTGGTGTTCTCGATCGGCCAGGTCAGCCAGGCCGCCCCGGCGCCGGGCGCCGACCTCAACACCTCGGTGGCGCTCTGGACCGGCAAGGCGCTGCTGTTCGTGGCCTTGTTCTTCGGTGTCGGCGGCGCGGCGTTCCAGGCGCTGGCGCCGCTGCCACCAACCGCCAGGCGTGTCGCCCTCGGCCTCACCGCGACCGGGTTGCTGCTCGCGCCCATGACGCTCGGATTGCAGGGGCTCGATGCGCTCGGCATGCCGCTCCCGGCCATGTTTGAGGCTGCCGCCTGGAATGCCGGGCTCGCCACCAGCTACGGCGCGACGGCAATCGTCGCGGCTGTCGCCTTTCTTGCCGCATTGGGAGGGCTGGCGACGCCGGCGGCGCGCGACGCCATCCTGCTCGGTCTCCTCGCCGCCGGCCTTGCGGCGCTGTCGCTGGCGCTCAGCGGTCATGCCAGCGCCGCCGCGCCGCAATGGCTGACCCGTCCGGCGGTGTTCGTCCATGCCGGCGGCGTGCTGCTGTGGATCGGCGCGCTGCTGCCGCTCTGGCTGCTGCTGCGTGACCGTTCGGTGGCGGCCGACGCCGCGCTGGCGCGCTTCTCGCGCAGCATTCCCTATGCCGTGGCGGCCCTGCTGCTGTCCGGGGTGACGCTGGCGACGATCCAGATGGGCTGGCCGGGGCCGCAATGGCTGACCGGCTATGGCGTCATTCTCGCCGCCAAGCTGGTGCTGCTCGTGGCGCTGTTCGGGCTGGCGCTGTGGAACCGCCGTTCGCTGACCGCCCCGGCGCTGGCAGGCGACAGCCGCGCACGGCGCCGGCTGCGCCGGTCGATCGCCGCCGAGGCGGGGCTGGTGCTGCTGATCCTGGGTCTGGTGGCAGGCTGGCGCTTCACGCCGCCGCCGCGGGCGCTGGCGCCTGCCCCGGTCGCCAGCGCCGAGCCGGTGCTGCTGCATCTGATGGATGCCACCACCATGGCGATGGCGGCGATCAGGCCGGGCAAAGCCGGCCCGGTCCAGCTCGACCTCGCCATCACCGATATCGAGGGACTGCCGAAGGCCGTGCAGGCCGTCGCGGTCACGCTCGCCTCTCCAGCCCTCGGCATCGAGCCGATCCGCCGCGCCGCGGTTGCCACCGACACAGGCTGGCGCGTCGGCGATCTCACCGTACCGGTGGCCGGGACCTGGCGGCTCGAGCTCGATATCCGGGTCAGCCGGTTCGAACTCAGCAAGCTGCAGGCGGAATTCTCGGTGCCGTGAGGGGCAGCGCCGATGGGTGGCGCTGCAAGGTCCTCATCGCGCACCCGATCCCCTGAGCCGCCTCGCCGTCTCAACCAGGTTGCGCAAGGCCGCCTCGACTTCGGGCCAGCCGCGGGTCTTCAGGCCGCAATCGGGGTTGACCCAGAGTTGGGCCGGCGGAATGGCTTCGGCCGCTTTCAGCAGCAATGCCTCCATGTCGCCCTGGCCGGGGACGCGGGGCGAATGGATATCCCAGATGCCGGGGCCGATCTCGTTGGGATAGCTGAAGTCGCGGAAGGCTTCGAGCAGCTCCATATCGGAGCGCGAGGTCTCGATCGAGATCACGTCGGCGTCAAGCTCGGCGATCGCCGCCATGATGTCGTTGAACTCGGCATAGCACATATGGGTGTGCACCTGCGTGTCGTCGGCGACGCCGGAGGCGGTGAGGCGGAAGCAGTCGACGGCCCAGCGGAGGTAGCCGGTCCAGTCGCTGCGACGCAGCGGCAGGCCCTCGCGCAGCGCCGGCTCGTCGATCTGGATGATGCCGATGCCGGCCGCTTCGAGATCGAGCACCTCGTCGCGAATGGCCAGCGCAATCTGCCGGCAGGTTTCGGCGCGCGGCTGGTCGACGCGGACGAAGCTCCATTGCAGGATGGTGACGGGGCCGGTGAGCATGCCCTTCATCGGCCGGTCGCTCAGCGCGGCGGCGTAGACCGACCAGCGCACCGTCATCGGGGCGGGGCGCGAGACATCGCCATAGATCACCGGTGGCTTGACGCAGCGCGAACCATAGGATTGCACCCAGCCATTGCCCGTGAAGGCGAAGCCGTCGAGCTGCTCGCCGAAATACTCCACCATGTCGCTGCGCTCGAACTCGCCGTGCACCAGCACGTCGAGGCCGATCTGCTCCTGGAGGCGTACCGCCCGCTCGGTCTCGGTCTCGAGGAAGCGGTGGTAGGCGGTCGCGTCGATGCGGCCGTGCCGGAAGGCGGCGCGCCGCTCGCGCACCTCCGGGGTCTGGGGGAACGAGCCGATGGTGGTGGTGGGGAAGGCGGGAAGCCCGAAGCGCTGTTGCTGGGCCTCGCGGCGCACCGCAAACGGGCTCGGTCGCGCCAGCCGGATGTCGGCTGCCGCCCGGAGCGCTACCGCCGGCTTGTGGATGCGCGGCGACTGCCGATGCGACAATGCCGCGGCGGCGCTGGCTTCGAAGACGGGTCTGGCGGCCGGGCGCCCCTTTTGCATGGCGAGCGTCAGCGCCGAGATTTCCGCCAGCTTCTGCGTCGCAAAGGCCAGCCACGACTTGAGCTCGGCATCGAGGTCGGTTTCGGCATCGAGGTCGACGGGGCTGTGCAGCAGCGAGCACGACGGTGCGATTTCCAGCCGGTCCGGGCCGACGCTGTCCCAGGCGGCGCTGACCAGGGCCAGTTGCCCGTCGAGATCGGCGCGCCAGATGTTGCGGCCGTCGATCACCCCGACCGAGAGCAGCTTGTCGGCCGGCAGCGCCTTCAGCACCGCCGGCAACTGCTCGGGAGCGCGGACGAGGTCGATATGAAGGCCGGCCACATGCAGCCCGGCCGCCAGGTCGAGATTGTCGCCGAGCGCGCCGAAATAGCTGGCGAGCATGATGCGCGGCGCCACCGCCTGCAGCAGATCGTAGCTGCGGCGGAGGGCGGCGCGCTGCGCCGCGGTGAGGTCGAGCGCCAGGATCGGCTCGTCGATCTGCACCCACTCGGCGCCGGTCGCCTTGAGCGTCGCCAGCAGCTCGGCATAGACCGGCAGCACGCGGTCGAGCAGCGACAGCGGATCGAGCGCTGCTACCTTCGATTTGCCGAGGCTCAGCCAGGTGACCGGGCCGACCAGCACCGGTCGGGTCTCGATGCCGAGGCTCCGTGCCTCGAGGAATTCGTCGACCACCTTGCTGGTGGCAAGCCGGAAGCTCTGGCCGGCCTGCAGCTCAGGGACGATGTAGTGGTAGTTGGTGTCGAACCACTTGGTCATTTCCATCGCCGGCGCCGCCTCGGTGCCGCGCGCCATGGCGAAGTAGAGCGCCGTCGGGTCGGTGATGCCGGCGAAGCGGGGCGGGGCGGCCCCCAGCGTCGCCGTCATGTCCAGCACGTGGTCGTAGAACGAGAAATCGTTGGAGGGGATCACGTCGATGCCGGCTGCACGCTGCAGCTGCCAGTGGCGGGCGCGCAATTGCCGGCCGGCGGCATTGAGTGCCGCAGCGTCGATGGCGCCCTTCCAGTACGCCTCGAGCGCATGCTTCAATTCGCGATGGAGGCCGATGCGGGGAAAGCCGAGATTGGCGGAACGGGTCATGGTGTTGTCCGATGCGTAAGCAGGCCCGGCGCCGGTGTGGCGCGGGCAGGGGAAGCTGAAAGGGGTGAGGGCGGCGCAGCGGCGCTTCGAGAAAGCCAGTGGCTCCCCCTTGCGAGAACGCGGCATGTGGCGCCGGATCAGCGACGCATTCGGAAGCGGTGACGAAGGCTCGTCATGGTTTGGTCCTCTCGCCGATCCGCCCGATCGACCTGAAGTGAACGATCACTTCCACGGTAGGTCTCCTGGCTCGCGGATCGTCCAGACGCTCGCCTTCCCAGCTTGTCGCCAGTGGCTCGTTGAGCGCCCGTCACCGCCTACAGTTGCGGGGGCAGCTCCGGACTGGGGACAGATCCCGCACCGGATTCCCTGTTACCCCCTTGCGGGGACCATGGACGAGACGAACTTGCCGTGGCAGCGCGGTGCTGTCAATCGAGACATAAAGATTTCTTTATATCTCCGCAGCGCGGTGCACGTCGTCAAATTAGTGTCGCAACCCATTGACGCGAATCCCGAACAGGAACACTACATCTAGTGTGTCGTGGTCGCCCGGGTCGCAAGGACGGGTGATAATAGGGAAGCCGGTGCGGGCAATCGCTCCAGTCCGGCGCTGCCCCCGCAACTGTGATAGCCGGCGCCGCCGGCCAGCCAGATACCTGCCACGACAGGTTAGTTCGTCCACGGGCGGGGTGCACCGGTTGGCCGCGAAACCGCCTGGCGAAATGCGCCTGGCGTCGTTTCGCGTCCTCGGAAAACCCCGCTGCCACTCACGGGGTATTTTGAGGCACATGTCCAGTTTAGAGATCATCCATTCCGACACCGGCCGTCCGCTGGTCGTCACATCGTCGGAGCCGCACCCGGGCCATGAGCCGGGCTTCTCGCTGATCAAGCGCAATGGCGGCACGGTGCCGTTCGATCAGTCGAAGATTGCCGTGGCGCTGACCAAGGCGTTTCTCGCCGTCGAGGGCAACAAGGCGGCCGCGTCGCGCCGGGTGCACGAGATCGTCGAGCAGTTGACCGGCGAAGTCGTGGTGGCGCTCACCCGACGGGCCAAGGACGGCCGGGTGTTCCACATCGAGGACGTGCAGGACCAGGTGGAGCTGGCGCTGATGCGCGGCGAACACCAGAGGGTCGCCCGCGCCTATGTGCTCTACCGCGAGGAGCATGCCAAGGCGCGTGCCGACAAGCTGGTGGCGCCGGCCACAACCTCCTCCGTCCGCATGGCCGATGGCTCGCCGCTCGACGAAGCCCGGCTCGCCACGGTCATCGCCGAGGCCTCGGCGGGCCTCGAGGGGGTGGTCGCCGAAACCATCCTCACCGAAACACGGCGCAATCTCTATGACGGCATCTCGACCGACGAGCTGGCGCTGGCGCCGATCCTTGCCACCCGTACGCTGGTCGAAACCGAGCCGGGTTATGCCTACGCCTCGGCGCGGCTGCTCAACGACAAGCTCCGGCGCGAGGCGCTGAGCTTTCTCGCCGGTCGCCCCGACCAGGCGACCGAAGCGGAGATGACCACCCGCTATGCCGAGTATTTCCCTCGATATCTCGAACGCGGCATCGGGCTCGAGCTGATCGACCCGGAGCTGGGGCGTTTCGACATCGCTCGGATCGCCGCGGCCCTGGAGCCTTCGCGCGATCGGCAGTTCCAGTATCTCGGGCTGCAGACGCTCTACGACCGCTATTTCCTGCATGCCGCCGGCACGGTGTTCGAGTTGCCGCAGGCATTCTTCATGCGCGTGGCCATGGGGCTCGCAGTGCGCGAGATCGATCGCGAGGCGCGCGCCATCGAATTCTACAACCTGTTGTCGAGCTTCGATTTCATGGCCTCGACGCCGACGCTGTTCAACTCGGGCACGCTCAGGCCGCAGCTCTCGAGCTGTTTCCTCACCACGGTGGCCGACGATCTCGAGGGTATCTTCAAGGCCATCAAGGACAATGCGCTGCTGGCCAAATACTCCGGCGGGCTGGGCAATGACTGGACGCCGGTGCGTGGTCTCGGAGCGCATATCAAGGGCACCAATGGCGAGAGCCAGGGCGTGGTGCCGTTTCTGAAGGTCGCCAACGATACCGCCATTGCCGTCAACCAGGGCGGCAAGCGCAAGGGCGCGGTCTGCGCCTATCTCGAGACCTGGCATGTCGATATCGAGGAATTCCTGGATCTGAGGAAGAACACCGGCGACGACCGCCGTCGCACCCACGACATGAACACCGCCAACTGGGTGCCGGACCTGTTCATGGAACGCGTCGAAGCCGGCGCCGACTGGACGCTGTTCTCACCCGACGAGACGCCGGACCTGCACGATCTCTATGGCCCGGCGTTCAAGACCGCCTACGAAGCCTATGAGGCCAAGGCGGCGGCCGGCGGCATGGCGGTGTTCAAGACCGTCCGGGCGCTCGATCTGTGGCGCAAGATGCTGACCATGCTGTTCGAGACCGGCCATCCCTGGGTGACCTTCAAGGACCCGTGCAATATCCGCTCGCCGCAGCAGCATGTGGGGGTGGTGCATTCCTCCAACCTCTGCACCGAGATCACCCTCAATACCTCCAAGGACGAGGTGGCGGTGTGCAATCTCGGCTCGATCAACCTGCTGCAGCATGTCACCGACCGCGGGCTCGACCTCGAGCGGCTGAGGCGGACCGTCGATACGGCGATGCGGATGCTCGACAATGTCATCGACATCAATTTCTACACCATCCCGGAGGCGCGCCGGTCCAACCTCAGGCACCGGCCGGTCGGGCTCGGCCTGATGGGCTTTGCCGATGCGCTGCAGGCGCAGGGCATCGCCTACGCTTCCGATGCGGCGATGGAATTTGCCGACAGCTCGATGGAAGCCATCAGCTATTTTGCCATCTCGGCATCGACCAACCTCGCCGAAGAGCGCGGCGCCTACGCTTCGTTCCAGGGCTCGCTGTGGTCGAAAGGCGTGCTGCCGATCGACAGCCTCGAAATGCTGGCGATAACCCGCAGCGAGATCCACATCGACCGCACCCAGCGGCTCGACTGGGAGACGCTGCGCCAGCGCGTCAAGACGGTGGGGATGCGCAATTCCAACACCATGGCGATTGCGCCGACCGCCACCATCTCGAACATCTGCGGGGTGAGCCAGTCGATCGAGCCGGGCTACCAGAACCTCTATGTGAAATCGAACATGTCGGGCGATTTCACCGTGGTGAACGCCATGCTGGTGCGCGACCTCAAGGCCCGTGGGCTGTGGGACGAGGTGATGATCTCGGACCTCAAATACTTTGACGGCTCGGTCGGCCAGATCGACCGGGTGCCCGACGACCTCAAGGCGATCTACGCTACGGCCTTCGAACTCGATGCGGCCTGGCTGATCGCCGCCGCCTCGCGCCGGCAGAAATGGATCGACCAGGCGCAATCGCTGAACCTCTACCTCGCCAACCCCTCGGGCAAGGCGCTGGACCAGCTCTACCGCGGCGCCTGGAAGGCGGGACTGAAGACCACCTATTACCTGCGCTCGCGCTCGGCGACACATGTCGAAAAATCGACGCTGAAGGGGACGGATGGCAAGCTCAATGCGGTGGCGGTGATGCCGGTGGCGATGGCCGCGCCGGTGGTCGAGGCGCCGAAAAAGCCAGCGCTGGAAATGGCTGTGCTCGACGGGCCGGCCTGCCTCATCGACGACCCCGACTGCGAAGCCTGCCAGTAATCAGCCCGTACTATCCGAGCTTGCCACCCCTCATCCGACGCTACGCGCCACCTTCTCCCCGACGGGGAGAAGAATACCGAGAGTGCAGCGCTCCCCCTCTTGTTCCTCTCCCCGTCGGGGAGAGGGTGGATCGGCCGAAGGCCGAGACGGGTGAGGGGTTTCACCCACAGCATTTACAGGAAATCCAGAATGTCCCTCGATTGGTCTTCAGACCTGCCAACCGTGCCCAGCCCCGCCCCAGATACCCGCATCGATCGCGCCGGCGGCCGTGTTTCGGTCGACGACAAGGCAATGATCAACTGTCGCGCCGACGTGAACCAGCTGCTGCCGCTCAAGTACAAATGGGCGTGGGAGAAATACCTGAGCGGCTGCAACAACCACTGGATGCCGACCGAGGTGTCGATGCAGGCCGATATCGCGCTGTGGAAGAGCAAGGACGGTCTGACCGAGGACGAGCGCCATACACTGAAGCGCAATCTCGGCTTCTTCGCCGCCTCCGAGAGCCTCGTCGCCAACAATATCGTGCTCGCCATCTACCGGCACCTGACCAACCCGGAATGCCGGCAATACCTGCTGCGCCAGGCCTTCGAGGAGGCGGTGCACACCCACACCTTCCAGTACATCGTGGAATCGCTCGGGCTCGATGAGGGCGAGCTGTTCAACATGTATCGCGAAGTGCCCTCGATCACCGACAAGGCGGCCTGGGCGCTGAACTTCACCCAGCATCTCGACGATCCGGAGTTCACCACCGGCACGCCCGAGACCGACCGGGCCTTCGTGCGCGACCTCATCGCCTTCTATGTGATCTTCGAGGGGATGTGGTTCTACACCGGCTTCGCGCAGATCCTGTCGCTGGGCCGGCGCAACAAGATGGTCGGCATTGCCGAGCAGTACCAGTACATCCTGCGCGACGAGAGCATTCACCTCAACTTCGGCATCGACGTGATCAACCAGATCAAGGCGGAGAACCCGCATGTCTGGACGGACGAGTTCCAGGCCGAGGTGCGAGCAATGATCAGGAAGGCGGCCGAACTCGAAGCCGCTTACGGCCGCGACACCATGCCGAGGGGCTTTCTCGGGCTCAATGCGGCGCTGTGCGAGCAGTACATGCACTTCATCGCCAACCGCCGCTGCGCCCAGCTCGGCCTCGCGCCGGTGTTCGGCGAGACGGAGAACCCGTTCCCGTGGATGAGCGAGGCGATGGACCTCAAAAAGGAGAAGAACTTCTTCGAGACCCGGGTGATCGAATACCAGAACGGCGGGGCGCTGAGCTGGGATTGAGGGGGGCTTGGCGCCCATATGGGCACCGCGAGTGGTCTAGCGTCCCCTCGCCCCTCTGGGGAGAGGGTCAGGGTGAGGGTGAGGGGGGCCCAGGGCATCGGGCAAAGGGCTGCCTATATCGGACGGCGCTGCCGGCGTTCTTGGCGCCCCTCACCCCAGCCCTCTCCCCAGAGGGGCGAGGGGGCGGTGCGGCACGTCCGGTGCAACCGATCGTGAAACGGACTATGCCGGCGTGACGTGGATCCGGTCCGTCGAGAGGGCGCCTTCGAAGACGGCGAGGCCGATCATGCCGCTGCGATAGGTGGCATCCTCGGCTTCCAGCCTCGTTCCGGCAGCCTCAACCGTGAGCTGCGTGCCCGAGGCGGTGATGCGGAGCTCGATCGGGGTTTCGAAGGCTATCGGCAGCGGCGTTTCGGCGAGCACCGTTTCGATCTCGTCGCGGCGGCGCACGATCTGCAGCGTGCCGCTGCGGCCGAGCCGCACCGCGTAGTAGCGGCGCAGGCCCTCGGCCCGCACCAGCACGGCGCCATAGTCCCCCAGATGCAGGTTGAGCGTGGCGTCGAGCCGGTAGTCTGCCCATTGCCGCGTGCCGGTGAGGATGACGCCTTCGCCACGATTGCCGGAGATGCGGAACGACTCCTTGAAGTTCTTGGAGAAGACGCTGGCGCCGTTGATCCAGGCGCTGCGCCACATGCTGCCCTCGTTGTGCGGGCGCTTCAGCACCAGCTCGGGCTCGCCGTCCCAGCGCATCCAGTCGAGGAGGACACGGCCGACGGTGGCCTGGTCGCGCACCGACATGACGAAACCGATCTCGGCGATCGGGTTGCCGTCGAGCTGCGGCAGGCGCCAGGACAGCGTGGCGCTGCCGCCGGCTTCGAGCGTGGCGCTTTTCGGCGCGACGGCGGTGACCAGGGTATCGCCCTCGCCATAGTGCCGGATGGCCAGCGCCACTTCGACGCTGCCCGAGAGGTTCGCTTCGGCGCTGATCCTCGCCTCGAGCGTTTGCCCCGGCCAGACGCGCGGCGTCGCCAGCACCTCGTACCAGCTATGGCCGATCATGGCGGGCGGGGTGAAGACGGGCGTGCCGACATAGGCGGAGCGCCCCGAGGTCATCGAAACGAGGTCGACCGCGAGGGCCGAGCCGGTGCCGGAGACCACGACATCGGCACAGTCGCGCTGCGACCCGCCGGCCATGAAACCCTGGACCGCACCGGGCAGGGCGAAATGGAACTGCGCCCCGTCTTTGGGCGGCAGCGGCTCGGGCAAGCCGGCGAGTCGGTGGGCGAGCCCCGCCAGCCAGAGCGTCACCGCGGCGGCGTCGCCGACCCCGCGCCCGCCATCGGCGGTGGAGAGATAGAGCCGATCGGCGACCGGGCCGCGCCAGTCAGGCCCGCCTTCCAGGCCGGCGAGCCCGAGCATGATGCCGTGCAGGCACCCCAGGTTGCCGGCATTGCAGTCGGTGTCCCAGCCCGAGGTGTTGACGATCATCTGGCCGCGGCTGAAATCGTCGGGCGCGTGCAGCAGCGCCATGATCATCAGGGCGTGGTTCGGCACCACGTGGCAGACGCCGGCATACTTGTCGTAGCCATAGCTGTCCTCGATCTGCTGGCGGGTGGCCTGCCAGTCGTCGCCATTGGCGGTGACCCAGCCACGGATGTCGGCCACCAGTTTGGCGATCAGGCAGTCGGCGGGAATGTAGGAGAGGCCGGTGTCGATGAGGTGCCCGACATCGCGGCTGACGAAGGCCTCGGCCTCCATGGCCGCCCACAGCACGGCGGCGTGGACGCTTTCGCCGTCGTGGCTGACGCTGCCGGCAGCGCGGGCGAGTCTGGCGGCGAGGGCAGGGTTGCCGGGGGCGACGAGGGCCCAGCCATCGATGAAGATCTGGGCGCCGATCTGCTCGGCGACGGTCTTGCCGTTGGTAGCGATCGAGCCGGAGGCGGGCGCCGGAATGCCCTTGGCGAGGTTGAGCCAGGCGGTGTGCTCGGTGGAATTGCCGGCGCCGCCCCACCAGAACACGGCGCGGTTCTCGACCACATAGTTGAGCCAGGTGCGGCCGATATCCTCAGAGCTCAGCTCGGCCGAGCAGACGTGATCCTCCAGCGCCCGCACGAAGCTGAAAGTGCCCGAGACGTCGTCATCGGTCACCACCAGCTGCGCGCCCAACTGCTCGTTGACGTAATAGGTGATGGGCCCCAGCTCGCGCATGATGCGCTGATAGGTCCAGTTCTCGAACGGCCGTCCGAGATAGACCCCGATCAGTTTGCCGAGCACGCCGGCATAGATGTGTTCGAGCGTGTTGGGGGGCAGGGCCATGGTGGTTCCGATCACGATGCGGCTCGTTTCCAGTTCGATCGACACCCGCTTGACGGGATCGATCATCCTTCATACTGATATCGCTACTGATACGTATCAGGCTGCAAGTTTCAAGATGAAATCGACCAAACGCCAGCCAACGCAGAAAGATGTGGCCACCCATGCCGGGGTGTCGCAGGCGGCGGTGTCGTCGGTGCTGTCGGGTGACGGGGTCGGCATCAGCCCCAGTGTGCAGGAGCGGATCCGCGAGAGTGCGGCGGCGCTGAACTATGTGCCCAACCGCATGGCACAGGCGCTCAAGACCAACCGCACGATGATGATCGCCTGCATCGTGCCGGACCTTTCCAACCCGTTCTATCCGCCGCTGATCCGCGCCGTGCAGAAGGTGGTGGAGCCGGCTGGCTATGACGTGATCGCGCTCAGCACCGATGGGCTGGGCAGTTCCGAACGCGGCAGCCTGAGCCTCTGCCTCGACCGCCGCGTCGCCGGCATCGTCGGGGTGTTCTTCGTCACCACGGCGCGCGAACTGAGCGGCGTGCTGGGGGCAGACATCCCGGTGGTGCGCTACGAGTCGGCGCCCAAGCGTGGCGGTCCGCTCGCCATCGATGATTTCTACGTCGACAACCAGCAGGTGGCGTTCGAGCTGGCCTCGCGCCTCGTTGACCTGGGGCATCGGCGCGTCGTCTTCATGGCGTCGCCGGGTGGTCCGGAGCGGGCTCGTATCGCCGGCTACAGCGCGGCGCTCGAGGCGGCGGGCCTCGCCCCGCGGGTGGTTACCGTCGACAGCTATTCGATCGATGGCGGCGCCGCAGGGGCGGCGCGCCTGCTCGCCGACGCGGAGCGGCCCACCGCCATCATGTGCGCCGACGACCTGCTGGCCTGCGGCGCCATTCGCGCCTGCCATTCGGCCGGCCTCGTGCTGCCGCGCGACATGTCGGTCACCGGGTTCAACAACCTGTCGATGACCGATGTCCTCAACCCGTCGCTCACGACGGTGGCTTTGGGTCAGGAGCTGTTCGGCCAGTTGGCCGGGGAGCGGCTGCTGGCCCGTATTCGCGGCGAGGTGGACGGGCCGGGAGAGGCCGTCGCCCTGCCGTTTTCGATCGTCGCCCGCGCCTCGACGGCCCCGCCGCCGAACGCGCCGAACGACACCAGACAGTTGAATTCAGCAGGGAACACAGCATGACGAAACTTACTCGCTCACTCTCGGGGGTGGCGCTCGCCGCCATCGCCCTCATGGCGCCGGGCCATGCCATGGCCCAGACCGTCTCGTGGTGGTACGAGGCGCTGACGCCGGAGCAGCAAAAGCTGCTCGACGACAAGCTGGTGGGCGGTTTCGCCGCCAGCCATCCGGGGGTGACGCTCGAGCTCGAATATCGCGGCAATGCGGTGGAGAACCAGCAGCGCCTGGCGCTGATGTCCGGCGGCGGCCCCGACATCATCAATTCCAACGGTCCGGCGACGGCGCTCAGCACGGCCAAGGCCGGCCAGCTGCTGGCGCTCGATGACTATGCGGCCAAGCTCGGCTGGGACAAGCGGCTGATCCCGATGTTCCTCAGCCTCGGCAAGGTCGATGGCGTGCTCTACTCCATCCCCAAGAACTACGAGGCGATGGGGCTGTTCTACAATGCCGACATCTTCGCCGCGAAGGGCTGGACGGCGCCCAAGACGGTGACCGAGATGGAAACCCTGGCCGATACCATGCTGGCCGAGGGGATGACGCCGTTCGTCGCCGGCAATGCCGGGTTCCGCCCGGCCAACGAGCAGTTCTTCACCGTGGCGCTCAACCAGCTGGCCGGCCCGGCCGCCATCCGCGAGGCGCTCGCCGGCACCCGGCCATGGACCGATCCGGTGTTCGTCGAGGCGATGACCAAGTTCAAGGCCTGGTACGACAAGGGCTATTACGGCAAGGACTATTTCTCGACCTCGACCATCGACGCCTTCGCCGGCATGGTCACCGGCAAGACGGGCATGGCGCCGCAGGGCACCTGGGCCTTCTCGTGGGTGAAGGATTACTTCGAGCCGGCCGGCGCCAATGCCGCCTTCACCTCCATTCCGGTGGCCGAGGGCGTGCCCTATCCGCTGTTCCCGATCGGGGTGGGCTCGGCGCTGTCGATCAACGCCAAGTCAGCCAACCCGGATGCGGCAGCCCAGGTGATCGACTACATCTTCAGCGGCGACTTCTACGGCGCGATCGTGCCGCAATGGCAGGGTGAGTGGAACGTGCCGCTGGCCGACCTGAGCGGCATCACCATGCAGGGCGAGGTGACCCCGCTCTACAAGGAGGCGACGACGATGATCGCCGACGCCATCGCCGATGGCAGCTATGGCTACACCACCTGGACGTTCTGGCCGCCCAAGTCCGAGCAGTACATCATCTCGGGCGTCGAGGAGCTGTGGCTCAACAAGGCCTCGCCCGAGCAGTTCCTTGCCGGGCTGCAGGAAATCTTCGCCGGCGAGCTGGCCGAAGGCAGCGTGCCGCCGCTGCCTTGAGGTGACGGGGGCAGCCACCGGCCTCTCCGCCATCCTCCCCCGCGTGGCGGGGGGGGGGGCCCAGCGAAGCTGGTGGAGGGGGGACCCAAGCCGATGGGCTTGCCCGCCCCCCCCCCCCCCCCCCCGGGCCCCCCCCCCCCCCCCCCCCGGGGGGGGTAATCAGGAACCCCCCCCCCGGAAACCCCCCTGTGGGGGTTTTGTTCGCCCCCCCCTCCCTCACGCCACGTGGCCTCGCACAGACCCCC